>Ga0209601_1000001_pt1 | contig 728966 bp, 578 predicted proteins | sample COGITO_mtgs_1104_4_FD_184796 | JGI IMG/M metagenome (GOLD analysis project Ga0209601, IMG submission 184796) | Pelagic marine microbial communities from North Sea - COGITO_mtgs_110426 (SPAdes) (version 2) | ecosystem: Environmental > Aquatic > Marine > Epipelagic ...
TCACAGAAGCCTTCGGGTTGCTCTGTTTTAAACTATCGACAAGTGCTGCACAAATGTGGGCCACCCCATTGCGGAGCGGAATGGTTGCCATCGCACCCCCGTATTTCGACGGCCAATGATTCACTAAAACAAACAATTCCCGATCATCGAGCTCAAACTGGCAAACGAGTATGTCTCTTGTTCGAAAGTCATCTCTTCCATTGAGTTGAATTTTCTTGTTTTGCGCTCCAATAAAGCTCAAACGCTCCTTTCGGAAAATCAAAGCCACATCAATTCCCCTTCGATCAGGAGATTCAAAATGAACCACCTGATAGTCCATTTTACTTAAACCACCTCTCTCAATGAGTTGGTTTAATACATGGGCGCTTTCTACTTCGCACACACCCAATAGGTCGACGGGCTGCCACTCTCCTATACTGAGAATGCTGCTGCTAAGACGAGATATTTTTCTTTGAAATTTACTTTCTGTCCAAAATCGAGCACCCTCCGGAGTGAACTCTTCATCATGCGTAAGACTATCGTCTTTTGTGTCGAAGAGGTTCTCTAGATTGTAAAAGGAAAAGAGATAACTGTTTGCTTCTTGGCTATAGCTGAGGCTAATTATTGAGCTGAAAAGAAGAAAAACAATCGCCCAGGCCCGCACTTTATATGGAAATCTTACTCACTCTTCTTTGGTGCCGACCGCCCTCAAATTCCGCTTCTAAGTATGCGCGCACGATGCTTAATGCTTGTTCTTTTTCGACAAACCTTGCGGGAAGAGATAAAATATTTGCGTCGTTGTGTTGTCGTGCTAGAGCGGCTACTTTTTCATTCCAGGCAATGGCAGAACGAATGCCTTGGTGTTTGTTTGCAGACATGCTGATTCCATTTCCACTTCCGCAAATCAACAGGCCTAAACTTCCTGAATTTGATTCTACCTCTTCCGCCACAGGGTGAGCAAAATCTGGGTAATCTACACTATCGGGGCTTCCTGGACCTTTATCTATTAAGGTATAACCCAATTTTTTAAGTTCCGTAATTAAGTATGATTTCAACTCATAACCCGCATGATCACTTCCCAGAAATATCTTCATCGCTTCGTGCTTTTTACTGTGTTTTAAAAATCAAATTTATGAACTCTAACTTATGAATAAGCCGTGTGTATCTGCTCACATCTTCTGATTGATTGTTCTTTTTTTATTCAACTATTTATACATCCAATTTCTCTTTGACATGAGCACTACAATTAACTACTTCATTATCTCTATCTTATAAACAGGAAATGAGTTACTTCATGCAAAATACTTATGCGCATTTCGTGTTAATGAGTAAATGTCAGCAATTGTGAACAGCGATGAAATAGCGTTGATGCAAAAGGACTTACAAAACACAAGTTGTTTATTGCGTGTTGTTAAGTATAGATAAGTAACATTAGCAAGAAGAAAGATGATTGCCTTTGAACATATTCACAGTCCTAATAGTAATAGTAATTTCTTCTTATAAATTATTAATTATAATTACTAAGTAGTTCATAATTGAACATGCGGATTATTCTCATTTCCTTGTTTTGTTTGTCAGTGTTTCGTCTCTTTGCCCAAGATGAAATCGACCCGAATGGCTACAACAAATTTTACCACGAGACAGGAGAAATTGCGAGTGAAGGAAAGTTCAAAAATGGTAAGCCAGAGGGTTTTTGGAAAACCTACTACCCAAACGGAAATATCAAATCGGAGGGCAATCGACTATATCATCAGCTCACAGGAAAATGGAAGTTTTATTCTGAAGATGGAATTCTAACAAAACTTATTTCCTACAAGAGCGACAAAAGAAACGGTAGAGCAGAAACCTATACCAAAGAGGGTTTTATAAGTCAAATCGATCATTACGAAAACGATGTTCTTGAAGGAGAAAGCTTGATCTATTATGAATCGGGGAAAGTAAAGGAGAACATCCCCTACCTTAAAGGACGTCGCAACGGTCGCTCGTTTGAACTGGATGAGAAAGGTAACATCATCACCATCACCATTTACGAGAAAGACGTTGTCTATTCTAGGGAGTACATCAACAGAAAAGATAAGTCCGGTAAAAAGCAGGGAAAATGGAAAGAGTTCTATGCCGATGGAACCGTGAAAACAGAAGGTATTTACCGGGATAACAAACGCGATGGATACTTCAAAGAATTCAATAAAAAGGGAGAGGTTCTTAGGACAGAGAAGTTCGAAGACGGTGAGCTTGACAAGACAGCCTCAGAAATCCAAGTTCTAGACTTTGTATATGAAAAGTGGGACAATGGAGAAATGAAAAGCTTCCGAACGTATCGTGAAGGATTGTTGGAGGGATTGTCGATTGAGTATGACAGGACAGGTAAAATCATCGAATCTAAATTATATAAACTTGGTAAAATCTTAGGTGAAGGTTTGACTGATACGGACGGGATAAAGCAAGGTCCGTGGAAAGAATATACATACGAAGATGGCTTACTTCGGGCGGAGGGTGAATACAAGGACGGCTTGCGTTTTGGTGAATGGAAATTCTACTTTAAGAACGGAAATCTCGAGCAAAAAGGGACCTATATGGAAGAGGAACTCGTGAATGGATTGTGGACTTGGTATTTTCAAAATGGAGCTGTGAAGAGAACGGAAGAGTTTCGTAGGGGGGTCGAGGATGGACAATACATTGAGTACAACGATACTGGGAAAGTTGTTGTTCAAGGTGAATTCATCGATGGTCTAGAAGAAGGAGTATGGTTATATAGTATTGGAGATCATTGGGAAAAAGGAAATTATTCTTCTGGGCAAAAGGAAGGTGATTGGCTTTCTGAATATGAGAACGGAAATAAGTTTTTTGAGGGTTCTTACGAAGGAGGTTTGGATACTGGAAAGCATACGTACTATTATGAGAATGGAATGAAACGACTCGAAGGTAAGTACGTTTCTGGTGAAAAAAATGGACGTTGGAAACGTTACTATGACGACGGACAATTGATGCTTGAAATAGACTACAAACGAGGCGATGAAAGAAAGTTGAATGGAAAAACCATCAAGCCAAAAAGTTGAGAACTCCCTTCTAGAGATTGATTTTAAGCCAGAGTTCTATTCGTTAGAAAAGGCGGATCGATTCTATCATTTATTGAAGGAAGAATTGAATTGGAAACAAGGTTTCGTTCGCTTGTTTGGAAGGACAATGGAGGAACCCCGTCTAACGTGCTACTACGGAGATGTCGACTACAAATACTCAAGCAAAGTAAACCCCGCCCAAGACATTCATCTCTCTTCTTCTCTAAAGGAAATAGTTAAAGAACTCGAGGAACGAATCGGAATTAAGTTTAATGCGGTTCTTGGAAATTACTATCGCAACGGCCAAGACAGTATGGGTTGGCATTCCGACGATGAATCGGTACATATACCAGGAAGTTTAATTGCCTCTATTTCCTTCGGAGAATCACGAAATATAAAATTTAGAAATAAATCAACTAAGAAGTTGATTTATAAAGTGGAACTCAACTCGGGATCACTTTTAATAATGAAGGGGGATGCTCAAAAGAAGACCGAACACAGCATTCCAAAGCAGAGCAATAAGAAAGGGAGAATAAACTTAACCTTTCGGCAGTTTTCAGGTTGAAAACGTTTTAGTAAAAGCTGCGAAGAAAGAAATATTCGGGATGTAGCTGAGTTAGTTTTGATTCACCACCGGATGATGACGACTACCAACAAACTCAAGAAGCTCGCAGGCCAAACAGCCATTTATGGACTGAGCAGTATTCTCGGTCGTTTTTTGAACTATTTATTGGTTCCTCTTCACACGCTCAGATACACCACCGATCAATATGGAGTCATTACAGAGATGTATGCTTATGTGGCGTTTCTTGTGGTTCTGTTGACTTACGGAATGGAAACCACTTTCTTTCGTTTCCTGAATAAGAAGGGAATTGATGGAGGGAGCGTCTATGCAACTGTTTTATATTCCATTCTCTCTACCAGCGTTTTATTCATTGCAGTTGCGCTGTTCTTCAATCAACCCATCGCGGATTGGTTGCAATATCCCGATCATAGTGAATATGTTGTGTGGTTTGCCATCATCGTCGGACTTGATGCCATCAGCTCCATTCCCTTAGCAAAGCTTCGTTCTCAAAACAGAGCGGTTCGTTTTGCCTCAGTGAACATCGTTAGTATTCTGGTGAATATTGGCCTGAATGTATTGTTCGTTTACTACTGCATAAGTGCATATGCTGCGGGGGAACACAACTGGTTCATCGATAATTTATACAATCCGGAAATTGGTGTTGGTTATGTATTCATTTCCAACCTCATCTCGGGGATTGTGAAGTTCCTTTTGGTGTTGCCCCAAATTCTTGGAGATAAAGCAAAAGCGTCCTACCCACTTCTACGACAAATGCTTTTATACACCTCTCCCCTACTTTTTGCTGGTCTTGCAGGAATTGTGAATGAAACTCTAGATCGAGTCATTTTAAAACGTCTTCTTTTCGAGGAAATAGGAACAACCGCGGCACTGAGCCAGTTGGGAATTTATGGGGCCTGTTATAAAATCAGCATCATCATTAGTCTATTCATTCAAGCCTTTCGGTATGCGGCTGAACCCTTCTTTTTTAGTCAGTCGACGGATAAAGATTCAGGAACAATTTATTCTGTTGTCATGAATCTCTTTGTAGCAGTTTGTGGAATTATTTTCCTCGGGGTGATGTATTACTTAGATGTGTTGAAATACTTCATTCCAAATGAAGCTTATTGGGAAGGTTTGAAGATTGTTCCCATTCTGTTGATGGCGAACATTTGCTTAGGCATCTACTACAACCAATCCATTTGGTATAAACTCTCCGATAAAACCATTATGGGCGCTTACATCGCAGTATTCGGGGCAATAATCACCATTGTATTCAATCTCCTACTCGTTCCCTCCTTGGGTTATTTAGGAAGTGCTTGGACCACCTTAATCTGTTATGGAAGTATGGTACTTGTTTCTTTTTGGCTTGGAAAGAAGTACTATCCAATTCCGTACGACGTGCCGAAAATCGTTCTCAACATTTCAATTTTTCTTGGATTGTGGGTGTTATCCATGGTTCTTGAAACAGGAAACGACTACATTGATTACACCTTAAAAACAAGTCTTTTGATCGCATACATCATCTGGAATGTTTGGAAAGAAGGATTATTAAAACGACTGAATTTTGGAAGTTAAAGTCATCAATAAATCGAAACATGCACTTCCTGAATATGGAACCGAGCATGCGGCAGGATTGGATCTTCGCGCCAACATCGATGAGCTGATTGAATTAAAACCTCTTGAGAGAAGTTTAATACCTACGGGTTTATTCATCCAGTTGGCAGAAGGAACAGAGGCTCAAATTAGACCACGCTCAGGTTTGGCATACAAGCAGGGATTAACCGTGCTCAACAGCCCAGGAACCATAGACGCTGATTATCGAGGAGAAATAAAGGTTTTACTTGTGAATCTCTCGGGAGAAACGCAACGCGTTGAAGATGGAGAGCGCATCGCACAGATGGTGGTGGCGCGCTATGAGCGCATTCAATGGCATAAAACAGACGAGCTAGAAGATTCCACCCGCGGAAAAGGAGGGTTCGGCAGCACCGGGAAAAGGTGATTAAGGTCGGAGAGAAGACCAAAGACTTGTAGGCCTTAATTAGCTTTGGAGCATGTTGACAAGGTGGCTGATTTCATGTGTTTTGGTGCTGAGTTTAAGTTCGTGTTTTCCCGAAGACAAACAAATATCCACAACCAAACCAATAGACCATACTGCTTGGACATTGCTTCTTGAAAAACATGTAGATGCAGAGGGTTTTGTGAATTACAAAGCATTTCAAGCAGACAGCCTGAGCCTGAACGATTATTTAAAACTGCTTTCCAAAAATCACCCAAACGATGCTTTTTGGACGGAGGAAGAGCAGTTGGCTTATTGGATCAACGCTTACAATTCGTTTACCATTCAGATTGTGCTTCGTCACTATCCATTAGAGTCCATACGCGACATTGCAGGAGCCATTCCTTTTGTAAATTCTGTTTGGGATGTTGATTTCATCCGAATTGAAGACCGAGTTTATTCACTCAACAATATTGAACACGGAATCCTGCGATCCCATTTTAAAGAACCGCGAATACACTTCGCCATTAATTGCGCTTCAATGAGTTGTCCTCAATTACGTGGAGAGGCCTACACAGCGAGTAAACTCGAAAAACAGCTAGGGGAGCAGGTGGTGCTTTTCGTGAACGACCGCAGTAAGAATGACTTTCTAGAAGATGAACTTCGACTTTCGAAGATCTTCAGTTGGTTTGGCGGCGATTTCGAGGACGGACAAAGCATTCCAGAATTCCTTCAGAAGTACAGCAATGTTGAGTTCTCTTTAGATGCAGACATTAAGTTCCTCGACTACGATTGGCGTTTGAATTCGCAGGAACTATAAGATTTCACCAAGAACATTTTGCGATTTAGTACCCCGGAACCACTCACACTGAGCGTCGAGGTATTTCAATAAATCATTCACTAAGGAAAGCCGATGTTTTCCATCGATCTCATCCAGCTGTGATTCCTTTAAAAATTGATAGAAGTAGCGCGAGTTTTCACCGGACATGAGAATGTGTGAATCTGAAAGTCGTGTTTGAAATTCACCCTCTATGAGGTTGAAGCATTTGCCATTAATCTCGTCTGGAAGCTGGGGAGATATTCCTAAAGAGAAAAGAAGTTTACAGAAAAGCTGAAGATGGAGGTTTGGGTTGAATTTTTCTTCTTTGAGTTCTGTAATGAGTTGATGTTTACAAGCATCGAACAAGACCGTGTGCTCTTCTTGGTCGTGAAGGATTTCACTAAAAAGCTCGGCTAAAAATTGAAGTATGAAGGCTCGAGGTGGAGAGTCGTAGAGTTGTACAAGCTGCGGATGAACTTGTGGGTCTTTCATGCGAAGAAGACTTCCCTTTCCGTCGTAATGCGTGAACTGAATGAGGTTAAAGGCTTGGAATAAAGCCGCACTTCCCTTCTTCTTTTTTCGAACTCCTTGAATGAAAAAGGCACGTTTTCCATGCGATCGGGTAAAGATGTTTAGAATGAAGCCAGTGTCGCCGTATGCTTTTCGGTTCAGAATGAAGCCCTCGTCGGAATGCAGCATGACTTAGCGAGCCAAGAGAATTTTGGTTTTACCACGAATGGATCCATCCGGACTGGAGGCAAGGACGAGATAGACACCGTTGGCGGCATCCCTCCTATTGTTGTCACGCCCATCCCAAGTAGCCTGACCACCCATGGCGGTAGTTTGGTAAATCAAAGCGCCGGAAGCGTCAACTATACGCACATCAGCACCGTCGCTTAAATTCTTTATAGCAATCAAGCCAGCGTGCTTGGGTTTAACTGGGTTTGGGTAAACGTAGAGGTTTTCCATTTCTGCAAAAGGGCTTGTTGCCTCGCTTTTGTAGGACAACATTCCTTTGTCTGTTCCAATGAACAACTCGCCCGTTGGGTCCATGAGGCCAAGCGAAATGATGCGATCCGAAAAGAGTGGACTGTTGCGCTGGGTGAAGTTGTGAATTTGATCTTTTCCATCTGCGGAAAGGAGGAAAAGGCCTGAGTTTTGGGTTCCAATCCACTTTCTGTTTGCCTCATCAATGACAATCCCCGTAATACTTTCCTGGTCAAACAAAACCTCAGTATAACCCTCTTGTTGAAAGAGAATTTCACTGGCGTCGCCCTGAGTACCACCGTCGAAAACCCTTCGCGGACTGAAGAATACGCGGAGGCCAAGGTTCGTCCCGATCCAGATTTCTCCGTTTTCATCCTCAGCCATAAACTCGACTTCAAGACTTGGAAGGTTTCCTGAAGTCGCGCCTTTTGAGAGAAAGCGGTATTGGTCATCGTCGGTCTCCAAAGGAGTGTTGTTGTAGTCGTATACCAGGATGCCTCGTTTCGGTAGGCTCAACCAAACATGTCCCCAAGAAGTGTGCATGAGTCTACCGCTAAAATCGGAAGAAGAGAACCCCGTGACGGGCATTTGGGCCCATTCACCATCTACTGTTCGCACGTGCAAGGGGGCCAAGGATCGTGAGTTTCCAACCCAAAGGTTGCCGTCGGAGTCAAAATCCAAACCACTGATGGCGACATAAGTTGAGTCGCCAACAATGTTGCGAAGACTCGAATTTCGGTTGTCGAAAGTTTCAAGGAGTTGATCCTCCTTGAAATGAAGTAGACCACCACCATAGGAGGCGACGTAAATATTGTCGCCGTCGAAGGAGGTAACATCGATTAAGTCGTTGACAGTGGCGAGAGCGTTTACAGTAAACACATTCAAGCCAGACCATTTGTTCTCTTCTAGTATGAATACGTGCGGAGCGCTGAAGGTATTGAGCCAGTTGTTCGTTCTACTTCCTGCGGCGACCATTACCCGCTCCCCGATTGAGAAAACACTTTGGCTACTTGCTGTTGCGGGGCTACTAGGAGTTAGGATCTCATTGTTGAAAGGGTCGTTGCTCTTAACCAAACCCTGGTTAAAGTCAGCAACCCACAGCGTATTGTTTACAGCATCCCAAGCGGCGTCTCGGGGGGCGGGGGTTATGTTTGATTGATAATCAAAGACCCTACGGACGTTGTTCCAGTTCTTATCTAGAACCTCGACAGCGGTGCTTTGTGATACAAGAAGCAGGTCTGAATAAACTTTAAAAGATGAGTTCGTTTCGTTGCTTAAAAGGTCGAAGTATTCCCAAGTTGAACCTGATTTTCGATAGACAGTATCAGACTGGAAAGAGAAGCCTTCTGCGTTGATGTAGAGTTCGTTGTTAAAGGAGAAGAGCGCGTTGACATTAAAGTTGATAGAGTTGGAGTCCTTAACCCAAGAGCGAAAGTCGGAAAGGTCGGATGAGATGGGGGCTTGCCAAATTCCTGTGGAGCTCGATGCGTAGATGGTATCTTGAAAAACCATGGATGATTGGAGGTTTTGATACGATTCATTTGGACCTACGAGGATGGTTCCAAGGGCCTCGGTTTTCGTCATGCTGTAAAGCACTAAACCGAATCCAGTGCATATGAAAGCGGTATCACCATAAAAGTGGATGGAGTTGATGCCTTTGTTGGAAATGATGTTAGCGCGAATGATGTCGGCCCGGTTCAGAATCTCATTTCCACTTATGAAATCTAGGTTTCCAGAAGAGTAACCAACGACGAGTGTACCGCTTGCTTCGTGCGCTGAAATACATGAGACGCCCATTTCCGTGAGTCCAGAAATAGTGTTCAAACGTTCAATGCTTTTGTCTTCGTTGTCGTATGCGAACAGCCCCGGACCACTTTGGCAGTAAACCTTCGTCCCAAGGATTTCTAATTGTTGTCCTTGTTTATATGGAAGGTGATCGAAAAAAGTACCGATGGCGTTTCTCTGTGCGAATGAGCTTGATGCGTTGAACAGAAGAAGTAAGAAAATAAATTGTTTCATTGAGGCTGCAAAAGTAGCTAACAGAGAACGGGCTCTTTTATTGTTTATACAGGAATTTGAAAAAGCAAGAAAAGTTACATTTGCCGCCTTGCGCTCGTAGTTCAACTGGATAGAATATCAGATTTCGGCTCTGATGGTTGAGGGTTCGAGTCCTTCCGAGCGCACAAGGTTGATTACCAATGAATTAACCAACACATAACACCAAGAAGCACAGAGGCCCCCAGCGGGCTTTTTGTGTTTTCTGAGGGTTGTATAACCAGAGAGGTGTCTAAAGCCGCGAAATCAGCTTATTTGGACTTGTTTCACGTGAAACTATCGTTTCATGCGGACGAGGAGCACAGAAATGTCTGCCGGACTCACGCCACTTATTCTTGAAGCTTGTCCGAGCGATTCGGGTTGAACCTTCTGAAGTTTCTCTCGTGCTTCACTAGAAAGCGCATTCAATTCAGAATAGGCAAAATTCTTTGGGATGATTACATCTTCTAAACGATGGAGTTTGTCGGCGAGATCTTTTTCACGATCAATGTAACCCTGATACTTTAATCGGATTTCAACAGATTCTTCGATCTGTTGATCTTCGAAATCATTCTCCCCTACCCGCTCAAGATTTGGATGCATTCGACGAACATCTTCGATGTGAAGTTCGGGCCGCGGAATCAAAGTTGCAGCTTTGAGCTTCTGTTTTATAGGAGCAGATTTTTTCTCTAAAAGCACTTCGTTGGCCTTATCTAAATCCACGCTTTGTTCATTCAATTGCTTCAATCGCGAGTTTACTTCTCGATCTTTTTCCTGGAAATCTTGGAAGCGTTTTTCTCCAATAAGCCCGAGTTCAAATGCTCTAGGCGTAAGGCGAACGTCGGCATTGTCTTGACGTAGGAGAATGCGAAACTCAGCCCGAGAAGTGAACATGCGGTACGGCTCCTCCGTGCCTTTGGTGATGAGGTCGTCGATGAGAACACCGATATAAGCTTCGTCTCTGCTGAGTACAAATGGATCCAGCCCGCGGACTTTTTGGTGTGCATTGATGCCGGCCATTAAGCCTTGGCATGCCGCTTCTTCGTAACCAGTGGTGCCGTTGATCTGTCCAGCGAAATACAGATTTTGAATACTCTTGGTTTCAAGACTGTGCTTCAGTTGAATTGGTGGAAAGTAATCGTATTCGATGGCGTAACCAGGACGAAACATCTTGGCCTTTTCGAATCCTTCAATCTTACGAATCGCGTTGGTTTGTACATCCAAAGGCAGGCTTGTAGAAAAGCCGTTGACGTAAATTTCTACCGTATCCCAACCTTCGGGTTCTACGAATATCTGATGGCGGTCTCGTTCCGCGAAACGGTCGATTTTGTCTTCGATGGAAGGGCAGTATCTAGGCCCAGTTCCTCGAATTCGTCCGTTGAACATAGGTGAACGATCGAATCCTTCTTTCAGCAGTTCGTGTACTTCTGGATTGGTGTAGGTGATGTGGCAAGAACGCTGCTCTGGCATTCGTTCTTTTGAGGTGTAAGAAAAGCTTGCGGAGTTTTCGTCGCCCTTTTGCTCTTCCATTTTACTGAAATTTAAACTTCGTCCATCAACCCTTGGCGGGGTTCCTGTTTTCATTCGTCCACTTTCGAAACCTAAATCCACTAGTTGTTCTGTGATTCCAAAACTGGCTTTTTCACCAATTCTTCCACCGCCAAACTGTTGATCACCGATGTGGATGGTGCCATTTAAAAAGGTACCACTGGTGACTACAACAGAAGCGCAATGAATTTCAATTCCCATGGAAGTTTTAATGCCAACAACCTTATCTCCTTTCACGACAAATCCAACAGCCATGTCTTGCCAGAAGTCTAGGTTTTTTGTTTGCTCCAGAATCTTTCTCCATTCTAAGTGGAAGAGCATGCGGTCGTTTTGTGTTCTCGGGCTCCACATTGCGGGTCCTTTGGAGCGGTTGAGCATCCGGAACTGGATGGCTGATTTATCGCTTACGATGCCGGAAAAGCCACCTAGGGCGTCAATTTCACGAACGATTTGGCCTTTTGCGACGCCACCCATGGCTGGGTTGCACGACATCTGCGCAATGCGACTCATGTCCATGGTGATCATCAGGACCTTCGAACCGAGGTTTGCGGCGGCAGCAGCTGCTTCGCATCCTGCGTGGCCGGCACCAATTACTATAAGATCGTACTTAGGAAACATAGGGTTTCACGTGAAACTAAAAAGTCCGCGAAGTTAGGTAATAATCCTCCTTTGAGGTCATGACGGCCTTATCCTCTGGTGTTTTATCTGTATAGCCCATAAGGTGAAGAAGACCATGAATGGTTAGACGACAGACTTCGTCTTGAAGTGCTAGAGCAAGTTGAGAAGCGTTTTCTTGAGCACGTTCGATGCTCAAATAGATTTCACCTTCGATTTCTTTGCCGATGGAAAGAGGGAATGTAATTACATCGGTCAGGGTGTCGTGCTTGAGGTACTCTTGGTTGATTTGAAGCAATTGTTCATCCGACATGCCAATGATGTTCAGCATACTGAGGTCGTATCCTTCTTCTTTCGCGCAGGCAATGAGCCATTCAGACCAGGCGGTCTTATTTTCAAAAGTGTAGGTAGGGAGTTCGTTGAAAAAATTAATGCTGGACATCTTACTTCAGAGAGAAGTGCATGCGCATGATTCTCCCTTCATCTTCAAACTCGAGTTCATCGCTCAAATTGCGGATGATGAAGATGCCGCGGCCAGTTTCTTTTTCCAAGTTTTCAGGGGCCGTTGGGTCGGGAAGGTTGTCGTAATCGAATCCTGAACCTTGGTCAATCACCTCAATGGCAAGCTCGTTTTCATCCAGGTTGACATTAAGGCGAACGAGTTTAGACTGGTCGCTTTTGTTGCCATGGAGAATGGCATTGTTCACTGCTTCGGAAATCGAAACGGATACGTTTCCGTGCAATTCTTCAGATAGATTCTCACGTTCAAAAAGGTCCTCGAAGAAGCGATCAACTTCAAGCAATTGAGTTGGGTCAGAAGGAAATTCCAGTTGTTTTAAAGACGTATGAGGTTCGCTCATTTGTTTAGGTATTCAGAGACCTTCTTCTTGTAGTATGGATTCAACTTAGGGGGAATGGTGCGGTAAAGCTCATTCTCTTTTTCCTTGAGTTTAATATACTCATCAAGGTCGAAAAGGTTTCTTTTTTCGTTCTTTTTTCCCTCGCGGGCTTGTCTTTCTTCTTCAAAATCTCGTTCTCTTTCAGATCTTTCAGACTCCAATAAGCGCGTTAAAATCTCTTCCTGACGCTTGATGGTTTCCAAAGATAGTTGTCTGGTAATCAAATCACGCTCTGTATCCTCCATCATTTTTTCGAGCTTCTGCATTTCTCCTTTTCCTTGACCATCTCGCATGCTCTCTTTTAAGCGTCTCAACTCATTCCGAATGGCTGATTGTTTGGCCGCTAGTTTCGAAAGCTGCTCGCTGTGCTGACCACTGCTTCCAGTGCCGCCTTGACCTGTTTCTCCAGGTTTTTTACCGCCCGGAGTTGGGCCTTTCTTTTCCCCCTCCATTTGCTTTTTCAGAGCTTCCATCTGTTTGTTCAAAGCCTCTTGCATTTTCTTCAAACTTCCAGCCGAAGGACTGCTGCCCGGCTTGCTGCATTTACCGCTACCGAACTGTTTTTGAGCGGATTGCATCTGAGCGTTCTGTATGCTTTCGTCTAAAATGAGCGCCAAATTGTTCATACCCGTCATGGCGAATTGTTGCTCTTTTTGAGCTTCTCGAGACCGGCGATCGGAGAGCAGGGAAATGGCACTTTCGACCCGTTTGTTGATTTCATTCATCTCCTTATTGATGGTGGCTTCAAGTGCCACAACGCGTTTGCTCAAAGCATACAAGGAATCAGCAACTACTTGGGAGTCGTCTTTTAGTTTTTTCTGCTCTTGAGCGAGTTCTACAAAGCGCGGGTCCTTTCCTGAAATCCCATCCAATTGATCGATGATTCCCTCTTGGTCGAAGGAGAGCTGAATGAGGTTCTCCAACAATCTGCGCAAGGCCTCTAAGTCTTCGGCGGCTTGTTCTTCACCCATCTCATTCATCATAGATTGCATCTGATCTTGCATTTCCTGCATCTGCTCAGCCGCGCTCTTCTGACCCTGCTTTCCCTGCTTTTTGTTTCCAGACTTCATGTCCTCCGCGCTCTTCTCCATTTCATCGAGCACTTCTTTCGATTTTTCTTCTGGATTACCCATTTCATTGGGCTTCTCTAAGGCTTCATTTTTCTCCTTTAAGTCTTTCATATCCTCCGCGAACTCTTCAAATTTCTCATTGAGCTCATCTTGCTTATCAGCGTTCTCTTCTTTTTCGTCGCTTAATTTTTCTTGTTCTTTTTTAAGCTCGTCGAGTTTGTCGATGCCATCTTGAAGGGCTTTCTCAAATTCGAATTGCTTGAACAACTCAAGGGTTCGGTCGAGCTCTTTTTCCATCTCCTCGTTGTTCATTTTCATCTCACTCAACTTTTCTTGAACCTGGTCTTTATTGAGTTTCTCCATCATCTTTTCCATTTCCTCAAAGAGTTCTTTCATCTCATCGGTCATCAGGTTTTCAAAGAGATCCTCAATCTTTTTCTGCTTTTCTAACAGGCGCTCGTCTTCCTCAGTAAGTTGGTTGCGCGTCTCATTCAATTGCTTGTTTTGCTTTTGAAGTTTTTCCATGGAGTCTTGCAGGTCTTTTTGCTTTTGCATCAAGTCCTGCAGAGCTTTTTTGTCTTGCCAGTTCAACTCTTTCTTGTCGATTAAGCGCCGCTCCAATTCTTTTATTTCTTTCTGGAATTTTTGTAGATCCTCGATTTTGTCTTTCATCGAAGCCTCCATTTCATCTTTACTGGCGCGTTCTGCTTTTTTGAGTTCATCGAGGCTCGGGGCTTCCAGACGAATTACCGCGCTTTTGCTCGATTTAGAACCATTTACACCGTCATGGTCCCACACGACAAACCACATGCGAATGCTTTGTCCTGCACGAATGTTGTGTTCTTCCAAATTGAAATAATGGTAAACGGGTTGATTTGGCAATTTGCGATTGATGAGGATGCCTTCTTCTTTTAAGAAACCGGGAGAACCGTCGAGCTGAGCGTAGAATTTCAATTGCTGTAAACCGTAATCGTCGCTGATTAAGCCCGAGAAATAGATTTCCTTCAAACTCAGGCTGTCGCCGAGGCGATCCATGCGTATTTCCGGACGACGGTCTTCTACTACATCTAAAGAATAGCTCAGGCGCTTATTAAGCGATTCTTGCGAGTTTTTAAGGTCGATGCGATACTCACCGCTAGAACGAGCAGTGAAATCAAAGTAGGCACGTCCAGACTCAGCATTTTCTTTAAGAAAAACACTGTCGGGAAGGCTCAAGCTCAACCAGTCGATGTTTTCTGTTTGAAGAAGCCAAGAAATTTCGGTTCCTTCAGGAATGGACAGGTTCCCTTGATTTTGGATTTCTTCATCTTCTAGGCCTAAATAAGACGGATAGTTCAATTGAATGCGCATCGACTTCAAGCGTGGATCTGGGAGTACATTCAGGAGGTATTTCTTGGAGGAAAAACGACCAGAACTGAATGAGAACTCAATGTTTTCTCGAGCATTTTTAATCGTGAATAGATAGCTTCCTGGACGCTCAGAACGCATTAAATATTCAGCCTCACCAAAGCGCACAAAAACCTGATCGGGAGCATATTCACCTTCAGTTTTTAACTTGAGAAGAAAGTCTTCATTTTGAACGCATTGCAAATTCTCGACGTCCAACACAAATTGAAATGGCGCCTCAGGAAGGTAGCTTTGGGAATAATCAACGAAGCGCACACCACCATCGAGCAGCAGGCGAGGAGCGGCGGCAAGCATTAAAAAGATCAGAAGGAGTGGAAGTGCGAGGTATTTTACAAAACGCAAGGACTCCGACCATGGAATGGCCTTCGGGAAGGAGTAGTTTCCAAAGTGGCGCACCCGACTTTCCAGACTTGCCTCAATCAAACTGGAGTCTTTTCCCTCGTCGTTCAACTTCGACATCAATTGAAGTGCATTCGTCAATTCGTCGTCAAGAGCCAAACGCGAACCAATCATTTTCGCCGCTTCAGCGCGGGAAAGACCAGCGCGAATGTTCAGGTAGGAAAGTATCGGAGACACAATTTTCTTGTAGGTGATGAAGAGGCCAAAACCCAAGAAGAGGTAAAACAAAAGGGTTTTCCAAGCAACAGGGAGGTAGAAAAAATACTCAATGCTGAAGAGGCTTAGAAGCAAAGCAAGCAAGATTCCACTGGTCCAGAGGGAACCGTTTAGAAGTTGCAGGGAGTAGTACTTTCTTCTGAAAGCATCTACCTGTTCTGTTATGTTATTGAAATCCTTCGCCATCGCGCTTCTACAAGGTTAAAGGTAGCAACTTTCGCAGCCGCATTCGTCCAACATTTTTGGGCATACAATCTTGCGGTCGGTTGGCTAGTCTAAGTTCTATCTTTGCCGCGTTTTTGAGCTACTCGAAAACAACAAAAGTCAACGAATGGAACAAGTACGCGTACGATTTGCACCAAGCCCAACTGGGCCACTGCACATGGGAGGAGTCCGCACCGCCCTATACAATTACCTCTTTGCTAAGAACAACGGAGGAACCTTCATTCTTCGTATTGAAGATACCGATCAGGCAAGGTTTGTTCCCGGAGCGGAGGATTACATAAAACAAGCTTTGCGCTGGTGTGGTTTCGAGCCAGATGAAGGACCCGACAAGCCAGGCGATTGTGGCCCATATCGACAGTCGGAACGAAAAGAAATGTACCGAGCGTATGCCGATCAACTCATTGAGTCGGGGCATGCTTACATCGCATTCGACACTCCCGAAGATTTGGAACAGATGCGCAACAACTTGAAAGCATCGGGTGTGGCCAGTCCGCAATACAACGTGATCAGCCGCGAGAGCATGAAGAACTCATTGACCTTGCCGGCCGATGAAGTACAAGCGCGCGTAGACGCCGGAGATCCTTATGTGATTCGCATTAAAATGCCGCGAAATGAGGAAATCCGATTTGAAGATATGATCCGGGGCTGGGTTGTGGTGAACACCTCCAACCTCGACGACAAAGTGATTTTCAAATCAGACGGAATGCCGACCTATCACTTGGCCAACATTGTCGACGATCATTTGATGCGCATCACGCACGTCATCCGGGGTGAAGAATGGTTGCCTTCGGCGCCGCTTCATGTGAAATTGTACGAATGTTTTGGTTGGGAAATGCCGAAGTTGGCTCATTTGCCGCTCATTCTTCGTCCGGACGGAAAAGGAAAATTGAGCAAGCGCGACGGCGATCGATTGGGTTTTCCTGTTTTCCCATTGGAATGGAAAGATCCAATTTCAGGAGAGATTTCTTCTGGTTATCGTGAAAAAGGCTTTTTCCCAGAAGCCTTTGTGAACATGCTCGCATTTTTGGGTTGGAACCCAGGCGATGAACGCGAACTTTTCCGTTTGGAAGAACTCGTTCAAGAATTTAAGATTGAGCGCGTAGGTAAATCGGGAGCTAAGTTCGACGGCGACAAAGCTCGTTGGTTCAATCAGCAGTATTTGAGAGAACGTGATGCAACATTGCTCTTGACCGATCTCGAGCCTTACCTCAGGGACGATCAACGCGCTCAAGGAGACGACTTTTTGGTGGAGGTGATCGACATGATGAAAGAGCGCTCCTCTTTTGTTCAGGACATTCTTCAAGGAGAATATTTCTTCAGCGCACCAACGGAGTACGATGAGAAAACAAGCCAAAAGAAATGGAAAGAAGGATCTGCCGATTTGATGCAGGGCTGGGTTGAGGAATTGAGGAAGATGGACGACTTCTCTGAGGAGAACATCGACGCTGCTTTTCACACATACATTGAATCGAAAGAAGTTGGACTTGGCCAGTTGTTGCCGATATTCAGACTGCTTGTTACCGGTCAAGGAATGGGTCCATCCATGTTTCGAATCGCGGCATTGTTGGGTCAGGATGAATGTGTTTCGCGCATCGAACTCGGTCTATCAAAACTATCTTGATATGAGTCAAATTATACTTGAAGACATTGAGAGTTATGGAGGGCATGGCTGCTTGCCACAAGAAAAAAACTCCTTGGGTTTGTTTCGCACGAACGTTGTGCTGCACCTGGATTTAGAGGAAAGCGGTTACAGCGATAAGATTTCAGACACGGTTGATTATGTGGCCGCAACACGAGTTGTTTTGGCTGAAATGGCCATCAATTCTCGCACGGTAGAGCACCTAGCATACCGCATTGCAGACGCACTATTGGAGCATTTCGATATGGTCTATGAAGTCGAGTTGGAGGTCTCCAAGGTAAACCCCCCTGTTAAGGGATTGAGTACGTTCAGCATCGCAATTGAGAAAAGCCGCTGATACATTGGCTCTTTGATTACTTTTGCCCACCAACAAAACAGGGTCACGTGGCCGAGTGGCTAGGCAGTGGTCTGCAAAACCATCTACAGCGGTTCGAATCCGCTCGTGACCTCAAAGCCTCTTTCGCAACAGCGAAAGGGGCTTTTTCTTTGCCCGCGGCGCAAGCTTGCTTGCATGCCGCAATGGGCAAAGAAAAAGACCTAGAGCGCAAGGCGCTCAGGCTTTGTGAAGTGAACCCTTTGATCATCCACCGCAACAAAGTGGAGGTGGATAACCCGCCCCCTAAACTCGCCCGAGCTTGCTCGTAGGCGAATGGGCAAAGAAAAAGGCAAGGAGCGCACCGCGCTCAGGTTTTTGATAGGCGAACCCCTTGATGTTCGCGAACAAAGAGAGCGAACAATCCGAAGTGCGTCAATTGATTGGTAAGTACCCGCACGAATCAGGAGATTCGCGCGAACTGCGGATATGTTTTCAAACCTGCTTCAGTTGAAGAAATTCGCGCGAACCCGGTTCAAACCGCCTTCAGTTGAAGAACCAGCCTCGCGGGCGTTGAGCATCAAGTGACGCATAGTGCACCTAACGAACCACAAAGCCGTAGTGCAAATTGAATACTAGTGATGTCCAGCCGAACTAATCTTCTTCGGCATCCACCTCAGCAATGTGCGCTTTGATTTCATCCATGCTCTTTTTGTAGACGGGCCCATAGTACAGCGTCTCGCTGGAAATACCCAAGTACAAAACGTAGAAGCCATTGAACAGAATGCAGAGGAAATAGCTTGTTGTTGAGAGCTTTCCAAAACTCTGACAAAGCTCAATGTAAAGCCTCATCATGAAGAGCGTCCAAACCAGCATGAGAGCACCAGCAACAATGTAAATGGTTCCCATTCCAATCGGTTCGGTGAGCAAGGCATATAGAATCACCAAGGGTGGAAGCATCACAATGAGGCCTTGCCACATCGGTCGTCCCATAATCTTCATAAATTCTAAAACATTCAATACTGGTATCAAACTCCGAGAGCCATTCAAGTCGCACTTCGTGTACAAAGTCCATTGCCCGGCAACGCCAAAAACAGCGAGAATAATTCCGGGAATCAAAAGAGGTTCGTAGAAAAGATATTCTTGAATGAGGGAGAGTATGCCGTTTGGATCCTCAATCATAAGTAGTGTAGTTTAGTTCGTACCTAAGCTAGGGAATCGAACAGAAAATGTCAAGAAGGGACAAAAGAGACTTATGAACTACTCTTGGTCAACGTCTAAAGCGAGTTGTCTGAATATCAGAACCTCAAGAATTGTGTAGGCAAAATAGATGGTCATACTGCCCAGTAAAAAGGCGTTGAGTGAGTCTTTAAAATTGACCCCAACAAGAAGCATGTAGAGCAGGGATGCGAACATTTTAAAGCCCGTAAAACCCATGAAATTTGTAACAAAAGATTGAGGCCTCTTCTTGCTGCTTCTCCCTACCCAGCCTAGCCCTAAGAGAAAAAACAGGATGAATACCACATTGGAAATGCTGAGTAGTAACTGCTCGTCGCGTCCCACCGTAGGTATCGGAATGAGATAGACAAACATCTCAAAAATTACGAAGAGGCTCAAGCCCCAAACATTCCATTTTAAACTCATTGTCGAACGTCGCGAATGAAAACGTACATAGATAAAAGTACGCCGGCCAAACTTAAGATTAAGGTTGCAATTGGTGTTTCAATGGGAATGAAATCGTCCAAGGCACGGCCCGCAAAAACGCCTGCGAGGATGAGTGCGACCATTTTAATGGCCATGGAAGAGTAACGGAGTAGAAAATCAGGCCGTTTTTTCTTGTCGCTCGACGGCTGGCCCACTGTTCATTTCTTTAAGAACGGCACCCATGCTACACGATCCCGTGAACAAAGCACCTGGCTCAATGGCCAATTTACCCGTGTGAATGTCGCATTCAACTTTGGCTGAAGATTGTAGAGAAAGCAATTCTGCAACAATCATTTTTCCTTTTACTTCTCCAGAAATGTTGGAGTGCTGACAGTAGATTTCACCTTCAACTTTACCCGTAGTGCCAATCACTACTTTGCCCTTAGAACGGATGGTTCCTACAAGTGTTCCGTCTAAACGAAGGTCACCGTTGGTCTCAATATCTCCTTGAATGCGGGTATCGTGAGAAATGTGACTTCTCGAGTTGTCTACTTCTTGATTTTTGGCCATGGGTTTCTTTGAATTGAACACAGTTGAACCTTATAGTCGGTGCAAAGGTAGAAAAAGGCTGAGAGTCAGGCGCTAATAGTTGTCGTCAAAGAAGTCTTGGTAGCCTTCCAAGTCCTGTGCTTTATAGAACAATGGGTAGTTGTTGTATGAGATTGCAAAGACGTCGACCATCACTTCTTGCGTCTGTTTCAATTTGGTCTTGTTGCTCTGAAAGCTACTGACATAGCGCAAAGCCTTGTCGGCCGATTTAAATTGTTTCACCGTGAGAAGAAGGTTTTTTTCGCCCAAAAGCAGGTCCTGAACCTTCAAGGCATCTAGGCGGAAATAGGCAGCGTTGAAATTCGCAATTTCTATTTTCAGTCGATCGTTTTTCGCGTCTGTGGGCAAAACAACCAGCACTAAGTGGGTTGATTCTGGCTCATGCTTGTAGTCGACGTCCTCCCTGGGAACTTCGTTTTCTTTGCCATTCAGGTAGGCCAAAATTCGCGACGCCTCTTTTGCTTCTTCGGTTTCGGCATGCGTGCTTTTCACTGAATTTAGCGACAGAATTAAGCTGTCCTTCCCGGTTACATATCCAGTACTAATGGCATAAAGCAAGTCGTATTTAGAGGCCAAGGGGTTGCCCTCAAACTGACCGCGTTGTTTTGGGTAGTCGGCTCGAACCTGACGGTGAAAACCGCGTGAATAGTAGCCGTAGGCCTTGTCGTAAATTTCTTCGAGGGCTTCTTTTTCATCGGCCATTTCCTCAAAATAGTTGGGATTCAAGATGACCTTCGCATAATCGGTTTCAGGATAAAGGGAGAGGATGAGGTTCTTGTACTTGTTCGCCAAAATGCTGTTCTGCTCACCATTGTAAATCCGGTACAACTGATAATAGGTGCTCGCGTGATATTGGGAGCTGTCGTAGCGAGAGAGAAGGCCTTCAAAGCTTTCCTTCGCGTTTTTGGAATCTTTCATGTCCTCCTTATAAACTACACCGAGGTCGTAAAGGGCCTTTTGAATTTTAGCATTCGAGGCTGCCATCGAGGCACTGTCCAATGGAAGGAACTCGAGGTAGCGTTCTGGGTCGTCTTGTGCTGCCGTGCTCACCGTGGTTATGCCACCGTTTGGAGCGTCGAAACTTATGTTGGTTGAACTCTTATCGGAACGCCTCCAGTTGTCTTCGTTCGCTCTTGAGCCCCAAATACGAGAAAACTCACCCTTACCATAGGTGAGAATGTTCGGGTTGTAGAAGTACCATTCCGCCCCTCCTTCTGCAAAGGGATCGGAGGTCATTCCTGCAGGAGCGGCAGCAGCAGCCCGTTCCCGTTGAGCTTGCTTCTCACGTTCAGCCGCTTCTTTGCGTTCCAGCTCTTCTGCTATGTAGTCTTCGATGAAAATGAGTCGATCTTCTTCAGGCAAATTGGCCAAGCGCTGCAAACTGTCTTCGGTTTGAATGGTGAGGATGTTCTTCACGATTTCGCCCAAATTGTCGCGCATGTTCACCACCCGTTCGTAATCTTCGTAAGTGTCGGGCAAGCTGCTCGAGGCACTGTCGTAGTTCAACTGGGCTAAAATGTAATCGGGGTATTCGAAGTAGAGGTCGGCTAGGCGCAGGTACGATTCTCCTTTTTGCAGGTTGTTGTTGACGCTCGCCTCAACCGACATGTTCAAGAAGGTGATGCCTCGGTCGTCGCGGCCTTCTTTAATGAAGACATCAGCCAATCCGTAATAAATCTGATCCAAGTATTCGATGTTTTTATCGTCTTTGGCCATTTTTAGAAGCGTCTCTTTCACATCGGCTCCATTTCCCAATTCAGCGTCATAGGCAAAGGCCCGATTCAATTGGGCGTAGAAAGTGAGTTCGTAGTTGAGGTTGCGTCGCTCTACTTCCTTATAGTTCGCAATGGCTTGCATCGAAGCACCAGTTTCTTGGTACATCTGAGCCAGAATGAACATCCAGCGCGTTTGCTTTTTCTTCTTCTTGCAGAGCAGTACTGCTCGTTCCAAATCACCCACCGCATCGTCGTATTTTCCTTGGATAGCGAAGTAATGTGCTCGCGTCGCATAGAGCTCCATCTTGTGTTCTTCAGGAAAACGTTTTTTAGCTTCCAGCGCATCCAGTAATCGATCCGCCTCGTAATAGTTTTCTTCGGCTATGTAGTTTTTAGCGAACCAAAGCTGACCGTCGTAATAAGTGTTGCTCTGGGGGTAGCGTTTGGTTTGATAGCGAAACACGGTTCGGGCCTCAACATATTCTCGTTTCATGAAATAGGCCTTTCCGATCAGCATGTAGGCATCGTCAATCCATTTGCAGTATTCCACACCGCGGATGTCCATCGAGTGGCGTTGAATCACCTTCGAAGCTTTTTTTATCGCCTTATCCATGTCGGGATAAACCGTTTTTGCACTCGTTTCATTTCCATGAATGAAAATGGGCAGCACCTTCTTGTAGTTCTCCTTGTGTGAGGAAACCAATTTGTACATGCCTTCTTCGTAGCTTTCATTTCCGTTGAAGAAGCCGTTATAGAATGCGTTTACGTTGTGGTAGTTTCGGTTAATCCATGCATTTTTTTTAGTCGAACACGACCAAGTCAGCGCCAGTAGCGGGATTAGTAAGAATGTTATATGCTTCGATTTCAATCGCATAGGGGGCGCAGGGCCATAAAACACTAAAAGCCCAAAATTATTTTAATTCGAAGCCGCTCGAACAGAAATATTGGTTGAAGACAAAGTACGACCTTTGCCGCTGGTTTTATGGCGAAACAAGAATCAAAAGGAAAAGAAAGACTGAAGCGATTACGACACAAGTTTCGCTTGGTGCTCATCAACGACGAGACCTTCAAGGAAGAGTTTTCGATGTTGCTGTCGCCCTTAAACCTCTTTACATGGGGTGGGCTCATCCTCATTGCTTTTGGCACATTGATTCTTTCTGTAGTCGTTTTCACTCCGCTAAAAGAACTCATTCCCGGATACGCCGATCCCGACACACGACGCATGGCGACAGGTGCTGCACTGCAAACCGACAGCTTGAACAGAAAGGTTGCCATGTACGAGCAGTACATAGCCAACTTACAGGCGATTCTTAAAGGAGAGCGACCGGAAGATCACAGCTTCCATGAAGTAGGCGAGATGAACTACGACAGCATCCAATACGCTACTTCCAAAGAAGATTCTGCCTTACGAGAAGAAGTGGAAAACAACGAGGCATACAACATTCTCAACCCGGAAGGAGCTGCCTTGGAAGGCATCATCTTGCAACGAGGTTATTTCTTTCCTCCGGTAAAGGGATTGGTTTCGGCCAGCTTTAATCCAGGTAAAAAGCACTACGGTGTAGACGTCGTTCCATCCTCGAGTGAAGTGGTGAAGGCTGCCTTGGACGGAAAAGTCATTCTTTCTACATGGTCGTATGAAACGGGTAATGTGCTTCAGATTCAGCACAACGATAATCTTGTGACAGTCTATAAACATAATTCAGTTTTACTCAAAGAAGTGGGTGAAGAGGTTGGGGCCGGAGAGGCCGTAGCCATCGTTGGGAATTCGGGTGAACTTACAACCGGCCCACATTTGCATTTCGAAATTTGGCACAAGGGGAATCCGCTGAACCCTGAAGATTACATCGCGTTTTAATGGCAGAAGTTGTTGTGTATACAGATGGTTCCGCCAAGGGGAACCCTGGTCCGGGTGGATATGGAGTTGTGATGATGTACGGAAAACATCGTCTTGAATTGGCGGAAGGTTTTCGGAAAACCACCAACAACAGAATGGAACTTCTGGCCGTGATTGTTGCTCTCGAGCGACTTAAGAAAGAAGGAACCCCGGTAATTGTTTACTCAGATTCGAAGTACGTGGTGGACTCTGTTGATAAAGGCTGGGTGTTTTCTTGGGAGAAAAAGGGCTTTGCAAAAAAGAAGAACGTCGATTTATGGCAGCGCTTCCTGCGAATATACCGTAAGCAAAAAGTGCGTTTTCAGTGGGTAAAAGGACATGCCAATGTTCCTGAAAACGAGCGCTGCGATGAATTGGCTGTTGGCGCCGCGGAGTCTTCCAATTTAAAGATTGACTCAGCCTACGAAGCGGCTAATTAGCGGAGCAAGACTTTTATTCTGGAATCACTTTCGTTTTCTCTGGCCCGATCCAAAGCCTCTCTCAGATAAGTCGTCATTTCAGCACCGAGCTTTTTCTTATTCTGGAGGTCATCAATGCCGTCGGAATGTCCTTCCACTTCTGCATCAACATATAAATCGAGTTGCTCACGATACATGGCGTGCATGCCTTTTAAGCCTTCCACGGCCAGCACTTTGTACCACCACTCTTCGGCTTCGCCCAAGTATTTCACGAGGTAATCGGCCCCACGTTTTTGAACTTCGGGCTTTTCACCATTCAGAAGGTATTCCACATAATAGCTCAAGATTTCATAACGCTCGGCAGTTCTCCGACTTTCTAAAACCCGCAGGAAGAAGTTCTCTTCCGAAGGATCTCCGTCCACACTAAAGATGAAAGCCACGGGGGAAAGCTCTTGGATGTATTTAGAATTCATCTTCTTCCCAGCGAGTTCTATGGCCCTATCAAAATCGACTTCCATTATGGCCGTGAGCCCAGCTTCCGCAACCATTAAGGAAGGGTCATATACCGTTCTTTCTAACTTTTCTGCAGACAACTTTTGGGCGTAATAGGCCATGGCCGCCTCGATGCTGTTCGTGCGAACGTCGCTGCTTGCACCATCTATCATAAGGTGCTCGAGCTTGTCCTGAAGATTGTATACATGACAGGTATGTGAGTCGAGCAGCAAGATGATGTTCGCCAGCAATTTCTCGTCTTTCGTTTCTAGAAGTTCTACTACATCCGAGATGGGGGCCCCGGATTCAGTGGCACTGAGAAGTACTCCAGCAGAACCAATCAGGCGAGCGCGATAGCCCGAAGTGTTTTTCAATACAAGGCGGTACTCTTGGTAGCTTTTCGATTCTAAAATGAGACCAGGAATAACCCCCTCCGGATCCAAATGAACGTATTGAACGTTTCCTGCAAGGTCGAATTTGAAGTTCTGCTTGGCTTTCGTAATCCGAATGCGTTTGTAGGTTTTCTTCCCATCATCGGTGAAGATTTCTACACCCAGCGGAATCTCAAAACTGGCCTTTCCTTTTTCCTGAACCTGTTTAACCTCAAGCTCTATATGGCCATCCGCACTGCTCCAATCATACTCTAAAACAGGGTGTCCTTCCGATAAGAAGTAATTTTCAAAAAACCAGTTTAAGTCGAGTCCAGTATACTCCTCCAAGGCAATGCGCAAATCATGTATTTCAACACTCTTGTAGGCGTGTTTGCTGAGGTAGAAATTGAGTCCGCCAAAGAAATTTTCATCTCCTAAAACCCAACGGAGGTAGTGCAGCGTCACTGCTCCTTTGTCGTAGCTGTGGTGGTCGAACATCTGATCTCGACTGTCGTAGCGATAGTGAATCAATGGGTGAACGACCTCATCCGCTTCTTGAAGATAGGATCCTAGGAAGTCTTCTAGGTATGCATCGGCATCGTTTTTCCCGTAAGCCGCTTCTCTCCATAAGTATTCACCATAGGAAGCAAAACCCTCATTTAAAGTTAGGTTCGACCAGCTTTCGCAGGTTACTAAATCGCCAAACCAATGGTGGAAAAGCTCGTGGGCAATGATGTCCTCATTGTCGCCGTCCAAACGCTGACGTTGATCCTGGTACAGAAAGTCGCCCAAGAGAACGGCTCCAGTATTTTCCATGGCACCCGAAACATAATCACGGCCAACAATCTGATCGTACTTCGACCAGGGGTATGGGTAGTTTAGAATTTTACCGAAAGTTTCGATTATCTTCGGGGTTTTACCAAAGATTCCTTTGGCTTGAGAAATCCATTCTTTCTCGACGAGATAGCCAATCGGTAATTCTGAATTCGGTTCCTGGTATCGCTCGAAAGGCCCAACTGCCAACATTACTAGGTAGGGGGCGATGGGTTTTTTCATCGACCAGAAGTCTTTTCGTTTTCCATCTGGCAAACTTTCCTGGAAGTCTAAATCGCCGTTCGACAAACTCGTCAGGGAGCTGTCTAGAAGAATCGCCAAATCGAAGGTCATGCGCTCGTTCGGACGATCGACGGTTGGAAACCAAACAGAGTTCGATTGAGTTTGTCCTTGGGTCCAAGCTTGTTTGGGAATTAATTTGTCCGATTCGTCGGCATTGATGAAGTAAAAACCCTTGTCGTTTTCGATCGCGGCATTCTTCTTATTGTTTGCAAGAGAAGGACGTGAGGTGTAGTTCACCTCTAGTTCGAGCGTATCACCAAAAACTAAACTGCTGTCGAGCAGGACGCTCAAACTGCTGTCGGAGCTTTTGAATTTAACGGCTAGGTCACCAATTTTCACCGAATGAATCAACATGAATTTGGCGTCTAAATCGATGGAGGTGAGTGGAGTGCGATGCACGCCAAGCTTGATTTTAGCCAGTCCCTTTACTTCTTCTTTTTCCCAATCGAGTTCTATATCCAAACTTGTGTGGTATACGTCAACCGTTCTTGTTGGTGAAGCTTTGTAGGAGGGCATTTCAACCTCACCCACCAGAGCTTTAGGCAATTTTGTAGCACTCGAAGGCTTTGAGCTTTTGCAAGAATACAGGCCCAAAAGAATGAAGAGAATGAGGAAGTGTCGGCTCATGCTGGCAAATTAAATCATTCTCCCATGAGTTGCGTATGGCAAATTGGAATTCGTCGGCTAAATGTTACTGCCTAAAAATGGACAGACTATATTTGCCCCATGCTGAAAGTCAGTGGAAAGAAGGTTTATGAATTCGACGGTTCCGAAGAAAAGGTGGACCTAATCAAGCTTGGAGAAGACCAATATCATCTCCTGCTTGACGGAAAATCCTTTTCAGTTGAACTCCTGAAAAGTAATGTTGACACCAAAGACTTTGTACTTAAGGTGAACAACAGAATCTACAAACTAAAGGCTCAAAACGAAATTGATCTCTTGCTCAAAAAGCTTGGGATGGAAAAGGCTCTAGTGGCCGAAGTGAGCGACCTGAAGGCTCCCATGCCGGGCTTGGTATTGAGCATTGAAGTGGAAGAAGGTCAGGAAGTAAAGAAGGGGGATGTCCTCATGATTCTGGAGGCCATGAAGATGGAGAACGCGATCAAAGCTCCAGCAGATCTTGTGATCAAAGAGATCAAATGCAAACAATCTGAGGCCGTCGATAAGGGCCAAGTCTTAATGATATTCGGCAGTTGAGCCTTATTTAGAATTATTCTAAATAACTTTGTCGTCCGCAAACCATTTGAACCTTTAAGTGTTAAACTGATATGATCACCGTTAGCGAATCCGCCAAAGAGGAAGTTTTACGTCTGATAAAGGAAGACAACCTGCCAGCCAACAGCTTTATTCGAGTTGGCGTAAAGGGAGGAGGTTGCTCTGGTCTTAGCTACGAAATGGACTTCGACTTTGAAGCGAAAGAAGAGGACAAAGTATTTGAAGACAAGGGAGTTAAGATTGTTGTCGATAAAAAAAGTTTTTTATACCTCATAGGAACAGAACTGGAATACAGCGGCGGACTCAACGGAAGCGGATTTGTATTTCACAACCCCAATGCATCCCGAACCTGTGGGTGCGGAGAGAGTTTCTCAATCTGATTTATGGCTGCTGATTACACAGAAGAACAACTTGCGGAAGACCTCAAGTCGAAGGAGTACAAATACGGTTTTGTCACCGATATTGAATCCGATAAGGCGCCAATAGGTCTAAACGAAGACATCATTCGTCTCATTTCATTCAAAAAGAATGAGCCAGAATGGATGCTTGATTTCAGGCTCAAGTCCTACCGGTCGTGGTTGGAAATGAAGGAGCCAACCTGGGCTCATGTGCACTACCCCAAAATCGACTTTCAGAACATTTTCTATTACTCTGCGCCAAAACCAAAAAAGAAATTAGAAAGCCTCGATGAGGTGGATCCTGAGCTTCTTGACACCTTCAAGAAATTGGGTATTTCACTGGAAGAGCAAAAGAGACTTACCGGAGTTGCAGTAGATGTCGTGATGGATTCAGTTTCCGTAAAAACGACCTTCACAGCAAAACTTGCAGAGTTGGGCATCATCTTTTGCTCTATGTCCGATGCCATTCAAAAACACCCAGAACTCATTAAGGAGCACCTCGCTTCCGTAGTTCCTGTACACGACAATTATTACGCGGCGCTTAACTCGGCTGTTTTCACCGACGGTTCGTTTTGCTACATTCCAAAAGGAGTGCGCTGTCCGATGGAGTTGAGTACCTACTTCAGAATCAACGAGGCCAATACTGGTCAGTTTGAGCGCACTTTAGTGGTGGCAGAGGAAGGAAGTTATGTCAGTTACCTCGAAGGCTGTACTGCGCCAATTCGTGATGAGAATCAGTTGCATGCTGCCGTTGTTGAATTAAAAGCAGCGAAAGACGCAGAAATCAAGTATTCAACCGTTCAGAACTGGTATCCAGGAGATAAAAACGGGAAAGGTGGGATCTACAACTTCGTTACCAAGCGTGGGCTTTGCGAGGGAAATGGGTCAAAAATTTCCTGGACACAAGTAGAAACAGGTTCGGCCATCACTTGGAAATATCCTTCTTGCATTCTAAAAGGCGACAATTCTGTAGGCGAGTTTTACTCAGTTGCGGTGACCAATCACATGCAACAGGCCGATACAGGAACGAAAATGATGCACATTGGAAAGAACACCAAAAGCACCATCATCTCCAAAGGAATTTCTGCTGGTAAAAGTCAGAACTCATACCGTGGTTTGGTCCGAATTGGAAAAGGAGCTAAAAGCGCCCGAAACTTCTCCCAATGCGATTCGCTCTTATTGGGAGATCAATGCGGAGCCCACACATTTCCATACATCGAAGTAGAAAATCAAACGGCCAAGGTTGAACACGAGGCCACCACATCTAAAATTGGGGAAGATCAAATTTTCTATTGCAATCAGAGAGGAATTGAAACCGAAAAGGCCATCGCTCTCATTGTAAATGGATATGCCAAAGAGGTATTAAATAAGTTGCCAATGGAGTTTGCGGTGGAAGCCCAGAAATTATTGGCCATTAGTTTAGAAGGAAGCGTAGGATAATGTTAGAGATCAAAAATTTAAAAGCCCGTATTGAAGAGAAAGAAATTCTCCGCGGCATCGATTTGAAAATTAACGCGGGTGAAGTGCACGCCATCATGGGACCAAACGGTTCGGGTAAAAGCACTTTGGCTTCTGTTCTTGCGGGAAGAGAAGACTACGAAGTAACCGGCGGAAGTGTGAGCTTCGATGGTAAGGATCTCTTGGATTTAAAGCCCGAAGACCGAGCTCGGGAAGGATTGTTTCTAGCCTTTCAGTATCCGGTGGAAATTCCGGGAGTGAGCAATGTGAACTTCTTGAAAACAGCTGTGAACCAAATTCGTGAGTACAAAGGTCTTGAGCCAATGGCGGCGAAGGAGTTTCTCAAGATGGTTCGAGAGCGCAAAGACTTGGTTGAGATGCCATCCGATTTGGCGCAGCGTTCAGTGAACGAAGGCTTTTCTGGTGGCGAAAAGAAACGCAACGAGATTTTCCAGATGGCCATGCTCGAGCCGAAGCTTTCCATATTGGATGAAACCGACTCTGGCTTGGACATCGATGCTTTGCGTGTTGTGGCTAACGGCGTAAATAAATTGCGCACTCCCCAGAATGCAAGCCTTGTGATTACACACTACCAAAGACTGCTTGATTACATCATTCCAGATTTTGTGCATGTATTGTATCAAGGAAGAATCATCCGCAGTGGTGGCAAAGAGCTCGCTCTAGAATTGGAGGAACGCGGCTACGATTGGATCAAAGAAGGCGCCGAAGCATGAGTCGACTTTTAGAACAAAAGGAAGATTTCTTACGTGAGATTGGCCAAAACCTGAATGGCGCGAACCGCTCTGTGTTTGAAGGCCTAAGATCTTCTGGAGAAGAACAATTGTCGAAGTTACTTCCTCCAAGCACCAAAGAAGAGTACTGGAAATACACCAAACTCACCAAAATCCTCAAAGGAACATACTCCCCGCAACAGCCTGTAATAATGGAGTTTCTCGGTGAATCCGACGAGCAAAATTACATTCGAAATTGGGAGGACATGGAGGCTGAGGAGATTGCATCTCTGCCCAAACTCGGAGTTACAGACCGTAAGGAAGAACATTTTTTTGATGCTTTAAACGCTGCCCGATTCAGCGATGGATTTTGCGTTTATGCTGAAGGAGATGCGGCGCGCTTTGAGGTTTATGAAAACTTCAGAGGACCAGGAAGTGTAAGCCAGAAAAGGAACTTAGTTGTGGTGAAGAAAGGCGCAAGCCTGAAGCTCATTCATCGCCTGAAAGGTGCTGCTCGAGGTGCTTTCGCAAACAACTTGACAGAGGTATATGTAGAGGAAGGAGCTCATTTTGAATACATCATGATTCAAGACGTTCAGGGTCTTAGCCAAATTGGGAGCATTTACGTCGAGCAGAAATCGAACTCTGTGGTTCGTTTTCATACGGCCAGCCTGTCCGGAGATCTCAACAGAAACAACCTCAACATCCGTGTGAATGGAGAGAACTGCGAGAGCTATTTGGATGGCATCAGCCTGGGCGTGAACGCAAACCACATCGACCACCACACCATCGTTGATCACATGCAGCCAAACTGTATGAGTTCCGAGAATTACAAAGGGATTTTCTACGACCAATCGCGCGGTGTTTTCAACGGCAAAGTATTCGTTCGCCAACTCGCTCAAAAAACAAATGCATTTCAATCGAATCAGAATATTCTAATGTCCGACAATTCCAGTGTAGACTCGAAGCCAGAGTTGGAGATCTATGCGGATGACGTGAAATGCAGTCATGGCTCTACAACGGGGCAGTTCGACGAAGAAGCTGTATTCTACTTGCGCTCACGTGGAATTGGTGAGGACTCGGCAAGACAATTACTGGTACAAGCCTTCCTTGCAGAAATTACAGAAGCCATTCAGGATGAAGAAGCGCGCGACGAACTTCTCTCATTGTTGGATTTAAAGATTGGTTCAGAATGAGTGTAAAAACACTGGCTGAAATACGCGCCGATTTTCCCATCCTCGAGCGCAAAGTTCACGGACAAGACTTAGTTTACTTCGACAACGCAGCATCGGCCCAGAAGCCTCGTCAGGTTGTAGACCGAATTTCTCATTACTACCTGCACCAGCATGCCAATGTGCACCGTGGCGTGCATGCCTTAAGCCAAGAAGCTACCGACGCTTTTGAAGCAGCAAGACGAAGAATCGCCGACTTTTTTGGGGCTGCTTCCGATCGGGAAATCATTTTTACCACAGGAACCACCAATGGAATAAACCTCATTGCCAGCTCGCTGGGTAAGATGTTGGAAAAAGGTTCTGAGATTGTCATCACTCAAATGGAACACCATTCGAACATGGTTCCATGGCAAATGATGTGTGAAGACCGCGGAATGGTATTGCGCGTGGTTCCAATCGACGAGCGCGGCCAGATCAACATGGAGGCCTTCCAGAATACGCTCAACTCAAAAACCAGATTGGTTGCAGTGAATCATGTGAGCAACAGTTTGGGGACGATCAATCCGGTGGAGGAAATCATTCGCTTGGCGAAGGGTGTTGGTTCTTTGGTGCTCATTGACGGCGCTCAGTCGGCTCCGCACATGAAGTTGAACTTAAAGGAACTCGGCGCAGATTTTTATGCCGTTTCCGGACACAAGATTTTCGGCCCAACAGGAACGGGCTTTCTATACGGAAAAGAAGAAGTTTTAGGCAATATGCCGCCCTACATGGGTGGAGGTGAGATGATTGACCGTGTTACCATCGAGAAAAGCACCTACCAAGGCTTACCCTTTCGTTTTGAGGCGGGAACACCAAACATGGCGGGCGCCATTGGCATGGCTTCGGCCGTTGATTATATGGAGGAGGTAGGTTTTGATTTCATTCAAAAGCAAGAAGAAGAATTGCTTCAGTACGCCATCAAAGAACTCAATAATTTTGGAGGCATTCGCTTTATTGGCGAAGCCGAAAAGAGAGCCTCTCTCGTGTCTTTTCTTGTTGAGGGGACTCATCCATATGATGTGGGGAGCTTGCTCGACCAGCAAGGTATTGCGGTGCGCACAGGGCATCATTGCACAGAGCCCGTGATGGATTTCTTCGGAATTCCTGGAACCCTGCGTGCATCCTTCGCATTTTACAACACAACGGAAGAGATCGATCGCATGATGGTCGCCCTCGACCGCGCCCGAAAAATGCTCAGCTAAGGCACACCAAATGCTCGACCTCAGCGGAGTAAAGAACATTATTTTCGACCTTGGAGCTGTGGTCCTAAACATCGACTACACGTTAACCATCAAAGCCTTTCAAGACCTGGGTGCCGGAAGTTTTGATGAGGTCTACGGTCAGTTTAAGCAGAGTGGACTCTTCGACGATTTGGAAACGGGCCGAATAGAACCAGAGGTTTTCAGAGATCGGGTTAGAGAGGAGTTTAAACTTGAACTCAGCGACGATCAGATTGATCGAGCATGGAATGCCTTGCTTCTAGATTTACCGAAGGAACGAATCGATTTATTGCGTCGACTCGGCAAAACCTACCGACTTTTCTTGCTTTCAAATACCAATGCGATTCATTACAAACAATATTGTTTGAATCTTATGGAGGAGCACGGAATCCCCAACTTAGATCCACTTTTCGAGAAGGTGTATTTGTCGCATGAAATTCACGCGCGAAAACCCTCAATGGGGGCCTATCAATTTGTTGTAGACGACGCTCTGATTGTTCCTGAAGAAAGTATTTTCATCGACGACATTGAGAAAAACGCACTGGCTGCGGAGCAGCTTGGAATCAGAGGAATTTGGCTTCGTGGAGAACTTCTAGACCTCTTCGAAAAAGCGAAGTAGCCAGCAAGAACGACTACATTAAAACACCCCTCTTCGCTGGGATGGGCTCAGGAATATCCTGCTCACCCAACATTTGTCTTAAGTCTATTTCAATCGTTCTGCAAAGAGAAAGTATTGGGATGTCGTTGCCCAAAACCTAAAAAGGGTTCTCGGAATAATCTCCCATCAATTCCATGCTGATGAAAATCCAGCCAATAAGAGCACTGAAAGGAATGGATATCCACGTGGCGTAAGCGGCATATTCACTGAAAACGGAGGCCATAGAAAAGGGGATGAGAAAGATGAAAATCCCGACAAAAATTAGGCTCATGTTTGCGTACTGACGAGGAAGTGGAAACTTTTTAATGCGCTCGAGCTTTCCTTGGTGACCATAGAAATTTGTGAGCAGGGCCTGCATTTCCATATGCCGGAAATCGTCGATGAGATTGGCTTCGCGAATGTTCCTCAAATCTTTTGTTTGCTCGTCGATGAGGAAGGTCGCTTGGTTTTTGAAGCTTGACATCCGGCTCAATTCAGCTGCATCAAGAAAATCTTCCATCTTGATTTTATCCACGAACTCTTTCACCAGCCCAGTACCGTATTTCTCCATGCGCTTTTCCTTCAAGCTGCCAATGTGCATGCCCAGACTCACGTGTTCCCAACTTGTAGGAATGAGCAGCTGACCCCGCAGCGTATAGAGCCATGCGATGTGTCTGTGAAGGATGCGCGTTCGAACTTTTTGGAGATTCATTTCCGATTCTGGCGTTTCGGTGAAGAGGTTCGAGATGAACCCATTGCACTGACTGGCAATGCTTCGAGAGTCGTTCACAATCGCACCCCAAACTTTTCGCGCCTCCCACATACGGTCGTAAGATTGGTTGTTTTTGAAGCCTACCGTGAATGAAACGGCAATACCAATCACCGACAAAGCCGACCATGGAATGGCCAACCACTCGAAGCCGGTAAAGAAATAGATGGCCGTAGCTAAGGTGCTCCAGAGCGTGAGCCATACCATGTGTAACCAGGTGAAAGCCAATACGTCTTTTAAACTGAAATTCTTTTTGACGAACATCTAAATCAGATTAAGTGGGATTGATTTCTTGGCACAGTTCCAAGAGAATTCCGTTGGCGCTTTTTGGATGAATGAAGGCAATGAGTTTGTTGTCGGCCCCTTTTTTTGGTTCTTCGTTGATGAAGACAAAACCTTCTTTTTTAAGGCGGATGATCTCAGCATATATGTCGTCAACCGCGACGGCCATGTGGTGAATTCCCTCTCGGTTTTTTTCCAAGTACTTGTAGATTGCACTGTTTGGGTCGGTGGCCTCGAGCAACTCCAATTTACTTTCGCCCAATTGAAAGAAGATGGTATTGACCGACTCTGAAGCTACTGCTTCTTCCTTGTAGGCATCCGCGCCTAACAGCTTTCGAAAAACCTCTTTGGCTTTTGCCGCATCTTTCACCGCGATGCCCAAGTGTTCAATTTTAATCATAGGGGTGCTTTAGACAAATATGCACATCTAATCGGCTTTCTTCTTCAAGTATCGCTCGACTCGATCTAAAGCCATTTCAGGAGGAATTTCTTTTTCTCCTTGAAGCGACTTTAGAAGTAGATTAGAGAGGTGAGGAGCCAATAGGCAAGCTTTGCTTCCCATGCCATTCAAAACCGAAAGCTTTGGGTATTTGTGGTGGCTTCCAACAAATGGTCTCCGATCGTAACTCGCCGGACGAATGCCTGCTAGGTGCTCGAGAGGAACAATTTTGTCGGCGTAAAAGCTTTTGGCAGATTCGAGCAAGGCCTTCGCCGCCCCTTCATCTGGGAGAGCTTCAGTTGCTTTATTGTCGTAGGTAGCACCCAGCCAATACAAGCCATCTTCGGAGGGCGCAATGAAGTCTTTCTTATTTACGGCGGCCTTTAGGTCATGACCCAAGCGCAGTTTTAGCAAGTCGCCCTTGGCTGGATGAAAGGGCAAATGAGAAAAAAACGGATTTTTCCGGACGCCCAAACCTTCGCAGAAAATTATGTGCTTTGCTTGAATACTAAGGCCTTTGGTTTTAAAATTTCCATTTTCGGCATCCAATGCTTCGTAATTAAATGCTTCTTGGAAGTAGTGTCCTTCGGTCAAGGAGGTGATGGATTTTGCGATGAAGTTTGCCACATTGAGCTTCGCACAGGAACGCAATTTACCCAAGCCAAATGGCGCCTCAATGGCATCCATTCGGGCAGAGAAATCGAGGACCTCTTTGTAAGGAGGCTCCTCCATTCGCGCTCTCCAACGGTTGTGTTCTTCAGTGCTTTCCAATACTCTATACAGAATGAGTTCCTGAATAAAAGGCTCATCCGTTTCTATGTTTTTATAGAATGAGAGGGCTTCATCGAAGACTTCTTTTCCAGCCCAAGCGAACTTGCTGTCGCGGAAGGCCATAGGGTGAAACAAGCCAACAGCCACTGAAGAGGATTGGTTTTCTTCGGGTAAGTCGAAAATAGCACATGTCAGGCCTTCTTGTTTAGCTCGAAGGTGAAGGTTGGCCCCGGTAATTCCGTGCCCTACAATTAGAAGATCAAGCTCCAGTTCCATGGATTCGGAGTGCTGATTTTATGTATTCGAACAGATCTAAAGGATGTCCGTCTTGGCGTTTTGATGAGCGTTTCCAACCCAAACGAACCACGATGAGGTCTTTGGAAGGAATGCCAACAGCATACTGTCCGTTGATTCCTCTTGAGTAGAAAAAGGGAACCTCATCAAATTCACCCATCCACCATTGGTAACCGTAGCGTCGGTTTGGACTGCCATCTAATTCTAGTGTTGGAGCAGGCAACAGAGACTCATAGGTAAAAGTGGAATCGATCAATTGTTCGTCATTCCATCTTCCTCCGTTCATCATCACACGAATCAAACGGGCTAAATCGCGCGCATTACTGTTGAAACAACAGCTTGCTTTAGCCATTCCACCAGGCCGGTCGTAGGTCCAATATGCATCTCGGGAAGCCCCGATTTTCGACCAGATTTTTTCTTCGAAATAGGCGTTCAAGCTTTTGCCGGTGGCTTTTTCAAGAACCAAGGCGAGAATTTGGGTGTCGCCGCCCTTGTACTCAAAGTATTTCCCTGACTCTTCTTCAACCGAGTGCGAAAGAACCAAACTGCGAAGGTCCTCGCCATAATTGAGTTTTGCAACAAAGCCGAAAGGGTTGAGGTATCCTTCGGAGTATGACATTCCCGAACTCATGGTGATGAGGTGTCGAAGGGTCAAGTTCATATTTGCTTCCGTTTTAAATTCATCAAGATAGTCGCCCACGTAATTATCCAAGCTTCCAATTTCTCCCGATAGAATGGCTGCGCCGATGGCCATGGAAGTGTAACTTTTGGTCATACTGAAGGTGTTCGACCAACTGGTATCACTGAATTCTCCCCAGTACTTTTCAAGGAGAATTGAATCCTGAAAAAGCACCAAAAAGGCGCCGCTCTGATATTGCTCGTGTTGAGCATTTTCCTCCGCAGTCAAATCAATTTTATTGTAGATTGAGGAGAGGGGCCAAGCTTTTGGTGAAGCTGTTTTTACGAGCTCTCCAGGAAAGTCTTTGTATTCAAAAAGAGAGGGTCCAAGTTGTCCTTTGCCTATGGTAAGTCGAAGTGTTTTGTACACATGATTGTTTCCCGTCATGTGAATGAGAAGAGGAATAAGTCCGAGGACAAGAAGAAGGAAGCTTAATTTGCGTTTCAAAACAATTGGACTGAAGTACCGAATGTAGTTTTATTCCAAATTACCTAACGGCAAGTGAAGCCGGAGTAAGTGACAGATGTCATATATATTAGGCTTTAAAAAGATTTTTTTCGTGGCGCAAAAATGATTTCTAGAGAAACAGACAAAAAATGCATCACATCAACATTCCGAAGGATAAGAGAAGAAGTATGGCCGACCTTCATTTCGACCATGTTCAGTGGACAAATTCCCTTCGTTTTTACAAAGAGGAAGTCGGGATTTTTAGAAATCGTTTGGAAGAGGTTGTGTCCAAAAACACAAATTCGGAATTTGCTGCCAAGGCGGAGCATTTTCAAAACAGCTTTATTCTTCAGAACGAACAAATAGACACCTTGAGTCACGACATTAAAATTCATGAAAATGGAATGAGTGCCTTTGCCAAAGAGCAACCCATTGCTGCCGAGCACGGAACCTTTGCCAATCATGAAGGTTTGGAAGAAAGAATGGAAAGCTTCGTAAAACTCTATCAAGAATTGAAAGCAGACTTCAATCGCTTTCTAAGTGAGTGGATGTAAATGGCTGAGGGCAACTTAAAAATCACCCTTGTCGGACTTGGCAATGCAGGCCGAGCTGTCGTAGGAATGCTTCTAGCAACTAGGGGTAGGTTCGACATCAATATTCAAGATCCATCCGAGGCTATAGAAGGAACCATTTTGGATCTTAAACATGCCGCTGGAACAAACGGCAGGAACAGGATTTTTTGGAACGATCGGGAACAGTTTGAATCCTCGGATTTTGTTGTTCACACCGCCGGCGGTCAGATTCACGATGGGGGCGATCGAATGGCCGTGTCGGGGGCGAGCATTGAAATGGCTAGAAAGGTCTTCGAAGGAGTACAATTTCGCTCCGAGCCCTATATTTTAGTGGTGGCAAACCCCATCGACGTAGTTGCCTATTTTGTCCAGAAGTTCACCGGGATATCTCCTGAGAAGATCATAGGAATTGGAACCGCGGCTGACACGGCTCGACTTCAATATAGCATTTCAGAATTTTTAGGATTGGAAATGGATCAAGTGTCAATGATGGCTTTGGGAGAGCATGGGATGCACCTTGTTCCGATTTGGTCACACACAACTGCTGGCGGAAAGAACATTGAGGATTTGATTGATGAAGCGAAGCGGTCGGAACTCAAAGAACAAACGATTCACTCCCCACAGAAGATTAGAACCGCAACATCAGCCTCTGTATTTCCCACAAGCCTTCTTTGCATTCGAATCATTCGTCTCCTCGACATGAAAGAGGAAGGGGTATTGCCCCTGAGCACAAGTCTAAATTCCGAGAACCAAATGCTGTTTGAAACAGAGGCAATTTATATGAGTGTTCCGGTAAAAATTAGTGGAGGCAGCCTTGAGCAAGTCAAGGGTTTTAAGTATTCGGCAGACGAAATTGCTGGTTTAAAAAACTCTGCCGATATCATTCGACACAGCATTCAACTCTATAGTAGGTATTATAAGGCTGATTAAAGTCATTTTTTGAATTGACGTCAATCATTCCTTTGCCTTGAGACATTGTGAACTTTTGAGGTTCACGTTAATTTCCAAGGATACCCTGCTATGAAAAAACTACTTGTCCCGATAGACTATTCGAAAATTTCCAAATGTGCGGCTGAAGTGGCGGCACAAATGGCTAGAGAATCGGGTGGGGAGGTTTTTCTTTTAAACGTAGTAGACTTTCCTATTCACGACCCCAATTGGACAAAGGAAGCAAGCCAGGATGTGCCCAAAGGCTTAGCTCTTGGAAAAGTGATTCAGGAGCGCATGGACAAATTCGAGAAGTTCGATTTTCTTGAAGGTGTGAAAGTGCATGGAATCCTCAGAGAGGAGGATAATGTTTACGAAACAATTGCTGAGGTAGTAAAGGAAATTGAGGCCGACATCATTGTTATGGGGACCCACAGCAGGTCAAAAATGAACCGCTTTCTCATAGGCTCAAACACAGATCGTGTCATACGAATTACTGATGTCCCTGTTCTCAGTGTGAAGCGACGTCATGAGCATTTCATCGTTAAGAACATAGCATTTGCTTCCAATTTTTACGGAGAATCCTATTCGGTCTTTAAGGCAATTAAGTCTATTGTAGACCTCTACAAGGCAAAAATTCATTTCGTTAAAGTGATTACCCCTGGGCATTTTGAAACGACGCTTGAAAGCCGCAAGCTTATGGAAGATTTCGCGAAAAACTTCAAGCTTACGGACTCCAGCATCAACATCTACAACGACACCAAAGTTGAGTATGGAATAAACCGATTTGCAAAGGAAATTGAGGCAGATGTCATTTCCATGGAAACCCATGGAGGAAGCAGCATAGTGCAACTTGTGACTGGAAGTATATTGGGTGATGTTTTGGAAGGAGCCCAATTGCCAGTCTTAACCATTCGAATAGACGAGCCGGAAGTATCGGCCAAAGGAATATTCCCCGAAATGAGATAAGCGATAGTTATGAAACCCAAATTGATTTTAAAGTATTTTCTGTTTATTTAGGCCTTTGTAGGCCCAATTCAAATGGCAGTTAATAGTGTTGATTCTCTTGGAATGTGGCACTTATTGTGGTTTGTTGTTTCTTTGGTGATGATTGGATACGCTAGCTCCATTTCAGTCAATAAGAACTAATTAATAAAATGGGCTTGAAAAGAATCATACTCCCCACAGACTTTTCCAAGAATGCGCGCAATGCGATTAAGTACGCCATCGATGTTTTTAAAGATCAGGAAGCGGAATACTTTCTACTGAATATTTACAGAGAGCCGCACGCAACTTCTTCTTCATTAGTGTCTATTGTAGACATACTTCAAAAGAGCAGCGAAGAATCCTTGGTTCGAGAGGAAAAGAAAATTCGCGACTTGTTTCCAAGTATGAACTTGAACATGGAAACTGTTTCAGCATACGGTGATACTACCCTTCAGATCAATAAATTGGCTCAAGAAAAAGAAGTCGATTACATCATCATGGGTACAAAAGGTGCCTCAGGATTAAAGGAGGTCATCCTCGGCAGTGTCACCGCAGACGTAATTCAAGGAGTTAAAGTACCGCTCATAGCCGTGCCGGATAGATGTGCTTTCACTGGATTTGAGCGCATTGGCTTCGCCGCCGATCTTAAGGAAATTCGATCGAAAGAAAATTTAAACCCAATGCTCGATTTGGCTGAAGCATTTGGAAGCACCATTGAGATTATTACTGTTCAGCGTGAAGTTGAACAGCCTTCAGAAGAAGAAGCAATGGTTGGTTATGACATTCACGAGATGCTTCGAGGAATTCAGCACAAATTTGTTCGAAGAGAGAGCAATGAGGTCATCAAAGGAATTGAAGGTTACATGAGCGAGACCAATCCTGATCTTATGGTCTTGATACCTCGCAAAACGAGTTTGTGGGATCGCCTCTTCAAAATCTCAGTTACCAAAAAGGTTGCTCTTCACGCCGACACTCCACTGCTGATACTTCAGGACTAAAGGGATCCGGCTTTTATTTCATCAACCACCGACGGATCCAGTAGGGTAGAAGTATCTCCTAAATTGCTCGGATCCCCTTCCGCAATTTTTCGAAGGATACGACGCATAATTTTTCCACTTCGTGTTTTTGGAAGGCCAGAAACAAACTGAATTTTATCGGGCTTTGCAATGGGGCCAATGCGTTGAGAGACCATATTGATGAGCTCAGCTCGAAGTGAGTCAGTTGTACTATTATTGGGTTTCTCGCCATTGTAGAGCATCACAAAAGCATGAATTCCTTGTCCCTTAATGTCGTGAGGGTAACCTACAACGGCCGTTTCGCAAACCTTCGGGTGTTGATCGAGGGCATCTTCAATTTCTGCCGTACCGAGGTTGTGGCCAGAAACGATGAGAACATCATCAACCCGCCCAGTGATTCGATAGTTTCCTTCAGCATCTCGTTTGCAGCCGTCGCCGGTAAAGTATTTTCCTGGAAAAGCGGTGTAATAGGTATCCTTAAAGCGTTGATGATTGCCATATATAGTTCTCGCCATAGAAGGCCAGGGGAATTTGATGCACAAGCGTCCTTCGGCCTCACCCTGAAGTTCATTTCCCTCTTCGTCAACTACAGAAGGCTGAATGCCAGGAAGGGGTTTGGTGGCGAAGGTTGGTTTCAAATCGGTGCAATGTGGAATTGGGGAAATCAGAATACCCCCAGTTTCAGTCTGCCACCAAGTATCGACAATGGGGCAATTTTTCTTGCCAACTTTTTCGTTGTACCAATGCCAAGCCTCCTCGTTGATGGGCTCACCAACGGTGCCTAAAACCTTCAAGGACGATAGGTCGTGCTTCTCAACATAATGGTCTCCGCAGCTCTCTAGCGCGCGAATTGCTGTAGGGGCAGTGTAGAATTGACTCACCTTGTGTTTATCGACAACCTCCCAGAAGCGGTCGGAGTCGGGCCATGTAGGCACGCCTTCGAACATCACACTAGTCGCCCCGCTGAGCAAGGGGCCGTAAACAATGTAAGAGTGACCAGTAACCCAGCCAATGTCGGCGGTGCACCAGTAAACGTCTTCCTCCTCCACTTGAAATACGTTTTGGAAGGTGTAGGCCGTGTAAACCATGTAGCCAGCGGTGCTGTGCACAATGCCTTTTGGCTTTCCCGTTGAGCCGGAAGTATACAGAATGAACAGCGGATCTTCACTATCCATTTCTTCCGCAGCACAATCTATTGCCTGCCCCGCCAATACGTCGTGGAGCCAGAAGTCTCTGCCAGGAGTCATGGAGGCGCCGTCTGATGTTCGCTCCAAAACCAGAACGTTCTCCACAGAGACACAGCCTTTAAGGGCTTCGTCTACGATGCTCTTTAGGTCGAGGGTTTTTGCCCCACGGTAACTGCCGTCGGCGGTAATCACCATTTTACACTGAGCATCTTCAATACGGTCGGCCAATGACTTTGCCGAGAAGCCAGCGAATACTACCGAATGAGGGGCGCCGATGCGAGCACAAGCCAAAACGGCAATGGCCAGCTCTGGAACCATGGGCATGTACAAACAAACATTGTCGCCCTTCTTTATTCCTTTCGATTTAAGGGCATTTGCCATACGACAAACCTCTCCACGGAGCTGATGATAGGTGAAGCTGCGCGAGGCTTCTGTGGGGTCGTTAGGCTCCCAAATCAGGGCTGTTTTGTTGCCGCGCTTCTCAATGTGTCGATCGAGGCAATTTTCAGTGATGTTGAGTTTTCCATTTAGAAACCATTTGATTTCGGGTTTGCTCAAGTCGTACTCAAGAACTTGGTCCCAAGGTTTTTTCCAACTGAAACTTGAGGCTATTTCGGCCCAAAAGTCCTCCGGAGACTCAACACTTTTTTGATACGTTTTTTCGTAGTCCTCTTTACTTCTAATTCGAAAGTCCATAGCTCAGTACTTGTACAGAGCAAGTATAACGAAAGCGCAAGGAATTTTTAGAAGAGAGATAGGCACATGCCAATGGAGAGCGGGTAAAGTTCAGTCCCCTGCCCTTCGTGAAAGAGTGGCGTAAACTGGTAGGCGCCATAAATCGAGAACTTACCATAACCAACCCGAAAGGTTGCTGTTCCTCGAACTCGTGCCGTATTCGGGAATCGTGTTGAGGTAAAACGATAAGCTTGGTCGTCGACTAAAAGCTGACGGGCATTGATTTTAAAGCCAACTTTCGCGCCGATGGAAATTTTCCAAGGATGCCCTCTTTCGTCGGGCTTACTTCTATAGCGAAGCTCTGCTGGAATTTCAAGATAGTTTAGGTTGAAAGCCGATCGTTTGTAGGTACTGTCGAAAGGAATAACATTGAAGAGGTGGAAGTTCGTTTCATTGGAATCAACCCACTCAACCTGTGCATTGCTGTAAATCCGCATATGACTGATGCCAAGACCAATTCCAACACTCATGGGGCTTCTGGGTAAAAAGTGATCGTACATCAGGGCTATATCGTAGCCATGAGAAAAGAATTTCTGATCAAACAAGCCCTTAGATCCGAGCAGAAAACTCGAGTTCAAATTGATCATCATCATATCCAAGCGTTCGCGGTCGTCTTCTTGAGAAAAAACCTCGGATGTTGGAAGAGCAGAAAGAAATAGAGCCAGTGCGGAGAGGGTAAGAACTTTCCAATGAAGCTTGCGTAAAATAAGTTTTGCCATGAGCGAGCGCAAAAATAGCCGAATTTTAATGCCTTAAAGGCAACCAGATTAAGTTCGGGACGTCTTTAACGTAGAAACCGCTCCATATTATGAAAAGGAATCTGTTTTTCTTCATCCCCCTTCTCTTCAGCATCCTCCTTTCAACGATTGTTAGCGGCCAAAAAGACTCGCTATTCGACTATCGATATTACGATTCCCTCACAGTTCTTGACCACAATGGCGACAGCTTGAAACAAGCCTGGGCCGGCGGAATTAATTTGGCTCAGTTTGGACGGATTGACGTGGATCGAGATGGGAGAAAAGACCTTGTGGAGTTCGATCGCGACGGACGAAATTTTAAGGTGTTCCTAAACAAGGCGATTGGAAGATATGTAGATTACAAACATGCCCCAGAATACTCGGCTCGCTTTCCTGAAGGAATACAGCACTTCGCCTATTTCAAAGACTACAACAACGACGGCAAGGTCGATATTTGGGCCCGCCACCCCTTCGGCCTGAGAATTTTTAAGAACGTGAGCGACAGCGTTCTTCGCTTTGAACCTCTGTGCAATTTCAGGGATTTTGTTGGAAATCCAGTTTGTTATGTAACCGCTCAGTTTCCGGATGGCAGCGGGGGAGTAAACTACTTCAATGTAGAAATTCCTGCAGAAGACAAGCCCGCCATTGAAGACATCAATTTCGACGGAAAGTTGGACTTACTCACATTTGGAAATGAGTTTTCCTTGGCTGCAAACACCATCAATTACTACAAGAACATTTCGACCGTCCCAGACAGTTTGGTGTTTAAAAACATCACAGCGTGTTGGGGCCTTTTTTATGAAAACGACACATCCAACGGAATCACCACCAATTTTTATTGTCCAGATTCGGGAGGTACCGACCGCATTTCCAGGCCAGATGTCATTAAAAGAGGAGCGGCAAGGCATACGGGTTCCACCATCACCGCTTTTGATATTGGTGGGGACCTCACAATGGACTTAGCCGTTGGGGATATTGCCTATTCGAAAATGATTTTACTCAACAATACAGGTGACTCAAGCAAGGCCCGCATCAGTTCTTTCGACACGCTGTTTCCAAGCAATACCAAAGCGGTAGACTTAGGAATTTTCCCAGCCGCCTATTATGTGGATGTAGACAACGACAACGAGCGCGATTTGCTTGTTACCCCGGGCGCACTGCAGGAGTCCATGGACCGCGACAATGTGTGGTACTACGACAACACCAATCTCGATGAAAACCCAAGTTTCAACTACATTAAGAAGGACTTTTTAGTGGGGGAGATGATTGATGTTGGCACCATGGCTTTCCCTGCTTTTGTAGATGTGAACGGCGACTCATTGGTCGATATGATCGTTGGAAACGATGCTTTCATGAAAAGCAACAAAGACTACTACGGGCGCATTGCCTATTTCCAAAACATCGGGACCTACAACGACTCTGTTCGCCTCCCGGCTTTTCGCTTGGTCGACAGCAATTATTTAAACCTAGAGGCCTTGCAGTTGCGTTCCATTCAACTGGAGTTTGGGGACATGGATGCAGATTCCGATTTGGACCTTCTGATTGGATTGCAAGATGGTAGCCTAAGGTATTACGAGAACATAGCGACCAACCTGGGCGATTCAATAATTCTTCAAGCTTCTCCGGGCTGGGACAGCATTGTGAGCACTACCGCTTTTGCCTCACCAGAGCTTTTTGACGCAGACGCAGACGGTGATTTGGATCTCATTATTGGTGAGCAGCACGGAACAATGGATATGTACCTCAACCAAGGGGATTCTTCGCAGCCGCTTTTTTCGTCTTCTTTCAAGCTGCAAAACTTTGGCGGTGTAGAGCGAAAGGATGTTTTTGGAAATGGCTTCTTGGTGCCTGAAATCATTAAGATCGATTCCATGGGTAAGTTGGCAGGAAGGTATGATGCAGGAGAAGCGCACCTTTTCCTTGGAAGTATTTTCGGACAAGTTGAGGTTTACGACAGCCTCGATGGCAATATGTTTGGAAACTTTCGGAAGATCGACTCCATTCCTCATTCTCGATATCGAATTGCCCCTTCAATCACAGATGTGTACGGTGATAGCTTACCCGATTTGTTCCTTGGAGAACAAGCAGGAGGCATCACCAGCATGCTTCGTGGAAAAGGCATTCTACTTCCACCACTACCACCTCCGGATACAACAGACACAACCGATACCACAGACACGACAGATACAACTGGAATTGGCTACCACGAGTGGATTATGCGAAACGTGAACATCTTTCCCAACCCGGCGCACGAGCGTTTTCAAGTGCTGAGCGCTGGGGCGGCATTGAAAGGGGTTCATCTCTACGACCTTCAAGGTCGACTCATCAAACAATGGGCTTTCCGAGAAGAGGAAAACATTCGGAAGGCAGACTTGCGTTTGCCAGAGGTTCAAGGAAATGAATTGATCGTGCGCGTGTTTGGTTTCGGCGAGCTCGACAAGTCGATAATTTTAATTGTAGACTGAGCATATTGAACCGATTCCACCACAGCTTTCTGGTTTTTTTCTGGCTTAGCATTCCAGTACTTCTGAACGCCCAATTTGTTGAGAAGTACGGTCGATACGACTCCATTCCTCTTGTGAACTTTATTGGAGATACGCTCCAAAACCCTTGGGTTGGTGGCTTCAATTCGGTTCAGTTTTCGGAAATGGAATTGAACCATGATGGAATCATGGATTTACTGGTTTTTGACCGGGATGGGAATATTTTGAGAACCTTCCTGAACGATGGAAGTCAACTTGGCAACCCGTACCACTACGCCCCAGAATACGAGCAGTTTTTCTCTCCTGATTTCTACGGTTTTGTTCAGACCTACGATTACAACGCCGATGGTAAAATGGATCTTTTCACGGCGCACCCCTTTGGAATTGCAGTGTTTGTAAATGAAAGTGATTCCGTTTTGCGTTTTCGGGAAAGAGATGATTTTCTTGACATCGACAGCAATGAAGTCTATTATCTCACAACCGAGTATCAGGCGTCGTTCGGGACAACTCGGTCCAACGTATACACTTATGTTGACGATGTTCCTGCGCTTGCCGACTTTAATGGCGACGGTTATATGGACATTGTATCCTTTGGTGTTTTTGGAAACTTTGCAGAGTATTATGAGAACCGAGGAGTAGGTGCAAAGGACTTAGACCTGATTTTAAAAACCCAATGTTGGGGAGTATTTTCCGAAGGCGGAACGGACAACAACATTGTAATGAATTCCTTCTGTGCAGATTCTGGAGGGACGGACCGCATGAGTTTGAATTCTATGGATCCAGTTCGAGGAGCGGCAAGACACATTGGTTCTGCTTTGATGGCCATTGATCTCGACCAAGACCAAGATTTGGATTTATTGCTCAGCGATGTTTCGTTTGGCAATACGAAAGCATTGTACAATGGTGGCGACAACAAGAAAGCGGTCATTACTTCCTTTGAGACGAACTATCCTACGGGCGGAACCCCCATTGATTTACCGATATTCCCAGGGAGCTATTACCTTGACCTCGACAACGACGGAGTGAAAGATTTGGTCTCAAGTCCAAACAATGTGGGAGCTTCCGACGATTTTGAAAACGTATGGTTCTACAAAAACAAGGGTCAAAACGACCTTCCCGACTTTGAATTCAAGCAAAAAGATTTTCTAAGCGACGAGGTCGTCGATTTAGGAACCATGGCCTCTCCCGTTTTCATCGACATCGATGGCGACAGTCTTTTGGACCTTGTGTGCGGAAATTACGGAGAGTTTCAAAGCTTCAGTGAATACCAATCGCGCTTGGTATACTTCAAGAATACCGGAGTGTACACAGACAGTTCAGCCTTCCCTTCTTTTCAATTGGCCGACGATGATTTCATGGGTTTTGGTCAGGATCCTAGAAATCAGGGATTGATTCCAGCCTTTGGAGATTTGGATGCAGACGGAGATCTCGATATGGTGCTAGGAGAGGTTTTTGGAAATGCGGTGTACTATGAAAATCAAGCTTCTTCACCTACCGATTCCGCCGTCTTTGTGAGAAAGCAGGTTTCTTGGGACAGCACCTTATTTCTTGGCTACAATCCCTCTTTAACCATCTACGATGTGGACCGTGATGGAGACCTCGATTTGATCTCGGGTGGTCGGTACGGAAGGATTTATTTCTTCGAGAATACCGGAAATGCAAGCCAGGCAAGTTTCTCTGAGAGCAACAAGAATGAAGACTTTGGAAATGTTGAAATCGTAAACCTCATCGGGGAAGGCTTCACGAGTCCGAGTTTTGCTTTAATGGACGACAGCTTAAAGTACAATACAAGCGCGAATGGAGCTTCTCTCAAGATGTTTGTTGGAAGCTACAACGGCACCATATACGTTTACGGAAACATTGATGGGAATTTGGCGGGAACCTTCACAGGCCTTGACACCTTAAAAGTGAATGCGAAGAACTTGCGCTTGAGCGTAGCAGATCTTTCGAAAGACGGAAAGCCCGACATCGTATATGGTGAGAACAGCGGAGGTATGAGTTTCATTCTACAAGACAGAGGCTTTAAACTTCCCGCTCCAAACAGTCGTGTTGAGGTCTTGGAAGAAGAAACTGAATTCACTTTGTTCCCAAACCCAACCAACGACCACTGTTTCATTCGAGCTTCTGTTGGAATAGATCAAATTGAACTGATGGATGTTCAGGGAAGGCTTCATGCCAAAAGATCCTTTGTACAGCTTGAAGACGGCTTAATTCGCTTCGACGTATCTGACCTACCAGAAGGAATACATTTAGTCAGAATCCAAACTGCCGAGGAGGTAATATTGAAGAAATTCTTCAAACTACCGTCCAATGGAACACAAGCTTACTGACACGAATATTCTGTTTCTCGACATTGAAACAGTTCCCCAAAAACAGGATTTTAATGAGCTCGATTCGGCTGAAAAGGCTCTGTGGCTTAAAAAGGCCAAGTCAATCAATCGAGACGACCTTCCCGATTCCGAGTTCTATAAACGTGCGGGCATCTATGCTGAATTTGGAAAGATCATTTGCATCAGCATTGCTCGAATCGTACGTGAATATGGATCGGCCTACATCGCTGTAGAGAGTTTCTCATCACACAACGAACGACGCTTGCTCAAGGATTTCTGTGCGTTTCTGAGTGAGATATCTCGTCCGAATTTGCGTTTATGTGCGCACAATGGGAAAGAATTCGACTTCCCATACATTGCTCGTCGGTGTTTAATCCGAGGTCTAGCACTTCCTGAAATTTTGAATACACAAGGAAAGAAACCTTGGGAGGTTCAGCATTTGGACACCATGGAGATGTGGAAGTTCGGAGATTGGAAGGCATACACGAGTCTTGACTTGCTTGCACACGTCTTTGATTTAAGAAACCCAAAGGCTGAGATATCGGGTTCGGATGTTTGTGACTTGTACTGGAAAGAAAATGACTTAGACCGTATTGTACGTTATTGCGAGGGAGATGTACTCAGCCTGCTTCAAGTCTATTTAAGAATGACCGGGGCTGAGACAATCGCATTCAACGAATCCAATCAATACGAAGGCGCCGCTTAAAAACCTTGTAAAGAAAGAGGTTGAGGAGGATGAGTGACATTCCATAAAACACGTCCTCAACCGGAATCGTACCTAGACGGACTCCTATGATTTCAGCACTCGAATACCAAACGACCTCACCTTCGATGAAACTCCCGGTGAGTATGCCGTTCACGATGAAGAAGCCAATGAGAATCACGGCAAACATTCGCCAAAAACCTTTGAGAATTTTTGGCCTTGCGAGCGCGATTAGGATGAGTACAAGTCCGTTGATGAGCTGGCTGTAAAAGGTGTAGGCTTGGTCGGAAAACTGGAAAGCCACGGCGAGGTTGATTAAGCCCAGGGCTATGGCCAAGGTTTTATTAATCCTTTCAGGAAGGTCTTTCTTGAAGAAGTATTCAAACACTTCATAAACAAACATGCTCGAATAGGGGATCACCAAAAAGAAGAGGCATTCTTCAATGGGGAGGTTGGAAATATAGAGTCCGCTCAAGTAGGTTGGGTTGAAGCCCCAAACACCCATTTCAGTGAACTTGATGTCCCAGAGGATGAATGCCAACCCAATGATGGCAACCGCTGGAAAGAATGCTTTCCATTTTTTATAGAAAGCGATGCGCGGTTCAAAACTTCGAACGAATGGAACGAGAACCGTGAAAATGATGAGGGAGAGATAGAGCCACTTTTCCATTATACCGCGCTCTGTTTGCGTCGTGATTGCTCTCGTTTGAAAAATTCCATTGGAACCCAAAGCATGCCGAAGCAGCTCGCACCCTCTTTAATTCGAACGCGGTGATGTGTTTGGTGCGCTCTAATGATTGCCTTGAAGTAGGGGTGACGAATGTTTTGGAACAAGTCGAAGCGCTTATGAATGAGCACGTCGTGAACCAGGAAATAACAAGTTCCGTATGCTAAAATGCCAAGACCGTAAAAAAGCTTCCAGTCGTTGCCGTGCATCATTCCATACATGATGAATAGCCAGCTTGGAATGGCGAAAATCAGAAAGAAAGAATCGTTTTTCTCGAAAAATCCGGGTTCTTTCTGATGGTGATCTTTGTGTAAATACCAGAGCAGCCCATGCATCACATACTTATGTGTGAACCAAGCAGCAAACTCCATGATGAAAAAGGAGGCGAGGAAAACAGTTATGGCGACAATTGGATTCATGCTAGAGTAAAGTTCAAGCCAAAGAAGAACAAAACGAAGAAGATAAACAGAGGAAGCGCCATTTTGTTGATGGGCACTTCGCGTTGACACGGGGCCAGAATTAGCTGAAAGACAAAAGAAGCGATGAACCAAACGAGGTAGTTCTGCGCTGGCGCTGAGCCTTCTGTCCATTTCCAATACCCCAAGGATTCGCTTAAAGGTTCGATTAAAAAGTCGAGGAAGACCATCAGCGCACTTGCCGCTAGCAGGAGCACGAAACGATTGTAACGAGGGTAAAAGGCCTTCACGATGTGCTGGCTTGCATACACCAACATCACCCATAGAAGACCAATGACAAAGGGAACTTCCAAGCCTTTCGTGCCCAACATATCCATGTAATCGTAGGAGCCAAAAATCACTCGGCTTTGAATACCCGCGACCTCCAAGCCAAAGCTTAAGACGAAAATGAGAATCAAAGCGATTGCCTGTTTTGCATCCCATTTTTGGTGGAACCAAAAGAGAACCAAGGCCGAAATGATGAGGTGGACAGCACTCAAGCTCAGGAATAGCTCCGACTTGCTACTGTTGATTCCAATGAAACCAACGAGGTGCAAGATGAGCAGAATTCCAAACGCTATTTTACTTGCCTTTGATGATAACATCACTTGTGATTTTAGCTGAGAGCAAACAGAGTGGAATTCCACCACCCGGATGCACACTTCCACCGCAAAAATAGAGTCCTTTCACTTTTGAGCTGAAATTGGGGTGACGAAGGAAGGCTGCCGACCAGTGGTTTGATGACTGTCCGTAGATGCTTCCTTTATAGGAAGCTGTTCTGGACTCGATGAGCAGTGGATCTAGCACGTCCTCTTCAACGATGTGTGCTTTCACATCTACACCCAAACTTTTTTCAATTCGGCGAAGGATTTGTGTTCGACATTCTTGAATCAGATGTGCCCAATCCTGATCTTCATTGTAAGGCGCATTCACCATTACGAACCAATTCTCGCATCCTTCTGGCGCGTCGCTTTTGGCTTCTTTGGCGGTGATGTTGACGTAGACCGTTGGTTCGTCGGGCAATACCTTTTTCTCAAAAATTTGGGTGAATTCTTTCTTGTAATCTGAACTGAAGAAGATGTTGTGCACTCCAAGTTCCGAGAAGCTTCGGTTGATTCCCCAATAGAAGATGAGGGCAGAGGAGGAGGGTTCTACCCGTTCTAATTTTTTGGGAAGTTTTTGTTTGAGGAGCTTTGAATAAGTTGAGCGCACATCGGCATTTGAAACTACTAAATCACAGGGATGCATTTCACCTTTTACCTGAACCCCAATCACTTTTGACTGCTCGGTTATAATTTCTTCGACGGGAGCGTTGAGGTGGAAACGCACTCCAAGTGACTTTGCTTTTTCAACGAGGCTGAGCGTAATTTGGTGCATTCCACCTTTCGGGAAGAAGGCGCCAATACCATGCTCCAAATGTGGAATCACACCCATTACAGCCGGCGTTTGGTATGGGTTTGAACCGTTGTAGGTCGCGAAGCGATTGAAATACTGTTCGGCCTTCGCGTTGTGAAAGCGGAGTCGGTTGTTTTCAGCCAACGGCCGCTTTAATTTGGCGATTGGGAATTGCGCCAGAACTTTGAAAATTTTGGGATTTAAATAGGTGCTTGCCAGCTGCAGACTTTTTTCTAGAAAGAAGGGACTGGTAAGTTCATACAGTTTCTTGGAGCTTTTTAATTCGTCGACGACATCGGAGGCTTTTGCGCCCGTTGCTTCACAAAAAGATTCAATGAATTTCTCTTGATCAGCCCAAGCCTGAAAGTTGGTTCCGTCCGAATAAAAGTAATGGCAAAGTCGGTCGAGTTTGGAGTATTCGAAACGGAGCTTTTCTTGATTTTTCTCGCCTAAGGCCAATAATTCGACGACGTATTGGGGCATGGTGAATAAAGAAGGTCCTGCATCGAAGCGATACGCACCTAGTTGAATGCTTGTAAGTTTGCCTCCAGGGTAAGAATTCGTCTCGAAGATATCCACCTCAAAGCCTTGATGGGCAAGGCGGATGGCGCTTCCCAAACCTGCAACTCCAGAACCGACAACGGCAACTTTCATACTCACTGAACCTCAGTGTTTGAAATTAGTTCAAAAGCATCTCTATCGCGAATAAGAAGAGTATTTTCGCGGCAAATTTCGAAGATGAATTATTTCGACCTCAAACAAATAGGAACAGTGACGATGGTTTTGTTCGCTGTGATTGACATTATTGGCTCCATTCCGCTCATCATAGATTTGCGAACAAAGGTTGGTCACATTCAATCGGGAAAGGCAAGTATTGTTGCCGGAACCATTATGATGGTTTTCCTTTTTGTAGGTGAATCCATTCTTCACGTCATCGGAATTGATGTCTCGAGTTTTGCGATTGCGGGCTCCTTCATCATCTTCTTCTTGTCGTTGGAGCTCATACTCGGAATTCGCTTGTATCGCGACGATATGCCAGCGACGGCATCCATCATGCCTTTAGCTTTTCCTCTCATTGCAGGTGCAGGAACGCTAACAACCATTCTTTCCATGCGTGCGGAATACGATGTTCAGAACATCATTGTGGGCATTGCCTTGAATATGATCTTCGTCTATGCGGTCCTCAAAGCTTCCGCGCGAATTGAGCGCTTTTTGGGTCCGTCGGGAATTGCGGTAATCCGCAAGGTGTTTGGTGTGATCTTATTGTCGATCGCCATCAAACTATTCAAGACTAATTTGGGATTGTAACTAGAGCGTCGTAAGACGCTTCTTCAAACCTTCTTTGTAGGTTCTGCTGATGGGAATGCGCAAGTCATCGATGTGCACCACATTCTTCTCAATGCGTTCAATCTTGCGAAGATTGATGATGAACGACTTGTGCACGCGCATGAAGATGTCGCTCGGCAATTTTGCATCAAAAGCTTTCATGGTGCTGAGCACCGTGTACTTCTTGTCGTTTGTGATCAAACGAACGTAATCCCCTAGAGCCTCTACGAAGTTGAGTTCGTTCAAATTGATCTTTACCATCTTCGAATCGCATTTTACGAAGAAGTCCATACCACCGGTATTTTCACCTTCGAACACATCGTGGATGCGACGTGCTTTTTCAGCAGCTTTTAGAAAGCGTTCGTAATTGACAGGCTTGGTGACATAATCAGTCACATCATACTCGAAGGCCTCAACCGCGTAGTCCGTTTTAGAGGTGACAAATATGATTTGGGGAACATCAGGGAAACTCTGAATGAATTCCAGTCCAGACATCTCGGGCATTTCGATGTCGAGAAATATGAGATCCACTTTTTTGCTTGAAATGGCTACTCGAGCGTCCATGGCATTTGAGTATTGCCCAACCAGCTCTAAAAAAGCTGTTTCATTCACACACTTCTCGAGGACTGCCCTCGACATTCGATCGTCGTCAACAATAATGCAATTCACCTCTTAACTGGTTTTATTAAGCAAGCCATAAAAATAGGAATATCTCGACAGTAAATTACATCCTAACGTTTAGTGGGTTATTCTCAGTAGTTTGCCGATTCAAGAGCGACGGAAACGTAACGAAAAATAGCTTTGCAGCTATTCTGCGTTTTTTAAAAAAGAGTATCGAATGAATATGAGAAAAATAGGCTTGATTTTGATGGCCGTTTGTTTTGCACAAGGTGTAAATGCACAAGGAGAGGCTAAGCCAGATAGTTCTGCGGTAGAAGATACTGTGAAAGGACCATGGACGAAAGGAGGGGTCGGGTCGATCAACTTCAACCAAGTCTCATTGAACAACTGGGCCGCCGGGGGTAACAGCTCCATTTCTGGAGCCGGATTATTGAACGCTTTTGCCAATTACGAAAAGGAAAAAGTTAGCTGGGACAACAACATTGTTCTTGCCTATGGATTGATCCGTCAAGAGAAGCAACCAGTCATCAAAAGCGACGACCGTATTGAGATAGTGTCGAAAGCAGGGAAAACGGCGAATAAAAAATGGTCGTATACCGGCCTTTTTAGCTTTCGAACTCAATTTGCCCCAGGTTTTGACGATCCGGTTTCGCCTACACGCGCCACCATATCAGACTTTCTTTCGCCGGCCTATATGCAGCTCGCTTTGGGTATGGAGTACAAGCCGAACAAGAAGTTGAGCGCCTTCATTTCTCCGCTTGCCAATAAGACGACCATTGTAACCAACCAGACTTTGGCGAATGCCGGTGCTTTTGGCGTTGAGGCCGCTGAATACGATGCGCTGGGGAATCTTGTAACTGAAGGATTGAATGCTCGATACGAAGTTGGGGGTTACCTGAAATTCATGTATCAAGACGACATCATGAAGAACGTCACTTTCCAAACGAAGGTTGATTTGTTCTCGAACTATTTAAACAACCCCGAGAACATCGATGTGAACTGGGAAGCCCTCTTGGCCTTTAAAGTGAACAAGTTCATTACGGCGAGCATCGCCACACACCTCATCTACGACGATGATATTCTCATTGGAGTAGACACCAACGACGACGGCATTGTCGATGGAATGGGAAAAAGAACCCAGTTTAAAGAGGTTTTGTCTATTGGCTTTTCCTACAAATTTTAATAGAACTTGACCAAGTCTCTCCTCATATCATTGTTGTTTAGTCTTCTTCTTGGAGACCTTTTTTCGCAGCGCGTTTTTCGCTCTGTTGGAAATGGCAACTGGGATGACGCCTCTACATGGGACGCCTCTGCGGGAACAGGGGGGATTGAAGGAATTACTTTTCCGAGCCCCACGGACAGTGTCTACATAGAGGCTGGAGACACCGTTCTTCTTGACCTCACCAATGTCGGAAACAATTATGAGTTTGGAGGTTTTCTGTGATTCCGAAATTTCTGGATCCGAATTGCACGCCATAGAATTGAACCTTCCTGCGGGTTCTTACCACGTAGAGCTGACTCATCCGGGAGGCAGACAATCGGAACGGCTCATCATCACCAACTAATCAAACATCGGCTGTTAAAAAGTCGCGGAAGCTCTCTTCTAAAGGCCCTCAATATTGTCAACCTTTGACCTTATGCTCAAAGCAGTTACAATAAACAGGCTACTCGCATTTCTATTGATCGCCTCATTCACTTCTTGCGTTCCCGCGAGAAAAGTAGAGGAGATGCAATCGAAGATGGATAAGCTCAGCGAAGAGAACTCATTGTTCTCCACCAACAACCAAGACCTTGAAGCCGAGGTGAAGGAACTCAATGTTCAAATTGAGGATTTCACGAAAAAGCTCACAGCTCTTCAAACGGATACCACAACCATGGGAACTTCCTTGCGGAAGATGATTGCCCAGTACGATAAGTTGAATCGCATCAACGACGAGCTATTGTCGAAGCAACGCCAGAGCATGGAAACCAGCGAAGCGGAGAATCGCAAGCTGATGAGAGAGCTTCTTCAAGCACAAGAAGATCTTCAGCGCAAGGAAGACATGCTTCGTCAGTTGGAGCGCGACTTGAATGCCAAACAAGCGGAACTTGAGGCGAAGGATGCCGATTTGAAGGAACGCGAGAAACGTGTTCTTGAACTTCAGCGCATCATCGACGAAAAGGATAAAGCGGTTGCAGACTTGAAAGCAAAAATCCAGGAAGCCCTTCTAGGCTTTAAAGACAAAGGTCTTACCATAGAGACAAAGAATGGTCGCATACAAGTTTCTATGGAGGCCAAGCTGCTCTTTCCTTCAGGAAGCACGAGCATAAATAAGGAAGGTAAGGGCGCGTTGATTGACCTGGCCAAAGTGTTGGAAACCCAAGAAAACTTAACCATCCTGGTTGAAGGTCACACCGACACCGATGAATTTCGCGGACGTGGAGAGCTGAAAGACAACTGGGATTTGAGCGTGGTTCGTGCAACAGCTGTTGTGAAAATCATGATGGAGAATTCCAAGATTGACCCCAGCACGCTTACTGCCGCTGGTCGGGGTGAGCACGTGCCTGTTGACCCAGCTGGAACACCAGAGGCGAAAGCTAAAAACAGACGAATCGAAATCATTTTGACACCGAATTTGGATCAGCTTTTTGAGATCCTCAACAATTAATCCCTGAATATCCTCTTTATTAGTAGTTGTTAGATAGGGCGCCGTTAGGCGCCCGCTTTTTGTTATATACATATTCGCCTGAGGGCCGAAGGGAGCTCTATCTTTGGAGCATGACCAGGCATTGGAATGTCCTAGAAAAAGCGAAGCCCGAAGAGATTCAAGATCTGCAGCACAAGATTGGCGTAGAAGAGCCCATTGCTCAAATTCTGTGGCAACGGGGCATTCGCAGCATGGAGGATGGCCGTTCCTTTTTTAAGTCCGGACTTCAAGATCTGCACGATCCATTTCTCATGAAAGGCATGGACAAGGCAGTTGAACGACTTCAACAAGCGCTTGAAGAAGGACAAAAGGTTTTGGTTTACGGCGATTACGACGTCGATGGCACTACGGCAGTGTCGAGTTTCTATCACTTTCTTAGTTCGTTTTACGATGAGGTCGACTACTACATTCCCGATCGCTACCAAGAAGGTTATGGCGTTTCCTTTCAGAGCATTGCTTTTGCAGCCGAGCAAAAGGTTCAACTCATCATTAGCCTAGATTGTGGAATTAAGGCCACCGAGCAAGTGGCACGGGCGAAGTCCAAAGGCATCGATTTCATCATCTGCGATCACCACCTTCCAGGCAAAGAGCTGCCCCCAGCCGTCGCCATCTTAGACCCAAAGCAGAATGACTGTCCTTACCCATTCAAAGAGCTAACAGGCGCTGGAATTGGCTTCAAATTGATGATTGCCATGAAGGCGCGCATGCCATTCATTGAAACCGATCCTTTCGATTACCTCGACCTCGTTGCCATTAGCACGTGTTGTGATATTGTGCCTCTAATTGGTGAGAATCGAATTCTTGTAAAGTACGGTTTGCTGGCACTGAATCGACAAGCACGTCCGGGTTTGGCGGCCTTGCTGAATCGCGCAGGGAAAAAGGAGAAACTTTTTGTGAGCGATTTGGTTTTTGCCATCGGCCCCAGAATCAATGCAGCAGGAAGGATTGGTCACGCTTCTGAAGCAGCTCGCTTGCTTCTTGAAACGGACGAAAAGAAATTGGAAGAGCTCTCTTTGGCAATCGAAGAGAAGAATCAAGAGCGACGAGATTTGGATAAGGAAACGACCGAAGAAGCATTGAAGATTCTGCGTTCCGAAAAGAATTTTGCAGAGAACAAAAGCACCTTGGTGTTCAGTGAAAACTGGCACAAAGGAGTAGTTGGAATTGTTGCTTCTCGATTGATTGAGCAAGTGTATCGCCCAACGATTGTACTCACCAAAAGCAATGGCCTCTGGACTGGATCAGCACGCTCAGTAAGAGGCTTTGATGTGCATGAAGCCATCGACGATTGCGCTACAGACCTAGAGCAATTTGGTGGACATAAGTACGCTGCCGGCATGAGTTTGAAGGAAGAAAAGCTCGAAAGTTTCAAGAAACACTTTGAAGAATCGGTTTCGAAACGAATTACAGAAGAAAAGTTAACACCGAAACTAAATGTTGATCTTGAGCTGCAGCTATCCGATCTAACTAATGAGCTCTACAAATGGTTGAAAGCTCTCCGACCTTTCGGTCCGTCGAACTTAAGTCCTCAGTTTATGACTAGAAATTTGGTCGATGCGGGAGGAACTCGGCACGTTGGAGACGGGACTCACCTAAAGTTGGAAGTGAAGTCCAAATCCCAGGACCCAAATCCCATAACCATCAATGGAATTGCATTTGGTTTTGGAGAATGGCAAGAAAAGCTGAAGTCTGGAGTGGAATTCGACCTCGTTTACGCTCTCGAAATGAACGAGTGGAAAGGCAGGAAAAGTCTCCAGTTGATGGTGAAGGATATAAAGCTCTCAAGCGCTCATACTTAGCCTTCTCTAAGACTGCGAAGCGATTATCTTTGCCCGCCTATAATACAGAGGATGTCACAAGAATTATCGGAACAAGAAGTAATACGCAGAGAAGCCTTAGAGCAGCTGCGCGCATTGGGAATTGAGCCTTATCCAGCAGATCTCTTTGAAGTGAATGTCAAATCCACGGAGATAAAGGAAGGCTTTAAGTCGGAAGGAGATTTTCAGGAAGTGAGCATTGCCGGTCGATTGATGGGGAAGCGCATCATGGGAAAAGCCTCCTTTGCCGAACTCATGGATCCTCATGGGCGGATTCAGATCTACGTGAACCGCGACGAAATTTGCCCTTCGGAAGACAAGACCATGTACAACGATGTCTTCAAGAAACTCCTCGACATCGGAGATTTCATCGGCATCAAAGGCCATGTTTTCAAAACTCAAGTAGGGGAAATCAGCATCCATGTGAAGGAATTGAAAGTGCTTTCCAAGTCCTTGCGTCCGCTCCCAATCGTGAAAACCGATGCAGATGGCGGAATACACGATGCCTTTGTGGATCCAGAGATGCGCTATCGTCAGCGCTACGTCGACCTCATCGTGAACGATCATGTGAAGGAGACTTTCCTGAAACGCAGCAAGGTCATCAGCACCCTGCGGGAGTTCTTCAACTCAAAAGAATATTTAGAAGTTGAAACACCCATTCTTCAGCCGATTCCAGGAGGAGCGGCAGCGCGGCCGTTCATCACCCACCACAACGCACTCGACATTCCCTTGTACTTGCGCATCGCCAATGAGCTTTACTTGAAGCGATTGATCGTTGGAGGATTTGAAGGCGTGTATGAGTTCGCCAAAGACTTCAGAAACGAGGGAATGGACCGCACGCACAATCCGGAGTTCACGGTGATGGAAATCTATGTAGCCTACAAAGACTACAACTGGATGATGGACTTCACCGAGGAGATGTTCCGCAAGGTCGCCATGGCCATTCACGGAACTTTGAGCTTTGAATTCAACGGCAAAACCATCGACTTCAGCAAACCTTTTGATCGTGTGAGCATGTACGAAGCGATTTTGGAACACACTGGAGTCGACATTTCGGGCATGGATGAAGACGCGCTCAGAAAGCAATGTCAGGAATGGCACATTGCTGTAGACAACAGCATGGGTCGTGGAAAGATGATCGATGCGATTTTCGGAGAGAAGTGTGAAGCGCATTATGTGCAGCCGACCTTCATCAAAGACTATCCGATTGAAATGTCGCCTTTGAGCAAACGGCACCGCGACAATCCAGAATTGACCGAACGCTTTGAATTGTTCATCAATGGAACTGAGTTCGCAAACGCCTACAGTGAGTTGAACGACCCCATCGATCAGATGGAACGCTTTCAAGAACAACTGAAGTTGGGCGAACGCGGCGACGACGAAGCCATGTTCATCGACAAAGACTTTGTGCGTTCCTTGGAGTACGGAATGCCGCCCACCTCAGGATTGGGTGTTGGCATCGACCGCCTTGTGATGCTTATGACCAACAATACATCCATCCAAGAAGTGCTTTTCTTTCCTCAGATGAGACCTGAAAAGGAGCAAAAAGCTGCAAGCGACAAGCCTCAAGTAGCTTCGTCGGCCGAAGCCGCTGGCGAAGGACGGGAGTTGAGTGAGAATGAGAAGTTGGTTCTAAAGAACTTGGAAGGTGCTGAAAAATTGGATCTAAACCAATTGAAAGAATCCGTTGGCCTCAGCAACAAACAATGGGACAAAAGCCTTAAGGGTTTGCGGGAGAAAGAGCTCATCAAGATCTCGAAGACAGAGGAAGGATTGTTTATCGAGAGAGTCTAGCTGTAAGCCTCTAGCTACAAGTTTCAAGTTTGGTTCAGAAGCTATTTGTAGCTCGAGGCTTGCAGCTAGGATAGGTTGTCACGGATTAGCCATCTGATCTGCTTCGAAAGCAAGCTTTGAATTTATCAGCTGGTCTTTGCTCGTTCTTAGGTGATTTTAGTCATTTTCCGTCTCTGTTCAAAGGTCTACACTTTGCAAAATCATTCCACATGGAAACGCTTGGAGAAGGAAAATCAAAAAAGAATAACTCTGGCTGCTTCAAACTAGTGATTTTAGGGATTGGGTTTCTCCTTTTATGTAGTCCACTTAATCCATTCTTAGAGTTTCATCAGATCGGAGAGGAGGACTACCTGACCAACTCGTCTTGGCTTGTAATGACAGTTTTGGTTTTTGCGTATGGCTGGCTCGCGATCATGTGGTTAAGAGATTGAGGGAAACTACAACAGAGATATGGTAGTTTTTGGCTTTTCACAAAATGTGAGATATTATCAATATAAATGATAGGACCAAAGAAAGAGGCATTAGCCATTGTACTCGATAAGCCAATATATTGGTCAGGATAAGGTATAACACCCACCCCACAATCAGCACAAGTATTGAACTCCACCAAGTATTATAGATGAAGTTTAAGGCTCCCCCGGATAAAACAATAATAAATCCAATGATTGGAGAAAGTGGGGAAGTAAAAATCGCACCGGTTCTCCACCTTTCAAATCGTCGCGCAAAGTATGCCTGACTTTCATCATCATCAAAAGAGAAACCGTTGTCTAAGCCACTATTAGTTTCAAGTTCAATTTTACTTTCAGCCATGATCTTGTATAAGGCTAGAATGAAGCCGGACATGCTAAAGGAGGAGCAAAGGGCGAAGAAAAGAAGGTTGTTCATGTCATTCTGGGATTTGTTCCACATCCACTGTACTTTTTGTGAATTTGGATAAGTCCTCGGTAAAAAACGTCCTTTAAAATGCCCATCCGTAAATCTTGTATTTAGTATATAAACGTACAAAAAACCACTTTGAAGTGAGGCCCCTAGTATTATTGACCCGATCAGATTGAGTAGGATATTTGGTAACCAAAAACGCCTGTTCATATGTCTTCTTCAAATCTGAATACTCTTTTATTTTCCCTCCCTCGTCGTTAATCCTGAGCAGCTTCCAAGTAATAATTGTAGTGACTCCGCCAACGACTACACAAAGAGGAACTATGAGAAATTCAGATTCAAAGGATTCAAAAATCCACTTGATCAAGTACAACCCAAGACAAAAGCTGACCAAGCACATTATTTGCATAATCCAATAGGAATAACGTATAAATTTTTCTCGATTTGAGTGATCGTCTCGATATTCTATCATTATACCGTATGGGTGATCCTTGTACCGTTCTAATAAATCTAGATACAGGTCTTTTTCAGCCATTCCAATAGAATGATCTTTAGTTGATCACTACTTTCTCTACCATTTTGTCTCCGCCATCGATGACGCTTACAAAGTAGATTCCAGACTGAAGAGCAGAAACATCGATCGATGCTTCAGAATTCATAGTTCCAGAGTAGCTCACAGAACCTAAAATGTTGATTACTTCAACCTGAACATCGCTGTTTGAGTTGTAGTCAAGATTCAAAATTCTTGCTGCCTGATCCATAGTTACACTAAGTGTGTTCTCATCGTTCAATTCAACCGTTCCAACAGCATTGATCGTGCAATGGTCAAGAAGAGTTCTCAAAGAAGCATTCACCTCAGAGCTTGTTGCTGGGAAAGCATCCGCTTGGTGCATTGACTTCCAAGATCCGTCCTGACAAATCACGATGAAGTGAGGAAGACCATAAGAGGTAGGTCCAGTTGGGTTTCTGTAAGGAGAAGAACTCATGAAAGCTGTATTGTAAGAACCGTAAGCTTTCATGTCGAACATTGGGTTATTGGCACCAAACTCAGTTCTAAAGTCAGCGATTGACTTAGTGGCATGAGTAGAGGTATTCACATCCAATGAAACGATTTCCAATTGGTCTGAACCGTCAGGTCCGAGCTCTTGATAAATATCGTCGAGTTCAGGAGTTGAGTACTGGCAGTAGAAGCAAGTCGTGAAGAAGTAGTCTAAAAGGACAACTTTTCCAGCGTCTAATTCGTCTTGTAGATTGATTTCCACGCTTCCGCTTTCTGCATAGGAAGTCATGGTAAAATCGGCGGCTGTACCAGCTGCTCCTTCGTCTTTGAAGAAGTTCTGCGCTTCCGCAATTTGAGAACCAGCGATTAAAGCGCCGGCAAGAAATAAATGTTTGATCATAATTTTAGCTTGAAGTTTTCGAACGAATATACTTCGATATTTTAAAACGTATCCCTCACTTTTTTAGGGATTTATGTCAAAAGCATGGGTGTTGCGATTTCAAGTACTTTTACTGAATGAAGTACATTACCTTGAGTCTTGCACTCCTAACCTTCAGTGGTTTGGACCTAAAATCTCAGTCCTTTGAATTCCTCGACGATTCAAACAACCCAATTGGAAGCGAATATTTATTCGTTGACAATGGCTCTAACTTGAGCCTCACCAAAGTGCATGTGCGAAATTCCGCAAGCTCAGCCAAGGCCTTCAAACTAACTGCTCACCACCTCGAAAACCCAACGAACGTCGATCTTCAAATTTGCTTTGCAGGTGGCTGTTTTGTGATCGCGGGGAACACCGATTCAACTGCTCCTTATACACCAGGCCCTTCACAAAGCGTTGATGGTGCTCAGATATTCGATGATTTAAAAATTGGTCCATTTTCGGGAGCTTGGAACATGAACGACTCCGCAACTTGGCACATTCTGATGTTCGATGAAGCAGATTCAACGGACTTCACAGAGGTGGTACTTAAATGGAAAGCGGGAGAGGGCAGCACGCAAACAAGCCTTGAATTCGTTCAGTCAAGCCAGTCGCTTCGCGTATTTCCAAACCCAAGCACAGATCAATTGGTATTCGAGGGTTTCCCGCAGGATGCCGTCATCGAGCTTTTTGATCTAGAAGGAAAACTCGTTCTTCAAGAGAGCATGCAAACCATCATTGAAGTTGATTTTCTTCCGCGAGGAACTTACATTTCAAGAGTACGCTCGAGAGAGGCTGTTCTGTTTGAGGACAAGATTATTCTGAAATAACAGCAACAACCCGCTATTTCATTCATGACCTATTCTTGGCTAGAAGGCGAAGGCTCTACACTCATTTACATCGGCGATCCAATGTGCAGTTGGTGCTACGGATTTGCCCCTGAAATCAGTGAAATCAAATAAGCCTACCCGCAATACGATTTCAAAGTAATACTCGGTGGTTTGAGGCCAGGTGGAACCGAAACCAATAAAGACTTGGGAAGCTTTCTAGATCACCACTGGAAGGAAGTTGAGAAAAGAACCTGGCAAAAGTTCAACTACGACATTCTGAAAGACGATTCACTGGTGTACGACACAGAGCCATCCTCACGGGCGGTGGTCGTTGCCCGCAAGATGAAACCGGAAATTGAGCTCCACTTCTTTAAAGCAGTTCAATTGGCTTTCTACTTTGAAGGAAAGGATATGAGAGATGTAGAGAGCTTTGTGGAGATCGCCAAAAAGTTCGACCTCGACGAATCCCAATACCGGGAACTCTTCGAATCGGAGGAAATCAAGTACGAGACGAAGACTGATTATCAACTCTCGAGCGAAATGGGCATCAAGGGTTTTCCGTCCATGGTGTTTAAGCATGCGGGTCAATTCTTCTTGATTTCAAATGGTTATCGAGAAGCCAAAGACTTAAAGGAGACGATTGAGTCGATACTCAAAGGGGAATAAGGGCCATGAGCTCTCAGATGATGACTTTCCTTAATCTAGGTAACCAAGTCAAAAGCAATAGCTAATTTTCGGAGACAATCACAATCACCAAAAAACTCTCATTACATGAAAAGCCACTTTAAACTGACGGCAACCGCCTTCGTTCTTTTTGCTCTGCTCTTTAGCTCATGCAAAAAAGAAGATCCTTCCGTAACAGCCGAAGACCAAACATTTACACTAGAAGAAAACCCAACTCAAGGCCAAGTGATTGGTGAAATTCAGGCCTCCTTTGATAACGTCAATAACAAGGGCTTTTCCTTCTCACCTGAGCACGAAGGCCTCGCAGAACACGTAACAATAAACCGAACGTCGGGGCACCTCACGGTTTCGAACCCAGCTTACTTCGACTACGAACAAGTTACAAGCGCAAGCGCTCAAGTCAAAATTTCAGGTTTCAACGACAAGGATGTTGAAGAAACTACAACCATTACGATCACCATCAACATCACAGACGTTGAAGATGGAGGAGGCTGAGCCACCACCACCACCCACTAAAACCGTTCAACAACGCCTGAACGAAGGAGAAACTCCATTGGCCATTTTCACAGACGACAACAGCTTCTTGGATTCACTCTACGGAAAGACCTATGAAGGTGGACTGATTGCTTATCTCAACACTTCAACTGGAGCTGGCTTTGTGGTTGCTCCAAGCGACCTCAGCACTACCTACAAATGGGATCACAATCCACCTGCTGGAGGCTTTACTCAAACGAACGATACCTTATCGGCGATTGGCAGCGGAGCTGCAAATACAAGTGGAATAGTTGACAGCCTTGGAGCTGGTGCAAATGCGGCCTCTGCCTGCACCGATTTGAGTCAAGGCGGAAAAACCGACTGGTATTTGCCTTCAACAGATGAGCTTACTGAAGCTTGGAGAAATTTGCACAAAGAGGGTCTTGGAAGCTTTCCTTAGGCTATTACTGGACATCTACTGAAGTCGGCGCGAACCAAGCAATTCGCAGTGATTTTGCCCAAGCAGGAGCTATTTTGAGTACCGGCGAATTCAAAGACATTCTAAACAACGTGCGCGCATTCCGCTCCTTCTAGATGAAAGGCATTAGTGAAAAAATTGCGACTAGATCGAAAGGCTTTGCATTTCGTGCGTGCTTGAACATTTGAAGTACAGCTGGGTTCTAACTACTCAATTGAGTTTGGTATGCTGAGAGAAGCCTTCAACAAGCCATTTCCGACCGCTCAATTGGAGAGGAGCGCATCTTCGGTTTTATGCGTGTTTGGAATGATGTTGAACCCTATTTTAGTACCATGAATCGCTGGCTCATACTTCTAGTAGCATTTACATGTATTTCCTGCGCGCGCGAATCTTGCGACGATGGAAAACTCAATCAAGACGAAATTCGCATCGATTGCGGTGGAGCAAGTTGCGACCTTTGTCCTACCTGCTTTGATGGCATTCAAAACCAAGATGAACTGGACACGGATTGCGGCGGTGTTTGCAATGCTTGTCCTCCCATTTGGGTTGAGGTCAGTAGCGGGGTCAACGTCTCTCTGAACTCAATTGCCTTTGAAAACGAATCAGATGGTTTCATCGTTGGCGATCAAGGAACTTTATTGGCATCGAGCGATGGGGGAAAAACTTGGACGAAACGAGCTCTCAGCACAACCGCTGACCTCAACGCCATTCAGTTTGCGGGCAACAACAACGTGTACTTGGTTGGGGATCGCGTCCTAATGGAATCTACCGACGGAGGAACATCGTGGAGTGAGATCAGTCTTCCGCTGCAGCAGAACTGGAAAACCTTGTGGTTTTTCGGGGATGAAAAAGGATTAATTGCCGGCTCTGACATGACGGTCTTGAGAACTACAGATGGCGGTGATTCTTGGTTGGATCGCAGTCCGAACAGCAATAGTAGAAACGACATCGTTTCCGCCCACTTCACTACTTCCAATTCGGGATACCTCGTTGGGAATGGGAGCATTTACCTCACTTCGAGTGGGGGAGGTTTTTGGGTTGAAACCTTTGCCTTTGATGTAGGCAATTCGAGAATCGTTTTTGATGAAGTAACAGACGTGTACTTCGCAAATGAGAACCGTGGCTTCTTGTGTACCAGCGTAGGCATTCTTGTTTCAGAAAGCAGCATTTGGCTCGATAAAAACATTCCAGTGCGCAACGGCTTCATCGATATGAATGGAAGTGCAGGTCTTTATGCAGGATTGAGGCAGTCGGGAAATGAAGGGGTGATCTACTTCAGTTCCGACAATGGCATCATTTGGAAGGAGGAAAACTTCCCTTCAGCTGTGCAAGGTGTGACTGATGTTGAGCAAGTTGACGAGGTCACTGGCCTGATTGTCAACGATGAAGGGCGTATTTTTCTGCGCCAAAACCCATTCTAGGGCATTCACCTACTTTTGCCTTTCGCTAAAAGCAGAAAGCACAGGTGTTCGAAGATTCAAAAATTGGAGTTATAGGAGGGGGAAGTTGGGCTACGGCCATTGCTAAAATCCTCACGCAAAACGTCGACCACATATACTGGTGGATGCGCAATCACGACTCTGCTACCTATTTCAGGAAGTTCCAGAGAAACCCAAAGTACCTTCCATCCATTCGCTTTGATAAGGAGAAGATTACCGTCTCAACAGACCTTGAGAAAGTGATCAATAAGTGCGACGTTCTCTTTATGGTTCATCCATCAGCTTTTCTGTACGACATCTTTGAAGGTGTTCAGATGGATAACATGGACAAGAAGATGATCATCTCCGCCATCAAAGGAATTGTTCCTGAATACAATGCGATTCCTGCGCGTTTCTTTCACAAGAGTTTTGGAATTCCTTATGAGAACATCGCCGTCATCGGTGGTCCTTGTCATGCAGAAGAGGTTGCCATGGAAAAGCTCTCCTACCTCACAGTTGCTTGTCAAGATGAAGAGAAGGGTGCCGCCATCGCAAATCTGCTGAATTCGAGGTTCATTAAAACTGATACCACCACCGACATTTTTGGGGTGGAGCTGGGAGCGGTGCTCAAGAATATTTATGCCATTACCGCTGGTATTTATCACGGCTTGGGCTACGGGGATAATTTTCAGGCTTTGCTAATTTCAAATGCCATTCAGGAAATGGATCGTTTTGTTGCGGCCGTTTCACAAGTTGTTCGCGACACCAAACACTCGGGCTACTTGGGCGACTTGCTCGTTACTGCCTATTCTCCTTTTTCCAGAAACAGAACTTTCGGGAGTATGATCGGAAAGGGTTTTTCTGTGCGAACTGCCCAGTTCGAAATGAACATGGTTGCCGAAGGTTATTATGCGGCGAAGAGCATCGTTGAAATCAATAAGAAGTTCGGAGTCGAGATTCCAATTGTGGAAGCCACTTACCGAATCTTGTACGAAAAGATTTCACCCGTAATTGAGATGAACCTTCTCACGGAAAAGCTGCGTTAATTATTTGATGAGCTTCGAAATGGCTCTGAATTCATCGGTTCCAGAAACCTTACAGAGCTCCAGAAGAATTGATTCGACGCTTGCGAGAATCACACCTTCCTTTTCCATGCGACGCAAAGCAAGCTCCTTGTCCTCCAAATTTCGGCTAGAAACAGCATCCACTACAACAACTGCTTGATGTCCGGCAGCTTGCAAATCGATGGCGGTTTGTAAAACGCACACGTGAGTTTCAATGCCGCAAAGGATGACGTTCTTGCGATAGTGTTCTTCCATCTCGAGCACAAAATCAGCCTCTCCACAACAAGAGAAGCTCATTTTCTCAATCCGTTTGGAATTTCCTAAAACCTGTTGAATGTCTGGAAGAGTTTCTCCGAGTCCTTTGACGTATTGCTCAGTTGCAACGGTCTTCACACCAAGAGTTTTCATTCCTTCGATGAGGGTCAAGCTCTTTTGAAGCAGTTTTTCGTTTTCTGCAATGTGGGGGAAGAGTCGGGCTTGCACATCCACGACAACAAAAAGGGAGTCACTGCGATCAATTCTCATATTCGAATCTTTGGAACGAAGTTAAAGCCAAATATTCGAGTCTGAAAATGATTTAGCTCGGTTCTACCCAATCTCCGTGTTCCTTGATGAGCTCAATGAGTGAGTCAACGGCATCTGAAGCAGGTATGGCGCGGCGAACAACTTCTTTCTCTTTGTAGAGAGAAATTTTCCCAACCCCAGTTCCAACATAGCCATAATCTGCATCAGCCATTTCACCTGGCCCATTCACAATGCAACCCATGATTCCAATTTTCACTCCTTTGAGGTGATTGGTGCGCTCACGAATTTTCGCAGTGGTTTCTTGAAGGTCGAAGAGTGTCCGCCCACAAGAAGGGCAAGAGATGTACTCGGTTTTGGAGATGCGCGTACGCGTTGCTTGAAGAATGCCAAAGGCCAATCGATTGATGTGCACATCGGCACCACAATTTTCTGCTGCGATGAAAACACCGTCGCCCATTCCATCTATGAGAAGGGCGCCCATATCTGTGGAGGCATATAGCTGAATTTGATCTTCCGTTAAGTTGGCGTAGGCCTTTCCAATGATGACCGGAGTAGTCAATCCTGCTTCCATGAGTTTCACGAAGAGAGCGCGCTGCTCTGCCATGCCGTGCGGGTTGTATGTGTCGATCAAAAGAACAGCCGAAGCGTCTTTTTTAAGCTTAGCCATTAAAGTCTTGTCGAGATCGCCAATGCAGCAATACACGAAATTCAAATCCTTCGACTGCGTCCCACCCTCTAAATACTCGGAAGCCTTGAGAAATGGATAATGACGTTCCTTATTCTGCCCATCGCCCAACCAGCTCTTGTAGTCTTGAACAATACCGAGAGTTCCCGGAATCTGAAAGTCGACGGTATTGGAGCCAACGAATACATAATCGCAGGCCATTTCAGTCAGGTTCCATTTGTCGAGCGGAACCGAATATTGGTAACCCAATGGGAATAAATTGGCGGCTTTGATTTCCTTCTTCAAAGAGAAATCGGCCATGACAACGGGAACTTTTTTATCGCCAATATTTAGCACCTCATGACTTTCTCTTCTTGAATGCTCAAAAGGGTTGAAGGGCGATTCCCCAAAGTCCTCGATGGGCTCTGTTGTTCGGTCGGAGTAGCGTTCAACCAATGCTCGGCAAACAGGTATTTCGTATTCAGGCTCTTCAGTCAATGAAACACGAACAGTGTCGCCCAAGCCGTCCTCTAGAAGGGTTCCAATCCCAACAGCAGATTTAATTCTTCCGTCTTCACCGTCACCCGCTTCAGTAACCCCAAGGTGGAGTGGGTAATTCATACCTGCCGCCATCATTCGGTTGACCAAAAGGCGATATGCTTGAACCATGACTTGCGTGTTGCTTGCCTTCATGCTCAGGACGATGTCGTGAAAAGATTCGTCCTCACAAATGCGCAAGAACTCCAAAGCAGATTCCACCATACCCAGCGGTGAATCTCCATACCGACTCATAATTCTGTCGGAAAGCGAGCCGTGGTTGGTGCCAATACGCATAGCAGTGCCCTCCTCTTTGCAAATCTGAATGAGTGGAGTAAAACGTTTGCGAATTCGATCCAACTCCGCTTCGTAGGAAGCGTCCGTGTAATCGATGGTCTGGAATTTTTTCTTGTCGGCGTAATTTCCTGGATTCACTCGAACCTTGCCTACGATGTGCGCGGCAATTTCAGCGGCATTGGGAGTGAAGTGAATGTCAGCACAAATGGGTTGGTCGTATCCTCGTGCGCGCAACTCTTTTTGAATGTTGGCCAAGTTCTCAGCCTCTCGTTTGCTCGGTGCTGTAATGCGCACAATTTCACAACCCGCTTCAATCATTCGAATCGATTGCTCTACAGTAGCCATGGTGTCCATGGTGTCGGTAGTGGTCATTGATTGAAGGCGAATGGGGGCTGAGCCGCCGATAATGACACCTCCTACAGAGACTTCACGAGTTTTAAATCGCTTGTATTCTGTAAGAGATTCACTGTATGTGTTGTTGGTGATTGAGTGAATGTCCATGATGTACAAAAGTAGTTCGACCTACAAGCAGCATAACCTGAAACAAGAGAAAATGTTTGAATCTTGCTCATTTAATCCACGCGAATTCCAATATTTGGGCGTGGAAGAAGAAAAAGGCAAGCCCGAAGAAATCGATCATGAGAAGAAAGAGATAAAAGAGAGTTCCAAAAACTTTCTGCGGGTCGTTCTGCGTTACTTCCGAAAGTCCTCTGACATCCGTTCCGGAACCGACGAGGAAGCTACTGTAACCGGCATTGTCCGCGACATCGAATTTCGGGGTCCGAACTTGTGGATTCTAGCGCTCTCGATTCTGATTGCCTCCATCGGACTCAATACAAACAGCACTGCCATCATCATTGGCGCCATGTTAATCTCCCCCTTGATGGGACCAATTTTGGGAGTGGGCCTTTCTATTGGAATCAATGATTTCACGCTTCTCAAGAAATCGGGCAGAAACCTCTTCAATGCAGTGAGTATTTCCATTGTGGCATCGACGCTCTATTTTGTGATCAGCCCCTTGGATACGGCTCAAAGTGAGTTGCTGGCACGCACAAACCCGACCCTGCTCGATGTGCTCATTGCCACCTTTGGAGGTTTTGCAGGAATCATCGCAGGTTCAAGAAGAGAGAAGAGCAATGTTGTTCCTGGAGTTGCCATTGCGACGGCTTTAATGCCACCCTTGTGCACAGCAGGCTATGGTTTAGCCACATTTCAATGGGAATTCTTTTTTGGTGCTTTATACCTCTTTTTCATAAATGCGGTATTCATTGGCCTATCTACCTACATCATGGTGCGCTACCTGGGCTTCAAGAAAAAATCTTTCGTCGATCCAGTGCGCGAACGAAAGGTGCGCATGTCCATCGCTGTTTTCGTTGTAATCACCATTGTTCCAAGCATATACATCGGCTACAATGTAGTTCGCCAATCGCTGTTCGAAGCGCGTTCGAACGCCTTCATTTCAGAGAATATGGTTTTTGACAATGTGGAGGTCATCAACACCAAGTTCATTTACGATTCAGACCCACCACGCGTGGAAATGACTTGCATCGGTGAGATTCTTACAGAAAACCAAATCGAAGAATTGAAAAGGAAACTACCTGTGTACAAGTTGGGAGGCGCTCTTTTGAAAGTTCATCAATCGGTGGATGCCACCTCGCGCATTGCAGAAAAGTTGAACCGCGATTTGCGCATTGGTATCATTGAAGATCTGTACACCAAAAATGAAGCGAACCTTCAGAGCAAGGAAGACCAAATCAAGATGTTGGAAGCTGAAATTCTGCGACTGAAGAAGAGAGACTATCCGGTAGAACAACTGAACGAAGAGGCGCGTGCACTCTATCCAGAATTGGATGAGTTTACCTTAACAAGCATCGTTAAAATCCACGACGGGATCAAGGATACCGTTCCTTTGGCTCTCATTCATTGGGCTGACGGCAAGGAAATGGAAGCAGACAAAATCAAGGCCTGGTTGGCGATCCGTTTGAAAGACCAGAAGCTCGAAGTTCTGAGCTATTGATTCCCGCTTCGAATACGATTCAAGATTCGTTTACCTCTCGGACTTTTTAGAATTCCATTGGCCATCACCGTTAGGAGAATCAGAAATGCTCCGGCGTAAAAACCCATGCTCATGTATTCGTCGTCACCGAAAAAAACAAGGGCAAGTAGGATGGCATAAATTGGCTCCATATTGATGCTGATGCTTACCGTGAAAGGGCTCAAACTCTTCATCACTTCCACGCTGATTACAAAAGCAAAGGCAGTACAAACAATTCCTAAAATGAGCAGGTAAATCCAGTCAAGGCTTGAAGGCAACTCGATAAAGGAACTGCCCTCCGTCCAATAGAGATAAATGCTGATTCCAATAACACCACCAAGCATTTCGAATAGGGTGATTTGCTTGGCTTTGCCCGTCCGTATGAAAAGGCCGTTTATGGTTCCAAAGATGGCCGCAGCGAAGGCTGCAATCAAACTGTAGATGATTCCCAAGCGATACTCAGTTTCAAAATTGAAGATCATAAAGAGGCCAGCAATCACAAGCAAACCGAAAAAGACTTCGGTGAAGTCCACGCGCCTTCGAAAGAAAAGAGGTTCAATGAGTGAGACGAAGAGGGAGGTTGAGGCAATGCATGCAAGGGTTACGGAAACCGTGCTGACGTGCAAAGCTTCAAAGAAAAAAGCCCAATGGAGAGCGATGATAAAGCCCACAAGAATGTATTGAATGGCCTGTTTTAGGTTTGGTAGCTTGGTCTTTTTTTGAATGAGAAGAAATGCGCCAAGGCTGCAAAAGGCAATGAGCATTCGGAAAAACACAATGGCGCCCGAAGACAATTCAATCAGCTTCCCTAGGATTCCAGTAAAACCCCAAATCAGGACAATGAAGTGAATGAGGAGTTGGTTGCGATACCGCTCAATGAAGGAGCTCATTCTTCGTCTTTCTCTCCAACGTTTGAAACCCCTGCCGAAACAATGAATTTCATGTAGTCGGACGCCTTAACATCAACTGGCCGAACATTGGCTCTTGGAACGATGAATAAATTTCCCGACCAAGCATATGAGTGGGGAAGGTATACCGCTACTTTATCGTCGCCAATACCAAGTTGCGCTAAGTTTTCCGCGGTAATAAAGCCGGGCTTCTCAAGGTCATATTCCTGACTCAAACGCACCATCACAGGTTGATTGAAGGTTTTCTTTTTCCCAACAAAGGCACCCATGAGGTCGCTTACTGCATTGTAAACCGTTTTAATCAGCGGCGCTCGATCTAGTAGTTTTTGTAAGTATGTATATACGGGTTTAGCAAAAATCGTGTTCCCAAGCAGGCCCAACAAGGTGAGACCTAAAAGAAGGGCCAACAATCCCAATCCGGGTACATCAAATGGGATGAGGCCGTCCACAAAGATGAAAAGTGAAAAGATGATGTAGACGGTGACAAAGACAGGAGTGATGAAAAGAAGTCCTTGAAAGAAATAGCCAGCAATTTTTCGGAGAATCGAACGGTCCTCATTCATGGGAATACATTTTCGCAAAGCTACGTCAGGCCTTTGAGCAGCTTTTCCAGAAACCAAATTTTATTGCACATAATCAGATGAATTCCTGATGAATGTTAGTTTTCTGAGGATGGCAGCCTCATACTTTCGTATTAAGAAATAGAAAATGAAAGAAATTCTCATATTAGGAGCTGGTACAGCTGGAACAACAATGGCGAACCATCTGCATAAAGTTCTGCCATCTGGTTGGCAGATTACCATAGTCGACCAGGAGAAGAACCACTATTATCAGCCAGGTTGGTTGTTCGTACCCTTCGACATTTACAAGCCTTCCCAAACTAAAAAGAAAGGAATCAATTTCATTCCAAAGGATGTACGTTACATCCAATCCGAAATCGATCGCATCGACAAGGATAAGAATGAAGTGAGTTTAATGAATGACGGTCAAGTTTTGAAATACGACCTCCTCATCATTGGTACAGGAACGCACATTGTGCCGGAAGAAATTGAAGGTATGTTGGGAGATCATTGGCACAAAGACGTCTTCGACTTTTACACCTACGACGGAGCAAAGAATCTTCGTCAGAAGTTGAAAAGCTGGAAGGGCGGTAAACTGGTCGTTCACATCTGTGAAATGCCCATTAAATGCCCGGTAGCACCTTTGGAATTCGCCTTCTTGTCCGACAGCTTTTTCAAGAACAAGCACATGCGGGATCAGGTGGAAATCACCTTTGTGACGCCTATGAGCGGAGCCTTCACTAAGCCAAAAGCAACGCATGAACTTGGGCACCTTCTCGAGGAAAAGAACATTCGAATGGTGACAGATTTTGCCATCGAGAAAGTTGATGCCGAGAGCAAGAAAATCATTGATTACGGAGGAACTGAAGTGGAGTACGACTTATTGGTCACGGTTCCAACCAATATGGGTTCCGATTGCATTGAACGCTCTGGCTTTGGAGACGAGCTCAACTTCGTTCCGACGAATAAAAACACTCTGCAAACGAAAGTAAAAGAGAACATTTTCGCTTTGGGTGATGCCACGAACATTCCTGCGTCAAAAGCGGGTTCAGTAGTTCATTTTGAAGCAGAGATTCTCACAGAAAACATTCTTCGTTACATTAAGGGCGAAGCCTTGAAGGAAGAATATGACGGGCATGCCAACTGCTTTGTGGAAACAGGTGGTGGCAAAGCACTGCTCATCGATTTTAATTACACCCACGAACCAACAACAGGTACGTTTCCAATACCCCACGTTGGTCCATTGAGACTCTTAAAGGAGAGCAGAATGAATCATATGGGTAAATTAGCCTTCCGTTGGATTTATTGGAATATGATGATCAAAGGACGCCACATTCCATTCATCTCTCCCGTTATGAATGAAGAGGGTCACGACATAGATCCAGCATTGGCAAAAACTAAGCACAACGAAACGGCAGAAGTCGAATAAATCAAATTTAAAATGAGCAACGAACGCACAATAGCAGGTCATAACGTCCAAGTAAACGACGAAGGATTCATGACCGATATCAATCAATGGAATCAAGAGGTTGCTTCTGCCTTGGCGGAAGAAGAAGGAGTTGAAATGACCGACCGACATTGGGAAGTTGTGAACTTCATTCAAGATCAGTATAAAAAAGAGGTTGCACTCAGCATCCGTAAAATGGGTAAAAGCGGAGTGGTCGACATCAAGGAATTCTATAGCCTCTTTCCAAATGGCCCGCTTAAAAAGGCCAGCAAGATTTCAGGAATTCCGAAACCACAAAGTTGCATTTAACAATATAGAATCATGAGCGAAGCAGCACAAGAAAGCGCAACTACAGAAGTTGTAGACGAGAAAAGAATTAAGAAGATGTGTTTGATCCTTTCTAAGGCAACACTCGACAATGTATACGCCTATTTCATTCTCGCCAATGGCGCACGAATGGAAGGCATTGAAGCAGAAATATTCTTCACATTTTTCGGTTTAGAAGCCATTACAGCTAAGAAACTAGACGACCTTCATGTGGCTACAGTGGGTAATCCAGCCATGCACCTTCCAACAATGTTGGGTGGCTTGCCAGGGATGGAAAACTTTGCTACTAGCATGATGAAGAAGGAAATGGAGAAGTTGGACATTCCTCCGGTAGGAGAATTCCTCGATATTTTAAAGGCTTCTGGTGTAAACCTTTGGGCTTGCAAATTGGCGATGGAGATGTTCCACCTCAAGGAGGAGGCTCTCTACTCAGATATTGATGGAGTGCTTACCGTAGGAAGCTTCTATGAGCGCGCTAAAGGCGAAGGCACGCATCTGCTGTTCATCTAATTTGGATCCTAGTTCTGGGAGCATAGAGCATAGTATAAAAGGGGATTGCTCGGTGGCGAGGTCTAGCCTTTAGAGCCCGACAGCCTGAAGTCACCCTGAGCCTGTCGAAGGGTAACGAAGGCTAGGCGCTTGTGGTGAAAGCGCTGCGGTTACTTTTTCGTGAAGTAGACTTGATCTTTCTTAGGCAAACTCGCAACCATGAGGTCGTAGGAATCTTTGATCCATTCGCGACGTAAGTCATCTGAGAACTCACCTTCAACGTCCACACTGTTCCAGAGCTTCTTGTTCATGTGCCAGCCAGGACGAACGCCTTGATAGCGTTCGCGCAAATCGATGGCTTTTTCAGGATCGCATTTGAGATTGATGAAGTCGAAGACATCGATGCTGCCCAAGGCAAACATCCTTGGCTTGCCACCAGGAGCCCCAACCTTGTACACCAAGGTATTGGGACCAACGGGAGTCTCCTCGGTCACTCCTTTAAAACTGAGGCAGTAGTCCCGAAATTCTTCGATGTTCATCTCCGCTAATTTAATGCAAGCCAGAAAACCTAGGAGGATTTTAAAAGCCGTATTCCGGATTATCGGGTGAGAAATCTAACTCAGTGAGCTCGGCGTCTTTTCGAATGTACTCGTAACTGTAGGATTCGTAGACGCCCTTCTCGTCGTGAATTTCTTGGTAATAGGGAATGAGTTGTTGCTTGTGAATGAACATCACGATTTTTCTTCCGTAGGCTGAGGGGAGCTTAATCACCTGCCCTTCTCGGACATCTTTGAAGTCGTCTACATCTGGATTTTTATCGACGATCATATAGTCGTTCAGGAACATACGTTCAGCAATTCGGTCGATGCGCTCTCCTTTTTGAACAGTGTAGTCGACGAAGCGAAAGTCGAAGACATCAATCATGAGAACATGGCAATCTTGTCCATTGTAAACAGTATCACCTAGGTATTTAAAATAGCGATCGTAATTTTTTCCCGCGGTGCGTTGCGACCATTCCATCATTCCCGCGACGTAGTGAAAACCAGCCGTTTTGATGTTGTGGTGCCGATCTTTTCGCATGATCCAACCGTCGGGGTTGAGCTTTAAGTTGAAGTAAGGGAAGCCATTGGGGGTAATGAGAACATCTCCGTCTCTTTTGCCTTCGTCGTACAGAATCTCGGGGCCTTTTTCTTCAGTTACAATCTTCATATAAATGCGGAAAGGAACGTTTTGAGCCTTCACTTCAGCAACAGATCGCAGATATTCCCCATCGACCAATTCTTTGCTCTCTACCTTGAACTCATAGGTGTTCATGTTCTGAATTCCGACAATCATTTCCTCCAGAATAAGGCGGCAAGGGTTTACCGGAACGTACTGAAACGAGCTGGCAAATACCAAACAGAAAAGGAGTAAGATGCGCATCGCGGCAAAAGTAATCGAATGCAATTCCAAAGCCACTATTGTCCACGACGAGAAAATTACCTTTGCCGTATGCGTTTTTCGGCCATCATACCTGCTCGATTTGATTCCACTCGATTTCCGGGAAAGCCCTTGGTGGACCTTGAAGGAAAATCAATGATTCAACGTGTGTATGAAGGCACGCTGAACTCCGGACTCTTTCAAGAAGTGATTGTTGCTACTGACGATGAGCGCATTCATGAGCACGTTCTTTCGTTCGGAGGAAAGGTGCAGATGACGTCCACCACATGCCCGAATGGTACATTCAGATGTTGGGAAGCGAGCAAACACTTGCAAAAGAAGGTGGATGTTGTGGTGAATGTTCAAGGCGACGAGCCGCTGATTCACAAAGATCATTTAGAAGCCCTATGCGCCATGTTCATCGATGGCTCTGTAGAGATTGCGTCCATCATGCGTAAGTCGCTTTCGGAGGAGGATTACCTCAATTCGAACCGCGTTAAGGTTGTTTGTGGCAGAGGAGGGAAGGCCCTTTACTTTTCGCGAAGCGCAATTCCATACTTTAAAAATGGTTTTGAGTATTGCCACCTGCACTTGGGTACCTATGCATATCGAATGGATGTGTTGGAGGCACTCACTAGAACTTCTTCCGGAAAACTCGACATTGCAGAATCCTTAGAGCAACTTGCCTGGATTGAATCAGGTTTTGGCATTCACCTCGCTGAAGTGGAAGGTGAAAGCATTGGAGTTGATCAGCCCGAAGATGCAGAACGGGTGCGTACACTTATCCGCAATTCGTCGGCATCTTGAAGGATTTTTGAAGGCCGTCTATTGCAATTGAATTCCTATCTTCGAACTTGACTTCATGAAGGCTCTTTCGACCTACATATCAACCCTTTTATTCGATCACGACTGTGTCATCATTCCGGGATTTGGAGGGATTGTGGGAAATAGAAAACCGGCTTGGTTCAATGAAGTGAACCAACGATTCTATCCCGCTTACAAAGAATTGGGCTTCAACCAGAACCTCAAAAACAACGACGGCTTACTTGCAAACCAAATCGCTCAAGAGGAGGAACTCGATTTTAATGCAGCACTAGAGTTCATATCGACAGAGGTCTCAAAGATTCAATCGGAATTGGCGAGGTCTAAGAAGTTTGAGCTCGAAGAGGTGGGCAACTTCAAACGCGATGCAGATTCCAACTTGCGCTTCGAACAAGATCTTTCCTTCAATTACTTAAAAGCCTCATATGGTCTAGAGCCTGTTCAAGTTGTTGGTTTAAAAATCAATTCAACTCGAGAAAAAGTCGCCAGTGCGAGTCCATCTGTCGCTGTGCATGCTAAGAGACCCATCCGAAGAGCTATTGTTGGAGCCTATGCTTTGGCTGCAATTCCATTGGCAGGATATCTTTTTTGGCTGGGAACGAGCACACCGCTTTTGCGCCAAAGTCAAGACTTTGCGCTTTCAGATCTCAATCCTTTTGGAGAGAAACTTTGCCCCACCTATGAAATGAGAAGGGGAGAAGTGAATGTGGCAAGCTGGCCTGAGTCGGAAGGAAATATTTTAGAACGTCTTAATCTAGGGGATCAAGGAGTTGTTGGTATTTCTTTTAGAGAGGAAAAAGTATCTGATGGCCTCGACGCCATCTACGTTCGATTGGGAGCTTCGGCTGCGCCAGACAAAACTGAAGTGGCGGTAAATCGCATTCCTAGCATGCCAAGCAGCACAGGGAGCTACCACATCATTGCCGGCTGTTTCAGCATTCAATCCAATGCCCAAGGTTTGGTGGATGCTCTTGAACGTCAAGGTTACAATGCTCGGGTATTGGATCAGAGAAAAGGACTGTGGCGCGTTTCCATGCAATCTTACGCCTCAAAACGGCAAGCCAAAGCAGCCTTGTCTGAGGTTCGATCCAGCCAAAATGAAGGCGCTTGGTTGGTTAAGAAGTAGAATTCCTCCCATTACTAGAAACAAAAAACCCGCTCTATTTCTAAAGCGGGTCCTTCGTTTTCATTTTATAGTAAGATCTTACAAGTAGTGCTTCAGGAAGTTGCTGTTTGCTTTCTTCCTTAAGTTTCTCAGTGCTTTTTCACGAATCTGACGAATTCGTTCTCGGGTCAAGCCAAGAGAATTGGCAATTTCTTCTAGAGTCATTGGAGTTTGTCCGTTCAAGCCGTAGCTCAATCGAATCACATCGGCTTCACGCTTCTTCAGGCTCACAAGCACACGCTCAATGTCGCGACACAGAGACTCCCGCATCATCTCGTCCGATGGGTTTTTGCTATCGCTGTTGCTCAATACATGGAGCAATGAATTCTCTTCTCCATCTACCAATGGTGCGTCCATACTCACCTGCTTCTGAGAGTAGGTGAACAAGTCACTCACGCTGTCGGAATTGGTTTCGAGTAGAACCGAAATCTCTTCGTTTGACGGTGGACGTTCAAATTTTTGCTCGAGCTTACTGTAGGCCTGAGATACTTTTTGAATCGCGCTCACCTTGTTTAGTGGAAGACGAACGACGCGAGAGTTTTCCGCAATGGCTTGCATGATGCTCTGACGAATCCACCATACCGCATAGGAGATGAACTTAAAACCTTTTGTTTCATCAAAACGCTTCGCCGCTGTAATCAACCCGATGTTTCCTTCAGCAATCAAATCTTCAAGGGTTAAACCATGCCCTTGATACTGCTTCGCTACAGAGATTACAAAACGTAAGTTGGCGTTTACAAGTTTGTTTAGGGCCAGTTGATCGCCCTGCTTAATTCGAACGGCAAGAGAGACTTCCATCTCTGCATTAATCATTTCTTCTTTGGAAACGTCGCTCAGATATTTGTCAATCGACTTGCTGTCTCGATTGGTAAGCTGTTTGGTAATTTTAAGCTGCCTCATGAAATGTAGTTCGTTGTTTGGGGGTTGTTAAATCTAAAAAAAATTTAAAAGCAACCATTTTAAGAGAAAAACTCTTAAAAAATCCCAAAAGGAAGCTGATGCTAAGAGGCTTATGCCTGTGAGTTCAATTCAATGAGTGTGATTTCCGGCATAATTCCCACCCTTCCTGGGAAGCCGATGTATCCAAAACCGCGATTTACGTGGATATATTGCTCAGATTCACGGTACAATCCGGCCCATCTTGGGTAGCGATATTTTACTGGGCTCCACTTGAAATTACCGATTTCCACACCGAATTGCATACCATGGGTATGACCAGAAAGGGTTAAATCGATGTCGGTATCGCGCACTTGTGAGTCCCAATGTGAAGGGTCGTGTGAGAGCAATAATTTGAAACTCTCGGGATTTACTCCCTGCAAAGCCTTCGGCAAATCACCTTTTTTGTGGAAGCCGCCTTCCCCCCAATTTTCGACCCCGATGAGATCGAATTCTTCGCCGTCTTTCTGAATTTTCAAGGACTCATTCAGCATTAATCGAAATCCCATATCGCGGTTGGCTTGCTTAACACCTTCAAAATTTGCAGTCTTTTCTTCCTCCGAATCGTATTGCCCATAATCGCCGTAGTCGTGGTTTCCTAATATGCTGTACTTGCCTATTTTGGCCTCCAGCTTTGAAAAAATGTCGATCCAACCATCGGTTTCTTTGGCGTAGTTGTTCACCAAATCACCCGTGAAAAAGATGAGGTCTGGCTTCAATTGATTGATGCTTGCAATGGCCGCCTCCACAGGCTTATGATTGGAGAAAAAGCTTCCAATGTGAATGTCGGAAATCTGAACGATTCTAAGCCCATCAAAAGCTTTGGGAAGTTTTTTGAAACTCAACTTATGCTCGAGCACTTTGAAGTTAAAACGCCCTTGTATCATCCCGTAAAGAATTCCAGTAAAAGGAATGGCCGCCAAGGCCAAGCCTGTCTGTGAGATGAATTTCATCCGAGAGATTCCGGTTCCTTCCAAACCATTCAAGGTGGGAGATATTTTGTAAACCATCCAATTTCCTGCACGAATGAGGTCTTCCGCCAAATGAAAAACCGAGAACACCAGCTTGGGAGCGAAAAAGAGGATCATAAATCCAAAGAAGCCATAGAAGTAAACGTAGTTTTTTGGATCAGAGAAGGAACGCGAACCTAGAATCATGAACAAAACACCAACATAGGTGACGACACTCAAGGTCCAATACGCATAAGGCAACCATTTCTGCCAGTTGAGGAAGTCGCTTCCAGACCCAATGTGTTTGAGTCCTTTATAAACGTAGAAATCGATGAGAAGGAAAATGATGAGGGTGATCGAAAAAACGATGGCTACTTGTGGTCGCATTTGGCAATGATTGCTGCGTGTAAATTGGTTTACTTTTGAGCGAAGGCTTTAAAGACCATAAACCCTCTGTTGTTTGTATTGTTCAATCAAGAGACGCTCGAAAGTGAAGTAAATTTTGGAAGAAAATAATTTTTTAGAAAGTCCGGCAAGGAATCCTGAAGAACGGGACGATGCGGTGCTCATCGGTCTAATTCAACGAGGCCAAACGGATGAAGAAGTTGACGATTATTTAAAAGAGCTCGAATTTTTGGCTTTAACTGCGGGCTTTCGAACCAAGAAAGTCTTCATTCAGCGCCTCGACGTTCCTCATGTAAAGACCTTCGTGGGTTCAGGTAAACTTCAAGAAATCATTGAATATCTAGAAGAGCACAAGATTAAGTACGCTATTTTCGACGACGACCTCTCGCCTTCGCAGCTTCGGAACCTTGAAAAATCGATGAAGGTTCAAATCTTTGATCGATCATTGCTCATTCTCGACATCTTCCAGCAAAGAGCTCAAACCGCACAGGCTAAAACTCAAGTACAGCTGGCGAAATACGAATACCTCTTGCCAAGACTCACGCGCATGTGGACTCACCTCGAACGTCAAAGAGGTGGCACAGGAACTAGAGGAGGTGCAGGAGAGAAAGAGATTGAAACGGATAGAAGGATCATTCGAAGTCAGATTTCGGTGCTTAAAGAGCGCCTTAAGAAGATCGACAAGCAGATGATGACTCAACGCAAGAACCGTGGTCGATTGATTCGCGTCTCCTTGGTGGGTTATACGAATGCGGGAAAGTCGACCCTCATGAATTTGCTGTCGAAATCGAAAGTTTTAGCGGAGGATAAGCTTTTCGCTACACTCGACACTACGGTCAGAAAAGTGGTGCTGGGCAACCTTCCATTTTTGCTTTCCGACACGGTTGGATTTATTCGCAAGCTGCCTCACTCACTGGTAGAATCTTTCAAGTCTACTTTGGATGAAGCGCGAGAATCGGATATTCTGTTGCATGTAGTGGACGTGAGTCATCCCAATTTTGAAGAACACATTAAGGTGGTTCAAAGGACCTTGCATGAAATTGGAGCTGGAGACATTCCGGTGATTATGGTCTTCAACAAAACCGATTTATATCGCCTCGAGGACGATGAGTTCGACCTCACGGGCGAAGTTCAAGCGCGTACTTCATTGACGGCTTTGAGAAAAGCTTGGACCAAGGAAGGGCACAAGGTTCTTTTCGTATCTGCCAAGAAGAAGTCGAAAATCGATGAAATGAGGAACCTCTTATACGATGAGGTAAAAGCAATTCACCTCACGCGTTATCCCTACGACAAGCTGCTTTACTAGTGACGAACCTGGAGGCGCTGCGTTTCCTTAGTTTCTGCGGAGCGCAATTCAATCAGGTAAATTCCAGCTGGAAGTTTCTCGACGCTTAAGGAACGATCGGCTCCATTCTGACGCAAGATTTCAGATCCCAAAAGGTCGTAAACCACAATCTCTTCTAGCGCTTTTTCGCCTTGAATGTTCACAAGGTGCTGTGCGGGGTTTGGAACCAAGCTGAAACGCTCTCTGTTTGCACACTCGTTCAATCCTACACGTGAACCCAATTCGATGCTGGCATTGGCAGTACAGTTGTTGGCGTCAGTTACCGTTACTAAATAGGTTCCACCTGCAAGTGTGTTGATGTCTTGGGTGATTTCTCCATTGTCCCAATTGTAAGAATAGGGAGGAGTTCCGCCGGTTACCGTCAAATCGATTTCGCCGTCGTTGCCCAAATTGCTTTCAAGAACGATCACAGAACTTACACCAATGGTGTCTGGGTCCACGAGCACGATTGAATCGAGGTCGGTCGATCCATTGACCATATCGGTCACAGTATAGTGGTAGACTCCCGCACATAGATTAGATACAGATTGAGAAATGCTACCTCCCGCATTCGAATCCCAAGCATAACTTCGATTTCCAGAGCCACCAACGGCCGAAATGGAGGCCGAGCCATTGCAATCGCCACTGCACTTCGGGTCTTGTGCACTGGTGACAATTGAGATGACCTGGGCGCTTGCTTTAAAGGTGGCTGATAGCAGATTTCCTTGCCCGTCAGCATCAGCTTCCATCAAGTAGTAACCCTCATTGTTGCCTATCCATCGATAAGTCCATGTAGTGTCCCTGATGACCAAATTAGGATTGGCAGACCAACCCGTAATGATGTTTCTGAACCAGATTTCTTGAATGGTGGTATCTATGGTCAATTGACGCAAACAGCTGAAGTTTCCGGAAGGAAGAGTGATGGAACCGTAGGCATCGAAGTTGGCACTGGTGATTTGCGTGAGTCTCAATCTCGCTGAGTCGATGACGATCAAGTTTGTATCGATTGTTGTATCGATTACGGTTGTCAAATTGAAGCCGTCTCCAAATGTTGAGGGGAAATCAAATAATTTCAATTCTGGGTCAAACTTCGCCGGAAAGAGATCTCCTGTGCCAAGGGCGTCGACGGTAACGCCGGGAACCGTCAATGAATCGTTGTTAATCTTCAAGAAAAATTCGCCTGCGCCACCTATGAGCGCCAAATTGGCTGTTGGGAAAAAAGATCCAAAGTTTGTGGTGTTTGGGTTTACGAAATTGATGGTGTCGACATTGTTGATGTCGAGGGAAGAGTAGTCCCATGAAGTATTCCCAGTGCTTCCTGCATCTAATCCAGCAGTATTGTTGTCGTTCAAGATGTAGAACACATCCCCAACGCTTGGAAAGTCCGTACGTGTAATCGAAATCTGACTGCTCGCAAAGAGTGGAACGAAAATCAGGCTCAGTAAGTAGATGGCTTTTTTCATGGATGAAGGTTATTTCAGCAAAAGTAAGCTGAAAGAATTCACAAAGCTTCGAACATCTTAAAGCGACGCGAAAATTCGATGATGTACTTTTGTCCTATGAAATCAATGCGCCAAGAGAAGATTGAAAAAATGCTCTCAAAAGATTTGGGAGAAATATTGCAGGGAATGAATCACGGTTTGTTGCCCGGTGTGATGATTACGCTTACCCGCGTTGATGTGAGTCCAGACCTAGGTTATGCCAAAGTCTATGTGAGTTTATTTCCGAGCGAAGACCGCCAGAAAGACCTTGAAAACCTGAAGAAACATGTTGGCGAAGTCCGCTTTCAACTTGGCAAGCGAGTAAAAAATCAATTGCGCATTGTTCCTGAATTGTTCTTTTACCTCGACGATTCTTTCGATCGAGCGGAGCGCATTGACCAACTTCTCAAGAAGTAATCTTGCGCGTACCACTCTTCATTTCCAAACGCTATCTCTTTTCTAAAAAGAGCCACAATGCCATCAACATCATTACGGCCATTGCAGTAAGTGGCATTGCTGTTGGCTCCATGGCTCTAATCATCGTTCTGAGTGGCTTCAATGGTCTTGAGCGCCTAGTAGAGGGAATGTACAGCAGCTTCGACCCAGAGATACGGGTGAGCCCTGCTCAAGGGAAAACCTTCGAACTCGATTCCGTCCGACTCCTTCAACTTGAAGAGATGGCTGAACTGAATGAGGTTGCTTTTGTGTTGGAGGAAACCGGTTTGCTCAAATACAAGGACAAGCAAGTGTTTGGTAGAATCAAAGGAGTGAGTGAAAACTTCATTGAAATGAGTGGTCTAGACAGCGCTCTTTACGATGGACAAATGAATTTAAAAAGTGAGGGCTATCCAATGGCAATCTTGGGATACGGAATTGCCGACAAATTGGGAATTTTTGTTCAGCATGTATTTGAACCTCTGGTTGTTTTTGCCGCAAAAAGAACAGCCAAAATTCGGGTGAATCCTGACGAAGCTTTCCGCAGTTCAGCCATAGGCATCTCTTCCATTTTCACCATCAACCCCGAGTTTGATTATAAGTATGCCATTGTTCCGCTTGATTTCGCTCAAGAGATTTTCGACCATAAAGGCTCCATCAGTGCACTTGAAATAAGCACAGTCGGGAACTCAAACTTAGACGAAGTCAAGAAGCGCGTTCAAGAGGTTATGGGCACAGATTTTATTGTAGAGACGCGCTATGAAATCAATGAAATCATCTATAAGACCAACAAGTCTGAGAAGTGGATTACCTACCTGATCTTGACTTTCATTTTAATCATCGCGACCTTCAATGTCATCGGCTCACTAACGATTCTCATTTTAGATAAAAGAGGAGACATCAATGTCCTTAGGTCAATGGGAGCCGATAAGAAGTTGATTCGTAGGATTTTCCTTTCTGAAGGATTTTTAATCTCTGCTCTGGGCGGCGCCATTGGACTGACCATTGGCTTTACGCTAACTCTGCTGCAACAAGAGGTGGGACTCATCCGATTGGGAGTGGCCTCGGTGACGGAGTTTTATCCGGTAGCCTTGGAATTGGGCGATTTTCTCGCTGTGATGGCCACGGTATTGGTTTTGGGTTTCATTGCGGCTTACTTGCCTGTGCGCTTTGTTTTGAGAAAGCTTTAACTAGCTCTTCAGAACAAACTTCCGAATGCTCTCTTCGCATTTTTCCCGCTCCTCAATGTGACTCATATGTCCAGATTCTTCCAGTACAAGGGCTTCAATTTTTTCAGAAAGTTGCACTTGACTTGCATAGGAATCAAAGGGAATTACCGGATCTTTTTTACCAATGATGAAGAGAATCGGGTAGGGGGGGAACTTGAGTAGGATCTCTCTATTTGGTCGAAGTCGCATACCTTCAATGGCAGCCAAGATTCCTTGTTTGGGGGTTTTCAATGCTAGGCGCTTTACTTCATTCAACTCGGTTCTGAAGGCGATTCTATTCTTGAATCGAAAGAGTCCGGGAATGGCCAAACGAATGAAGCTCTTGTGGTTTTGTTTCACTAATTCTTTCGCTCGAAGGCGGTCTTTTTTCTTTTGTGGATTGTCGTTTTTTGCGGTGCTGTTCATCAGGCAAATGCCGCTTACCAAATCGGGAAAAAGGTCTGCAAAGGCCAGTGCTACATAACCACCCATGGAGTGGCCGAAAAGGATCACCTTTCGTTTTCCTAGATGAGTCATAAGTGCGTCGCAGCATTCCGCGAACTCCTCCATCCGATGCACATAAGCAAGAGAATCAGACTGCCCATGTCCGGGCAAATCAATGCAAATGGGATCGATGGATTTTGGAAGGTTTTTGGCGATGGAATCCCACATTTCTAGGGATTCTAAAAATCCATGCAAAAAGAGCACAGCCTTCCCTTTACCCCGGTGCCTGAATCGTATAGAACTTCCCTTAAAGTCAAAAAAGGATTCTGTCATTGAGCTCAGCGACTCATCAATCCCTCAATCTCTTCCACTTCGATGGGAATGCTCGCCATCAGATCCAAGGGTTTGTCATTGGTTACGAGCAAGTCGTTTTCAATACGAATTCCCAAACTTTCTTCTTGAATGTAGATTCCTGGTTCGCAAGTGAATACATTTCCTTCTTGGATTGGCTCAACCCAGCTTCCAACATCGTGGGTATCGATGCCGAGATAATGAGAGGTGCCGTGCATGAAGTACTTTTTGTAGGCTGGCCAATCGGGGTTTTGATTTTTGATGTCAGTTTTATCGATGAGCTTTAATCCCAACAACTCGCTTTCCATCAACTTACCTACTTCTACATGGTATTCCTTCAATTTGGTTCCTGGCCGAAGCAATTGGATGGACTCACGTTGCACACGCAACACAGCGTTGTACACCTCTTTTTGTCGTTTAGAAAACTTTCCATTCACGGGAACACAACGAGTTAAATCCGCATCGTAATTGGCATATTCTGCCCCTATGTCCATGAGGATGATGTCACCGTCTTTGCATTCTTGGTTGTTCTCGATGTAGTGAAGGACGCAAGCGTTGAACCCCGATGCAATGATCGGAGTATAGGCGAAGCCACTGGCGCGATTTCGAATGAACTCATGAATCACCTCGGCTTCAATTTCATATTCCATGATGCCCGGTTTGATGATGTCGAGAACTCGTCTGAATCCTTTTTCGGTGATGTTGCAGGCTGTTTGTAGAAGTTCGATTTCTTCTTGCTCTTTAACTGCGCGTAGGTCATGCATGATGGGGTTCACCCGCTCATAGCGATGCAGTGGATATTCAGTCTTGCACCAATTTAGGAAGCGAGCATCTCGAGTTTCTACTTCCACTTTCGCACGAAGGTGTTCGTTGGTGTTTAAATAAACGCGGTCGGCTTCCGACATCAGTGTTTTGAAGATGGTTTCAAATTGCTCCAACCAATACACCGTGCGTATGCCTGAAGTTTCAAAGGCTGTTTCTTTTGATAGCTTTTCACCTTCCCATATGGCAATCGTTTCAGAAGTTTCTTTCAGAAATAGAATCTCCCGGTGTTTATCATTAGATGCTTCAGGAAACAGCACCAAAATGCTCTCCTCCTGGTCGACGCCACTGAGATAAAAGATATCGGCGTGCTGCTTAAAGGCCAAAGTTCCATCCCCACCCGTTGGAAAAATATCGTTTGAATTGAAGACAGCCAGACTCTTCTTCTTGAGCTTTTTATTGAACTTTTTGCGGTTCTTTTCGAAGAGAGTCTTTGAGATCGGGAGGTATTTCATACTGAAGTAGGTTTTGTCGGCAAGGCCGTTGAGCCGCCTTGCATCTTTCAAATAAAATCCTTTTTCCCTTTGGTAGGCCATTCCAATCGGATTCTAGTTCCAATCGTTTAAGGAAAAGCAAGCTTAAATGAGCGCAGTTCAGCTTCTGTAAATCAGTTCTTTGGAGTCATTCGAACAAAAGGCCTTGCTCGCTAGTTTTTTGAGTAGTTTGGAAAGGCGGGAAAACAATTGTTTATCTCGGCTCTCCGACTAAATTTGCCTTAGTCAAAAAGCTAAAGACATGAGTTCTCAAGGTCTTATTAAATCCTCCATCGGTCGAAAACTTTGGATGGCACTTACGGGCTTATTTTTAGTCCTTTTTCTTGTTGTGCACCTCGCCGGTAACCTCCAGCTGATTTATGGAACGCAGGAGGGTTTCAATGAATACTCTCAATTCATGACAACCTTCCCCCTCATCAAGATCACCAGTTACTTGCTGTATGCGAGCATCTTGTTGCATGCAGTGGATGGTTTTATGTTGGCTCGTTCTAACCGAGCGGCGCGCCCAGTGCGGTACGCGATGAACAAGCCGGGTGAGAACTCCTCTTGGGCCTCAAGAAGCATGGCGCTTCTAGGAACAATCACTTTGGTGTTCCTCATCATTCACATGAAGTCCTTCTGGTATGTAATGCACTTCGGAAACATTCCAATGGATGCCAATGGAATGAAAGATTTGTACAGCATTACCATTGCTGCTTTTGAGAACCCACTTTATTCACTTCTCTACGTAATCTGTATGATTGCACTTGGCTTTCATTTATCTCATGGAATCCAATCGGCTTTCCAAACTTTGGGCTTAAATCATCCTGGTTACACTCCGGGCATTAAAAAATTCGGAAGCATTTTCGCATGGCTCATGAGCGGCTTGTTCGCCTTGATTCCCATCTGGATTTACCTGACATAAAACGAATAGGATGGCAGTATTAGATTCTAAAACTCCAGCAGGTCCAATCGATAAGAAATGGACCCAACATAAGAACGACATCAATGTAGTGAACCCTGCCAACAAGCGTTTGATAGACGTGATTGTTGTAGGAACTGGTTTGGCAGGAGCTTCAGCAGCCGCTACTTTAGCAGAATTGGGCTACAAAGTGAAGGCTTTCTGTTATCAAGATTCACCCCGACGCGCGCACTCAATTGCAGCACAAGGTGGAATCAACGCAGCCAAAAACTACCAAGGAGACAACGATTCGACCTATCGACTTTTTTACGATACGGTGAAAGGAGGCGACTATCGCTCACGTGAATCAAATGTTTATCGCCTGGCTGAGGTTTCAGCAAACATCATCGATCAGTGCGTTGCTCAAGGAGTTCCATTCGCCAGAGAATATGGTGGATTGCTCGACAACAGATCTTTTGGTGGTGTATTGGTTTCAAGAACCTTCTACGCCAAAGGCCAAACAGGGCAACAACTTTTGCTTGGAGCTTACTCTGCAATGAACCGCCAGATTGGCATGGGACGAATTGAACAATTCAATCGTCACGAAATGCTGGATGTTGTTGTGGTCGACGGAAAGGCGCGCGGCATCATCGCGAGAGATTTGGTGTCGGGTAAGATTGAACGTCATGGAGCGCATGCAGTATTGATTTGTTCTGGTGGTTACGGAAACGTATTCTTCCTTTCTACCAATGCGATGGGATCGAACGTTACGGCGGCATGGAAAATTCACAAACGCGGAGCTTACTTCGCCAACCCGTGTTACACTCAGATTCACCCGACTTGCATTCCACGTTCCGGTGAGCATCAATCCAAATTGACCTTGATGTCGGAATCGCTTCGAAACGACGGTCGCATTTGGGTTCCAGCTAAAAAGGAAGATGCGGAAGCGATTCGAACAGGTAAATTGAAACCAACGGACCTAAAAGAAGAAGACCGCGATTACTACTTGGAGCGCAGATATCCTTCTTTCGGAAACCTAGTACCACGTGATGTTGCTTCTCGAGCTGCCAAAGAGCGTTGCGATGCTGGCTTTGGAGTAAACAAGACAGGCGAGGCAGTTTACCTCGACTTCGATGCGGCCATTACGCGTTACGGCCATGAAAAGGCTTTGGTAGATGGGATTCACGATGCTTCTGAACAAAAAATTCGGGAGCTTGGTGAAGCGGTCATTGAATCGAAGTATGGGAATTTGTTCCAGATGTACGAGAAGATTGTTGACCAGAACCCTTACAAAACGCCGATGATGATTTACCCAGCAGTTCACTACACGATGGGTGGCGTATGGGTGGATTACAATTTAATGACAACCATTCCGGGATGTTATGCTTTGGGTGAAGCAAACTTTAGTGATCATGGCGCAAACCGCTTAGGAGCCTCTGCTCTTATGCAAGGATTGGCCGATGGTTATTTCGTGATTCCTTACACCATTGGTGATTACTTGGGCGATGAAATCCGCACAGGTCCCATTCCAACAGATTCACCTGAATTTGATGCAGCCGAAAAAGAGGTCACCGGCCAATTGAACAAACTGCTCGGAATTCAAGGAAAGCATTCGGTAGATCATTTCCACAAGCGTCTTGGAAAAGTGATGTGGGATAAGGTTGGGATGGCTCGAAATGCAAAAGGCCTCAATGAAGCAATTGAAGAAATCAAACAAATTCGAAAAGAGTTTTGGGAAGATGTTCGCATTCCTGGAAGTTCAAATGAGTTGAATCCTGAATTAGAGAAAGCAGGCCGTGTAGCCGATTTCTTGGAATTGGGTGAGTTGTTTGCGCGAGATGCACTCGAACGCAATGAATCTTGTGGTGGACACTTCCGCGAGGAATCCCAAACAGAGGAAGGGGAAGCCCTGCGCGACGACAAGAACTTCTCTTACGTTGCTGCCTGGGAGTACACAGGAGAACCTTCAAAAGCCATACTGCACAAAGAAGAGCTCGAATTCAAGGACATCGAATTGAAACAAAGAAGTTACAAGTAAAGCAGAGCAAGATGGATTTAAACCTAAAAGTATGGCGTCAAAAGAACGCCACAGAAAAAGGAGCTTTGAAAGATTACGCCATCAAAGAAGTATCGCCAGATTCTTCTTTTTTGGAAATGCTCGATTTATTGAACGATCAACTCATTGAATCGGGTGAAGATCCCGTTGCATTCGATCACGATTGTAGAGAAGGAATTTGCGGTTCTTGCTCCTTGTATGTAAACGGAGAAGCTCACGGGCCAAGCCGTGCAATTACGACTTGCCAGCTGCACATGCGTTCGTTTAAAGACGGCGATACGATTTACATTGAGCCATTCAGAGCCAAGGCATTTCCAGTGATCAAAGATTTGGTTGTTGATCGCTCGTCCTTCGATCGAATTCAACAAGCCGGTGGGTTCATTTCAGTAAATACTTCAGGAAACACTCAGGATGCGAATGCGCTTCCAATTCCAAAGGCCGATGCAGATAAAGCATTTGATGCCGCTACTTGTATAGGCTGTGGAGCCTGTGTAGCGACCTGCAAGAACGCCTCTGCGATGTTGTTTGTTTCCGCAAAAGTTTCTCAATTCTCCTTACTTCCGCAAGGTAAAGTGGAGGCGAAAAGCAGAGCCTTGAACATGGTTCATCAAATGGATTTGGAAGGCTTTGGAAACTGTACCAATACCGGCGCTTGTGAAGTTGAATGCCCAAAGGGGATTTCACTCGAAAACATCGCTCGTTTGAACCGAGAGTTTTTAGGTGCCACGATAACAGAAGGCTAAAAGAAGCTTTTACTTTCTGAATTGTTGCCGTAGAGCTTTCTTCTATATTCGTCTTAATGGAAGATTTTCAGGGGAACCTTCATTCCAAATTACCCAGAGCCAATACCACCATTTTCACTGTGATGAGCGCTCTCTCTGCGGAGAATCAGGCCATCAATCTTTCGCAAGGTTTTCCTGATTTTGGAATCGATCCTGAGCTCGGAGAGATTCTACGTCGCAAGGTAGCGGAAGGAAGAAACCAGTATGCTCCCATGCAAGGACTTCTTGAACTGAGGGAGGCACTCTCAAGAAAAATTATGATTACCAGTGGGATGGAGGTCGACCCCGTCGACGAAATAAACATCACCGCAGGAGCAACTCAGGGGATTTACGCTGCTATTACAGCCTTAATTTCCGAAGGCGATGAAGTGGTGGTTTTTGCACCTGCATACGATTGCTACACTCCGGCCATTGAACTGAATGGGGGAAAGGCCATTCAAATTGAACTCCGCTATCCAGACTATCAAATTCCGTGGACCGAAGTTAAAAAGGTGGTGAACCATCATACGAGGATGATCATCATCAACTCGCCCCACAATCCAACCGGCATGGTGATGTCTGCCGATGACCTGAAACAATTGGAGAACATCACTAAAGGCAGCGATATTATTGTTTTGAGTGATGAAGTTTATGAGCACATCATTTTTGATGGTCAAGAGCACCAAAGCGTTTTGAAATATCCAGAGCTGGCATCAAGGAGTGTGGCCGTTTTCTCCTTTGGGAAAACCTTCCATTGCACTGGTTGGAAGATGGGTTATGTAGTGGCTCCCAAGCGACTGATGAAGGAGTTCAGAAAAGTGCATCAGTACGAAGTATTTGCCTGCAACCATCCTATGCAGGCTGCATTGGCAGAGTACCTAGCTTACGAGCAGCGCTATTTGGCATTGCCTCACTTTTATCAGCAGAAAAGAGATTTCTTTCAAGCTCGAATGGAGGAGAGTCGGTTTGAAGCAGTTCCCAGTCATGGAACGTATTTTCAGCTGTATCGCTACACTAAAATTTCAAGAAAACACGATTTGGAATTCGCGAAATGGTTGACGACAGAACACGGCGTTTCGGCCATACCTATTTCAGTTTTTTACAACAACAATGTTCAAGAATACGTGGTGCGATTTTGCTTTGCCAAGCAGGAAGCCACTCTTGAATTGGCAGCTCAAGCGCTATGTCGAATTTGAAGGTTTCTCTGATTCAAAGCATCATTCACTGGGAAGATCGCGCTGCCAATCTCGAACATTTCTCTCAACGTTTGGATGAAATTGAAGGGAGCGATCTTATCGTATTACCCGAAACTTTTTCCACTGGTTTTAGCATGAAGTCAACAGAGTTGGCAGAGAGTGGTATTGGTGAGAGCTTGCAGTGGATGAAGCAAAAAGCCAAAGAAAAAAACGCCGCCATCGTTGCCAGCTTTCTAGCCGAAGAAGGAGGGCGCTATTACAACAGACTTCATTTTGTAGAGCCTTCAGGCAAGATTCAGATTTACAACAAACGGCACCTTTTCACCATGGCAGAGGAGCATCTGCATTATACGGCTGGAGAAGAAGTACTGAATATAAATTACAAAGGCTGGCGCATTCGGCCATTGGTGTGTTACGATTTGCGCTTTCCCGTTTGGAGTAGAAATAGGGCAGACTACGACCTGTTGATTTACATCGCCAACTGGCCTAAACCCCGCCGGAATGCTTGGGACATTTTACTCAAGGCACGCGCCATTGAGAACTACTCTTACTGCATTGGTGTAAATAGAGTTGGTTCTGATGGTACAGGTAAAGAGTACAGTGGTGGAAGCGTAGTAATTGACGCAAAAGGTCATGAGTTGCTACAACTGAAAGACAATGAAGAAGGGTCGGGCTCTGCTACATTGAGCTTAGAAGATCTTGAGGCTTATCGGGCAAAGTTTCCCGTGCATCAGGATGCCGACAATTTCGACCTTCGAATTACTTGAGGATCCATTCCTGGACCAAGTCAAAACCCTTTTTCAATTCTAGACTTTCGTTGAAATAATAGACGCTTTCTGGCTGAAGGCCCTCCAAGTAGTTTCCGGTATCCCAGAAGCCATTTTTGTTGGCATCAATCACAAGTCTCGCCTTAAAATTACCCGCTTTGAGTTGGTTGAATTTCACAGAGCCATTTTGAACTGAAGCCTGTTTTAGGAAACGTCCTTTTTCATCAAGTAATTCAACCCATACATTGGCTTTATTTAGTTTGAATTCAATGGACAATAGTTCGGCTGGGTCTAGGACTGAAATGGAGTAGGACAAGGTATCTCGAACGAAGCAATTTTCTCCTGAATTGGTGTCAGGTAAAATCTTCAGTGAGTAGCTTCCTGCCTCGGAAAACAGGCCGTTCAAGGATTGTTCAAAGTTGTTGGCGAACGTGGATCGATACTCGAGCGTGTCGTCCTCGCCAATTCTCAAAAACGAGAAACTCGCTAATTCACTGAGAGGACAGTTTGATGTCATTTTCAATTCATTGCCAAGAACATATTCTTTTGGGATGCTCAGTTTGAATTCAGCTGATGCTTCTCGTTTGAATTCAACCGTATCTGAATATTTACCTTCATTGAGGATGATGTTTAGGCTGTCGAGTTTTGGTAGAGGCATCCAGTAAATCAGGCTGTCTTGACTTCTATTTTCTCGAATTTTACTGAGGCTTAAATCCCCTTCCAGCGATGTGAGCTTTAAATCGCGACTTGCCCTATGCATCGCGAGTGTTAGGACTTCTCCTTGAAGCTTTGAATTTTCCAAATATTGCAGAGCTCGATCTTCTGTGAATGCGCGCAGTTTCAAGGAATCATTGCCAGTATGGACGCGATTTTCTAGGAAAGCAATTTTTTCTTCAGGAAGGTCGTAGTTGAAGTTTTTATTGTCGTCTTTGAGGGCAAAGACTTTGTAATCACCTTCGCGTAGAAAGTTGAGTTGGAATGCACCTGATTCAAAGGCGCGAGTGAGGTAATACGGTTTGTTTGCCAATGGAAGGGAGTCTTGATTCCCCTCGTAAAGAAACACCCAGAACTCCCCTTCTAGAACTTCGTCGTAGGCGGCTTGAATGCTGCCTGAAATTTTCCCTGAATCTAAGAATGAACCTGTTGAGAAAACCCAAACGTTGCTGTCGAGGGGATTTTGTTCGCTTAGGTCGACGACTGATTTCCCGAAGTTTAGCGTGTATGTGGTATTTGGAAGTAGGCCTTCCTCAAAGATTACCTCCAATCGTTTCCCGGTAATTTTTATTTGTGGCTTTTTCTCGGTGCTGGGGGTAACAATGAGTTCGTTGGATATTCCTTTATCTGAAATGAATTCGTCAAATTCAAGTCGCACCCGATCGCCTTTAAAATCAACTGACTGGTTTTGAGGTGAGGCAAATTCTACTTTTGGCCCTTCAACGTCTTTGGGGCCACCGGAAGGGCTGCCCACTTGAGCACATGAAATGCAGAGTAGAGGTAAAATGAAGAGGAGTAGGGCTGAGCGCATTACCAGTTTTGGTGCAATTTTAATACCTCAAGCAACTCAGTTAAGTAGGCTTCGTCGCTTTGGTCGAAAGAATTCAATTCGTTGCTGTCGATGTCGAGGACCAAAATGAGTTCATTGTTTGAGTTGAGAAGTGGGAGCACAATTTCCGATTTTGATTCGGCGCTGCAGGCAATGTGCCCGGGAAATTCGTCCACATTCGGAACAATGATTGATTTTTTTGACTCAGCAGCAGTTCCGCATACCCCTTTTCCAAATTGAATTCGAGTGCAAGCTACAGGTCCTTGAAATGGCCCCAAGACAAGTTCAGCACCTTCGACTAAATAGAATCCAACCCAGAAGAAATTCATGCTCTGTTTCAGTGCTGCCGAGATGTTCGAGAGGTTCGCCACGACATTCTTCTCTCCCATAAGCAAGGCTTTCAACTGAGGAATGAGCTGTTCATAGCGCTCTGCTTTGGAATGCTTCGCGTGGACCTTAATTTCTTCCATCTGGCAAATATAATTTCAATAAGACCCAAAACACAGATGGGGCCTGAATTAGCGATGAAAAAGAAAGCCATAAAAATGCTATTTTAGCAGGCTATCAAAAAATATCGCACTAAAGAGGCAACCATTTGTGTTTTGTGCGTCTTTGAATTGACAGAGAATATTTTGTGAATTGAAAATTATGAAAATGAAGAACCTGTTTAAGACGATAACAGTTGTAGCTGCCCTGCTCATCTCTTCCTATACCGCTAGTGCTTCGCACGTTGCCGGATCCGATTTAACGTATAGATGTTTGGGTGGTGATACTTTCGAGTTCACTCTGAATGTGTTCCGTGATTGCGCGGGGATCGGTTATGGGAACACGACAGTTCCATTAGTAGCTACAAGTACTTGTGGAGGTAGTTTGAACATTACCTTAACAAAATATACCGGGCCACTTGTGAACTCGGGCGGTGACACTTTAACGGTGAACGGCCGTGGAGGTTACGAGGTGAGTCAGCTGTGTGCCTCTGCACTTCTCACTTCTCGATGTAAGCCTGGGGGTTCTTCTTATCCGGGGATGGAACAGTATGTCTTCCGAGGCACTGCAGTAGTCCGTCCACGTTGTAATACTTGGACATTCTCAAGAAATATTGTTTGTTGTCGAAACACGAACAACAACATGACATCTTCAGCTTCGGCTGCAGTTGCCACACTCAATTCAATAACGGATTCTTGCAACAGCTCGCCTCGATTTGCAGCTCAGCCAATTCCTTACGTATGTGCTGGTAGAACGATTGTTTACAACTTCGGTGTTACCGAGGATGATGGCGATAGTTTGGTGTTTGCACTAGACTGCGGTTTCACTACGCTAAACAATGTGAATATTTTCAGATCTCCACATTCATGTACTTCGCCAATTCCGGGTATTACAATCAACTCTGCCAACGGTAAGGTTGTATTTACTCCTACAGTAACTGGTAACTGGGTGTTGGTTGTAAAAGTTTGTGAGTACGACCGCAATACAGGAGCACTTAAGGCTTGTGTTTACCGCGATATTCTTGTGGTTGTTCAAGTGTGTAACAACACACCTCCTCCACCGAACAGAACGGGGAGCTATACAGGTCCTACTCCCGGAACCATTTACAACTTCTCAGGAACAGGTCAAAAAATTGACTCAAACTCAATCGAAGTATGTATTGGTGAGAACTTCACATTCGACGTGTTCTTCTACGATACCGATAGCATCGACTCTTTGAGCTTGAAATCTAACATCCAAGGAATTCTTCCTGGTGCAACTTTCACATGGACACATCCACCATCAGGTAGAACGGATTCGGCCATTGCAACCATAAGTTGGACGGCCACGCCTACGGCAGGATATTATTACCCCTTCTTTATTGAAGCCACTGATAATGCTTGTCCGATACCGGCACTGTTCTATGCAACCTTCGACATAACCATTGTCGAGAGTACCTATGCGGGGCCCGACTTAACGATTTGTCAAACCTCCCAAACAGCTAATTTTGGGGCCGTTGGGGGCAGTCTGTTCACATGGACTGCCATACCTGGTGGTTCGGGGATTACAGTTCCTACCAACTTCTCTTGCGACACTTGTCGCAATGTGGTAGCCTCTCCTAACATCACAACAACTTATGTTGTTACATCGAATTTGAGCGGAACTTGTAAGAACAAGGATACCATCACAGTGCGTGTTGTGCCAGATTACACTTTAACTGTAACTCCGGACGATACTATCTGTAACATCGACACGGTTCCACTTTCTGCTTTGACTTCAGATCCTTCACAGAACTATACATATAAGTGGAGTCAGAAAAAATTCCTCGACTTTGACACTGTCTCCAATCCGAACATTCGTGGCTTGAATTTGACCAGGACGTTCTCGGTGACAGTAGCGAGCGACTCGGGATGTGTTAAGGAAGAAGACATTAAGATCACCGTTGCAGATCCTTTCCCACCAAACATCCGTGCCTTAGCAAGCGATACCTTAATTTGTTTGGATGACACCGTTGACTTTAATGTGAGTTTGGGAACGATTCCAGTGAACAATTGTGGTCTTGCTCAATATCCTTGTCAAGGGTTCCCTACGAATGTTCAGGTAGTAAATGGAACAACTCGTTCCAGTGCTTCCGGACTTCCCTCTACGCCAAACCCATACTCAAACGTCTACACCAGTGTACATCAGCAGTATTTGTACCGAGCCGCCGATTTGAGAGCCGCTGGTATGACTGCAGGACGAATTTCTGCAATGGATTTCTTCGTAGTGTCTTATTTGGGTAACCCCTTCTTTAACAACTACACCATCAAGATGTCTTGTACGAACATCAAGCAATTGACGAGCAATTGGGAGTCGAATTTGATTGAAGTATACAGCTCAAAAACACATACCGTGACTACGGGTTGGAATACGCACACCTTTGATAATGCCTACAATTGGGACGGAATCTCCAACCTCATTGTTGACGTTTGTTATGACAATTCATCTTCATCTCCAATTCGAAGTCAGAATGCGGTCATTAACTATCAAGGAACCAGCTATGCTGCAACTTCAAGTGGTGTAAACTTCAGCCAAAATGCTTGCTCAGGTCAAGCGCAGTACTTCACCTCACCTTACAATGCACTTCCGAACACCAGATTTGCGATTTGTAAAGGTGTAGACCCAGGAGGATATAACTTCTCATGGGGTTCTTCTCCTGGAAGCAACTCAGGTTTCTTTACGAGCACCAATATTTCCAATCCTTCGGCAGCTGTAAACCTTACTACTGACCCTACTTATTTCTTATACATAAGCGATACTTTGGGTGTGTGCTACGATACAGTGGCTTTGGATATAAACGTTGTGAGCCGTTATAAAGTAAAGCCGGTTCCTGCGCTTCCAGTTTGTGTGAAAGACGGATTTCAAATCTTGAAAAGCCCGACACCATTTACGATCCTACCCCGTCCGGGTGGAGGTTACTGGTCAGGACCGGGTATTGTGAACGATTCTCTTGGATTCTTTGACCCTGCATCGGCGGGAAAGGGAACCCATTGGATTACCTACGAAGTAAAAGGGGACGCCTGTGCGGCAATCGACAGTACTCAGTACAATGTGGTTGGTTTGCCAGACGTATTGTTCTCCGAAGGTCCTTATTGTGAGAATGATTCTACGAATCAGTTGGATACTAACTCGATTCACTTGCGTGCTTTCTTCTCATCTACAATCCCTGGGGTTGTAGATACCAACACAAACAATTTCGACGCAACGAGTCCAAACATCAATGCGCCTGACTCTGTTCCCGTTACTTACCATGCCTTTAATGGTTGCTGGCACGATACTACCATCTATGTTCAGGTGGTGCGTCAGTTCGATGCAACGATCAGGAAATTCGGACCTTATTGTTCGAATGACCTTGATGTTAATGTCTTTGCTGCTGATTCAGGTGGTATTTGGGCTGGTCCTGGTATTGTTGATCCGAAAGGAATCTTCTCTCCAACGACTGCAGGTCCTGGTATTCACACAATACGTGTAGACAGCTTTGCTTTCTGTGGAAACAGCGGAACAAAAGACATTACCGTTGTTCAGATTCCAGAACCAGAAATTTTGGATCCAGGTCCATTCTGTAACGATGGAACGGATAAATGGATTCAGCCTGCTGAGATATTCGCCAGTAGCTTCAATCCTGGTGGTCGATGGGGAGCTCCTACAACACCTCCTTGGATGCCGTTTACAACTCAAGCTTTGTTTGTGCCTTCGGCTGTTGTGGCCAACGGTTATGGAGCTTATCCACTTACTTATACTGAGTTCGATACCATCGCTCCAGGAAAAGTATGTGCTGGTACTGATACCATAGATGTGGTGTTTGCGACTTCACCCGATGCACCTGAAGCTACAGGACCATTTGAGTTCTGTTCTGGTGTGGTTGTGGACAACATCTTCGCTTCTGCTACAGGTGACAACACCTTATACTGGTTCGATAACGAAGATTCTACAGAGCTTTCGGCTTCGATTGCTACGGGTGATCTACTTGCTCTTGGTCAGGTAACTGAAAAAGGAGCTTACTGGATTCGCAACGTGGATACAGCAGGTTGTGTATCTGCACCTACAACCATTCAGTACTTTGTTTCGGAGAACCCAATTGCAGACTTTGAAGTTGATCCGTTCAATCAAGAAGACTTACAGCTTCCCGTCGAACAGAGTTGGATCAATAAATCTGATGATGCAAGCGGAAATGTGAACATCAATAAATGGAGATGGATGCTGTATAAGTACGGCTATGGTGATGATGTCAACGATACGCTCGATGATGTTCTTCCAGTAATCGATCTTCCTGCCGATACTGGGACAGCCAACATGTTGTACACTACAGAGGACGCTGTACACAATTTCTCTGCTGATGAGGCCGACACATGGGGTCGTCACATCGTAGCCTTATATGTTGAGACCGGCAAAGGATGTTGGGATACTTCATGGGTTACCTTCTACATCGATCCGATCATCGACTTCCAGATTCCAAACGTATTTACTCCACCGGCTAAAGGTGGTGTAGGTGACGGAATCAACGACACCTTCCTCGAAACCGATAAGATACAAGGTATTTCAGAATTGGAAGGGTGGATTTACAACCGATGGGGTCGTAAAGTTCACGAACTGTCACTAGGCAGCCCAGTATGGGATGGTGGTGATCAGGAAGATGGAGTCTACTTCTACGTAATTCGCATCAAAACATTGGGTGCGGGTGAAGAAGAACAAGAGTTCAAGGGGAACGTTACCTTGATCAGACAATCCAAATAAGCTAGGGTTTAAGAGTTGGGAAGGATTCTGTCCTTCCCACACTTTAACCAGAGGTATTCATTAACCGAAAAGCTGAGAGAAATGATAAGCATTCAAATTACATCGCACTTTAAAAGACTTGCTCTTCTTGCGGTGTTCGTGTGTTTGGGTTTTTCAGGAATTCAAAAGGCGCAAGCATCCCACATGGCAGGTGGTGAGATTACCTATACCTGCATTGGGCAAGATTCGTTTTTGATTACTCTCAAAGTTTTCAGGTACTGTAATGGTGCGGGTTTTAACACGACTAACATAACAGTTAACCCAACGAGCACTTGTGGCGGTACTGCTGCTGTGCAGTTGACGCGCTTAACGGGTCCTTTGGCAACCAATGCATGGGACATTTCTCAAATCTGTTCTTCGCAACAATCAAACTGTGCCTCTGGCTCCACTACGGGTTATGAGGAATACATCTATCAGGGAATTTTCGTAGCTAACCCGCGTTGTAATTGCTGGACGATCGGCTACTCGCCACCCTGCTGTAGAAACTCGCTTGGTAACGCAAGTGCAAGTACAGTGTACTTCGATGCGGAATTATGTAATACAGTGGATTCTTGCAACAACTCTCCAACTTTCGGAACAAGTGCGATTCCGTACGTGTGTGCTGGATTCCCAGTGAGTTACAATATGGGAGCAACAGATCCTGATGGAGATAGCTTGAGCTACAAATTCATCTGTCCTCGTACCAATGCTACTACTTGCATCACATGGACTGGTTCAGCCTCTACAACCAACGCATTTCCAGGAATCATCTTGGATACACTCACTGGCCAGATTCGATTTACACCTACAGTAACCGGCTCATTCGTTTTGGCTGTTGAAGTAACGGAGTGGGATGCCAATGGGAATAAGAAGGGGACAACAATGCGCGACATTCAGTTTCGTGTTGAAACCTGCAGCAACACCCCACCTTACGACACACTTGGAATCACCAATTATACTGGAGTTGGTTATGTTAATTATACCAACAATTTAATAGAAGTGTGTTTAGGAGATAGTTTCTCTTTTGACCTAACCATTTGGGATTATGTAGGGTACAGGGAAGATACTTTAGACACCCTTTTGATTAAGTCAAACGTACAGTCAATTCTGCCAGGATCAAGCTTTAATATCAATGCCATTGATGACTCTGTTCATGTTGTAACCATTGGGTGGAGAGCTACTCAAACGGGGTCCTTAACGAACGTATTCTTTGTACAAACGAGCGATGATGCCTGTCCTGTTCCAGGGTTTACAACTTCAAGTTATAGTGTGAAAGTTATCCCTTCGACAGAGGCCGGCCCTCCACACATATTATGTAGAGGTGTGGATACTGCGGCCACGCATGTAGTTGGTGGTACAAGTGTTACTTGGAGTGTTATTTCAGGAGACCCAATCGTCTTTGGTACGAATTTCTGGTGCGATACCACGAGTAATGACACTTGTATGGCCGCGCGTTTTGCTCCAAACGTCACAACCGTATATGAAGTGAGCTCAAACTTGGGACAAGGCTGTAAGACAAGGGATACCTTGACTGTTACAGTTGTAAGAAATTTCACAACTACTACGGGCAACGATACCACCATCTGTTTTTCAGATTCTACAATCCAAATTACAGTAGATGGATCGATCCCGGTGAACTACAGTTATCGATGGCGACCAGATGGGAACAAGCTTGATTTTGACACAGCTAAAAGCCCTAACGTCACGCCAATATTTTCCACAAATTATAGGGTGACGATTACTTCAGATAGTGGTTGTATACACAAAGACGAAGTAATGGTGAGTGTAACACCTCCATTCCCTACGAACATTACGGCATATCCGGACGACAGCATTAGTTGCGCGGGTATTCTTACGAACTTGAACGTTGATTTAGGAAATAACCCTCAATCCTGTGGACTCTCCTCGGATCCATGCCCGGGTTCACTTGATTATTATACTTCTCAAACAACGGGTAATACCAACTCAGCAACAGGAACAGGTCCAGCAGCATGGCCGGCTGTCTATGGAAATGGCTTTAAGTCTGGACGGGTTCAGTTCTTATACAGAGCATCTGAACTATCAGCTTTGGGTATGACCAATGGAATGGTAGAGTCCTTGGCTTTTTATGTTGCTTCCAACACTGGGGTAACAACGTACAAGAACTTCGGAATCAAGATGGGATGCACGAGTGATACGGCCCTGGCAGGTTGGAAGACTGGATTGTATCAGGTCTACACACCAAAGAATACTCCGATTACAACGGGCTGGGTACAACACACCTTTGATCAGAATTTCTTGTATGATGGAAACTCTAACGTGGTTGTTGAAATTTGCTTCGACATGATGGTTGGGAATGCAAGCCAAAGCGCTCAAACGGCCTATACTGCAACTACCTTCAATTCATGTTTGTCAAGTTACAGCAACTCTAGTGTTGTATGTGGTGGTACAAACATCGGATGGGGTTCACAAGTCAATCGTCCAAATACAAGATTCAGCTACTGTGGGGCGCCGGACCCAGCAGCATATACCTATTTGTGGAGCCCGGGAAGTGTATTGAACTTTGATACGGCTAAAACGCCTCAAGCTGGCATCAATGCCTATACAGATTTCAAGGTCATTGTTACCGATACCTTTGGATTGTGTTTCGATTCGGCCTTTACACAAATTGATATTGCAGTTGCTCAAGCCGGGCCAGATACAACGGTTTGCCCAGGCGATAGCATTCAGCTTTTTAGCCTAGCAAGTGGTACTTGTGGCTCGACGACTCAGTACACTTGGAATAACCCGCAATACCTTGACGACGACAGCATTCAAAATCCTGTCGCCGTGGTTTACCAAACGACTGATTTTGTCGTAACCATCAGCGATACATGTGGGTGTAATATTAAGGACACCGTTACTCTTACAGTAAATCCGATGAGTGCACCTACTGCAGCTCAGACAGAGCCAAATTGTAATTCCGCAGATGGAGAACTCTTGTTGAACGTAGTTGGGGGTTACAGCCCGTTCACTTATAGTATAGATACAGGAAACCTATTCCAGTTTGACAGCTCTTTCACGGGTCTGGTTCAAGGATATTATTCCTATGTGGTAATTGATTCAATTGGATGCTTGAGCGATACGGTTCACGACACTCTACTGATGAAAGGAGCTCCAGTAATTACCTCTCTTGGAATTACAGATGTGAGCTGCTTCGACTTCAGTGATGGTGAAATCCTTGTGCAAGCGGATCCAAGAGGTGGGGTTGCTCCGATGGAGTTTAGCGCTGATAGTGGTACTACTTGGCAATTGGCAAATCCAATTGTTGGATTACCAGCGAAGGAATATTACGTAATGGCTCGTTCAGCTACAGGATGCGTTTCACTTCCATACGTAGACACAATCAAACAACCAACACTGCTAGAGCTTTTCAAAGACTCACTCATTGGAGACTTATGTTACCAAAGAGGTGGGGGTAAGGTTCAAGTTCACTCAAATGGAGGAGTACTTCCTCATTTATTCCTTTGGTCGAATGGTGTTGCCGATACAATCAACGACAATTTGAAGGCGGGTAATTATGGCTTGACCTTAACTGATGCCAATGGCTGTATTGTTGAAGATACATTTACAGTCCGAGAGCCGCCATTGCTTCAAGTTCAAACCCTGGAGTTTGATCCCGTAAGCTGTTTTGGCTATACCGATGGTAAAATATTGATACGAGGAGAAGGTGGCTACAACATTGGTAAATACCCCTTGAGTGAGGCCGATAGTATCCCATATTATAAATTCTCTATTGATGGCGGTCAAACATTCCAAAACCCAGATGGATTCAACACCAACGATAGCAGTACGTTCAGTGGGTTGAATGCTGGAACGTACGGTTTAATCATTGAAGATCAAGCTGGTTGTAGGGCATATGGTACAATTGACATTACCGAAGCACCACCCATGACAATTATGACCAGTCAGGATTCTGTTCGTCTTTGTGTTTCAAATTGCGCCCAATTGGATGCACAAGCAGGAGGAGGAAATGCAGGTGGATATACTTATCACTGGAGTCCAAACTTACCTTCTGGTCAAGCAGTAATTGTATGCCCAGAAGAGGATATGGTCGTGAGTGTATATGCCTCAGACAGTAAAGCGTGTAATTCACCAGCGGCGTTCATCAACGTGCGAGTAAACGATTCACTTTCGGTGCTGATGGCAAACGACACAACCATTTGCATTGGCTCTCAAGCGCAGTTGTCCGCTCAGGCTAGTGGGGGTTTAGGTTCTGGGTATTCATACGAATGGTATCCCTTCCTCAATCTTTCGAATCCATTCATTCAGAATCCGACTACGAGTACAAGTCAAAACACTTGGTATCAAGTACGTATTACAGACGAATGTGGATCTCCAGCTATAATTGATTCGGTTAAGGTTGATGTTCTTTCTGATCCTGGAATTTCCTTCGCCGCCGATGTGCTAGAAGGATGTGAGCCAGCAGAAATTTCGTTTACCAATCAAACTGTATTACCAGGATTCAATTGCTATTGGGTGTTTGGACAAGACACTGTATTCAGTTGCGATGATGTAACCAAGCGTTACGACAGAGCAGGCACCTATTCTGTGAGCTTGTACGTCGAAACTGAGTTGGGTTGTTCGGGAATTTATACGAAGGAGGATTACATTACTATCCACCCTACGCCGACAGCATCATTTACGATGAATCCAAATCCTACGACCTTTGTGAACACTAGGGTGGTGTTCTTAGATAAGTCGAAAGGCAAGATTCAAGATTATAGTTGGAACTTTGCTGAAATTGGAACTTCCAAGAAAAAGAATCCAGTGTTTAAGTTTCCGGAGGACACAGGTCACTACCCAATTCGTCTTGAAGTGATTTCTGACAAAGGATGTGAGGACGATACCTTAGTGAACCTGGTTGTGGCCTCTGAATATCTGCTGTACATTCCCTCGTCCTTCACACCGAATGGTGATGGAAAGAATGAGACTTGGAAGCCTGTGGGACTTGGCATTGAAGGAGATCAGTACTTCGTGTGGGTTTATGATCGATGGGGTCAGTTGGTATGGTATTCTGAAGATTATTATGACGAATGGGATGGGACTGATTCGAAATCAGGTTCGCCACTCGACCAAGGAACATATACCTGGAAAGTTATTACCGGTGATTTGCGTGAAGAAAAGGGTGGGCATGAGCATTTTGGAAATGTGACCTTATTACGCTAAACACTAAGAAGAGAAAGATGAGAAGGCATCCTTTTGGTTTTTTCTCGTCTGATGTGAAGAAAGAGGTTTGCTGAGGCTGAAGATATTGAGATTATTAGACTTAGATCAGGCCTACGGGAGGATTAGATATTTTGAATAAACTGGGAATAAAATGAATTTGCAGGTTTTCAGATTTTATCGACTTTCATGAGATTCTTTAAATACATAACGACCTTGGTCCTTTTGACCTTAGCGTTCACGAGTAATGTGAAGGCATCCCACATGGCAGGTGGTGAGATTACCTATACCTGCGTTGGGCAAGATTCGTTTTTGATTACTCTCAAAGTTTTCAGGTACTGTAATGGTGCGGGTTTTAACACGACTAACATAACAGTTAACCCAACGAGCACTTGTGGCGGTACTGCTGCTGTGCAGTTGACGCGCTTAACGGGTCCTTTGGCAACCAATGCATGGGACATTTCTCAAATCTGTTCTTCGCAACAATCAAACTGTGCCTCTGGCTCCACTACGGGTTATGAGGAATACATCTATCAGGGAATTTTCGTAGCTAACCCGCGTTGTAATTGCTGGACGATCGGCTACTCGCCACCCTGCTGTAGAAACTCGCTTGGTAACGCAAGTGCAAGTACAGTGTACTTCGATGCGGAATTATGTAATACAGTGGATTCTTGCAACAACTCTCCAACTTTCGGAACAAGTGCGATTCCGTACGTGTGTGCTGGATTCCCAGTGAGTTACAATATGGGAGCAACAGATCCTGATGGAGATAGCTTGAGCTACAAATTCATCTGTCCTCGTACCAATGCTACTACTTGCATCACATGGACTGGTTCAGCCTCTACAACCAACGCATTTCCAGGAATCATCTTGGATACACTCACTGGCCAGATTCGATTTACACCTACAGTAACCGGCTCATTCGTTTTGGCTGTTGAAGTAACGGAGTGGGATGCCAATGGGAATAAGAAGGGGACAACAATGCGCGACATTCAGTTTCGTGTTGAAACCTGCAGCAACACCCCACCTTACGACACACTTGGAATCACCAATTATACTGGAGTTGGTTACGTTAATTACAGCAATAACATAATAGAAGTTTGCCTGGGTGATACCTTTTCATTCGATTTGACTATTTGGGATTATGCAGGGTACAGGGAAGATACTTTAGACACCCTCCTGATTACCTCAAACGTCTCTACCATCCTACCAGGTGCCACCTTTAGCATCAATGCCATTAATGACTCAGTTCACGTTGTAACCATTGGGTGGAGAGCTGTTCAAACTGGTTCACCTTCGAACGTATTCTTTGTACAAACGAGCGACGATGCCTGTCCTGTTCCAGGGTTTACTACATCGAGTTATACCGTTAAAACCATTCCAGCTACCGAAGCGGGCTCGCCAAAATATATATGTAAAGGAGTTGACACCGCAAGTGTTTATGTCATAGGTGGAACTGCCGTTACATGGAGGACATTGTATGGCGCTCCAATTGTTTATGGATCCAATTTCGATTGCGATACCAATGCAAACGACACCTGTATGCAAGCTCGGTTTTACCCGAACACGACGACTGTTTACGAGGTGAGTTCTAATCTAGGCCAAGGATGTAAAACTAAGGACACGATTAAAGTGGTTGTTGCCGAAGACTTCACTCTTACGATAACCGATGACACAACAATTTGCTTCAATGATTCAACCATTCAAATCGACGTAAACGCAAGCCTTGCAGGTGGGTATAAATATAGATGGCGACCTGACGGGAGTAAGCTCGACTTTGACACGGCGAAAAGCCCGAATGTGACTCCAATCTTTACAACTGATTATCGGGTAACGGTAACCTCTGATAGTGGATGTATAAAGAGCACGTCAATGAATATTTTAGTTACTCCACCTTTTCCGGAACTAATTCGAGCTAGAGCACAAGATACGATGGTCTGCGCGGGGAATCCGGTGAAACTCGAGGCGGTATTAGGACACTCTCCGACTTCATGTGGTTTAAGTAGTTACGCATGCTCTGGTAGTGAAGTTGAAGTGCAAATTGGGTTTGGCACAAACGCCAATAGCACTGCAGGATCAACTCCAGCAGCCTGGCCTTCACCATACGGTGGGTCTGTGCGTTCTGCACGTCATCAGTTTTTAATACGCCGCTCTGAGCTCTCTGCTGCGAGTGTGCAAAACGGAATGTTTACCTCACTTTCGTTCAATGTAGCCAGTTTGAATCAGTCAACTTATGCAGGTTACACAATCAAATTAGGATGTACAAGTGACACCGTACTGTCTGCATGGAAAACGGGATTGTCACAAGTCTTCACCCCGAAACCGGTGACTGTAGCCGCCGGATGGAATACGCATTTGTTTGATCAGAATTATGACTACGATGGGGTTTCAAATGTTGTCGTAGAAATTTGTTTTAACAACTCTGGTAACGCCTTAAACAGTACTACTTATTACACTAACACAGGTTGGAATTCTTGCTATACCAATTACAGTACTGCTGGTAATGTTTGTAATACCACAGGGGCTAGTTGGGCGTCGCAAACGAATCGTCCAAACATGAAATTTGGATATTGCCAAGGACCCGACTCAGCTGGATACAGATATCAATGGCTTCCCAGCACCTACTTGAATAACGATACTCTCTACGACCCGACAGCTACCATTTATGACTCGATTACCTACCAGGTAGTTGTTACTGACACATTTGGAAAATGTTCTGACACCTCTCTCCCGGTTACGATTCGTCTTACTACCGTTGATGTTGGCTTGAATGACACCGCTGTTTGTCCAGGTGTTCCAGTTGCACTCAATGCAGCGGGTTCTTCTTTATGCCCTGGTGGTGGAAACTTCGCATGGGATAATGGGGCTTTCCTCAATGACGACAGCATCCAGAATCCAATTGCTACCGTGTACAACGACACAAAGTTCACCGTGACCTTTTATGATACATGTGGCTGTTCAACCACAGATACCGTTTGGATTCGGATGGATTCATTTGATCCACCAAATGTTGTTGGTGTGAATCCAAATTGTGGATTCGATAATGGCGCTTACAACATCACCGGCTCTGGTGGGTCATCACCATATGTATATTCAATCGATAGCGGATTAAATTATCAAGCCTCTGGAACCTTTACAGGATTAGCAAATGGCTACTACAACATTGTGATCAAGGATGCCGGTGGGTGTTATTCAAGCGGACTAGACACTCTCAAGAACAACGCCCCATTAATTGATTCGATTCTAACGCGCGACCTAAATTGTTGGAAATCGGATGATGGATTGATCGAGGTATTTGCATCTGGGGGTCTAACGCCTTATGAATATTCGAGCGACAGCGGAAATACCTTCATTACCAGCAACCAATTAGGAAACTTGAAGGCTCAAGATCATTTTGTGATTGTGAAGAGTTCCGATGGCTGTTTTACGACCCCACAAAAAATTACGCTCACAGAGCCGCCTCTTCTGGAATCTTCTTTAAGAGTCACAGAAGTTAGTTGCTATGGCGCATGCGACGCTAGATCAATAGCGAAAGCCAAAGGTGGGGTTCCCCCTTATTCGTATAACTGGGGTAATGGGAACTTCGGAGATACGGCATTGAATGTTTGTGGTGGGTTAGATAGTTTAGTCGTAAGAGATGCACACAACTGTGTGTTCGACTCCGTCTTCACAGTGATTGAGTATCCTTTGGTCAAGTTTGATTCAATTGTTGAATCCGATGTGACTTGCTTTGGATACGACGATGCCGTGATCAATATTGCTGCGAGTGGTGGAAAGAGCACGCTTTACTTTAGCATCAACAATGGAACAAGTTTCTCGACATTCCCAAAATTTTCAGGACTTACTGCTGGGAATTACCAAGTGTTGATTCGCGACGTCAACAACTGCCGTGCGACGCAGAGCCTTGTATTGACTGAGCCACCAAGACTTGAGCTTTCAACCAACATTGATTCAGCAGTGATTTGTGTGAGTTCATGTACAACACTAACGGCTACTGCCAAGGGTGGAAATGTTGGACCCTACAATTACTATTGGGGTCCTGGTTTAGGGACTGCACCTTCTCAATCTGTTTGCCCCGGCGAGGATGAGATTTATACAATCTACGCCGAGGACACTAAAGGATGTGTAACTCCTTTGAAGACAGTTAATGTTCAACTCTACGATAGTCTTCGAGCTGAAGTGTCTGATGATGTGAGCATCTGTTTGGGAGAGCGCACTAGTCTGAAGGCAACGGCCTTCGGTGGGCGCGGGGCAGGCTATCGATACAATTGGACACCAATTTCAGGACTTACTTCGGAGAATTCCGCAACGCCTACTGCACTTCCGTTCTACTCTACCATGTACTATTTCACCTTGTCTGATGATTGTGGAACTCCATCTGTCTACGACAGTGTTTACGTAAACATTCGCCCTTTGCCGGAGGTGAATTTTGTGGCCGATACTGATCTTGTTTGTAACCCTGGCGCCGTCACTTTTGAAAACCTTACAGATTCAAGTGCTTCTTGTGTATGGTCTTTTGGAAATGGTGTCAAACTCGAGAGTTGCGAAAAAGTATCTACAAAGTTTGTTCGTCCTGGTAACTACAACATTAAACTGAGGGTTACAGATTTTGAAGGTTGTACTGATAGCCTGATGAAAGAGGCCTACATTACAGTCCTTCCTGCACCCGTTGCAAGTTTTAACATGACCCCTAATCCAGTGACTGTTTTGGATCCGTTGATGAAATTCAATGACGCTTCAAGAGGTAATGTAGTTTCATGGGATTGGAGTTTTGAATCCCTAGGGTCGTCGAAAGAACAAAATCCAAGTTTCAGCTTCCCAGATGATGACACCGCGAAATATCCAGTCCGTCTATTGGTTCAATCTGAAAACGGATGTGTTGATGACACCATAATGACAGCTGTAGTTGGAGTCACATACACCTTCTTCGTTCCATCCAGCTTCACTCCGAACGGTGATGGAAACAACGAGGTTTTCAAACCAGTTGGAATGGGAATAGAGGACGATCAATTCCTGATGCAGATTTACGACCGATGGGGTAAGCTAGTATTTGAATCTAAGGACCAGAATACGGGATGGGATGGGACTGTAAACGGCTCGCCCGCCCAAGTTGGAACCTACACGTGGTCTATGTTCATAGGCGATTATGAAGAAGTGAAGGAAAGCCATGAATACATGGGTTCCGTTGCTCTTTTCCGTTAGCCTTTCCCAAAACAATGTTTTGAAGCCTGCACTCAGTTGCGGGCTTCTTTGTTTACTTGCCTAATTGACTATTTTTACCCAGACTTCTGAATCGTGGAGCAAGACGAACTCTATTTAACAGGGTTTTCTTCTTTGATATTTAGAAGGTTCAAGGCGAAGAAAAAACAGCTGCTGTGAAGGAAAAATCAGAAGATCTAAAAAGGAGAGTTAATGAAGCTCTACAAGGTGGAGGCGAAAAGCGTATTGAGGCCCAACATGCTAAAGGAAAACTTACTGCTCGCGAGCGGATTGACTTATTGGTCGATGCGGGCAGTTTCCAGGAATTGGGTCAACTTGTAACCCACCGAAGTAGCAATTTCGGATTGGATAAAACGAAATTCTATGGTGACGGTGTTGTCACCGGATATGGAAAAGTTCATGGACGTCTCGTTTACGTTTTTTCTCAAGACTTCACTGTGATTGGTGGATCGCTTGCAGAAGCTCATGCTGAGAAGATTTGTAAAATCATGGATTTGGCCATGAAGAATGGTGCACCCGTTCTTGGTCTAAACGATTCAGGTGGCGCACGTATTCAAGAAGGGGTAGTTTCTCTTGGCGGTTATGCCGACATCTTTTACAGAAACACGAGGGCATCAGGAGTGATTCCTCAAATTTCGGCAGTAATGGGTCCATGTGCCGGAGGCGCGGTTTATAGCCCAGCCTTGACGGACTTTATTTTGATGGTGGAAGACACCTCGTACATGTTTGTAACGGGGCCAAATGTGGTAAAAACGGTCACCCACGAAGAGGTTACTTCTGAAGAGTTGGGTGGCGCTTCCGCGCATTCTGTGAAATCTGGGGTTACCCAATTTTCATGTAAGAACGATGTGGACGCAATTGAGCACGTTAAACGGCTTTTGTCGTACATGCCACAGAACTGCGAGGAAAAAGCGGCTCGACTTCCTTATGAGGCCGGAAACGAGCAACGGGAGACTTTAAATGACATCATCCCCGATGCGCCAAATCAACCCTACGACATTCGGGAAGTAATTGAAGAGGTTGCAGACGAAGCAACTTTCTTTGAAGTTCACAAAAACTTCGCCGATAATATTGTGGTCGGCTTTGCACGTCTTGCAGGGAGGTCAATTGGAATTGTGGCGAATCAGCCTGCTGTTCTTGCTGGTGTTTTGGACATTAAATGTTCTGTAAAGGCAGCACGTTTTGTGCGATTCTGCGATGCGTTTAACATTCCTCTTTTGGTCTTTGAAGATGTACCCGGCTTCTTACCTGGAACCGATCAAGAATGGAATGCTATCATCAGTAATGGAGCCAAATTGCTCTATGCTTTTTCGGAGGCAACCGTTCCAAGAATTACAGTTATTACCAGAAAGGCCTATGGTGGTGCCTATGATGTGATGAACTCAAAGCACATTGGTGCTGATTTGAATTTCGCCTGGCCAGGGGCTGAGATTGCCGTGATGGGAGCAAAGGGAGCCGCGGAAATTATTTTCAGAAAAGAAATTAATGGAGCCGCCGACCCTGCAGCAATGTTGGTAGAGAAAGAAAAGGAATATGCCGATCTCTTTGCCAATCCGTACAATGCAGCCGCAAGAGGGTATGTGGATGAAGTGATTGAGCCAGCGTCAACTCGTGAAAAGCTTATGGCCGGTTTTGAGTCTCTAGAAAATAAAGTTGAGAACCTTCCTAGGAAAAAGCACGGAAACATTCCCCTCTAACGAGAAAGCCGTTCCATATAACGTCCAACGTATTTCCCAATAACGTCAAACTCAAGGTTCACTGAGTCTCCAAGATTAAGGTGAGATAGGTTGGTATGCTCGTAGGTGTAAGGAATGATCGCTACACTGAATTTACCGTTCTCTGAATCAACGACTGTAAGGCTAATGCCATTCACGCAGATGGAGCCTTTCTCAACCGTGATGAAATGCCCTTCGTCGGGATGACTGATGGTAAATACATGACTTCCATCCTCATCTCTAATGTGCTCAATTTTGCCAATGGTGTCAACATGACCTTGAACCATGTGCCCATCAATGCGAGCGGAAAGCTCTAAGCAACGTTCAAGATTAACCTTCGCGCCAATTTTCAAGGAACCAAGATTGGTCTTCCTCAAAGTTTCATCGATGGCAACAACCTTATAGTCGCTGTTTGACCTTTCGGTGACGGTCAAACAAACCCCATTGTGGGCGACACTTTGGTCAACCTTTAATTCACCTGCAAATGCTGCAGCAAATACCATTTCAAGGTTACTTCCTTCTTTTTGGGTGCTGGTAAGCTCGCCAAGATCTTCTATAATTCCTGCAAACAATAGATGCTAATTTGGGTTCGAAATGTTGTCTTGATTGATGATGCTGACATTGCCACGAATTCGTCTTGGTACAATTCCATTCAAGCGAATTTCATAGACAATACATTCGTAGAAATAGACACCTGAGGACAAAGGCTTCTTGGACATATAATGAGTTCCGTTCCAGCGAATATCCGGGTCGGTGGTTTTGAAAACTAGGTTTCCCCAACGGTTATAGACAACAAGGTCGATGCTTTCAATATAACGGTAAGGACCAGGCATAAAGAGGTCGTTGAAACCATCCCCACCTGGGGTGAACACATTTGGAAGTTCATAGACTGGACAATTGTCCACACAAAGTTGCGCACTGAAATCACTTTCATTCGAGAACGAGTCTACCGCTGTAACGACGTAGCAGCCAGCAACAGATTCAAGGTTATCAAAGACAAAAGAAGTGTCAAGGGAGGATGGAAGCGACCGAAGAAGCCTATATTCTTCCCCCACAACAGCTGTCCAGTAGATGTTGTATGAAACAACGTCATTGGCGCATTCCAAATTAGATTTTGGCCACAAAAGACTGTTCCGTCCTAAATCACAATCAGATTGAATCGTTGGAATGGGAGCACAAGGCCGGACGGTATCTGCAGGTATACCAGAGGCAATTTGCGAATTGTTGATGATTGGCTCAGGAAAACCTTCGGTAGAATATCGACCAATCGAACGCACATAGTAGGTGTACTCCTTCTCATTGGTAAGGCCAGTATCTGTGAAGCTTCTGAGTTTAGTTGTGTCAATTACCCGAAACGTATCGTCGAGCAATTTAAAGACAACATATTCAAGGTTTGTCCAAGGCACATTGTGATTCCAAATCAAGTCTAGGGCGTTGTCCCTGGGAAGTATGCTGAGAAATACGCTTGAGGCAGCAGTAGTATTTCCCACTGGTTCACCTGCACTTTCTAGTACGATTTTAAAGTTTTGGGGAAAATCAACATTGTTTAGTTGTCGAACTTCAAAGGAGCTGTCCAGCTCAGAAATTCTATTGGCTACTGTAGTTTCTCCAATATAAAAGTCAGGGGATACATTTCCATCGCTGCCATAGATCATGTATTTGTACGGACCTGGAAACTCAACGGAGGTGTCAATGTCGATTGGATGGGTCCACCGAAGGCTATCGACTCCCTCCGAGTCATCTGTTTCTACAACGGTCACATGCGTAAGCACAGGAGCATCTTTAGCCAATTCGGCACAAACTTCTGTGGAACTATAGCCCTCAACTCCATCGTCGTAATAAGCGACGATTCGATAACAGTACACTTGCCCATGCACAAGGCCGTTTCCACCATCGTCATCGAAGTAAGCGGTGTTGCCAGCACCAGCAATGTTTGCGATCTCTATAAAGCCGTAAGTAGACGGGATTCCTATTTCACAGAAGTCGGGATCGAAAGAGGAGGAATCGATTCTGCGATAGACCTTATATCCTTGAGCATTGGAACAGGTGGAAGGTTCCCAAGAAAGTGCTATCGTGTTTTTCTCAGCCAGCGCTTGCGGATTCTGAGGTGCTGGACCCACTATCGTAATGAAAAAGGACTCAAAGTTGGCTAGAGCTCCAAAAGGATAATTGTCGATTGCCTTAAAATCCACTTTATAGGGTGCAAGTCGAATGTGAGAACATTCGGTATCCCAGGTAAAGAGGTTTCTCACCGTATCTAGGCTCGCAAAGGGTTGAGGGAAAACCGCTGGTGAATCAACCTCAAAGGGCTCACCCACAGCAGATAAAGCAATGCTTTGTCCTAAACTATCGGAGGCAACAACCAATTGTGAGACTTTGTCACCGGCATTCACACAAACGTCTTCGATTGGAATGAATTCGGGCGGGGCGTTTATGCAGCGATCGATAGCAATTTGCATATCGCGCAGAACTTCTCCAACTACAACAGATTTATTGCTTCCGGGAACCTTGCGATACTCTGTAACAAGGATGCATAAATTGAAGAATCCAGCCGTAGTCGGACTGTCCCAAGTAAGTGTTCCGGTTCTAGGATCTATGGATAAAGAGCCGCCTCCCAATGAATTTGGAAAGACATAATTCGGAACGATTGCCCCATTCGTCCCACGACATTTCACAAGGCTATAAGCCAAACTATCTTGATCGGGGTCGTATGCACCGGGGTTATGATAATAGGGTTGGCCTACGCAACCGTCATCGACCGGAGGATAGAGAAGAATTGAAGAACTGTTGTACCCAACTAAGGGCGAAATGTTGATGGTTGATCGGATGAAGAAAGGAATGTTGACAGAACCGGGAATGTTCTGTATGCCTTCTACTCTGTTGGGATCTTCCACACTGACCTCGAATACTCCAGGTCCACGATATGTGTGGCGGGTTTGGTAAACATTTTCTTTGAGGATGCTGGCAATCAAAACCCTTCCTTGACAGTCGCACGAAATGGAGGGAGTGCAAGGGCCTGGATTATTGATGCGAGGTATTGTGTCATAATCCCCATCTCCGAACTTTACCTCAAGTTCACATCGATCTGCGGCTACTGAAGTGGGATCTGTGTAGGTTGTTACGGTGATTTCAAACTCCAGCCCATTGATGTGGCGATAGGTGATTTCTCCTGCCCGATTGTGGGTAGCAAAAAGCCACAAGGGCAACATGCCAATAAAACAGAAGAGAAGTAGTTTTTTCATCACTGTGAACGCTAGAACTAATATACGCATAAAGGCCCCTCTTGTTTGCCGAGCTTCCGTATTCGGGGCCTTCCATCGAACGAACGGATACCTGCTTCAAATATTTCTTTTGTGCAGCTCAACGGAATTCATTTTCGCTTCATCGTTTGTCTCACTCAGAGTGGATAGCATCCTTAAATTTGGAAAAATTCCCAAAATGGGAAACCTATGGAATTAGTGGTGTGTATTATTGACGACGATGCTTTCTACGCAAAAGCTCTAAAGCACAACATCGAACGCAATCCTGACTACAAAAGTTTTGTATTCGATTCGGCGCAAGAATTTTTCAATCAAGACCTTGTCGTTCCCGACGCTATTACTCTCGACTTCAACATACCAAATGAGGACTGCGAACTAACCTTAACTCAGTCCATCAAACGTTGGCCCGACACACCAGTGTTGGTTATTTCTGCTCAAGAAAATATATCTACCGCGGTGAACCTTCTTCAAAAGGGAGCGTACGATTATTTGGAGAAGAACTCAGAGGTTCACAACAGGCTCTTAAACAACCTCAAGAATATTGAGAAAAGTGTTGATTTGAATAGAAAGGTGAAAAGCCTTCAGAAGACCATCGAACGGAAATTCAATTTTAAGAAAAGTATAAAGGGAAGCAGTCCAAAGCTTCAAAAGGTTTTTGAGCGAATGAACAAGGCCATTCAGACCAACATTACAGTTTCTATATATGGAGAAACTGGAACGGGAAAAGAGTTGGTGGCAAAAGCAATTCATTACAACTCCAATCGTTCAAAACACCCAATGGTGAGCTTAAACGTGGCCGCCATTCCAAACGAACTGCTGGAAAGTGAACTTTTTGGTCACGAAAAGGGTGCTTATACGGGCGCATACGCGAGCCGAAAGGGCAGACTCGAAGAAGCAAATGGTGGGAGTATTTTTCTTGACGAGATTGCTGAGATGAACCTAGCAACTCAAGCTAAATTGTTGAGAGTTTTGCAGGAAAGAGAAATCACCCCTTTGGGAGGAAACCGAAGTGTAAAGCTCGACGTTCGGATTCTTGTCGCAACCCATAAAGACCTGGCCTCTGAAGTTGAAAAAGGAAACTTCCGACAAGACTTGTATTATCGCCTTTTGGGTTTACCAATTCATTTGCCTCCTCTGCGCGAACGCCCAAGTGATATTTTGATTCTTTCAAGATTCTTCATGGATGAATTCTGTAAGGAAAATGGATTGGATCGAATAAAGCTCAGCGAAGAATCAAAGATGAAGTTGGTGTCTTACACATATCCAGGAAACGTGCGTGAGTTGAAGGCCATTGTTGAATTGGCCATAGTCATGTCTGATGGCGCTATGATTGAGGCCAATGATATTTCGTATGTATCTACCCAAAATGCAAAGGCCTTCATCAATGAGGAAAAGAGTTTGCGGGCCTTCAATATGGAAATCATCCGCCATTTTCTTGATAAATATGACGGAGATGTTATCCTTGTTGCGAACAAATTAGGAATCGGTAAGTCTACAATCTACCGAATGTTGAAAGAAGAAAAAATGAGCCTCCATGGAGAAGCGTTACAATCTTGAAAAGTTAGAAAGTCTCTCTGGAGGCGACGCCAATTTCATCAAACAAATGGTGGAGTTGTTCTTGAATGAAAGTGAATCAAATTGCGTTCGATTCGAGGAATACCAAAAGACGAATGACTACGATGCAATGCGTGCACTGGCACATAAAATAAAACCGACCATCGATTTGATGGGACTTCATCCAACCCTCGAAGAAGTGAGCCAGCTTAAAGATGCCGCCGAAGAAGGGACGGATTTAGAAAGAATATCGGATTTGGTAGGGAGAGTAAACCAAGGAATTCGCGGTGCAACTGAAGATCTTAAGAGGGACTTTTAAAAGTGATCAACGGCCTCTTGAGGTAGACCTTTCGAATCCATCTCGGCAATATAATTACGCCTAGAAAGAGGTAGGGGTAGTAAGTGAATATTCTCCATAAAAGAGCTAGAGTTCCGGCCATCCCCAGAGGAATAAAGCTTGCCAAAAACCCCTGAAAAGCAATTTCAGCGATGCCGGCTCCTCCGGGAGTTGGACTAATGAGCATGATGACCCACATGACCAATTGTCGAGCGTACACAAGCATATGATCTGAAAAGATGATTGGCGCGAGGGCCATAATCAGGCAATTCACTACCCAAAATCTGGCGGTCCAAGAAAAGAAAGTAGCAGAAAAGGCAGTGAGCCAAAATGAAAAGGGTTTCCCCTTCAGTTCTTTGCTGCTAATTACAATGTCGTCGCCCGTTTCAACAAAGGACGTTTCCCATTTTTTGAATATACGCCAGGAGCCCATGGTTCTTAGTAAACTCCGAAGGGCTCCAGGAAAGAGGAAGATGCTCAAAATAATAAGGGTCGTAAGGCTAACTATAAAACCATAGCCCAAATAGAAGATTGTCTCTGCATTGACAGCATCGCCTAAATAGTCGCGGGCTTCTTGAGGGAATAAATCTGATTGCGCTACAAAGGCAAATACGATTGGAACCATGAGAATGTAAAAAAGCTCGTCCAAGAACGCCGTTACCATTACAACGGCAGTGCTCTTTCCAAGTTTAACCCCCTCTTTATTCACAATGAAAACTGCCACACCCGAACCCCCAACAACCGAAGGACTAATGGCCGAGGAAAATTCCCAAAGCATAATCACATCAAATGAATTTCGCCATGAAATGGCTTTGTCCGTAAGATGGCGAATGCGATACATGTATCCAAAGTCGCGCGTTGCAACCATAACCAAGGACATAAAAATCCAAAATACGGTGTTCAACCCCCATTCGACTTGGACGAAGGATTCGAGGTCAAATTCAGTGTAGAGCAGCCATCCAGCAACCAACAATCCCAAACCAATTGGTATGAAGATTTTGGAGGGGCTTAAAAGCTGACGAATTGGACTGTTTTTCTTGGCCATCGAGTTTTCAGAAACCTACTTTTGTTTGAAGAGTAAACAGATGCAAAAGAAGATTTATCATCTATCGACGTGTTCCACTTGCAAGCGCATCATTAAGGAGCTTGAACTGCCTGAAAGCTTTGAGTTCCAGGACATCAAAACTATCAAAATTTCCGAGGAAGAACTTACCGATCTATGTATGTTGGCGGGGAGTTATGAGGCTATGTTTAGCCGACGATCGCGTTCCTACAAAGCCCTGGGTTTGAAGGATGTTGATTTAGCGGAATTGGATATGCGAGATTTGATTTTGAAGGATTACACCTTTCTTAAGAGACCAGTGATTCGAATGGGGAATGGGATTTTTATTGGCAATTCTCCGAAAGAGATTGAACGCCTTAAAGGAAGACTAAAAGCGTGAATTCATCCCTCCTTCGCGCTCACCTCGCACTTTTCGCCGTCGCCATCATCTATGGTCTGAATTACTCCTTTGCCAAGGATGTATTGAACGGCTACATCCAACCTCTTGGTTTCATTTTACTGCGTGTTTTGGGGGCTGGTTTTCTCTTTTGGATAATCTCTTTTTTCGTAGATCGAGGAGTTCCAAAGAAAAGAGACCTTGGCAGATTCGCCCTGTGCGGGGTTTTTGGAGTGGCCATGAACCAAATGTTCTTCTTCAGCGGATTGAGCCTCACGACTCCAATCAATGCATCCATCATTATGACCACCAACCCAATATTGGTCATGATTGTTGCGGCATTCTTGATTCGGGAAAGAATAACTCCAATGAAGTTGGCGGGAATTGTACTCGGCTTTGCGGGTGCCGTTTGGCTCATGCTTGGAAACGCTCAAAACGGATTTGGCTTTGAAGGAAGTTTAGGCGATTTGTTCATTCTCATCAATGCCATGAGTTATGGAATCTACTTGGTTCTCGTAAAACCTCTCATGCTTCGGTACAGTCCGCTTACAGTCATTCGCTGGGTTTTCACATTTGGCCTGCTCTATGTTTTGCCCTTAGGTTTTAGTCAGTTTCAGGAAATTGAATTTGAGGGATTCAGTCAACAGATATGGCTAGAGGTCCTTTTCGTGATCATCTTCACAACCTTCTTAACTTACTTGCTAAATGTGTATGCCTTGAAGAAAGTTTCGCCGACCGTTGTGAGTTTCTACATTTACCTGCAGCCTCTCATAGCTTCGATGGCAGCCATTTTAATGGGACAAGACGACATTACCTTGGTAAAGGTGCTCTCAACCTTGCTCATATTTGTAGGAGTCTACCTTGTTGGGGCAGAAAAGCTCTTCAATCGAAGAAAAGCCTAATCTTTGGCTACTTATAAAACCTAAGGACAAAATATGATCCTATCAATGACGGGCTTTGGAAAAGCTCAGAATCAATTTAAGTGGGGCAATGTGGTTGTAGAAGTGCGATCCATTAATTCTAGAAGCCTCGATTTTAAAATGCGTTGTCCTTCCAGGTACAGTGGATACGAAGCAGAGATAAAAACTTTGGCTAGTAAGGTTCTCCTTCGCGGAAAGGTAGACCTGCAGTTGAATGTTGATCGCGGAGCTGGCGAAAGCACATCGACCATCGACATCGGTTTGGCAAAATCTTATTTCAAGCAAGTGTCGAATCTCGCAGAGGAATTGAACCTCAAAACTGAGGGAATGTTGCAAACAGTGCTGCGCATGCCGGAAGTGGTTCGAACCAAAGAAGGAGAAATTGATGAAACGGAGTGGGAAGAAGTTCACGCTGTCATCCACGAAGCCCTCACAAACGCGGTCGATTTCAGAGCCAATGAAGGCGAGAATTTGCGTCAAGATTTATTGAACTCTCTAGCCGAGCTGAGAAGATACCTTCAGGAAATTGAACTCCTAGCTCCAGAGCGCATCGAAACGAGAAGAAGAGATCTAAAGAAAAAGTTGGAGGATGCCCAGATGACGGCAGAAATCGATGTTGGAAGGTTTGAGCAAGAGATGCTGTATTTCATTGAAAAGTTAGACATCAATGAAGAGGTTGTTCGACTCAAGAGTCACTGCGATTACTTTGAGGAAATTGTAAACTCCAACTCTTCTCAAGGAAAGAAATTGGGTTTCATCGGACAAGAAATGGGACGTGAGATCAATACAATTGGATCTAAGGCCAATCATTCTGGAATTCAGAAACACGTGGTGTGCATGAAGGATGAATTGGAAAAAATCAAAGAGCAATCACTCAACATTCTCTAAAATCGAACATCGAGGAAAAGCAATAATTGTTTCGGCTCCTTCTGGATCAGGGAAAACGACCATTGTTCGTGCTTTGATGTCGAGATTTCCAAAGCTGGCGTTCAGCATTTCGGCAACAAGCAGAGACCCAAGAGGCGAAGAAAAGAACGGAGAAGATTACTACTTCTTGGAACTCAATGAGTTTAAAAAGAGGATTGAAGCTGATGGCTTTGTCGAATGGGAAGAGGTGTATCAAAACCAGTTTTACGGCACACTTAAATCTGAAGTAGATCGCTTGTGGAGTTCTGGTTCGGTGGTCATTTTCGATGTAGACGTTGTTGGCGGGCAGAACCTAAAACAGAAGTTAGGAGCACAGGCCTTATCTATTTTCGTCTCGCCGCCCAGCATTGAAGAACTCGAAAAGCGCCTTCGTGGAAGGGGAACAGAAGATGAAGAGAAGGTTCAAATGCGTTTAAAGAAGGCAGCCCAAGAAATGGATACGGCCAAGAAGTTCGATTTTACCTTGGTAAACGACGACTTAGAGCAAGCCATTGAAGAAGGTAAAAAGATCGTTTCAAAATTCATCGAATCGTGAAAGTTGGATTGTTTTTCGGCAGCTTCAATCCCATTCACATTGGTCACCTCATCATTGCCGACCATTTTGCTCAATATTCCGATTTAGACCAAGTATGGCTCGTGGTTAGCCCAAGGAATCCACTTAAAAGCAAGGAAAGTTTGCTCAAGGATCACCACCGTTTGGCCATGGTGCGTATTGCAGCGGCCGAGAACCCTCGATTGAAGGCAAGTGATGTTGAGTTTAAATTAGACCGCCCCAGTTATACGGTGAACACTCTGGCGCATCTGAAAGATGCCTACCCAGAACACGATTTTTGCTTGATCATGGGGGAGGACAATTTAGCGGGCCTTGCAAAGTGGAAGAACTACGAATACATTCTAGAACATCACGAGATATATGTATACCCCAGAGAGGGATCAGAGCGAAAGGAATTCCAAGGAAAGAAGATTCAAATTGTCAATGCACCCCTGATGAACGTTTCGGCCAGTGCCATTCGAAAGGCTATTCACGAAGGCAAGGATGTGAAGTATCTGCTTAGTCATGAGGTGTATTCCTACCTAAGCGAAATGAATTTCTATAAAAAGTGACCGCTTAATCAGCTCGACTCAACCCCAGGTGAGACTTTTGCGTTTACTCTATAGACAACAAGAGCTATGATTAAGATGCAGATGTTTCCTTTAGATGTTTGCCTCCTTCCAGGAGAAAGGCTCCCCTTGCACATTTTCGAGAATCGCTACAAAGAACTAATTCAGAGCTGTCTCAACGCTGGCGAGACCTTTGGAATTCCTTTTGGCTTAGATGAGGAAACAAGGCAAATTGGCGCAGAAGTGAGAGTGAAAAAGGTCCTGAACACCAACGAAGATGGCAGCCTCGACATCATTGTTGAATCGGTTGGTTCATTCAACATTCTAGACTATCGACCTGAAATGGATCATCAATCTTGTGATACAGCCCTGGTTGAAGAGGTGGAAATAGAACAGCTCATAAGCAGGAATTCAGGCTTGCTGAGTTTATACCTAGACTTTCGCAAGGAGTATTTTAAAGTGGACGAGTTGAAGTTGAGTTTTGAGGATCAGAACTTAATCATTATGGCCAGATCATGCGGTCTTTCAAGAAATCAGAAGATTCGTTTTTTACAAAGCGACACCAAGACCAAGGAGGCCATCCTCGTTCATCAGTTGGAGTACTTGCTTTTCATCATGGAGCAAGACAAACGAAGGGAATTTGATATTCTGTTGAATTAGACTTGCGCGAGAGTCTCGCTAAGAATCGATTCGAAAAGAACCCTGCCATCCTCGTTGCCGAGATGAGGGTCTGCGGCCCTTTCAGGGTGAGGCATCATTCCAAAAACATTGCGAGCCTTGTTGGTGATACCGGCAATGTTGTGTGCCGATCCATTTGGGTTTACCGAGGAATTCACTTCTCCATTCTCATCGCAATACGAAAACAGAACTCGGTCTTCGTCAAGTATGGCTTTTAAAGAGTCTTCAGATGCGTGAAAACGTCCTTCAGCATGTGCGATAGGAATTCTGTAGGTTCTGTTTAAATCCATGGAACGCGTCACCATAGAATTGTTCGTCTCAGCTTTTAACCAAACATTTTTACAAATGAATTGCTGGTTGTCGTTGTGCAATAAGGCTCCATCGAGAAGGTGAGATTCAGCGAGGATTTGAAAGCCATTACAAACGCCCATTACGTACCCGCCCCGTTGAGCATGTGCCTGAACCTCATTCATGATTGGGCTGAAGCGTGCAATTGCTCCAGAACGTAGATAGTCGCCGTAAGAGAAACCACCTGGAAGAACTACAAAGTCGCTGCCTTGTAAGTCGTGGTCTTTATGCCAAAGTTCAACAACTTCTTGCCCCATAATGTCTCTTAAGACGTAGACCATATCTTGGTCGCAGTTGGAACCTGGAAACGTAATTACACCAAACTTCATTCGAAATGCTTTGCGGCAAAAGTAATGCTTTGAAAGCCCAATGCCTCAGTTCAAAAAGAACAGATTATAAACAGCTATGAACATGCAGAGGAGGAGGATGAGGTCTGCATGCCAAGTCTTCTTACTCTCAATAAGCCTGTAGGAAATGAACATGATGAGAGCAGGGCCCAAAAGCACGACTTGAACAATGGAAAGCCCAGAAATTAACAGGCTATCTGTGCACGAGAAGAGAGAAGCCCAAACCACGAGGAGAACAGACTGCCGCGTTTTTAATTTGGTCCTGTTCAAACTTCGAAAGAGATGAGGGATGCTTATAATCCATAGAAGAGCTAACAAGAAAAGACCGGCCAACTCAAAGAGTGAAAATGAGGAGGGTAGAATATTGAGTGTGAAAAAGTAGTCGGTGGAAAGATCGAAGAGAAAATGGAATTCCCAAATTAGAAACCAAGGGATTGCAATACCCGTGAGGATCATTAAGGAGTGCCGAAAGCTGAGATGTTGGAAGTTTAAAAGAGCGATTGGGACAACTACAATGCTCGCGAGAGCTCCGGGAATAAAATAGCTCGCCAGACCAATGGCCATGGAGGCATTTAGAACCGAGCGATTGATTCGACTTATTTCCGCCAAACTCAAACAACGATCAAGGGCATATATCAGCAGGATTCCAACCAATCCAAACTTCCAGGCCTCTGGGTGAGAAAGAAAGGGCGCGCTGCACAAAAAGAAGATAGAAAACGGAAGATAGGTTCTAAATGGAAGGAGTCGGTGCTTGCTTAAAAGCTGTGTAAAGAGAAAAGAAATTGAGAAAAAGAGGACCAAGCTGAGGCTGTATTCAAGCCAAGTAATTTTAGGATCTGGTACAAACACCGCGCGTATGAGCAAGCCAATCAGGAGAAGAAAGTTCAGGGCAGCGGCAAGCCCTAGAGCAAAAGGACTGTTTTCTTTTAGCAGGCGATACATTGGAACAAAGAAAGGTGAACAGAATATTTCATTGTCGCAATGAATAAAATGGGGAAAAGCTTAATTTTGACATTCAATATTCCTCATATGAGCTTGACAGACATTATTTATGGATTGGGAGAATTCCTCACTTGGTCCTTTCAAATCCTACCTATCCTGGGTAACAATGTAAATTGGTTGATCATTCTTGTAGGTGCTTCAATGGCTGCCTGGTGGATTAGTAAGATGATCGCCTTCGACAAAGAAGCCGCTCAAAACGGAACTTTACCTTAGTTCCAATCCAGTAAGTCGAGACCTATGTCTCGTCGATAATTCATTTTTTCGAAGCTAATTGTATCTGCTGCGGCATAGCACTTTCGGCGACATTCTTCAATGCTTTCACCCAAACTGGTGATTGAAAGCACCCTCCCTCCAGAGCTGAATACACTTCCTTCCTCCAGACGCGTTCCCGCATGGAAGCACATTACGTCTTCAGTTTCATCGAGTCCATCAATTATTTTCCCCTTTTCGTAGGCTTCGGGATAGCCCCCTGAAACCAACATAAGAGTCATGGCTGTTTCATTGGAAACTTTAAGCGATCTGCCAGCTAGGCGATTGCTGGCTGCCCGGTCGAGCAAATCGAGCAAGTCAGATTCAATTCTTGGAAAAACAACCTCAGTTTCGGGATCGCCCATACGCACATTGTACTCAATAACAAATGGCTCGCCCTTTATATTCATGAGGCCGATGAATACAAAGCCCGTATAATCCATGCCTTCTTGTGCAAAGCCTTTGATGGTCTGTTTTACAATGCGTTCTTCAACTTTAGACAAGAATTTTTTCCCTGCAAATGGCACAGGAGACACGGCACCCATTCCCCCGGTGTTCAGTCCAAGGTCGCCTTCTCCAATTCTTTTGTAGTCTTTTGCTTCAGGCAGGATGAGGTAATTTTTTCCATCTGTAAGAACGAATACCGAGAGTTCGATTCCATCCAAGAATTCCTCAATAACCACCTGATTTCCGGCTGCCCCGAACTTTCCATCCAACATGTATTTTAATTCCCCTTTAGCTTCTTCAAGATCATCGATTATTAGAACGCCTTTTCCAGCCGCCAATCCGTCTGCTTTCAAAACGTAGGGTGGCTTTAGGCTTTCCAAAAATGAGCACGCGTCCGAATAGGTCGAGGAATCAAATGTTTTGTATTGAGCGGTTGGAACCTTATACTTAGCCATGAAGTTCTTGGCAAAATCCTTTGAGCCTTCGAGCTGGGCAGCAAGCTTATCTGGCCCTAAGATTCGAACTTTTTCAAGCTCAGCGTCTTCTTTAAAATAGTCGACGATACCTTCTACCAAAGGGGCTTCAGGTCCGACGATGACTAAATCGATGGATTCATTTTTTACCGCGGCCTTAATGGATTTAAAGTTTCCTAAATCGAGATTCAGGTTGGTCGCAATTTCGTGGGTCCCACCATTGCCAGGAGCGCAATACAAGCGCTCGCACATCTCACTCTGACTGATTTTCCACGCGAAGGCATGTTCCCTTCCACCGGAACCAAGGATTAAAACGTTCATGCGACAAATTAAACCTTAATCGAGCTCAATCAGCGGGTTTTTGAGTCGTGAATTCTCAACAAAAACGGAACTTAGACACGCTTAATGCTGCAGCCCATGCTCTTCGTTTCGGCTGGGTCGATGTTTTTCCCGGAAGCCAAGTTTTGAATGGCGTCTTTCAGAAAGCTCTTTGATACCTCATCTTTCGAGCGGTGGTTGTCATCGATTAGACCCGTGTAAGCGAGTTTCATTTCCTTATCAAACAAATAGATGTGCGGAGTAGTGCGTGCGCCAAATGCATTTGCCAAGGCCGATTTGGAGTCAACAACATAAGGCATGGTATAGCCCAATTCTTTTGCGTGCTTTTTCATTTTATCCATGGAGTCGTCTCCAGCTCTTCGTGCTTCGTTGGAATTTACCAGAACCATCCCAATGCCGTTCTTCTTGCAGAGAGCATCCAATTCATTGTATCGATCTTCCCAAGCAATGACGAAAGGACAGGTGTTGCACGAGAATACCACGAGCAAACCATTTTTGGAATTCAGGTCCTGAAGACTTTTGGATGAACCGTCGATGTCTGCCATCTTAACATCCGCCATAGGGGCTTTTTCCCCAATGCTCAAACTGGTGTTTTCCGCAGGACGAAAAGCAAAGAACAATAAGAGGCTTAGGGAGAAAATACTGGAAGTGAATAGAATCTTTTTCATGCTGGGTTTTTTAGCTTGTTCGAATTTATAAAGTAGAAACACTCAGGCAAAAACTTTTGTTCCTTCTGTACAATTGCGACATATTTCAATTTGATCTCGTCCAGTGAAAACTGCTTTGCGAAAATCATTGTAGGCCTTACTTCTCCAGATGGATTGAAAGCTTGCATCGGGAAATTTGCCGAGTGAATGATGGGCATCTTTATCGAAACAGCAAGGAACAACGCGCCCGTCCCAAGTAAGAACACAACCTTGCCACATCCGCCAGCAAGAGTCGTCGTAAGAATTCTTTAATCTATATTTCCCATCCGAACCTTTATTGTATCGACTGTATTCTTCTTGCTCGGGCATGAGCGGATTCCCATCTTCGAAATCGTAGAGTTGAGCTGTTTTTAATTTCACCTCATCTACCCCAATTTCTTCAGCCAGACGGAAAACTTCAGGAATTTCATGTTCATTCGGCTTGACCACCAGAAATTGAAAAACGATTTCGGGACCTTTTTTAGGATGCCGTTTTCTAGCCTCAATCAGCAGTCGTGTTCCGTCAAGCACCTTTTCGAGTCGGCCGCCCCTTCTGTAGGATTCATAGGTTTCTTGAGTCGTTCCGTCAATTGAGATGATCATTTTATTTAGTCCCGAATCGATGATTTCATCCACATTCTTTTCGGTTATGTAATGAGCATTCGTAGAAGTGGAGCTGAAAATATTGTGTTCGCTTGAAGTTCGAACTAGATCCAAGAAATTCGGATTCAAAAAGGGCTCTCCCTGGAAGTAGAAGTTGATGTAACTAAGTGTTTCACCAACTTCGTCTAGCAAGATTTTCAAGGTTTCGCCCATCATATTTCCAGTAGGTCTTGAGAAGGAGCGAAGTCCGCTAGGGCATTCGGGGCATCGAAGGTTGCAGGTAGTTGTCGGTTCTACCGAAAGGCTGAAAGGCATGCCTCGATGATGGATGTAGGATGTGCGTTTTGCCAATTGAAAACTTGCGTAGAGCTTAGCAAGGTTTGCCAGACGCTTCGGGTTCAATTTTTTTAATAGTTCGCGATCCTCGCGGTTCATCATTAGGCAAATGTAGTTTGCAGAGCGTCAGCTCTGGGGAATCGATTTAAAAACAAAGCCTCGTGCCGTAAAGTGATCTAAGATACGCGGCAGAGCGTACCTCATTCGAAGAGAAGCTTTGTCGCTGTCATGAAAGACAATGATGGAACCAGCACTGGCTTCATTTATAACTTTCTTGAAACAGTCTTCACCCGATTTATCTTCCCGGTAATCCTCGCTCAACACATCCCAAAGAATGAATTTTTTATTGGGGATTGCCTTCAAACTTTTTCGACCGACTTCACCGTAAGGGGGCCGGTACATGGCAAAAGGATGAAGCTTCTGACATTCCGCAAAGTCGTCACTGATTTGCTTAACACTACACTTCCAGTTGTGAATGTGTTGATCTGAATGATTCCCGACCTCATGTCCAGCCTTCAAGATCTCGTCAAACAAGCCCCTGTTCTTTCGGATATTTTTTCCAATGCAGAAGAAGGTGGCCTTCGCCTCGTGGGATTTTAAAGTGTCAAGAATCCATTGAGTATGTCCAGATGTAGGACCATCGTCAAAGGTGAGGTACAAGCTTTTTTCGTCGGCCGGCATTTTCACGACCAATCTCCCAATCAAGCTTTGAAGCCAAATGGGTGGGTGGTCTAAAAGGGCCATTACGAGTTCTTAGAACGCTTGCGCTCGTCCTCTTTTACTTGGTAGAGGGTCTGATACTTTTCGAAACTAGCCTTTGCACGCTCGCTTAAATCTTCTTGAGGGAATTTGTTTGCGACCGTGTCCATGATTCGATACAATACAGAAATGGTTTGCTGCGGACTGTTTCCAATCTTCGAGTAGGTGTACTTGTCCAAATTCATGTAGTACTCCATTTCCTTCTCTGTGCGGTCCATGAGGTAGGTGATTATTTCCGTCGCTTTGTCCGACATTCCCGTTCGGTACATTGCTTCGATCACTGGAATCATGAAGTAGTTATACGGCACATTTTCGTGCGGCATAACTTCCAAACAGCGCTCCAATACTTCAACTGCCTTATCCTTTTTGCCTTCACGAATTAAGGCTTCGGCCAAGCGAGCAAAGTTGTTGCGCAAGTTCATGCACATGCGTCGGTTGTTCTCGTCCATGTAAATACCCGGCGTTTCCATTCCACCGTACTCAAATTGCTCCATGAACCGCTTGTACATGATGTCACTGTTCACATATCCTGTTTGACCATCTGAGATAGGCCCTTTAAACGGAACAAGTCTGTAGGCTAAACCTTCCAATTGGAAATAGTCTTCCAGGCCAATGTAGGCGTCCGCACCAGTAGTGATTGCGAAATAAATCGGACGATCCCAGTTGAAGTTTGCAAGCAAATCAAGAATCATCATGTCTTTCTTCATGACGTACTTGTTGTTCAAAGTCCAGCGAATTTCGTCCACCACAAATTGCTTCATGTTTTCCGGAACCGTTCCGTCGTTCATCACCTTACTCTTGTCAACCGACAATGAATACTTCTGAGTTGGCACGTACGGAATCCGTCTGTTCGAGCTTACTTGTACGGTTTGTTTATCGTCTTGAATGAACTCAATAACTTGCTTCACATCATAGTACTTCTCCGATTTTTGCGGATTGTAGAACGGAAGGTAATCACGAGTCCCTTGACGATATTTCTCTTCAGGAATGCTGAATGGCGTTGCCTCAGAATCGTAGGCAGCGCGGCGCATCTGATTGATATACCAATCTGTGTTGAGAAGACTGAGGTTGATGACCCGAACATCGGTTCTATAACCTTCAACTTCTTGAACATACCACAAGGGGAAAGTATCGTTGTCTCCATTTGTGAATAGAACAGCATTCGGATCGCAGGAATCCAAGTACATTTTTGCGAAATCACGCGCAGTATAACGCTCAGAACGATCGTGATCGTCCCAACCTTCGGCGGCCATAATCCCAGGAACTAAGCCAATGCAAAGTACCGTTACCAAACCACCAGCAATGACTTGATTCATTTTCAAGCGCTTGTTCAGCGCATCGGCAATTCCCATCACTCCTAATCCAATCCAAATGGCAAAGGCATAGAAGGAGCCAACATAGGCGTAGTCTCGCTCTCGAGGTTGATAAGGGTATTGATTCAGGTAAAGGATGATGGCCAAGCCAGTAAACAAGAAGAGCATAGCAACGAGGGCGAAATCCTTCTTGTCTTTGTTGAATTGGAAGAAAAGACCAATCAATCCGAGTATCAGGGGTAAGAGATAGAATTTGTTCTTCGCCGGATTTTCTTCAAGTCGGTCGGGAAGGTTGGTTTGCGGACCTAGTCGCATGGAGTCAAGCCAATTGAAACCTGAAATCCAGTTTCCGTCTATGAAGTTTCCGTGTCCCTGAATGTCGTTTTGTCGACCTGCAAAGTTCCAGAGAAAATACCTCCAATACATCCAGTTCACCTGATAGCGGAAGAAATACCGCATATTCTCTATGAAGGTTGGTTTTCGTATAGTCTGAACGCCTTGCGACGTTCGGTATCGAATGGGTTTTCCTTTGAAATTCGACCAATTTTTGTAGGCGCGAACGTGGCGAGCCTCACCGCTCCACATGCGAGGGAATAAGGATTTAAACTCCGAAGCATAGTTTGGAACAGAACTCTCTTTTTTATCACTCACAATGTATTCACCTACTTCTTCATCCTTGAAGTATGTGGGCTTACCATCTTTATGAGATTGATTGTTGTCAAGTGGCGAATTGAAATAAGGACCGTAAAGAAGTGGCTGAGATCCATATTGCTCACGGTTTAGGTAGGAGAGCAAGTTGAACATCGTCTCTGGGTCATTCTCGTCCATTGGAGGATTTGCGTTGGAACGCACAAGAATCAAAGTGTAGGAGGAATAGCCGATGAGAATCATAGCTAAACTCATTAAGAAGGTGTTCACTAAGCGAGGACTGAAGTCTTTCACCAAATAGAACCCGGCTACAACTCCAATGATCACAACGAAACTCAAGGTTGAGAATGATCCGACCAAAAATGTCAGACCAATGATCACCAATATTAAGCGAGTCTTATCAATTTTTTCTTGATGCGTCAAGTAAATGGCATAAACGAGAAGACTAATCGTTATGAGCACATGAACGAGGGCTCCAGTATTGAATGGAAGTCCAGCGCCATTCACAAACAGCAATTCGAATTTAGACGACATCTCGACGATACCAGGGATGATCCCGGTTTGCACAAAACCAAGGATAACAACTGAAGTCATGGCTGCTGCCACCACGCCTTTCCAGCTTACAGTATGTTTCTTGAAATAGTATACAAATGTGATTGCGGGAATCGCGAGTAGATTCAGTAAGTGAACACCAACAGAAAGTCCCATCATGTATGCGATGAATACCAACCACCGGTTTGCACCCTCCTCATCCGCCACTTGTTCCCAGCGCAAAATGGCCCAGAATACGATGGCAGTAAATAAAGAAGACATGGCGTAAACTTCCGCCTCAACAGCACTGAACCAAAAGGTGTCAGAAAAGGTATAAGCCAGAGCACCAACCAATGCGCTTCCCAGAACAACTGAGATTTCACCCATTGAGAGTTCTTCACTTTTCTTTTTCAATAGCTTCTTTCCAAGTGCGGAAATGGTCCAAAACAAAAATAGAATGGTGAAAGCAGAACTGAGGGCCGAGATGAGATTCACCGAATAGGCTACATTTTCAGGTGTAGAGAAAAGGGAAAACAAGCGCCCGATCATCAGAAACAATGGAGCTCCTGGGGGGTGTCCGACTTGAAGTTTATACGCGGTGGCGATAAATTCACCACAGTCCCAGAAACTTACCGTCGGTTCCATGGTGGAAATGAAGACAAATGCTGCGACTAAAAAGCTTAGCCATCCTAGGGCCAGATTGAGTGTTCGAAAGTTCATGGGTACTGTTCGAGTTTGAGAGTTCGCGAATTTAATTAAACTGCCATTGAAATCGACGCTAATCAAAATGCGTCGAATTAATGATATTGTTATTTTTGCCGCCTGAATTGACCGATGGTGTAACTGGCAACACGTCTGTTTTTGGTACAGAAGAGTCCAGGTTCGAGCCCTGGTCGGTCAACCAACTGAATCCTCGAAACGAAAGTTTCGGGGATTTTTTTTGAGCACAATTTCTGTTTTTCACGACTTATTAGAGAGCTTTTTTAGGGAATCTTCTAAACCCTTAAAGTGCCCAGGGGTCACTGATACCAATGATACTGTCGTGTTTCGTATTCAAGGTATCTTCGAAAACTAAGGTGGAATCTGCCAGTGCTTCAATGAAACCAAATCTTTTCGAATCTCTGTTCTCATTGACAGAAACACTGAACAGAATTGCGGCCAAGGAAGCGGCCAAACCCAATCGGACGATTGGGTTTTTAGACCACACAAAAGACATCACTTTTCCTCTTTTTGGAGCATCTTTTTCCAACTTTTGGAGCAGATTTTCTTTTATAGAAGCCCTAATTTGAACATCCGAAGCTTCTTTTTTGAGGCTTAAGCGGATTTTATTTTCCAGGGAATCGTCTAAATTGTTCTTCATTTAGTTGTGATTTAAGTCTTTGAATTCGTCTAAGCCGACGGCCAATTTTTTGGTGAGGTGGTGCAGCCTCGATTTAATTGTCCCCTCTTTTACATTCATTATTTCTGAAATTTCAGGAACTGCCATTTCTTCTCGAAATCGTAAAAAGAACAGAGTTTGGGTTTCAGGCTTGAAACGCACAATCAATGCATTCAGGGCTTCAATAAATCGATCTTGATCATGATACCTATAATGTCCATTGGATCCAATAAACTGGTCAAGAGGTGCGTCGGAACCATTAGATCTCACCGATCGTCGTTTGTATTCATTGATGAGCATATTGTTGGCAACGGAAAAAACCCAAGTTTTGAATTTCCTTTTTGGGTCGAAGACCTCGGGTTTCTCTATAATTTTCAGAAAGAGGTCGTGCACTAAATCGCTCGAGAGCTCAGCATCTTTATTCAAGCCCCTCCAAAAGAAATGGTGTAGACGATTTGCGTAGCGATCATAGATCTTGCTGAAGGCTTGAGAAGAGCCTGCTTGCAGTTCAATCATTATATCCTCGTCATTGGCTTTCAAAATCGAATGTCCTTTCCTTTAAAAATTGAAAGCATTCCAACTGCGTAGCCCAAGAGAACGATCAAGGGGGCGATTGTAATGTTCAGTGGGTTGAATATCTCAGAACGAAAACCATCCACTTCAGATGAAGGCCCTACAGACGTAAGACTGTATCCTAATAAGAGTAGAAATAAAGAGATGACTAGATATTTTAGATGCTCATTGCAACTGCTTTTTCTTCAGTACAAGCCAAAAGAAGGAGCGTTCACTTTTATGAGGACATTTTTCGACTTAAGTTTTGTTAAGAGCCTTCACTTTGAACACTTGAACGTTTGAAAAGCAAAGCCAAAGCATGGATTTGAGTTGCAGCGAAACTTAGTTTTGAGCCAGAATGAAAATAACTAGCCTTCTAAGCTTATTGCTTTTACCTACGGTTTGTCTTGCCCAAATCGAACAGATGTATGTGGAATACCACAACAAGGAGAAAAAAATAAAGAGCAAGGAAGGGATCTATTTGGATGGAAAAGAAAATGGGACCTGGACATACTGGCACCCGGATGGCACCCTCAAAGAAGTTGCGAATTACCGCTATGGAAAATTCAACGGGAAAGTTGAGACCTACCATCCAAACGGAAAGCAGTTCAACCTGGGGTTCTTTAAGGAGAATAGGCAAGACAGTATTTTCAAAACTTGGTATAAAAACGGCCAGCTCGGCGTTCAAGGTTATTTCGACGAGGGAATACGGGATAGCCTCTGGACATACTTTTACGACAACGGCGATCCATGGAAGGTGATTTGGTTTGAGGAAGACTCCAGCTATTATAGAGAGGCGTGGAATCAGGCAGGAAAAAAAACCTTGAAGAATGGAAATGGAAGCATCGAGACATACAACCGCGGCTCATTCCTGGTGAAAAAAGAAAATTTCAAGGATGGAATAATGGATGGAGTTACGGAAGAGTTCACTTCTGATGGGAGCATTGTGTTGAAGGGAGAATACCAGAAGGGCAAGAAAAGCGGAACCTGGGTCAAATACTTTTCAAATGGTCAGAAAAAGTGGGAAAAAACCTTTTTGGATGGTAAGTTAGAGGGAGGCTTCCATTTCTACTATGAGGATGGAAAAAAGGAACGAGAAGGCCAATATATAGCGGACAATAAATCGGGTCTTTGGGTTCATTATCTACCAGATGCCCAAATATTCATGAAAGGTTGGTTCAAAGAGGGGCTACAAGATTCACTTTGGGAATATCATTATGAGGATGGGTCACTTAAAAACGTAGGCTATTATAAAGCGGGAAAAAAAGAAAGAGAATGGGAGTTTTTCTACGAGTCTGGGATTAAGTGGAAGGAAGGTTTGTATAAAGAGGGTAAGAAAACGGGGCAATGGGTGTATTGGCACGACCTTCCAGAACCAACTAAAATGCAGGAAGGGAAATACGAAGAAGGCAGGGAAGAGGGCCCTTGGACGTCTTGGTACCAAAACGGAAACGTGAATGACCAGGGAAGTTTTTTAGCCGGACAAATGAACGGCGAATGGAAGGGTTATACCAGTGGCGGTCAAATCATCTACTCTGGCAGCTTGAAGTCAGGCATTAAGGAAGGGGACTGGCAGTTTTGGTATACCGATGGTAAAATTAGAGAACAAGGCGCTTACCTCGAGGGCCAACACGACGGTTTATGGCAGTATTATTTACCCAATGGAGCACTTGATTTTCAAGGGCCCTATAAGGACGGGATGAAAGACGGGAAGTGGACGTATCAATCTGAAGTTGGAACCATTGCACGAGAGGAAGATTATAAAAAGGGGAAGTTGCATGGGACAACAACCCTTTACTACCCAAGCACTAAGGTTCTAAGTGTGGCCAATTATAGATATGGCCGACCAGACGGCAACTGGTATTACTACAGTTCGAAAGGTACCCTTGAAAAGAAAATGGTCTTTAAGAATGGCTTAAAGGTCAAGCAGGAATAGAATAGCTAAAGTTGCTATATTTGCAGTGCGAAAGAGGGGTCATCCCTCTTTTTTGTTGCCTTTGATTGACGAAAAGACCATACGAGAATTGATTGAGAGCGAGCTCGAAGGGAGCTCTTATTTCGTTGTGGATGTGTCAGTTAAGCCAGGTAACCGAATTGAAGTAAGCCTTGATGGCGACGAAGGTTTGCCCATCAAAAAGTGTGTTGAAGTTTCGCGCTTCGTTGAGAAAGAATTTGATCGAGAAGAGCACGACTACTCGCTTCAGGTGATGTCTGCAGGTTTAGGTTACCCTTTGAAGCTTCACAGACAGTTCGTTAAAAATGCAGGCCGAGATGTGAAATACGTCTTGACTGACGGACGAGCGGGAGAGGCTAAAATGAAAGAAGTTGACGAAAAAGGAATTCTTCTCTGGAACCAGAAAAAGGTAAAAGTAGAAGGGAAAAAGAAAAAGATCCTTGTTGAAGAGGAGCAAAGAATAGAATACTCAGAATTAAAAGAAGTAAGAGTCAAGTTATCGTTTTAAACCAACAGTATGAATACCATTGAATTGATCGAGTCCTTCTCTGAATTTAAGGACATCAAGAACATCGACCGGGTCACTATGATGAACATCATTGAGGATGTTTTCAGATCCATTCTGATCAAACAATACGGCAGTGATGACAACTTTGATATCATCATCAACCCCGATAAAGGTGACCTCGAGATTTGGAGGAACCGCGAAATTGTTCCAGATGGCGAGGTTGAAGATGAAAATCAAGAAATTTCCTTAACCGACGCAATAAAAATTGAGCCTGACTTTGAAGTAGGTGAAGAGGCTTCTGAGGAAGTTCGAATCGAGGATTTAAGTCGTCGCTCTGTTTTGGCACTTCGTCAGAATTTGGCCGCCCGAATTCAAGACCTCGAAAAAGACAGCATCTACAAGAAGTACAAAGATCGTGTTGGAGACATTGTTACCGGAGAAGTTTATCAAGTTTGGAAACGTGAAATCCTCATTTTAGATGATGAGGGAAATGAATTAATTCTGCCAAAATCTGAGCAAATTCCTTCCGATTACTTCAAAAAAGGAGACACGGTTCGTGCGGTAGTTTCTCGAGTTGACCTGAAGAACAACACACCATTCATCATCCTTTCTAGAACCTCTCCTGTTTTCCTTGAGCGTCTGTTCGAACTTGAAGTTCCAGAAATTTTCGATGGTTTGATTATCATTAAGAACATTGTTCGCGAGCCAGGTGAACGAGCTAAAGTTGCAGTTGAATCCTACGATGATCGAGTAGACCCTGTAGGCGCTTGTGTTGGAATGAAAGGCTCTAGAATTCATGGAATCGTGCGTGAGTTGAAAAACGAGAACATCGACGTAATTAACTTTACGAGCAACAATGTTCTTTACATCACACGTGCTTTAAGCCCAGCGAAAATCACCAACATTAAGTTGAATGATGAAGATGGGAAGGCCGAGGTTTACCTCAAACCCGATCAGGTTTCTTTAGCCATCGGGAAAGGTGGTCACAACATTAAGTTGGCAAGTAAGCTTACCGAATATGAAATCGATGTTTACAGAGATTCCGATGAGGACACAGAAGATGTGGATCTAGAAGAATTTGCAGATGAAATCGATCACTGGATTTTGGACGAGCTGAAATCCATTGGTTGTGATACAGCGAAAAGCGTACTTGAATTGAGCAAAGCAGATCTTGTAAAACGAACTGACCTCGAAGAGGAAACAGTTGACGAGGTCTTGAAAGTTCTCAAGTCAGAATTTGAATAATAAGCGCGTATCTTTGCCGCTTCGGAGAAGCGAGAAAAACTAAAGATTGCGTATAGAATAGATTATGTCGATAAACCGATTGAGTAAAGTAGCCAAGGAACTTGGTGTAGGTGTTTCAACCATTGTTGATTTTCTTCAAGAGAAGGGATACGAGGTAGAAGCGCGCCCTACAACAAAGATTGGCAACGATGAATACAATCTTCTGCTGGAGAAATTTCAATCCGATAAGAAGGCAAAAGAACGATCGAACGAGCTGAAGCAGAACAAAGTTGTGCGCGAAGCCATTTCATTGGATGATCGAAATGTCAGCGACAATCGTCGTAGACAATCGGACGATGAAGATTCTATTCTCATCAAAAACGTTCCTGTTTCTCGCGATTCAACCATCGACATCGGACTTCACAAAGAGGAGATTGAGGAGCCAGAAAAGGTTCAAGAAGAAGTTCCTGCTGAAGTAGAGGAGCCAAAAAAGCTTGAAGAAGAAGTTCCAGCAGAGGTCGTGGCCGAAACGAAAGCTGAAGAAGAACCACCAGCAGAAGTTGAAGAAAAGAAAGACGAGGAAAGCCCTAGAAAACAACCCGTCGTTCTTCACAAAATTGACCTTACTGAAATCGAGAAAAAATCTCGCCCTAAGAAGACAGTAAAGAAGGAAGAGCCAAAGGCAGACAAAAAGCCGGCAGCGAAACCATTAGACAAGCCAGTAGACAAGCCAGTGAAAAAGCCTTCAGAAATGAAGGCTTCTTCGACCCCAAAGCACATTGAAACAAAAGTTCAAAAGCTCACAGGGCCTACGGTTGTTGGTAAGATTGAAGTTAAAGAAGAGCCTAAAAAGCGGAAGCCAGTAGCTTCTTCAAACGACGATATAGAAGCACGCCGAAAAAGGAGAAAGAGGATAAACCCACCTGGAGCAGCTTCGGGCACACCAGCTCCGCGAGGAACTGGCGCCGGAGCAGGAGCAGCAAGGGGTAAAAGACCAGATCCTAAAAAGCCAGGTGGTCGACAGACAGAACTTACTGAAGAGCAAATCCAACAGCAGGTTCGTGAAACCCTCGCCCGATTGAGTGGCGGTGGTGGTAAGAGTAAATCTGCTAAGCACAGAAGGGCAAAACGAGATGCTGTTAGTCAGCAAATTCAGGAAGAAGAGATTCAAAAGGAGCTTGAAAAGAAAATTCTTAAGGTTACAGAATTTGTAACCGCTAGTGAACTCGCCAATTTGATGAACGCACAGGTGAATGAGGTTCTCTCTGCCTGTATGTCATTGGGGCTCTTTGTTTCCATCAACCAACGCCTTGATGCTGAAACGCTGACTGTTGTCGCAGAAGAGTTCGGCTATACAGTTGAGTTTACAACTGAAGAAATTGATGAAAAAGCGCTTGAAGAGATTGATGATGAAACACGCGTTCAATCTCGTCCTCCGATTGTTACTGTAATGGGTCACGTTGACCACGGGAAAACATCGCTTCTTGATCACATTCGCAAAGCAAATGTCATCTCTGGAGAAGCCGGAGGAATCACACAGCACATTGGTGCATACTCGGTACATCTTGAGGACGGTAGAGAAATCACCTTCCTAGATACGCCTGGTCACGAGGCCTTTACGGCCATGCGATCTCGTGGAGCTCAAATCACGGATGTTGTCATCGTTGTGATTGCCGCAGACGATAATGTGATGCCGCAAACAAAAGAAGCCATCAACCACGCTCAAGCAGCTGGGGTGCCAATCGTGTTTGCCATCAACAAGATTGATAAAGACGGAGCCAACCCCGATCGAATTAAAGAAGAACTCGCAGGAATGAATCTGCTTGTTGAGGAATGGGGTGGAAAGTATCAAAGTCAGGACATTAGTGCCAAGAACGGACTGAACATTGAAGAACTTCTTGAGAAGGTACTTCTTGAGGCCGAACTTCTTGAGCTTAAAGCCGATCCTGAGAAACGCGCTGCTGGAACCGTAATTGAAGCTTCTCTTGATAAAGGAAAAGGATACGTGGCAACAGTTATCGTTGAGGGAGGAACTCTATCAGTAGGAGATATGACTCTTGCTGGAAGCCATTATGGTAAAGTAAAGGCACTCCAAAACGAACGTGGCATGAACGTAGAAAGCGTTAGCCCGGGAAAACCGGTTACAATCTTAGGACTCAACGGTGCTCCAAGTGCAGGAGATAAGTTCTTTGTGTTTGAAGACGAACGTGAGGCTAAGAGCATTGCAACCAAACGGGGTCAGCTTCAAAGAGAACAAGGAGTTCGTGCTACTAAACACATCACATTGGATGAGATTGGTCGTCGAATCGCGATTGGAGACTTCCAAGAATTGAACATCATCCTTAAGGGTGATGTCGATGGATCGATTGAGGCACTTTCAGATTCCTTGCTCAACTTAAGTACTGAGAAAATTGAAGTCAATGTCATTCACAAGAGTGTTGGACAGATTTCAGAATCAGATGTTTTATTGGCGACCGCTTCGGATGCCATTATCATCGGATTCCAAGTACGTCCTTCAGCAAGTGCCCGTAAATTGGCCGAGAAGGAGGCAATTGACATTCGATTATATTCTGTAATCTACAACGCCATCGAGGAAGTTAAAGCCGCGATGGAAGGAATGCTCAAGCCGAAGGTTGAAGAGCAAATTGTTTGTAATGTGGAAATTCGAGAAACCTTTAAAATCTCGAAAGTTGGAACCATCGCTGGTTGTATGGTCACTGATGGAACCATTACACGGAACACACGCATTCGCCTCATTCGTGATGGTATTGTGGTGTACACTGGAGGTCTTGGTTCACTCAAACGTTTTAAAGACGACGTTCGAGAAGTGAAGAAAGGTTTTGAATGTGGATTGAACATCGCCAACTTCAACGACATTAAAGTTGGAGACGTCATCGAAGGGTACGAGGAAATCGAAGTGAAGCAAACGCTTTAGTCCATTTTAGGACTGAGTGGCGCAGTTTCGGTTGGCTTTTCCAATAGAATTTCAGGCAATTTTATTCTGTCTTCTACAATGAAGGCTTCTGGGAAGTCTTCTTTCAATTCCAGTAAAAACTTTGTTGCCCCAAGTTTAGTTCTAAAGTCCCCGACCCGCACTTTAAAGTTCGGCGTTTGGAATACACGATAACAACCCATTTCGGGGTAGAGTTTTAGAAACTCAGATTGCACTTCACTCGCTTGACTTTGGCTTTTCGATCCAGAACCGTAAAACAACTGAATTCGAAAGCCATTTATTTCAGGAAATTCTTTTTGATTTTCGATTTTAATCTGAAGCATTCGCTCAATTCTGGGGTCTCCAAGAATGGTGGTTCTGCCAGAATCGAACTCGAGAGTGTCAATTGCGGCAACCAGAGGAGCTGGCTGAGCATTTTCTACGAACATGCTGTCTTGGGAATAAAGGCCAGAGAATGACAGACTTAGAAAAAATAGGAGACCAATTGTTTTCAACATGAATTCTGTGTGGGGTAAAAACCGAGCCAAATGTATGAGACTCATGGAATCGGTTGAAACAATGAAAAAGCTCTTCATTCACAATTTAGATTATGTCTAAATTATTTTAACATTTTTAAAAATCTTCTCGACCCTTCGGTTCACATCGGTTTTCTACTAAATTTGCACGGGATTCACAGGCCCCGCTTGGGATTGAGACAAATTAAACCTCTGAAAATGACCCTATTAGGAATGCACTTTGCGCCTCGTTTTCATGCCACTTTTTTTGCTTTATTAATTTTTCTTTTGATCGGTTCATCCGCTGGCATGGCACAGGATGGTGAAAAACTGTTCCGAGCAAACTGCGCCAGTTGCCACAAACTGGACAAGAAATTGATCGGCCCTGCCTTGAGTGGTGTGACCGAACGTTGGGAGAGCAGAGAGAATTTGGTTGCATGGATTAAAAACTCGCAAGAGTACTTGGAAACAAGTGGCGACGCATATGCCACTGCGTTGTTCGAAGAATACAACGGAAGCATCATGCCAGCTCAGGCTGTAAATGATGAAGACATCGCTGCGATTCTTGGTTACATCGAGAATCCTCCGATTGCTGCCGCAGCTCCTGTTGTAGTTGGAGATCCAACCACCACTTCAAACGACCCAGATTACAGCATTTATTGGTTGGCTGGTTTCATCGTCTTAGCCCTAATCCTTATAAGAGTTCTATTCAGTTTGAGCAAGTCTCTCAAGCGAATGAATGCTGAAGTTGAAGGAACGGAGGTCAAAATTACAAGCTACTTTGGAAGCATTTCCAAATGGATGGGCAACAACAAGAGAGCAAGTCTTGGGATTTCCATCGTATTGCTGGTATTTGTTCTTGTTCAAACTTGGTACGGTGCAAAAGGAATTGGTGTTTACCAAGGTTACGCGCCAGAACAACCCATTAAGTTTTCACACAAGATTCACGCTGGCGACAACGGAATCAATTGTGTGTATTGTCACCATTCCGCAGAGAAAGGAAAGAATGCAGGTATTCCTTCAGTGAATGTTTGTATGAACTGCCACAAAGGAATTGAGGAAGGTTCTTTATATGGAACTGAGGAGATTGGTAAAATTTATGAGGCTGCCGGATACAACCCTGAAACCGCTGCTTACGATAAGCCACAAATGCCTATCAAATGGGTTCGCATTCACAACTTACCTGACTTTGCGTACTTCAATCACTCACAACACGTAATTGTTGGCGAGCAAGAATGTCAAACGTGTCATGGTGAAGTAGAAAGCTACGACTACCCAATGAAGCAATATGCGGAATTGACAATGGGTTGGTGTATCAACTGTCATCGTGAGACAGAAGTGAAAACCGCATCGAACGATTATTACAGCAAGCTGCATCAGCAGTTGAAGGAGAAATATAAGGACGACCCTGAACGCAAGAAATTTACGGTGGAAGACATCGGAGGTTTAGAATGTGCAAAGTGTCATTATTAATCTAAGGATCATTTGATTCATGGCAAACGAGAAAACATACTGGAACAGTCTCGAACAGTTAAACGGAGATCAAGCTTTCCTCGAAACTGCTGAGAAGGAGTTTAAAGACCCAATTCCGGTTGAGGAATTTGTTGGAAAACAGGAGTTCGATTCGAACACCACGAATCGTCGTGACTTTTTGAAATTTGTTGGTTTCAGTTTGGGCGCCGCTACCTTGGCTGCTTGCGAAACGCCTGTCATCAAGTCCATTCCTTATGTGATGAAACCCGAAGAGGTTTACCCTGGCGTTGCCAATTGGTATGCTTCATCTTATATGGACGGATCTGAGTTTGCGAGCATTCTCGTTAAGACCCGTGAAGGACGTCCGGTATTCATCAAAGGAAACCGCGACAGCAACATCACCAAAGGTGGTATCAGTGCTCGCGGGGTGTCCTCTGTTCTAAGTCTCTACGATCAAGCACGTTACCAAGCTCCACAGAAGAAAGAAGGTGGAGAAACGACTTGGGCTGAGTTGGATGCCGAAGTGATGATGAAGTTGAAAGAAGTTGCGGCTTCTGGAAAAACCATCGCTCTTGCTACAAATACAATTGCGAGTCCTAGTACGGAAGCGGCTATTAAGACTTTCCAAGACGCCTTCATGGGCGAAAGGTCTGTGAATGAGTACGACGAGAACGGAGAGGTCGTTGGTGCTACAACAATTACCGCTTCCTCAGTAGAAAGATATACGATAGACCCGATTTCGTACAGTGGAATGCGCGAAGCCAATGCGAAGAACTTTGGTAAAAGGGTTCTACCGAATTACGATTTCTCGAAGGCAAAAGTTATTGTAAGTGTTGGAGCTGATTTCTTGAGTACTTGGTTGAATGCGAATTCGTATTCAAATCAATACACTTCAAGAAGAGATCCGGACGGTGCTTGGATGAACCGTCACTTCCAGTTTGAGACGAATATGTCTGTTACTGGTTCCAATGCAGATGTCCGTGCAGCGATCAAGCCTTCTGAATATGGAAAGGCTCTTGCGAATCTTCACAACGCATTGGCCAAAATGGCTGGGACTTCAGGGAAGAGCTTTGAAATCGACAACGACAACAACGCAGCTGAGAAGATTCAACAAGCCGCTAAAGAACTTTGGGCAGCAAAAGGTGCTTCAATAGTAGTTTGTGGGTCGAATGATCCGAATCATCAAATGATTGCCAATGAGATCAACAATCTTTTGGGCAATTATGGATCTACAATTGACCTTAACAAAAGCTTGAACCTTAGTCAAGGAAATGATTACAATCTTTCTCAACTAACAAATGGCATTAATCAAGATCGAGTTGGGGCGGTTATTTTGTACGGAGTAAATCCAGTTTACAATGCTCCCGCAGCTTCTGGAATGACTGAAGCTCTTTCGAAGGTGGGCTTAAAAGTCGCCATTGCTGAGCGGCCTGACGAAAGCACTGTGTTGTGCGATTACGTTGCTCCAGATGTGAACTTCCTCGAAGCGTGGAACGACTATGAGGTGGTTACTGGAGAATACAGTCTAGCTCAACCTGTAATCAAGAAATTATTTCCAGCGGGAACGCGTCAAGCTCAGTCAACTCTATTGCGTTGGGCTGGAGCTGAGAACACAGATTATTACACCTTCTTGACTTCAAACTGGGAGAAAAACATCTTCACTAAGCAATCGAAGGAAAGCTTCTTTAAAGCCTTCTGGAATACGAGCCTTCACAACGGAATGGTGAGCCTTGCTTCTTCCTCTGAAGTGGCTGATGGAACAACATTCACCTCTGGAGCCTCTGATGCTTTGGCGAGTATTTCCAAAGAGAAATCAGATGGATGGGAGTTGCAGTTGTATACCAAAACTTCTATTGGGGATGGTCGTGCAGCGAACAACCCGCACCTACAAGAAATGCCTGACCCAATCAGTCGTATTTCATGGGACAATTACATCACCATGAACCCAGCGGATATGTTGGATCAGGGTTATGAAACACGCACAGCTCAAGAAACACCAGCACATCTTGCTAAGGTTTTGGCAGGTGGACAAGAAGTTACACTTCCTGTTGTAGCTGCTCCTGGACAAAAGCGCAACACCATTGGGATTGCACTTGGTTACGGTCGCACGGAGGCTGGAAAAGCTGGAAATGGAATTGGTCAGAATGCGTACAGCATGTCTACCTTTAAAAGTGGAAATGTAGGTTACGGTGTAACTGGTGTTTCCGTTGAGAAAACAGGCGAAACCTACGCCATTGCATCCATTCAAACGCACCACACGATGATGGGGCGTAAGATTGTGAACGAAACAAATGTGACTACATATAAGAATGTAGATCGCAGCGATAAGCAGAACGGGTGGAATCCAATACCAGTCCTTAAAAATGCCTTTGGGGAAGAAACTCCGATGGGTGAAGTGGACTTGTGGAGTGCTCAACCTGGCATCGCACGACACCACCTTTGGGGGATGAGCATCGACTTGAATGCTTGTACTGGATGTGGTGCATGTGTTACTTCGTGTCACATCAACAACAACGTACCAGTTGTAGGTAAGGATGAAATCCGCAGAACGCGTTCAATGTTCTGGTTGCGCATCGACCGCTATTACACTAGTGATGCAGACCCAAATAAGAACGACGGAGAAAAGAATTATTCAGAGATGGAGAACCCTTCCGCTTATCCAGATGCGGTATTCCAACCAGTAATGTGTCAGCACTGTAACCACGCTCCTTGTGAGACTGTTTGTCCAGTTGCTGCAACTACACACTCCGACGAAGGTTTCAATCAAATGGCCTACAACAGATGTGTTGGAACACGTTACTGTGCGAACAACTGTCCTTATAAGGTTCGTCGCTTCAACTGGTTCAACTACAACGCTGATCCAATGTTCACTGATGTGAATCCTTCTCAAGATGATCTTGGAAGAATGGTGTTGAACCCAGACGTTGTTGTACGTTCTAGAGGGGTAATGGAGAAATGTAGTCTTTGCATACAAGATGTTCAGGCTGGTAAACTCCAAGCTAAAAAAGAAGGTCGTCCTGTAAAGGATGGCGAAATTCAAACAGCTTGCTCTGCTGCTTGTGCAAACGGAGCGATTGTGTTTGGAGACTTGAATGACGAGACTGAAGTTGCAAAACGTGCTACACACGGTCGATCATACGCTCTTCTTGAAGAAGTGGGTACTCGACCAAACGTTTCGTACCTCACGAAAGTTAGAAACCGTTCAGGAGAAGAAGTTTAACGAAAGAAAAAAGAAAACGCATGCATTCAGAGGCTGCCATTCGTAAACCACTCATACTCGGAGATAAGGACTATCACCAGATCACCGAGGACGTTTGTGCCCCCGTTGAAGGAAAGGCCAACCGCTTGTGGTACATTGCTTTTTCAATCGCTCTTATCGTAGCCCTTTGGGGCATCGGTTGCATCCTTTATACCATCGGTCGCGGGATCGGTGTTTGGGGATTGAATACAACCGTTGGTTGGGCTTGGGATATCACCAACTTTGTATGGTGGGTAGGTATCGGGCACGCTGGAACGCTGATTTCTGCCGTACTTTTACTTTTCAGACAACGATGGAGAATGGCGATTAACCGTTCTGCTGAGGCGATGACGATTTTTGCTGTAATGATGGCCGCCTTGTTCCCAGGTATTCACATGGGACGTATTTGGATGGCTTACTGGGTTCTTCCTGTTCCGAACACATTTGGATCGCTTTGGGTGAACTTCAACTCACCTCTACTTTGGGACGTTTTCGCGATTTCTACTTATTTCTCAGTATCGCTTGTATTCTGGTACATCGGATTGATTCCTGACTTCGCCACCATTCGCGATCGTTCACAAAAAGCTTTACCGAAATTTATTTACTCAACCCTTTCTTTTGGGTGGACTGGAAACGTAAAGGCCTGGATTCGTTTTGAAGAAGTGTCTTTGGTTCTTGCAGGCCTTGCAACTCCGCTGGTATTCTCGGTTCACTCGATTGTATCCATGGACTTTGCAACATCGGTCATTCCTGGATGGCATACCACGATTTTCCCTCCTTACTTCGTTGCTGGGGCGATTTTCTCGGGCTTTGCAATGGTTCAGACCCTATTGCTTATGGTACGAAAGGTTGTTAGCCTTGAGGCCTACATCACTAGAAAACACATTGAGTACATGAACATCGTAATTGTAATTACGGGTTCTATGGTGGGTATCGCTTACTTGTCTGAATTATTCATCTCTTGGTACTCTGGAGTTGAATACGAACAGTATGCATTCTTAAACAGAGCAACTGGGCCCTATTTCTGGGCCTATTGGGCGATGATGACATGTAACGTTGTTACTCCACAGCTATTTTGGTTTGCGAAGATTCGTAAGTCTTTTGTGATGAGCTTTATTCTTTCACTCTTTGTGAATACAGGAATGTGGTTCGAACGATTTGTAATTATTGTAACCTCATTACACCGCGATTACATTCCTGCAAACTGGAGCATGTTCCACCCAACATTTGTGGACATCGGAATCTTTATCGGAACTATTGGAATTTTCTTCGTGCTCTTCTTATTGTATGCACGAGTGTTCCCAGTTCTCGCTTTGAATGAATTGAAATCGATTCTGAAAATTTCAGGAGAGAACTTTAAAAAACAACAGCACTAAGCCATGGCAGGTAAAACCATCTTCGGAATGTACGATGACGACGGCACTTTGATGACTGGTGCGGCGGCCCTTATTGATAAAGGGCTCCACATCAAGGATGCCTATACACCATTTCCTGTGCACGGCTTAGACCGAGTATTGGGTGTAAAATGGACTCGTCTTGCACAATGCGCCTTCATTTATGGATTGATTGGAGCCATTCTAGCCCTTTCGGGGTTTTGGTTTTTCATGATTTCTGATTGGCCAATGAATATTGGTGGGAAACCAAATGGGGTTTTGTATGAAAACTTACCCGCCTTTATTCCCATAACATTTGAGTTCACGGTCCTCTGTGCAGCTCACGGAATGGCAATCACTTATTTATTGCGGAACTGGACTTTGCCAGGCGTAAAAGCGCGCAATCCACATCCCCGCACAACAGACGATCATTTTTGTATTGAGATTTCTACAGAAGAGAATAACAACTTCTCTGAAGAAGACATCAATTCATTGTTGAAGGAGACCGGAACGGTTGAAATATTCGAACGCGCATGAAAGCACTAAGTCATTTTCAATGGGCAAAGTTTGCTGGCATCTTTATGCTTGGCTTGATTGTTCTACAATCTTGTAAAAGTGACAATGCCCCTGGGTATGAATACATGCCAGACATGTATCGCTCGCCATCTTTAGAAACGTATGCGGAGACTGATTTAACCTCTCACGGATCTACGGCTTTGCAGCCTGTAGAAGGAACTATTCCTGTAGGATTTGTTCCTTATGCTTACCCAAATACTGCAGAGGGTTATGCTGCGGCTGGTGAGAACTTAAAGAACCCACTCGTCTTCAACGAAGATGTATTGGCAGAGGGGAAAGCAGTATTTACCAAGATGTGCATTCAATGTCATGGAAAAGCTGGAAAAGGAGATGGAACTGTAGCCTCTAATCCTAGATGGCCAGGACCTCCACCGGCGTATGATTCGCCTGCATTAAAAGATTTACCTGAAGGAAAAATATTTCATTCGATTCATTACGGCAAAGGCCTGATGGGATCGCATGCTTCTTTGATTGTGCAGGAGGACCGGTGGAAATTGGTACATTATGTACAGTATCTTCAAGATAAGGACCACAAGATGGCGGCACTTGGAGGAGGAGAGTCTACTGAAGCTGCTGAGGCGGAAGTGGTCGTTGGAGAAGAATTGGCAACTAAAGAATAAAGGACAGAAAAGCACTCATCAATGGAACAATTTACTCTTCCAACAAGAATGCGAAACATCATCTACACCCTCGTAGGTATTGGGGTATTGAGCCTCATCATGGGTGTAGTGAATGTTATGGGAGCCGAAGAGGCAGAACATCACCACGCTGTACAGAGACTTTGGGGTAACATCCTCATCAATGGCTTATTCTTCTTCGGAATTGCTCTTATGGGGACATTCTTCATGGCAGTGCAATACGCAGCGGAGTCCGCTTGGGCCGTAACTGTAAAGAGAGTCTTTGAAGCTGTTAGCCAGTACGTTTACGTTGGCGCACTTGTGCTTTTGGTTGTGTTTGCAGCTGGGGCGATGCACCTTCATCACCTCTATCACTGGATGGATCCAAATCTGTACATCGAATTTTTAGCGGACGGAAGTTTGAATCCGGAGTATGATGAAATTATTGCAGGAAAATCAGCCTTCTTAAATCAACCGTTTTTCTGGGCAAGAGCGCTCCTCTTTATGGGAGTTTACATTTGGTTTACACGCCGTTTTAGAAAGCGTTCTTTAGAAGAGGATATGAGCGGTGGAACATCATTGCACTACAACAACGTGCGTGATGCTGCAATTTTCTTGGTCTTCTTTGGCTTTACCTCGATGGTGGCCTCTTGGGATTGGATTATGAGCATTGATACACACTGGTTCTCTACTCTGTTTGGATGGTATGTATTCTCAGGATGGTGGATCAGCGCTATGGTAGTATTCCTTTTACTGGTTCTTTATCTTAAGAGCAAAGGTTTGATGCAACAGGTGAATGAAAGTCACGTCCATGACCTTGGAAAGTGGATGTTCGCCGTAAGCTTCTTATGGTCTTATTTATTCTTCAGTCAGTTTATGCTGATTTGGTATTCTGATATTCCTGAGGAAGTAACCTACTACATTGCACGAATTGATCATTACCGTTGGCTCTTTTGGGGGATGTTCGCCGTGAACTTCATCTTCCCTATGCTGTTCTTAATGGATAGAGACAACAAACGAAATAAGGGCTATTTGGTAACTATCGGTTTCATCATCTTATTTGGGCACTGGTTGGATACATTCCTTCTTGTTGTTCCGGGGACGCAGCATGCTGATTGGCATTTTGGAGCATTTGAAATTGGTTTGATGTTAGGATTTGCAGGTCTTTTCCTGTTCGTCGTAACAAGAGCATTGAGCAAAGCACCCGTGGTAGTAAAGTCGCATCCATTTTTGGATGAGAGTTTACATCACGAGATTCATTAATAGAAGAAACGAAAGAGTTTAGAGATGGATAACTTACTCATTTGGGGAGTCGTCATATTAGCAGGTCTGGTCATTGCCCAGATCATGAGAGTATTTGAACTCACTAAAAAGCTCACTAAGGTCAACGAGTGGGAAGTAACTCCTAGTGAATCAAGAAACCAAGCCTTGTCTTGGGTGATTTACATGATAGGTTTTGCGGCTTTTTTCATTTGGTTGTATTACCGATATGGATATTTGATGCTAACCGTTTCGGGGAGTGAGCATGGTGAAACAATCGACACCTTGTTGTGGAGCAATTTCGCAATCATAATCTTGGTGTTTGCGTTTACGCACATCATCCTCATTTATTTTACCTGGAAGTATCGGGCTCGAGTAGGGGGAAAGGCGGACTACGTAACACACAACAATAAGCTTGAGCTTGTTTGGACTACAATTCCTGCTGTCGTATTGGCTATTATAATTACTTATGGTATTTCTACTTGGGATACAGTTATGATGTCTTTTGATAACGAAGGTGAAGAGGTAATTAACGTTGAGCTGTATGCCAAACAATTTGATTGGACTGCGCGTTATGGTGGTGCAGATAATGAAATCGGGGAGTTTAATTTCAGAATGATTGATCCGGCGACGAATCCTTTGGGAATGATAACCAATGCGACCATTGAAAGTCAATTGGTGATGTTGGATAAAAAAATCGCAAAAGTCGAAGCCAGTAAGTCAGATGTTTTTCCCGGCGGAAAAGCTGAAGAGAAAATTCAGGACAAAATTGACCAGCTGATTAAGCAAAAGAATGTGGTTCTTGATTACCAAAAGAGATCCAAGCAGACTGCATTTACCAAAGGAAAGGACGATGTTTTGGCGAAAGTTGAGTTTCACATCCCGGTAAATAAGATGGTTAAGTTTCAGATTCGAAGTCAGGATGTGATTCACTCGGCCTATATGCCGCACTTTCGAGCTCAAATGAACGCCGTTCCTGGTGCAGTCACTAGGTTCCAGTTTAAGCCAATTCATACTACTGCTGAAATGAGGGATTTAAAAGAAAACCCTGATTTTAACTATTTGCTCTATTGTAATAAAATCTGTGGTACTGCCCATTACAACATGCAGATGGTAATCGTCGTGGATAGCGAGGCCGATTACCAGAAGTGGTTGAGTGAGCAACCAACGTTTGAGCCTGCCGTGGGAATGGCAGAAGCTGAAACTACAGAATTAGAGAATTCATCGATTGTAGCATTAAAGTAATAAAGAGTCGGAGCTATGTCAACAGCAGCACACGCACATCACAAAGAGCCGTTTCTCACGAAATATTTGTTCAGCCAAGATCACAAGATGATCTCGCGCCAGTTCCTGATTACGGGAATATTTATGGCATTTGTCGGGATGATTATGTCAATGCTGTTCAGACTTCAATTGGCTTGGCCAGGTGAGGGATTTGCAGTCTTAAACTTTTTCCTCGGAGATAAGTGGGCACCAGAAGGTGTACTTGATCCGAATATGTATTTGGCCCTGGTGACCATCCACGGGACAATTATGGTATTCTTCCTTCTTACCGCTGGATTGAGTGGAACCTTTGCGAATTTGTTGATTCCGCTACAAATCGGAGCGCGTGATATGGCTTCAGGCTTTATCAACATGTTGAGTTACTGGTTTTTCTTTCTTAGTTCAGTTATCATGATGTCTTCGCTCTTCGTAGAAAGTGGGCCGGCATCCGCAGGATGGACGATTTACCCCCCCTTGAGTGCACTTCCACAGGCCATTTCGGGTTCTGGAGCTGGTATGACGCTTTGGCTGGTTTCTATGGCCCTATTCATCGTAAGTAGCCTATTAGGAGGCCTGAACTACATTGTTACGATTGTGAACTTGAGAACGAAGGGTATGAAAATGACCCGTCTTCCTCTGAGTGTGTGGGCTTTATTCGTGACCGCAATTCTTGGAGTACTCTCTTTTCCGGTTTTACTTTCGGCAGCTTTGCTTTTGATTTTTGATAGAAGTTTTGGAACGTCTTTCTACCTGGCTGATATATTCATCGCTGGTGAAGCGCTTGATCATACAGGTGGTTCGCCTCTCCTGTTCCAACACTTATTCTGGTTCCTCGGGCACCCGGAAGTATACATTATTCTCCTGCCAGCACTTGGGATTACTTCAGAAGTGATTTCTACGAATGCACGGAAGCCAATCTTTGGATATCGTGCGATGGTTGGTTCAATTTTGGCCATTGGTTTCCTTTCGTTCATTGTTTGGGGTCACCACATGTATGTAACTGGAATGAATCCTTTCGTAGGGGCTGTATTTACCTTTACCACCTTACTTATTGCGATTCCTTCAGCTGTAAAAGCCTTTAACTACATCACGACTCTATGGAGAGGTAACATCCGTTTCACTCCAGCTATGATGTTTTCCATTGGTATGGTTTCTACGTTCATCACTGGTGGTGTTACTGGAATCATCTTGGCAGATGCGGCATTGGACATTAACCTTCACGATACTTATTTCGTTGTTGCTCACTTCCATATTGTAATGGGCTTGTCGGCAGTGCTCGCCATGTTTGCGGGAGTTTACCATTGGTTCCCAAAACTCTTTGGACGAATGATGAACAAGAAGCTGGGATACATTCATTTCTGGTTAACCTTCATAAGTGCCTACGGCGTATTCTTCCCACAACACTTCCAAGGTTTGGCGGGTGTTCCTAGACGTTATTATAGCTATACAGAATTTCCCATCTTTTCTGACTTCGCAGACTTGTCGGTTCTGATCACAATGTTTGCCTTGTTGGGTGGCGTGGCGCAAGCGATTTTCGCCTTTAACTTCATCTATAGTATATACAGAGGGCAGCGTTCCATTCAGAATCCTTGGGGTTCTAATACTTTGGAATGGACGACTCCGGTTGAACACATACACGGTAACTGGCCTGGTCCACTTCCTGTGGTTCACCGTTGGGCATACGATTACTCCAAGCCGGGTAAGGATCAAGATTTTGTTCCTCAAACGGTGCCTCTCGAAGAGGGAGAGATCGACGGAGAAGGTCATTAAGAACTTTAAACCCTTCAGAATTTCTGAAGGGTTTTTTTGTGCCTTGTTTTTCCAGTAGCTCTCTGGCATAAATTATCTTTATCTCCATCATTCTTGAATACTAGCATGAACTCCGAATTGGATCCAAATTCAGAACAACTCAATCAAACAGATAAGGAGATTGAGCGCGTTTTAAGACCGCTTGAGTTTGGTGATTTCATGGGGCAAAATAAAGCTGTTGATAATCTGAAGGTATTCGTGGAGGCGGCCTTGCAGCGTGCTGAAGCATTGGATCATGTTCTTTTGCATGGACCTCCGGGATTGGGAAAGACGACCTTGGCAAACATCATTGCGAATGAGCTTGGGGTTCCCATTAAGGTTACTTCTGGGCCTGTGCTTGATAAGCCAGGTGATTTAGCGGGATTACTGACCAACCTTGAAGAGAATCAAGTTCTCTTCATTGATGAAGTACATAGACTGAGCCCTGTAGTTGAAGAATTTCTATACAGTGCCATGGAGGATTACAAAATCGACATCATGATCGATACAGGTCCCAATGCACGGAGCATCCAAATCGATTTGAATCCATTCACTTTGATTGGTGCTACCACGCGCTCAGGTTTACTTACTTCTCCGCTTCGTGCGCGGTTTGGAATTACTTCTCGCTTGGAGTATTACAATGCGGAGATTTTGAAGGACATTGTCATTCGTTCTTCAGGAATATTGAAGATAGAAACCGACGAAGAGGCAGCGTTTGAGATTGCTCGACGGAGTAGGGGAACCCCTAGGATTGCTAATTCCTTGTTGAGACGAGCTCGTGATTTTGCACAAGTGAAAGGGGAGGGTTTCATCGATCATAAGATGGCTTCTTTTTCGTTGGATAATCTTCATGTAGACACCTATGGTCTTGATGAGATGGACAATAAGATTCTTGATACTATCATCACCAAGTTTAGAGGTGGGCCTGTTGGTTTGAATACCATTGCCACTGCTGTGGGTGAAGATCCTGGCACTATAGAAGAGGTTTATGAACCTTATCTCATTCAAGAAGGGTTCTTAGTGCGCACGCCGCGTGGAAGAGAAGCTACGCATCAAGCCTATTCTCATTTGGGGATTGCACCAGATGCATCTCAATCAAGTCTTTTTTAGGGCATGACGCCCAAGGAATTATCTGCCTTAGTTAATTCTGAAGCCCTGGCTTTAGGCTTTGACTACGTAGGATTTTCCAAAGCGGAAAAACTAGAAGAAGAAAGTTTTAGACTAGAGAACTGGCTGAGCGCTGGCCATCATGGGGACATGCTTTGGATGGAAGAAAATTTTGATAAGAGGACCGACCCTAGAGTATTGCTTCCGGGATCTAAATCGGTCATTTCTTTGATGTTGAATTATTACCCCGAGGAAAAGCAAAAGTTCGCCGAGCCCAAGATTTCTAAATATGCCTATGGGAGAGATTACCACAAGGTGATCAAGTCGATGATGAAGAAATTGGACGTCCAGCTTCGTGCTAAAGTGGGAGATTTTGTTTCACGATCCTTCGTTGATTCTGCGCCCATAATGGATCGCGCTTGGGCAGAGCGAGCTGGATTGGGTTGGATTGGTAAGAATGCAAATCTGATTTCCCGAAAGTCGGGTTCCTTTTTTTTCTTGGCCGAGATAGTGTGTGACCTAGAGCTTGAATACGACAGCCCGATAAAGGATTACTGTGGAACGTGTACTAAGTGTTTAGACGCTTGCCCCACAAGAGCGATAGAGAGCCCAGGGGTCATTAATTCCAACAAATGCATCTCCTACCTTACAATTGAGTTCAAAGGAGATTTACCGGTGTCTTATCGCAAGAAAATGGAAGGTTGGGCTTTCGGATGCGATGTGTGCCAAGACGTGTGCCCATGGAATCGCCTTTCCAAGTCGCAGTCAAAATTCCCAGCTAAGGAGCAGGTAATCAACAACGATGTAAAAACCTGGTTAGAAATGGATGAGAAATCCTTCAATGAGACATTTGCGGGAAGCGCAATCCGAAGAACTAAACACTCAGGATTTAAAAGGAACCTGGAGTTCTTAAGGTCAGCCCAAGACCTCTCTGATTAGTTCGTCGTAAACTCCTGCAAAGTTTATGAGGCACCAGGCTTTTAGCATCACAACCTCTTCTCTCCTCAACCAGCGTTTGGTCTTCGCCAATTCCTTTCGGAACAAACGACGATCAAAACTTACTTTTTTGAGGACAGATTTAGAGAGCTCAAGCATAGACATAGACTAGCGTATTTGGGCAGCTAAACAAGGTAAAAAATTTTGACGAGCTTGTCAAGAGTGCCTTAATAGAAGTTAAAGACGCTCTTAAAAGTCTTCTATTGTGCGATGGAGTGGATGATTTCGGAAAAGAGTATTTCTTTCGTTTCCAAATCATAGGCAAGTGCAACTAGATCGCAATTCTCAGGAACAATGTCTGGACGAGTATATTCAGCTGCTGCGAAAGGCTCGATGCAAAAGTTGATCACATTGTTTGCAATGGTTCCAGCGCTCGTGCTCGAGACAAACAATTCCTCACCCCAAGGAGAAGGGTAGGCAGCTCGCAAGACGTGCTTGTGTTTTTGTTTTTTCTTCACTGGGTACTCAGGATTTTCATCATTCCAGGTTGCGAATTCCTCAACCGTAAGAGCATTATATTGTGTTTGAGGTGCTTCCATGTTGTTCTCGAGCAAGTACACAATTAGGTTGGCGCCATTAGGTAAATCTGCAAGAGCTTCAGAGTTTACCTCCAACAACACCGAGTTGCACTCTTGACTGAAGGAAGACTTCATGCTCAGCTTTAGCTTATTTGAAGTATGCCAAGAAGCATCTTTTAAAAGAGCCTCAGACATAGATCTTACATTTCCTTGACCAGCCTTTCCATTGCTGCTCTTATCGTTTACCAATGCGTATGGGATTGTGCTTCCATTTTGAATGGAACCATCGTAGACAGTAAGTGCGGGATTCCGCAAATCTATAGGGTGCTTGTCGTCGGGCGCAGAGAGTGAACTTGTGTAAGCTTGAAGGGCAACAACAATCACGGAGTCTCCGAAGGTGGCGCTTATCGAATTGATAATGTTTGCCATATCTGGGCAATTTCCGCATCGAATGCCTGTATATTCTTCCAGCAATAATTTGCGCGCACCAAAATCTTGGTCGCTCGTTTTTTGAATTACCTGGCTAGAATCGGTTACCTGACAAGAACAAACCTTTGGAAGATGTTCGTATGGATCTTCAACGTCGTCGCATGCAACAAAACTGAGTGTGATGATAGCTAATAACAGAAGACTTGTTTTTCTCATAATCAGAAACTACTTGTGATTCCTACCGACATACCATTTGAGGCCGGAACAACTCGGCAAACGCCTCCAACGCAGAAAATTCCTGCTCGTTGACGACCGTATGCCAAAGTTAAGCGATTGGCGTTCTTTACGTAGGTTACTGTAGCAAACGGGTATTGCAGTCGAAGATCTTTGTCAGAATTCCCGTAGTTGTATTGATTGATAAGCCCAATCACCCAGTGGGGTGAGCGCGTAAATTCAGCTACGATCGTTGCCCAATTTCCTTGATCTTGTTGTGTTGTTAAAGATTGAAGCTCAACTCGTAGGGCCGTTTTTCGGTTGAACTTGTACAAGAGGTCGGCAACAACTATATCTGCGTAAACAACTGGCTTCCCACCCAAGCCTTGCACAATCTCCATATCGTAGATGAAGTTGATGTAGGTGAGTTTGGCTTTGAACTTCTTGTTGAATTTTCTACTGATTTCAATGTTGAAATCGCTGAAATATTTGCGATCACCAAAACCAAAGAAATTGGTTTCATATCCCTGACGAGCACCTAGGTCATCATTCAACCAAGTTGTATCGATGTTGTGAACGACCGAGTAATTTACCGCGATGGTTGTTCCATATTTACCTCCCAGGGCAGTCTTCTTTTTAATCTTGTAAATCAAATCTGCCTGAAAGGCTACTTCACCGCGAGGTTGAGTTGCATATGGGTAAAGCGTTGCTGCTAGATTGTAGGTATGTTGTCTTGTGAGTGCAGGCAGGTAATTAATCATCACATCATTGAAGACCGAGTTGTTGTCGCGATCCGATCGAAAAAACATATTATCCGTATGCTTCGCGGAAACATTTATCCCGAGCCCTTTGGTAGAATAAGAGCCTGAAAGAAAAAGGGTTTGCCCGTCCTTATATATGAATCCGTTGTCCAAAGTAGGATCGTTGAACTTGTGTGTATACTCACCTGCAAGGCTAAAACCTTCATAGCTTAATTTTCCTCGACCACTCAAAGCCAACACATTTTCAGGAAGGGTAAAGCGTGTGTTTTCGTCTGTTTGATATTTACTTACGGCGCTTCCCCCAAGGCTAATTTTTGTTTTGGCCGTGCTCAATGGCTCGATGAATTCGTTCACTTGAAAATCCGCATCGAAGCCTCTAACAATTCCTGGGGACTGGTCGAAATACCAACGTTGTTTGGCAATGAGACCTTTAAATTGAATTCCTTTATATGGAGTGAATTTTACACGAACGCCGTCAAAGACATTGTCGACCCCTAGGCCTCGTTCTTCATAGGCCCGAAGTATTTGACCATTTCCAAATTGCTCATAAAAGTTTCCTACGGTGATTTCTAAATCATCCATTTTATAACTGAAGAAACGATAAGGAATGCCATTTCCGCGATACAAATCATTGAAACCTAAAATGGCGTTTTGGTAGCTTTCAAAGCGAAGACCCGCTGTAAACTTCCCCTTGGTGTAGATTAGGTTTCCGAAGGCATTCATCCGAACGCGCTCGTCAACTGGAGGAGCTCCGATTGCTGAGTCAATGTTGTAGTACTGCGCTTGAATATCGAAATTGCCGTGAAGTTCACCATTCGATTCCTTTTTCTCAGCTTCTTGAGCAACAGAGTATTGCCCCAGAAAAACGGCCAGAACTAGGCCAAAAATTCGCCTCATAATTTAGTCAATGGATTCTCCAGCCGAGAGCTTTTCTACCAATTCGTAGAGTTCTTCCTCGTCACCTGGTGAATATGAGTTGTGTTGCCAAACAATCTCCTTTTTTCCATTAAGAAGAAAAGTGTGCGGAACATTGTTAACATTCATTGCGCGCTTAAAATCCCCATTGGGGTCGAGCAGAACTTGGTAGTCCCATGATTGTCCATTGACATAGGGCTTTACTTTTTGTACGTTTCGTGAATCATCAATCGAAACTGCGATCAGCTTAACGCCAGTTTCTTCTACCCAATCATCGTATTCATCTGCAATGGCATTCAACTCCCGTTTACAAGGGCTGCACCATGTTGCCCAAAAACTAATGATGATCGGCTTGCCGTCGTTTGAAATTTCTGAAGTGTTGAATGGGGATCCGTCAATATCTTTTATTCCTATTCCTGGCAACTGGCGCCCATCAGGAACAAACGCTGAGCTCAGTGTTAAAAGGACTACACCGACAATTAAAGCAATCTTATTCATAGTAAAGTGTTTTAGTATCCTAACCAAGAGTTGTGCCTGAAGGCAAACAAAAATAAAAAATTCGACACCCTAATTAGAACTGCTTGTCTCCTTTGTTGACCATCTGACAATTTCACGGTACTTCCGAGTTCCCATCGGGTCTAGATTCCGTTATATTTGCTGAAAGTACACATTATGAAAAAACTTTTATTCCTATTCCTAGGGCTTGCATTCATCAACACAGCCAGTGCCCAATTATCTATTTCAAAAGATACTGCCTTTATTAACCTTGAACCACAGTCACAGGTAAAAGGCTTAATCAATGTGCTCAATCCAAATGAAGTAAAATACAATTGGACTTTAGTACGAGACGACATCAAGCCGAATTTCTCTTTCATTGAAATGTGTGATTGCAAGGATTGTTTTGGAAACAAGGCATATCCAACAGGAGACTCTTGCATAGCGGGATCAGGGCAAGTGAAAACCTTCTCCGTCGAAGTATTGGCGGGAGATACCATTGAGGATGGATTTTTCATTGTAGAAGTTGAAAACGCTTCTGACCCAACGGATAAGGCAAGTTTGGTTTTTATGATTCGCAGTGCACCAAATTCATTGAATGATCGAATGAATGACGATAGAAAAGTATCCATTCAGCCAAATCCGAGCGACGGACTATTCAGAATCGCCACAAAAGAATTTGAGTCTGCTCTTGTTTATGACATTACGGGCAACTTGGTTTTTGAAGCAGATGACGCGGAATTTGACTTGAGTCACCTTCCAAAAGGACTTTACTTATTGGAGGTGAATGCCGACCAGCTTCGTAGTTCACACAAGATTACCCTGCGATAGGAATATTGAGGAGTTCATAAAACTTCTCCATTCCTTTTTCTGCCTTCTCGTTTATAAAGCTTACCCGATCGGGAACATCTAATTGATTGTTAGGGTCGATAAGGAATTGCTTGCTGTCAATCGGTGATTGATGAATTAAGCCAGCTGCTGGGTATACACTTAAAGAAGAGCCTATCGTCAGGAATACGTCGGCTTCGGCGGCTCTTTGAAGGGCGGTTGTCATCATTGGTACTTCTTCTCCAAACCAGACCACATGGGGCCTCAGTTGTCCACCTTTTGGACACAAGTCACCAAGGACTAGTTCAGTGCCAAGTACTGGGTAAATTTCATCGTCTAGGCAAGAACGCGAAAGACGAATTTCCCCGTGAAGGTGAAGCACGTCTGAAGAGCCAGCACGCTCATGGAGGTCGTCGATGTTTTGTGTGATTACCAACACCCGAAAGTGCTTTTCAAGTTGCGCGACTAGTTCATGTCCTCGGTTTGGCTCGGCCTGAATCACCTGCCGGCGTCGCTGGTTGTAAAACTCCAAGACCATTTCTTTATTGCGAACCCAAGCCTCAGGGGTGGCAACATCTTCGATGCGATGATTCTCCCAAAGTCCGTCTCCATCACGGAAAGTTTTTATCCCACTTTCAGCTGACATTCCAGCACCAGAAAACACCACTATAGTCTGCATTGCACAACGATTTGAGGCGAATTTATATTATTACATTTGAAGCCCATCCGAACCCCCAATAAATGAAGATAAGAAGGCAAGAAGCACTCGACTATCACAGTCAAGGTAGACCAGGAAAAATTGAAGTGGTTCCGAGTAAGCCTTATGCAACACAAAGAGACCTTTCGTTGGCCTATTCACCTGGAGTTGCTGAGCCATGTCTTGAAATCCAAAAAGACCCGAAAGCAAATTATAAGTACACCGCGAAAGGAAACTTGGTCGCTGTAATTTCAAACGGAACGGCCGTCTTAGGATTGGGGAACTTAGGGGCTGAAGCTTCCAAACCTGTGATGGAAGGGAAGGGATTGCTCTTCAAGATTTTCGCGGACATTGATGTTTTTGACATTGAAGTCGATGCCACCGATGTGGAGGAATTTGTGAGGACCGTGAAGAACATCGCTCCAACATTTGGAGGGATTAATCTAGAAGACATCAAAGCTCCAGAAGCTTTTGAGATTGAACGACGCCTGAAAGAGGAATTGAACATTCCCGTGATGCACGATGATCAGCATGGAACTGCCATCATCAGCAGTGCGGCTTTGCTGAATGCTTTAAAAATTACCAAACGAAAAATTGAAGAGACAAAAATTGTAGTCGTTGGGGCTGGCGCTTCCGCCATTTCATGTTCCAAGTTGATGCTAAGTCTTGGACTCAAAAAGGAAAACTTGTTGATGCTCGATAGCAAGGGATGCATCACCAAGGAGCGTACAGACCTGAATTCAAACAAACAATTTTTCGCCTCAGATCGTAAATGTTCCACCCTTGATGAAGCTATTGAGGGGGCGGATGTTTTTCTTGGCTTATCGAGAAAGGGTGTTCTCGAGGCGGAAATGGTCAAGAAGATGGCGAAGGATCCCATCATCTTTGCCCTGGCCAATCCAGATCCTGAAATCGCCTATGAAGACGCCATCAATGCTCGGGAGGATGTGATCATGGCCACGGGCCGCAGTGACCATCCAAACCAGGTGAACAATGTGCTGGGCTTCCCTTACATTTTTAGAGGAGCACTGGATGTGATGGCCACAGAGATCAACGAGGAAATGAAGTTGGCAGCGGTAAAAGCAATTGCTGACTTGGCCCAGGAACCTGTTCCAGAAGAGGTGAACATTGCCTACGATGCCAAGAATATGATTTTTGGAAAGAATTACATCATTCCGAAACCTCTAGATTTTCGGTTAATTACCAGCGTTGCACCAGCCGTTGCAAAAGCGGCTATGGACAGCGGTGTTGCCCAAAATCCAATTGAAGATTGGGATGCCTACAGACATCGTTTGGATGAGCGCATGGGGCTTGACAATAAGTTGATCAGTTCTATCATGCAACGCGCGGCAAAGAATCCGAAGCGAGTTGTTTTTGCAGAGGCCGATCATCCAAAGATTTTGAAGGCTGCTCAAATTGTTCGTGATGAAGGAATTGCTGTTCCAATTCTTCTTGGAAAAAGACGTGTTCTTGAGCAAATGATGGAACAGTATAGCCTCGACCTTGGCGATGTGGAGATTTATGACCCGCGTTCCGATGAATTTAAGGAGAAGCGCATTGAATTCGGAAAGAGTTTTTTTGAAAAACGAAATCGAAAAGGATTCACCATTTCCGAAGCAAGGAAAATTATGCGCGAACGGAATTACTTTGGCGCTATGATGGTTGAAACGGGCAAAGCAGATGCTTTAATTTCTGGCCTTTCGCGCAATTACCCAGACACATTGAGACCTGCTTTGCAAACCATAGGAAAGGCCGATGACGTGGAGTCGATTGTTGGAATGTACGTTCTGATCACCAAAAAAGGCCCGCTCTTTTTTGCCGATACAACGGTCAACATGAATCCTACTGCCGAAGAGTTGGTGCAAATAACTGCGCTCGTTGCTGAAGGCATCAAACGATTTAGAATTGAACCAAAAATCGCCTTGCTGAGCTATTCCAATTTTGGAAGTTCGAAAGGTGAGGATGCAGAAAAAGTAGCAAAGGCCGTAAAGATTTTGCACAAGGAGCATCCAGATTTAAAAGTCGACGGAGAGTTGCAAGCAAATTTCGCGCTCAACAAAACTCTTTTGAAAGAGAATTTCCCTTTTTCGAAACTGGTTGATGAAAAAGTGAACTGTTTGATATTTCCAAACTTAGCCTCTGGAAACATTGCGTATAAAATCATTCAAGAAATGGGAGAAGTCGAACTTCTTGGCCCCATCCTAATTGGTATGAAAAAGCCCGTTCATGTTCTTCAACTCGGAAGTTCTGTGCGTGAAATTGTAAATATGATTGCCCTGGCAGTTGTTGATGCCCAAACGAGATAAGCGAGATGTACGAATACTTCAAAGGAAGATTGATAGAGAAAAACCCCGCATACCTTGTTGTGGAATGTGGAGGGGTGGGTTATTACTTGAACATTTCGTTGAACACCTACGAGAAACTTGGAAAAGAAGAAAGTGTGCGTGTTTATGTCTATCAACACGTAAGAGAAGACAATCTGAGTTTGTACGGATTCGCTGAAAAGGGTGAACGGGAGGTGTTTCTCAAGTTAATCTCGGTTTCAGGTGTTGGAACAAGTACAGCTCAAGTGATGTTGAGCTCTTTAGGCCCTCTTCAGCTGCAAGAAGCAATTTTAGATGGAGATGTCTCTCAATTGAAATCCATCAAAGGAATTGGAGCAAAAACAGCCGAGCGAATCATCATCGATTTGCGCGACAAAATGGCGAAGGATTTACCTGAACTTGAAAAAAGCTTATTCAAAGGCAATACGGGTATTGAAGAAGCGTTATCAGCACTCGTGGCTCTAGGCTTCGATCGTGCAAAGTCAAAGAAAGTCCTGCAGGGCATTCAGAACAAAGAAGGAGACCAAGCCGTCGAAAGCCTTATAAAACAAGCCCTTAAGAACCTTTAGACCGAGGAACATTGTTCTGATGCGCTGCCCTTTACTCAAACCGTATGGACTGCTATTGCTGTGTTTTATAGCCAGCACCTTCGGCTTGCGCGCGCAAGAAGGACCCGATACATCCAAGACGAAGCTTCGGTATCCGATGCAAGACCCACGAGACCCTGCTGAAGATCCGACTGGTATTGTGCCAATGGGTGAGCCGGAAAACATCAAAACTGATGTTGAGTACAACTCCGATGAAAATCGCTACGAGTACAACGAGAAAGTGGGAAGCCGCGATTACCGTCCGGCATCCTACATGGATTTCGACGACTACATTGAGCAGCAGCGGAAGAATTCAATTCGAGATTATTGGAAGGAGAAGTCTTTCAGCGATTCTGAATACAAAAAGGAGGACGCTGAATTAAAGCCAAAACTGGATGTAGAAAGCGAAACATTCGATCGAATTTTTGGGGGGAACCAAATCGACATCAAGCCAAGTGGAACTGCTGAGTTGCGCTTTGGGCTTCGAACTTCCCGAAACGACAACCCCGTCATTCCGGAGCGCCAGAGAAGAATCACCACCTTTCAATACGACCAGAGCATGCAACTCAATGTGCTTGGGAACATTGGAGATAAGGTGAAGGTCAGCATGAATTACAATACCGATGCGACCTTTGCTTTCGACAATCAAGTTAAGCTCGATTATACGGGTTATGAAGACGATATACTCCAAGACATCGAAATAGGAAACGTTGCGCTTCCGTTGAATTCTTCACTGATTACAGGGAGTACAAGCTTGATCGGTGTGAAGACGAAGTTGAAATTTGGGAAACTGAACGTCACTACAGTATTCAGTCAGCAGAAAGGGAAAAAGTCACAAATCAGAACCGAAGGGGGGGCTCAGATTTCTGAATTTGAAGTAAAAGCAGACAATTACGAGGCCTATCGCCACTACTTCCTCGACCACTTCTTCAGAGATCAGTATGAAGTTGCAGTAGCAAACCCTCCGATGTACAACACAGGGGTTGTGGTGACTCGAGTTGAGGTATGGATGACCAACACTCGAGCGAACCCGGAAAACCCTCGGGACATTATTGCCTTTCAGGATTTAGGAACTACGAACGAGGATGCCCTGTACAATCCCATTTTTGCAGCTCTTACAGTGACTCCCAACTCCCCAGCCGACAATGCTGCGAACAATGTGTATTCAAGAATTCTAGGGCAGTTTGGTGTTGAACGAGATATTGTACAAGCCTCAAACATCCTGGATGGACAATTGGGACTTAGTGCTCGATTTGATTACGAACGAGTTGAATTTGCCAGAAAACTCGATCAAACAGAGTATGAATTTAACCCTCAGTTGGGAACCATCTCATTGCGTCAGCAAGTCAATTCGAATCAAGTTCTCGCCGTCGCTTTCGAATACACTTACAGAGGTCAGGTTTATAAAGTGGGTGAATTCTCGAATGACTTAGCAGCACCTCGTCCGCTCTTCTTAAAAATGTTGAAGAGCGTTGAGAAAAATACGCGTGTTCCGATGTGGGATTTGATGATGAAGAACATCTACAACATTGGCGCTTATCAAGTTCAGCAAGATGGCTTTGAACTTGACATCTGGTACTTAGATCAAAATTTGGGAGTTGACATCAATTACATTCCTGAAGACGGATACAACAAACAAAGTCTGGTTCAATTACTCGGATTAGATAAGCTCAACCGGAACCAAAAGGCGTCTCCTGATGGAATTTTCGACTACGTTGATGGGTTCACCATTATTCCAAGAAATGGACGTGTGATTCTACCTTGGCTGGAACCATTTGGTGAAGGAATCCGGGAGGTAATCACAAATCCAATCATTGCAGAACAGTATGCTTTCGATTCACTTTATACCCGTACCCCGACCGAGGCCAAGGTGATGTTTCCATCGAAGAACAGGTTCTCGATAAAGGGGGAGTACAAATCGAGTTCAAGCAATGAGATTTCCTTAAACGCAATCAACGTCCCAGAAGGGTCGGTATCTGTAACTGCAGGGGGTCGTGTTCTAACAGAGAACGTTGACTACCAAGTAGACTACAAACTCGGTCGGGTACGGATCATCAATCAAGGTCTCATTGATTCAAACACCCCTGTGGATGTCTCTCTTGAGAGCAACGAGCTGTTTGCACAGCAGCAACGAAATATGATTGGAGCCCGATTTGACTACAAGGTGAACAGAGATCTTCTCATCGGAGGTACCTTCTTGAGACTTTCAGAAAAGCCCATTACGCAGAAAATCGACTTTGGAAACGAGCCTGTAACCAACATGGTTTGGGGGGTTGATGGAAATTATAAGGCAGACATCCCGCTGATCACGAAGATGATTGATAAGCTCCCCTTCATTGATACCAAGGAAAAGTCAAGCATAAAGGTTTCTGGTGAATTTGCTCATTTGATTCCAGGGCATTCTAGAGCAATCGGTCGAAATGGAAACTCCTACGTGGATGACTTTGAGGGCAGCCAATCGTTCATTGACATGAAGAGCATCACAAACTGGAAATTGGCGGCTACTCCCCAAGGCCAAAAAGATAAATTTCCTGAAGGAGAGAATTTCAATTCCTTGGACAACAGTTTCAACAGAGCCCTCCTCAACTGGCGTGTAGTGGATCCATTATTTTATCAAGGAAGTGCGCCCGATCACATTCGCGACGATCCGAATATGTTGGATGACCACCGAATGCGAATCATTTATCAGCAGGAGGTTTTTCCAAATCGAAGCAACGACCAATTCACTCAAAACAACATTTCGATGTTGGATGTCACCTATTACCCGAATGAGCGCGGACCTTACAACTACGACATTGAAGATCTTGAGGAAGATGGAACTCTGAGCAATCCAAAGGAAAAATGGGCAGGGATTACTCGACGCGTCGATCAGAATGATTTTGAAGCAGCGAACATTGAATTCTTGCAGTTCTGGGTTATGGACCCATTCAACAGCGATGCGGATCCAGATCAGAATCACACAGGTGGGGATTTATACATAAACCTTGGAAACATCTCGGAAGACGTTATGTACGATGGCCAGAACTTGTACGAACAAGATCTTCCGAATAATGGTGCTGATGCTTCGGTACTTCCAGAAGATATTTCTGCATGGGGTCGGGTAACGAGAGGAGTGCCACTTTCACCAGGTTTCGACAACGAACCTACAACACGAATTTATCAAGATGCAGGAATGGATGGTTTGGTGGATGCGCAAGAGCGCCTCTTTTTTGAAGACTACTTGAATGCCGTTGAAGCAAAACACGGTACTGCCTCACCTGCTTTTCAGCAGGCACAAGGCGACCCATCGAACGATAACTACAACTATTACCGCGACGACGACTACGACCAGCTTGAATTTGACATTTTAGAACGCTACAAAAAATACAACGGTACTGAAGGAAACTCGCCTACCCGACAGCAATATGAAACCCAGAATCAAGCGGGCTTTGCAACTTCAGCAACTACCCAACCGGATAAGGAAGATTTGAATGCCGATAATGTGGTAAACAATGTAGAGGGCTATTATCAATATCGAATTCGCGTCAATCGGAATGACTTCAACCCGGGCAATGTTGGCCGAAACTTTATTACGAATGTGATTCGCCACGATGAAGAGGCTTCCGATGGGACGATTAAGTCTGTGAATTGGTATCAGATTAAGATTCCACTCAAAAGCGAAGACCGTCAGCGCATAGGCAACATCTCAGACTTTCGCAGCATTCGATTTATGCGGATGTTCATGACGGGCTTTGAAGAAGAAGTGCATATGCGTTTTGCGCGTTTGGAATTCATCCGAGGTGAGTGGAGACGTTTTCAGGAAGAACTCGATGACAATTCTGAGGGCTTTGCTAAGGACGATAAAACGGTATTCAACATTCGTGCGGTGAGCATTGAAGAAAATGGGACGAAGCAACCTGTGAACTACGTAGTTCCGCCGAACATCGTGCGAGAGGTCAATGTGAATACTGCCAACCTGCAACAGATCAATGAGCAAGCTATGTCCATTGAAGTTTGCGATTTGCAAGATGGCTATGCCGAAGCGGCTTATAGGAATGTCTTCTACGACATGCGTTTGTTTAAGCGTTTGAAAATGTATGCGCATGCCGAGGCCTTGCCCGGTCAGGATGACCTCCAAGATGGAGACCTGAGCATATTCGTCCGCATTGGGACAGATTTCACAGACAATTATTATGAATATGAAGTGCCACTGCAAGTGACCCTACCAGGTTTTTATCTGAATGATTTTGAAGCAGATCGATACGAGGTTTGGCCCATAGAAAACCAGGTGAACGTTCCGCTGGCGGAGTTACGAGGATTGAAGGTACAACGGGATCGGGAGCTCTTTGAAAACCCCAATGCCCTTCTCAAACGAAAGCGATATGGCGGCCGAATTGGTTTGGGAAATGCCTATGTAGTAGGTTCTCCTAACCTTGGGGAGGTAAAGGTCATTATGATCGGTGTTCGAAACCCTAGAGCAGATGCAGACCTAACCGGGAGTGACGATGGATTCTCGAAGTGCGCGGAAATTTGGGTAAACGAGATGCGCCTCAACGACTTCGACGACCAGCAGGGATGGGCTGCTTTGGGAAGAGTAAACGCCAAGTTGGCCGATTTGGCTATGGTGAGTTTGTCAGGAAGAATCAGTACACCCGGCTTTGGAAGTTTGGAGCAAAAAATCAATGAGCGCCAGAAAGAAACCAAGAAGAATTTCGACGCTTCGAGTACGGTTCAATTGGGTAAGCTTTTTCCTGAAAAAAGTGGAATTCAGCTTCCGATGTACGTCGGATATTCCGAAGACATTCAAGACCCGCAGTTCTCCCCATTGGCCGAAGACGTTCCTTTTGAAGAGTATGTCCAAGCTTGGGATACAAGAGGGGAACGCGATAGTGTAAAGAGGGCCATTCAAGACAAATCCATTCGCAAGAGCATCAATTTCTCTAATGTAAAAAAGGTGCGAAAAAAGGCAAGCCCTAAGCCAGGCGGACCCGGCGGCGATAAAGGCAAGGGAGAGGCCGAGAAGCAGCGAAAGCCGATGCCTTACGACATCGAGAACTTCACCTTCAACTATTCCTATTCGGAGCTTTTAGAAAGGGACTTTGAGACGGAACGGGATGTGACCAAGACTTATAGGGGTGGATTCAATTACGCTTATAGCCTCAACAGCAAACCCATCAAGCCTTTTACTAAGGTGAAGGCTTTGCGGTCAGAGAATTATCTGCGATTGATTCGCGAAACCAACTTCAATCCCCTCCCCCGATCTTTCACCTTCTCGACGAACATGAATCGGCAGTACAATGAGCGTCAGATTCGAAACAACAATCCAGGAATTCGAGCCGATCTACCTGCGTTCTTCAATAAGAGTTGGACTTGGGATCGAGTGTATAGCCTAAAATGGGACTTAACGAAAAGCTTACAATTTGATTTCAATGCCACGAATCAGGCTTTGGTAGATGAGCCGGATGGATTGGTGAATAAGGCTGAAGACGAGGGCCTATATGATGAATGGAAGAGGGATGTGTGGTCCAATCTTCAATCTTTTGGTGAGACGATGAATTACCGCCACACAGCAAACTTGTCCTATAAAATCCCGCTGGACTTGATCCCCGTTCTCGATTTCATGAGCAGCAACATTCGTTACAGTTCCAGCTACAATTGGATACGACAGCCCATCACTTTCGACGACATTGATTCTTTGCCAGATATTGGGAATACAATTCAGAACTCTGGAAACTTCTCTGGTAACCTCAACTTCAACATGAGGACCTTATATAACAAGAGCGGCTATTTGAAAACGGTTCAAAGAAAGGCGCGAACCTCTCAGGCCCAGCGCAAGAAACAAAAGGAACGGCGCAAGAAGGCGAAAGGCGATGACCCAGACGATAAAAGCGGGGAAAACCAAGATAAAAAGTCGACGCCAAAAGGGCAGAAGTTTACCGTTGTTGATCGTTTCTTCAACCTCCTGATGAGTGTTCAAAACGCCTCAGTCACCTATTCTCAAAACAGAGGGATTTTGCTCCCTGGCTACTCGCCAAAAACCAATGTGATGGGTATGAGCCCAGACTTCAGTGCACCAGGGCCAGGATTCATCTTTGGAAAGCAGAACAGTTTTGGGGAAGATGAACTTGACTTCCCAGAATATGCAGCTACTCGAGGTTGGCTGGTTCAAGAGGAGAATTTGAACATGCCGGCCACCTATAGTTATGGTACAAACCTAAACATGCGCTTTACCGCTCAGCCAATTAAAGATTTACGACTTACGTTTTCAGCCGACAGAAGGTATTCCACGAGTACCAATGAGTATTTCCGCTGGGTTCCAGACTCAACCAACTCGGAGGGGGGAGCCTATTTCGGGCAAAGTCCTGTGACAACTGGAAATTTTAGTACCAGTGTTTCCAGTTGGAGGACCACCTTCACTCCGTTGGATTCAAACAATTCGAGCACGACTTTCCGCCAATTCTTGACCAATCGAGTTGTAATTTCAGAGCGCCTGGGTGGTGAGAATTCAGCATCGAACGGAGCACACGCCACCGATGCTGACTATAAGGAAGGGTATGGACAAGGAAATATTGATGTGCTTATACCAGCTTTCATCGCTGCGTATACGGGAACTTCGGTCAATTTGGTGAAGTTAAATCCGCTGGACGTGATTCCAAAATTCAACTGGCGCCTAACCTACAACGGCTTGAGTAAGATTGAATGGTTTAAGAAACGCTTCAAGAAGATTACCATCAACCACACCTACAATTCGAATTTGACAATTGGGGGCTTTGTAAACAACCAGCGTTATCAAGACTTAGATGGTGATGGTTACCCAGATTTGGATGGAGTAGGCTTTGACCTAGACAGCAACTTCATCACCCAAAACCAATATCAGAACGTTAGTATTGTGGAGTCTTTCAGTCCGCTCATGAAGGTGGATATGACTCTCAATAATTCCCTGATAGCCAAACTGGAATTTAAGCGAAGTCGGACGCTCACTTTAAACCCGAGCAACAACCAGATCATGGAAACGCGTTCCATAGAGTACATTTTTGGAACAGGTTACACCTTCAAGAACGTGAAGTTTCCGATTGAATTTAAGCCTGGTCAGAAGATTAAGAGTGATTTTAAAACACGCGCAGATTTCTCCATTCGGGACAACCAAACGGTAGTTCACAGGATTATTGAAGATGAGCACGAAACAACGGCGGGGATGTACGTATTCTCTATAAAGCTTACGGGAGATTACAAGATCAACAAGCAACTTACGCTTCGGGCTTTTTACGATCGCATCCTGAACAGACCTAAGATGTCGAATACCTTCTTAAACGCCAATGCCAATTTCGGGGTTGCCTTGAGGTTTACCTTGTCCTAGACCTATTCCTAGAATCCACTTCGATCAAGAGGTTTTCAGTCTTCTTTTTAGCTAAATTCGCGCCTTCGCTATGGGCGTAGAAAGCAACAGCATTCAATCAAAAAGTTTGGCCTTTACCCTTTCGGATCGCATCCGAGTTTACGCAGCATTTGGTAAGTTACGCTTGTCGAGCTTAGTCGTTTTTTCGGCGGCTATCTCTTACTTGGTTGCCCCTGGAAGCTTTAATCTAACTGCATTCTTAGCATTGATTATCGGTGGTTTTTTAGTGACAGCTGCCTCAAATGGCTACAATCAGTTGCTCGAACGTGATCTCGATAAGTTGATGGATCGCACTCGAAACAGACCACTTCCCCAAGGGAAGATGGCTGTTGTTGAAGGAGTTGTTGTCGCTTCAATTTTTGCGGTTGTTGGTCTCTTTCTACTTTGGTATTTCTTAAATCCATTGAGCCTTGTTCTAGGAACTCTGGCAACTTTCCTCTACGTGGTTATTTATACTCCCATGAAGCGCATTCATCCGATTGCCGTTTTAATTGGAGCTTTCCCAGGCGCCATTCCTCCTATGCTTGGATACATTGCTGCGACTGGAGAATTTGGATTGATTCCAGGCATTTTGTTTGCCGTTCAGTTTGTATGGCAGTTCCCTCATTTCTGGGCCATTGCATGGCGTCTTCACGACGATTATCAAAAAGCTGGATTTCATTTGCTGCCTTCATGGGGCGGTAGAAACAAGGCATCTGCTTTTCAAATGATGTTCTACAGCATTCTACTCATACCTACCTCAGTACTGCCTTTTGTGTTTGGCATTACGTCTTGGATGTCCTTGGTAGTTTGTTTGCCTTTAAGTATTCTGTTTGCCCTTTTGGGAGTCAAATTCTATCGCAGTCAACAAATGGATGATGCGAAGCGTTTGATGTTTGCATCCTTCATTTGGTTGCCTTTGGTACAAATGTCATTTTTACTTTAACAAATGGAACAAGCAGACTATTTACACGAGGAATTGATTCGCAAGCGAAGGACCTATAAATCTCTCATGTGGGTTGGGTTGTTGAGCGTGATAATGTTGTTCGCAGGTTTAACCTCAGCATACATCGTTCGGCAAGCTGAAGGGAATTGGTTGTATTTTGATATGCCGACCTCCTTTTATTGGAGCACCTTCTTTATCGTATTGAGTAGTGCAACAATTTTCCCCATTGCACGCTTTGCAAAAGCCGGAAATCGGAAGATGGTTTCATACAGTCTACTGGCAACTTTTGCCCTTGGAATTGCCTTCACATATTCGCAGTTTTCTGGCTGGGATGAGCTCGTTGCAGCAGGCGTTTTCTTTGCGGGAACAGAGAGTAATGCCTCCGGATCTTTTCTTTATGTCATCACAGGTGCGCACTTGGCTCACTTGGCTGGGGGACTTTTCGCCCTCATTTTCAGTTGGATAAAAAATGCATTGGGTAAATATGATTCCGAGAATTACACAGGTCTGGAGCTGACTGCCATGTACTGGCATTTTTTAGACTTATTATGGATATATTTGCTCCTCTTTCTAGTTTACATTCGCTAATCTGAGAACATCTAACTGTCTATGTCTGGTGAAGCAAGCAAAGTAATCGATCAAACAACTCTCTGGGAGGGTGGTCGGTCTCCTTTCAGTGTGAGTTATGGTAAAATGATGATGTGGTTTTTCCTCATCTCTGATGCCCTTTCTTTTGGGGGCCTTCTGGCTTCTCTTGGTTTTATGAAACTGAAATATGCCGACGTATGGCCTAGCTCAGAATTAATCTTCACTCACCTTCCGGGTACCCATGGTCATTTCCCACTCATCTATGTGGCCTTAATGACCTTCATTCTGATTGTGAGTTCAGTTACCATGGTATTGGCCGTAGAGGCTGGTCACCGAATGGACCGCAAAGGAGTAACACTTTGGTTGGCTCTAACCGTAGTTGGAGGTTTGTTCTTCGTCGGATCTCAAGCTTGGGAATGGATGACTTACATCGCTGGTCCTGATGGAGATATCAGCACTTGGGCTGACAATGCAACGCTTTCTGGGCATTACTATGGAGAAGGTTTCTCGGCCGACAATCCAGTTCCTGGGGTTCCTCAATACGCCCAGTTCTTCTTCTTTGTGACTGGCTTCCACGGAACACACGTATTCTCTGGAGTAGTCATCAACTTCATTATTTTATTGAACGTTTTAAAAGGTAAGTACGAGAAAGTAGGCCATTATGAAATGGTTGAGAAAGTTGGTTTGTACTGGCACTTTGTAGACCTAGTATGGGTTTTTGTATTCACCTTCTATTACCTCATCTAAGTTATAGCCCTGAAGATGGAAAGAGACGACATCATTGAATATAGCCTCGACACTCACCACAGTGAAGAAGAGGGAAAGAAAATCCGAAAGAAAATCATCTTCGTAACTGTACTTCTTACAGTTGTTACGGCTGTAGAAGTTGGTTTAGGAATTTGGGCCTCTGGAATGGACGGCATCAAATGGGAGATGGTCAAATGGTCTTTCATTATTATGACACTCGTGAAGGCTGGTTACATCGTAATGGTCTTTATGCACCTTGGAGATGAACGCAAGAGCTTGCGCTACTTTATCTTGGCGCCGTACGCTTTGTTCATCCTCTATCTGCTCTTTATCTTAGTTTCTGAAGCGAATGTGCTTTTTGGGATTCGGGAGTTGCTCAGATTGTCCTAATGCATGAATAAAAAAAGTCTATTCAAATGGGGAGCTCTGTTCCTCATTTTACTCTTTCCGTCCGTATTGTACTTGATGTTATCAACGGGTAAACACAACCTGTTCGATTTGCCCTATTTCGCACCTCAACAGCAAGTTGCCGAGACGTTTGAATTCCCATTGGAGTTCGACGACCGCGACGAGATTAAGGTTCTGGCATATTTCAAAGATGAAGAAGTCGAGTACAACTCAAGGGTCTTACTTCAATTACAGCATCTGAGTGCCAAACTGAATATTCCTGAATTGACATACAACCTCTTTTTTGAAGGTAAAAAGCCAGACGACAAAGAATTACAAGCGCTTTTGGGAGCCAAATATGTACGCAGTTTCGAATTCAGAACGAAATCCTTTGCAAGCATGAATTTCGATTTGGAAGAAGGTTCATTGAGCGCTGGAGAATGGGTACTTCTGATCGATAAACAAAACAAGGTACGAGGCGTTTATTCAGGACAGGAGTACTCGAAGATGAAAGAGTTGGGCGAAGACATAAAAGCTCTGAAGGCTCAAGAATTCGTTCCCAAGAAAAAACGATGACAAGAAAGACAGCGAGCAGATTACTTTGGATTTTCACCTTCGTAGTTTATGCACTCGTAATTGTCTTGCACGAATTGCCAGGACCAGAGTCGAGTCCATCTTGGACAATTTATCAGCCAAAGCTGAATGCCATCATCAATGGAAGTTGTTTCCTAATCCTAATATTTTCATTCATCGCAATTAAGAATAGGGCAGTGGGGTTACACCAAAACCTAAATACCGCTGCAATGTTTTTGTCCCTCATCTTCTTGCTGAATTATGTCCTTTACCACAGCCTTTCGGGAGATACAGCCTACGGGGGCGAAAACAAAAGTCTCTATTACTTCATACTATTGAGTCATATTTTTCTCGCCGGAATTTCCCTACCAATGATATTGTTCTCGTGGCTTCGTGGCTTCTATGGAGACGTAGCTGGGCATAAAAAGCTCGTGCGTTTCACTTATCCCATTTGGCTTTATGTCACATTAACTGGAGTCCTTGTTTACCTATTTTTGTCTCCTTACTATGGCTAAGATTTTCGTCTATACTTTGCTCACCATCGCATTGCTTTTCCTTTCTTCGGATTTGAATGCTCAGTGCAGTATGTGTAGAGCCATTGCAGAATCGTCCATTGAAGGCGGAAGCAAAATGGGTACTGGATTAAATTCAGGGATCATGTACTTGATGGGCATCCCCTACATCCTTTTGGTGGTGATGGGAGTTTTGCTTTTCAAAAAGCCAAAATTGCATTAGGCGGTCATCCGAAAGATTCGTTGCGTCCTATTCGTTTCCTTGTTACATTTGTTGAAGTTCTTTTAGTATTACTTATAAAGAAAGGGGAAGGGAGTCGGCCCGATGAACCCTTGGCAACCTCCATTGAAAGATGGAAAGGTGCTTCGTCCGACCACGCCATGCGTGGGTAGATAAGTTGATAATCCAATAACGGTGAACAATGAATCTCTTCCACAGCTGGTGGCAAGGGATTTTTTTTTGGATTGAAATGAAAAGAGACATACGCGAAATACTTGAACATAGAATCTTGGTCCTCGACGGAGCCATGGGAACTATGATTCAAGGGTACACCCTAGAAGAGGAAGACTTTAGAGGTGAACGCTTTAAGGATCATGAGCACTCGCTCAAGGGCAACAACGATCTTTTGACCATCACCCAGCCGCAGATCATTAAGGACATTCATTCTGCATATTTCGAGGCTGGTGCAGACATCGTTGAAACGAACACATTCAGCTCAACCACCATTTCTCAGGCAGACTACAGCCTAGAAGAAATCGCCTACGAGCTCAATTACGAGTCGGCTAAAATCGCCGCGGAAGTTGCCAAAGAATGGACGGAACGACAGCCGGACAAACCTCGATTTGTTGCGGGCTCAGTTGGGCCAACCAACAGAACTGCCTCCCTATCACCCGACTTGAACAACCCGGGTTACCGTGCGGTGGATTTTGATGACTTGTTCGAAGCTTATGCACAACAAATCAGTGGATTGATTGATGGAGGTTCCGATCTCTTATTGATCGAAACCATATTCGATACTCTAAATGCAAAGGCGGCTCTGGCAGCAGCAACGGAGGTTCAAGAAGAGAAGGGCACCAATCTCCCAATCATGATCTCAGGTACAATTACAGATGCCAGCGGAAGAACATTGTCTGGGCAGACAACGGAGGCGTTTTTAATTTCACTTACCCACCAACCCATTTTGAGCATTGGCTTAAACTGTGCTTTAGGAGCTAAACAACTGCGCCCTTACCTGCAGGTATTGTCAGACAAAGCCGATGTGCTTACTAGTGCACATCCGAACGCTGGCTTACCGAATGAATTTGGCGAATACGATCAAAGCCCCAACGATATGGGAGAACAAATAGAAGGTTTCCTCAAAGAAGGGCTCCTCAATATTATAGGAGGATGCTGCGGCACAAGCCCAGCTCACATTAAGAGGATTGCCGAAGTGGCGTCGCAATACCAACCGAGAAAGAAGAAAGCTTTAGTATGAGTGTTGAATTTCGTCCGCTCCGTTTGAGTGGCCTAGAACCCCTAGTCGTTTTTGAAGGAGCGAACTTTGTGAATGTTGGTGAACGGACCAATGTAACAGGCTCGAGAAAATTCTTGCGCTTGATTCAGGAAGATAAATATGATGAAGCGGTTGCAGTTGCGCGCGATCAAGTTGAAAACGGCGCACAGATTCTGGATGTGAATATGGATGAAGGAATGCTCGATGGTGTTGACGCCATGGTTCGATTCTTAAACCTTATTTCAGCGGAACCAGACATCGCACGGGTTCCATTTATGATCGATAGCTCGAAGTGGGAGATCATCGAAGCGGGCTTGAAATGTTTGCAGGGGAAAGGTGTCGTCAATTCCATTAGTCTAAAAAATGGAGAAGAGGAGTTTCTGTGGCAAGCTAAGCGGATTAAACGCTATGGAGCTGCAGTGGTTGTTATGGCCTTTGACGAGGATGGCCAAGCCGATACCTATCAGCGACGCATCGACATCTGTAAGAGATGTTATGACTTGCTTGTGAAGGAGGTGCAATTTCCTGCGGAAGACATCATCTTCGACCCAAACATCTTTCCCGTAGCCACCGGAATAGAAGCACATAACAATTACGCAGTTGATTACTTCAAAGCAACGAAGTGGATAAAAGAGAACCTACCAAATGCTAAGGTTAGTGGAGGAGTAAGCAACGTCAGTTTTTCTTTTCGTGGAAATCAACGCGTGCGGGAGGCAATGCATTCATCGTTCCTATATCACGCCATCCAGAACGGTATGGACATGGGAATTGTTAATCCCAGTTTGCTTGAAGTTTATCAGGAGATTCCGAAGGATTTACTCGAGCGAGTTGAAGATGTAATTCTCAACCGAAATGATAATGCCACCGAGGCTCTAGTGGACTTTGCTGAGCAATTTAAGAATACAAAGCTGCAAATTAAGCAGGATATAGCTTGGCGTGAAACACACGTTGAAGGTCGTCTTGCACACGCTCTAGTGAAAGGAATTGAAGAGTTTATCGTGGAGGATACAGAGGAAGCTCGTGTTAAATACGGAAGCCCTTTAGACGTCATTGAAGGACCCTTGATGGCTGGAATGAACGAGGTTGGAGATCTGTTCGGTTCGGGCAAGATGTTCCTTCCACAAGTGGTGAAAAGTGCTCGCGTGATGAAGAAGTCTGTCGCCTATCTAGAGCCTTATTTGGAAGAGGAGAAGCGAGGTGGAGGCAGTTCTACGGCTGGAAGAATTCTACTTGCCACTGTGAAGGGCGATGTGCACGACATTGGAAAAAACATTGTTGGTGTAGTGCTCGCATGCAACAACTACCACATTGAAGATTTAGGTGTGATGGTGCCCGCGAATAAAATTCTTGAAGAAGCTAAGCTTCGGGGAGTCGACGCCATCGGACTTAGTGGGTTGATTACTCCGAGTTTAGACGAAATGGTGCACGTCGCCAAGGAGATGCAAATCGAAGGATTCGACATTCCCTTATTGATCGGGGGAGCCACAACTTCTAAGATACATACCGCCGTCAAGATCAAACCTCAATATAAATCGGCGGTAGTGCATGTCAACGATGCATCTAGGGCTGTTACCGTGATGGAAAAGCTCTTCGGAAGTGATAAGGAGGAGTACCGGAAATCTCTAGAAATAGAGTATCAAGGCCTAAAGGAACGTCATGAAGCGAGTCGAAATGAGAAGAAACTCTTGAGTTTTTCTGAAGCCATTTCCCGTGCTCCAAAATTTAGTTTTGATCAGATTGTAGAGCCTAAAAAATTGGGACTGTCCTATTTTAAGAACTACTCCCTGCGCGAAATTCGGAACTACATCGATTGGACTCCATTTTTCCAGACTTGGCAATTGCACGGCTCTTTTCCGGAAATACTAAAGGATAAGAAGGTGGGTGAGGAAGCTACTAAGTTGTACTCGGATGCGCGTGAAATGCTCGATCAAATTGTTTCTCAAAAGTGGCTTCAAGCGAATGGTGGAATTGGAATCTTTCCTGCAAATAGAGTAGGGGAAGACTTAGCTTTATTCACAGAATCTGGGGAAGAGTTTGAACGATTCTCAATGCTCAGACAGCAACTACCTTTGAAGGAAGGAAAGCACAATCAAAGTTTGGCCGATTACGTGGCGCCCCTAGAATCTGGCAAACGCGATTACGTCGGATGTTTTGCTGTCACTTCAGGTTTGGGTATAGAGGCGAAGCTTAAGGATTTTGTAAACGACGATTATTCTTCGATTATGCTGAAGGCTTTGGCTGATCGGTTGGCAGAAGCCTTTGCTGAATTGCTTCATGAAAAGCTGAGGAGTTTACTTTGGGGATATGCACCGGCAAATTTGACCAACGAGGCTTTGATACGGGAGCAATACCAGGGCATTCGACCAGCGCCAGGCTATCCCGCTTGTCCCGATCACACTGAGAAAACCAAGATTTTTAAACTCCTGAATGCCGAAGAAGAACTCGAAATGGAGCTGACAGAATCCATGGCTATGATCCCTGGCGCAGCTGTGAGCGGTTGGTATTTTGCCCATCCTGAAAGCAGGTACTTCAATGTTGGAAAAATTGGTGAAGATCAGCTGAAGGATTACGCGGAGCGAAAGGGAATGGACTTGGAGGAAATGCGGCGTTGGTTGAGTCCAATTCTAGCCTAGAAAGCAGACCGAAAAATGCCAAGTTATTTCTATTGAACTTCGGCCTTAGCCTTCACAAAATGCCCAATGATGTTGTCGTCGCCATAAGCGATGAGTTTTTCATCCTTGAAGAGTGCTGGGAAAACAAAAGCATCGTGCGGACGATCTTTTCGATGCGTAGGGTACACTTCAATATTGATGTTCTCTTGCTCAACGTATTCAAGAACCACTGAGCAGGCGTGGCAATGGTCGGTGGTATAAAGACTGTATCCCATAACTCGTTATCGTTGGCAAATGAAACGAAAGCTGTTAAAATGAACTGTCAATGCCTTGACACACACGAATTTCCTTCACTTACCTTTCATCCAAGCATCCGACCACAGGGGATTCTCATTTCCCATTGGGAAAATCTTGATTTTTCCAGGGCTTTGCTGAGTTACATTTGTTTCCGTTCGAAAACTATGAAGTCAAAGGCAATCTTATTTCTCAGTGTTTTTCTTCTCGCGTCTACCGGGAATTTGAAAGCGCAAACGTATTGGAGTCTCGAGCAGTGCATTACCCACGCACTTGAGAACAACCTTCAAGTAAAGCAAACGAAGCTTCAAACCCAGCTAAGTGGAGAGTCACTGAAGGCCACCTCGGGAAACTTTTATCCATCGGTAAACGGGTTTGCCACGAACATTTGGAATTTTGGGCAAACGATTGACCCCCTCACAAACACCTTTGCCACCAACACTGTGCGCACGAACCAATTGGGCATTTCGGCGAACGTCGACCTGTTTAAAGCTGGGCAAAACGTCAATGCAAAGAAGAGAGACCAATATGCTCTAGAGGCAAGTCGACATGATTTAGACAAGATGCGAAATGATGTTTCGCTATTGATCGCTTCTGCATATTTGAACATCTTGTTTTCTGAAGAACTTCTTGAGAACAGTATTGCCCAAACACAATTGACCCAAAAGCAAATTTCAAGAAACAAGAAACTTTACGCCGCTGGTTCCATACCACGGGGTGATTTGTTGAATGTGGAATCGCAATTGGCTGGCGAAGAACTCTCCGTTGTGAGAGCTCAAAATCAGTTAGACCTAGCTTATTTGAATCTGATCCAACTGCTCCAGGTGGATTCAATTCAAGATTTTCGGGTTGTGAAACCAGATCTCAGTGTTGGCGATGACGCGGCCATCAATACAACGACCGGCCAAATTTACGACCAAGCATTGCGCGTTCTTCCAGAAATAAAGAGTGCAGAGAATAGACTTTACAGTGCTGACAGAGCCATTGCGTTCAATCAATCCTTCGGATTGCCAAGTCTGAGGTTAAACGCTAATTTGGGAACTGGATATTCAGGAGCTCGTCCAGATTTATCGAAGCCGGTTGCACAAGATCCCGTTCCATTCGCCACCACCGCCAGTGGAGAGCAAGTCTTTATTCAGTCGGTAGGTTATCCTGAAATAATGCCCTTTGGCACTCAATTAAATGAGAACCTCAACCAATCGATTGGCTTGACCTTGAGCATTCCAATTTTCAATAAAATGCAAGTAAGTACTGGAACAAGCATTGCACGCATCAACTACGACATTCGTGAGAATGGGCTACGCATCGCGAAAAATACAGTCTATCAGAACATTCAATCGGCATACGCAGATGCGAAGGCGGCTCTTAATCAGTATCGGGCATCTCAAAAAGCACTGGATGCTCTCCGTGAATCATTCAAGTACGTTGAACAAAGATTCGATGTGGGAATGATCAACTCTGTTGATTACAACACGGCTAAGGTGAACGTCACTCGGGCGGAGTCAGACTTTCTTCGTTCGAAATACGACTACGTCTTTAAGACGAAGATTCTAGATTTTTATCAAGGCAAGCCAATTACTCTAAACTGATGTTCAAGAATAAGACAAGAATTGGGATAGCACTTGGAGTTGTACTTCTCGTTGTTGCCGTAGTGATCAAGAAGAACTTCGGGAAGCAAGGCTTGGAAGTCTTTGTGCAGTTGGCCGAGAAAGGGAACATCACCGAATTAGTTTCTGCTAATGGGAAAGTTCAACCAGAAGTTGAGGTTAGCATTAGCCCTGAAGTCGCCGGAGAGGTGATTGAAGTAATGGTCGTAGAGGGTCAAAAAGTAAAGGCCGAGGACTTATTGCTGCGCATCAACCCAGATTTATTGGAGTCTGCACGGGATCGAGTAGAGGCAGGAATGAATACCTCAAGAGCGAACCTTGCGAATGCGAAAGCGCGATTGGCGCAAACAGAATCGAGAATGATTCAATCGGAGGCGAGCTACAAAAGAAGTAAAACACTCTACGATCAAAAAGCAATTTCTGAGGCTGAATTTGAGGCCGCACAAGCTTCATATGAGGTAGCGAAGGCCGAAGTTGAAGCCGCCGTGCAGAGTGTGTCGGCTGCCGACTACAGCATTCGATCAGCGCAAGCTACACTCAAAGAAGCCCAGCGAAATCTTTTGAGAACAGAGATTCGTGCACCTATGGACGGTACCATCAGTTTGTTGGATGTAGAGCCAGGGGAAAAGGTTGTGGGAACAGCTCAAATGGCAGGTACTGAGTTGCTGAGGATTGCAAACCTCGAGAACATGGAAGTGAATGTTGAGGTGAATGAAAATGACATCATTCGGGTGAGCATTGGCGATACCGCAGACATTGAAGTCGATGCCTACGTCGATCGGAAGTTCAAAGGAATTGTAACGGAAGTCGCGAATACAGCAAAGACTGGCTTGATGCAGAGCAGCGATCAGGTAACCACTTTTGAAGTTAAGGTGCGCATATTGAGAAGTTCGTATTCAGATTTAATTGACGCCAAAAACCCGCATCTTTCGCCTTTTCGACCTGGGATGAGCGCGATGGTCGATATTAAAACCGATCGCGTAGAACAAGTGCTTAAAATTCCAATTCAATCAGTTACTCTTAGAGAAGACACAAACATTGTTGCGGACAATGTGGACGATCGGCAGAAGGAATGTGTGTTCCTGCACGACGACGGACAGGTTCACCTCTTATTTATTGAAACAGGTATTCAAGACAGTGAATTTATTGAAGTCACTTCGGGCATTGAAGAAGGACAAGCAATTGTTTCTGGCCCTTACAGTGCAATCACGAAGATGCTGAAGGAAGGCAAAAAGGTTGTTGTGATCGACAAAGAAGATGCCTTCGAAAAGGCCGAAGAAGAATAGGGATGGCTCTCATTCTGAACATCGAAACCTCCACCACGAATTGTTCCATTTCCCTGGCAAAAGATGGAAATGTTTTAGCCTCTTCAGAAAAGAATGAAGGCTATTCGCATGCCGAGAATTTGGCCAGTATGGTCGAAGATTTGCTCTCTAAACACAAGCTCGACCGGAAAGAACTAGATGCCATTTGCGTTGGGAAAGGACCAGGATCTTTTACTGGATTACGCATCGGCGTTTCCTTTGCGAAGGGACTTTCTTTCGGTTTGGGGATTCCCTTGATCTCTATTGGTAGTCTGGAAATTCTCCTAGAACAAGCCATGGCTGAAGAACCCAAATACGACCTTTACGTCCCTACGATAGACGCACGAAGAATGGAAATTTATTGCGCCATGTTTGACGCGGAGAGGCGTCCAATTCATGGTGTTCAGGCGAAGGTCGTTGAGGAAGGTAGTTTTCAAGAATTCATCGGGGAGAGCAGTTGCTTGATCTTTGGAGACAATGCAACAAAACTTCGTGGTTTGGTAAAAGATGATGTCCGCTTGTGGGATGTGTTTCCCTCAGCACGTTCCATGTGTGCCCTGGGCGAGCAGTTTTTTAAAGACAAAATCTTTGAGGACACAGCCTACTTTGAGCCATACTACTTAAAGGATTTCCGTGTTGGAGCACCGAAAAAGCTCCTGTAACGAGGGTCCCGTCGATTCCTGACTCAATCCTTAAAGAAGCTTGAAAGCGCTAAGTACTTATTGGTGGTATTCATATCTGAAACGAGTTATTGTAATGACGTTGAGCTCTTCGTCTTTGCTGAGTTCTGCTTTGAGTAGTAGGCTATCGACTTCGTAGATAAACTCTCTTGAGCGAACCAGTTTTCCATTCACAGTTTTCTTTTCTCGAAGAACATTGCCCATCTCGTCGTATTCGTAAACGTATTTGATTTCCCTATTCTTGAAGAGATTTTCATTGCGGTTGATCTCAATCAATCGACCTTCAAAATCGTACTTGAAGCGAGTCTTACTTCCTCTGCTAATGCTTAGGTACAGGGTTTCTTCAAAAGAAAGGCTTCCGAAGTTATTCCGAGTTGTGCTCGTTTCTTTGTACGGAACGCCTTGGGTGTTGAGATAGATTTTGCGAATGCTTGAATCGTTCATCACGACGTATTCGAACTTTTCTGTTTTTACCTTCGTGGAAGGCCCTTTCTCAATTTTATACCGAAAAGCTGTGGTGTTGGATCCCCGAAAATATTCTTCACCAACAACCCTTTTGTTTGAATCATAGAGGTATCGTACAGAGGAAAATCCGCTCCGCTCAAAATTCGATTTCTTAATAATCTCATCGATGGAGTTGTAGGCGTATGCTTCAGCAGAAGTATCAATTTCCCCATTGGGAAGTTTGAAGGTGTTGAGCTTTTCAACCAATTTACCAGAACGGTCAAATTGATATTGAACAACTACGCCTTTTGAGGTAATGGGCTGCATCTCACGTTTGATGGAAATCTCACCGAGTACGGCTTTAATCGTATTGTTCCGAATGAATTCAGGGTTGAAATAACTCGGATGTTCGTCAGGAATTCCCTTGTCGAACAGGATTACTTGGGACCAGCCTTGAAATGAAAGCCACATGAACAAAGAGAGCACAGAAATCCGCATCAATCAATCTGTTTGAGGGCTTCAGCAACTTCTGTAACTGGGAGCTTACAGGATTTGTTCACACAGACATAAATTCTCGTCTCACCTTCTGTGTATTTAAACTCGAGCAAGGGCAAGTCACTGTCGCCCATACTTCCAATCAGTAGTTTGTTGGGAACGTAAGTCCGGTTAATCTCAGCAACTTTTGCTTTCAATTCCTTTCCAGAAACAGCCACTTCATAGAAGGGGAAAACTTGGTGCAACATGAGTAGTGACCAGTTGGAATAAGCCGAGCCATATTTGCTGATGTATTCTTGCACGTTGTTCAACATTCCCTTTGAGAGTGTCAGATAAGCCTCGTTGTCAAGATAGGTTCCAAGGTAAAAGAGCCCTTTGGCCAAGCTTGAATTGCTAGAAGGCATTACATTGTCGTTCACCTCCATTTTGCGCGCAATCAGTGAAGGATCTTCGTTAGATGTGAAGAAGAACATTTTGTTTTGTTCGCTGAAGAAGTGTTCGATGCTATAGTCTGCAAGAATTTTCGCTTCGGTCAACCATTTTTCATCGAAGGTGCTTTGGTACAGATTTACGAAAGCTTCAATGCAGTGGGCGTAGTCTTCTAGGTAGGCGTTGATGGTGCTTTTTCCACCCTTGTATGAATGCCACAATCCACCGTCTTCTTTTTTCTGCTGACTTAAAATGAACTCCGCTCCTTTTTCAGCCCTTGCCAAAAACACCTTGTCACCGAGAGCGTCATAGGCCTCAGTGTATGCTGAAATCATCATCGCATTCCACGAAGTCAAACTTTTGTCATCGAGGCCGGGCTTTTCACGTTCCCAGCGAACCTTGTGTAGTTTTTCTTTTAGCTCATTGATCTTAAGCCTTAAGTCCACTTCACTGAGATTGTATTTCTGAGCAAGCGCTCCTTCCTGCATGCCGCGAAGAAGAATGTAGTGCCCTTTTTCCCAAATGCCAGAAGAGTTCACATTGAAGTAGTCGGCGAACAGAGGAAAATCTTCCCCAAGAAGACTTTTCAGTTCTTCCTTTGTCCAGATGTAATACATTCCTTCTTCCCCTTCACTGTCCGCATCTAGGGCAGAGTAAAAGGCGCCTGATTTATCCGACAGTTCTCGTTCAATAAACGCAAGACTTTCACGCACCACTTGAGCGTAATCTTCCTTGCCGTATCGGGTGAAAGCCTCTGAATAAAGCCCGACCAATTGTGCATTGTCGTAGAGCATTTTTTCGAAATGAGGAACCTTCCAGCGCTCGTCGGTTGAGTAGCGCGCGAAGCCTCCACCAAGTTGATCATAAATACCACCTCGAGCCATCTTATCTAAAGTGAGCTCAACGTGTGCGTCAACTTCTGAATCGCTGAAGAGGCTTGCATAGCGCATTAAAAACAAGTAGTTGTTTGGAAGAGGAAATTTTGGTGCGCGGTTCGGTCCCCCTTCAACTTTGTCGAATTGTGCTTCCCAATTTTCTACCGTTGTCTGCAAGGTCGACTTTTCAAATGCTGCTGCTTCACCATTGAGGGCAATCAGTTCGTTTTGTTGCACTCCGCTGGTCAGCCGGTCGGCAAATTCATAAACCTCTTCAGCGTTGGTATTGAATTCATTCACAACGCGTTCCAAGACAGAAACCCACTGGTCTTTCTTGAAATAAGTTCCTCCAAAAAATGGCTTTCCATCTGGAAGTGCGATGCAATTCAATGGCCAGCCTCCGCGTCCAGTCATCAATTGAACGGCATCCATGTACACTTGATCAATATCTGGTCGTTCCTCGCGATCCACTTTAATGCAAACAAAATTGTCATTCATGACTTTCGCAACTGCGGTATCTTCAAACGATTCGCGTTCCATCATATGGCACCAGTGACAAGCTGAATAGCCGATGCTTATGATGATGAGCTTGTTCTCATCTGCGGCCTTTTGCAATGCTTCTTCTCCCCAAGGATACCAGTTCACAGGGTTGTGAGCGTGCTGCAAAAGGTATGGACTGCTTTCGTTTATGAGGGCGTTCCTATGTTCATGCTTGTCCGTCATCTCATTTGGGTTCGTCGAATCGCACCGACTGAAGGCGGTGGCGAGCATTAAAAAGAGGAGGTATTTCAAAAGCTTCAATTGAATTACTCAAATATACTAGCCTAGACTTGATGAATTGAACGACGTTTGGCTCTAGAATTCGAATTCTTCTCGAATGTCGATGCTGATCGTTCTGGTCAGAAAAAGAGCTTTCCCAGAAATTTCGCCTTTTACATCAATTTCTACGGGCCCGTTTAAGGCTAATCGAACAAATGCGCCAAGATTGTTGGCGAAGCCAGAGTCGAAATTTGCACGTACTGGGCAGTGGTATTCTCCACTTGATTCAGGTGGAATAACAATTTCTTTCGTGATGTTCGCTCTTCCTATGCGCATGGTGTCTGCGAAGGCTTCCAAATCAGAATCAACAATGCGTATTTCGTACTTGTTTGGATTGCTGATCTCAACCATTAGGTCCAATTCAACAAATTTCGAAGTAACTCGCTTTACGTGGGCGCTCTTAACCCCATGCAACTCTACATCCTTGTATAACAGTCCACAAGAGGATAGGAGTGCACTCAAGGCGAAAAAAAGTAGGGCAGATTTGCCTAGAGAAATGAGACGCTGATGCATGCTTTTTGCTGGGGCTGAAAAGTATGAAATTTAACGCCTTAATATTGAACAATGTTTATGCCCTTTCAATTCAAGAAGACATATGCCGGGCAAAGCATATAATTGGTCAATTTTGCGACAGATGACTATCAGATTTTGGCTGCTTTTCTTCTTGTTGGTTCCTGTTGTATCGAGCGGACAAATCGTCGATGATTTTAGCGATGGAAATTTTATTTCCATGCCGGCCTGGAGTGGTATGGACAGTCATTTTGTAGTCAACACAAGTCAAGAACTACAGCTTCTGGCAAGTCCAATAACATCAGAGTCCTTTTTAAGTACCTCGAACCTTCTGATGGACAGCATTGAATGGAAGTTCCGTTGCAGGATGGATTTTAACCCTTCATCTTCCAATCGAGCCTTGGTTTATTTGGTTTCGGATAGTGCTGATTTACGCTCTGCACTCAATGGGTATTTTGTGATGATTGGAAACTCTGCCGACGAAATCAGTTTGTATCGTCAGCAAGGAAGCGGTACACCAAGCAAAATAATTGACGGAGCCGATAGCACTGCGTTCGCGAACTCAGTGGATGTGAAGGTTCGTGTTCGGCGCGATGTATTGGGAAATTGGACTTTGGAACACGATGTCAATGGCAGTGGAACTTGGACCTTAGAAGGGCAAGTATTCGACACCATTGTTAAAAGCACAAGCTACTTTGGCGTATTGTGCGACTATACATCAACGCGTTCCGATAAATTCTTCTTCGACGATTTCTATGTTGGGTATCCAATTTCTGATACTACAGCGCCAAATTTGTTAAGTATTGGATTTCCAGACAGCAATCAATTGTTGCTCGGATTCGATGAATCCTTGGATCTTTCTTCCGCGCAGAATCCTGCGAGTTACAACTTGAGCAGCGGACAAGCCCTTGTGAACACAGCAAGTCTACAATCCAACACTTCAGAGGTTTTACTCCAATTCAATTCTGCTTTGAATGTAGGGCTACAGGACACTTTGGAAATTCAAAACGTAATGGACACTGCGGGGAACGCTCTTGGACTCATCCGACGTGCGTTTCAATTTGTTTACGTCGATTCTGCCCAAGCGAAGGATGTTCTTATCAATGAATTTATGGCCGATCCAACGCCCCCTGTTGCCTTGCCAGAGCATGAGTTCATTGAGCTGTACAATGCGAGTTCGAAGAATTTTGACTTAAGCGCATGGACCATTGGAGATGCGAGCAATGACGTCCCCCTGCCTTCTCATCAATTACTCTCAGGAGATTATTTGATTTTGTGCAGTCCCACAGACAGCCTAGAATTTGCCCCCTTTGGAGATGTGCTTCCAGTTGCTGGAATGCCCGCTTTAAACAACAGTGGGGACGACATTCGTCTGCAGGACTCCTATGGAAATGTCATCGATGAGTTGACTTACGACTTGTCGTGGTATAAAGACGATCAGAAGGATGATGGCGGGTTTTCGCTTGAAAAGATCAATCCGAATCATCCCTGCGACGGAGAAAAAAACTGGATTGCTTCGGCATCTTTGGATGGAGGAAGCCCGGGGCAACAGAATTCGGTCTACAGCACCAAGTTGGACAGTACAGCGCCTAGTGTGACTGATTTTAAAATTCTTGGTGAGCAGCTGTTCGAAGTAGGAATTGACGAGCCGGCCAGTTTTGATAGTCTACATTTAAGCTGGCAATGGAGTGTGCCACCAGCAGGTTCCTCGGGGGATTTGGACATAGATACGGTCGTTTGGATGAGCGATACAAGATTCATGATTCAGACCTCGAATTCGTATAAAGCCGGGAGTATATTGCTGCTTAATATCTTTGGGATTGAGGACTGTATTGGTAATCGAGATAGCATCAGCGCGACCGCAGTGCTTGGAGCGACACCAAGCTTATTTGACATTCTCATCACGGAAATTATGGCTAAGCCCGATGAACTGTTATCGAGTATGCCAGATGCTGAATACATCGAAATCTTCAACAGCTCCCTGAGCTATGTGGAAGTTGGGGGGTTGATTCTTTCGGATAAAAGCTCAAGCGCTGAACTTGATTCATTTGTCATTGCACCCAATGGTCAGCTTGTTCTTTGCAGTCCTTCGAATACCTCATTGTTTCTCGGTGTGGACGTTCTTGGTGTGTCCTCATTTCCTTCTCTGAATGATTTGGGAGACGACTTGTCATTGAGGACTGCAGATGCGGTTCTACTTCATCGCATCGATTATGAAAGCAGCTGGCACACCGAGAGCATATATAAGGATGGTGGTTATAGTCTGGAAATGACGAACTACATGTATCCATGCGGAGGGCAAGAGAATTGGAGTACTTCTCAAGAAGATGCCGGTGGTAGTCCGGGTCGAAGAAATCAATCGTGGGATTTTTACCGAAAGCCAGATTTTGCACGCGTTACTTCTGCTGTAGGAATTGACGAGAATACGGTCAGCTGCAATCTTTCAAAGGACATTTTTTATGAAGAGCTCATACCACCTCAAGTGCAAAACTGGACAATCACAAGCAGTGATTTGCAAATTGATTCTTTCAAATTGGAGAACCCTAAGAACTTGGTCTTGTCGTTAGGCGAGCCGATGCAAAAAGGTCAAGTGTACAATGTTGAAATCGAAAACTTCATGATGTGCCTCACTAAGGGCATTGCGGGAACTCATTCCCACTCCTTCACATTCGCTCTTGCCGAAGAAGCTGGGGAGAACGACGTCGTAGTGAACGAGATCTTGTTCAACCCTCTCTACGATGGTGGTAGCGACTATATAGAGATTATAAATCGAAGCGAGAAGATGATTAACTTAAAGAATTGGTCGTTTTCGAATGTTGATCTGGATGAAGATACGCTTGAGATGTTTGGACTTCTCGGTAGTGAAAACATGTTGTTGGAGCCAGGTGAAATTCTATGTTTCTCAGAAAATTCCACTGACTTGTTGGACAACTATCCCGAGGCCATTGCTAGTCAATTGGTTGAAGTTACCGACTTACCGAGCTATAACAACGGAGAGGGCGTTGTAGTCCTTATCGACGCTCAGGGGAAGGTGATCGATAGTGTTTATTACAAGGAGAATTATCACAGCCCCTTGCTCCGAGACTATGATGGAAAGTCTTTAGAGCGGATTGATCCATATGGAGGCAGCCTCGACCCGAGCAATTGGCAAACTGCAGGTCAGAATGTTGGATATGGAACCCCTGGAAAACAGAATTCTCAGTTCATTGAGACAGGCAAGGCATCTTCGGGTTTGGTAATTGGGACCTCAATTTTTTCGCCCGATGGTGATGGTTACCAAGATGTTCTGAACATTGAATATGCCTTTCAAGAATCAGGTCTATATGCCAATTTATGGATCCTCGACCGCAGGGGTCAATTGGTTCGTAGATTGGCGAACAATGAACTTCTAAGCCTGGAAGGAAATTATTTCTGGAATGGATTGGATGACGAAGGTCATAAAATGGGCTTGGGGCTCTACGTAATTTACTTAGAAGTATTTGATAGTCAAGGTAGTGTGAGGGTTTATAAAGAGCCTATAAGCTTGGCGGGAAAACTTTAAAAATTAGTAACTTGGCTCTTGCGCACTTGGAGCAGAGTCAAGTATCTTTGCACCATTCTAACAATTATGAATATGAAATTAAGATTACTTTCTTTTTTAGCGGCGGTATGTATGACCTCAGTGTCATACGGCCAAACGCAATTTTACCAAAACTCATTTGAGACTACAACAGGTTGGAACTTGAGTCACGTTTTTAACGATGGATTCAGCAACTATTGTATGCGAGATACCCTTGGTGCTTTTCCCTTCGTGAATGCAGTTACAGGTGTCGACGGAATGTACCTAATAGGAGGTGAGGACCTGAATTCGGGTGGGACTGCAGCACCATCTGATGGAGTTGTCACTCTTTCTCTTGATTCAATTTTTATTGATGGATTTTCGAGCATTGACTTGACCCTTGGCATTGCAAACCCTGGAGGTTCCAATTACGATCAATGTACCTTCTCTAATGGAGATTCGATTTTAATTGAAGCTCAGGTAGATACGAACGGATATCAGCGTTTGGCATTTTTCTGTACTCCACTTGGATCTAATAATCCAAGAATGTACTTGGATACAAGCGGAAATAGAATTGGGGGCGATTTTGCAGGTGAAGATTCATTAGATGCCAACCTACGCGATTGGACTTTTCCAATTTCAGGTTCTGGAAAATATTTGAACATTCGAATCAAATTCAGAATGGATTCTGGAAGTGAAGAAGTTGCTTTTGATAATGTACGTCTCTCAGGTTCTGGAAGCACTTGTGGTAATCCGCAACACCTTTCCCTAGGTAATATTACGAGTTCAACGGCCGACGCCAGTTGGGTGAGCAATGCTACTTTAGCTCAAATTCAGTGGGAGGCAAGTGGCTTCACGTTAGGCAATGGATTTAAAAACACCAGCAGTACAGGAGCGTTCAGCCTTCCATCTTTAAATTCAGGCACCGCCTATGATGTATACGTTAAGGATTCTTGTGCAAGTTCTTCAAGTTCTTGGTTGGGACCGATCAGCTTCACAACGGTAAGCTCTGTCTGCAACGATCCAGATTCTTTGGAAGTGAGCAACGTGAGTTTTACTCAAGTTGATTTGGGCTGGCGTACTGGTGGATCCACCTTATGGAACATTGAGTGGGATACGGCTGGATTTCTTCCAGGAACTGGTAATATGGTTATGGCGACCAATTCAAACCCATACACACTTACGGGTCTAACACCAGGAACAAATTATCAGTTTTGGGTGCAGGATACCTGCAACGGTGTAGGTGTTTCAAGCTGGGTTGGCCCATTTCCTTTTGCGACGAGTAGCGTACCTAGCTACCCAATCATGCAAATCCACAGTGAAGACACGAATGGAGTGGCAGATTCGCTTGGGACTTATTGCTGGACCTCTGGAATTGTTGCTGGTATCAACATGAGAACTTCAGGTCAAGAATTCTTCATGGTCGATCCCTCGAACAATGCTGGAATCATGGTATTCGACTTCAGCTTTGCAGGTTATACTGTGCTTGAAGGAGATAGCATCCGTGTTCGGGGTTCCGTGGCTCAATTCAACGGCTTGACTCAGTTCACCCCCGATTCAATCGAAGTTCTAAGTTCGGGAGTTGCACTTCCAAACTACAATCAAGTAGTTGGATTCAGTGAGAGTTTGGAATCTCAGCTTCTTGAGTTGGTTGACGTCGAGTTGATAAACCCAAGTCAATGGCCAACGACTGTGCTCACTGGAAGTGGCGCAAACGTAGATATCCGGACACTAAGCGGCGACACGGTGACAATTCGAATTGATCGTGAGACCAACATCGATGGCAATGTGCCAACGCCGAGTGGATTGTTTACAGTTAGAGGAATTTTGGGTCAATTTGATTTCAGTTCTCCTTACGATGCAGGATACCAGCTCTTTCCTCGATATAAAGAAGATATCCTTGTGAGTTATCCTACCCTCTTCATAAATGAGTTGTCCTCTGTTCAAGATTCATTGATCGCCGACCCTGCGGATGGTGATTTCGATGATTGGATTGAGATTCTTAACCCGAATTCAGACACCGTTGATTTAGCCAATTACTACCTCAGCAATGGAAGCAATAGCTACCGCCTTCCAGCTGGAGGTTCGGAAACAATGATTGCTCCTGGTGGACACCTATTAATTTGGGCAGACGATTCAGTTCAAAATGGTAACAACCACTTAGATTTCACACTTGCCGCTGCTGGGTCAGTTCATCTGATTCGCCCTGACTCAAGCATGGGAGACAGCATTACATACCCAAGCCTAGGCAACAACGAAAGTTATGGCCGCCAGCCCGACGGTTCCTTCACTTGGGTTGTTTATAATGGAAGTGATGGAGAGCCTACACCGGGTGATACCAATGCTTTGGCAACGCCTCCGGTAATCCCAGCCTACTCAATTGGTCAGATCAATAAGGACGACGCAAACGGAGAGCCCGATTCGATTGGAGTTTATTGTTCTATTTCTGGAACCGTTTTCACTCCAGACCTCGATGGAAATAATGGATTGAGTTTCTATATTCACGATGGAACTGGCGGAATAAACGTCTTCAACTTCAATGATGTTGATGCTTATGTGGTGACCATGGGTGACAGCATTCAGGTTTATGGTGAAGTAGACTTCTTTAGAGGGCTTACCGAACTTTTCGTTGATTCAATTAAAATATTGGCAACGGCTCAGCCGGTTCGAACAGCAACTGTTGTAACAGGTTTAAGTGCCTCTACAGAAGGTGAACTGATCACACTTGAGGATGTTCAAATAATTGGAGGTTCTTGGCCAGCGCCAGGAGCATCTGACGAAAACATTGATTTGTTAACTCAGTCAGGAGATACTGTAACAATGAGAATTGAGACGAGCTTTCCAATTGAAGACAGCCTTCTCAATGCCCCAAGTGGTCTCTTTACCGTAACAGGTGTTGGTGGACAGTTTGATTTCGGAGCACCTTATACTGAGGGCTATCAAATCTTTCCTCGTTTTGCTACGGACATCGATTCAAGTGTTTGCGCTGTTGCCGATGGCTTAAGCTCAAGCAATGTGACTGATTCTGCTGCAACACTTAGCTGGAATGGAAACGGTGCTTCGACTTGGGATTTGAGATGGGGAACAGGTGGAACACCTATGGACTCTGTTTCAGGTTTGACAGATTCAAGCTACACCCTAATGGGTCTAACGGACACAACTGCCTATGATTACTGGGTGAAGGCAGATTGTGGCTCTAAGGCCGCAGATTGGTCGGATGTCGCAAACTTCACAACCTTGAAGACAGACGTTCCTGATACGAACATTTCAGTGAATGACCTTTTAAGTCGTTCTGAATTGTTGGTAGGTTACCCGAACCCTATTGAAAGAGGTTCAGTACTTCATCTCAACATGGAGGTGAACTACACCTTATACAATGTAGTCGGACAAGCAGTTCGATTCGGTGAAGGAATTAAAATTGAAACCATCGGATTGGAATCTGGAGTATACCTACTTCAAGCCAATACAGGTGAAACGATCAGAGTGGTGGTTAAATAGCCCCACTTTAACCCAAAAGAAAACCCTCTTAGAAATTTCTAAGAGGGTTTTTTTATGTCTGAATTTCTAGGAAACTCTAGAGGATGAGCATCGCATCCCCATAAGAGTAGAAGCGATACTTTTTCTTAATCGCCTCTTTGTAAGCTTTCATCATGAAGTCGTAACCTCCGAAGGCACTTACCATCATAAGCAAGGTGCTTTGTGGCATGTGGAAGTTTGTAATCATGCAATTCGCAATACCAAAGTCGTAAGGAGGAAAGACAAATTTGTTGGTCCAACCTTCAAACTCTTTCAGGTAACCATTGGTGGTCACCGATGATTCCAAAGCACGCATTGTAGTGGTCCCAATTGCGCAAACCTTAGTCTTAGAGTCAATGGCATTGTTTATTATACGAACGGCTTCAGAGTCGATGTAAACCTCCTCTGAGTCCATTTTGTGCTTCGTTAAATCTTCAACTTCAACTGGGCGGAATGTACCCAAACCAACATGAAGAGTGAGAGTAGCGAAATCGATGCCTTTTATTTCTAGACGTTTCAACAACTCCCGGCTGAAGTGCAAACCAGCAGTTGGAGCTGCAACAGCTCCTTCTTTTTGAGCGAAGATCGTTTGATAGCGATCCTCATCTTCTGGAACCGGCTCTCTGTTGATGTACTTTGGAAGAGGTGTTTGGCCCAATTCCAACAAAGTTCTTTTGAAGTCTTCATAAGGACCATCAAACAAGAAACGAAGTGTTCGCCCTCTTGATGTGGTGTTGTCTATAACTTCAGCAACCAACGAATCGTCCTCACCGAAATAGAGTTTGTTTCCAATTCGAATTTTTCTCGCAGGATCTACAAGAACATCCCACAAACGACTTTCTTTATTCAATTCGCGAAGGAGGAAAACTTCAATTCTTGCTCCAGTCTTTTCCTTGTTCCCGTACAAACGTGCTGGAAAAACTTTGGTGTCGTTGGTAACCATCACGTCACCATCATCAAAATAGTCCAATACATCTTTAAACATCTTGTGTTCGATATCACCTGTTTCGCGGTTCAAAACCATAAGTTTTGATTCGTCGCGATTTGGGACAGGATGCTGTGCAACAAGTTTTGGAGGTAGTTCAAAACTGAATTCTGAAAGCTTCATACTCATAGTGGAGAGGATTTTATTGCCTGCTTGTAAGCAGCCGCGAATTTATAAATTCAAGTCAACATTATTTCCTGCGTGGCTAGGGCTTTTTTTGATGGTCTCTACCCAGTCCTCAACAGACATCGATTCTTCTACTCTAAAAGAGCCAATAGCCGTGCGGCGAAGTGCGCTTAAGTGCCCACCACAACCGAGTTTCTCACCTAAGTCGTGGGCTAAACTACGGACATAAGTTCCCTTCGAACAGCTCAATATAAAGTCTAGGTTTTTTTCCTTAAAGGCTACAATTTCAAAGGAATTTATCCTGATTTCGACTGATTTTGGTTGAAATTGCTCTCCTTTTCGTGCTCGCTCGTAGGATTTCTGCCCGTTTATTCGTTTTGCGGAATATCTAGGAGGCGTTTGTTGGATGGAGCCAACAAAGCCGCTCATAGACTCTTTCAGAGCATTCAAGTCAGGAACTTGCGCATCGGCTACATGCTGAACTTCAGATTCAAGATCGTAGGTTTCAGTGGTTGCTCCTAGGCTTATCGTACCTGTGTACTCTTTATCGAGTCCAGTAAATCCATCAATTTCTTTCGTCTTCTTCCCCGTACAAATCAACAAAAGTCCTGACGCGAGGGGATCTAAAGTTCCTGCGTGCCCAACTTTGAATTTTTTCACGCCATAAAGCGCCTTCAGTGCATATCGAAGTTTGTTGACAACGTCGAATGATGTCCAGCCCAAGTCCTTGTCGACCAGTAAGGTTTCACCTGCTCTATAGTCCATCAATTCTGACTGAAGTGAAAGGTGATGGCGAGTGCCGCAACAATGAAACAGTAATAGGAGAAATATTTCAGCTGACTTTTCTGTACTAGGCGGATCATCCATTTACACGCAAACCAACCTGTTATAAAAGCCGCGAGGAAGCCAATAAACACCTCCATTGAAAAGAGTTGGGTTTGAAGTCCACCACCATCCAGAAGATCCTTGGCAATTTTCCCGAGAATTAAAGGAACAACCATTAGGAAAGAAAAGCGTGCTGCTTTTACCCGGTCAATGCCCAGGAGAACAGAGGTAGAGATTGTTGCCCCACTTCTAGAGATTCCCGGTAAGATGGCGATGGCTTGTGCAATGCCAATGAGTATGCTATGGCCAACTCCCACATTTCGATTCGTGTTTTTAGCCCGGTCGGCAAGAAAAAGTAAAAGGCCAGTGAGAATGAGCATCATTCCAACAAGGAGAATCTGACCATCAAACAACATCGATATTTCATCTTCGAATAACAAACCGACGACGGCTGCAGGAATCATGGAAAGTATAATGCGCACGCTGAATCCGAGTTGTTCCTTATTGCCCTTGAAAAGCCCACCAACGATTTCGACAATGTCCTTTCGAAAAACGAAAACGGTGCTCAAAGCTGTGCCACCATGTACGGCAACGGTAAAGAACATGCTTTCTGCGGGCACATGGTCGCCGCCAAAAAGTGCTTTGGTTAATTCCAAGTGTCCGCTGCTGCTTACAGGAAGAAATTCAGTGAGACCCTGAATGATGCCGAGAATGAGCGCTTCTAACCAGCCCAAGAAGACCTACTTAAAACGTTTGAAGATGCCAACCATAATGACGGCGAATCCACTGAGCACCAACAATGGCGCAACAGTAATCCGCATCGGGCTAAAGACCTCTGGGTTGAACACATCTGGGTTAGTTTGTTCTCCACCGGCCATGAGAATAAAGCCAAGAATCACACATGATGCGCCTCCAATAAAGAGGTAATAATTGTTTCGTTTGAAGGGCAAGCCCTCTTTAACTTCACTCATTCCTGATAGAGTTTGTCGGTTTTAAGTCTGAGGTAGCGACTCACCACAAAGAAGGTACTGAACCAAGTGATGAGAATGCCAAGCAAAAGTACAATTCCAAACAAGGTGATGAACAGCTGTTGGTCCTGAATGTCGAAGAGCGCCGGAAACTCATTTTGGGCAAAGTAAATTACAGCCGACAAGAAACCAATCGCAATGATGGAACCGTAAACTCCATTAAGAATTCCACGCCAAATGAAAGGTCTCCGAATAAATGAACTGGTAGCACCAACGAGCTGCATACTTCGAATGAGAAATCGTCGAGAATAGATTGCCAAGCGAATGCTGTTATTGATCAACGCAATTGCAATGACTAAGAGTAAAATGCTGAAACCTAAAAGCACGAGACTAATGCGCTGGATGTTTTCATTTACAAGCGCAACTAGATTCCGCTGGTAAAAGACTTCCTTCACCTTAGGGTTTTGCATCAAGTCTGCTTCAATCCATTTAAGACTATCGGGGTTTGCATAATCGGCTTTGAGGTTTACATCAATGGAGGCTAAGAGTGGGTTGTATCCCAAGAAGTCGACAAAGTCTTCACCTAAATCTTCCTGCAATTCTTTGGCAGCGCGATCCCGATCAATGTATTCAGTTGCATGAACGTAGGAGGAAGCATCGAGAGATTTTTGCAGGTGGGCAACCTCAACCTCTTTCACTTGATCTTTTAGAATCACGGTGAAGCCAATGTTCTCCTTCACATGCGTAGAAAGCTTCTGCGCTTGAAGAAGAATAAGCCCAATCAAACCCATCATGAAAAGCACCAAGCTGATGCTCACAATGACTGTGAAATAAGAGGAGCGCAATCTGCGCTTATTGAACTTGTCTTCCTTTTTACTCATTCGGTTCCTGCGAAATTACCGAAAGGAGAAAGCCCTTTGAAGGATTATTTTCTGAGAATTGAACAATGGGAAGTGAAGTAGAATGACTCGTCTTCATGCTCGAATTACAATTTCAAGGCATTCAAGATTTCCTCCACACATTCCTGGGGAGTTTTATGCTCAGTTTTTAAGTCGAGAAAGGGTTTTTCAGGAGTCTCGAAGGGAGAGTCAATTCCCGTGAAGTTTTTTATTTCTCCAGCGCGAGCTTTTTTGTACAATCCCTTTACATCGCGGGCTTCACAAATTTCGAGAGGCGTATTGACGAATACTTCTTTGAAGTTTTTTTCCCCTACAATTTCTCGTGCCAACGAACGGATCTCTTCCGTAGGAGAAACGAAGGAGTTGAGAACAATCAATCCGGCCTCAATCATCAAATGATTCACTTCGGCGATGCGGCGGATGTTCTCTTTTCTGTCTTCTTGAGAGAAGCCTAAATTGTTGTTCAAGCCAGTCCGCACATTGTCGCCGTCGAGCAACATGCTTTTCCAACCTGAATTGTAAAGGCTCTTTTCAAGCTCAAGAGCAATGGTGGATTTTCCAGAACCTGAGAGCCCTGTGAACCAAAGGCAAAGTCCTTTTTGCTCAAGAAGTCTCTCCCGGTCTTCGCGACTTAGGGAGCGATCGTGAATGGGAAATATGTTTTCAGGAATGTGCGCCATGACGCAAATGTAGTATGCTATCTTTGATTCTATATGTCCTTTATTGCACCAAAATCTCGTAGATCCATCGATCAAGTTGGAGTTCTTGAAAGAGCTGGTCGCTTTACCACTCGAAGCATTAAATCAAAGTCGAAAGTTGAAGGCCTAAAGATGGCTTTGTCGATGATTGACTTAACAACTCTAGAAGGTAAAGACACTCCAGGAAAGGTTCGACAGTTGTGTTACAAAGCCCGACACCTGCACGATTCATATGCCGGATTGCCAACGGTAGCCGCCGTTTGTGTATACCCTAGTATGGTGAAAACGGCTAAAAAGAGTCTAGGTAGTTCTGGAGTAAAGGTCGCATCTGTTTCTACCGCCTTTCCGTCGGGTCAATCGGCTCAGAACTTAAAAATTGAAGAGACGAAATATGCCGTAGGCGAAGGAGCAGATGAAGTCGATATGGTAATCTCGAGAGGAGCTCTTCTCTCGGGAGACTTGAATTACGTATTCGATGAAATTGCTTCCGTAAAAGCTGCTTGCGGTTCTTCCCGACTGAAGGTTATTTTAGAAACTGGTGAGCTCGACAACTTCGATCAGGTGCGTCTTGCTTCTGACATCAGCATGGAAGCAGGAGCGGACTTCATTAAAACAAGTACTGGAAAGATTAGTCCGGCGGCAAACATGCCGGTCACACTTATTATGCTTGAGGCCATTCGAGATTATTTCCTGAAGACCGGTAAAATGATTGGAATGAAGCCTGCCGGAGGAATTCGTACCGCGAAGCAATCGCTCCACTACTTGGTAATGGTGAAAGAAACTCTTGGAGAAGACTGGCTGTCAAACGAATGGTTCCGTTTTGGGGCGAGCAGTTTGGCAAACGATATTCTCATGCAGTTGGTGAAACAGGAACAGGGAAATTACCAATCGATGAACTACTTTACAATCGACTGATGAGTAAGAAGTCAAAGAATTTAGAACCAAATACAGGCTGGGATTTTGATCCAGCACCGGAAAAAGTTCCAGTTGAAATCAAGGCCCAGTACGACCTATTTATTGATGGGAAGTGGGTGAAGGCAACTTCAAAAAAATTTTTCAACACAATCAATCCAGCAACGGAGGAAAAGCTTTCGGAGATATCTGAAGCTTCTGAGAAAGATGTTGATTTGGCCGTGAAAGCAGCCGCGAAAGCATTTGGTTCGTGGTCTAAACTCCCTGGAAAAGAGCGCGCCAAATACATTTATCGCATTGCACGAATTCTTCAAGAACGAGCTCGTGAGTTTGCGGTTTTAGAGACGATGGATGGTGGAAAGCCAATTCGTGAAAGTCGGGATGTTGATGTTCCGCTGGCAGCCGCACATTTTTTCTACCATGCTGGTTGGGCCGATAAATTGGAATATGCCTTTCCAGGCTTAAAGCCAAAACCAATTGGTGTTGCCGGTCAAATCATTCCTTGGAACTTCCCGCTGCTAATGGCTGCATGGAAAATTGCTCCGGCCATAGCTTGTGGGAATACTGTGGTTCTAAAACCTGCTGAAACGACTTCATTGACAGCCTTGAGGTTGGCAGAAGTCTTCGAAGAAGCTGGACTTCCGCCTGGAGTAGTGAACATCATTACAGGAGCAGGAAGCACAGGTGCTGCTTTGGTCAATCATCCTGGAATTCAAAAGATTGCTTTTACTGGTTCTACGGAAGTCGGGAAAGTCATCAGGCGATCAGTAGCTGGTTCAGGTAAAAAATTAACCCTCGAATTGGGTGGAAAAGCGGCGAACATTGTGTTCGAAGACGCCGCCATTGATCAGGCTGTAGAAGGCATTGTAAACGGCATCTATTTCAATCAGGGTCATGTCTGCTGCGCAGGTTCACGCCTATTCGTTCAGGAAAGTGTTCGAGAAGAAGTGCTGCAAAAATTAAAGTTTCGCATGCGTTCGCTTATTCTTGGCGATCCACTTGACAAGAATACCGATGTCGGTGCTATCAATTCTGCAGAACAGCTCAAAACAATTCAACATTACTTGAGCCTAGGCAAGAAAGAAGGACTTGAAATGTATCAGAACGCCGGTGGAACACCAAAGAAGGGATTCTGGTGCCAGCCAACACTTTTTGAGGATGTTGCGCAGTCGAGCGTGATTGCTCAAGAAGAAATTTTCGGACCTGTTCTCGCTATTCAAACCTTCCGAACCATTGATGAGGTCATTCAAAAAGCCAACAATACACCCTACGGACTTTCAGCCGGAGTTTGGACGGATAAGGGTTCGAAGATTTTTAATCTTACATCAGAACTTAAGGCTGGTGTGGTTTGGGCGAATACCTACAATAAGTTCGATCCAACGTCGCCTTTCGGTGGATACAAAGAGAGTGGCTTCGGCAGAGAAGGAGGAATTCACGGATTGGCAGCATATTTAAATCTAGAAGGATGAGCAGATTGGAAGTAGCTAAAACTTACAAGCTCTACATTGGAGGAAAGTTCCCAAGAACAGAATCGGGTCGGACCTACCAATTGAAGGGACCTAAGGGAGAGAACATCGCGAACTTGTGTCAAGCTTCCCGTAAAGATTTTCGGGAATCTGTGATCCCAGCGCGAAAAGCACAAGCATCTTGGGCGTCAAAAACCGCCTACAACCGCAGTCAGGTATTGTACCGGCTTGCAGAAATGTTGGAAGGTAGAAAGGCGCAATTTGTCGACGAACTCAAGCAATCCGGGTTCAGTTTGTTAGAAGCAAAGAAGGAAGTTGAGGACAGCCTTGAATGTCTGGTTCATTATGCTGGTTGGGCCGATAAGTATCAACAGATCTTCAGTTCAGTAAATCCAGTAGCGAGTTCACATTTCAATTTTTCGGTTTGTGAACCCAGCGGAGTTGTTGTTGCAACAGCGCCTCTTTCAAATCCGCTCCACGGACTTTGTTTCCTCGTTTCCGTATGCTTGGCCGGGGGAAATTCCTTGATCGTACTGGCCTCTGAGAAAACTCCTCATGTGGCCATTTCGTTTGCTGAAGTCGTTCATACTTCAGATGTTCCCGGAGGTCTGGTCAATATTCTTACAGGATTCGAAGACGAATTGGTGGAGCACTTTGCGAGCCATATGGACGTGAACGCAGTCATTTATGCGCGCAACAACAGCAAGGTTTCCCAGAAGATGGAGTTGGCGAGTGCCGACAATATGAAGCGCTATTTTAATTGGTCTGACTTGGAAGGCAAAATCAAATATTCACCCTACTTCATTCGAGACCTTCAAGAAGTAAAAACGACATGGCACCCAATTGAACGCATCTCTTCTTCGGGCAGCGGTTATTGATTCTATTGAACTTGTAGTTTTTCATCGAGTTCTGAAACCAATGTTATAAATGCAGGTCGAATGAGTCATTTTTCCAAAAGCATATCTCCTATTTTCGCGGCATGAATCGAACGCAACTTTTCTCAGAAGCCATTAAGGCCTGTATACTAGCATCTCGAGAAATCTTGAAGGTTTATGAAGGCGAGATAGAGGTTGAAATGAAAGACGACCGAAGCCCTCTGACCGAAGCAGACAAGCGCGCGAATGCGCAGATTGTAAAAATTCTTGAGGGAACGTCGGTGCCGATTTTGAGCGAGGAAGGGGCGGAAGTTTCTTTTCAGGAGAGAAGCTCGTGGACTTCGTTTTGGCTTGTTGACCCCTTGGATGGAACCAAAGAGTTCATTAAGAGAAATGGTGAGTTCACTGTGAACGTTGCATTGATCGAGGACAACTACCCAACATTTGGAGTGATTTACGTGCCGGTTGCGGGCTTGCTCTATTTTGGGGGCGTGGAATTGGGAGGTTCTTTCAAATTGAAAACAGATTCCATCGACGATCTCAATCTCGAGTCCTTAATGAAAAGGAGTCAAAAACTTCCAATTGAAAAAGCAAACGAAAAACAAGCGAGAGTGGTTGGAAGCCGATCTCATATGTCGCCAGAGACGCTTGAATTTGTGGAAAGTCTGAAAGCTGAAGGCAAAGAAGTTGAAATGGTTTCCATGGGAAGTTCATTGAAAATATGCCTTGTTGCGGAAGGTTCAGCCGAATATTACCCTCGATTTGCTCCTACTATGGAGTGGGACACTGGGGCTGGCCAGGCAATCGCTGAAGCAGCTGGAAGGAGCCTTATAGATTGGACTACCAAGGAACGTAAACGATACAACAACGAAATATTGAGGAACAACTGGTTCCTTGTAAATTAGCACTATGTCAAAAGTTGCACTGGTTACTGGAGTTACTGGCCAAGACGGGGCTTACCTCACAGAATTCTTATTGAAGAAAGGATACACGGTCCATGGGGTCAAGAGACGTTCTTCGATGTTCAATACAGATCGAATCGATCATTTGTACCAAGATCAACATGAGAAGGATGTTAAGCTTTTCCTCCACTACGGGGACCTAACCGACTCCACCAACCTCATTCGAATCATTCAGGAAACACAACCAGATGAAATCTACAATCTGGCAGCGCAATCGCATGTGATGGTTTCCTTTGAGACACCCGAGTATACTGCAAACTCAGATGCTCTTGGTACTTTGAGAATTCTTGAAGCCATGCGAATTTTGAAAATGGATAAGACGGTTAAGTTCTACCAGGCTTCCACTTCAGAACTTTATGGTAAAGTGCAGGAAATCCCTCAGACGGAAACCACTCCTTTTTATCCAAGAAGTCCATACGGTGTTGCGAAATTGTACGGCTTTTGGATTGTAAAAAATTACCGGGAAGCCTACGGAATTTACGCTTGCAATGGTATCCTCTTCAACCACGAGAGCCCCATACGAGGGGAGACTTTTGTAACGCGAAAGATTACGCGAGCTGTAGCACGAATCCACTTGGGACTTCAGAAGAAACTATTCATCGGAAACCTTCACTCCAAAAGAGATTGGGGCCACGCAAAGGATTACATCGAAGGCATGTGGTTGATGCTCCAACAGGATAAACCAGATGATTACGTTTTGGCAACGGGAGAAACCCACTCAGTCAAAGAATTCATTGAAAAGGCCTTTTCTCAAATTGAAGTAGAACTCAAATGGGAAGGTGAAGGCGTAAATGAAAAAGGAATTCGAACGGATACCTCAGAAGTGGTTGTGGAAGTCGATGCTAAATATTTCCGTCCAACAGAAGTTGAGCTGCTCGTAGGAGATTACTCCAAGGCGAAGAAGGAACTTGGCTGGGAACCTACTTATAAGTTTGAAGAATTGGTGAAGGAAATGGTTCGTGAAGATGTGAAACTCTTCGAGCGCGATCGTTACTTGCAAGATGGTGGACACAACACCCTCAACTACCATGAATAAGTCCGATAAAATCTACATCGCTGGTCACCGCGGGATGGTTGGATCTGCGATTGGAAGAGCATTAGAGGCAGAGGGTTATACAAACATTGTAAGCCGCAGATCTTCGGAGCTAGACCTAAGAAACCAAGCTGCCGTAGCTGCTTTCTTTGAAGAAGAAAAGCCCAAGTATGTGGTTTTGGCGGCCGCCAAAGTTGGGGGCATTCAAGCCAATAACATTTATCGCGCTGAGTTCCTCTACGACAATCTGATGATTGAGAGCAACATCATTCACCAAGCCTATGTGCATGGTGTTGAGAAGCTCCTCTTTTTGGGTTCTTCTTGCATCTACCCTAAGTTGGCCACTCAGCCGTTAAAGGAGGAGTATCTTCTAACAAACACCTTGGAGCCTACCAACGAACCCTACGCGATTGCAAAAATTGCAGGCATCAAAATGTGTGAGGCCTACCGCGACCAATACGGCTGTAATTTCATTTCGGCGATGCCGACCAACCTTTATGGTCCAAACGATAACTACGATTTAAACAACAGTCACGTTCTACCAGCTTTGCTCCGAAAGTTTCATTCTGCGAAAGTGGATGCCTCTGAAAGTGTTGAGGTTTGGGGAAGTGGTTCTCCGATGCGCGAGTTTCTGCACGTTGATGACCTGGCGGAGGCTTGTGTTTATCTTCTCAAGAATTACAACGACAAGCAATTTGTCAATATTGGAACTGGAACGGACGTGACCATCAAACAACTCGCGGAAACGATCAAAGAGATTGTTGGTTTTCAGGGAGACCTCATTTGGAACACAGAAAAGCCCGATGGTACGCCTCGTAAGCTGATGGATGTGAGCAAAATGCATCAGATGGGGTGGAAACACAAAATTGATTTGCGTGAAGGCATTCAACGTGTGTACGAAGAAGTCCAGCACATGGATTTCGCATAGTGGGATGCGAAGTTTAGGCTGCGCGTTTTTACTTCTCTGTTGCACTATTCAAGTGCAAGCTCAGGAGCTCAACATTCCCTTGAATAGATCATACTACCCAGAGCTCGAGAAAGCCCTGACCAAAAAGACCGACAAGCACCTAAGTTTTTTGGGAATTTCCTACAATGAACTTGACCTTCTCACTGATAGTTCAATGGTAGAACGTAAATGGTTGTCAAGGAAACTATTTCACGCAAGCCTCATTCGAATCGACAGCGGCGATTTTCATTTGAGCATCGATCCTTTGTTGAATTTGGAATTGGGGCAAGATTCGAAAGACATCTCTGGTCAGCAGTTGTACACCAACACGCGAGGAGTTTTGATTCGGGGACAGATAGGGGAGCGACTTGCTTTTGAAAGTTCCTTCCGCGAAAATCAATCCTTCTTCGGTCCGTTTTTGAGAACTTATATCAATGAATTTGGCGTAGTGCCTGGTTCTGGACGTGTGAAGCCGTTCAAAACTACCGGATTCGACTATGCGATGGCTTCTGGATATTTGAAGTTGAAAGTCACAGATTGGTTGAATGTTTGGGCCGGACATGGAAAGCAGTTCTTGGGTTCTGGTTATCGATCTCTTCTACTTTCCGACAATGCTTTCAACTATCCATATGTACGTGCGGAGTTGAGCCTTTTCAAAGGGAAACTTAGGTATCAATACATGTCTGCCTCTTTGCGAGAATTGGAAAGACTTCCTGCCACCAAATCGACAGAAGCACAGTTTAGAACGAAGCTCTTGAGCACGAATTATTTGAGTTTTAAACCGAGTTCGAACTTTGAGATCGTCCTATTTGAATCTGTTTCCTGGGAGCGCTGGGATCAAAACACCTTGGCTTTGAATTATGCGGCATTTCTTCCAATCATTGGAGTCAATTCTGCGACGCAAAGCGACAACAATAGAAGTAGAAGTCAGCTTGGACTCAATGCTCTTTTCATTCCAAGGGATGGACTAGCACTATATGGCCAGCTTTCCCGATTGGAAGGTGGAATGTTCTCTTATCAGACAGGCCTAAAGTTGGCAGGCTGGCCTTTGGAACAACTGATTACGCGCTTAGAATTTAATCATGCGGACGCTCAAGACTACTTCATTCAAAGTCCCGAGACTTTCCCTGCACATTACAACCAAAGCCTCAGGCATCCTCGCGTAGCATCCTTCAGTGAAGTTGTTGTTCGGAATCAAATAAACTTTGGAAGAGTCTTTTTAAAGCAACACCTTTCACTATATTTAAATACGCAGGATGACAAATTTATAATGCATGAATCGAATTTTCCGCCAGACGCACTTGCGCTGTATTACCTTCCAACGCAGAATGTCGTGATTCAGAACTATGAAATCTCCTACCTACTTAATCCGAGCTACGCTCTTAATGTAGCGGCAGGAGTGCGAATTAGAACTGCGGATGATGTAAATGGACGTTCAGAAATGTCGTGGTTGTACTTCGCTTTAAGAACCTCATTAAGCAACGTCTATTTTGATTTTTAGGATAGATTTGAACTCAATTGTGAATCCATGATCAAGCTTGCGCTTGCCTTCATAACGTCTTTTGTTGTGGTGCTCCTTTCTACACCTGCTCTCATCAAGGTTTCGTACCTCAAGAGACTTGTTGATGAGCCTTCAGAAGGTCGTAAAGTACACAGTAGACGCATTCCTACAATTGGCGGGATAATGATCTTCGCCGGCACCCTTTTTTCTTACCTACTCTGGTATCCCTTCATCGAAATCGATGACTTCAAGTACATCTGTGCATCGATGCTCATTCTGTTCTTTATTGGAGTGAAGGATGACATCGTGGGGACGGCACCAATGAAAAAACTGATAGGTCACCTCATTGTAGCCTTCATCTTGGTGTTTATGGCAGAAATCCGCATCACAAGTATGTATGGGCTGTTCGGCCTCGAAGACATTCCTTTGTACGCAAGCACAGCTCTTTCGGTATTTGCTTACATCGTAATCGTGAATGCGTTCAACCTCATCGATGGGGTGGATGGCCTAGCTTCTGGTGTTGGGTTCATCTCATGCATGGCTTTTGCTGGCTGGTTCTTTATGGCGGGCGGACTGGAAGATGCAGTTCTTGCCTTGGCTCTAGGTGGAGCTTTGTTGGGCTTCTTGATATTTAATTTCCCACCGGCCCGCATCTTCATGGGCGATTCAGGCTCACTTGTGATAGGATTGATTGCAGCTGTTCTGGCCATTAAAATGATCGAATTTGAACACGGTAAGCTTCCCATGGTGGTCGTTGAAATCTCAAAACCAGTTTATGCCATGGCGGCTTTGGCATATCCAATGGTCGACACCCTCCGCATTACGACACTTCGAATATTGCAGGGGAGGTCTCCATTCAGTGCAGATCGGTCGCATTTGCACCACCAATTGTTGGATCTAGGACTGAATCACCTTCAAACGAGTTTGGTGGTTTACCTCTTCAGCATCCTCTCCATTACGATTGCGGTTTTTCTTCCTTTCGACAACAGCATCAACTTCTTCATCATACTTCTCTTCGTATTCTCAATGGCGAGCCTTCCGTCCATTTTACTTTATGCACGAAGAAAAAAGAAGGCAAATGAGAGTTAGTCTCTTTGTACTCCTCATCGCCCTTCAACTCCCATCTTTCGGGCAAATCGATTTGCTTCCTCGCATAGATCAATGGCGCTCCATACAACAGACGCATGAACAGCACACGAGCATTGCTCTCGGGGAGGAGATGCTTCAGACCGTAAGACAAGAAGACAGTCTTGCGGAAACCAAAGGAGCTCGAGTCAGTTTAGAGCTTCACCCCCGCCTTGAAGGAGGGTATTCATCTGGAACCGGCGGCGCCATTTATGAGTCCAGCCTCGGTCTTCTTACTCAGTTTAAAACCGAAAAGCGATGGAGACTAAGTTTTGCTCCAATCATCTCAACCGGAAGCTTCCCAAAGTATATGACAGATGAGATCAATGCAAACAGAATTCACCCGTATGGAGGAATTGCAATCTATTCTGCCGGACAGAATCATTACAATTCATTTTTCCTCAAGGGAAATGTAGAGTTTAGAGCAAGCAATCGATTTCAATTTTCTTTTGGAAACACGCAGACTTTTCTTGGCGATGGCTACCGAAGTTTGATGTTGAGTGAGTATTCAAACAACTTCTTGAATTTTAAACTGAAAGCGAAAGTTTGGAAGTTCAAGTACCTTTTTATGGTCTCACAGCTTAGAGATTTCAGCGATCGAAGCCAAACAAACTATTGGGATTTAGAGGACAAGTACACAGCCACTCATTACATGAGTTGGAACATCACCGGGAAGATCAATCTCTCCTTTTTCGAGTCCATTGTTTGGAGAGGTCAAGACACCTTACTCGCTAGAGGCATCGAACCGAATTACTTGAATCCCGTCATTTTCTTTAGACCCGTTGAATACTCCCTTGGCTCAACTGACAATTCGATTTTAGGCTTGAATTTTTCTTGGGAATTGAAGGATGGAATTAAGCTCTATCATCAATTGGTGTTGGATGAGTTTCTACTCAGTGAAATCCGTGCCCGAAATGGCTGGTGGGCGAATAAATATGCTTTCCAGTTTGGGGCAAAATGGGAGCGAGCTTTTGGAATTGAAAACCTCAGAGTGCTGGGAGAGTTCAACTCCATTCGTCCCTTTACATTCTCACACAAAAGCTCCCAGGAGAGCTATTCGCACATGAATCGCCCATTGGGTCACCCGCTTGGCGCAAACTTCAATGAAGGACTGGCTGAGCTCTTGTACTATACCGATGTGTGGGATTTCAACCTGCGCTTTTTCTCTGCAGGAATCGGACTTGATACAGGCGCTGTGAGCAATGGTCAAAATGTGCTTTTATCCTACGAACGCAGAAACGGAACCTACGGTCATAAAATCGGCCAAGGTTTGAAGACTAACATCAATCACTTTCAGACTTCCATCTCTTACCTGCTGTGGCCTTCCATGGGCGTAAAAGCAAATTTGATGGTCGGCTATCGGCTAGCTAAGAATGCTGTTCTGGAAGAGGACGATTTCTATTTCAGAATAGGAATCGGTACGAACTTAAATCGGGTGAATCGCTTCTATTAACGAAGCACATTGATGCGGTCTGAATCCATTTTGATGAAGGCAAAAAGCAGAAGTGTGAATCCCCACAACGAAGACCCGCCGTAACTGAAGAAGGGCAAGGGAATTCCGATTACAGGTGCCAGACCAATCGTCATTCCAATGTTAATGGCAAAGTGGAAGAAGAAAATAGAGGCTACACAATAGCCATATATCCGCGCAAATTTCGACCGCTGTTTTTCAGATAAATAGATAATTCTGAAGAGCAAGAAGATGAATAAGACCACCACGACAAGTGAGCCTAGGAAGCCCCATTCCTCCCCTACGGTACAGAAAATGAAGTCGGTGCTCTGTTCGGGAACGAAGTCAAATTTTGTTTGAGTTCCTTGAAGAAAACCCTTGCCAACCCAGCCGCCAGAACCAATGGCGATTTTCGATTGATGTACGTTATATCCTGCGCCCGTTGGGTCGGAAGTAATGCCTAAAAGCTCATTGATCCGATCTTGTTGATGCGGACTTAACACCTCTTCGAAGATGTAGTCAACGCTAAAAACGTAGCCAGAGACGAATATGACGGCAATCCCAAGAACAATGGGAAGTTGCTTCACTTTCCTGAAAAGAAAGAATATTAGAAGGGCGAGAATAGCGACAAAGAGCATGATGATGTAAACTCCTTGTATTTGGAAGTCAAAGGGAAGGTTGATGGAAGAATCTCGGAGCAGCAGGGATAGTATGAACAGAAAGGCGCTGAGAAGGCCAAAGAGTAAAACGTTTCCCGAAAGGCCTTCACGATAAAGAACAAAAATGAGTGCAGTATACACGAGCACCGAGCCGGTGTCGGGTTGAAGTAAAATGAGCAATGCCGGACTTAATATGATCAGAAAGGCGATGGCTCGCGTCCGGAAACCCTTGAAGGATTTGGTTAGAGAAGAGAGGTAATTACTCAAGGCCAATGCCGTTCCGAACTTGGCGAGCTCTGAAGGTTGAAAGCTGATTGGTCCCATAACAAACCAGCTTTGAGCTCCTTTAATCTCTTTTCCAAAAACCAATACCGCAGCAAGAAGAACGAGGGAAAAGATGAAGAGGGGATAGGAGAAAGTTTGGAAAAAGCGAAAGTCGAGTTGCAGACAGATGAAGGCAATTACAGTAGCTGTTCCGATCCAAAGCAACTGCTTTCCGTAGAGTTGAGAAAGGTCAAATATGCTGCTGAAATCATCCGAATATGTCGCAGCATAGATGTTGAGCCAGCCAAGCATCACTAAGATTGCGAATACCCCAATCAAGGTATAATCGTAGGAGCCCCCTTTACTGCGGTCGGTCATAAATCTCTAAAAATTGAGCGTCAAAAACACGCTGTTCTTTCTCTTTGCGAACGACCTTTCCATAGATGTATTTTTCCATCATGAGGGAGCTGATAGGCGCGGCCCAAACGCCACCAAAATCACTGTATTCAACATAGGTTGCAATGGCAATCTTCGGATTTTCTCGTGGCGCAAAAGCAATGAAAACGGAATGGTCTGGCCAAGGGTCGTTTTGAACTGTTCCGGTTTTACCGCAAACTTCAATCGAATCCATCCGGGCCCTTCCAGCAGTTCCTCCGGTTTCGTTTACCACTTTCGACATAGCCTGAACAATTGGCTCAAAATGCTGCGGGTCCACTCCGCTTTGTTGCTTCTCCGTGTAGGGTTTTAAAGCTCGTCCGGAATCTCCTACCGATTGAACCAAATGGGGTAAATAGTAATAGCCACGGTTGGCAATGGTAGCGGCTAAATTGGCCATTTGAATTGGGACGACACCAAGTTCGCCTTCTCCAATACTGTTTGAATAAATTGTAGAAAACGCCCAGCGGTCGTCGCCATACCAGCGGTCGTAGAAAGCATCTCCTGGAACGGTTCCGCCCAGAACACCTGGGATGTCGATTTCAATAGGGCGACCAAATCCAAAGCGTTGAACACTTTTTCTCCATTTGATGATGCCGCTCTCACTGTCTTGAAAAATGCTTTTTTTCTCGCCACGCTGGATCATGCGACGGTATACCTCATAGAAATAAGGGTTGCATGAATGCTGAATGGCCTCAACCAGTTTGTCGTTCGAGTGTGAACCGTGGCAGCCGATAATTCCACGATTGCAAGCAATTCGTGTATTTGCAGTTATTAGTCCGTCTTGCAGTGCAATTAGGCTTTGTACAATCTTGAAGATTGAACCGGGTCGATACTCAGCATTGATTGCTCGATTGAAGAGAGGCGTTAGGGTGTCGTTGGCGGCCAGTGCCCGATAGTTTTTAGATCGGTCTCTTCCAACCAATAAATTCGGATCGTATCCGGGGCTAGCCACCATGCAAAGAATTTCACCCGTGCTGGGCTCTATGGCAACAATACTCCCACGTTTGCCCTGCATTAGACGCTCTCCGTACGCTTGAAGCTCGAGGTCGATGCTGCTGTGAAGGTTCAAGCCTGGAACAGCAGCAGTGTCGTATTTGCCACCGGCATAATTTCCTTTCACAGTATTGTGTACGTCGACAACCAAGACCTTCTGCCCTCGACTTCCTCGAAGCTGTTCTTCATAGAATTTTTCGAGTCCAGAAATTCCGATGTAGTCGCCCTTTTTGTAATAATCGTCTTGCTCCAATTGAAATGGACTGATTTCAGAAATATAACCCAGAGCGTGCGCCGCGGCCTTTCGGGGATACTTTCTTAAGGTTCTTTTTTGTCCAAAAAAACCGGGAAATTTGTACAACTGTTCGGAAATGGCTGCATAATCTTCGGCTGAAATTTGTTTTTCGAAGATGCTCGCTTTATAACGACTGTACGAGCTTGCATCTTTCAATCGTTCGAGAATTAAATCTTGTTCTATACCAAGAATACTTGCCATGGCTGAGGTGTCGAACACTTGAAGCCTTTTCGGAATTACCATGAGATCGTAAGCAGCTTCATTGTATACGAGCAGCTTGCCATTTCTACCGTAAATAAGTCCTCGAGTTGGGTACTCTGTTACATAGCGAAGCGCCTGGTTTTTTGCCGATGATTTGTAGCTATTGTCAACAACCTGGATGAAAAAGAGGCGCATCAGATAGATCAGCCCAATGAAGAACATGATCGCAAGCACCACATACATGCGATTCTCATAAGATTTCATGAACGCACTTTTCGTCTGTACCGCAGATATTCAACGGCAATTACTAGCAATAGAGTGAAAGCTGCAGAGGAGAATGTGCGAATAAGAATCTGCCCAAGTTCACTGAATTTAAGGCTTTCCAGGCTAAAAAGGAAAAAGTGATGAGCAAGAATGAGGATGCCGCTGTATGAGATAAACCATGGGAGTCCCATTTCGCTGATGCTTGGACGAGAGCTGAATTCGAATCCGTCTCGTGGAGCCAAGTACTTTAGTAAGAAGAAACGCAGGAAGGCGATGAGCAAGGCTGCAGAGGTATGTAGGCCGATGGTGCTGCTGAAGAGGTCGATTACAAGACCGAGGAAAAAGCCGAAAAGTAATATCTGATGTTTTGAGACGTCGACGGGCAAGACTAAAATCACCATCACGTAGAGGTAGGGATTGACGAAGCCAAGAAACTGGATGTTGTTCAGAATCACCACCTGCAGGAAGACGACGATTAAGCCAAAAATTAAAAAACGAAATCCGTCCGTTCTCATTCCTTTACTGTACTTGTGTCAGACTGCAATTGCAGTTGTTCCATCTTAGAATTGTTGTGCACTACATAGACGTAGGCCAACTTCCTAAAGTCGACTGATAGATTGATGTCTATTTCATGAAAGCCCTCTTCTTCACCAGTGATTTCATTGACGGTTCCAATCATAATGCCTCTGGGATAGTAGGTGGAAGACCCTCTTGTAAATATGGTATCTCCTGCATTCACTTTTGCGTGCGAAGGAATGTCGTAGAGTTGAGCAATGGTTGAATTGTTCCCATCCCAGCGAACAAGACCGAAGTAACCTGTTGCGGCATGTTCTGCGCTCAAAACACTTTGTCGATGTAAGAATGAATAGGCTAAAGAGTAATTTTTTGAAACACTTTTCACTAGTCCAACTGCTCCAAAGGGACTTATAAGCCCCATTTCTGGTTTCACTCCGTGCGCACTTCCTCTATCGATTAAAATATAATTACTTCGTTTATTGGTTGTGCTATTAACTATTCTCGCTGCTTGAAAGCTATATTGCTGTCGATAGATTTCATTTTCACGAACAAGCAATTCCGAGCCGTACCGATACAGGCTCTCCATGTTTCTAGATTTGAGTTTCGCGTTTTCATGCATGAGAATCTCATTGACATCCGAAAGGGTAAGGTATTCGGTGAAGTTCTTAATGCGTGTGCTCACGGCACCATTCAGAGCATTCGAAAAACCCAGAAAGTTTGAATTGTGAAAACGATTGAAGCGAGTTAGTAATCCAAGGCTAAGCAGCAACAAAAGGAAGAAGAGTATGCTGAAATTGTTGCGCCATAAAAGTGCGATCAGACTACGCATTGCATTCTTTCACTCCTTCGTTTATTTCATCAAGAATGGGAAACGATCGATGTTCTTCAAGGCAATACCTGTTCCTCGGGCAACTGCACGCAAAGGATCGTCTGCAACGTGCACAGGCAGTTTTGTCTTCAAAGAGATTCGCTTGTCGAGACCACGTAACATTGAGCCTCCACCTGCGAGGTAAATTCCCGTCTTGTAGATGTCGGCAGAGAGTTCCGGAGGGGTGAGCTCCAAAGCGCTCAAAATGGCTTCTTCAATTTTAGAAATCGATTTGTCGAGAGCGTGTGCAATCTCAACGTAACTGACATAAATCTCTTTTGGGATACCGGTCATCAAATCACGTCCGTGAACGGCCAAATCATCTGGGGCGTCGTCCAATTCAGTCAGGGCAGCACCAATCTCAATTTTGATTCGCTCTGCGGTACGTTCACCAATGAGGATGTTGTGTTGGCGGCGCATGTAATCTTCAATGTCGCTCGTAAATTCATCACCAGCAACTCGAATCGATTTGTCGCAAACAATTCCTCCTAAAGCGATGACCGCAATTTCAGAAGTCCCTCCTCCGATGTCGATGATCATGTTGCCCATAGGCTCTTCTACGTCAATCCCAATTCCTATGGCAGCGGCCATTGGTTCATAGATCAAGTAAACTTCTTTTGCGCCAGCGTGCTCAGCAGAGTCACGAACCGCACGTTTTTCAACCTCAGTGATTCCTGAAGGTATACAGATGACCATTCTTAAGGAGGGCTGAAACAAGCGTTTTCCCGGATTGATCATTTTAATCATTCCACGAATCATGTGTTCAGCCGCATGAAAATCTGCAATAACGCCATCTTTTAGTGGACGTATGGTGCGAATTCCTTCGTGGGCCTTACCGTGCATTTGCATGGCTTGCTTGCCCACTGCGATCATCTTGCCCGACTGAACTTCGCGGGCAACAATGGACGGCTCATCAACAACAACTTTATCGTTGTGGATGATCAGGATGTTTGCCGTTCCTAAATCGATCGCAATTTCTTGGGTGAAAAAATCAAATAATCCCATGTCTTAATGTTTGAAATGACGTGTTCCCGTCATTACCATACTCATTTGGTGTGCGTCGCAAAAGTCAATCGACTCTTGGTCTTTGATCGATCCACCCGGTTGAATTACTGCGCGTATGCCCGCTTTAAAGGCAATCTCAACGCAATCTGGGAATGGAAAAAATGCATCAGAAGCCATTACAGCGCCCTCCAAATCAAAGTCAAATTTACGTGCCTTTTCGATAGCTTGTTGCAAAGCATCCACTCTACTTGTTTGGCCCGTTCCACTTGCGAGCAATTGCCTGCCTTTGGCAAGCACAATCGTATTCGATTTGGTGTGCTTTACAAGTTTGTTCGCGAAGAGAAGATCGACAATTTCTTCGGTACTTGGTGCTTTATTAGTTGAAGTGCTTAAAACTGATTCATCCTCACTCAGCACATCTCGATCTTGAACCAAGTATCCGTTCAATGCGGTACGCAACATTTTATTTGGAAGGTCGAATTTCAGCTGTTCAAGAATGACTCGGTTTTTCTTTTGCTGAAGAATTTCAAGTGCTTTCGACGAGTACGATGGAGCAATGACAACCTCAAAAAACAACTTGTGCATCTTTTCTGCTGTCGCTTCATCAACTTCTCTATTGGAAATTAATACTCCGCCAAATGCAGATGTAGGGTCTCCAGCAAGAGCATTTTCCCAGGCTTGAGATAAAATAGGCCGGCAAGCCAAACCACAGGCATTGTTGTGCTTTAGAATTGCAATCGTTGGTTCTTCTTCCAAAAAATCCTGCATCAAGGATACTGCAGCATCCACATCGAGAAGGTTATTGTACGAAAGTTCCTTTCCATGAAGCTGAGTAAAAAGCCCGTCTAAGTCTCCTACGAATTGAGCCACCTGATGAGGATTCTCTCCATAGCGCAAAGTTTTGCCTCCCGAACTGGAAACCCTCAATTCGTCGAGTTGTGCACTTTGATTGAAATAACCATAAATAGCGGAATCGTAATGCGCACTTTGAGCAAAGGCCTGAGCTGCATATCGTTGACGAATACCGCGATCAATTACACCCTGATTCGCTTCGAGTTGAATTAGGCAATCGCTGTATTGATCTTTGGAAGAAATGGTCCAAACATCGTTGAAGTTTTTTGCGGCAGCTCGAATTAAGCTGATGCCGCCAATGTCAATTTTCTCAATGATGCTCGATTCATCGTCAGTAGATTTTAATGTTTCCTCGAAGGGATATAAATCGACAATTACCAAGTCGATGGCAGGAATTTCATGATCAACTGCTTCTTTTTGGTCTGACGGTAAACTTCGTCTTTGAAGAATTCCACCAAACACTTTCGGATGTAAGGTTTTTACCCTTCCACCAAAAATGGAAGGAAAACCGGTCAGGACTTCAACAGCCTCAACCTGAATACCTAAGGACTCTAAAAGCGTTTGAGTACCACCTGTGGAATAAATCACAACTCCAAGTTGATCTAATTTCTTGGCGATTTCGTCCAAGCCAGATTTATCGAAAACAGAAATTAGAGCTGATTTTATTTTCACTTTTTGGGTCATAAATTTCCTTAGAATGCTGCAATGTTACTAAAGTTCAAACTCACAGCCAACGTGCCTTAAGCCCATTTCTACGATTGTTGAAAAGTGAGTCGAAATGTTCATGAGGGGCATTTTTAGTAAAGCGTCTTTTTTTTGACCGACAACCAACCTTCCGATGGCTCATTTCGTATATCCTAAGTGGGATATAGCGGTCGTATGAAGTAACTTAGCTGATTCCAAAGTTGCCGTCAGGCTTAAAATGAACATCGGGCTCGAACTCATATCGAAATGTATAAAGCAAAACCGCAAGGCGCAGTTTAAGCTTTATCAGCAATGCTATCCTTTGCTGCTGGGCATTTGCTTGAGGTACGAGCACAACAAAGAAGACGCAGATCACATTGTGAATAAAGCCTTCTTGAAGATTTTAAATAACCTGTCGAGCTATGATTTGAATGTGCCCTTCGAGGCTTGGATTCGACGAATAATGATCAATACTATTATTGATGAGTATCGCCGAAACAAAAAACATTCGCACGTAATTGCTTTCGAGGAGCTTGGAAATTTCAGTTCATCGAATGTGATGGATTTCAACGATGCGACGAAACGTTTTGATGAACAGGATTTACTCAAGCTTCTGGATAAGCTTCCCACAGTGAGCAAGAAGGTATTTAACCTCTTTGCAATTGATGGATATCCTCACAAAGAAATTGCCGAGATGTTGAACATCTCTGAAGGAACGTCGAAGTGGCACGTTTCATTTGCAAGGAAAAAATTAAGAGAACTTCTTGAGCTCAAGTTGGATCAGGAAGCTCGTAGACTAAGAAATTTATGACCGACAAGGAACTCGATCAGTTGTTCAAGAATGCTTTGGATCATCCCGTTGAGGGAGTAGATGCCAACGCCGCTTGGGCTGAGGCGAATTCCATGATTCGCGCAGAACAGGGTTTCGGGCTAAATCCGGAGATTCTTCTTCAATGGTCAATTGGCGGTGTATTTCTTTTGGCTTTGATTGGAATGACCGTTTTGAATTCAGATGCTCTGGTGGAGTATGAGCCCACCAATCTGAGTTACAAGGTTGGAAGCATTGAAAGTGTCAATGAGCTCTTCGCGAGTTCTTCAGAAGTACAAGTCTCTTCGAACGAAAACGCACCTGAGGCCAGAGCAAAAACTTTGTTGGCCGTGTTGAGGACGGAGTCTAAAATTCAAAACAAGGATGGAAATTCTTTTGAAGCTCCTGGATCTGTTCCTCTTGAGGATGAAATTTTGGGTGAAGAGATGGCGAAAGCAGCAAATGTTCGTTTAGACGAATTCGCAATTATGGCGAACGACCTCATTCCGACAACCTTAATGGATGAAATGCCCGTGATTGACTTCGAATCGTATCATTCTAATTCGCGTTTAGCGAGCTTTAAAGAGCTCCCGTTCAGCGATTTTGTAAAACCCAAAAAGACAGCCAGCTACCTTGCTTTAACTGCCGGCGCAACCTTATCTAGAGGAATGGTGCAAGATGGGAGTCAGGGAAGCAACACGGGTACTTTTCAGAGAATTGGATTGACATACGTTCATGGTCTAACGGAAAAACTCAGCGCCGGTGTTGGATTTGAATACTACAGCATGAGCGGTAAGGGACTCGAATTGTCATACGACAGTTTGAACTACGGATTTGGTTACAACAAAACGACCCAAACCATCCGTCCAAATTCGCTCCACTATTTATCTATCCCAGTGGAAGTTCTCTTCCAAGTGGCACCAAAACATCAATTCGCACTTGGGGCCGACTTTGCTTACCTCATGAATGTTCATTCACAACTTGAGGAATCGCAGTTGAATGACTTTGGAGAAGTGGTCGTTTCGAATCAAAAATCTTGGGGATACTTAGCGGGCTTAAAAGGTTTTAATGCAACAGCATCCTTGGCCTACTCGTATAATCTAAATAGTCAGCTTGACCTTCACGCCATGATGAATTATGGATTGATGAATGTGCATGAAGAAGCTCAAACCAACTACATGAATAGAATGCGCTACAGCTTAGGTATTGTATTTAAACTGAAACAATTCGAATGAAATTGACCATTGCCATATTGTTTGTTGCCCTTTTATCAATTTCCTGCGATAGAACGAAAGAACCTTTAGTGTATGAAGGGGATGTGGTTTTTAGCGTAGAAGCTCAAATAGGTTCAGAGGATGTCACAATCGAAGCTGGTAAGGACGATTACTATATGTACACTGCTTATGAACAAGACGAGCGCGGTATGTACAGCTTCATTGGAGAACTCAAAAAGAAAGGGGAAGACGGACACGGCTTTAAATTTCTCGTCAATGATGTAGAGTTCTCGCAAAAGGGAGAAAGCAGTCATGTTGAAGAGGCCTTGAAACCTGAAGCATACGAGTTTGAGCGCCCACCTGAGCAGGTTGACTTTTTAAAGGTCACATTAGAACCAAATGAATGGCATGCCAATTCAAACGATAAGATTAGTTACCAATGGACCGACAAAAATGGTCGTGTGGCAGTCACTAGGAGTGCTGAGTTCTACTACAGAAAAGAGAATTTCGATGCGACGGAAGTCTGCCTAGAAATGGTTAATGAAAGTCAGGGCGTTCGTCGAACAGCCTGCAACGTTGTGTATTACGACAATGATTGTGAAGCGGAATTTGACTTTGATCACATTTCCAATTCGTTCAACTTTTTCGTCAATAATCCCGACCCAACTGCTTTTTATCTCTGGATTTTCTCAAGCAATGGAGGTGCTCAGCCGATGGAAGGTTCACAGGTTCAGGTTGAATACATTCCGATGGTGATGGACGAAGTTTGTTTGACTTCTGGAAAAACCGGAGAGTGTGGACGTGTTTGGTGTCAGAATGTAATTGTAGATTCTTCGGCCGTCGTATCGATTGCCAATATGGATTACAGCATTTCGGAAGTTCTTCTTGAAGCGGAACAGGCCTATCCTTTAGGGCAGTTTAGAATGGAGTACACCGACCCAAGCGGGAAAGTATATCGTTCCGAAGAGGGCTTACAGGGAGCAAATTCAGAGTTTAGAATTTTGGATGTTTCTGAGTACGACGACAACGAACTGGGTCAAAAAACAATGAAATTGAGCATTTCTTTGACCTGTGATCTTCAAGGCGAAGATGGAAGCATCATGCACATCGAGAACATGGAGGGAACCATCGCGATGGCTCACCCGTGATGGTATCCGATTTTCTTTTTGACTCTCTCCAAAACGCCTAAGCCAATAGCGCGAGCTTTTTCAGCACCCTTTTTTAATTCCAGCTCAAGAAGATCTTGGTTCTCCATGAAGTGCTGATACTTTGCTCGAGGGCCTTCGAAGCGATGGCGAATCAACTCAAACAATTCCTGTTTGGCATGGCCATAACCATAACCTCCAGCCAGATAGTTGGCACGCATTGCTGCAATTTTTTCTTTCGAAGCCATCAAACTGTATAGCGCAAAAACATTGCAGGTGTCCGGATCTTTTGGCTCTTCCAACGGAGTGCTGTCGGTTTCTATACCCATCACTTGCTTGCGCAGCTTTTTATCCGATTCAAACACATTGATCGTGTTGCCGTAGGACTTGCTCATTTTCTGTCCATTGGTTCCGGGAACAACCATCACGTTCGTGTCAATCTTGGCTTCGGGCATAACAAAAGTTTCCCCGTATTTTCTGTTGAAGGCAGCTGCTATGTCTCTCGTGATTTCCAAATGTTGCTTCTGATCTTTTCCAACAGGAACATAGTTGCTATCGTACATCAAAATGTCGCAGGCCATGAGAACTGGATATACAAAGAGGCCAGTGTTCACGTCGTGCAGGCGATCCGATTTGTCCTTGAATGAATGCGCGTTCGCCAACATTGGATATGGAGTGAAGCAGCTCATGTACCAGGTCAATTCGGTTACTTGTGGAATGTCCGACTGGCGGTAAAAAATGTTTTTCTCGGTATCGAAATCGAAGGCCAACCAGGCCGCGGCAACACTGTAAGTATTATGCTTGAGCACTTCAGGGTCTTTTATTGCTGTAAGCGAATGCATGTCAGCAATGAAAAAGAGCGCTTCGTTTTTGGGATCTTGAGAAAGTTCCATTCCGGGTAAAATAGCGCCCAGAATATTCCCCAAATGAGGGACGCCGGTCGCTTGTATTCCTGTTAGTATTCGTGCCATATCAATCGGTCGGGCAAATGTAGCCAAACTAACATCTTTTGCCCCCCTGAATAAGTGGGCTGAAAGGCCGCCGCCTTCATGGGTTTACTAAATTTGCAGACTGATTTTTAAGCTGGTGTCAAGGATCCTTCAACCATTTGTGGTTTTGTGGAAGTTTTACTTCTTCTTCCTCTTCATCGTGATTTTGCTATTGTTCTATCCCTTCTTTAGAGTTTTACTCAACGATCGGAAGAACTTCCCTACGGTTTTAAAGCTCATGCGCATATGGGGTGGAAGTTTGCACCGCCTCGGGGGCGTTTACATTCAGCACCTTGTAAAACCCATTTTCCCCGACCCACCTTACATCGTTTGTCCGAATCATTCGAGCTATCTCGACATTGTATTGATGTACACTCTCATTCCAGACTATTTCATCTTTATGGGAAAAGATGAGATTAAAGATTGGCCTCTTTTTCACATTCTGTTTACAAAGGGCATGAACATTCTTGTTGAGCGCTCGAGCAGAACAGCTTCGCACAAGGCTTTTTTAAAGGCTGGAGAAGAACTTGATCGTGGTTCTGTGGTCATTATTTTTCCTGAAGGAACAATTCCCCCAAATGCTCCTACAATGAAGATTTTTAAAAATGGCGCCTTCAAATTGGCGATGGAGAAAAACGTTCCCATCGTGCCAATAAGTTTTCGCACGAACTGGAAATTACTTCAATCGGGGGCAATATTAAAGTCAAGAGGTCGTCCTGGATTATCGAAAGTATATGTTCATAAGGCGATTCTTCCAAAAGAGAATTCAGACGAGGAATTTTCACGCCTGCGCCAAACAACCTTTGACACAATAAACAGCCAGTTGGAACGCCATGAAGATTGATGATGCACTAATTGATAAGTTGTCTGAACTCGCCAAGCTTGAATTTGTTGGAGAGGAAAGGGAACGCATTAAAAGCGATTTGAGTCGGATGCTTCAATTTGTAGAAAAACTGAAAGAGATAGATACTGAGGGAGTAAATCCTTTGATTCACCTTACCGAAGAATATGGATCTCTTCGCGAGGACAGAGCAGAGAATACCTTGAGTAAAGGCGACGCTTTAAAAAACGCTCCTTCTGCCAATTCCGACTATTTTAAAGTTCCAAAAGTTTTGAAGAAAGGCGAATGAGTCGGAGCGATTACAAACCGGGCGTCTTCATGCCGATCATCCTTTCAGGAATATTTGTGCTGGGCTTTCTGATTGGAAATTTTTACAATCAGGGAGACTCAAGTTCAAGCATTTTACCTAATTCCGATAGCCGGTCGTTCAACAAGCTCAATGATGTAATGACCTACATCGATCAGGAGTATGTAGACAGCATCGAACGTCAAAAGCTTACAGATAAACTCATATCATACTTACTTCAAGAACTCGATCCTCACTCGTACTATATGAGTTCCGAGGAAGCCAATAGAATGAACGAACCTCTGGAAGGTGGCTTCGATGGTATTGGGGTTCAGTTCAGAATTCAAAATGACACAGTGGTTGTTGTAAACCCAGTGGTGGGTGGCCCTTCCGAGAAACTTGGAATTCGTGCCGGTGATCGCATCGTAGAAGTCGATGGTGAATTGATGGCAGGCAATGGTGTGACGAACAGTAAGGTCATGAAAATGCTCAAGGGTCCGCGTGGGACAAAAGTTGCCGTGGGAATCCGTCGCAATCGAAAAATCGACTTGTTGGATTTTGTCATCACCCGCGACCGCATTCCAATTACGAGCCTCGATGTAAGCTATATGATCGATGGTAAGACTGGCTACATCAAGGTTGCTCGTTTTTCAAGAAATACCGGAGCCGAATTCAGAGAAGCAAGCTTGACCTTGTTAGAGGCTGGAATGGAACGATTGATTCTTGACCTACGCGGAAATGGCGGCGGCATACTCTATTCTGCGGCTCAGATGGCAGATGAGTTTCTTGCAGATAATCAGCTCATCGTTTACACGGAAGGAAAGTCTAGAAAGCGTGAAAACCATTACGCAACCTCAGAAGGGGAATTGGAAGGAGTGAAAGTGGCTGTTCTTATCGACGAGTCCTCAGCCAGTGCGAGCGAAATCATCGCAGGCGCCATTCAAGACAACGATCGGGGTACCATTGTAGGTCGACGATCTTTTGGAAAGGGCTTGGTTCAAGAACAGAGCAATTGGCCAGACGGCTCAGCGACGCGGTTGACCATTGCAAGGTACTATACGCCAACAGGCCGATGCATTCAGAAGCCATATGAAAATGGCACTGACGCCTACAACGAACATTACCTAGAGCGCTTTAAAAATGGAGAGCTGAGCAGCGCCGATAGCATTCCGGTAAACGATACGTTGAAGTACACGACTCCGGGTGGAAAGGTTGTTTACGGGGGTGGCGGAATTGTGCCGGATATTTTTGTTCCGATTGATACAAGTGGGGGTTCACGCTACCTTACGGAGTTGTTTTATTCAGGACAGCTGTATGATTTCTGCTTCGATTATGCGGATCAAAATAGAGATGGGCTAGCAGCCTACTCCGATGCCCAGGAATTCATCAATGACTTTAAAATTACAGAGGAACTGCTCAATGAGTTTGTTGCCTATGGTGAAAGCAATGGTGTTATGAAGAATGAGGAGGAGTTTATGCGCTCATTAGACATCATTCGCTTGCGATTAAAAGCTGGTATAGCGCGCAATATTTGGGGAGATCCCGCATTTTACCCCATTCTCAACGAGAATGACCCTGCCATTCTGAAAGCTGTAATAGCTTTGGAAGAAGAATAGTGCTGAAAGAATGAAACAACTTTTCCAGGTTCTTGCTTACCTGAAAAACTACAGGCTCTTTGTAGGTCTAAACATCCTGTTTAACCTTCTCTCAAGTTTATTTTCTCTCTTTAGCATCTCTCTAGCCATTCCATTTCTCAATCTTATTTTTCTTACAGATACAGCAGAATACGAGGCAATGGCCGCCGAGAACCCCGAGCCACTTAACTATACCGTAGGCTCCATAACCGAAAATTTCAATCACTTTTTTGGTAACCTAATCCTTACCGAAGGAAAGGGCGCCGCACTTCTTGCGCTTTGTGTTTTAATCATCAGTGCTTTTCTTCTCAAGAATTTATCCCGATACATGGCGCTGTTCTTCATTGGCCATGTGCGCACCGGAATCGTAAGAGACCTTCGCAAAGACACTTATACCAAGTTGCTTTCCCTGCCTCTTTCTTTTTATTCTGAAGAGCGCAAAGGAGATATCATGGCCAGAATAAGCAGTGATGTTCAGGAAATAGAACACACCATTTTGAGAAGTCTTGAAATGCTTTTTAAGGATCCCATTACCATCGTCATTTTCCTCACGGCCATGTTTGCGATGAACGCGAAACTCACCCTCTTCATCTTCATATTGCTGCCTGTTTCGGGCTTTGTCATCGGAAAAATTGGGAAAAGTTTGAAACGCAAATCCGAAAAGGGTCAAGCTCAGTTTGGCTTGCTCATGTCGTGGGTCGAGGAGAGTATGGCAGGCCTCAGAATCATAAAGGCCTTCAATGCTGAACGTTTTTCCAATGCTCGTTTTGATTCCATCAATGAGAATTACCGGAGCCTTCTTCTTGGAATGTATCGCAGACGCGACCTCGCCTCACCTTTGAGTGAGTTTATGGGAGTAGGTGTTGTAGTCATGGTGATGTGGTATGGCGGAAACTTGGTCTTGGATGGAGATTTGGCGGCTGCTAAATTCATTGGCTTTATCATTTTCTTTTCCCAAATCATCAGTCCATCCAAGTCCTTTACCGATGCCTTTTACAACATCCAGAAAGGGGCGGCTTCGGCCACGAGAATCGACGATATTCTTCAGGCAGAAGAGAAGATTACAGATGATGTTGACGCCAAAGACTTAGCATCCTTCGAATCGAACCTCCGTTTTGATAAGGTCGATTTCTCCTACAAAGACGACAAGGTTTTGAATGGAGTTAGTTTCGAGCTTCAGAAGGGTAAGATGCTCGCATTGGTGGGTCCGTCGGGGGGTGGAAAATCAACGCTTGCAGATTTAGTAGCTCGTTTTTACGACCTTGATTCAGGAAGAATCGAGATCGATGGAAAATCTTTCAAAGACATTCGTATTAAGAGCCTTCGAGATAAAATGGGCATCGTCACACAGAACAGTATCCTTTTCAACGACACCATTTTCAACAACATTTCTTTTGGCCTTGAAGGGGTGAGTATGGATGAGGTTGTGAAAGCGGCGAAAGTGGCCCATGCACACGATTTTATTCTTGAATTACCAAATGGATATCACACCAATATTGGTGACGCTGGCGACAAGTTGAGTGGAGGTCAAAAACAACGTATTTCGATAGCTCGCGCTATCTTAAAGAACCCACCGATTTTGATTTTAGACGAAGCCACTTCGGCTTTGGATGCTGAATCTGAGAAGGCAGTTCAGGAGGCGCTAGAATCACTAATGATGAATCGAACATCAATTGTGATAGCCCATCGACTTTCCACCATTCAAAGGGCTGATATGATTCTAGTGCTCGACAAGGGTGAGATCGTAGAGCGTGGAACACACAACGAGCTCTCACATGCAGGTGGCTTGTATCAGAAGCTCTCTGAGATGCAAATGCTGTAGAGTGATTGCCCCTCAAGCTACTTGCTTTAAGCTAGGCCCAACTCTTTTTTCTGTTCGTCTGAAATAGGTGCAGGCGCATCGATCATAACGTCGCGCCCACTGTTGTTTTTTGGAAAAGCGATGTAATCCCGAATGGAATCAGTTCCTCCAAACATTGCAGCAATTCGGTCAAAACCAAAGGCGATCCCACCATGAGGAGGGGCACCATATTCGAAGGCTTTCATGAGAAAACCAAATTGCGCTTCGGCCTCATCTTTCGTAAAGCCCAGTGCATCGAACATTTGTTCTTGTTCACTGCGATCGTGAATACGGATTGAACCTCCGCCCAATTCTACTCCATTGATCACCATGTCGTAGGCATTTGCTTTCACCTCAAGTGGATGAGTTTTCAGTTTCTCTCTGTCTTCGGGAAGCGCTGAGGTGAAAGGGTGATGCATGGCGTGTACTGCGCCCGATTCTTCGTCTTTTTCGAGGAGAGGAAAGTCTACCACCCATAAAGGAGCGTATTTGCTGGGGTCTTTTAAGCCCATGCGCCCTCCCATTTCTAGGCGCAATTCGCTCATGGCCTTGCGTGTCAAACGATCATCACCAGATAATACGAGAAGGAGGTCTCCCTCAGAAGCAGAGCAAGTTTTCGCTATTTCGCCCAGTTGCTCTTGAGTATAAAATTTATCTACTGAAGACTTGAAGCTTCCGTCCGCATTGTATTTAATGTACACCAATCCACGCATTCCAATCTGCGGGCGCTTCACCCAATCAGTAAGAGCATCCAATTGCTTGCGGCTGTATTCTCCTTGACCTTTGGCGCAAATTCCTAAAACGGATTCAGCGTCGTCGAAGACCTTAAAGCCCTTTCCTTGAGTCGCCGAATTTAGATTTTGAATTTCCATTCCGAAACGCAAGTCTGGCTTATCGTTCCCGTATTTTTCCATAGCTTCATCGTACGCCATCCGAGGGAAATCAGGTAAATCAAGGCCCTTTACTTCCGTAAAAAGATGCTTCATAAGCCCTTCAAAAAGAGCGAGTACATCGTCCCTCTCAACAAATGCCATCTCGCAATCGATTTGAGTAAACTCTGGCTGCCGGTCGGCCCTTAAATCTTCATCTCGAAAGCAACGTACAATCTGGAAGTATCGATCGTAGCCACTGATCATCAGAAGCTGCTTAAATGTTTGTGGAGATTGAGGCAGGGCATAGTATTGCCCTTCATTCATTCTAGAGGGAACGACAAAATCACGGGCGCCCTCTGGCGTTGATTTGATGAGGTACGGAGTTTCAATTTCCAGGAATGAAGCCGAACTTAAATAGGTTCTTACAGCTAGAGCAAGACGATGTCGTAATGCTAAGTTTTCTTGAAGTGGAGCTCTCCGAAGATCCAGGAAACGATATTGCATGCGCAATTCCTCTCCGCCATCAGATTCTGTTTCGATCGTAAAGGGAGGAACTTTAGATGAATTTAATACAGTCAGTTTAGAAACTTCGAGTTCAATATCTCCAGTCGACATCTGGGCATTTTTGCTCGTTCGTTCAATTACTTTTCCTTCTACTTGAAGAACAAACTCTCGGCCCAGCTTGCGTGCTTGTTCACATAGTGCCGCATTGCTTTCCATATTGAACGCCAGTTGTGTGATTCCATAGCGATCTCTTAAGTCAAGGAAAGTCATTCCACCTAAGTCTCTGGACCGCTGAAGCCAGCCGCTCAGTTGAACTTGTTCACCTATATTTTCGGACCGAAGTTCACCGCAATTGTGTGTTCGAAGCATGCTCTTTAATTGAGTCGCGAATTTAGTAAGAATGATGAGCCTTGAACCCTCATTATCGAAGCGCTCATTGTATAAATTCGTCGCATGATTGAACCCTATTCTCATGAACACTTCATGAAGCAGGCATTGCAAGAAGCTCAGGCTGCTTTTGCTGAAGACGAAGTTCCCGTTGGCGCTTTAGTAGTAGCAAACAATAGAATCATTGCGCGCGCGCACAACCTTACGGAGCGATTGAACGATGTTACAGCGCACGCAGAAATGCAGGCAATTACGTCAGCGGCAGATTTTATGGGTGGGAAGTTTTTGGACAAGTGTCGCCTATATGTGACCTTGGAGCCTTGCGTGATGTGTGCAGGCGCGATTCATTGGGCGCGTTTTTCTGAAATTATTTTTGGTGCATCTGACCCGAAAAAGGGCTACACATTATTGGAGAAAAATGTTTTCCACCCTAAGACGAAGGTTCAACACGGGATTTTAGAAGCGGAGTGTTCGGCACTTCTCAAGGAGTTTTTCCTCAAGAAAAGGAACTAGTCTTTCAGAGCATTCCTGAGATAGACTTTTTGAAAACAGCGGTTTAAGATTAGGTCAGTAAATTCTTGTAAATCAAATTTTTGCAGACTTTTTTGGCGCTCCTCTTCTTTTAAGTCGACTCGATAGGAAATGAGCTGCAGCTTGGCCGCCTCAAGGTTTAAAAGGTGCTTTTTGGCCACCTCAAACAGCTCTTCATGCATATGGAGAATGGTCGAAGGACGAAGAATGGGGACTACAATTCCGAGGTCTTTTTCCAACTGCTTGCACACTTGTTCAATCACCTCGGTCTCATTCAATTTAAGTTTTGAGAGCGCTTGAATTTGAAGATTCACTATTGTGCATATTTGTTCTATGATCAAAGTTAGTTTAGCAGCCATCCTTCTTCTCTTAAGTTTCACGAGCTTTTCTCAGATAAGCATCGAAGGAAACCTCAAAGATTCTGCAACCGGAGAGGCTTTGGCATATGCGAATGTGTATTTCCAGAAGAGCTACCAAGGCAGCTTGAGCAATTTGGAAGGGGACTTCATTGTTTCGTCGGATTCGGTTTACAAGAACGACACGCTTGTAATGAGTTTAATTGGATACGAGACCTTAAAGCTACCGGTGTCGGGAATAAAGTCCCCACTGCAACTTACAATGACGTCCAAATCTTACCAGCTCCATGAGGTAGTTATTTTACCTAAACCTGCGGAGTACTATGTATTAAAAGCGGCGCAAAACATTCCAGAAAACTACGGAACAACCGCCTTTAACAGTCAGGTTTATTATCGTGAACTTTTAAAAGAAAATGGAGAGTTCAGCCACTTCATAGAAGCGATTTTAGGCGCCTACAATAAGGGATACGGAGATACAATAGATTCCAACCAATTGAGCATCGCCACTTCGAAGGTCTACGAAGACATAGAAGACATACAGTTCATGCGCAAGCAAATCGACAAGCGTGAAGACAAGGCCCGTAAGAAGGCTAAAAAGAAAGGTGAGGAATTTGATGAAGACAAAGAGGGCTTCTCCATCAATTTGGGGAACCCAATTTTTCTCTTCAACTACAACGTACTCAGGACAAGGAGATCTTTTTTCGATTCTGAAAAAATCAAGGATTATGAATTTAAAATCGAGGGCGTTATTGATTCGGGCGATGATAAATTGCTTGTGATTTCCTTTGATCAACGGACCAATGTGAAAGAAGCTCTTTTCAAAGGGAAAATGTACCTAGAAGAGGAGAGTCTGGCCGTCGTTTCAGTGGAGTATTCCTACAGTGAACGCGGGAAAAAGTATTTGATCCCAACAACGACCGAAGCAGCGATGTGGGTTCTTGGGATTAAGTTTGAAGGTCCTTATTTGGATGTAACCATACGGTCGAAAAAGGTGGCCGATCGATGGTTGCTCAGCGATGTTTTAGTGAGTGCAAATGCGAATTTGGAAAAGCGTCATTTATTTTCCGACAACGAGCTTTCACAGTTTGAAGCCGAAATCTTTTTCTCCCTTCTTGAACATGATTTTGAACGCGCCGAAAAACTTGCCCCAGAAGCTTTAGTTACGGTGAAGCCTGCATTCAAAAGGCAACTCAAGCATGAGCCAGAAAACCCACTTTGGGAGAAGTATACTTTGATTAAGCCTGAGCGCTTTTTGGATAAATTCTAATTCAAACTTCCCTGACAAGAGGAACCTGCACCTGCCGTGCACCCAAAACAATGCGAAGCCGTGAGGATGCGGCGGCCCATAAGAGTATTGGAATCATAGCTGTCTAAACTCCCCGATTGCTGAATGGGCATTGCTAACATCTGATTGAAATCACAATCGAACAGGCGCCCTTGCCAATCGACGGAAATTGTGTCGCTGCACATGAGACCACCTAGTGTAGATGGATTGAAGGATTCAATGAGCTTATTCATGTACGCATCGAGTTGGTCGGTCGCAACGAGAAAATCTAAGAAGCGGCTGATGGGCATATTTGTGATGGTGAAAAGCTGATTGAATACAAGTCCATGTTCTTCCCCTAGAATGCGTTTATAATCTTGCTCGAGGGCGCGTTGGTCTCCCGATAAACTTGCACCTCCCGGGTTGTAGACCAAGTCTAAAATAAGGTCCTCTACTTTGCCATAGCCACATTCATTGAGTAGTTTGAGGGCTTCAATGGACTGCTCGTAAACACCAATCCCGCGCTGTTTGTCCACATTTTCTTGCGTGTAACACGGCAACGAAGAAATTATGCGCAGCTTGTTAGTCTTAAAAAACTCGACGAGGCTTCGAGTGATTTTGTTTTGCACGATGAAGGTCAGATTTGACCGAACGATTACTTCGTCGCAAATTTTTGCGGCGCTTTCAGCAAACCACCGGAAGTGGGGATGCATCTCAGGGGCACCACCTGTGATGTCGAGACTCGAAATATTCTCACTTTTCAAAATCTCCAAACACTTCTCAAGATGCTCACGCGACATTTTCTCTGTCCGTGTGGGGCCAGCGTCAACATGGCAATGATGACAGGTTTGATTGCACATATATCCAAGGTTAACCTGAAGAATTCGAGCTTTTCCAGCACGAAGATCCTTGAATCCAAAGTCTTGAATTTTGTCGGAGAAAGATACTTTTGAGTGCTTCTGCAGCAAGACAATTTGATCGAGGCTTTCCATTGGAATGAGTGAACTGCGATGATAGGAAAATTGAAGGTAGCAGCTTGTCTGCGAAGAGTCAAACTCAAGAGCTTTTCTGATGACCTTCGCAATTGAGTTGAAGCATAAAAAACTAATTTAGCGGGGTTCGCGCACTGCTCGGATTAGACGAACGTCTTCCAGCAGGTATGTCAAAGTATAAAGTAGCGGTTCTCGGGCCGGTTCCTCGAGATCATATCACCACTCACAAGGGAGAGGTTATCGAGAAGTATGGCTGTGCCATGCACACCACTGTGGGCTTGTCGAGGTTACTCGGGGAAGAAGGAACAGTATATCCAGTTTCGCACCTTCGGCGCAGAGACGAGGCCGCAGTCAAGGACATCCTTAGGGATTTCGACAACATTGATTTGAACTACATTACTTCTGACGCCGATCAAGGCGATGTGATTCGGCTCAAATTCCTCGATCAAAACAATCGACAGGAGAAACAAACGGCCTTTATGAATCCAATACTCCCAGAGGATGTAAAGGATCTTTTGGATTGCGATGTCTTCGTTTGTGTTCCGATTACCGACTATGAAGTTCCTTTAGAAACATTGAAGTACATCAAGGCGAACAGCGATGCCATTATTATTTTTGATGCTCATGGACCCACCAATGGGATTACGACTAAGGGAGATCGAGTGCTCAAGTTCTGGATTGATCGAGACTTATGGCTGCCCTACATCGATGTGCTTAAAATGAATTTGGAAGAGTCCAATTGCTGTTGGTTCCAAAAGGAATATGAGCTGGAGGCATTGAAAGCTTTCGACGAAAACGACATGACGCATCTACCTGATTTTGCGGAACATGCACTAGCGCATGGGGTGCAGGCTTTAATCGTGACGCTCGATTCAAGCGGTGGGGTTGTTTTCTATAAAGAAGAAAATGAAATTCAACAGAAGTACATGAAGGCCATATACGTTGAACATGTGGTGGATACTACTGGATGTGGAGACTCCTTTGCTGGGGGTTTGGGCTACGGATTGCTTGGGGATTCTTCGAATTCTTTAAAGGCCATTAAATATGCAAATGCACTGGGTGCTCAACGCACCCAAGGCCCTGGCTTTGACGTGTTCAAATCAAAAGAAGAAACGGATCAAATGATCCAAGACTTCTACGGAGGCATTTAGCGCGCCCTGTTGATGGTAGACCCTTTAAATTTTCAGACTCAACTCAATGGCAAAAAAGTTGAATTGTTTCATCTCATCAATGGGACTGGACTTTCATGTCAAGTGTGCAATTATGGCGCACGACTGATCAGCCTTAATGCCCCCGATCGTCATGGAAAAGTAGTAGACCTTGTATTAGGCTATGAGTCCCTTCAAGAGTACATCATGCATCCTGAGCAGTATTTTGGAGCAACGATTGGCCGTTATGCAAATCGAATTAGTGGAGGAAGAATAAAAATTCATGATGAGGAGTTTCAGCTGACAACAAACTGGAATGGACATCAAATACACGGTGGAAACAAAGGATTTAATAAAGCGGTTTGGGATGTCGTAGGACATTCTCAGAATGAAGTCAAAATGCGACACGCTTCCCCTGATGGAGAAGAAGGCTTTCCTGGAAACTTATTGATAGATCTCTCATATCGTTTATCAGAGCAGAATGAATTGCACATATCCTTCGAAGCAAGCTCTGATCGAGACACGCATTTTAATTGCACCAATCATTCCTACTTCAACCTCTCGGGGGAGGGGAGTGGTCTCATCGGGGACCACGTTCTAAAGCTGAATTCAACTGAGTTTACTGCGATTGATGAAAGTCAATTACCTACTGGTGAAATTCTTTCAGTGAGGAACAGTCCATTTGATTTTACTTCAGCACGGGCCATTCAAGATTCTTATGCCTCTCAGAACGCGCAGTTTTTGCGTGGAAATGGATATGATCACAATTTCGTAATAGAGGGTGAGGGTTTGCGCTTTGCAGCAGAAATGCACGACCCAAAGTCGGGCAGAACGATGAAGGTTTTTGCCACAGAACCAGGAATTCAATTTTATGGGGGAAACTCTTTAGATGCGGGGATCAAAGGAAAAGGAGGAAAGACCTACGGACCAAGATCTGCCTTCTGCCTCGAAACCCAACATTTCCCCGACAGTCCAAATCAACCAAGTTTTCCGAGTACTCTATTGTCGGCGCAAAAGCCCTATCGTTCTGAAACCATTTTTCAATTTAGCGTCAGCTCCTAGTGCATCACGTCGCATCCTATATTCGGCAAATGAAAGCCCTCTCTTTTGGATTTCTTGCTTTTTTCATTTCGTTAGGAGGACTAAATGCCCAAACGATTGTTGTTAAACCTGAGAAGTGCAAAAAGTCTGAAATAAATATCATTTCAGGTGAAGCGATTCCTGCGAATTATGCCATCATCGGAGCGAGTAACTTTCCGCGGAAAGGTGTTGCTTGGAAACTTGATCGCTTAGATGTTTCTACCCAAAAGGCCATTCGTGAATTTGGAAAGTTGAAAGGTGCCTGCACCATATTCGTTGACTTTAAGAGCGACATCATGCCTATTCAAGATGACGATGGACGTGATATGAAGAAGACCCACATTTACTTTTATGCTTTGAGGCCTTACAGCAGCTTGTAGGTTCCCTTTTCTTCGATTCAAATTGTTAAATGTGAGGAACGGTTATACGTTCTATCGATGTTCCAACCTAACTTGGGCCTTAAGTTCGCCTTTATCTCTAAAAGGTATCGGGTCGAACCATTGAATTTAGATGAAACCGACGCTCTATTTTCTGCTAGCATTCTGCCTGATCATACCTGCTTGTAAGCAAGATCAACGTCCAGCTGCAAAAAAGCCGACCAAAGGGAGGGTCATTCTTCAGAACAAACCCGAGGGATATGTCGAGGAATCACTTGCCGCCAGTATTGGACCCAATCGTAAGTATAATTTGACGCTGAGTCGCTACTGCCTTATGGACCGAGGGTTTGAAGTGGTATTTCCACTAGAGAATGGCGACACAAGTGTGGTGAATTTTCGCGATTGGAAAGTGAGCTTTGAGCTGTTGGAAGGAGATCAGCTCATTGTGAAGGAAGAGTTTGACAAGTATGTCTTTAAGACGCACATTCCAAATGATGATGCACTCAATTTTTCGTTCATATCAAAGGTTGACGTGGCAGGCTACAATGCACTAGAAGATCGAGTTCACATCAAATGCTTGCTCCTAAGCGTAAGGTCAAACACGGGCTATTATTTTGATTTGCGCATAGGTCCAAATGGCATTGAGCGCATCGATAAGGTTGAGATCACCTAAACCAACTGACCCATTGAATTTCGCTCATCCGGAAACCTTATACTAAGCGAAGGGATTAGAAGTATCGCTCTAAAATGCTCCCACGATGATCTTCAATGTATTGAAGTAAGGCAGTAGCCGATGGGCTCAGGCGTTTATTCTTTTGATAAACTAGGTTCCAATTTGTTTTGATCGGCAAACCTTGAATGGGAAAGACGTGTAGACTTTTATTGGCCAATTCATTTTTTAGCCCAATAATCGGCATCACCGAAAATCCAATTCCTGCAAGAACGGCTTGTTTCACCGCTTCATTGGAAACGAGCTCCATACGTTTATAACCTTCAATTTTTTGCTTGTTTAAAAAGCCCTCCATCGCTGCTCTTGTCGCTGAGCCTTCTTCTCGAAAGATGAGCGTGAGCTCTGGAAGAGTTTTCTTGTTGACCACTAAATCTTTGAATTCGGATTGCCCGACAAGAACGAGCTCATTTTCCAAGAGTTCAAGTGTCTTCACCTCTACATTCTTTGGAAGAACAGAAACCAGTGAAAAATCACTCTCGTTTGAATTCAAGCCTTCAATTACTTTCTGTTTGTTCGAAACATCGATTTTGATATCTACCTCGGGATGTTGAGACATAAACCCCTCAAGAAAGTATGGAATTACATACTTGGCTGTAGAGACGACTGAAATCTTTAACTCTCCTGTGAGCAAGCCCTTAAAGGCATTTGTTGTGAACCTTATTTCTTCGGCTTCATTCAGGACATTCTTGCTGAGTTCGGCGATCCGTTGGCCAAAATTTGTGATGTATAGTTGACGTCCAACTACTTCCGTAAGAGGAATTTCAAATTGATCTTGAAGTTTCTTCAGCTGAATTGAAACTGCGGGTTGACTTAGGTGAAGCTCTTCTGAAGCCCGCGTGACGCTTCTTAGTTCTACAATCTTGATGAAGACTTTTAGCTGATGGAGAGTGTAATTCATAACTATTAGCAAATGTATATCATAAAAAGAATAAATTATCACTTATTGATCTTTTGCCCCAGATTTGCATCAAACAAAAAACATCCTTATGACACTTATTTCGGAAAATGTGGAAACACAGGTGCGCGATTCGCGATACGAGCAAGTAGAAGAACAGTCACAAGCTAGTTACGACATAAAAAAGTTTTTCGAAAGTTGTTTGAACCAAAAAAGCGGCAGAGATCTTTCCTGCATGAATTGGTTGGATGAGAATACCGTCGAAATCTCAGACCTTTCGCCTTACGTCATTCAGCAGCTTGTCCTTGCCTTGAAGGCTTCAACGGGAAAAAATGTTCACATCAAGAAGAAAACGGTAATTAGCATTTCAAATAACTAGGAGCGCTCCGTTTGCCTTTATTGATGGTTTCTTGGTTAATTAAAATCAAGAGTTATTCTGGTTTATTTTCGTTGGAAAGTCATTTGTGCGATTCCACCTAAAGAACGAGCTTGAACCAAGACTACCAAATTTCTCTTCAAACGGCCCTCGAAAAGAAGGCTGAGAATGCAATTTTCCTTGAAAAAGTCAAGAATTCTGAGCGTTTGGATGAAGAATTTAAGCGACAGCATGACAATGCTTTCACGAGAATTGATTGTCTTGATTGTGCTAATTGTTGCAAAACAACCTCTCCAATTTTACTCCAAGATGACTTGGATCGACTCGCCTCTCATTTAAAATTGAGTACAGGTCAGTTCATTCAAAAATTCGTGGAGATGGATGAGGATGGAGACTTCGTTTTCAACCAAACGCCTTGTCCCTTTTTGGCCTCTGACAATAAATGCAAGGTATATTCTGTTCGTCCAGAAGCGTGCAGCGACTACCCTCACACCAACCGCAAAAATATGCGGGATGTTCTCGACATCGCTTTGGAGAATTCTCTGATTTGCCCAGCAGTGTCAGAAATATTGGACTCCATGAAGAAAGGCTAGGGGCACTGTTTGGAGGGCATTGTCAGTCTTGAAGTATTTCTCACGAGCCCTAGCTTTCTCAGAAGAATCGAAAGATTCGGAGTGAATTATTTCCCAAGGAATGAATGCTTTTGTGGATTTGACCTTACCGGCGTTGTGCTGTTTGAGCCTTGCTAAAAGGTCTTCAGTCATACCTTTGTAGAGGCGATTGTATTCTTTGGAGTGCAATATGTAGATGAAATAGCTCATAAAAAAGCCCTGAGACGCTATGTCTTCAGGGCTTTACTTGTGGTGCCAGCTGGATTTGAACCAGCGACACACGGATTTTCAGTCCGTTGCTCTACCAACTGAGCTATGGCACCTCCTAAGATTCGATTGGGTTTAACTCTTTCGAAATCGGGTGGCAAATCTAAAAATTTTCTCATTCCACAATCTACTCGTGCTCAACTCATTCAAAGCCTTGTGGAATCTATACTTTTGGGACCTTGTGAAAAGACTTTGCATCGATGTAGGAAACAGTAGAACGAAGTTGGCGTCATTTTCTGGCGGCGAGTTGATCGATTCTTGGGCCATTGAGTCAATTGAGCCTGAATTAATCCGTTCTGAAATAGATTCAATTGGATGGGATACAGGGATCATAGCCTCGGTATCTACAGACCCAAAAGAAATAGTACAGGTTCAATTCGAAGACCGATTGCTTCCATTTTCGTTCGATTTGAAGTTACCTGTTGAGAATCATTATAAATCTGCATCCTTAGGGCACGATAGATTTTGCAGCGCCGTGGGTGCCTGGGAACATTTTAATGGTACGAATACCCTCTGCATTGATTTGGGCAGTTGCATCACCTTTGATTTAATTGTGAATCAAAATTTTGTTGGGGGAAAAATTTCACCTGGCTTGGAGATGCGACTTGCAGCCATGCACGCCTTTACGAAAAGACTTCCAAAATTGAATTGGACGGCTTCAGATGAGTTGGGAACGGACACTGAAAGTTCGATGCGAAGTGGGTCATTTTACGGAATTCTTCATGAACTAAACGGAACAATTGATCGTTATAAAGCCTCTTATAAAAACCTATCTGTCGCGATTACTGGAGGAGATGCAATGAAATTTGCAGGAGACCTTAAAAATCCCATTTTTGCAGACCCAAATTTGGTGCTTCTTGGAATGCACAACATCCTGATACACAATGAGCTTTAAGTGCTCTTTAGCATTCTTCTTTTTTCTGCTTGTTTCTAGCCTTCTCAACGCGCAGGTTTTAAACGTATCGCCATATTCGACTTATGGAATTGGAGATGTGAACACTAGAAATCTTGTAGCCTCCAGAGGAATGGGAGGTGTTCAAACAGCACTTTATCAATTCGACTACTTCAATCCAAAGAACCCAGCAGGTAATGCATTTTTAACGAAGCCTCTTTTTGATTTAGGCGTTCGCGCTCAAAGTGTTCGTTTGGCTGGCCCTTCAGGAAGTGCTTCAAGTGCTTACAACAACATCAATCACTTTGCGCTCGCCTTTCCATTTGCGAAACGCTTTGCCCTTACAGCCCTACTTTCTCCGCACACAACGCTGGGATATGAGCTTACACAAGAGCTCGAATTACCAAAGGCCGGAACTGTTGAAACAGTTTATAAAGGCATTGGTGGGTTGAATAGAGCCTCACTTGGGTTTTCAGCCCAAATCATTCAAGACACCCTCAATCAACTCAGCCTAGGTGCGAATTTTAGCTACTATTTTGGTTTCTTCGATCGAACAACTGAGTTGCGATTTATTGACCAACCGGGTTTTTTGAATTCGATCACAAGCGACAACATATCTACTAGGGGCATCAATGGGGAGTATGGATTGGCTTATCGAAGAGGCTTAAAGTCTAACAACTTTCTTTCATTGGGGGCAAGCTTTGAGCCTCAGCGAAAACTTGCTTCCAAGAAAGTTTCATCAACCTTTATTTTCGTTGCGCCTGAATTCACCGGAAGCGCTTCTGATGTGGTGGACACCTTAATTGCTACTCCCGACACTGGTGATGTCGTTCAGCCAATGCACTATAGTCTTGGTGCAAGCTTGAACTTAAATCGGAAATGGACTGTTGGAATAGAGTATGACTTTTGGGAGTGGAGCAAATTAGAAATACTGGGCAATAACCCTGCTTTGGCCAACTCTTTTTCTTTAGGTGTGGGCATTGAGTTTTGGCCTGATTACAGAGCAAGCAGCGACCTATTGAAATCTGGTCGATACCGCACCGGATTTCGGTATGGCCAATCACGGGTGATTTTGGATGATTTGAATCTCAATGAATTTGGCATAAGTTTTGGCTTTGCATTGCCATTGTTGAAGTCACGCTCATTTTCCTCTCTCAACGTTGCCCTTGAATACGGGCAGAGAGGTTCAGAGAAGAGAAATAGCTTTAGTGAGTCTTTTACAAGTGTAAATATTGGGGTGACTTTAATGCCCAATCAGTTTGACAGATGGTTTTACAAAAGAAAGATAGAATGAAAAATCTAGCGATGAAGACACTTAAACTAACCTTAAGTTTGAGCCTTGGACTAATGTTTTTTGGAACCGTAAACGCACAGAAATATGGTGCTACTCCAGAAGATAGCCTAGAATGCATTAAGAATCTTTCAGTCTATTCAGGATTCTACAAACACAAGTCATATAAGGATGCGGTTGCTTCCTGGAAGAAAGCTTGTGAAATATGTCCAAAATCAAGTAAGAACCTCTATTTGCGCGGGGCAGGAATGTACAGGACATTTATGAATGAGAATAAAGCCAACCCAGAACGAGTCGAACAATTGTTTGATACATTGATGTGGATTTATGATCGGCGTATTGAACATTTTGGTCAAGAGGGTTATGTGTTGGGACGAAAGGGTAGCGACATGCTAAACCTCGGTGGTGATGATGATGTTGAGCCTGCATACGAAACTCTTTTGAAATCTTTCGAACTTCAAGGAAGTAGAACAGAGCCTGGCGTATTGGTCACTCTTTACATGGCTCAATACAAGATGTACAAAGACGATAAGGTGAAGAAAGAAGATCTTTTGGAGCTGTATCCTAAGCTTATGGATGTTGTTGATGCCAACCGGTCTTCTAAAAAGCCCAAAACAGCTGAGCTCTATCTTAACGCAGAAGAAAACCTTGCTAAGATGTTTGCTCCAGTGGCTGATTGCCCCGACTTAATTCAATTGTTCGAGCCAAAATTCAACGACGATTCTGAAAATCTTAAGCTGAATAAGAACATCATCAAATTGATGGATGCTAAGAATTGTGAGGATTCTGACCTATACATAAAGGTTGCTGTGAAATTAAATGAACAGGAACCTACCGCAAATTCTGCTTTTAGTATTGGAAAATGGTATTTGAAAAAGGCGGAATACACCAATGCAATCCAGTATTTTGTTCAAGCAGCGGAACTTGGTGGTGACGATGTTAAGCTTAAAGAAGACGCGTATTATCGTGCTGCTGCCTCAGCTTTGGGCGCTCGTGATTATCCTAAAGTTCGTGAGCTTTGCCGAAAACTATTGCAAGTGAATCCAAACAATGGAGAAGCTTACATTCTAATTGGAGACGCCTATTCGGGAGCTTCAAAAACATGTGGTGAAAACGAATGCGAAAAACGTGCTGGCTACTGGGCAGCATACGATCAATATTTGAAAGCAAAGTCTGTTGATCCTAGCTTGGCGGAAAAAGTAGGAACCAAGCTTGGAGCTGTAAAAGCACAATTCCCTAAACAGGCGGATTGCTTTTTCTACGGAATTCAAGATGGCGCAGCTTACCAAGTTGGTTGTTGGATTGGAGAAAGTACAACGGTTCGAGTAAATGAATAAGCTCTCTTGAAACACTCAATAATTTTAATTAAAAGCATCATCATTTTAGCGGTGATGCTTTTTTCTTGCCAGAACGACAAGCAGACGATCCAGCAAGTAAGTGCTAGTGAAGAATTGCCTGGCGAAACTACATTTGAAGCAGATTTAATGTACAGTGACTCTGCGCGAGTTCAAATACGGATTATTGCACCAGAATTGAATAGGTTTCAAGGGGATGAGATAAAAAGCATTTTTCCAAAAGGGATCGAATTGAGGGTATATGACAAGGAGGAGAAGATAGTCACTACCCTTACCGCAGAATATGGGGAGCATTATGAGACTCAGAAGAAGTTGGATGTTAAGAACAACGTTGTGGTGGTAAACGGAGAAGGTGATACCTTGTACACCGAACACCTAATTTGGGATGAGGTGAATCACACCATTGAATCGGATGAATACGTAAAGATTAGAACGGGAGAAGAAATCATCTACGGTGAGGGATTGGAAGCCAAGGAAGACTTTTCGAGTTACCGCATTAAAAAGATCAAAGGAACAATTGTAATAAAAGAAGAAAAGGATGAGCAAGTACAATAAGTTCATGGAGCTGTTTTGGTTATTTGTAGCAGCAGCAACAGCTCTATTTGCTGCTTACAAATGGTCGCAAGATCCAGCTGTTTTAAGTGAGAACACCTTCTTGTTTGTAATGCCCTTCGTAGCTGCAGGCCTATGGGCAATGCGTCGATTTGTTCGTAGACGTCAAGAAGGTCAAGAGTCAAAACCAGAAGAGTAGTACACATATTTCTTTTACCTACATTTGATAGGTAGGTCATCCTATGGAAGCGCACCCGGTTCTATTCATCCTCTTCTCTCTGCTTTTTTCTGCTTTTTTTTCTGGGATGGAAATTGCCTTCGTCTCAGCAAACAAACTCAAGATTGAGCTAGACAAAAAAGCAGGACTCATCTCCGCTCGAATCATTTCCAGATTCAATGAGCAGCCCTCTATGTTCATCACAGCGATGTTGATTGGAAACAATGCAGCATTGGTGATATATGGAATCTCGTTTGCTTTCCTATTTGAGCCATTGATCATTCAAGTTATTGGTCAGAATGAGATTTTGATGTTGCTCTCTCAAACCATCTTATCCACGGCGGTTATATTGGTGACTGCAGAATTTTTACCGAAGACACTCTTTCGGATGAACCCAAATGGAATCTTGGCGTTTTTTGCCGTTCCAACCTTGGTTCTGTACTTCATTTTTTACCCAATTGTTTTCCTCGTTAGTAGGTTGGCTAAAAGCCTCCTAAAGGGGATATTCCGTATAGAGATTAAGCCTTCAATCTTATCCTTTGGCCGAATTGATTTGGATGATTACGTAAAACGAGGGGCTGAAGGTGTTGAGCGCATGGAGGAGTTGGAGAATGAAGTTCAGATTTTCCATAATGCACTCGATTTTGGTAAGACGAAAGCCAGAGAGTGTATGGTTCCTAGGACAGATGTAGTTGCAATTGAAGAAAATGAGGCGGTTGAAAAGCTGATTGAGTTGTTTGTGGAGACAGGCTTGTCAAAAGTTTTGGTCTACCGAGAGGATATGGACGCCATCATAGGTTATGTCCATTCTAACGAACTTCTAAAGCGTCCGAAAAAAATCAAAAGCATTCTGATTCCCGTACCATTAGTCCCAGAATCCATGATGGCTAAGGATGTTCTCACACTCCTCAACAAACAGCAAAAGAGCATAGCGCTTGTCTTGGATGAATACGGGGGAACCTCTGGAATCATCACAGTTGAGGATATTCTTGAGGAAATCGTTGGGGAAATTGAGGATGAACACGACAAAGAGGAGCAAATCATCAAGGAAGAGGCTGATGGATCAATGGTATTTTCGGCTAGGCTTGAAATTGATCATCTAAATGAGGATTTTGATTTAGGGCTCCCTGAAAGCGATGACTACAGTACACTTGCAGGGATGATATATCATTTTGAGCAGAGAATTCCCGAGGCTGGTGAGCAGATATTGATTACCGATTTACGTTTCGAAATTATTGAAGCGGTCGATCAAAAAATCGTCTCGGTTCGACTCCTCAATGGGAGGGCTCACGACTAAGTTCAGGCTTGGTTTCTGGAGCCCAGAGAATCAATCAATTATACTGCTTCGGCCGTCTGCATTTTTAACTATTTTCGCAGACCAATTTCCAAAACTAAATCGCAGATGGCTGTCATCGGCAAAATCAGAAGTAAGTCGGCACTCCTATTCGGAGTTATAGGAGCAGCAATGGTGCTCTTCATTCTTGGCGACTTGTTGAATTCAGGAGGAGGATTTCTTCGAAATCAAAACAACGTAGGTGAAATATGGGGTGAGGATATCAGCTATGCTGAGTTCGACGCCTTAGTTCAACAACGAATTGGTTCGAACTCTGTGAACGAACAGCAACGCGAAAGCATTCGCGATCAAGTCTGGAGCTCGCTTCTTCAAGATCGTATTCTCTTTAAAGAATATGAGCGATTGGGCATAGATGCTACGGCTGAAGAAATACTGTTTGAAATAAAAAATAATCCGAGGAACGAAGTGCTAATGCAATACTTCAGCAATCCTCAAACAGGAAACATCTTTGAACAATTCATTGATCCTGCCACGGGAGGCTTGAGCAGTAACGCGGTACTCTCATACATGCAGCAGCTCATCAACAGTGGGCAAGATGAAAATTGGGACCCTCTAGAAGCGGCTTTAATTTCGAACAGAAAAGCCAATAAATACAACAACCTGATAAAGTTTGGGCTCAACATCACTAAAATGGAAGTGGCCATCAACCACCTGGATGAAAATAGATCGGTAAGGTTTAGATACGCCATTAAGGACTTTGCTTCTATTCCAAATGAGGAAGGCTCCTACGACGAAAGTGACCTTAAGAGCTATTACAATGCGCACAAGTCAGAGGCGGAGTATAAGCAAGAAGTTACTACTCGTGCTATCTCTTACTTAAGTTTTCCCGTAACTCCAACAACGGACGATTACAACGCAATTCAAGATGAGCTGGCCTCTTTAACAACTGCTTATCGTGAGGCAGAAGACGATACTACGTTCTTGAATGAATTCAGCGATGTTCCTTTTAATTTCAACATGTACGGTGAGGATGACTTGCCTGAGGGTGTTGATTCCCTGATTTTTAACTCAGATACTGGGTCAGTATTTGGTCCTTATGAGTGGAGAAATCAATTGCACATTTCAAAAGTTATTGAGAAGGTTACAACGGCTGATTCTGTGCAGGCACGCCACATTCTAATTACTTGGGGAGAGAAAGATTCTTCGGTGGTTCGGAATCGAGTAGATAGTTTGTTTGGCGTGGTCAAGGAGGGTAAAGATTTTGCCTCATTAGCAGAGAGCTTCTCAGAAGACTTTGGGTCAAGCAATAAAGGTGGAGACCTCGGATGGTTTGGAAGAGGAAGAATGGTTCCTCCTTTTGAGAAGGCTGCCTTTGAAACGAAGAAAGATGAATTTGTGGTTGTTGAAAGCCAGTATGGTGTGCACCTCATTAATGTGACCGACAGAAGCACTGATGTGCAAAAAGTTGTTTTGGGTGAAGTGAGCCGCGAAGTGCTTCCATCAGAACAAACTTTTGAAGACGTATTCAATAAGGCCTCTGAGTTTTCCATCACAAACAACAACATAGAATCTTTTAAGGCCGCAATTGAGGCAGATGAAAGTTTGAACTTGGAAGAAATTGACTTCATCAAGGAAGAGGATCGTACTCTTGGTAATTTTGAATCTCCTCGCACTAAAATTCGTTGGATTTATGACAGTGAATTGGGGGCGGTTTCAGAAGTGTATACAGAAGCGTCTCGCTTTGTTATCATGTCGGTTACCTCAGTTAAAAACCAAGGTTCTCTAGATTTTGAGAATGTTAGGGAGGCCGTAGAACAGAAGGTTCTTGCTAAGAAGAAGGCTGAGAAAATTCTCTCAGGTTTAGGCAGCTTTGCAAACTTTGACGAAGCCGCTCAAGAATTGGGAGGAAACGTTGAATCAGTTGATGGCTTGACTTTCTCGGAATTCTCCATTCCAGGTCTTGGTCAGGAGAATAATTTATTCGGACGTATTTTCGCTTTTGCTCCTGGACAAGTTTCCAAGCCAATAGTCGGTGAAAGAGGTGTTCTTGTTGTGGAAGTACTTGAATTTACAGACCCACTGCAAGAGCCAGACTTCGCACAATCTAAAGTACAATTGCGTCGTAGTCTTTCTGAGCGAGTAGATTTTGAAGCCTTTACTGCATTGCAATCTGCGGTGAATGTTGTAGATAATCGGTACTTGTTCTACTAACAAACGAATTGAAAATTTTTTGAAACCCAAGTTGAATTTTTCGGCTTGGGTTTTTTGTTGCAGTTTTATTAAATGAGACCAATCCTACTGCTGGTGCTTGTTTCTCTTTCTTGCTCAAATGAGAAGAAGAGTGAAGTCAAGAACTATGATGTCGATTCATATCAGGTTGCCTTCTTGATCATGGATGGAGTTTATAATACGGAGCTTACGGCACCTTGGGATATTTTCGAACATACCAAGTATAGAGAGGGCATTAAGAAAATGGAAGTCTTTACAATAGCTGAACATCGTGAGACGATTCGAACGTCCGAGGGCCTGAACATTCGAGCTGATTATGGTTTTAATGATTCCTATCCACCCATTGATATTTTAGTTATTCCAAGTGCAGAATCGCATCTGAGTTCAGCTCTGACAAACAAAGCCCTTTTGAATTTTGTGAGAGCTATCGCCAGCAATGCAACTTGGGTGACCTCTCATTGCGATGGTGTATTTGTTCTTGGAGCAGCTGGTTTACTCGAAGGAAAGTATGCAACTACCTTTCCTGCCGATTTGACTCAATTCGCTGAACGTTTTCCAAAGGTGAAAGTAGTACACGACAAGATAGTAGTACAGGACGGTAAATACATCAGTTCTGCTGGTGGGGCAAAATCATTTGAAGCTGCTTTATACCTCACACATCTTCTCTATGGGGAGAAGGTAACCCAGGAACTTGCTCAGGGACTTGTTTTGGATTGGAGTGAGGAGATGGTAGACAGCCAAGTCTTCGTCAAGGAAGACTAAATATCTGCCCGAAAACCGACAAAAAAGTTCCGACCGGCTGCGCTAATGCCACTTGAATAAGGCCTGTAATGCAGGTCTAGAATATTCTCCACGCCTGCAGTAATGTTCGTTGTGGCACTTGGACGTACGCTAAACTTCAAATTGAGCGTATACCAAGCCAATGAACCATTTGGGCCATATAGTTGAGGCTTGCTTTTCTCGGAAGGAGCGAGTTCGGCAAGAGGAATGGCTCCGTTGTAGTTGAGGTAGAATTCAGAACGAATTTTTTCTGTCACGAATGCAATGGCGGTGTTCCCAAATAACGGGCTAACATGTCTCAGGCTTTCCTTAGTGTCTAAATCAGCACCATCCATATAAGTGAGCGATGAGCGCAAGCCGAAATTCTTATTCAAGTTATACATGAGACTGTAGGAAACCCCGGAAACAAATGCTTGTCCAATGTTTTGTTCGGAGAGCACTTGACTGAGCACCCCGTCGTACATAATGGAATCGGAACCATTTACTTGACTGGTACTCCTTGAAATGGTGTTTTGAAGTGAAGTGTAAAAGAAGTTGACTTGTGCCTGGCCTTTATCACCAAACTTTCGAAGAAGGCCAATTTCACCATTATATGCGTATTCAGGAAGGATGTTTTCATTCGGCACCACGACTCGCCCTGGCTCCGAATCAAACACTTTGGCGACGTCATCAACATTTGGACTTCTAAAGCCTGAGGAAAGGCTTATGTTAAACTGCCACACCCTCCATGGGCGAAATGTGTAGCCCAAACTAGCGGTGAATGCATCGCTGTTGATGTCGACTTCCTCAAAGCTAAAATTGTAGAAATTGCTTCCACCAAAATCAGCATAGAGCTCGTTTCTGGTATAGCGAACCCCCCACAAGACGGTCGATTTTTTCGACATCTTTAATTGATGGGAAAGGTAGGCCGCTACTTGTTGTGTGCGGCTGCCAGCTTCAGGATACCTTGTTGCCACCGGGCTTGATGCGCCAGAAATGACATTGGTTCGAATTCCTTCAGATTGAACCCCATTCCGATTGAATTCAACACCATAGAACAGGGTATTTTTTTCGTTAATTTCTTTGTCCAAATCCGCATTTAAGGTAATCAGTGAGACTTTCTCTGTTCTCTTGCGTAGGGTGTTGGAATTGAATTTTCTGTCGTTTCTTGATTCTTCAAAGAATTGATGGGCTACGGTCAAGTTCAAACGATCGAAGAACTTACGTTTCTGATTGATTTCAACGTTGAGCAAGTTCATCAACCAGCTTTGCGGGCCATAGTACCATTCAGCACTTTTTGGAAGTCCATTGGCAGTTTCAGTAAGCCGATCGTACCTTGGAATATCCGAGGTGCTCGAATAAATTAAGCTGTAGAGGACGGAAACGGAGTCGGAGGGCTTATAACTGATCTTCTGACTAAAATTGAATTGGTCGTAGCCCGAATTGCGCTGCACATGAGGGTCTGAACTCTGGATGATGCTGTCTTTATTGTTTATTCGTTCTACATACCACAAGCGCTTGCCAAAATCCCCTTCAGAATTTACATAGGATTGGCCAGACTTCAGATCGTCGAAAGCACTTGCCGAAAAGGAAGTGAAACTTCCCCACTTTCCTTTACCCATATCGAGATATGCTTTGATGGTTCGTTCATTGTTCGCCGATGAGTAGCGCATTGCGGACCCCAGGTTGAAGCCGGAGCTGTCACTGAAATTACTGGGTTTTCTTGTTTGGAAATTCATGACACCTCCGAGAGCGTCACTGCCATAAATCACGGACCCTGGGCCGAAAATCACTTCTGTTTTTTCAATAAGAATGGGATCGATGTTCAATACGTTCTGCAAATTTCCTCCACGGAAAATGGCGTTGTTCATTCTAACTCCATCTACTACAATGAGAACCTTGTTGGCTGCAAAGCCTCGGATCACTGGTGACCCTCCACCAAGTTGACTTTTTTGCACGAACACTTCTCCGGATTGACTCAATAAGTCGGCGCTGGTTTGGGGGTTTTGGAAATCAATTTCTTTGCGACCAATTACCTTCACCTTATTTGGAACGTCCTCTCGTTTAACTGCACGCTTATTAGCGCTCACCACAAATATTCCGAGGTCGACTGCTTTTTCATTCAAATACACAGCGCCGTTTTGGGCCAGAATCGTTTGCACGGGTACAAACTTTGTTTGAAACGAAGGGTGTTGTATGATGAGTGTGTCCTCTATATTAAAGCTTGCTAGACTGAAGCGCCCTTCTCGATCCGAAATGACCGAAGTGGAGTTTTGAAAGTTGATGATGAAAACTTCGTCAACTCCTTTCAGCGTGGTAACATTATAAACTTGCGCGTTCTGTGCGAAAGCATGTTGGCCAAGCAAGAGAAAGCTGAATAATAAGAAGCGGTTCATAAGGGCTCTAAAGGCTGCAATTCTAGCAAAAATCAAACCACATAGGCCTGCACTTGTTCAATCAAAATTGAGGTGCGGGAATCGCTGAATTAGGCCCTCTATTTTTTGTTGACGAACTTCTTGGAATTGAATGCTTGAAGGAGCCTTTGGATGTTGAGTTCGATGTTCTTGCATTTTAAGAACCTGTTCAATTTCAAAAATTAGCTCCTTTGAGGTCGAGCTAAAGCAATAGTCCATGAGGCCGTCCCAAACGCTATCTACTGCCTGATCACTTGGATGTACAAGGTCATCTTTATAGTATCGGTAATCTCTTAATTCGTCGAGAATTAATTCGTAAGCCGGGAAATAGTGGATGCGATCACCAAGAACAGAGTGGATGCCTTCAAGAAGCCTTGCTTTACTTCTTTGATTGAGGATGGCCCCTTTCGCCAAGTGCCGCACAGGACTGAGGCTAAGTACAATATGAATCTTGGAATTGATTCCTCGCAATTTCTCGAAAAGAGAAGTCAAGGCATGTTGAATTTCTTCAATTCCTAACAGTTCTTGTTGGAATTCCTTGCTGGGCAACTTGTGGTTGTTTGCGATGATTTCTCCAGATTTCGTGTAACGAAAAACCACCGCCGAGCCTAGAGTTATGAAAACGACTTGTACCGTCTTGAGACGGTCTATAAGATCTTCTTGGGTGCGTTGCAATTGTAGAAGAAGTTTCTCTTTGGAAGGATGACAAAAATCGCTGTGAAGGTCAAGTGATTTCCAGAGACCATCGTGAAACACAAGGTGCTCTTCAGAATGAGAAAGATTTATAGCGTCGCGAACATTCCTTGCAATGGAAATCGGATTAAAAAGCGTTCCAAAGGGATTGGAACTGACTGCGAATTTTAGTCTTTTCAAACGATTGCCGATGGAGTCGCTGAAGCACGACCCAAGTGTGAGAATATTTGAAGGGTGATCCAATAGGAATGCAGCTGGATCTATTTTTATTCGACTGATTTGATCTTTCATTGATTTCCAAAGTTCCAAATTTCCGCTTTCCCGAATCACATCAGTATATTTGCCACCCTCTTGAGCACAAAAATCAACATAACACTTCCTGACGGCTCAGTTCGTCAGTATGAAGCAGGGATCAATTCTTTTGAAATTGCAAGAAGCATTAGCGAAGGACTTGCCCGTAAGGTCATATCTACTAAGGTAAATGGTCGCATCCGAGAATTGGTCACTCCCATCCAAGAAGATGCGGAAGTTCAACTTCTCAACTGGGATGACAAGGAAGGTAAAAAGACCTTCTGGCATTCATCTGCACACGTTCTTGCCCAGACATTGGAGTTTTTCTATCCAAATGTTAAACTCACCATTGGGCCTGCCATCGATCAAGGATTCTATTATGATGTTGATCTTGGTGAAGAGGTTTTGTCTGAAAAAGATTTCCCGAAGTTGGAGCAAAAGTTTTTGGAACTGGCTAGGGAGAAGTTTGAATTTCAAATACGTGAAGTATCGAAGTCAGATGCCCTGGCCTACTACGAAAAGGAACACAATGAGTTTAAATTAGAATTGATTAGTAATCTAGAAGACGGAGACATCACCTTCTGCGATCACTCTAATTTTACGGATTTGTGCCGTGGCGGTCACCTACCTAACACTGGTTTGATCAAGGCTGTCAAGATCATGAACGTCGCGGGTGCTTATTGGAGAGGTGATGAAAAGAAGCCTCAACTTACGCGTGTTTATGGTATTAGCTTCCCGAAGCAATCGATGCTGAAGGATTATCTCCACATGCTTGAAGAAGCCAAAAAGAGAGATCACAGGAAGCTTGGAAAAGAGTTGGAATTGTTCACCTTCTCAGATAAAGTTGGCCAAGGTCTTCCGCTTTGGTTGCCCAAAGGTGCAGCTCTTAGGGAGCGACTTGAGAATTTTATGAGGGCTGCGCAGAAAAAGGCCGGCTATGAACCCGTAGTTACTCCTCACATTGGTCACAAAAACTTGTATGTGACCTCTGGACATTACGAGAAGTATGGCGAAGATTCATTTAAGCCAATCGAGACACCACATGAAGGCGAGGAGTTCTTCCTTAAGCCCATGAACTGTCCACATCATTGCGAGATTTATAAAGCAAGCCCGAAGTCGTATCGCGACCTGCCTGTGCGTTTGGCTGAATTTGGAACGGTTTACAGATACGAACAAAGCGGGGAACTTCACGGTCTAACCCGAGTACGCGGTTTTACTCAAGACGATGCTCATATATTTTGCCGCGTAGATCAAGTAAAAGATGAGTTCAAAAAGGTGATCGATCTTGTTTTGTACGTATTCAAAGCACTCGACTTTAAGAACTTTACTGCACAGATTTCTTTGAGAGACCCTGATAATTTAGGGAAGTACATTGGTGATACAGCAAACTGGGAAAAGGCTGAACGCGACATCATTGAGGCCACCGAGGAGCGAGGGTTGAAAACAGAAACGGTATATGGTGAGGCCGCCTTCTATGGCCCTAAGCTCGATTTCATGGTGGAAGATGCTTTAGGGCGGGAATGGCAGTTGGGTACGATCCAAGTGGATTACAACCTGCCTGAACGTTTTGAGCTGGAGTACACTGGGAGTGACGATAACAAGCACAGACCTGTAATGATCCACAGAGCGCCATTTGGTTCTCTGGAGCGTTTCGTCGCCCTTTTGATAGAACATTGCGAAGGAAAGTTCCCACTTTGGTTAACGCCAGAACAGGTAACGATTCTGAGTATTTCCGAGAAGTACAATGAGACTGTACGGAATGTGGCGCATGTCCTAAATAATTACGATATTCGCGCCCTCGTTGACGAGCGCGCCGAAAAAATTGGTCGAAAGATCAGAGACGCGGAAATCCAGAAAATCCCGTACATGTTGATTGTGGGGGAGAAGGAGATGAATGAAGGGACGGTTTCCGTTCGTCGTCAAGGAGAAGGTGATCTCGGAACAATGGAGATCGAAGCCTTCGCCAAGCTGGTCAACGAAGAAATAGAAGCTAAGCTTCAAGAGTTTAACTAAAGTCGAACAGCATCGCTATAAGAAGAAGACGTCCGGTCAGACGCCGGGTTGAAGATCCGCACAGAATTAACGAAAAAATCATCGCCCCTGAGGTGCGTTTGGTATTGGACGATGGTGAGGGTCAACAGATATGTACGACAGCGGAAGCATTAGTTATTGCTCGCGAAAAAGGATTGGATTTGGTGGAGATTTCGCCAAAAGCCAAACCACCTGTTTGTAAGGTAATCGATTATAAGAAATTCCTTTACGAGCAGAAAAAGAAACAAAAGGAGCTGAAATCCAAAGCCTCGAAAGTGGTCATTAAGGAAATCCGCTACGGACCGCATACGGAAGATCATGATTTCAATTTTAAATTGAAGCATGCTCAGAAGTTTTTGGAAGAAGGATCTAAGTTGAAAGCTTATGTCTTTTTCCGCGGTAGAACGATAGTTTATAAGGAGCAAGGAGAGATTCTTCTTCTTAAACTAGCGCAAGCTCTCGAAGACGTTGGTGTTGTAGAGAGCATGCCGAAATTAGAAGGAAAGCGTATGATCATGTTCATTGCGCCGAAAAAGAAGAAGTAAACCAGGACAAACAAAAGTTTGAGACATGCCTAAAATGAAAACCGTATCAAGTGCCAAAAAGCGATTTAAGCTTACAGGCAGCGGCAAGATTAAGCGTAAGCATGCCTTCAAAAGTCACATCTTGACTAAGAAGGAAACTAAGCAGAAGCGAAATCTTACTAAAGCTACTTTGGTATCTGATGCCGATACTTCCAATGTGAAGTTGATGTTGAATATGAAGTGAAAATCACTTCGGTTAATGTTAGACCCGGATTTGAGCTTTAAGATCGTCTAGTGCGGCGCTTTGGTCCAAAAAACAATAGAATGCCTAGATCAGTAAATGCAGTAGCGTCCAGAGCAAGACGCAAGAAAATTCTCAAGCAAGCCAAAGGCTATTGGGGAAGAAGAAAGAATGTTTACACAGTCGCGAAGAACGCAGTTGAACGCGGACTTTCTTACGCTTATCGCGACCGTAAAACCAAGAAAAGAAATTTCCGATCACTTTGGATTCAGCGTATCAATGCTGGTGCACGTGAGAATGGAATGTCCTACTCTCAACTAATGGGAATGCTTTCAAGCAAAAACATTGAGTTGAACAGAAAGGTTCTTGCCGATTTGGCCATGAACCATCCTGAAAGCTTTAAGGCGGTTGTAGAAGCTGCCAAGAAGTAAGGACATTAACTCCTTGAATTAAGAAGCCGTTCAATTTTGGACGGCTTTTTTTATATCCCTAATCTGCTGAGTCCCTTGGCAGATAGAGTATGAGTTGGATCAAGCGCAAGAGCATTCTTATAGTATTGTAAAGCCTCCTCACGATTGCCCTTCAATTCAGCCACAAGTCCCAAGTTGTAAACTGCGTCGGTCCAATTAGGGATGGCTTGAATGCTGGCTTCAAAAGACATAGCCGCAGAGTCGAGTTCGTCGATTTGGGTAAGATAAATGTACCCCTTGTTGTAGTGGGCTTTGGCGTCAGCAGAGTCGAGCTTTAAAATTTCAGAATAGGTTTTTAGAGCAGTTCTAACTCGATTGTTGCTTTGTTCGAAAAGGCCACGATTGTACAAGACTTCAATTGAGCTTGAATCTATTCTCAATGCGTTGTTGTAAAAGTCTATGGCCATGTCGTTCCCTGCAATGGCATATAGAAGACCAAGCTGTAGAAAGGCTTCATAGTGGGAGTTGTTCTGTTCAGTTGCCGTTAGGAATGAGCTAATGGCTCTTGACGTGTCTCCAGCACTCTTGAAGATCATTCCCTTTATAAAGTATGCCTCATCATTGAATACATCTACTTTAAGAACTCGATCTGCAAAAGAAACGGCCTCGTCGTATGCCTCTGTTCTCAAGAGCAGTTCAGCCATAACCAGATTGGCTCCAACATCCTCGGGATTTTGCGCAAGGCATTTTTGAAGTTCCCCAACCGCACCTTGGTAGTTTCTTAGGGCAATCAACAGTTTGGCCTTCTGGGAATAGTGGCTGCAATTTTCAGGCTCAATCACTTTGGCCCGATCCAGCTCTTCAGCTGCTCTTACAAGATCATTCTGACTTTCATAATACTCCGCCCTTAGAACAAAGAGTTTTGCATTTGAGGGGTTTTCAACGATGGCCTTATTTAACGAGTCGATGTAACTCGAAGGGCTGTTGTTGTTCACCGCAGTTGAATCAACACGAGAGGATTTGTCACCACAAGAGAGCAAACAAATCGAAAAGGAAATGATGAATAAGCCGTGCTTCAGCATATCGCAAAGAAAAGCCCCAGGAACTGAGGCTGAACTTTTATTTATTTAGAGGCTAAACCCGCCTTTATTTTGTTCTCGATTTCCTCCGAGAGTTCTGGGTTGTCTTCTAAGAGTTCCTTAACGGCATCGCGACCTTGACCGAGTTTGGTTTCGCCATAGCTAAACCAAGAACCGCTCTTTTTGACAATTTCGTGCTCTACCGCTAAATCAACAATCTCTCCTGATTTACTGATTCCCTTGCCGTACATTATGTCAAATTCAGCACGTCGGAATGGTGGGGCAATCTTATTTTTTACAACCTTAACCTTTGTCCTATTCCCCATGACGGCATCTCCATTTTTAATTTGACTCGATCGTCGGATGTCGATGCGAACAGAAGAGTAGAACTTCAGGGCATTTCCACCTGTGGTTGTTTCGGGATTGCCAAACATCACCCCAATTTTTTCACGAAGTTGATTGATGAATATGCAGCAACAACCTGTTTTGTGGATTGTACCGGTAAGTTTTCTAAGGGCCTGGCTCATCAACCTCGCTTGAAGGCCAACAACCATATCTCCCATTTCACCTTCAATTTCAGCTCTCGGAGTTAAGGCAGCTACGGAGTCAATTACGATGAGGTCTATTGCTCCAGAGCGAATTAAGTTCTCTGTAATTTCAAGAGCTTGCTCTCCATTGTCTGGTTGTGATATCAGCAAGTTTTCCGTATCCACACCCAAGTTTTCCGCATAGAAGCGGTCGAACGCATGTTCAGCATCGATGATGGCAGCAATGCCACCCGTTTTTTGAACTTCGGCAATTGCGTGAATGGCTAGGGTTGTCTTTCCTGAAGATTCAGGGCCATAAATTTCAACGACTCGTCCTCGCGGATACCCGCCTATTCCTAGTGCAATATCTAAAGTTAGTGAGCCTGAAGGAATGGCTTCGACGTCCTCTACGGCCTCGTCGCCCATCTTCATAACGGCACCTCTACCAAAATTCTTTTCGAGCTTATCCATCGTAAGTTTCAAAGCTTTCTGTTTTTCTTCTGCTATATCTTTAGCCATGGGTGTATTGTTTGAATTTGGTACAAATCAAATGTATGAGATTGTAACCTATTTACGTGGTGGGCTATTTCTTTTTTCAGGAATAACTTTAGTTGTCTAAAGCCTCCAAAATCTGCTCAGAGTGCGCTTTGGTCTTCACCTTGTCGAATATTTTTTGAATGTTCCCAATCTCATCAATGACAAAAGTTTTCCTGTGAATGCCGTCGTATTCTTTGCCCATGAATTTTTTTGGTCCCCAGACCTTATAAGCCTCAATTACTTTCCGCTCTGTGTCGGCTAATAGTTGAAAAGGCAGCTCGTACTTATCTGCGAATTTCAAGTGCTTTTTCTCATCATCTGCGCTTACGCCAAGAATGGCAAAGCCTTTATCTAAGAGAACTTGATAATTGTCCCTGAGATTGCAGGCTTCAGCAGTACATCCTGGGGTGTTGTCTTTCGGGTAGAAATAGAGAATCAGTTTTTTTCCGGAAAAATCAGAAAGTGAAACCTCTTTTCCATGTTGATCAATGCCTCTGATTTCCGGCGCTTTTTGTCCTTCTTGAAGTGTGTCCATCTTTAATATACTTGTTGAGTCAAAACAAACTAAGTTGCTCGAAGTTCACATGAAGAAAGCGGAAAAAGTTCAATTTATCATCGACACCTTAGAGAAACTTTACCCAGAGACTCCCATTCCTCTAGATCATAAGGACCCATTTACGCTGCTCATTGCCGTGATGCTCTCTGCCCAATGCACCGATGTGAGGGTAAACCAGGTTACCCCCATCTTGTTTAAGCGCGCCGACAACCCACACGACATGCTTAAGATGAGTGAAGAAGAAATTCAAGAAATCATTCGTCCCTGTGGGCTGTCAAAATCAAAGGCCAAAGGGGTTCGAGTTTCCAGTCAAATGATTGTAGAAAAGCACGGAGGAGAAGTTCCAGGAAATTTCAAGGATTTGGAGGAACTACCAGCGGTTGGTCACAAGACAGCATCTGTAGTGATGAGTCAAGCATTTGGCGAGCCGGCCTTCCCCGTAGACACGCACATACATCGTCTGATGTACCGATGGGGCTTAAGCAGCGGGAAGAATGTGGTGCAAACAGAAAAAGACGCAAAGCGTCTTTTTCCTCGTGAGCTTTGGAATAAACTTCACTTACAAATCATATTCTATGGCAGAGAATATAGTCCTGCCAGAGGATTTCGCATTGATACCAGCGTCATTGAAAAGGTGATTGGTGCGAGGGGCCAAAAACCTTAGCTCAGTTGATCACTAACTCAAGTCGACCCATGTATTTTGATGGCCGATTTGAATAGGCTTTTGAGAAATTTAAAATATTCTCAATCGTAGATTTTTTAGGACTTACAGTTTCCTGTTTCAGTCCAAACTCCTTAATGAGTTTCTGTTCGTCTCTGCAAAAGCGAGACAGTTCGTCCAAGGTAGAGTTTGCATCCATATGATCATGATTTTTGATTGATTCATGAACAAGGAACGCCTTCTTCCTTTAGATATTATTTAACTCGGTAAATTATTGTTTCAGGAGTTGCAGGTTGTGCTTTTCAATCAGCTTCCTAAGGTTGATCAGCGCATAGCGCATTCTTCCTAGGGCCGTGTTGATGCTCACATTTGTTTCTTCTGCTATGTCTTTGAAACTCATTTTGGAGTAGTGCCGCATTTTGAGCACTTCCTTTTGTTCATCCGGCAAGAATTCAATCAGGTTTTTCACGTCCGCTTGAACTTGTCGATCGAATAAGTTGTCTTCTACGCTAGGTTCGTCAAAAACGATGGTGTCGAAAACATCGTAATCATCACCGCCGCGAGACATCGGCATTCTTTTGCCTTTTCGGAAATGGTCGATTACAAGGTTGTGAGCAATACGAAGAACCCAAGGGACAAACTTTCCTTCTTCATTATATCTTCCAGACTTTAGCGTCCGAATGACTTTGATGAAGGTATCTTGAAACACGTCCTCTGATAGAGCAGAGTTGTGAGTAAGATTCATAATGTATCCAAAGATCCGGTCTTTGTGCCGGCTTATGAGAACTTCTAGAGAAGATTCGTGTCCGTCTAAATAACGACGAACCAATTGTTGATCAGAAATGAACGAGTTGTGCATAACACTCAGTTTTAGGTTGATTAATGGTGGGTTGTATATTCCTAAAACGTAGATTTTATGCTATAGGCGAGATGTATTCGTTTGTATTCTGTTTATTTCAACGTTTAAAAAGAGCATTTGTTATATCTAGAACAAAAGTCTCCCCTTCAACTGATCCCAAAGATAGGAAAAGTACTTTTGCAGATTCTCGATTAACAAGGCTTAACGATTGAATGGCAAATCCAGTAAACACAAAATCTGACTCAATTTTTATTCGTGGTGCACGAATGCACAATTTGAAGAATGTTGATGTTGCCATTCCGCGGAATAAATTCGTAGTTGTAACTGGTCTTTCAGGAAGTGGAAAATCTTCTTTGGCATTCGACACATTATATGCCGAAGGGCAGCGCAGGTATGTGGAGAGTTTGTCTTCATACGCCCGACAGTTTCTAGGTAAAATAGACAAGCCAAGCGTTGATAACATTGAAGGAATAGCACCGGCAATTGCGATCGAGCAGAAGGTGAGCAGCAGATCTTCACGATCGACCATTGGAACGAGCACCGAAATCTACGATTATCTAAAACTACTGTTTGCTCGTGTAGGCAAAACCTATTCTCCCATCAGCGATATTGAGGTTCGCTCCGAAGGCTTGAAGGAAATTGTCGAGTTTGTACAGTCGCTAGAGAAAGATTTGCGGATTGTTTTGAGCGCTCCCGTCTTTCTCGGCGAGAACCAAACTTGGGAGAAGCGAATTGACACACTGAAAAATCAGGGTTATTCGAGAGTATGGTGGAAAGATGAAGCTTCTACGCTTGATCAAATTGAGCCGGAGGCAGATGAAATTGTTTATCTCATCATCGACCGTTTGGTGAATCAGCCCGAGAGCGATGAATTTCTATCCCGCTTGGGAGATTCTTCTGAAATAGCTCTTTACGAAGGACAAGGAGAGTGCAGGTTGACCATTGTTGGCGACCAACTCACTCATCGTGATTTTAACGACCGCTTTGAGTTGGATGGAATCACCTTTGAACGCCCGAGCGTAAACTTCTTCAGCTTCAACAATCCATTTGGGGCATGTAAAACTTGTGAGGGTTTTGGGAATGTCATTGGCATCGATCAAGATTTGGTGATTCCAAATAAGAATCTATCGATTTATGAGGACGCCATTGTTTGTTGGAAGGGGGAGAAGATGAGCGCCTACAGGGATGAGCTGATTAATCACGCCGACAAATTCGACTTTCCCATCCATCGTCCGTATTACGAACTCACTAAGGAGCAAAAGGATTTGTTGTGGACTGGGAACGAATATTTTATGGGTCTCGATTCGTTCTTCGCATACCTAAAAGAAAAGAGTCACAAAATTCAGTATCGGGTGATGCTTTCACGCTATCGCGGGAAAACAATCTGTCATGATTGCCATGGTACTCGACTGCGCAAGGACGCATCCTATGTGAAGGTCGATGGATTTTCGATCGTAGACTTTGTTCAAATGTCTATTGGTGATCTTCTCAAAACCGTGAACGATCTGAACTTAGATCAATACGGTTTGAAAATAGCCCAACGCTTGATTACCGAGGTTCGAAACCGATTGGAATGTTTGGAGGATGTAGGTCTTAGCTACCTCACTTTAAATCGCCTCTCCTCCAGCTTGTCGGGCGGGGAAACGCAACGCATTAATCTGGCCACCTCCATTGGTAGCAGCCTAGTTGGGTCGATGTACATTTTGGATGAGCCAAGTGTGGGACTTCATTCTCGAGACACGCAGCGATTGATAAAAGTACTTCGGCGTCTGCGTGATTTAGGAAACACAGTGATTGTGGTTGAGCACGACGACGAAATTGTGCGTGCAGCAGATTACATCATTGACCTTGGACCTGAAGCTGGCTCTCTTGGAGGGGAATTGGTTTTTGCAGGCGAACAAGAGGATTTGCTTTTGGCGAAAAACAGTCTGACTGCCGACTATATGATGGGCAGAAGGGAGATTCCTGTTCCTGAAAAAAGAAGAGCTTGGTCTAAATCCATCAAAGTCTTTGGCGCAACAGAAAACAACCTTAAGAATGTAGATGCAGAATTTCCCTTGGGCGTTTTAACCGCTGTCACCGGAGTTTCTGGTTCCGGAAAATCGACCCTTGTTGGAGGGATTTTATTCCCAGCACTCACCAAAATGTTGGGTGGTTATGGAGAGCGCACAGGTACACATACCGCCGTCGACGGCGACTTAAAAGCAATCAACCGAGTAGAGTTTGTTGATCAAAATCCAATTGGGAAATCCTCTCGCTCGAACCCTGTCACTTACATCAAAGCATACGACGAGATTCGCTCTCTTTTTGCAGCGCTTCCAGCAGCGAGAATGCGAGCTTACAAACCATCCCATTTTTCCTTCAACGTTGACGGGGGTCGATGCGATGTGTGCAAAGGGGAAGGAACTGTAACGATTGAAATGCAGTTTATGGCAGACATTGTTTTGCCTTGCGATAATTGTGGAGGAAAGCGTTTCAATGAAGACGTTCTCGAGCTCACGCTTCGGGGAAAGAACATTTCCGACATCTTAAATATGACCGTCGACGATGCCTATGCGTTCTTTTCTGAAGGAGAAAGTAAACAGGAGCAAAAGGTGGCCAAAAAGCTTGCCCCTCTGCAAGAAGTTGGATTGGGTTACGTTCATTTAGGCCAATCATCAAACACATTAAGTGGAGGAGAAGCACAGAGGATTAAGCTCGCATTCTACCTAAGCAAGGGTCAGGCTGAAGACGCGGAACGCATACTGTTCATCTTCGATGAACCTACCACCGGATTGCATGTTCACGACATATCGAAACTGTTGAAATCCTTCGATGCTCTTCTTCATCTGGGGCATTCCATCGTCGTAATTGAGCATAATTTGGATGTTATAAAATGTGCCGATCACATCATCGACCTTGGACCAGAGGGAGGCGAAGGAGGAGGTCAAATCCTCTTTGCTGGAACTCCAGAAGAATTGGTCTTGAGCAAAGGGCATACTGCCGAGGCGATGCGAAATCGCATCTAGGATTCCTTTAAACATTTCGTCTTGTGTATATTGGCTTCTAGAATCCAATTAAACCGCACAATGGCAGCCAAGTTTTCAGTATTACAAGCGATTTTAAGTCGTCGAAGCGAATTGGGACTCAGTCAGGAGTACATCGCTGAAGAATTGGATATGAAGCAAAGCAACTACTCTAAAATAGAGTCGGGCTACAATAAAGTAAGATGGGAAGAGCTGGATACTTTATTTGAAGTTTTGCAGCTTACTGTTGTCCCGCGCGACACGCGTGAACGAAAGGAAACAGCATTCATCATTCACAAACTCTTCTCTAAGAATGAGAGCGTGAACCGCATTCGTTCGGTCATTCATCTTCTCGACGAAATCGTGAAAGAGTATAAGGAGGAGCTCGATGAGCTTGGGCCTCACAGCTTCGTTTCCGACGAGGACAAGAAGGACTAGTGCACTATGAGCTTTACGCTCACAGGAGGCTGATTGTTTTCCTGAAGATGAAGGAAGAAGATTCCAGTCTTGTTCAGATGAAGTTTCTTGCTTTCCATCGAGAGTTCTTCGATTTCGAAAGGTACTTCTTGTCCAAGATTGTTGGTGACGCTCAAAATTTTCCAAGAATCACTCAACCCACTGAGTTGAAAATCTCCCTTTGAAGGATTTGGGAACACTTCAATGCCTTCCCACGAAAGGGCACTTAGACCAACACTTTCCACTCCTACAAAGGTGCTTGAGCTGTCTGCACAATTCTTCTCAGTATTTGTCTTTAGCTGAACCGGGTAACTACCATTGCTTTGGTAAGTGTGCATAGGCTTTTTCAGGAAAGAGCTATCACCGTCGCCAAAACGCCACAAGTAATAAAACAGGTTTGTATCCAAAGGCTCAAAACCATATACAGCAGGATTCGGGTTACTTACAGAGAAGCCGGCATTCGCTTGAGGATAAACCTCTACATGACTTAAAATGGAATCTTGGCATTGGTTCTTGGAGGAGACAATCAATTGAATGGTATAGACTCCACTGGTGGAATACGAATGAGCCAATGAGTCGGAGCCCGATGAATTACCATCCCCGAGATTCCAGGAAGAAGTCAATGATCCACCAGAAACATTTGAAGTATTCTCAAGAATAAATTCATTGCCCAGCTCACAGAGAGCCGTATCTGAGATTGAGAGAGTGGCCGTAGGAGTAGCGTGAACATTCACTGAAATCTGAACTGAGTCTGAACATCCGCCTTCGCCGAGAACAAGGAGATTAATGAAATAGGTTCCAGCATTTTGGTATTGATGGCTTAGGCCAATCAAGCTGTCGATTGTACCATCTCCAAGGCTCCAAGAGTAGGCTAATGTTCCTGTAGAAACAGTACTCAAGGATTGCAGCTGAAAGTCATTCACATCAAGACACTGTGCGCTATCATTCACTCCAATTTGAGCTGAAGGTTGAGCGTATGTGATTACTGAAATTTGAGCTGAACTATCGATGCAGCCAAAGTTTTCAGTGACAACTTGGTACACCCCAGAATCACTTAGGCTAAGGGAGTTTATACGAACAAGGCTGTCGCTGAGGTTAAGGTTAGAACCATTTTTAAACCAAGAAAAGCTTACCGTTGAATTTCCAAGGCTGTCGTTCGCGGCAAGTTCGATGAAGTCTCCTTCACAAAACGAACTGCTTGAATCTAAACTCAAACTAACTTCTGGAAAAGCTCGAACATAGGCGAACATACTTCTCGCAATGTTACCGTTCAGCGTAGCCGTTGGTAGGTATAAACCGGCTTGTGGATAAATCACGGTATGCGGCCCGACCCCATAGGCTGATTGGGGAATTGCGTTCAGACCAAAATCCCATTTTAAACTATCGAATCGACCATCAGTGGTGGCAGAGAAAACCATGCTATTTCCAGCGCAGACTGTATTGGTGTCTTGGGATATCTGCAAGCTAGGAGCGTCGAAATACACAAGGTGATCCTGAGATTCTCCATAGTTGAGGGTCTTGCAAGGATCGCCTGTAAGCGTGCTAAAATCGCTCAGCACACGCATGCGGAGGAAAGTGTTTCTACGCGGGTTCAGTTTCGTTCGAATGGTATCCAAACGCTCCGTACGTCCTCGGCTGAAGTTCGAAACGAGTTCATCCGCATCTGAAAAGTCTCCGTCGTTGTTGTAGTCAATGTAGACCTCTACATTTTCGTCGTTGAATGAGCCTACTGTTACCGACACGACGTAATCTTTATTCGGTTTGAGATAAGCAACGCCATCGCAAGTAAAATCGTGATACGAATTGGTTCCATCGTATCCAGAGCTTCGATGGTCGAGGTTAGAGATGCGCACACGTTGAACACCGATTCCGTAGCCAGCGCCTAAGTTGGTTGTTGTATAGCAGCTCGTTGTTGTGCTGTCCGCTATGTGAATTAAGTTTCTCTTTAAAATGGAATCAGTACCGTTTCCATTCGTGACTTTTAGTTGAATGTGGTAGTAGGTGGAGGAATCAAATTTCACGGAAATGTTTCGGTCACTCAAAGAATGACCAGCCGCCAATTGATAGGTCGCTGGTTGAATGTCCCATTGAAATTGATTGGGGTTGTAGGCTGAGCGGTTCGAAAAATCAATGTATTCATTCAGACATGCCTCCGTTCCCGAAGCCTTGAAATCTGCGATGGGCAAGGAGGTTCCATCGTCGTACAAATCAGAGGACCACAATCCTCTTCCGTAGGTACCAGCTCTCAATTTACTCAAGGCAGGCTGAAGTGTATCGTAGTAAATCTCCAATTCGTTGACTGATACATCAGTTGGAAGTCCGTCGTAGAAGCTTACCCAATTGGTTGTATTGCTGTCTCTGTAATAGACTCCTGGAGTTCCACCAACGTACAGACCTTCACTGCTGTATTCGTCGTAAACGATGGTTCTCCAACTAAGGCTTGGAAGGTTGGCGGAGATGTCTGTCCAGCTGTTCCCTAAGTCGGAAGACTTATAAACCTTTGACCCAAGGGTGATGTACACTACAGAATCCAAAAAAGGATGCGCTTCAATATCTGTAGGCATGGAGCTGAAAGGCAAATTGCTCGTTAAATCGACCCAATTTGGGTTTGATCCTTGGATGCTGTCAGAGCGAAAAAGTTTTCTGTCGGCGCGCGCAAAATAGAAGATGTTTGGGTCTGCTGGAGATTGTTCAACCACTCGAATGGTTTGAGAATTTGTTCCGCCTAGATTGTTGGAAATCTTAGTCCAGCTTACGTTCCCGTTACCAGGTGTTCGCACATTGTTTGAACGCCAAATGTTGCGGTATCCAATGAACATTTGATCGCTGTTGTCTTCTCCAATCGAAAAAGGCGTTACCCATGCACCACTTTCAGTAATTCCATTTGTGCCACTTGCGGCAATGGTTCCAAAAGAGGTACCTCCGTCAACGGATCGAGAGATTCGTCCGTAATAAATGGTTCCATAAACGTAATCTGTATTTCTAGGGTCAATGGCACATTCCATTCCGTCTCCACCAATTTCTGTTGACCATGTGCTCCCCCCATAATATATGGCGGTTCCATTGTCTTGGTACCCATTGATTACAATGTCCTCATCGTTTTTTGCCTGACCAATTTTGTAGATTTCAGAGATGGCAATTCCGCTGCTCAAATCAATCCAAGAAGTACTGTCTTCCTTGAAGTATAATCCGCCATCATTTGCAACGTACAAGCGCTTTCCGTCGGCCGACCACTCCAATGCATGCTGATCGGCATGAACCGCGTCGGCGCCCCCGCTGCCAACCCAATGCGCATCGATGAGCCAAGTTTGTCCTCCATCGGTCGATTTAAAGATGTTCACACCAGCAGCATATACCACATCCTTGTCAAAAGGATCCACTGCGATGTCTAAGTCGTACCAAGCTTGACCGCCGGTACCCGTTCCCAAATGGCTCCAGTCCATGATGTTCGGGGTGGTTGATCTTGTAGTGAAGGTTAGGCCACCGTCGAGACTTCGATATGTTCCTTTATAAACGCTTCCTTGAGCCATAAGAACATATACAGCCATTGAGTCGTCTTGAGAAACAGCGATTACACCTCGAGTTCCAGTAGGAATTCCATTAGTGATTTGGGTCCAAGTCTCACCTGTGTTAGAACTTCGATAAAAACGCCCCCCCTCAGTAGCATATACGATTTGAGGGTTGTTTGGCATGAAAACGATGTCTTTGTAGTGATTTGAATTGGATGATTTTCTAGTCCAACTAGATCCCGCATTGATTGATTTGAAGATTCCTCCGCTGGTGGCTGCCAGAATTGTATCTGGCTGGTTCGGGTGAATGATGATCATTCCTACGGTTCGGTTGCCCATTCCGTTGTTGGAAGTAAGCCAACTCGTACCTCCATCGGTACTTTTCAAAACTCCTCGGGCAGAACGTGAACCAGCGTCTCTATCTCCGGTTCCCGCGTATACGATGTCAGGGTTCAGGGGGTTAAAGCGCAAATTTGAGATTTGCATGCTGACCAGAGTGTCTGAGTTGCTCGTCCAGCTGTTGCCGTGATTTATCGATTTCCAAATTCCACCGTTTGGAGCTCCAACTAGAATTACCGATGAGTCTGTTGGATGAAGTCCGACACAATTGAGGCGCCCAAGCCCGTTGGGCTGTCCCGTGCCATTTGCAGGAAGTTGAATGGGGCCCAATGAAGTCCAAAGACCATTGGTAGATTGAACTTGATTTCCACCAAAGCTTTGTTGAGGATTGAACTTTTGATCGAATTTCCTGAACTCCCTCTCGACAGTTGCCGGATCACGGTAACTGCCGTCTGCATTTACCTCAGATTCCATGAACCATTCCCAACGTTTGAAGGGCTTGTAACCTGATCCCTTTGTGATGGGACGGTTTCCCCAATATTTTTCAAAAGCTCTTTGAGTTTTGAAGAAATTCACATCTGGGTTCTGCATCATTTCAATCCAATAAGGAACATTGGCAGTATCTCCTGATTGGGCGAAAGAAAAGATGGGAGAAAGGAGGGCGAGAAGAAGTATGTGTTTCATTCGATTTCTTGAGGAGAGCGAAAATAATCGAGAAGTGCGTTCGATGGACAGCTTTCGGACTAGATGTTCAGAAAGACAGATTAAACGCGCGATAATGTAAAACTGAAGCTGGAACCTTTTCCCTCTTCGCTTCGAACGTTGATGGTTTGTCCGTGTGCCTCAATGATGTGCTTCACAATGGCCAAGCCAAGCCCAGAGCCACCTTTGTGGCGGTTTCGGCTTTTTTCGACACGGTAAAATCGTTCAAATATTCTACCTGCATCTTCTTTGCTTATTCCCAAGCCATCGTCGGAAACTTCGACGACACAATTGTCTCCTACTGAGTGGACAATGACCTCAATTTTCCCTTCATCGCGACCGTAGTTGATGGAATTTACAAGCAAATTCATCACAACTTGATGAATCCTTCCTTGGTCTGCCTTCACCATTATTGGCCCTGACTTGGGGCTCATCCTTATTTTTATTTTGGATTCTTGAGCGGCCATTTTTACATCTGAGATGACATCTTTTATCAACTCGATCAAATCGAAATTTTTAAGATCCAGCTGTTCCGTGCCCGATTCCAATTTTGAAATCCCATCCAAATCATCGACCAACTCAAGGATGCGATCTAAGTTTTTGTCGGCTTTTTGAAGGTAGGGCCGACTGATGTTTTTGTCTTCTAAACCGCCTTCAAGAAGCGTTTGCAAATAACCTTGAACGGAAAAGAGCGGGGTTTTAAGTTCATGAGATAAGTTCCCAATAAAGTCTCTTCTAAAGACGGCTTGTTTTCGAAGTTCTTCGATTTGCTGCCTACTCTCCGTAGCGAATTTCATTGCTTCTCTCTGAGCCGTTTCATATTCGGCTTCAGATTGACGCAAGACTTCTCGACCGTTCGATTGTTTTCCTTGAAGAATGCGGAAGAGTAGGTTGAGTTTCCTTCGAATCATCACTTGCGTGAATGCATAGCTCACGCCGAAGGAAACGGCGAAAATGATCAATGCAAAGATGAGGGTGAATCGAGGGCTTAAGACTGAGAAGTATAGAAACTGAGCAAGAATTACAAGCAGGCTGCTGATGGCGGTGATGACCAAGGAAGAGTAGAATGCTATGGTACGCGAGCTGGTTTCTCTCAATGTTCTTTGTACTTGTAGCCTACGCCTTTGATTGTTTTAATGAATCCTTCGCCAATTTTTTCGCGCAGCTTTCGAATGTGCACGTCGATGGTTCGGTCCCCAACAACTACATCGTCACCCCAAACCTTCGACAAGATTTTTTCTCTATTGAAGACCTTACCCGGAGATGAAGCGAGAAGGGAAAGAAGTTCAAATTCTTTTTTTGGAAGATTCAATTCTTTTCCATCCTTAATCACGAGATATCGATCTCGGTCGATGACCAAGCCATCGATTTTTTGACTGCTAACTTTTGTCTTACCTGAATCTTTGCGGCGCAACATGGCCTTCAACTTACTCAGCAATACCTTTGGCTTCACCGGTTTAGTGATGTAATCATCAGCCCCTGCCTCAAGGCCAGCAATTTGGGAGTAATCTTCGCTTCGAGCTGTGAGGAAAACAATCAACGCAGATTCTAAGCCCTCTACCTGACGCAATTCTTGGCAAGTTTCAATGCCATCCATTTCCGGCATCATAACGTCTAAAAGGATGACTTCGGGCAACTCCTTTTTTGCAACTTCAATGGCCTCCTTGCCATTGCTGGCCTTAAATACTTTGAAAGACTCTTTCTTCAGATTGTAACCAATAAACTCAAGTATGTCTGGTTCATCGTCGACTAAAAGGATTTTTACATCGGGCATAACTCTGACTTAAGATTTCTTTAGAATGGCCAAAGATTTAACCTCATGAACGCCTTCGCATTACTACAATGTTACCAAAAGTTTATGAAAGACATTTTCTCTTGTTTGCGGCCCGAAGACTTCGAATATTTGATCTGAAAGCGCAGCCCAAAATGCAATTAACATCGGGGTAACTTTTTCATCAACTTTCCTTGAACTCAAGGAAATCTATTGGTCAAAATCGATTCATTCATTTGCCTCGAAATTCAAACGTTCAAAAAATCAAACAAATTAAAATGACTAAAAACACAAAGTTGGCATCAATGATCCTTCTAGCAGTTTTCGCAATTGGGGGAACGACTTCTTGCAAGAAGAAAGGATGTACTGACCCAGCCGCTCTCAACTACGACGAAGAGGCTAAAAAAGACGATGAGTCTTGTGAGTATCCACAATCTGAAACCTTAACGCTTACATCGGCATCTGATGGACTTGCAAGCCTTTCAGGCTTTGCGAACGGTACATATAAGATGGAAGCACTGAACACATACATCCTAGACGGATTGGTGTTCGTTAATGACGGTCAAACATTGGAAATTGAAGCTGGTACAGTAATTAAAGCGAAGCCTACTACCGGTGGTGTTGCTTCAGCTCTGGTTGTTGCCCGAGGTGGAAAAATTATGGCTGAGGGAACTTCTACAGCTCCTATCATCTTCACTTCAGAATCCGATGATTTAAACGATCCTTCTGATTTAGGTCCAGCGGACGTTGGTCTTTGGGGTGGAGTTATCATTCTAGGCAAAGCTGAGATTGGCGTTGAAGGTGCTACAGAGGCTGGTATTGAAGGAATTGACGAAAATGAGTCTCGCGCGAAATTCGGTGGGTTAAGCAACTCAGATAATTCAGGAGTTTTCAAATACGTCTCTATTCGTCACACAGGTGCCGAGCTATCACCAGGAAATGAGATTCAAGCCTTGTCTATTGGAGGTGTTGGCTCTGGAACTCAGCTTTCTTACATCGATGTCTTTGCATCTTCAGACGATGGTATTGAGATTTTCGGAGGCACCGTTGATTTGGACCACGTTTCTATTGCATGGGCTGAAGACGACGGACTTGATCTTGACAATGGATGGAAAGGAACTTGTTCCGATTTGTTCATCATTCAGCGTGAAGACGACGGAGACCTTCTAGGTGAATGGGACGGTGCGCAGCCGGATGCCAATTTGATCTATACGCAAGCCGTGGTTAACCGCGCGACCATGATTGGTGCAGGCGAAAGTGGAAAAGCGATACTCATTCGTGATGGTGGCGTGGTGAGCCTGAACAACTCAATCATCATTCGCCCAAATGGAAAAGGCTTGGAAGTTGAGAACAAGGGTGAGACCGGAATTGATTCTTACGAAAAGATCATCACCGATGGGCAAGGAACCTTTAACAACAACACATGGGCAATTGGTGGTGCTACTGATTTGGCTAGCATTCTATTTGCAACGGACGATGTGAACAACTCTGATCCTACAAACTCAGCTTTAATTTCTAAAATGACTGCCGGGAACAGTGTTCAAACAGGAACAGCTGGGATTATCGTGAACTATGACCAGAATGAAGGTCTTGATCCATTCAACCCAACTCCTAGTGGACAAGGAGCTTTCCAAGACGGAAACTGGTTGGAGACTTGGTCTTCACTTTCTTCACTCGGCTTCTTGAAAGAGTAGGCCCATCAAGATTTAGAAATGATATTTAAAAAAGGCGGACTTCGGTTCGTCTTTTTTTATGCATCACAATTAACGATTCCTAGACCTCAATTTAACACTCTGGTCACATTGCAGTTGGACTTTTGTCAACGAAATCAAGGGAATGAAAAAAGGACTTTTAACACTAGGCGCTTTGATCGCCTTTATCCAAATCACACTTGCAGGGGGGACTGTAAGTGGAAAGATTCTGGACAAGCAGACTGGAGAGGCAATATTATTTGCCAACGTTTATAAGGCGGGTACCACGCAGGGGACTACTTCAGACTTTAACGGAGAATTTTTCCTTCAGCTTCCAGCAGGAACTCACGACATCACCTTCTCATTTGTATCCTACCAAACCAAAACGGTAAGTGGGGTGGTTGTGAAGGAAGGAGAAGTAACCAAACTCGATGTGGTTATGGAATCTTCCATGCAAGAACTCGATGTAGTTGTTGTTGAAGCGAAAGCAGTTCAACGCAATGAAGTTGCCCTTCTTAGAATGCAACAGAAGTCGAACAATGTGATGGATGGGATTTCTTCAAAGGAAATTAGAGCCTTGGGATTGAACAACTCTGCCGAGTCGATGAAACGTGTAACTGGTGTTTCTATTGAAGGTGGAAAGTATGCCATCATTCGTGGTTTGGGTGACCGTTACTCAGTGTCGCAAATGAACGGAGTTACCTTGCCTTCAGCCAACCCATACAGAAACAGCGTGAGTCTCGACATGATTCCAGCGAACATGATCGACAACACAATTTCTTTAAAGACATTTAGTCCAGATCGCCCAGGAAACTACAGTGGTGGATTGATCGACGTGAAGACTAAATCGCTTCCAGATGCATTTTATCTGAACACATCAGTGGGCATCTCATACAACACGGTTTCAAGTCTCAACAAAGACTTTTTGCGAGATGGCATTACTTCTTCTACAGACTTCTTAGGGTACGATGATGGTGCTAGAGCCCTTCCCGATTACCTGAAGAGCACCAAGAATACCGACTTGATGAATTCAGCTTTTTATGTGAAAGCTCGAAGTACTTCAGAATCATCGAAAGAGTCGAGCGATTTGTACGACAAGGTTGGAAAAGAACTTTCCTCTGCCTTCGTTCCAGTAAAAAAACGCTCACTTCTAAATCACAATGCTTCCTTCAGCTTTGGTGATCGCAAGAAAGTGAATGAGAACTACTTTGGTTACAATCTGAGTTTCCGTTTCTCCAAATCATACGATATGAGGGAGAACTTCAACACACAAGTAAACGAGTTCATCGGTGGTGGACTTGAGGTGTTGAAAGCAAATCAGACCCTAGCCGGAAGCCAATCAACGGTCAATCCTGAAGTAGGTGGCCTGGCTTCATTTTCATACCAGATGAAAGGCAGCAACATCATTTCAGCCGACATCTTTTACAATCACTCCGCCGACTTTACAGCACTCGAACAAAAGGGTACTTGGCCAGCCGCCCTTTCGGGAGTTCATGAATACAGAACGAGAGGAGTTGCTTTAACCGAGCGTGAAATGTTCACGACTCAATTGCGTGGAGAGCATTTGTTGAAATCACTTTCTGACACGCGTTTCAATTGGGTTCTAGGTCGATCGCAAGTGATGCAAAACGAACCAGACATTCGCTTGTTTGCTGATATCACCGACATTACCAACGACGTCATTAAGATTGATCGTGCTGAGTCTTCTTACCCTTTTCACTTCTTCAGAGAACTCAATGATCAGCAGTACAATGCTCAGTTTGACTTCGAAACTAAAGTTGGAGAAAACAAAAAGAGCAGCATCAAATACGGAGCTCTTGCTCAAATGAAATTGAGAAGCTTCACTGAAGATCGTTTTCAACTTTCCGATGAAGGTACAGATGCGAACACAGAATACCTCGGCTTTACTGAAGCAGATGGAGACTACGATGCATTCTTCCGAAGAGATAATTTTGGAATCATTGGGTTGGACGATAATGGTAGAAACCTTTTGGGACAATCTTACATCAGCCAGACGGCTGCAGCCAACCAATACACAGGTTACGAAAGTGTGTATGCAGCTTACGCCATGGGTGTCTTCCAAATGGGAGCCAACTGGAAGCTGATTGGTGGTGTGCGTGCGGAACTCACCGATATGGAAGTTACTGCTGGAAATGATTCAGTTGGAGACATTTTCCAATTGGACCTTCTTCCTAGCCTCGCTTTAATCCGTTCCTTGAATGAGAACTCAAACCTTAGAATAAACGCCAGCCGAACCTTAGCTCGTCCGAACATGAGAGAGATGGCTCCCTTTACGTCGTTCGACTTCCTTGGAGGGCCTCAATTCGTAGGAAACTCAAGTCTGGAATTGACCAATGTGACCAACTTCGATTTGCGTTGGGAAACTTTCCCAAAGGCCGGCGACTTGTTCGCAGTAAGCGCATTCTTCAAGTATTTTCAGAACCCGATCATGCAACAGCTTGAATCAGTTGGTTCAATTTACCTGATTGAATTCGTGAACGTCGACAACGGGATGTTGGGCGGAATTGAGGTAGACTTCCGCAAGAATCTCGGAGCAATTTCTAAGAGTCTACAGAACTTCAAGTTAGGGGCGAACTTCACCTACACTGCATCTCGAGTTGATCTTACACAAGAGGAAATCGATCGCAATGAAATCCTCAACCCCGACCTTCCCACTTGGAGACCTTTCCAGGCTCAGAGCCCATACATTGCAAACGCGAACCTTACATACCAAAACGACAGCAATAAATTGGCGATATCATTATTTGCCAATGTGTACGGACGTCGCTTGGTCTTCAATGGCGTGAAGGGAGCTCCAGATGTATATGAGATTCTCAGTAACAACGGAAACAATGTTCCTACTCCGGATTTGAACCTAACAGTGAATAAAGGCATTGGAGCCAAATGGAATTTGCGTTTGAGCATCAACAATATTTTGAATACTCAGTATTCGCAAAATCAAGTCTTCAACGATGCATACTACAACGTTCAGTCGTATCGTCAAGGAGTACGCTTCGGACTCAATCTCCGATACAGTATTTAAGATAAGGTTACTTCCCCGTATACCTTGATTTCAAGAGAGGAGCTGCGCAAGTAGCTCCTTTCATATTTTAGGGAGCTTGTGAAGTCTATGAATGGGCTGAGTTCGTTAATTTCGCCCTCTCGAAAAACTCCATGGAATACAATCACAGAGCCATCCAAGAGCGGTGGCAAAAATACTGGGCCGATCATCAGACTTACCGTATAGAGAACGATTCCAGTCGCCCGAAATATTACGTTTTGGATATGTTCCCATATCCGTCAGGCTCAGGACTGCACGTTGGTCACCCGCTGGGGTACATCGCCTCAGACATCATTGCTCGGTTCAAACGACTTCAAGGATTTAATGTGCTTCACCCAATGGGTTACGACGCCTTTGGCTTGCCTGCTGAGCAATATGCCATCGAGACCGGACAGCACCCTGCGGAAACCACAAAGAAGAACAGCATTCGCTACCGGGAGCAATTGGACAAGATTGGATTCTCCTTCGATTGGTCGCGAGAAGTGAACACCTCCGATCCGAAGTTTTATAAATGGACACAGTGGATTTTTCTTCAGCTCTTTGATTCTTGGTACGATGCAGATGCCGATAAGGCAAAGCCTATTCAGGATTTGGTGGAAGCGTTTGAGATCGGTGGAAGTTCCGCAGTGAATGCAAATTCGAGCTTTGAAGGAACATTTACAGCCGCAGACTGGAAGGCGATGAGCCCAAAAGAGCGTGAAGATGTGCTTCAAGAATTTCGATTGACCTTCCTAAAAGAGTCGACGGTAAATTGGTGTCCTGCACTTGGGACTGTATTGGCCAACGATGAAGTGAAGGATGGATTATCTGAACGCGGTGGTCACGAAGTAGTGCAGCGAAAGATGTTGCAGTGGTCGATGCGAATTACGGCTTATGCCGATCGCTTGTTGTCCGGTTTAGATTCTCTTGAATGGACCGATTCGATGAAAGAGATTCAGCGCAACTGGATTGGTCGTAGTCAGGGTGCAAAAGTCTTTTTTGATATAGTGGATTCTGAGCATCAGATTGAAGTCTTTACAACCCGTCCCGATACGATGTTCGGAGCTTCTTTTATGGTACTTGCTCCAGAGCATCCTTTCATAGAGGACCTTTGTACCGACGATAAAAAAGAGGAAGTTTCCAAATACCAGAAATGGGCAGAAGGAAGGTCTGAGCGCGAGCGCATGTCGGAAGTGAAAGAGGTTACTGGAGCTTTTACTGGAGCCTATGCTGTGAACCCTATGAACGGCGAAAAACTCCCGATTTGGATCAGCGATTATGTTTTGATAGGATATGGAAGTGGGGCCATCATGGCGGTTCCTTGTGGAGATCAACGAGACTGGGAATTCGCGCGTCATTTTAACATTCCGATTCCAAACATCATCGAAGGTCACGACATTGAAGTAGGAGCTTTAGAAGACAAAGGCGCAAGTCTGTGTAATTCGGGTTTCTTGAACGGTTTAAAAGCGACGGAGGCAATTCCTTTGGCCATTGAGCACATTGCAAAAGAGGGGCGTGGACAAGCACGCATCAACTACAAACTGCGCGAAGCAGTATTTTCTCGCCAACGCTATTGGGGAGAGCCTGTCCCCATCTATTTTGAAGATGGCATTCCAAAAGGGATGTCGGAAAGTGATTTACCACTGGAGCTTCCTGAAGTAGATCAATACCTTCCAACAGAAGACGGAGATCCGCCCTTGGGTCGAGCAGAAAATTGGGTCACCAAAGAAGGCTTCCCCATCGAGTTGAATACCATGCCGGGATGGGCTGGTTCTTCTTGGTATTTCTTGCGCTATATGGATCCACACAATGAAACGGATTTTGTTGGAAAGGAAGCGGTAGACTATTGGGGTCAAGTTGATTTATACGTGGGAGGCGCCGAGCATTCTACTGGGCATTTGCTCTATTTCCGTTTCTGGACAAAGTTCTTGTTCGACCGTGGATTCATTCCTTTTGATGAGCCCGCAAGAAAGTTGATCAACCAAGGAATGATCGTGGCAGAAGACGGCCACAAGATGAGCAAGCGCTATGGCAATGTGGTAAACCCAGACGATATTGTGGAGCAGTACGGCGCGGATGCACTTCGCTTGCATGAAATGTTCTTGGGGCCAATTGAAGATCACAAACCCTGGAATACGAAAGGCATCGAAGGAGTCTATCGCTTCTTGAAAAAGTTCTGGCGACTTTACACTTCTGAAGATGGTATTTCCCGTGAGAAGGCCAATGCGGCTGAATTGAAATCATTGCACCAATGCATTAAAAAGGTTTCTGAGGACATCGAACGATATTCCTTGAACACCTGTGTTTCAACTTTCATGATTTGCGTGAACGAGCTCTCTGAATTGAAGTGTACGAAAGCAGAGATTTTGGAGCCTTTGGCCATTTTAATTTCCTGTCACGCTCCACACATTGCGGAAGAGGCTTGGTCTGGATTGGGTCACACAGAAAGCATCACAACCGCCGAATTTCCAAAGTTCAATCCCGAATTTTTGAAGGAAGACAGCAAGACCTATCCCGTCATGTTCAATGGAAAGCGACGATATGAGATCGTTGTGCCTGCAGACATGCCGAAAGATGAGGTTGAAAAACTCGCCCTTGAGCATGAGTATGCCGAGAAGTGGTTGGAGGGTGGAGCACCTAAAAAGGTCATTGTCGTTCCGGGAAAGATTGTGAACGTGGTTCTTTAGCTCTTCAAGTTGGAAGGAATCAGGCAAACTGGAATTGCTTCCATTTTGTGTCGATTGGCCGAATTCAGTCTGTGGTATATTTTCAGAACCTCAGATTCTCGCGTACTCAGTTTTTCTTCATCGCCCTTGAAGGTCATGGCCCATTCGAGTTCGTCGTATGAGGCGCCCAATTGATCTTCGTCGGAACGATCGTCTCCAAACAATCCATCGGTTGGAGCTGCGGTAAGAATTTCGGAAGAAACACCCAGGTGCTTTCCTAAAGCAAAAACTTCAGATTTCATTAAGTCCGCTATTGGACTGAGGTCAACTCCGCCATCGCCGTATTTGGTGTAGAAACCAACGCCAAAGTCTTCCACCTTGTTTCCAGTTCCTGCAACCAAGCGGCCATGAATTCCCGCCAAATAGTACAAGCTGGTCATGCGAAGCCGTGCTCTTGTGTTCGCTAAACTCAACTGCAGAAGCCCTTCATCTTCAGTGGTGGGAACGCTCAATTTAAATGCGTCGAACAAGTCGGTCAACTCGACTTCTTGTCGTTCAACATTGCTGTACTTCGCTTGAAGAGATTCAATGTGATGGGACGTGCGCGAAACTTGATTTTGAGCTTGATGAATGGGCATTTCTACGCAGAGAGTCGGAAGTCCAGTACGTGCACAAAGCGTGGAGGTAACAGCGGAATCAATTCCACCCGAAACGCCAACGACAAAACCTTTGCAGTGCGCATTTAGGCAATACTCCCGAAGCCAAGTGATGATATATTCCGAGACTTTTTCTTCTTGCATTAGAAGAATATCGCGACGTTGAGCGCTACGAAGTTTGACCGAGTAATCAAGGTAGGCCCTTCTATTAGACCTCCATTTGGTGCAACCAAATCAGTATCTAAATCTGTTCTTCCGTCATCTGCCAGCTGGAAGGCTTTACCTCTTCCGCCGTTTCCAGTGAGGATGTTTGTGAAGCCTGCATTGTAGGTTAAGCTTACAACGAGGTTCGTGTTTCCTGTGAGGTTGTATTCAATTCCTCCACCGATTTCAATGCCCAATCTGAGACTTGAAATGTCGTCGGTTGCATCCACTTCCTCGACTTCTTCCTCGCCAGAGTCATAGGTGATGGTTCCAGCTTTACGTGCACGAAGTTTGAAACCAGGGGTGAAACCAAATTGCCCGAAGTATTTTATGTAACCAATTTCGGCGGTTTTCATTTTCAAACTAAGAGGAATCTGAATGTAGCGCAGCTTATAGCTGAGTGCTTCTGTACTCGACTCTACCATTCGTCCGCTAATTAAGCTGGTATCTGGCAAAGCATATGCACCTAGGGAACTCATGGCAACAGGAGTATTCGTGAAAATTACACCTGTAGAGAAATAATAATTCTCGTTGTCGGCCAAGCTGAAGTCCGTAACCAATCCGTAATTCAGACCTACTTTCGGACCGTCGTTGATGTAGCCTTTGTTGTCGGAAGTAATCCAAGACGTGTTCATAGATGCTTGAAGTCCGAAGCTCATCGAACGCGACGACTTTGAAGCTGGAGCAACCGTCGTGATTGTTACTTCATTGTTCTGTGCAAGAAGGGAAATAGGGAAGCAGAGAAAAAGTCCGAGAATAAAAGGAAAGGACTTCTTTAGATTGATGTGAATACTCATGTTCTTAACATTAAATTTGCCCCTCGACGAGGAATTCAAAATTAGCCAATTTTATATGAGAGTTGTTGTACTTAGCTTGTGTGCTTTTCTATTCATTACGGCTTGCAACAACGATCCATTGGCGGTGGACGTTTCCGGTATTGATGTCGACGTTGAATTCAAACGCTTCGATCGTGATCTTTTTGCAGAACACAAGGATTTGTCCAAGCACGTCGCCTTTCTAACTGAGACCTACGGGGGCTTTTATAAAAATTTCACCCAGATGATTCCGAGTTTAGGGCATCCGGAAGACCCAGCACACATCATGTACCTCAAGCCTTTTTTATCCGATCCAGGAATAAAAGAAATCAATGATGCGATTGCTGCTCGCTACAAGGACTTGGCGTCTGTTGAAGAAGAATTTGAAGAAGCCTGGAAGCATTATCTCTACCATTTCCCCAATCGCGGTGTTCCAGAAATGATTGCTTTTAATTCGGCGCTCAATGCATCGCCGCTCGTGAACGATACGCAAATGGGAGTTGGTCTAGACCTCTTTTTAGGAGTCGATTTCCCCTTGTATGCAAGCGTTCAGTACCCCATGTTTTTGCGTCAGCGAATGAAACCCGAATTGATGGTTTACAACAGCATGCGCGGATGGCTCATTTCCGAATTTCCCAAAGAAGAAGGCAGCAAGTCGCTGCTCGACAATATGGTTTATGCAGGTAAGATCCTTTATGCCATGGACGCGGTTTTTCCAGGCCATGGAGACAGTCTGAAGATTGAATTCACTGCAGCGCAACTCGATTGGGCCGAGCGCTTCGAGTCGAACGTTTGGGGCTTATTCATCGACAAAGGAATTTTGTTCTCCAAGGATAGATCTGAGATCGGACCTTTTTTAAACGACGGGCCATTCAGTTCAGGACTTGCCAAAGAATCTCCACCTCGAATTGGAGAGTGGATTGGCTGGCAAATGGTTCGGTCTTATATGGCCAAGTATCCAGACACTTCTCTGGAAGAATTGATGTCGTTGCAAGACGCACAAAAGATTATGCAAAAATCGGGTTATCGACCAAATTAAAAATAGATGAGCAAGCAAGGAGAGATTAAAATAATTCTGGAGTTAGATGAGAACAATGTTCCTGAAAAACTTTCATGGGACGCAAGTGATTCGGAGCAAGGCGGCGATTGTGAATGTGTCGTTCTGTCCATTTGGGACAAGAAGGAACAGAACACGTTAAAGATTGATTTGTGGACGAAGGAGTTCAATACAGATCAAATGAAGCAGTTCATTCATCAAAACATCATGACGCTTTCAGAAACTTTTGAGCGCGCCACCGGTGAAAATGAGATGGCCAGTGAGATGCGCGAGTTTGGTCAGTACTTTCAGGAAAAGATGGGCATCTAGCTGGACTTGAGCTGAGAGCTCAGCCCTTGGATGATGGCAGAGGTAAGAAGCACCATGCCGCAGCCAATAAAGTTGAACCACAAGAAGCCAATATCGCTGGTTAAGTAAAGGAAGATTACAAAAGATTGCGAGACTATTCCACCTAAGAAAACTGCCCGAGCTCCAATGCTCTTGATAAAGAAGGCGGCCACAAAAATGCCTAGGATACTTCCGTAGAAGAGCGAACCGAGAATGTTTACTGCTTGAATCAAGTTGTCGAGCAGTGAAGCCGACAGCGCAAAACCGATGGCAAGCAGTCCCCACATTACGGTAAATAACCTCGAGGCCATTACATAATGAGCTTCTGTGGCATTGGGATGAAATACCCGTTTATAGAAATCGATGGTTGTTGTAGATGCCAGCGCATTGAGTTCTCCAGCCGTACTTGACATGGCCGCGGAAAGAATAACAGCCAAGAGCAAGCCTACAATTCCAACAGGAAGATATCTAAGAATGAAACTGATGAATACGTAGTCGGCATCTTTGGTTTCAAGCACAGGATCGGCTGCTTTAATTACTTCTTTGGCTCGATTGCGTAAGTCCATTTCTTCTGCATTCAGAGCAAGAATTTTTTCAGAGCCTTCACCCGTTTCGGAATAATTGAAGAGTAGGGCTTCCTTGCTCTTGTGGACCGCATTGAATTCGTTCTCCAAATTTTGAAAACGCTCTCCTTCGGCAGATTCGACTACAATCTGACGCGCTGGTTCATTGAAGAAAATGGGCTGATCGTGGAATTGATAGAACACAAACAACATCACTCCGGTGAGCAGAATGAAGAACTGCATGGGGATTTTCATCCAAGCGTTGAAGAGCAGTCCAAGCCGACTTTCCTTCAAAGAGCTTCCCCCGAGGTAGCGCTGAACTTGCGATTGGTCGGTTCCGAAATATGAGAGGCTCAAGAACAAACCTCCGGCAAGCCCAGACCAAATCGTATAGCGGTTGTTGATGTCGAAGCTTAAATCTACCGCCTCCATTTTTCCGAGCATTCCAGCCACATCCAAAGACTGCCCAAAGCTCAATGGAATCATAGACAGCATAATGCCGAAGGCGGCCACCATTCCTACGAGAATGACCAGCATTTGCCATTTCTGGGTCATGGTGACTGCTTTGGTTCCTCCGCTTACGGTGTACACAATCACCAAAACACCCACTGCGATGTTCATGAGGTTCAGGTTCCAACCGAGCACCGTAGAGAGTATGATGGCAGGGGCGTAGATGGTTATTCCTGCGGCCAAACCTCTTTGAACCAGAAAGAGAAAAGCGGCAAGTAAGCGGGTGTTGAGGTTGAATCTCTGTTCGAGATATTCATAGGCCGTATAAACGCGCAGTCGATAGTAAATGGGTAGAATGAATGCACAAATGATCACAATGGCTATGGGCAAGCCAAAGTAGATTTGAATGAATCCCATGCCGCTTTCAAATGCTTGTCCGGGAGTAGAGAGAAAGGTGATGGCGCTTGCTTGAGTTGCCATTACACTCAAACCAATGGCGCCCCATTTCAAGGATTTGTCGCCAAGCAGGTAGGATTCAATGCTTTTGTTTTTTCTCGTTTTCCAGGAACCGTAGCCTACAATAAGGGCCAAGGTTGAAATCAAAACGAGCCAATCGAGGAACTGCATCAGTATCTTTGTGAAAATAGAATGAGCACTGCGATGACGGCTAGAAGGAGTAGAATGGTAAAGAGGTACACCCGCTTCCAGTTGGTAGAATCTTGATCCGAATTTCTTTCTGCCTCTTCCACGATCCAAATGTCGTTTTTTCTGTTTACCAATACAGAGAGCCCAAATAGATGAGCGAAGAAAAAAATACGGAATTGCAAGCCGAGGATTTCTACAAGAGTCCTGAGGGTTATCTTATTTTTACCGAGCACTATTTATTGAAGCGGGGCTATTGTTGTCAAAACGGCTGCAAGCATTGCCCATATGGCTTCGACCCAAAAACTGGAACATTCCGAAAAGATGCAAAAACAGACATTCAAAGAGGCGATACAACAGGGAATACCGGAGATTCTTCCAGAACCGAAAAGCCTTGACAGCGAGATCAGTCATGCGCCCAAGCGGAAAGATATTTTAACCAAAGAGGAAAAACGCCTCGCATTGATGAATGCATTGCGCTATTTCCCCAAGGAAACGCATGAAATTTTAGCCAAAGAATTCAGTGAAGAATTGAAGACTTACGGACGCATCTACATGCATCGTTTTCGTCCGGATTACGAGATGTATGCTCGCCCCATACAAGAATACCCAGCAAAGTGCCAGCAAGCCGCGGCAATCATGCTCATGATCAGCAACAACTTAGACCCAGCCGTGGCTCAGCATCCACACGAGCTGATTACCTATGGTGGTAATGGATCTGTTTTTCAGAATTGGGCTCAGTATCTCCTAACTATGAAATACCTCTCGGAAATGACCGAAGAGCAAACGCTCGTGATGTACTCTGGCCATCCGCTTGGTTTGTTCCCTTCTCACACCGACGCTCCTCGCGTTGTGGTCACAAATGGAATGATGATTCCCAATTATTCCAAGCCAGATGATTGGGAGAAATTCAACGCTTTGGGAGTCACCCAATACGGCCAAATGACTGCAGGTTCTTACATGTACATCGGACCTCAAGGAATCGTGCACGGAACCACCATCACGGTGTTGAATGCAGGTCGAAAAATCTCTAATTCTGGTGAAGGCCTTGAAGGGAAACTCTTTGTTACAGCTGGTTTGGGGGGTATGAGTGGTGCTCAGCCAAAAGCTTCGAACATTGCAGGTTGCACATCCATTACAGCTGAAATCAACTCGAAAGCGGCATACAAGAGATTGGAACAAGGCTGGTTGGATGAAGTCGTGGAAGATCTAGACGAGTTGCTGACGAAAGTTCAAGAGAGCAGGCGCATTCAAGAAGTGAAGGCCTATGCCTATTTGGGAAACATTGTTGATCTCTGGGAAAAACTTGTTGAGGCTGAGATTCCTGTAGACTTGGGTTCCGATCAAACCTCTTTGCACAACCCATGGGCTGGGGGGTATTATCCCGTCGGTTTGAGTTATGAAGAGAGCAATCGAATGTTGGCCGAAGAGCCAGAAAAATTCAAAGAGCGCATTCAGGAAACCCTACGACGTCATGCTACAGCGGTCAACGCGCTCGCCGATCGAGGGATGTACTTCTTTGATTATGGGAACGCATTTCTTCTGGAAGCAGGTAGGGCAAAAGCAGACGTTTTTAAGAAAAATGGCGATTTTAAATACCCGTCCTATGTACAAGACATCATGGGACCGATGTGTTTTGATTATGGATTTGGTCCGTTTCGATGGGTTTGCACGAGTGGTAAACCCGAAGATTTAGCAACAAGCGATCGAATTGCAGCCGAGGTTCTTGAGAGGCTAATGCAGGATTCTCCAAAAGAGATTCAGCAACAAATGGCCGACAACATTCGATGGATAAAGGCGGCAGGAGAGAACAAGATGGTTGTTGGTTCTCAAGCTCGGATTTTGTACGCCGATGCGCAAGGAAGGATTGCCATTGCAAAAGCTTTCAACGATGCCATTGCCAATGGAGACTTATCGGCACCAGTGGTTTTAGGTCGAGATCATCACGATGTTTCAGGAACCGATAGTCCTTACAGAGAGACCTCCAATATTTACGATGGTTCGCAGTTCACGGCCGACATGGCTGTGCAGAATTTCGCAGGTGATGCCTTCCGAGGAGCAACTTGGATATCGCTTCACAATGGTGGTGGAGTAGGATGGGGCGAAGTGATGAATGGAGGTTTTGGAATGTTGCTGGACGGCAGCTCAGACGCTGAGAGAAGATTGAAGATGATGTTGCACTGGGATGTGAACAATGGAATTGCACGGAGGTCTTGGGCTAGAAATGAAGAGGCTGTCTTCGCAATCAAGCGTGCCATGGAGGACGAACCTCGATTGAAGGTGACTTTGCCAAATTTCGTTGATGAAAAACTTCTGAATGATTTAGGTTTGAAGGCGTGAACTTCTTGAACATCTTCAAGCGGCGACTGGTTTACCGCCTATGGCTAATTTTCGGCCTTGTCTATCTCACTTCCGTATTAGGCCTTCTCTTCTTTGTCTTTCAATCTCAGAAGATGAGTACAATCGACACTTTTCGCATCGAAAGTGAAAATCGCCTCGAAATTGCCCAAAAGGAATTCAGTTCATCCCTTCGAGCTGTAGAACGCGACATCGCCCTGCTCGCTGAAAGTCCTGCAGTCATCAATTTCCTTCTTGAAGAAGAATCATATGGAAAGGAAGACTTAATCAGTCTGTTCAAGCAGTATTTAAAAACGCGCGATGAATATTTTCAAATACGCCTCATTCGAGAATCGGATGGAATGGAGTTGGTGCGCCTAGAGAAGAAAGACAGTTTGATTCTAAGCGTTGCTGAAGATTCACTTCAAGAAAAGAGCACCAGGGACTATTACATTGAAGCGCGGTCGTTGGAAAATGGCGAGCTGTATTTATCCGACATCAACCTCAACAGGGAACGAGGTGAGTTGAGCATTCCGTACACAAGCACCTTACGTGCGGCGAGTTTATTGAAACGAGATGAGTTTTCCAAGAAGGTCATCATCGTCATCAACATCGACGTTGGACAATGGCTGAAAAAAATCGCTCAGATTGCGGGTGAGCGCGACGACATCTTTGTCTTCAAGGCGGAGGGAGAATACATTTATCACAAAGACGAAAGCAAATCTTTTGCGGCCGATAAAAATGGGACGGCATCTTTTACCACCGAGGTAGAGTGCGGTTCTTTTGCTCTGCTTTCTGAAGCTGCTGGTAGATCTTGCACGATGAATGGCGAGAAAGTCTTCCTCAGCACAAATTCACTTTCATATTCCGGTCAGTTTAAACGTCAAATATGGTTTGCCAACGTGGTAAAAGAGGGTGTTTTACTTGGTACACTCGAAGCGGAGCGAAAGTCTACTCTTTGGCTTGGGGTGCTCTTACTTGTCATTGGACTCAATATTTTATTCATTCTCTCTAGAAGACTTGCTAAACCTATTCGCGTCATCACAGACCACATTGATGACTGGAAAACTGGAGAGCACATTCAATTGGAGGAAGAAAAGAGGCAGGATGAAATTGGGACCCTCGCGAGAAGTTTTGCTGAATTGGGTGAACGCCTTCGGATTCAAATCAGCACCATTGAAAAATCTCGACGGGCGGCAGAGAAAGCCTCTGAAGAACGTGAGCAGTTTGCAGCCAATTTGAGTCATGAACTCCGAACACCGCTCAACAGCATACTTGGGATGGTGACGGTTTTGGCGAACAATGAACCTCTGCCTAAACAGAAGGCAGTCATCCAAACCCTTGAGTTCTCAGCGAAGAATTTGAGGGCCATGATTGAAGACGTTTTAGATTTTTCAAGAATCGAAGCGGGTACCATTCATGTCAAGAATGAGCCTGTGATTTTGGAAGAATTGATTCGAAATGTGATTCTCAGTCATAAAGCGCGCGCCGACTCACAAGGACTTCGCCTGGACTATGAAATTGCGCAGGTGGTTCCAGAACGCATTCAATCCGATGGCTTGCGGCTTTTTCAAATCCTCAACAACCTCATTTCCAATGCGGTTAAATTCACCAAAGAAGGCTTTGTACATCTGGAAGTCACATCAGAGGGTGAAGAGCTGCTTTTCGTTGTGAAAGACAGTGGATCTGGGATATCTGCTGAGGACCAAGAGAAGATTTTCAATCGTTTTTCTCAATCTGATTTGGCAAGAACGGAAGGAAAGGGTTTGGGCTTGGGCCTTTCCATTGTCAAGAATTTGGTTTCCATTTTAAATGGAGAAATGGACCTTCTTTCAGAGGAAGGAAAGGGGAGCGCCTTCACGGTAAAATTGCCCTACGAGGAATACATTGAGCAAGAAGTCGATTCGGTTCAGAGTCCATCAGGAGAAGCAATTCGAATTCTGTATGTGGACGATATTGAAATCAATCGGTTCACTTTAGAGAGCTTGTTGGAAGGAGAAAACATTGAGCTTCACATGGCGAGTTCGTGCGCCGAAGCCACCAAGTTTTGTGAGCAAAATGAAGTCGATGCCATTGTATTGGATCTTAAGATGCCAGAAGTCGATGGATTTCAATGCATTCCCTTACTCCGGCAAAAATCTTCGGCTCCAATCATTGCACTTTCGGCGAATTTAGGAGACTTAGAGCGCTCAAAGTTGAGTGGGATGGAGGTTCAATATCAATTGGAAAAGCCTCTAAGCAAGGATGAATTGATGAAAACTCTGGGGCAGGCCATAGTCACTAAAAGTGTTGAATTGATAGAGTCCATGGCCAGCTATTTCAACACAACTGATCCTGAGAAAATTAAGAAAGGCATGACTTTATTGATGAATGAAGTCGACCGAGCCTTGAAAGACCTAAAGATGACGACTGATGAAGATGTCAAGCTTCTGGAAGACATTAAACATCGCCTCAAGCCGAGTCTGATTCAATTTGGACGTTCCGAGATTTTAGACTTGCCCTGGATTGAATTCATGGAGGCCCTCAAGGTCTATCTAGGTGAGCTGAGGGAATCGCTTAAAGCTGATTGATTCTTTTTAGGAGTTCCTCATAGTGGCTATCGCTCACAGGAATCTGTTCATTCTTAAGAATGATAGAACGCCCTTCCAAACCATCGATTCGATGAATGCTCACGATGTAGCTTCTGTGGACTCGCAGGAAATGACCCGGAAGTTTCGTTTCGAGCTCGGTAAGTTTAACCAAGCTTAATATGCGGCGGTCGTCGAGTTGAAAACTGGCGTAATTGCTCTCACTTTTCACGAAAAGCAGCTTGTCTAAATCCACCTTTACCAACTTCCCACCGTCCTTAATGTAAATGCTGTTATCAGCAGCTTTTTTAGGACTCAATTTTTGGATGATTTCGAGAAAGTCTTGGATTTGAAAAGGCTTCAATAGATAGCCAACCACGTTGTACTTGAACGCTTCTACGGCAAAGTCCGATTCAGCACTAATGATCACAACTTGAGTCTGTTCAGGCAGCAATTTAATGAGATCTCTACCTCCAAGTTTTGGCATGTTGAGGTCTAGAAAGATCAAATCGAATTCCTGAGAATTGATGAGACTCAGCGCATCGACGCCGTTTTGAACTTTGAGGCAGTATTCAATCTGAGAAGATTGCTCGCAAAAAGTCTCCAATTGCTCACACACCAACGGATCGTCGTCTGCTATCAAACACCTCAAAGCCATGCCCGAAAGTAGTACAGCAAAATCAAAGTCACAGCACAAGAAGAACAATTCGCATAAAGTCTTGCCCGATTCGCATTATAGATTTTCGGGAAAGCCTTACTCTGCCTATTTTCCAGCTTCAAAGCAGAACTAATGGGAAAAAATGTTGTCATCGGAGTACTCGTAATTGCTGTACTCGCACTCATCGTATTCGATCTTCCAGGAAGTCCAGGAAAAAGATCTCAGGAAGCCTACACCAGTGGTGGTGGGGCAAAAGATTTGCATATGAAGCAGAGCCCGGGCGAGGTTGATTCCGACTACAAAGAAAGCGATTACGGCTTGGGTCCGAATTACATCGACGAACTCTTGCCATATCCGAAAGTAGCGAAAGGCGATCGCACAGAATTTGATATTTGGAGATACGCTGGTAGATCTGGCAGTTCCTTCGGAAGCCCAACACTTCCGGGCACTTGGGAAGAGTGGGTAGATATGAATGTGAACCGAAAGCCCGACCTGATGCGAGACGTGGACGAATACATGGCGAGTAGATTCAAATTCAGCGGAGAGCAAATTGAAGGCGCTGTGATGTCGGGTGGCAGAAAGGGAATCATGCGGGGACCAATTGCCAAGTTGCAATCGGTAGAGAGCTATGAGGCCTTGAGCGAAATGCAACCTGAAGAGATTCGAAGCAAGGGGATCTTCCCCTACAAGCCTCTAGCACACCCCATCATGACAACGGCGCATATGGTATTTCCAGACAATTGGAACGAGGTGCACCCAGAACATGTGCGCATGGATATGGACCACGATTTCCCAGATGAATATTTACCAGAGTTTCCAGCACCGATGTTTTTAACCACCCATAAAGAGTTGGGAGATATCACGCAGGGAAAAGAGGTTACACTCAGCAATTATTGGGAAATTTTTGAGGGTTATATCACCGCTGAACAAATGGAAGGTTTGAAAGAATTGCTTTGACCTTCGCCAACAACCTGGTTCAACCACACCAGTCACAGAATTACCCTAGAGCCTAGCGCTGGTGTTGCATGCTTCTCCTGTCATGTCAATGGTCACACAAACGGAGCCTTCGAACTGCCACCGGATGTTCGTCCGAACGAGTCGCGCTTGCGCGTTGAAACGCCCAGTATGCGTGGAAACTTCAACCTAATGCAACTTTCAAGCAAGCGTTCTGTTCGCAGTATGGACCACTTTGCTGAAATTGAAGAATACTTCGATGGCGACCCAGGAATGATGCAAGCCATTGGTCCACGGGGACATCAAAGAACGGTTTCCAATCGAATGGGAGATTTCAATGCCATTCTCGACTTTCCTCCTGCGCCGAAGCTTGGCCCGATGGGCAAACTGATAAAGTCGAAAGCGAACGAATCTGAACTCCGAGGGGAGCAACTCTTCTGGGGCAAAGCCCAATGCAGCTCGTGCCACTCAGGTCCAGCTTTTGTGGATGATTATATGCACGATCTGCAAGTTGAACGTTTCTATATTGGACGTCCAGAAGGGCCAATCAAAACATTCCCTTTGCGAGGAATTAAAGATTCTCCGCCCTATTTGCACGACGGTCGGTGCCCAACACTTCACGACGCAGTTGAATTCTTCAACTTGGTATTGGAATTACAATTGAATAAGCAAGAGAAAGAAGATTTGGTGGCCTATATGCTTTGCCTCTAATGAAAATTACTCGAACCATATTGATTCTACGTCTGAGCTTTGGTATCATCTATCTATGGTTCGGTCTCCTCAAATTTTTCCCTGGGCTCAGTCCGGCTGAAGGCCTTGCTGGGAAAACGATTGAAACGATGACCTTTGGAATTCTCCCTGCTGCTCTCGGACTTCAAATATTGGCTTGTGTGGAATGCCTGATTGGAATCGGCTTTCTTGTGAATCGATTCTTTAGGACAATGGTCATGATCATGCTCGGGCATATGGTGTGTACCTTCTCAACCTTTGTGCTTTTGCCAGAGCATATGTTCACCATGGCCCCATTTGGTCTCACCTTAGCCGGCCAATACGTTGTAAAGAATTTGGTCTTTCTTGGCGCAGGCTTCTTGATTATAAATTTCATCGATCAAGAAGGAAAGTTTAAAACTAAACAGGAGCTTGTTACTTGATTTTTCGCCTCTTCCGTAGCTGCCGTCGAACGCCTGGCTATATTTGCGACTAGAAGTTATGGCTGTGAAAATTCTCGTACCCCTAAGCATATTTTTATTCCTATTTGTCGGCTCTGCCACTGCCCAAAAAATTGAGCAGAAAAAGGATGTCTTTGGCATCACATTTCACGACAAATGGATTGTGAAAGCCAAGTATTCGTCCATTGTGGCACTTGACGATTCACATCCAAAAGTGAAGTGCTATGCACTGAAAGAAGAAGGTAAATGGGATTTGCTTTTCTTGAATGCTGGGGAAGAATTTGGTGTTAAGGCAAAAGACCTTGAATTTCCATACGACAGCCTGTATCTAATTACTCAAGGAGTAGCTGTTGGAAAAGTTGGTGAGTTGAGTGGCTTTCTTCAAATCAACAATTGGCGCGCAGACCCAAACAGCCCTTCAAGAAAGATTCTAGCCCCAGAATGCGCTGAGGTTTCCTTGTGGAAAGAAAGAATGCCATCCTTCGTAGGTGGCGAGAATGAGCCGATTTGGTTCAACTTAAAAGGAAAGGAAGGTATTGTGATGAATGTGGCTGGTGCAGCACTGCCAAACTTCCGAATGGTATTGACTGGTGCCGACTCCATCGTTCAATTCGGGGAGGAATTAAACCCGCTGATGGTTTACATGAATGGGAAAATTGGTTTGCTCGATTTGGTGAAAAAACAGGATTACCTCTTCCCTCCAAAATATGAGCAAATTGAAGCACTTTCCTTCTCCGATTTTGAGAATGTACTTCCAGAACGAAATCATTATTTCAAGGCAAAAGAACACGGAATGTGGGGCTTAACATTCATAACCAGCTCTGGTGAGAAAACTGTTTTGGAATCTGATTACGACGAGATTTCCCAAATGGATGGAAGTCATCTTTTTAAGGTTATAAAGGCCGGAAAAGCGGGAGTAATTGGCTTAAGGCATAAAGACGGCGAGGTTGAAACGCTGATTAATTCAGGTTACGATGAACTGCTTGCCAGCTCGAGTGGAGGAAAAGGCCTGGAAAAAGAAATGTTCTTCTCTCTTAAGTTCGATGGAAAGTATGGCTTCGGGAAGCTCAGCACAGGAGCAAAAGATAAGTTTGAATTGATTTCCATTCCGAAGTTTGAAGAATTGACTGACATCGATTTTGAAGCCGGGGAAGAAGGTTATGTGACCTTCGACTACAAACAGGATGGAAAATGGGGTTATGTGATCTATTTCAATAACGGCTCTAAGAAGGAAGTTCAAGCTGAATACGACAACATCTTCTTTGTTCATCATCAAGACGTTGCAATGCACTTCAGTGAAAAATCTGGGAGAGTGCAATTCAATCCGCACGACGATTACACCCGACTCTACGTAAAGAATTATCACAAATGTTTTTCAGAGGGAATGCTCGAGCTGAATCTAGCTGTGCCAATGCTGAATGAAATTGGGCAGGTTTTGGTCATCTACGACGACAGAAAACACCAAGAGCAAATTTTAGAAGACTATTCTCTCGAGATTAAGGGCGATCTGTTCAAGGTTGATCGACTCATACTTCCAGATGTTTGGGATAAACTTCGACTGAACCTCAGTGAGTCTTTCGTGATCATTGAAGAGACTAAGATCCCAGCGGCGAAACTTTTTGAACGATTTATGGATGGATTAAAAATCACTGGAAATAAGGTTAGTGGTTCGACCAACAGCGGCAAAGTGAGGTATTTTGAAATTCTCGCAGAGAACAAAAAGGTCATGGAAGTGGAGTACACTTACTTGCCAGATGGCAAACTTGCTCAGGTTCATCAAGGGCATATGGTGAAGCGCTACTCATATGGAGAGAATGGCTTCAGCATAGAGTATTATGAACCGGCCAGCGAAGTGAAAAAGGACATTCGTCAAGAGTTTACCTACGACACTCTTGGAAACTACGGGAGCATCAGTTATTGGTTGAACGATATTTCCGGAAGAAAGTCGGTCTTTTCTTATTCAGAAGATGGCCTCTTGACTTCTTATCAAGAATATCTTTTAGACCCACAGAAGAAGAAATTTATGGGCAATGGCATCTACGATTTCATATTTGCTGGCGACACCTTGAAGGCCTATGTCCACACTGACAACCAGGCGAAATTGGAAGGTGTAGAGTACAACAATCTGCCCTCGAAGCTGATGACCATCGAGTACGACAATGAAGGAACGGCCTATGGAGTTAAAGTGGCAATCTTACCAGATTCTATTCCCGATCCGGAAGGAGCTTATATTGAGATTCAAAGTGGTCCTGAAGGATCATTTGAGAAAGCCATCATCTACAGTGTCGAAGACGAGATGCTCAACGAGTTGAAGGATATGGAAGCGATGAAGTTTCTTCCTGCCATGAAGTTGTTCGCGCCAATTGAGCGCATTAACTAGAGCTCTCCCGAACGAAGTTCCACTCCCAATTCAGTGTTCAAATTGGTGTAAATCTTCTTCATCACCTTATCCACTTGTTTGTCTACAAGAGTTTTTTCTGGGTCGAGGAACTCAAAGGATATTGCATATGATTTCTTACCAGCAGGCAAGTTTTTCCCTTCGTACACATCGAAAAGTCCAACCTTCTTCAGCAGCCTCTTTTCAGTAGAGCGTGCAATCTGCTCAATCGAATTGAAGCTCGTCTTCTCGTCCATCAAGAGTGCTAAATCTCTTCGCACCTTCTGTTGTTTAGGAAGATCTTCCACCTGCAACTTCAATTCCGAGAACATTTCCAGTAAATGCGTCCAATGGATGCTTGCATAAAAGACCTCAGTCTCAATTCCAAAAGCCTTGCGGTAATCGTCGGATACGATTCCAAGTTCTGCAATCCACTTGTGCTTGTAGTTGTAGTGAAGTCCCGACTTGAGATACTTTTGGTCGACGCTTTCCATCTCCAATTCATCGATGTGTCCTCCAGCTTTTTCAAGCAATACTTCAAGGTCGTTTTTAAGAAGGAAAACATCGCTTTGACGAGAAGCTGAATTCCAACTTTCACCGTCGAAGGCACCTGCTGCAAACAGATCGAGATAGTGCTGTTCTACGTATTGACCCGCACGCTTGCGGTAAGTGTTTCCGTATTCAAAGAGTTTCAGACTTCCCTGTTTGTGGTTCTGATTGAATCGAATGGTTTCCAATCCCTGAAACAAAAGATTCTGGCGGAGAATGTCCAAATCCGAACTCAAGGGGTTGAGCATAGGAATCAGCTCCTCCTTTTTCCAAACTTGGTCGTTCTCGTAATGACTCGACTTACTCAATGAATTCGACATCATCTCTGTGTAGCCGCGCGCAACCAAAAGATCTGAAAGCTGATTGAGAAGTTGCTCAGTATTCGGTTTTGGACTCGTATTGAGGTTGGAGCTCAGCTTTTCTGGAATGTCGACCTGATTGTAGCCATAAATGCGCAGAATCTCTTCCGCAACATCGGCCTTGCGAGTAACATCAACACGATTCGTAGGAATCTTTAGATGCAGTTGCTTTTCGTTCTCCATGCTGATCTCGAAGCCGAGCCACTTCAAAATGTCTTTTATCGTTTTTCTTGGAATTTGAATTCCCAACAACTGATCGAGATAGGAATAGTTGAAATCCAATTCCGTTCGCTCAATTTTCTTTGGGTAGAAATCGTACACCTCAGAAGCTTTACCAGCATTGGCCTCAAGACACAACAAGCCAGTGGCAAAGTTCAATGCACTCACAACTCCGTATGGGTCAACTCCACGTTCAAATCGATAGGAGGCATCTGTATTCAGCCCATGACGTTTGGCTGTTTTACGCACAAACACAGGGTCGAAATAGGCGCTCTCCAAGAAGATTCGTTTGGTGTCTTTAGTGACGCCAGATTTCATTCCTCCGAACACGCCGGCAAGGCACATTCCTTTCTCCGCATCGCAGATCATCAGATCCTGATCGTTGAGCTCTCGTGCACGTTCGTCGAGCGTCACAAAACCTTCTTTCTCCTTCGCGAGGCGAACGACTACTTTTTGTCCTTGAATTTTATCGTAGTCGAAGGCATGCAAAGGTTGCCCGAGATCGTGTAAGACGTAATTCGTTACATCAACCACATTGTTGATTGGGTTGAGTCCAATGGCGCGCAAACGGTTTTTCAACCAATCTGGTGAGTCTTCAACCTCCACATCGCTCATGAGCACACCTGCATATCGTGGAGCCGCTTCGGGGTTCTCAACGATTACCTCGAGCTTCATTTTTTCTGAAGCTGCCACGATAGTGGGGATTTCTATCTCTTTTAAACTTTTCTTTTCGTCGGCCAAGCCTTGAACCTTTAAGGCGGCGAGAAGATCGCGCGCCACTCCTCGATGACTCATAGCATCGGTTCGGTTTGGAGTGAGGCCAATTTCAATGGTGTAGTCTTCTTCTAGCTCAAAGACTTCCCTCGCCGGCGTTCCAACTTTCGCTGAGGCATCAAGAACAAGAATTCCATCGTGGTCTGTACCCATGCCAATTTCATCTTCGGCACAGATCATGCCTTCAGAAACTTCCCCTCTGATTTTACTCTTTTTGATTTTGAAGGAACCGCCTTCTGATGGATAAAGAGTGGTTCCCACAGTTGCCACAATCACTTTTTGCCCAACGGCTACGTTCGGCGCCCCACATACAATCGGAAGGAGTTCCTCGCCTCCAACATCAACTTTAGTGACACTCAAACGGTCGGCATCTGGATGGGCAGACTTATGAACTACTTCACCAACGACGAGGCCTTCCAAGCCTCCTTCAACAGATTCGAATTTTTCAATTCCTTCAACTTCCAATCCGGTATCGGTTAGAATGTCGCTGACCTTTTGAACAGGAAGATCAAAATCGAGGTGCTCTTTGAGCCAGTTGAATGAGATTTTCATAAGGCTGCAAAGCTAAAATTAAAGGCAGTTTGCAGCAAGTGAAGTTTTAGCTCCAGAAGAAGAGCTTTTATACCACTCGATAGGGCTTTTGTTTTAGTTATGGTAGTTGGTACAATAAGTTCCTTATGTTTGAATATATGATTCGATTCATTCTAGTTGCTTCGGCTTTTTTCTTCGCTTCGATGGCAAACCTTCGAGCGCAGACACTCCCCATTGACTTCAATTCTAGCTTGGATAATTTCACCGGCTTTGGTGGTTTGACTTTTGCGAAAACGACAGACCCCCTTGACGCCAGCAATCAAGTGGGTGAGTTTAGAAATCAAGGAGGAGATCCTTGGGAAGGCGGTTTCATTGATCCGAATTCCAGCATGGACATTGATGTTTACCCGAATTACATCATGAGGTTTTATTCACCTGACGCCAACCAGCATACGGTCACGCTAAAATTGGAGAATGGAAGCAATCCAAACGAAGAACGCAGTCAAAGCGTGACTTCCATGGGTTGGAATTCCTTGTCTTTCGACTTCACCGCGGCGGCTGGTAATTATGGACGATTGACATTATTTGTGGATGGAGGCTCAGCATCGACTGGCACCTTCTTGTTCGATGACATTCACAACGGCTCTTCCGATTCGGTAGCTTTAGACACGATTTATACTCAATTGGTTTGGGCAGATGAGTTCGATTATTTCGGACCGGTGAAACCAGACAATTGGTTTTCTGAAACAGTTCCGCCGCAAAATGGAAACTGGTTCAATGGCGAAGTGCAGCATTACACCGACCGAACAGATAATGCCGTTTCAGCGAACGGAATGCTGACCATCACCGCAAAAAAGGAGACCTACGATTTTCAGGGAAACGTGAAGAACTACACCTCTGCTCGTTTGAATTCTATGTTCTCCTTTACATACGGTAGAGTGGATGTTCTAGCTAAGCTCCCTGAAGGTGATGGGACCTGGCCAGCTATTTGGATGCTGGGAAACAGTATTGGAAACAGTCAATACCCTGCAACGAACCCCTGGCCATATTGTGGAGAAATTGATATTATGGAGCATTGGGGAAACAACCCGAATGTGATTCATGGGTCGCTTCATACTGGTTCTTCATCGGGCGCAACGGTGAACACGGGCTCTATGCTAGCCAGTGACGTAAGCAACGAATTTCATTTGTATTCCATGAATTGGTCGCCAAATGAGATTTCATTCTTGGTGGACAGTGAGTTGTATTACACCTACAACCCCAGTGTGAAGAACCCAGATACGTGGCCATTCGACGATCCTCAATTCATCTTGTTGAACATCGCCATGGGTGGAGTAGGTGGGAACATCGATCCAAACTTCACCGAGAGCAGTATGGTCATTGATTACGTTCGTGTTTATCAAGGTCCTGGCGCAGACACCACGGTGAAGGTTTCTGTCTACGATCAGCTTGAGGAGGAAACACAATTTAGAATTTCACCAAACCCAAACCAAGGAGACTTCGAGCTTGCATTTGAAGACATCGAAGGGTCTTTACAGCTGAGTATACTGAATGTAAAAGGGCAGGTTCTAGGGCGACGAGAAATCACCCAAAAGGATAAGCAACGTTTTAGCTTGGACCTTCCAGCAGGAGTATACTTTATTGAAGCGACAGACGAAATCGGTAAAGCTTACAAGGAGCGCTTGGTGATTTCCGAGTAGATTTTAACTGATGCGTCCCCAATTGGGATTTTCCTTTTCAAGTTGTTTGTATCGGATTTGAACCCTTTTGTTTTCGGGCTTTTCCATTTCCGGATCATCGCTTAGAAAGACTTGAGCCTCGTGTCTAGAGAGCTTCACCAAATCACCATCGGCAGTTAAGCTTGCCAGTTTGAAGTCCATCAGGCCGCTTTGCTGAGTCCCCATAATGTCTCCCGGGCCGCGCAATCCCAAATCTACTTCAGCTATTTCAAAACCATTGTTGGTAGAACACATGGTTTTTAAGCGAGTCTTTCCATCGTTGCTCAACTTGTGTCCCGACATCAAAATGCAATAGGATTGTTCCGCACCTCGCCCCACACGTCCTCGCAATTGGTGCAGTTGAGAGAGTCCGAATTTCTCTGAACTTTCAATGACCATCACCGAAGCGTTGGGCACGTTTACGCCAACTTCAATGACGGTAGTGGCAACCATAATGTCCGTTTGTGCTTTCATGAAGCGTTGCATTTCAAACTCCTTATCTTCTGATTTCATGCGTCCATGCACCACACTCACTTGATATTTGGGCTTAGGAAAAGCGCGGTCGATGGCCTCATATCCTGCCATCAAATCGGCGTAGTCCAGCTTCTCAGATTCCTCGATGAGTGGGTAAACGATGTACACCTGTCGGCCTTTTTCAATCTCCTTTTTCAAGAAGCCATTCAGCTTAAGCCTAGAATTCTCAAAGTAGTGCACTGTTTTGATCGGCTTTCTTCCAGGAGGCAATTCGTCGATGATGGAAGTATCCAAATCTCCATAGAAGGTCATTGCCAAGGTGCGAGGAATTGGTGTGGCCGTCATAACCAATACGTGCGGTGGGTTGCGATTTTTCAACCATAGTTTTGCCCGTTGAGCTACTCCAAAGCGATGTTGCTCGTCGATGATGGCGAGTCCAAGGTTTTTGAATTTTACTGTGTCTTCAAGCAAAGCGTGCGTGCCAACAACAATCTTCAGGGCACCCGAAAGAAGGTCTTCGTGAATGGGTTTGCGTTCCGATTTTTTCACGCTACCGGTGAGCATACCAACTTTAAGTCCCATAGGCTCTAACAGTTCCGAGATGCTTTGAAAATGTTGCTGAGCCAGGATTTCAGTTGGAGCCATAATACAGGCCTGAAAGCCATTGTCGATGGCTAGAAGCATGCAAAGGACAGCCACGATCGTTTTTCCTGAACCCACATCACCTTGCAAAAGGCGATTCATATGACTTCCACTTCCCAAGTCGCGACGGATTTCTTTCATCACGCGCTTTTGAGCTCCGGTAAGTTCGAAGGGAAGATGATTGGCATAAAACGAATTGAAGTGTTCGCCCACATTCGTGAACACGAAACCTTCGTATTGAAGTTTGTGCTGAAGATTGATTTTTTGCAATCTCAGTTGAGTGAAAAAGAGTTCTTCGAATTTGATGCGGAAGCGTGCCTTTTCCAGTTGTTCCTGATCGCTGGGAAAATGAATGTGCCGATAGGCAGCTGCTCGTGTTAGCAATTTCAGACGATGGTGCAGTTCCGGATTTAAAGTTTCAGGAATTTGCTCGAGAACCTGGGGCAAAAGATTTTTCAGAAGCTTTTCAATGCCTCGGCTGTTTAGGCTTTTCCCGCTGAGTTTCTCAGTGGTTGAATACACCGGCTGCCAGCCGCTGATCTTTTTTAAATATTCTGGTGTGACGACATCAAGTTCTGGATGCGCAAAAGACAAGCGATTTTGAAAGAGATTCGGCTTTCCGAAAATCACATATTCAACATTCGGTTTCAAGCTGGGTGCGATGAAACGAATCCCTTTGAACCACACCAATTCGATGCTTCCGCTGTCGTCGTAAAACTCCGCTTTGAGTCTCTGTTGCCTTTGCTTGCCAACCCGTTCAATTCCACGCAGTCTTCCTCGAATTTGAATCAGACGATCTAAGTCGTGGATTTCCGATATTTTCAAGAACTGTGAACGATCGATGTAACGAAAGGGGAAATAGTTGAGTAAATCGCGGAAGCTAAAAATTTGGAGCTCAGAGCGCAGCAAATCAGCACGCTTGGGGCCAACGCCTTTCAGGAATTCTATAGAAGTGTCCAACAAGTTCACTACACTCAAAAGTATCAAAGGAAGGCTCACACAGGAAATTGAAATTACAGCACTTTAAGTGTTTATTTTGTTGCGAATGAAGGTTTCGAGATTCTTGGCGATATTTCTACTGGCAGCGATGCCGACGATTCTACTTTCACAGAGCGATTCCTCGAAGTTTGAATTTGACACTGACTTTCGATTTCGCATTGAGCAGGATTGGAATGGTTTGAAGGATGACGGCGCGAAGTACGATGATCGTTCCCGTCTGCGGTTTCGATATCGATTTGGTTTAAACTATCAGTACAATGAATGGGCAAGCTTTGGATTTCGTTTAAGATCAGGAGCTCTTGATGATCAGCAAGGGCCACACTTAACCTTGGGATCGGGGACCGGGGAGTTTTCGCTTTTTCAAATTGGTTTTGAGAAGGCATTTTTCAAAGCAGAGAACGAAAGAATTAAACTTTGGCTAGGAAAAAACACATTTCCTTTTTGGAAACAAAACGAGCTTTTTTGGAACAACAACGTATACCCCGACGGCGCAGCCATTAGTTTGAAAGTCCGCAAGAAAGTCTCAAATTCTCAGCTGCTTCAAATCAATCTGGGGCACTTCATCATTCGAAGCTCGGGTAAGTTGTTTTGGGATGACGCCTATTTCAATGGGGCTCAACTTGTCTTCAAGTCTCCCGACACAAAGCTTACAATCGCTCCCGCGTTCTACAACTTTCGGAAACTAGGCAACATTCCAGACCAGAATGGTAGCTATACTTTGGATTACGCCATAGGCCAACTCTCGGCGGAGTACAATTTTAAAAGCGAACTTCCCCTTAAAATAGGTGCTGAGCTTTACAACAACTTCGTCGATTATGGCAAGAACGATTCGGTTCCTTTGTCCATGCAGGGCGAAACTTTTGGCTGGGTCATCAATGCCAAATTAGGTAAGACCAAAGCAAAAGGTGATTGGGCTCTGTGGCTGTATTATGCCAATCTGGAGAAGTACTCGATTGTGGACTATTTCGCACAAAACGATTGGGCTCGATGGGACTATTCGAGCACCGGTTCAACAGGCTCTAAGATCTCAAACTTTCGAGGTATAGAAAGTAGGATCATTTACACCTTTGGCCCTAAGTTTAACTTGACCCTCAGAATCTATTATACCGAGCGACTGATGAAGGAAGGGATTGCAAATGGGAGAAACTCTAGAGCAAGACTTGATCTGAACATCAAGTTTTAGGGCATGCTCATATAAGATCAATCTAGCTTAAGAACTGCAAGGAAAGCCGATTGTGGAACTTCAACATTCCCAATCTGGCGCATCTTTTTCTTTCCTTTTTTCTGCTTTTCAAGAAGCTTTCTCTTACGACTGATGTCTCCACCGTAACACTTGGCAGTAACATCCTTTCGAAGAGCTTTCACAGTTTCTCGTGAAATAATCTTGGCACCAAGAGCGGCTTGAATCGCAATGTCGAACTGCTGACGCGGAATCAATTGACGCAGTTTCTCACAAATCTTTTTTCCTAGGGAATAGGCGTTGTCTTTGTGAATCAATGCCGAAAGTGCATCCACTTGGTCTCCATTGAGCAGGATGTCCATCTTCACTAAATCCGATTGTTTGTATCCAATGGGCGAATAGTCGAAAGAAGCGTAGCCTTTTGAAACGGATTTTAATCTGTCGTAGAAGTCAAACACGATTTCCGCCAGAGGCATCTCAAAGGTGATTTCGACACGGTTCGTTGTCAGGTAAACCTGATTTTTTAAAACTCCACGTTTCTCAATACAGAGTGACATCACCTGACCGATGAAATCGCTTTTGGTAATGATTTGGGCATTGATGTAGGGCTCCTCAACAGAATCGAGCAGAGTTGGTTCTGGAAGGTCAGATGGGTTGTGCACCTCGATCAAACCAGTCTTTTTTGTGTAGGCCTTGTAGGAAACGTTGGGAACCGTAGTAATTACAGTCATATCGAACTCACGTTCGAGTCGTTCCTGAATGATTTCCATATGTAGCATTCCTAAGAATCCACAACGAAAACCGAAACCAAGAGCCGCTGATGACTCAGGCTCAAAGGTTAAAGAAGCATCGTTGAGTTGGAGTTTTTCCATACTGTCGCGAAGCTCTTCGTATTCGTCGGTGTCGACGGGATAGATTCCTGCAAATACCATGGGCTTTACATCCTCAAAGCCTTGGATGGCTTGGGGAGTTGGTCGGTGGAGGTGTGTAATGGTATCGCCCACTTTCACTTCTCGTGCCTGTTTGATTCCAGAAATGATGTAGCCAACATCTCCGGTATGGAGGCTGTTGCGTTTTTCAGGTTTCATGCGAAGGACACCGATTTCATCGGCGATGTATTCCTTCCCAGTATTCATAAATTTGACCTTATTGTTTTTAGCAATGGAGCCACTAAAAATTCGGAAATAAGCAATGATTCCTCGAAATGGATTGAAGACAGAGTCGAAGATCATGGCTCTCAAAGGAGCATCTTTATCTCCTGTAGGGGCAGGAACACGATTGATGATGGCAGTTAAAACTGAGTCTACACCATATCCTGTCTTGCCACTGGCTTCAAGAATATCTTCACGATCGCAACCAATGAGCTCCTCAATTTGGTCTTTTACTTCTTCCGGCATTGCCGAAGGCAAGTCCATTTTATTCAGAACCGGAATGATTTCTAGATCGTTTTCAATGGCCAAGTACAAGTTCGATATGGTTTGAGCTTGAATTCCTTGGGTGGCATCTACGATGAGCAGTGCTCCTTCACATGCGGCAATGGAACGGGATACTTCATAAGAGAAATCAACATGACCAGGAGTGTCGATGAGGTTCAGAACGTAATCTTTTCCTCCTTCAGAATGGTTCATTTGAATTGCGTGACTCTTTATTGTGATGCCGCGCTCGCGCTCAATGTCCATGTCATCCAAGGTCTGCTCTTGGAGGTCTCGATCCGAAACCGTACCCGTGGTTTGAAGCAATCGGTCCGCAAGGGTGCTCTTACCGTGGTCGATGTGAGCTATGATGCAGAAGTTTCGGATGTTTTCCATGTACTTGAATGAAGGCGCGAAAATAAGCAAAAGGCATCTGCGAGCGAACTGCCTCAGCCCCTATATTTGCTGCCTTTCGCCCGCTGAGATAAAGAAAGAAGATAAGTTGAAAATCATTGAGTATGAATAAGAGTGTTATCGAAGCCATCGAGCAGGCAGAAGGAACCTTGTTTTCGTTTGAAATACTGCCGCCTCTCAAGGGTGCCGACATTGAGGCTTTATACTCTGGCATTGACCCTTTGATGGAATTTAAACCCAGTTTCATCAACGTGACTTATCATCGCGAGGAGTACGTTTACAAGAAGAGGGAGAAGGGTTTTCTTGAAAAGATTTCGATCCGAAAACGCCCGGGAACGGTTGGTATTTGTGCTGCCATTAAGAACAAATACGGCATCATCACAGTACCGCATTTAACCTGTGGTGGATTCAGCCGGGAAGAAACTGAAAACGCCTTGATCGACCTCAGCTTTCTGGGCATCAACAACATCTTGGCACTTCGAGGAGACCCCATTAAGTCTGAGGCCCGCTTTGTCCCGAATGAAGATGGACATCAATACGCCATTGGATTGGTTGACCAAGTGATGCAGATGAACCAAGGCAGTTACTTAGATGAAGACATGCAGAATAAATCGAAGACAAATTTCTGCGTTGGAGTAGCTGGTTATCCTGAAAAACATGCAGAGGCGATGAGTATGAAATCGGATCTCAAGCACTTGAAGGAGAAAATTGATGCTGGAGCGGCCTACATCGTCACTCAAATGTTTTTCGACAACCAGAAGTTCTTTGAATTCGTCGATAAATGCAGAGCAATGGGAATCAATTGCCCCATTATTCCAGGGCTAAAGCCAATCACTGCACTTCGGCACATTGAGTTCATCCCAAAAACTTTTGGGGTGTCTTTCCCGGAAGAATTGTCGGATCAATTGGAAAATTGTTCTACCGATGAGCAAGTTCGTAAAATTGGCACTGCTTGGTGTTTAAAGCAATCTCAGGAGCTTAAAGCTGCGAAGGTTCCCTGTCTTCACTATTACACGATGGGCAAGAGTGATAGCGTAAAGGAGATTGTGAGTAAGATCTTTTAACTCCAGATATCCCGTTTCTCTAAATGGATTTCTTCTCTGAAGAAGATCTCTGCACTTTGCTCAAAAGAGTGCGTGTAATCGCTCACGTAGAATTTCTGGCTTCCACCACTTGGGTTCAGCAAAGAGCCTTCCTTCAAGGCCTTCTGAACGGCAAGTGCCACCACTTCAGATGAATCGAAGATTTTGATTTCTTTTTCAGTCAATTCCTGAATTTCTTGCTTGATGAGCGGATAGTGCGTGCAGCCAAGAACAATTCCTTCCACTTTTTCCATGGCCTTACCTTCCAGGTATGATTTGATGATGGTGCGCGAGATTTGATTGTTGAAATAACCCTCTTCAATCATTTGAGCAAGAAGGGGAGTTGCTTTCGAAACGACGTCAATCTCAGATTTCAGGCTGTGAATCTTCCGTACATATACTCTAGAGCCGATGGTGCCTTTCGTTCCAATAACCCCAACGCTCTTCAGTCCCGATTTGGCTACAATTTCTGCCATGGGGTCAATCACATTGATGACTGGAATGGAGGGGTCGAGTTTTTTTCGAATTGCTCGATAGGCATGTGCAGATGCCGTATTGCAGGCAATTACAATTGCTTTACAATCATTTTCTAGAAGCCAATCAGAGATGCGAAGACCAAAGCGTTGAATGGCTGTTTTTGACTTGTCGCCGTATGGAAGGTGGGCAGTGTCTCCAAAGTAGATGAGGTCTTCCTTGGGTAGCAACTTTCGAATGCTCCGAGCAACAGTGAGTCCACCGATACCCGAATCAAATATACCTATGGCTCCCTTTTTCATCGAGCAAAAAAAATCCCGCAAGTGCGGGATTAAAATTAGTTGATTCCTAAATGCTTTCGAACCAGCGGCAGAATGTCGTCGGATTCGGGGTAATGGAGCACCACACCGACCGAAGTATCTAAGATGTATGTGAACCCATTTCCATCCGCTACAGCTTTGATGGCAGCATTGGCTTTGTCAACCAAAGGTCGCATGAGCTCAGATTCTTTTTTCTGAAGGCTCTCTTGTGCTTTGGCTTGGAATTCTTGAATTCTGCGCTGAATGCTGAGGATGTCTTGCTCTTTCTCTTCACGAATCAAATCGGTCATAACGCCTTTGTTTTGTTCGTAATCGGTGAGCTTTTTCTCATATTCCTGAGTCATGGAAGCGAGTTGCAATTCCAATTGTCCTGCATATGATTTAAGACTGGCCTCGGCAGAATCCCGTTCTGGCATCAAAAGAAGCAGATCGTTTGAGTTGATGTGTCCGATTTTCTGCTTTGCTTGTGCGAAGCTAGAGCTACTTGCAATTAGAAGTAGAAGGCAAAATGTGATGACTTGTTTCATTGTCTTTCTAATAAGGGGTGCGAAATTATTCTTTTTCTGATGATTTAGTGATACCTAATCGACGCATCACATCTTCTGTTTTATCGTATTTATTATCGGCATATAAAATGTTCCCGCTTGCAGATCGGTCAAAAACCACGGCATAATTACCGCTTTTTGCAAGCTTTTCAATCTCTCCGAAGATTTTATCTTGAATTGGTTTAATGGCTTCTTCTCGTTTCTTAAAGAGTTCGCCACCCACCCCAAACTTCTTTTTTTGGTACTCGCGAGCTTCGGCTTTCTTCTTCTCAATCTCACCTTGTTTCTTCAGGCGTAAATCCTCTGTGAGTAGAATTTTTTCTGCCTGAAAATCTAAAGTCATTTCTTCAATCTCCTTGTACTTTGCCTCGATGGTTTCTTGCCAACGGGTGCTTGAGGCATTGATTTCGTCCATTGCGGCTTGATATTCTTCGCTGTTTTCAAGGATGTAATCCGTATCAACAAAGAAAAATTTCTGGCCAAACGAAAGGCTGCTGAGCAGAACAAAGAAAATTGAAAGCAATTGAGTTTTCATATGCTTGGATTTAGAGCTCTCCAAGGACCGCGCCAATTGTAAAATGCAGCTGTCCGCGTTGAGTTTGAAGAATGTGTTCTGGGGTGTCGTCCATTCTCCAACCATAATCCAAACCGAGCAGTCCGAACATTGGCAAGAAAACGCGAATTCCAAGTCCCACAGAACGCTTAACAGCAAAAGGGTTGTAATCGTTGAAGTTGTTCCAAGTGTTACCTGCTTCCATGAATCCCAGACCGTAGATGGTTGCACTTGGGTTCAATGAAAACGGATAGCGAAGTTCGGCAGTGTACTTTGTGATGAGTGAAGCTCCAATTCTTGGGGAAACACTTTGGTCGTCGTATCCTCTGAGGGCGATGATTTCTCTACCATCCAACTGGAACCCAGTAAGTCCGCTACCTCCTAAGTAGAATCGTTCGAAAGGAGAATCACCAACATTTTGATTGTACTTACCTAGGAATCCGAAACCTGCTTTGGTTCTAAGTACCAAGTTCCCGGCGATTTTAGTAAACCATTCTGATGCAAATTTCCATTTGTGATATTCGATCCATTTATAGCGTTCTTGAGGTGAAAGATCTGCCCCATAGTCCTTTCCATTGAACATGCTGTAGGGAGGAGTGGCTTGTACCACCAGCTTAATGTTTGATCCCATTCTAGGAAATATCTCTTGATCCTGTGAGTTTCTAGAAAGGCTAAACCGCATAAACACGTTGTTGGCCTCTCCATCTGAAAGAAGGAACTGAACCCAGTCGTTCATTTTGTAATGTTGGTATGCGAGTTCTACTCGTCGTACAAAGTAATCGTCGGGCCACCTAACTTGTTGCGCCAAACCAATAGAAATACCGGTTACTTGAATGTCTTGTCGCAAGTCGTTCGGTATTTTGTTTCCGAGAGAGTCTTTCAGGTTTTTTAAAGAATTAATCCCTTCACGCACATAGCGTGTTTGCCCATTTGTCTGCAAGCTTTGGTAACCAGAAATACTGAATGCACGGGGCTTCTTACCACCGAGCCAAGGCTCTGTGAAAGACATATTCCAGCTTTGAAACCATCGTCCGTTGCTCGAGAAGCGAACGGAAAGTTTTTGCCCATCTCCAGAAGGGAGTGGATCCCAATATTCTCGTTTGAAAAAGTTGTGCGTTGAGAAATTCGAGAATGATACCCCGAGGTTTCCGACCAACTGACCGGCACCAAATCCACCAGAGAGTTCAATTTGATCAGAGGGTTTTTCGGCAACAACATATTCAACGTCCACGGTTCCATCTTCAGGATTTGGAACGGGGTTCACATTCATCTGTTCTGGATCGAAGAAGCCAAGTACCGAAAGTTCCCGCTGTGTTCTAATGATGTCGGATCTGCTGAAGAGATCTCCAGGCTTTGTCCTGACTTCTCGAAGAACGATGTGATCGTTCGTTTTTGTGTTTCCGGTGAGGGTAACGCGATTGATTCGCGCCTGCTGACCTTCATAGATTTGGATGTCGATGTCGATGCTGTCGTTGTCTACGCGCACCTCAAGTGGTGTAATTTGGAAGAAGAGGTATCCGTCGTCCATGTACAAGGAAGAAATGTCACCACCGTTCGGATCCATATTCAAACGTTGGGTCAATTTATCGTTGTCGTAAATATCGCCCTTTCGAATGCCGAGCATCTGAGAGAGTTTATCCGTGGAGTAGATTGAATTTCCCGACCATTTAATGTCCCTGAAGTAGTAGCGGTTTCCTTCATCCATTTCCAAGAAAAGAAGGATACTCTTGTCGTTCAGAATTTTGATGGAGTCGCTTTTAACGCGGGCATCTCGGTAGCCTTTGGAATTGTATTTCGCAATGAGCATTTTCTTGTCTGCTTCAAAATTGGAACGGATGAATTTGGAGCTTTTGAAGATGTTGAGCTTAACACGTTCTTCAAAGTAGTCGGCAAAAACGCGTCGCGCTTGAATGCTATCCTTTCGATTGAAATAGGCACGGGCAGCTTCCTTAGTGATTCCATCTAAATCTTCAAAAGGTTTGAAGATGAGTTTCTGTTTTGTCTCTTTTAGCGAGCGACGAATTCGCCCCCGAGAGAAAGCTTTGTTGCCATCGATTTCAATACGTCTAATTTTAACCTTCTTTCCTTTGTCTACGTCGATTTCAAGAATAACATGATTGGTGAGTGTAGTGTCTTGGATGCGTTTGATGGTTGAGTTGACATTCAGATATCCCTTATCAACAAAGAATTCGCGAATGCTGCGCTTCGTCGAAAGAACGAGGTTTTCGGTTACAATTTTTTCAGAGTAGAGGTTGAGTTCTTCGCGTAGGTCGTCAACTTCAGATTTTTTCAAGCCTTCGAATCGGTACTTTGAAAGGCGAGCAAGTTCCTTGATTCGAATTGTTAGAAAGATGTCGGTGCCAACAATTCTTTCCTGAAGAATTTGGATGTCGGCAAAAAGTCCTTGGATCCAAATGTTTTTAATGGCCTGAGAAATTTGGTCTCCAGGAATTTTGATCTCCTGACCCACCTTAAGTCCTGATAGTAATTTGATTGCGTCAGGGTCTAGTTTTTCTGTTCCTTCGACCCGAATTCCACCAATTTTGTAGGTGCTGGAAAGAGCGGGAGCACTTTTCCGAGGAGAAGGAATTGCTTGCGAAAACCCAACCTCCGAGAGGAGGCAGGCTAAAAAGAGGACAAGCAATTTATACATTGGCCTTGGCTTTTATTTGAGCGCCTGTTTTGCCAAAGCGACGTTCGCGGCCTTGAAAGTTTTGTATGGCGGTAAAGAGGTCATCTTTCCTAAAATCCGGCCATAGCTTCTCTACAAAGCACAATTCACAATAGGCCATTTGCCACAACAAAAAGTTGCTGATGCGATATTCGCCAGAAGTACGAATCATCAATTCAGGATCAGGCATTTCAGATGTACTCAAATAGGATTCGAAATTCTGTTCCGAGAACTCAATTTCATTGATTTTGTTGTCCTGCGCATCCCGAATGATCTTTTTCACAGCATGAATGATTTCCCATCGTGAGCTGTAGCTCAAAGCAAGGTTCAGCTGCATGTGATTGTTTTCACTCGTTTGATCGATGGCAGATTGTAATTCGCGTTGACATTTGGACGGCAAACTTTCAATGTCGCCGATAGCATTCAGGCGAATCTTATTCTTCATCAAGGTCGGAAGTTCCTTGTGAATGGAATCTACCAATAAGGTCATCAGAGCATTTACTTCGCGTTGCGGCCGATTCCAGTTTTCAGTTGAGAATGCGTAAAGCGTGAGGTATTCAACGCCAACTTCAGCGCAACCTTCAATGGATTCCCGAACAGCCGTTAAGGCGCTCTTGTGACCAAAGATGCGAGCTCTGCCTTTGCTTTTCGCCCATCGCCCATTGCCATCCATGATGATCGCAATGTGAGCAGGCACGTTTTTCTTTTTAATTTCTTCTACGAGGGACATGAAAAAGCTTCAGATCGATTGCACCGAAAGCGGCAGTCAATTGGCTGCAAAAGTACAGATTTATTCAGGTTTGTAGTGGCAGAGTCGTGGGTTCTTGCCCAGTCGTATCGAAACCTGAAATGTGGTGAAGTTGAACCAATCGCGATTCGTTGGATTCCCTCTTAAAGCGCCCCACTCAGAAGGTTGGTCGCTGAGCACGCTTTTGTTTGAAAGCCCAATGGCGACGTTATTCATATCATCGGGGTTGGGATAGAAAGAGCTTACGTCGTCTAAGTAGTCCGTAGAAGATTTGCGAATGGCCCATTCCAAGGCAAAAAGCACACGGTGTGAAAATTTGAATTTCAGGCCAAAGCCAATCGGGATAGCAGTACCCAGTCTTGAGTAGGAAACACCTTCAGTCTGCACAGTGGCCAATTCGTATACGTTTCCATTGAGTGTTCCTTTTGGGTTGAAGCGAAACATAGAAACCCCCATCACCATGTAAGGCGAGAAAAAGTCGTTGTATAGAAAAGAGTGGTAATGCATGAAGTTGAATTCCACTAGAAAGGCTCCTTCGTAGAGCTTACTGTCGAATGAGAGGTTGCGTTGCTGGGCGCTTAAATCATTCGATAGAGCATCATTCCCGGAAATGGCCCCTACTGAAAAGTTGTAACGCACGGCCCAACGAGAATTTACTGCGTGTCGGAAGTAAAAGCCATAGGCTTCGTGCAAGAATTCACTTTTAAAATGACCGGTCGGGTTTAGTTCTCCTAAGTAATAAGAGCGGCCGTAGAAGCCGCCAATCTCATAAGTAGACTGACTATGCGACTTGCTTGCAATGAAACAGAGCGAGATGAGAATAAGAGCCTTCACTCCGAGAGAACGCAGCGAATCAGACAATGGTATTAGAATCGAGGTTTGAAGGACGTTCCTTTAACGAAGCGGTAGTTCACCGACACTTGAAGGATCATGTAGTAGTCCTTTTCCTTGGGATCGCCTCTTTTTTCTCCTCTATCCGTCCAAGTTTCAAACTCAGAACCGGGAGAGCGTCCGCTTGGATCTGCCAGTGCAGCAGCAGCGGGTCCATTGGCTGCTAATATTGCAGCATTGTCGTAGTATCGGGTGCTTACATCATCGAGGTAATCGGTCGTGGTTACGCGAGCGCCATATTCAACTCCAATGTTCCACTTATTTCCAAGGGCGTATTTAAGACCCAGGCCGAAAGGATAAATCACTGTAAAGCTTCCATAAGGATCTTTTCCTGGCATGATTCCTTGACCTTCAGTTCCAAGTTTTCTGAGGCCTATCCATTTCCCTTGATACTGGCCTTGAGGATTGTAATAGGTCAAGCCGAGTCCTACATAACCGTAGGCTGCAATGTTGAGTAAAAAGAAACTGCGTGCACCTCTCAGCTTATATACGTGCCCAAAATTTTCTTTCTTGAAATAAAACCTTCCAATACCTGTAACCTCTGCAAAAATCGTTCGAACCGAAAGGTTTCTATTTCTTCGAGAAGGTTCTTGAGTGAGTGCGTCATTCGCTCCCATGAAACCTCCTCCGAGCGTTCCACCGGCTCCAATTCGATCAGAAAACATCCGGATGAAGTGACCCCCTGCGGCAATTCGAGTTGCTTTACCATCAAAGTCTTTCCAGTTTGTGAAAAGACTGTTGACACCAATGTCTTTACCGCCACCGACGTCACCCATCATGTTAGTTGGACCAATATAACCGCCTACTTCATTGCGATAGAACTTCCAGCGCTGAGCATTGCTGATCAACGGGAGTAGAAGGAGAAGTAGGGAAAAGACTCTAACTAGCTTCATGAAATGTATTCCATTCGAGGCTGCAAATATAAACATCTGTACACTCAATTGCGTATATCCAATCCCCAATTCAGTTTCTTCCGGATTGTTTTGAGGTAACTGTACCCTGGAAGAGCAACTAACTTGAGCTTTTTTTGCGATAAACGAACGATCAATTCTGCTCCAGCCTCAATGCTTTCAGAACGTGAATCTAGGGAAACGAGAAAGCTTTCATCTCGACCTTCGACGTTCAACCGAATTTCTCTATTATCGGGGACTACGATTGGCCTGACATTCAAGTTGTGCGGGGCAATTGGAGTAATTACAAAGTTATCGGAACCGGGCATGATGATGGGGCCACCGCAGCTCAGAGAATAGGCAGTAGAGCCTGTAGGCGTCGAGATTATCAATCCGTCTGCCCAATAAAAGTTCAGAAATTCATCCCCAATTTTTGCATCGATTTTAATCATCGATGAGGTGTTCTTTTTGTGGAGTGTGAGTTCGTTGAGTGCAAAGTTTAAATCGCCAAACAACCCATCGGAAGTTTCTAAAGTGAGCATCGCTCGTTCTTCGAAATCGTAGTTCTTTTCAAGAATTGGCTTTACCGCAGAGCGCAAGTCACTGCTGGCCAAAGCAGCTAAAAAGCCTAATCTACCTGTGTTTAATCCTAGAATCGGAATCGTAAAGTTGCGGGTAAAAACTGTTGCATCCAAAAGGGTTCCATCGCCACCGATGCTTAAAATAAACTCCACCGTTTCTGGTAATTCATCACCGTGGTCGAAGGCTTGTGCGTCCGAAAGATCAAATCCTTCCGTCTCAAGCAGTGCTTGATTGCACCAAATCCCAAATCCTTCCAACTTAAGTTTAGCAACAAAGTCAATGACCGCGGTTCTGTGAAGGTCTTCGACTTTTCTTCCATAAAGAGCAATTTCGCGCATCAATCAAACATTGAGGTAGTTCATCAGCGAATCGTATCGATCGCGCAAATATTCTGTATAATCACCCTGGTCGAAGGTGCCCACAATTTTATAATTGAAGCGCTCTAGGGATTGAACAATCGGCTGAATGTTCGGCTTATTGATCTTAAGAGTGACTTCAATTACACTCGCTTCCGGGCTTCGTGTAATAAAAGCCCCCAAAAGGACAGCGCTATTATTTTCAACGATCTGAGCAATCTGACTTAAGCTGTAATCGCGCAATTGCATTTCCAGAATGATGATGCCCCCGGGCGATTTAACCACCGGCATTTCGGAGATGACGGCCATCAATTGCTGAAGTGATACACTTCCAAGAAACCAGCTGTCTTTTTCACTGAGCACGGGAATGATCGATAATTTGTGCTCGTTCATTTTCTGAACAACCTCAAAAAGGTGTGTGCTGTCGTACACAAATTGATCAGATTTTGGATCGTACATGTCATCGACTTTAGGTCGATCAATGTTGTCCATCAAAAAGTTTTCGTGGGCAATACCAAGTAGAGTGCGCTTCTCTACAACTGCCATATGCTCCACCTTACACTCATCCATCATAGTGATGGCATCCTCAACGGAATCACTCGGAGTAAGGAAAGGCAAATCGTCTAATTTTAACTCGCTAGCGCGCATTCAATTTCTGTGTTGAGCACAAGGCTTTGTGGTACCTTTGTGCTTCGGCAAAATAGCAAATAATCCATGACGAATCTGAGCGTCAATGTGAACAAAATAGCCACTCTTCGAAATGCACGAGGGGCCGATGTTCCAAATTTACTCCAGCTTGCGAAGGACATTGAATCTTTTGGAGCTGACGGCATCACAGTGCACCCGCGACCGGATGAACGGCACATTCGATATGCAGACGTTCGTCAATTGGCTGAACAGAAGAGCACTGAGTTTAATGTTGAGGGATATCCGAATGAGTCTTTTCTGAACCTAGTCGCAGAGGTGAAACCAGATCAGGTTACCCTTGTTCCAGACCCGCCAGAGGTGCTTACATCGAATGCTGGTTGGAAAGTGAGATCGAATAGGTCCTTTCTTACGGATGTTGTGAATCGTTTGCACGCCCATGGCTCCAGAGTCTCCCTTTTCATGGAATGCGAACGTGAAGAAATCGCAGCAGCTAAAGAGGTTGGTGCAGATCGCATTGAACTCTACACCGAAAGTTATGCTTCGCAGTACGCATTGAACAGGCAAAAAGGAGTAGAACCATTTGTGCAAGCCAGCCTGTGGGCCAAAGAGTTCGGACTGGGCTTGAACGCCGGTCACGATTTGAATTTGGAGAATCTGAGATATTTCATGCAGGAAGTACACGATTTGTTGGAGGTTTCCATCGGGCATGCATTAATTTCTGATGCTCTGACCTACGGACTTTCCAATGTGGTTCCAATGTACAAGCACGAACTTCGTTCATGAAGCTATATCATAAAGCACTTGGTGAGGGCGAAGTCTTAATCATTCTTCACGGATTGATGGGGATGTTGGACAATTGGCAAAGTCCAGCTCAAGTTTACTCACAGCATTTTCGAACGCATTTATTGGATGCCCGAAATCATGGACATTCGCCGCACAGCGATGAGTTTAGTTACGAGCTTATGGTGGCCGACTTGCTAGAATTCATGGACAACGAGCGTATTGAACGCGCCCACCTTCTAGGTCATTCGATGGGAGGGAAGACGGTGATGAAATTTGCTCAAAACCATCCGGAAAGAGTTCGAAAGTTGATTGTTGCGGACATTGGTCCGAAAGCATATCCTGTGCACCACGAGCAAATTCTGGCAGCCTTGAAAGAGGTTGATTTCAGCCAAGTCGATCGCCGAAGTCAAATCGAGCCGATTCTTGAGAAAAGAATATCGGAGTGGGGAGTGCGTCAGTTTCTTTTGAAGAATGTGTACTGGAAGGAAAAGGGAAAACTAGCCTACCGCTTTAATTTGGACGCCATTGATGACCAAATCGATTGCGTAGGGGATGAAATAGAAGACGCGGAATATACTGGAGAGACCCTCTTCATTCGAGGCAGCAAGTCGAACTACATATTAGATTACGATTGGCCCGACATTCGCCTCACCTTCCCGAATGCGGTTCTAGAAACCGTGGAAGGTGCGAATCATTGGCTTCATGCAGATAAGCCTGAAGAATTCAACGCGAAAGTCTTGAAATTTCTGCTCGACTAAAGTTTCTTTTCTAAACCTTCTTTTAGCTTATCAAGCTCCTTAATCACTTCCTCTGCCTCTGCCAAAGCTGCATCCGCTTTACGACGATCAATCGACGATAGTCGATGAAAATCTTCGAGAAGCTTCTTGTGTTTTTTGAGCAGTTTTTCTTCCGGAGTAGTCTTCTTAAATAGTCCCATGCCTCTTTAACGTTCACCTTCGCAATTGGTTCGTTTGTCATAGAAGTGGTCAGCGAGCTCCAAAGCATTATTTTGGTCGGGTAATTTACATCAGTACAAGTCCCCAGTGAGTCTATTCAAGCGATTCTATGTTGCATTTCTCTTTTTGTGCGCTTCTTCAAGCCCTCAAGCTCAAGAGTGGATTGGGTCTCCTTTTGTCGATCACTTTGAACCGAAAATCTACAACGCACAGCCCCAGAATTTCAGTGTAGCTGAAGACGATCGCGATATTCTGTATTTCGCAAACAACGACGGGATACTCGTCTTCGACGGAGAATATTGGAAACTGATTTACTCAGAGTCCCAGGCTCCGGTCTACAGCTTATTTAAATCGAGTGCCGGCAGGATGTATTACGGTTCTGTGGATGAACTTGGTGTAATTGCATCTGATTCTCTTGGGAACCTAAAAGCGGAGGCACTCTTCCTAGATGAAAGCTATGAGAGCGGTCGCTTTCATCACATCTTCGAGTTTCAAGACCAAATCTGTTTTCTAGGAAAATATACCGGCGTCTTTTTGAAGAGTGGAAAGCAAGACAGCCTGCAATTCAAAGATGAATGTGTTGGAGGTTTTAGCCTTGGTGAAGAGCTGTTCATTCAGTTTAAGAAGGATGGTTTGATGAAGTTGATTGGAGGAAAGTTGATTCCGCAACAAATCCCAGGCTTGAGCAGCGAAGAGCTCATTCTTCAGAACATTCAAGACGAGGGCCGCTCGATAAACTACCTGATTGGCATGAACGGCATTTGGGCAGAGGAAGGTTCATTGGTTAAGAAAGTCTATACCGATGTCGATGAATTATTTTCCGAAAATGGACTTCTCGACGCCATTCTCGATCGAAATGGAAACCTCCTCATTTCAGTGGACAATCACGGACTTTTCAGGCTTTCGCCAGAAGGCCGACTCATTGAGGTTATTGGACGTGCCAATGGTTTGCCCGACATCACAATCAACAGTCTTCTCATCGATGTTTTCGGCAGCATTTGGGCCGCGAGCAACAATGGAATCAGTCGGATTAATTCGAAATTGGGCATAAAGAAATTTGGAGGAATCGATGGCCTGCACGGCGCTGTAGAGGACATCTGCTTCATCGAAAACGGGACAGCGATTGGAACTCACGAAGGAGTTTTCGTCATCGACTTTTCCCAAAACCGACGTACCCAAATCGTCCGGCAGCTTCGCATTTCGATTCATAAAAAATTGAAGATCTGAATCAAGAGTGTTGGAAGGTCATTCCACACCCAAAAAAGGAGAAACATCTCATTTGCGCCATGAACGATGGCATGTATGAGGTGGATCTTAAAACGAGTTCATCAAGGCTGGTTCATGAATGTTATCCATGGACCTGCATGTACGACAGTCTCAATGACATCATCCTCTTAGGTTTAGATCCGGGCGTGCAGATACTGGACCCTACTTCAATGGAAGTATTGGCTGACATCGAAGGGGTGGAGGCACCCATTCGAAAAATTGTTGGTGATGGAAAGGGAACTTATTGGTTGGGGAGTATTGCGGATGCCTTCTATCGTTTAACAATCGGAGAAGTCACTGCAGAAGGTGTTCAATATGAGCTAGTCGACCTTTGGGAAAATTTAAAGTTCGAGAGTTCGGTTGTTGAACCTGTTTTCTTTGGCGATTCCCTTCTTCTAGGGACGAATTATGGCTTAAGCTATTTCGATCAGATTGAACAAGAATCCACCAAACTTGTGCAAGATTCTTTACTGGACAGCCTCTACATACATAGGCTTATTTCAGATGAACGAGGCGCTTTGTGGCTTTCAACCGCCAACGACGACAATCGGATTCGAACTGGAAAATGGTCGGCCAAAGGTGGCTTTCAGTACAATATGTTCGAACCGATTTCAGACGCTTTTGTACGCTGCCTGGAAGTTGATCAGCAGGGAAGAGTTTGGGTTGGTAATGCAAACGGCTTGTACGTTTTTGATGAAAGAGATTTTGAAGTTTCAAACATTTTCAACACACACATTCGTCGCGTTCGACTGAACCAAAAGGAAGTCTTGTTCAACGGTGGCTACGAGCGGCCAAAACCTGTCCTTAATTTTAATCAGAACGATTTGGAGTTCAGCTTTTCATCCTTTCGAGTGATGGATGGAACTCCACACAATTATTCCTATCGACTGAAAGGTTTGGAAGAAAGCTGGAGCGACTGCAATAAGATTTCAGAGGCGCGCTTCAACAATATTCCTCCAGGGAAGTATGTTTTTATGGCGAAATCTAAAAACATGTACGAAGCAGAGAGCAAGATTGCCAGTTTTGCCTTTAGCATCTCACCTCCGTGGTACGAAACGGGTTGGTATTATTTAGGTCAGGCTTTGGTCTTTTTAATTCTCATTGGGCTGACCCTCTACTTTTCACGAGGCAGTGCAAACCGCTACTCCGAAGCACTCATCCTCATCACCATCATCACCCTGTTTGAGTTTGTGATTTTGGCGATTGAACCATACGTCGACAATTATGCAAATGGGGTTCCGCTTTTCAAACTGGGAATGAACATCATTCTGGCTCTCAGTCTGAATCCAATGGAGCGCTTCCTAAGAAATCTGTTTAAGAAGAGGACTACTCAAAGTCAAGCGTGAGCTTGTACCGCAAGATGCGTCCGTTTCCTGCATCGGCGACGTAAAGAATCTCATCGAGATAGGCCACGCCAGAAGGTTCGCTGAACTGCCCAACCTCTTTTCCTGTTGGGTCACTTCCCCCAAAGGAGGCTCGAATGTATTGTTGGTCGGCAGCGGCGGCAGGAGGTTTTATTCCCTCAAGTCCGGTATTTGTGAATTGGTAGAGAGAGTCGAGAATGGCGTCTACCACGAACATGTAGTTGCTTCCGTCTCCCGTAAAAGTGACGTCGGAGGGCTCCTGAAAGCGATTAGGCGTGTAGAGAAAACCTTCGGCAAGACTGGTATCTCCAGTAACGAAATCGCGCACTTCATAGGCTGCTCCGTCAACAGATTCTGTAAACTCAATGTACTGAACCTTCAGGGTTGTGTTTGGTGATTTAGAGGTAAAAATGAAGTCTCTGCTCGTGGTCATGAAAAACTGCTGTGGCGCTTGAACCAATGTGGTGATGCTGCTGGGGTCTTTGAAATAATCCGAACGCAATTCCCCATTTACAGAGACGTTGATCGGCGAGAGGAAATCGTCGTCTTCGAACGGTAAGCCCGTACTTATTCCAAACTCTTTACTTGCGAAAGTGAAAATAGCATCTTGAGTATCGTAGAGATCATCAAATGCGGCGTAGTAGGTGTTGTCGGCCAAGACAGCAACTGAGGTAAACCTACGATCTACATCGCTGAGTGAAAAGGTGTTTTTTCTGAAATATGGATTGCGCACAACCAAGCGAACATCTGCTGAACTGAGATCTAGTGACAAGCCACTTCGCTGAACAATGCGGTAAATGCAGGAGAGGGTGAAAACTGAATCCAAAACCGTAATGGAATCGGTAATCGTTGGGTGGGGAATGGATACAGTGAGCAAAGTGTCGTAGGTTCCTACAGCCAATAAATCAAGCTTTCGATCTTGGGCAATGCTCGTAACTCCAGGAACTCGAATCCGCCCAATTTCTCTCCCCGATTGATCCAATGAAATCACTTCCTCTGTTGCCGCGTCTGCCACGTAGATCAACTCATCAAAACCAGCAATCACATCTGTTGGTTTCGCAAAGCCATCGAGAACGGGCAGAATGGGTACATAAGCAATATTCCTATTTTGAAATACGGGCTTGTCGATGAAGTTTAAATCGGTTTTACTGCCAAAATAATTTTCGCAGGAAGTCATGACAAGGGCCGCAGCCAATGACACAAGAAATAAGAGTTGTTTATTCAACCACTTCATTCTGACTGCGATTTTTATTGAATACTATGGCAATTCCAAATACATGCTTAGTCCCGATGAAACTGGTGATATTAGCAGCGTAGTTCACGTGCAATGGGTGGTAACCAATCTTGGAACGATACCCCACTCCAAAGCTTGGCCACTGCTGGCCTTCAAGGTTGATCTTATATCCAAAACGAGCAGAAATCAAATCTCGGAATGAATACTCTACACCCAAGCGAATGTTCTCAGCATTGTCGTTCGGGTGGTTCAATTGCACAGCCGTGAGAATCTGATGCCCGTTGTTTTCATATGCGACGATCGAAAGCCCTAGTTTGAAGATGGTGGGAAGGTTGTAATAGTCGGGTTGTTGAAGGGAATCGCGGTTGAAGGGATTCTCGATGAAGTCTCCATCCATTTTCGATTTTCCTCCGAAATTTTGGACGACCACAGCAAACTTCAAGTCGCGAACGTCGGTGATGTACAAGAAGCCTAAATCGGCCCCAACAGAATGATTGTGGTACTGCGCAGCTTGTTCGTAGAGGTGATTGATGCGAATTCCAAAGCTGAACTGATCGGATAATTTTTTAGCCACGCTCAGCCCATTCGCCATGTTCATATAGTAGAAGTATTCTCCCGTTCCTTCTGGCTGAAACTCGGTGCGAACTTCCATCGCTGGAGAGGTAAGCGTATTGATTGAGAGCCCAACGTAATTGCTTTTCACCTTTCCCACAAAGCCCAAATAGTTCTGCATTAGGCCAAGTCCGTAGGTGTAACCGGAAGCCATAAACCTTGGATTGTCGTTGAGGGAAATGGAAGACACATTGCTGTACAAGCCGTAAGGATCATCACCCAATGCAATCGAGGCTCCACCCATGCCAACACTTCTAGGGTTGATGTCCGTTTTCAGGAAACCGAATGAAGCAATTCCAGCACGTTGCCTTCCAAGGTTTGGAAAGAGTTGCGCGTCAACATCCTTTGGAATGAAAAGCGTTGAAAGGATCAATATGGTCAGGAGGTGCTTCAAAATCTAAATTGAATTCCGTACAAAATCTGACGAGGTGCCATCCAGCGAGCCGGATTGGTTGGAGGTGCCCCACTTGGTGGTTGCGGATCATTGATTTTTGGATCTCGCCAAGAAATTGGCACATTATCGCCATCGCGATAGCCATCGCCAGTAACAGGATTTACGGTGTAAGCGTTTTTGTTGTTGAAGAGGTTTTTCACTTCTAAACTAACTGAGAAGCCTGTATTCTTTTTGAAGAAAAAATCGCGACTCAAACGGAAGTCGGCCCAGAACCAAGCTTTGGCAATCTTCTCATTCGGACGGTCATTCCTGTATTCGTACACATTACGCCCAAGATCATTGGTTCCTACAAATTCGACAGGCGTATAACGGAAGCCTGATTTGTAATTCATGGAGAAGAATGCATGGAAATAGTTCAGTGGGAATTTGCCAATTTTTAGTGTGGAATCACCGTTGAACATCAAGGCGAGTTTCAAGTCCCACGGTCGATCCCAGCTTAAGGGCTGCTCTTTGGTCGTGTTCACGAAACCCTGTGATTTAAGTTGAAGTAATCCTTCGCGTGCCGAGTTCGATTTACCTGTCGCCGATTGGTAGGAGCCGTTGAAACGAAGCAAGAAAAACTTCCCGACCCGCTGTGCAATGCCCAATTCAACGCCAATGATGCGCGCGTAATCTTGATTGAAATAGAAGGTCTTCTGAGCAAATCGACCGGTTTGGTCTCGGATGTTGATGGTACCCGGAATGATGTAGTCGTATTTGTCGTTGTTGTAGGCCGTGAGGGTCACACCTAGGTCGCGGGTGATTTGAGTTTTGATTCCGATTTCGTAGGAAACCGTTGCTTCAGGTTTGAGAATTGGATTTCCAACCGTGGATAAGAAAGAGCGATCCAAGAAGTCGGGATCGAGTCCTGCGTACAAGAAGCGCGGGTGAGGCATTTGCATGGCATGACTGTAATTGAAGAAGAGCACGTTGTTGTCGGTAACTGGAAATGAAACGTTCACTCTTGGCAGAATTCGGCCTTTATATCGACTTCCAAATAGTTTGGAAGTTCCTTTTCTATATTCCTCACGAACGTTGTCGATGATGGGAGTATTCGGGTTTTCAACAGCATCGTCGATTAGACTACCATAAGCCCAATAATTGTAGCGCAGCCCTAAGGTGGCATTGATGCTTTTATAATTGATTTTGTCTTGGATGAAGATTCCACCATTCCGCGGTTTCACATTCCAAATTTCACTTGAACTGCCGATGCTGATGGAAGGAGTGCTCTCGGTCTCGCTGATCTGAATGGGAGCTCCTACCCACGGACGGCTAACATCGGCCCATTGGTACTCCAGTTCTTTGTGTTCCACTCCAGCCACAAATTCGTGGATTTCATTGTTCGGATAAAAAGCCAATTTTCCCTTGAAAGTGAACTCTTCTGCATAGTGATCGTGCCAAAGTGTGCTGATGCCATCGTTGTTGTACAAGCCTTCACCAGGAATGACAAAAATATAGGGATCGTCGGGATTGAACAACTGAACCGGAGCTGTTACCAGGGAACGTGGATCGTAAATCTGGTCTACCGTTTCGTCGCGAAATGGCCTTCCGTTGGCGTCGGCACGAAGGTTCGTGAAGAGACGCCCAAGAGACACGCTGAGGTTTAGGTTGTTCTTGAAGAAATGACTGAAGTTTAAAACGCTCAAATTTGAGTGATGCGTGTAGGTCGTAGCATTGTCTGGCTGCAAGCTGAAGGGATATTGCAGTCCGGGTTGTACAACAGCATCGAAGCCAACTACTTGCAAGGACCGCGTGTTCTGGTTCACAGCCAAGGAGTGCTGATTGGTAAAACTGAGCTTTGTGCCAGGACGAATTTGATAGGCCAGCTTAAAAGTGTGCGACCATTTGTTGTTCTGTCTGGGAGCCCAAATGGAATCATTCGATGGGAATAGGGAAGAGTGGAGCTGGTCGGCGTAAATGCGGTAGTAGTCGTCGCTCAGTCGCATATTCACCGAAGTGAAGAAGGTGAGTTTCTTCTTTGTGAAGGGCACCGGTCCACCAAGCGAAAGCTCAGCGATGTCGGTATTCCAAGCAGTTCCCTGATTTTCGTTGAAGCCAAAATTGTCGCGAATCCAGCTTCCGCTCGCTTCAAGGCGTTTTCCACCTTCTCGGATTTTTGTGGAAATAACCCCACCAGCACCACCACCAAATTCAGCACCGGCACCACCAGTAATCAAACTCAAATCGCCAATAGAACCAGCTGAAACTTCGACTCCAAACCCAGTTCCCGACAAGGGGTCTTGGGCGCTGATTCCATCCACGATGTACTGCGTTTCGTAGTTTCGAGCTCCGCGAATATTTACCCCATCGGGAGTTTGATTTACCCCTGCTTGCATGGAAATGATGTCTTGAACATTCCGCACATTCATTTGTGAAATTTCCTCTTTATCGATGGTGACTCCAGAGGAGGCTTTTTCGAGGTTGATCATGCTCGCATTTCCAACCACCACAACTTCTTGAATCGTCGTGGAACGCAATTGAAGTTTTGCATCCACCTTGGTGACTTCTCCTTTTTTTACACGAACTCCATTCACCACAACATCCGAATATCCGATGTATGAGAATTTCACGCTGTAGTCTCCTGGGCTCACCTCATCCAAAGAGTATTTTCCATCCAAATCACTGGAAGCACCTTTGTAGCTACCCACAATCATCACGGTAGCCCCAATGAGGGTTTCGTTGCTTTCTTTATCCTGAATCACACCGGCAATAGATCCAAATTGAGCCTGTGAGCCCAGGCTGAGCAAAAACGCTAGGAACGATATGACGACTGCTCTTACCAATTGAAATCGGTATTCATGATCTGGTCAAACAAATCGCGCATGGCGTTTTGACGACCATTCAGCTTGTGCATTTCTACAGAGAAAAAGATCTGTTTCACTTTTCCATCTGGTTTCCTTCTAGCAGCGATGATGTCCGGACCAGTCCAAGGGGCAACTATTTCCAAGTCGGCCCTGTAAATTGCCTCGGCATCAGCAGTTGGGTAGAATGGGTCCAATCCTGTTAGAAATTCTGAAGGTTGCAAAGTATCGTAAGCGCTGAATTGTGGATTCACTAAACTGTCGAAACCGAGGATGGCAGTTCCACCTGCTGCTTCTGTAAGCCGATCCATTGGAAGCGTTTGAAACAAGCTCGATTCGCTCGAGAAGTCGTTGGGGAAGATGGCCGAACAGAGCAGCTTTCCATTCGAATCGAAAAAGGATTGAAGGGAAGGAGCAGCTGATTCAAGAAGGAGTCGATCCTGCTTAGTTTGGGCATCCTCGAAAATCGAATTCTCAGTGTAAATGACCAACACATCGTACAAGTTGATCATTAAGTTGAAGGTGATGTTCCAGAACTTGGGTTGGTTTTGGCCGGCGTTCGTGTAGTAATTGATGTAATCGTAACCTGTGGTGACTGCATCTAAATTGGCGCGGTAAAAGGCATCACCGTCGGGGTTGGCTGCAATAACCAGGATGTCGGTCTTTTGGTTTTTTACGTAGAAAATTTCTGAAGTATCAATCGTGCTTTCAGAACCTGCAATGTCTTCGACTTTCACATATACCCGGTTGGTATCTTCCAGGCGAAAGCCAGTGATGGATTCACTCAGAGGGGCATTCACGTCGGTGTACACGTAAGCTTCTTGAGCGCCAGTTCCAAGCGGGTCAATTGCAACTAATGAGATGGTGCTAACTTTTCGATCGAGTGGGTACCACGAACCTTCATTCACTTTAATAAAGGCTCGATCAATCGTCTCATTTCCGTCGAAATCACTTGCTTCCCAGGAAATGGTTGCCACCGAAAACACGGTGTCTTGCGGCATTAAATCCGACTTAAACAACACCGATGGAGCTGTGTTTTTAATCGGAATGCTCAAAGCGGCAGGACTTGGGTCAACAGAGTCTTCATTGTCTATTGCTCTCACACGAAATTCCACATCTACTGTATCGGAACCCGATTCGATGGAGAAGATGAAAAGACTGTCTTGAGATTTGGTTCTGAACCATTCGTTTCCACCATCGATTGAAAGCTCGTATTCCTGAACATAACCATCTTGATCGCTGCCAAACCACTGCAACTGCACGCTGCTGTTGAGGCGATCGTCTCCACTCAAATTAATCTTGTCTACGGAGATGAAAGTATCGGGCGGAAGGTTCTCTTTTTTCTCTCCCTTCTTGCAGGAAAAGAAAACTGAAACCAAGATCATGTATGTGAGTAGGGCTCTCATAAGAATTACCCACTTCGATCTGTCAAGCAAACCGAAGTGGGTTCATCCATTTGGTTTTATTTCTGAATTACAATCTTCTCATGCTGAAGTCGCCGCCCTTCTGAGTCGATCAGACGCACAGTGTAAATTCCAGGATCGAAAGAATTGAGATAGATGGTTGAATTCGTTTCGTTCGTGATTCTCTTGAAGACTTCACGCCCTTGAACATCAATGAACTCAATGCTGTGAACCTCGTCGTTGAACTGAGTTTGAATGTACAGTTCGTCTTGCGCTGGGTTCGGAAACACTTCCATAAATTTTGGCGACTCAAAGAAGTAGTCAAACACGGTTGTGTTCGTGTCCGTTGTATCGGTCGTGTCAGCAGTAAATATGTTGATTCCCATGAAATCGTCGTTGTTTCTTGGAAGAAGCTTCATAGACCCAAAACTGTAGTGCATGATTCCCATGAGGGTGTCCATGTTCATAGTATCTGAAATGGCAACGCCTGGAACAAGTAGGCTCGAGAAGTATGAGCTGTCGACCACGTAAGAGACATTGTAAGAACTGAAAGCCGTACTTGACTTTCTTCCTGCCAAAACGCGTGTACCATTTGATGGATCAAATGGATCGCGACCAACGCGGTATTCTCCAAAGTTGCTCGGAGCATCGGCATTCACATCAACGATGTGCACCTTGCCGTTTCCAGTTGCAGTAGGATTCACAAGCCCCATCAAAACACCTTCGAACATTTCTGTTTCTGGAAATTGATAGGTAGTGAAACTGTCTGGCTGGAAGTAGGTTGGAGTGATAGAACCGGTTCCTGCTGAAAGGATGTTTGTGACGTTTTCAAGAACCGTAAAACGACTGCTGTTCTCATTCACTGTACCAGTGATGGTTACTTTATCGCCTCTTGTAAGGGTAGCCAAGCTTGGGTTTTGTGTTGCCATAATTCCAGACCAACCACCGATTTGATTTTCGTCTTGAATGTAAACGTATCCCAAATCGTCAGCGGCCGCAGAAGCAGTTACAATTCCTGTAACAGTTACTTCAGCATCTCTGAAGATGCTTTCTCCATTGGAATAGGGAGTGTACTGAAGATCGAAAATGGTAAGACCATTGTCGCGCACGCGATAGGCGTAAGTTGAAGAAGTAGGATCGCTGCTAGGAACTGAAGTAGTGTTTGTACTGTCGTCTGTAGCTTCGATGAAGTAACGTACGAAAGATCCGTCGCCTTGCGCTGGAATGGTAGCACTGTAGCTATCGCCTGTTCCAGCTGTCATGGTCACAGAATTGAAGCTTGTGTTGCTTGGGTCGGTTCCGATGCGGTATTTCAATACAGCTCCAGTTACGGCGCCATCAAGGTCAACGATGTTGGCTGTAACAACAACAGAGTCGCTGCTTGCAGGGACTTGAGGATTTCTTGAAACATCAGAAACTCTCGGCGCAGAAGGGCCATATTCATAATGGCTCGCTGCGAAAGGGTGCAATTCGTAGCCACGTCCACTTTCACCGGGGCAATCATTTTTAGAGTGAATCACCACACCGTTCAAGGCCTTAAATTGATCACCAACTGAAGGCGGTGAAAAGGAGCCGTTGAGGTTTGTAGTTGGGTGCGTGTACACAGGAAGTTTTTGCACGAAGAAATAATCGGAGACATTCACCAAGTTGTTGTTGGCGTCTTTCACCACAAAGCTTACTCTGCTTCCTCCGGAGAAGAAATCAACCGTTTGAACTTCTAGGTTTTCCATGCGAACAAACTGCCCTTCCCATTGCTCACCAGAAGGGAGGATGTTGTTTCTCTGATCGTCGTTCAGGTCTGCGGCTGTAATCGTGTCTTGAAAAATCGGATTGCTCGTGCTCACCAATTTGATGGATGGTCCGTCCAAAGGCTCAAGCTGAGTCTCTCCTTGATACTGACTCAACCTTCCAGTAACAAACACTTCCCAACCCGCAAACAGGTTTGGAATTTCTTCGGTGTAGCCCTGACCGTCCCCATCGCGAAGATGAATGGCGTTCCATGGCCCTCCATTGGGTCCTTGAATGAAGACGTTGTGACTGCTAGAACCGTAAGCGGCGCCGTCCATAATGACAACTCCTTTCACGGTAACAGTATCGCCGTCGTAGGCGCTCATATCGTCGCAATTCCCAAGGTCGGCTTGAGATTTCCATTGCACCGTATCAATTTGAACGGTATCGATCTGGGCGCTGACGAAACTTGCGCTCAGAACTAGGAATAAGGATAAATAAATGTGTTTCATAGTGCTGAATTTGATTGGTAAAGATTCCTATTTAATGATGGTAAAATTTCCTTTTTGAACGTTCCCAGAGTCTAGATCTTCTACTGAGAAGATGTACATTCCTCGAGCTATGATTTGTTGATTTGCCGAAAGAAGATCCCAGGCATGTTCGCCGCCTGAGAAAACAGTATTGTCCACATCTGAATACGATTCAAACCATCGAATGTCGCTGCCATCGTATTCTTGGTCGTGGTTGATTTCATCTATCAGATCGCCGGAAGTGTTGTAAATCCGGATGGTACATCGAGCAGGTAAGTTGGCAAAAACCAGTTTCTTCGATTCCTGGGATGTACTTGACCCTTCCCATGAAGCACCCAAATAATATGGGTTTGGATAAGCGAAGGGCAAATTCTTTTTGAGATCCGCATTGGCTTCAGTTCCAGCAAAAGCTCTTGAAGCGTTGGCCAATGGACTGGTTTCTAAAGACAGGAGGTTGTTGTTTTCATCGCCTCGATCGAAGGCACTCACCGAGACCGCGTATTGCCAGCCGTTGGTCAGTTCCGCCAAGGTGAATTTGTACACATATTCGTTGGTGTCATCCTCGAAAGTCACTGGTGGTTCTTGCCGAATCGAAGACATTCCATTGTCGAAGAAAAGTTGGTTTCCAGTCAGGTCAAACTCTGCTACAACCTTCAAGGCTTCACTCAAATCTTCTTGTCCGGCCACGTCGTAAGCCTTTGTGCTGGCGTACACTTTATAACCTTCAAAATCCTTTTCCAGAGAGATTGGGTCTATGGATTGCTCTGAGTTATCGGCCCAGTAGATGTCGATTTTACCATCGCCGGCTACAATTTTAGTGTTTGGAATGTCGGGAGGGGAAGGAAGAATGAACCGAGTGATCTTGCCGTCTCCATCTTTGTCTTCACCTGGGTCAAGAACCCCATTGAAATTGGCATCCTCACCATTGTAAGCCGTTTGCGCCCATTGAGCATTTTGAATGAGAAATTTCTGTTGGGTGGGGTTGTTCTGACTGTTGGGCTTGCCGTCTTCATTTTTCTTTGCCAAAATGATTGCAAAGGCAATGTTGATGGTTTCTCCCGCCTTCCAATTTGCGAAAGGCCCAACTGAAACCAAGTCGGCGCGGTTACCTGCGTTGTTGAGCTGCTCGATGAGTGAGCTGCCGTTTGGCGGTGTGCTCGGAGCCCAACTGGGAAGCTTGTTCATGCCGTTCGACATTTTCGCGTAGCGCTGATTGTCGTCGCTTGGAATGAAAAATACTGGGTCACTTGAGTTGTTGAAAATCCAAGCTTGGTAGTTTGAAACGAAGTTGCTGTCGATTGATGGATGATAAAACTCATCTTCCAAGGTGGCACCCAAGAAGCGCTGACCGATGTAACTTTCGGTGAAACCCACATCTCCGGAATGGTCGTAACAATAGGCCATATTCAAACTGTCGATGAAGCCGTTTCCACCTTTATTGTAGTAGGCTGAGCCTCCCTGTCCTGCTGGGGTGATGTTCGTGTTTCGCACAACGGTGTTGGCCCAAAGAGCTACGTAAGCATCTTCGAGATTGCTGTTGCCATTGTTGGTGATGCTGTAGTTCAGTAAAACGAAAAAGTCGCTGAAAGGAAAGTTCCAGTTGTAAGTTTCCAGATGGACGTCCATGCCAATGGGGAAGTCGTGGCGAGAGACTTGGATTTGTGTTCCAGGAACAACTTGATACTTGTCCGAGAAATCCATCACAAAATCCTGATGCGAGACAGCGTCGACTGAATAGGCTGGTGAATTGAAAAAAGATGAACGTTCGAGAATGCTTGAGCCTTCTGCAGCAAAAAATTCATATCCAGCGGTTCCTGTTCCCGAATTGATGCCGTTTGGGTAATCGTAGGCCGCCGATGATACAACCACTTGCGAACCATCGAGTTTTCCACCAATCCACAAGCCTCCTTCAAAGAGATGCTCAACACCAGAACCTTTTGGGTATTCGCAAGAAGAAAATCCATTGTCGAAATTCCCACCAAAAGCATTTCCAATGGTGCCCGCATTGGTTACATTCAGTCCAACTTGCGAAACAGTTGTTCCACGTTCGTCGAATGATTGTGATTTAAGTCCTTGAAAAACAATTACAAGGACTGCGGAAAGAAGTGCTTTTTTCACCCTACAACTTTACGAGCTTACCGCCGCCTAGGAGCTTTCCTTTTTGTGAAATCTCCATTATGTAAAAACCTTTTGGAAGCTGGCTTAGCTCAATCAAATGTATGGATTCGCCGAGGCCAAAATGGAGCTTTTTATCAACGACTTTTGCACCAGAAATGGAGTAAAGGACAAGGGTCGCTTCCTTCACATTGGTTTCAAAAACATCAATCCTCAATTGATCTTGAACAGGGTTGTTGAAGCTGATTTCACCCAAAACTTCCTCCTCAAAACCAGTAGGCTCCAGAACCTTCACTTCAATGCTGAGACCAACGGGTAAATGATCCGACATTTCGTAAAGGGCTGTAATCACTCCCGAAGGAAGTGAGCTGTTGTTGGGACTGATTAAGGACCCGTTCAAACGCTGACCATCTTGCCCCATCGTGAAGTAAGTGTTGGCTATGTATTGGGCACGGTTCGAAGAGTCGGCCAAGGATTTATTTATGAGAAAAAAGTCGAAACGATCGTCCATGCCACCGCCCGAATAACAGCCGCCAGATGTATGCGTGCTCTGACTGTGCACACTCTTGAAGCTTGAGTTCGAGTACCAATTTCCAAGTTGATTCACTGGGTCAACAAATCGGATGCTGGTATCTGGGTTTTGAAGAAGTTCTTGAAATTCAGCGACACCGCTGTTTTTTACATTCAAATCTCCCGCAAAAAAGATGCTTCCTGAAAGTCGATTCTTAGCCAAATAGTCCATCAGTGCCTCTGTTTGAAGCAGGCGCATAGAAGCGTCGCTCGCAGCAAGGTGGGCTACAAAAACATGAATCCAATTCGTGTCTACGGTTTGCGCCAAGAAGGGCTCGTTTACATAGAGCGAATAGCGATCGATGATGCGTATGAGGTTTTGTCCGCCGATGCTTTTACTGATTTGATCTTGCTCGGACAGTACAAGTTTGTCGGAATTGTAATAGAGCATATTCACTAGATTGGAAACCGTATTTCCCGTGGAATTTGCTCGTTCGAAATAATCTCGTCCATCTTGGTTGAGGCAATTGACCAAGATCCGCTCCGCATAGATGGCGGTGGAGCTCAGTTCATTTACCGTAAAAACATCGGGCAGCGCCTCTCCAATAATGGTCTTGAGATGAGCATCCTTGTCCACCACATTGTTGTTTGAAGAAGTGCAGAAGCTAGTGTACTCGCCATAATAGAGCAAGTTGTAGTGCATCATTTTTAAGGTATCCAGCTTCTGCGCTTGAACAAATCCAGAGCTGAAAATAAAGAGGAGGAGGGCTGATATTCTCATGTTCAGCAAAGGTAGCCTTAGAAGAGTCATTCCTCAAATAAACTTTATGTTAAGGGTTCTATAAAACACCGTCCATTAAAGGCCGGCAAAAAATTATAGGCTCTCCTGTGTCAAATTCTATCTTCGTAAGTTCTCAACCAGATGCAAAGAGATTCAATCGTCATCATTCCAACCTTCAATGAGAAGGAGAACGTCGAGCGCATGATTCGTAAGGTCATGTCCTTGGAGAAAGAATTTGAGGTGCTCATCATCGATGATGGCTCACCCGATGGCACTGCCGATATCGTAAAGGCTTTGATGACAGAGTTCGAAGGTCGCCTTCACATAGAAGAGCGCCTTGGCAAGCAAGGATTAGGTACAGCTTACATTCATGGATTTCGGTGGGCCCTTAAGCGCCATTACACTTATATCTTCGAAATGGATTGTGATTTTTCCCACAATCCAGAAGACCTAGAGCGGCTTTATGATGCCTGTATTCAGGGAGCAGATTTATCGGTGGGTTCTCGTTATGTAAAAGGCGGTAAAGTAGACAACTGGCCCTTGCGTAGGGTTTGGATGAGTTACTACGCTTCGGTATATGTGCGTTTTGTGTTGGGATTAAAAGTGAAAGACACCACTGCAGGCTTTGTTTGTTACCATCGCAAAGTCTTGGAGAAAATAGACCTTGACAAAATCCGCTTCATTGGATATGCATTCCAAATTGAGATGAAATACACCGCGAATAAGCACGGATTTAAAATTGTTGAGGTACCCATTACCTTTACCGACCGTGTGCTAGGTGAGTCGAAGATGTCGACCAAGATTTTCAAAGAAGCCTTTTTAGGTGTTTTGATTATGAAGGGAAAAGAACTTTAAATTTTGGGTCTTGAGTTCCATCAAGGGTTCAGCCATTGCACAGTAGTAAATTAGTTTGACATGATACTGATTGAAAACGCTCTAATAGTCAACGAAAACAGAAAGTTTAAGGGAAATATCCTAATTGAAAATGATCGGATTAGTCGAATCAGTCGCGAGCCCATTGAGGCAGAAGGGGCAGAGCGAATCGATGCGAGTGGCTTGATATGCATACCTGGACTCATCGATGATCAGGTACATTTCCGTGAACCCGGACTAACCCACAAAGCAGAGCTTTACACAGAGTCGAGGGCAGCGGTTGCAGGAGGGATTACATCCTTCATGGAGATGCCCAACACGGTGCCCAATACTTTAACCCAAGACTTGCTGCAAGACAAATACGACATCGCCGCGGAAAGATCCATCGCGAACTACTCCTTTCATATGGGGGTTTCAAACGATAATTTGAGTGAGGTCTTGAAGACCGACCCAAAAAGAGTTTGTGGAGTGAAGGTCTTCATGGGAAGCAGCACAGGAAATATGCTGGTAGATGACAAGCATGCCCTTGAAGGACTCTTCTCGGAGTGTGAAAGTTTAATTGCCGCGCATTGTGAGGATGAGGAAACCATAAAGGCGAACATTAAGATGGCCAGAGCCAAGTTTGGCGAAGATGTGCCGATTGAATTGCATCCGTCCATTCGCTCTGCAGAAGCCTGTTACCGTTCTTCTTCAAGAGCTGCTGAATTGGCTGCCAAATACAACGCCCGACTTCATATTCTGCACATTTCCACCGAACGAGAACTCTCAATTTTTGATGGTAATAAGGAACTAAAAGACAAACGACTCACCGCAGAGGCCTGCATTCATCACCTCTGGTTTCAAGAAGAAGATTATCAAAAGCTTGGGAATCGAATCAAATGGAATCCAGCTGTGAAAACGAGAGCCGATCGAACCGCTGTACGCGAAGCTGTCATCAGTGGTAAAATTGACGTCTTGGCAACAGATCACGCCCCGCATACATGGGAAGAAAAGCAGAATACGTACTTCAAGGCACCTGCCGGCGGTCCGTTGGTACAACACGCTTTACCGGCACTTCTTGAAATGTGGGATGAAGGAATTTTCAGTCTTGAGCTGATCGTACAGAAGTTTGCTCACAACCTTGCAGAGATGTACCAAATCGTTGATCGGGGGTATTTGCGAGAAGGCTATAAGGCAGATTTGGTATTGATTCACCCCAACAAAGCTTGGGAGGTCACCAAGGAGAATATTTTATATAAATGCGGGTGGTCTCCTTTTGAAGGACATAAGTTTCCACAGAAGGTTGAAATGACTTTCGTAAATGGAAATAAGGTATACGAAAATGGAGCGGTCATAGAAGGATCCCTCGGGGAGCGAATGCTCTTCAATCGTTGATTTTACTGTCTTGAGAAAAACCTTTGCACCCTTTCTATTCTTTCTGGTACTCTTTATTTCTTGTGAGGAAAAGGTTGAGCGTCCGGTAGAAGTCTTGGACTTGACGCGGATGGTTCAATTGGTTGTGGATGTGGAGAAAGTGGAGGCACACCTTCGCACTTTGGATCCGGATAAGGACTGGACCATTGAAAGCAAAACGACTTATGGTCAGTTGCTGGCAAAGCACGAAATTTCCCAAGAGAATTTCGAACGCTCGTACGACTGGTGGCGCAAACACCCCGAACAATTCGAGCGGATTTATGAGCTTGCTTTGGCGCAACTCAAGAGCGAAGAGGCCGAATTCAATCGGAAATAGTAAGACTAAAGAAGCTTCTGAAAACTTGCGACGGCGTAGTCGACGGTGTCCTCAAGACTGCGAAACTCAAAAGACAATCGACTTCGAACTTTTTCATTTGAATAGCTCACCTCGTGATAAGCAGAGTCGATGGTTTCTCTCGTGAGAAGTGGCTTGGACCCAGCAAAGAAGCTCCGCAGAATTTCAAGTCTCCAAGCCACCTCACCAATGAGTCTTGGCAAGGAACGGTTGGGGGCTTTTTTCCCAAATGCTTTAGCCAAGGTGCCGAGCATTTCTCGGAACCTTTTATTGTGTCCTACGAGTAAGAAACGTTCGTAAAAACAATTCGCTTCCATCAATTTAACCATGCACAGAGCGGCATCTCGAACATCCACAAAGCCATTCGAACCACTCGTAAAAAAACGCCCGCCCTTCGATGCGTTTTTAATGATGGCAGCACTGCTTCTGGCGTCTAAAGCAGGACCTAGAATGATGGATGGGTTGACCACCACGGCATTCAAACCTTCTTCGGATGCGCGCCAAATTTCTAGTTCACTGAGGTGTTTAGTTTTTGAATAAACAGAGTTTCCAACTTTAGAACTCCACTTTTCTTTTTCTGTAACGAGCAGTCCATCTTTTTGTCTGCCGATGGATCCCGTTGAACTCACATGACAAAACTTATCTACTCCATGCCTCAGGGAGGCATTCACCATATGACGAGTACCGGTAACATTAACATCGAAAAGTTTTTGAGAATCGTTGCTGAAAAAGGAGACCAATGCAGCACAGTGGTAGACTTCTTTACATCCTTCAACTGCACTTTCAACTGATGCGGGATTTGATAGGTCGAAATCAATCCAATGGATTTTTTCAAAAGCCTCTCGAAGGTTGTGGTAAGCAAACAGTGACTTTACGAAAGCAATGTTTGCCTCCGTTCGGTAACCTGCCCGAATAGAAAGTCCTTTTTTGCTGACCTCAATCAACACGTGTGAGCCTAATAATCCTGTTCCTCCGCTGACAAAAATCACACTTCAATGATACAGGTATTTCAGTTTGACAACTCAGCAAATTCCGCAGACAAAACGAAACTTTGAAAGCCATACGACGTATCTTACTTCTCAGCAACTGCAAAGGGTGAAAAAGAATTGGAATTTTGATCAAGAGCGCATCGAAGTAGAACGTGTAGTTCTCATCGACGACGACAGCATATTTAATTTCATATCTGAAAAACTTCTCTTAAAATTTGAAGCTCGCATTGCGTGTAAATCTTTCACCGACCCTCGAAGAGCACTGGCCTATATGGAAGATCAGGAGGTTGACTTAATTCTTTTGGATTTGAATATTCCGTATTTAAATGGATGGCAGTTTCTGGAAGCTATGGAAGAACGTGGATTCGAATCACCAGTTTTTATTCTTACGAGTTCAATTTTAAAGGAGGATGCAGATCGCGCTGAGAAACATCCTCTGGTAAAAGGTTACGTTTCGAAACCTTTAGAAATCCGTCATTTAGAGTCCATTTGTTAAAAGGAGGGCGCGGTTTAACGGCATGTCTGCTGGACTTTTTATAGGAGAGAAAATCAGCATACGGGCAGTCCGTCAAATATTGGATGCTTTCCCCGGTTTTGTTTTCTGTAAAGACAGAGAAGGACGCTTTACGATGCTCAATAAACAGACCTGCGACTTCTATCAACACGAGGAGCACGAGCTCATCGGGAAAACGGATGAGTTTTTAGGTCATTCCATAGCTAAGTCCGAGTCTTTTCGCCAAACAGATCAGGAAGTTTTTCGCAAAAAGAAGAGCTTACGACTTCCGGTCAACTTCTTGGAAATGAAGGATGGGAGTGAACATTGGTTCAACATCGTAAAATCACCAGTATTCGACGATTACGGGAACGTTGATCAAATCATGGTTGCTTGCTATGAGATTACTGACCGCATTCAGAGTGAGCTTGAGCTGAAAGAGAATGAGGAGAAGTTCAGAGATCTTTTCGAGAACGTGAGCGATGCAATCTATGTCATTGACCTCAATGGCGTTTTTCAAGAATCAAACAAAGCGGGAAACCTTCTGCTAGGAGTTGAAAATGCTGTAGGAAGAAGCATTGCCGAGTTTGTTCATGAAGAGAGTAAGGAAGCTCCTCTCGAATATTTAAAGAGCTTGGACACCTCAGGGTTTGTTAAGGATTTTCATGTGAAGCTCGACATCGATGGAGATAAGCGCATCATTGAAATCAACTCAACGGCAATCTACAATGAGGAAGGGAAGAGGATTGGCTAAAGAGACATCATTCGAAACATCAGTGAACGTATTGCCTACCAAAATCAGTTGATCGATGCGCGAAACAGCGCTGAAGACATTACCAAGTTACAAGCAAATTTCCTCGCGAATATGAGCCACGAAATTCGTACCCCAATCAATGGTATTATTGGTTTGTCTGAGCTTATAGAACAAGATTTCAGCAATGTTGAAGGTTTAGACGAATACGCTCAATTGCTTAAGGAAAGTGGCCATCGCTTGCTGTCCACAATTACCAGCCTACTCGATTTTAGCAAGCTGAATAATTCTCAAGTCGATTTCAAATTGAGAGAGTTTGACCTTGTTCAAGTTGTGCAAGATTACCTCCCGAGCATGCATGTTCTAGCGGATCGGAAAGGACTTTACCTGCGCTTCAAAACAGAGATCAAACATTTGGATTATCGCTTTGATGAAAACGTTCTGATTCTCATCTTGAATAACTTAATTGGAAATGCAATTAAGTTCACCAAAGAAGGTGGTGTTGAAGTGCGATTGACGACGAAGGATGTTCAAGGCAAGGAATTTATACAGCTTTCCATTCACGATACCGGCATAGGCATTGACGAAGAATTTGTGCCCTTTTTATTCGAACCATTCCGACAAGAAAGTACTGGTTTCAGTCGAAATTATGAAGGAACTGGATTGGGCCTTTCCATTGTGCATAAGTACATCGAACTCTTTGGTGGATACGTTAAAGTGAAAAGTGAGAAGAAGCAAGGCGCAAGCTTTTATATTTTTCTTCCGCGTCAAGTATAGCTAAGTTGTTTATCAGAATAGTCTTGAGGCAGTTTTCTACATCCAATTGCTCGCTTCTTTTTCAATAAAACTTAAAGTGAGCGCAACCTTCTAATAAAATTGCCGTACTAAATATGGAGTGTCGAAAAGAAGAGCGAGGATAAAACTTCTTTTAGATGAAACACTTTTTAAATGCCCCTAGCATGAAACGGATTGCTCTACGTTCACTTCCGTTGCTTCTTGTATTTTTCGCCCTAGCCCCAATTGGAATGGCCTCAGGAAGTCCAATAGTCTTTGATTTTGTATCAGACATCGCATTGGGTTCGATGTTCGAAGTTGACCCACTCAGCAAGGAAGCTTATGCCCAAGCCAATGAGAGCTTGCCTAAGATTTTATATCTGATTACACTTCAGTTTGCGGTCTTACTGAGTTTGTTTTTCTACCGCGTATCTCGCGTCTCAGGAAGTTCCTAGAGGTCGTCGTCCTCAAAATCGAATTCCAATTCAGTCTTAGTCGTATCGCTTTGCTTCAATTTATTGAGCAAACCTTTTATGCCTTTTTGCTTCTCTGCAGGAATAGCCGTGCCTGATTTTGATGTGTCAATTCCATTCTTAGGACTGGTTTCTAATTCTTCTTCCGGACTCCAATCCACTTCGAAATCTTCTTCTAAGTCCAAAGCTTCCTCAGAACCCTTTTTGACCTCATCTTTGATCAAGTCTTTGATGACTTTCGTCTCTGACTGAACCTTCTTTTTCCGCTCTTCTCTTTTTCGTTCTTTATCCAAACTGAACTCAGGGTCGTCGACTGATCCTGTCATTAATAAGAAGACTTTTTTACGTCCGGTTCCATCGTCCTCGATCTCTCCAAATTCGGAGCTTGAATTCGAACTGCTCATCAAATCCGTAATGTAGAAGTCGAGGTGAAAATCAACTTCATTCTTGAAATTGTAAGTTCCATCCACGTCCAAATCGAGTACCGAGGATTTAATGCTCATTTGAGGTAAATAGATGGATTCGTTACGTACGAGCAAGGTATTGGTGAGAGTGTCGAAATGAATGTCTTGCAACTCTTTACGCAGCTCTTCAGCTTTGAAAACTCGTTTGAGAATAAAGTTCGACGCGAAGTAATCGGCTACCTCATCCAATGGTTCGAATTTGATGAGCCGACCTTTATAGATGTTGAATTCAGACTCTCCGAAAATGCTCGATGGCAGAACATCCAGCTTCTCATCAAAGAGGAACTCAATATTTGCGCTTCCGCCCAAAACCCCTTCCAAATGGCGGTCTTCGAGCGTGTTTTGACCAAATTGGTTGAAAGAGAAAAATAGGTCTTTCACGTCGATTCCATCAAACTTACTTTGAGTGCTAAGTTTATAAACGCTTCCCTGCTTTCGTATGATGGCGTCAGCCGTAACATCACCTTTGGCAAGCTTCATTTGCAGATTTTGCAGGCGACTGAAGGACGGGCGATGTTGCAACTCAAAGCTCAAGTTCGCTGCTAAAAGATTGCTCCATTCAAAGCTGTTCATACGAACTTTTGCATCTAACCAAATCCAGTTTGGCAATACAAAGGAGATTTCATGTTGTGCTGGGGATGCAAAGTCTTCAACGTTTATCCCGTCCACAAAAATCTCGGCATCCAGTTTTATTCTACTGCTCAGCTTGTAAGCCCATGGAACGACCCCAACCACCAAACCTTTCGACTCAATTTCTTGTTCTTTCAATCGACCTTTTAGGGTGTACTTTAGATTGTTATTGTTCACCTCACAGCTTCCTGTAAGACCAGCAAATTCCATTTGTTCCTGATCAAATTGCAGACCGTCAAAAACTAATTGACCTTCGATGTTTTGAAGCAGAATCGATTGAATGCTAATTGCCTCGAGCTTCGCATATGTGCCGGATCCATTCAAGGCCAAGTCAATTTGCCCTTCAGATGGAGTAAGTAGAGAATCCAAGTTGGTCCATTGTGCGAGTTGGGTGAAGTCTAAACTTGCTTTAGTTTCAAAGCTCAAGGAGGGTTTGTTGAAGTTGCTCAGCACTAATTTGGCAGAGAAAGGGTTATTGTTCAAGCGCCCACTGGCAAGTGCTATGTTCAACGAACTAGTGCTATTGTTTTGGGATTTACCATTGGTGAATGTGCCTTCGACGTCAAATTTGGTAGGACTAAAAATTGAATCGAGTGCATAGCTTAGATTTTTTGCCTGGAAGCTTACATCTACTTGCACATCGGTCTGGCCTTCGGGTTTAGTAAGTCTTAGGCTGCAGTTGGCATTTCCTTTCGCAGAAGTCAAGAAGTCTAAACTCGAAAGAGGAACATTCGTTTGAAGTTCTGTGAGATCGATTCCTTTGGTTTGAATTGAAAATTCGTAAGACTCGGTTTTAAAATCCCCAGCCAAATCGAGCTCGGTTTTTGAAAATTGAAGACTGCTTGGGCGTAACACAAATTGCTTCGTTTCAAAGTTGAAATAGATGGCCAGTTCAGAGCTCAGCTCTTCTCCTTTTAAATAGTTTGTCTCGTCCACCACTGTTGTGTTCGATCTAAAGTCTAGAGAGAGCGAAGCATCCAATTCGCTTTCCGACAATTTCCCGATTGATTTGAGTAAGTGAATGTCTTGATTGATGACAATGTTCTTGGGCTTGTCTTGATATTGAAAGCGGATGTCCCTTGCGTTAAAGGACTCAAGCTTGAGAAGGAAGGGAGAGCTGGCACTGTCTTTTCGCTCAGAAATCACTTCAAAATTTCCCAAGCCATCGACATCAAATTCTAGGTTTATCAGACCTTGGTTTAAACTCAACTTCCGAGCTCTGAAGTCTTCGTTCAGAAGATCAAACACATTGAAGTGAAGACTCAAAGATTGAAGATAGAGTAGGGTGTCGTTGGTGGCGTCTTTCACCTTCGAAGCGGGGAGAAATACCTCGTTGAAATTTAGGCTTACAAAAGGAAGTTCGGTGAATGGAGAAACTTCTAAGCTTTCCACCTTCATCTCCGTCTTCAGTCTGGAATTGAGTTCGCCCAGCACAACAGTTTTGAGCACTTCCTCATACTTCGAGGCAGCATACCACAGCAAACTAGCCCCAAGAGAAATTAGGATTAGGGCTATGATACCTATGATTTTGAGTGTTTTCATCCCAGCTGTTCAAATGTATCAACTGGAAATGCTGCTGGGGATTGTCTCAGATGAAGATTCCAATCATTTTTTAACAGCACCGAGCATTTTGAGTTGACCTACTTCTTGGTCGGTGAGCATACGGGCTTTTCCTCGGGGAAGCATCTTCTTATTGAGCCCGGCAAAAAGTACGCGATCTAGGCGTTCAACATCGTAGCCAAGCGACTCAAAGATCCTCCGTACAATCCGGTTTCGTCCAGAGTGAATCTTGAGACCAATCTCGTTCTTCTTTTCAAGGTAAGAAAGCTCGTCAACCTTAATCGGGCCGTCTTCAAGCTCAATTCCAGTAGAGATTTTTTCAAAGTCTTTTGGATTGAGATTCTTGTCCAATACTGCTTTGTAGATTTTTTCAACCTCGTATTTAGGATGAGTCAATCGCGCCGAAAGATCTCCGTCGTTGGTGAAAAGAAGCAATCCAGTGGTTTGAGTGTCCAAACGGCCAACTGGATAAATGCGCTCTCTACAAATGTTCTTTACGAGCTCAAGAACAGTTCTTCTGCCTTGTGGGTCTTTGAGTGTAGTAACGTAGCCTTTCGGTTTGTTCAACAGCACGTACACCTTCTTTTCGGAAGAGAGAACGCGTCCTTCGTATTCAACTTTGTCGTTGAGCGTTACTTTGATTCCCATCTCGGTAACGACCTTGCCATTCACTGAGACTTTACCTTTTGCGATGAGCTGATCTGCTTCACGTCTAGAGCAAACACCTGAGTTTGCTACGTAACGATTCAGGCGAATTGCTTCATCCTTCCTGATTGGTCCTGTGGGTTTAACTTTCTTCCCTTTCATTCAAATGATGCTTGTACGGCCGCCTTGAAATGTTTCAGTTTGTTCGGCATTTCAATCTTGATGAGGTCGATTCGGGCCTCCAGTGAAATGTTCTTTTCTTTCATGTAAGCTTCCAAGGCCGACTGCAACAAAAGTGCTTTGTTTTCCGATATCAAATCTTCTTCTTGCTCAAGACTTCTGCTTCGAGTTTTCACTTCGACCAGAATCAGCTTGTTTTCTCCTCGAACAAAGAGATCGACTTCGGCTTTTCTCCAGCGCCAATTGCGATCGAGAATGGTGTAACCCTTCGACTCGAGGTATTTGGCTGCCAAATTTCCTCCTTCAACACCTAATTCAAGATGTTCCGCCATTTACACAAAGTTCAAACTTACTTGATCGCCTACAACTAAGTTGGCCATTCGGCCCATCACCAAGCAGCGATTGTCGCTGATGTGTCCGGCCGGGAAATCGAAGGCAATCGGGAAGCGGTATTCCCGGGTTGCTTCAAGAATGAGGTCTTGTAAATCTCTGTGCGAAAACCAATCTCCAGCATCCGAAACTTTCGTCATTCCGCCAACGATGAGTCCGGCCAATTCGTCGAATTTTCCTGCGAGCTTGAAGGATTGAATCATTCGATCTACAGCATAGAGCGATTCGGAGACTTCTTCAATAAATAAAATCTTGTGTTTCGGATTGAAATCGAGCTCTGTTCCTTGAAGGTTGTGAAGCAAACTCAAATTCCCACCAGTGAGAATGCCGCTTGTTATCCCAGTTCTGTTTTTGGGTGAAGAGGGCAATTCATAGTGTAAGGTTTTTCCTTTTAGAGTATGGATTAGGCTGTCTAAGCTTTCGGGGCTGTTCCTCGAAAAATCCAAGGGCATAGTGGAATGCAAAGAGCACAATCCAAAAGAGTTGCTTAGAAGGGAGTGGAAGAGCGTGATGTCTGAAAAGCCAGCGATCCACTTTGGTTTTTTTCGGAAGAAACTGAAGTCAAGTAAGTTCAAAATTCGGATGCTTCCATAGCCGCCTCGAAGACAGAGAATGGCCTTTATGCTTGGGTCGTTGAGCGCATGCTGGAAGTCGGAGGCGCGCTCTTCGTCGCTTCCTGCAAACCCACCGTTTTCTTTTAGTGCGTTCGGCCCAACCCAAACCGAATAGCCTTTTTCTTCAAGAAAGTGCTTCGCAAGATCAATGACATCGGAAGTCAGCTTTTTTGCTGGGGCAACCAAAGCAATGGTGTCGCCATTGGTCAATCTGGGAGGAAGTTTGAACGATTGCATTTCAAGGCAAAGGAAAGCTTCCCACGAAAATGAAGAAGCACAATTTTTAAAGAATGCTGAACAAGCCCTCTTTAAGTCATTCATCGGCTGCCAGCATTGTCTACTTTTGCCGACCGTGGAAAAAAAGAAAAGGTACCTCGTTACTTCGGCCCTGCCTTATGCAAATGGCCCACTTCATATTGGTCATTTAGCCGGCGCCTACCTTACTGCAGATACTTATGTGAAGTACCTCAGGTTGAAGGGTGAGGATGTGTTTTACATCTGCGGAAGCGATGAGCATGGAGCAGCCATCACCCTGCGAGCCAAGAACGAAGGCATCAGCCCGCAAGAGATTGTAGATAAGTACCACAATCAAATCAAGACTTCCTTTGAGCAATTGGGTTTTGATTTCGACATCTACCATCGAACTTCTAGCGACATCCATCGTGATACTGCCCAAGATTTTTTCAAAACGCTCGACGACAAAGGCATTTTTAATGTTGAGCGCAGTGAGCAGTATTACGATGAAGAGTACAAACAATTTCTTGCCGACAGATACATTACGGGTGAATGTCCGAAATGCAGTCACCCAAGTGCCTACGGAGATCAGTGTGAGAATTGCGGAAGTTCACTCAGTCCAACTGAACTCATCAATCCAGTTTCAACCCTAAGCGGCAAGTCACCAATCTTAAAAGAGACGGAACATTACTACCTGCCTCTAGATGAATCTCAGGATTGGGTAAGTGAATGGCTCGAAAGAGGTTTGGACGACGGAGTTGAACAGCACGATGTTTCCGAATGGAAAAAGCATGTATTGGGTCAATGCACTTCTTGGCTCAAAGAAGGACTGAAGCCTCGCGCTATGACCCGCGACCTCGATTGGGGAGTTCCAGTTCCAGGAAAGCCAGGGAAGGTATTGTACGTTTGGATGGATGCTCCAATTGGCTATGTGAGCGCCGCCAAGCAATGGGCTTTAGATCACAACAAGAGCTGGGAGTTGTATTGGAAGGAAACGGACACGAAGCTGGTTCATTTCATTGGTAAAGACAACATCGTATTCCACTGCATCATTTTCCCAATCCTATTGAAACTTCATGGAGGATTCGTATTGCCGGATAATGTTCCAGCAAACGAGTTCATGAATTTAGAGAGCAAGAAAATTTCGACTTCTAGAAATTGGGCGGTTTGGGTACACGAGTACATCGAATCGTATCCAGAGCGTTTGGATGACCTCCGTTATGTATTGACTTCCATCGCACCTGAGTCAAAAGATGCAGAGTTCACCTGGCTCGATTATCAGGCCCGAGTGAACAATGAGTTGGTGGCGATTTTGGGAAATTTTGTGAACCGAAGTGTGGTGCTCACACACAAATATTACGAAGGGGAGATTCCGGACGTTGAGCTTAAGGCAGAAGATAATCACTTTCTGAACAAAGCCCAAGAATTCGTTCAGCAAATCGAACAAGATATTGAAGCCTATCGTTTCCGCTCGGCGCAAGCGGCGATGATGAGCATTGCGCGCATTGGGAATAAGTATTTGGCCGACGAAGAACCTTGGAAACAGATTAAGACAGATCCAGAACGTGTGAAGCAAATCTTGCGCACTGCGATTGATTTGTGCGCCTGCCTTTCGATGGTTTGCCATCCGTTCCTTCCGAATACAGGTGTAAAATTGAGGCGCATGTTGGGTGCTGAAGCACACTCTTGGCCAACGACTTATTCAGAGTACAGCACTATGCGTTCAGGGAAATTGGCACAGACAGAAATGCTGTTTTCTAAGGTGGAGGATCAACTGGTCGAAGATGAGACCAATCGCTTGCAATCGTCTAAAGAGATTATTGAAGAACCAAAAACCAATTACGTGGAATTCGAAGATTTTGGCAAGATGGACTTTAGGGTGGGGGAGATTCTCTCTGCTGAAAAACACCCAGATGCGGATAAATTGCTTGTGTTGAAAGTTCAGAATGAAGACAAAGTGCACACCATTGTTTCTGGAATTGCACAGCAGTTTAGTCCAGAAGAAGTGACTGGTAAGAAAGTATGTTTCTTGGCAAATTTGAGCCCCAAGAAACTAAGAGGGATTCTTTCTGAAGGCATGATTCTGATGGCTGAGAATGAAGCTGGAGAATTGGCCTTTTTGGAGCCGAGCAAGGCCATGCCTGCTGGTGCAAAGGTGAGTTAGAGTTTTTCTTTGGCCCCCTTAGTTCAAGCCTGTCTAAGGACAGGTAAAGGATACCTGCCTGCCGGCAGGCAGGGAACAAGAGATACTTAAGCAGAAGCGTTCATTGATTTTAACCGGCCCCATAGTTCAAGGGATAGAACAAAAGTTTCCTAAACTTTAGATCCAGGTTCGAGTCCTGGTGGGGTCACTATTTATTTGGAAGTAGACACTCTTCCTCAAACAACAAATGGGTCATAGGCTAATTCAAGACCTTTCTTTTCCATTTGATTTATCTTTACCGCCCAAGATGAGACTGCTCCAATTCTGCTTTTGTTCTCTACTCGTTTTGCATTCGGGTTTAAGTTTTGCCCAGATTACGCAAATCCATTATTCGGTGGTTGACGATGAATGCCATCGTTCACAAGCTTCCATAGTGGTGGACAGTGTAAGTGGTGGAACGAAACCGTATTCATATTTTCTTGCCGATACCATTGAGAGGGCAGACGGATCTTTTGATTCTTTATCTGCTGGAATCTACAAATTGGCCGTGAGCGATACCAATGGAAACAGCCTCACTGAATTCGTAGAAATCTCAAGTACAGATACTTCAGTTGTTCAGTTGCGGATTTCACCCATCACCGGGCTGGACGATGGCTTCATAAGGGTAGGCGAGATTCTTTCAGGTCCCGACATTTCCTTTGTAGTCGTGAATGGCGTCGATACCTTCGAAGCTGAATATAGAGTTCCAGTTGAAGACGAATACCTCCTAGATATTCACTCTGTGAATGATTGCGTCTCTTCCGAAAGAGCTTCGGTGAAGATGGCCATTCCGAGAACAGAAAACTTCTTCTCGCCAAACAACGATGGGATCAACGACACTTGGACGCTCTCGAATCTCGATTTTCACCCTTTCAATAGAGTGATTGTCTACAATCGATTCGGTCAGCGTGTGTTTGGAACAAAGCAATATCAAAACGATTGGGATGGGAAGCAATTTGGGCAGGACCTAGCTGAAGGCACCTATTATTTTGTGTTTTTCTATGATTTCAACGACGATGCTAAAGGTCTGGAAAGAGGATTTGTAGAAATCATAAGATGAGGTTAGCACTTACCATAGCATTTGTGTTGATTATGCAAGGCCTTAGCTTCGCGCAACACGCCGAGAATTTTGTACACATCTACGATTCCCGCGAGTCTTACAACCCTGCCTCAATGGGCATGAATAAGTGTGGGGAATTTACCTTCATCGATCGTCGGCAGTGGACTGGATTCGATGGGGCTCCGGTGGCCAATATGATTGCGTTCTCGAATCACAGCAAGCCAAGTGTGCATGGGCATTTTCATGCTTATGGATTGAACATGGTTCGCGAGGAATACGGTTACTTTCAATCCCTTGTAGTGCGTCCGAGCTATGCATATCACCTTCGAACTCGTCGGGATTTCCATCTGTCGGCGGGAATTGGTGTGGGGATTAGAAAGCAGCGTACTGGTTACAATACTGTGAATCCGAGCAGTGCGAATTACGACCCAGCCTCGAGCCGAGGACAGAATTTACTTCAAGCGCCAGACATCACTGCTGGACTTTGGCTGTACCACAATTACTTCTTTACGGGCTTGAGCATGAAGCACATATTGAACAATCAGTTCACCATTGGCGGATTGAACAATGGGGCCGACATAAATTACCCTAGAACCTATTTTCTAACTTTAGGACACGAGCATGAGTCGATTCACTATTACTATACATACGTGTACTCGTTATTGCTGCGTTTTGTACCATATCAATTACCCGCCATTGATTTGAACATTCGGTATTTGATAAAACGGCAATTTGGCTTTGGCTTGAGTCTTCGTAACTTCAATTCGGTCGCAGGGATGCTAGAATACACGTATGATCGTAAGTTTAAGATTGGATATGCCTATGAACGTTCGATAGGAAATTTAAGCCGTTTGGCGAAGAATTCTCACGAAGTGGTCTTTACCTATTACCTATGCCCATCGGGATTACGACCTAAAGAATCGCGCTGCCCCGCTTACAAGTAGGTCTTCCCGAAAAATGTTGTACTTTTAGGGGCTAATCGTGCGTGAATCAACCATAGCGAATCACAGAATGAAACCGGGATTGTTTCGAATATTAGGACTGCTTGTCCTGCTTTTTATTTTTACTCCCAAGCTTAAAGCTACTCACCTTGCGGGTGGCGATATTTCCTACACACACATTGATGGGGACACCTTCCAAATAAAGATGAACCTTTATTGGGATTGTGGAGGTTCCGCAGGTGCACCCTTTGTTGGTCTTCCAACAAACACCAATACGAATAATGTCAATCGCCAGCCACCCACGGGATTTGGTGCATCCAGACACAATGGAACGCGCATAACCAGCTCCTGTGGCGGATCAGTCACCCCGACTTGGATTTTGTCGAATCCAGGTGGTACAGAGATATCACAATTGTGTGCGGATTCCATTACATACAGTGAGTGTGGAACACTTGGTGGTACCCTTCCCGGGCTAGAGCTATATACCTACATCGATACGGTTGTTCTTTCTTCCTGTTCAAATTGGACGGTATCCTTTGTGAGTTTCGCGCGGAACACATCGGTAAACGTCAGTGGGTCTTCTGGTGCGACGATGTATATGGATGCCTCCATCAATACTGTGGTTGATTCCACCAACAGCACACCAATTTTCAGTGCCGATCCTGCGCCATATTATTGCCAAGGCCAGCAGGCGAGTTACGATTTCCAAATCACCGACCCAGATGGTGATAGCCTTCATGCGATTCTGGAGTCTGCCAAACAAATAACTGGAGGCGGCGCGGGCTCGATTACTACGATGAGCTACTTATCGCCCTACTCTTCAGCGCAACCGATTGCAAACTCGACATTTAATGCTGCAACTGGAGTTTTAACGTTTACGCCTGCCACAGGAGGCACAAATGCCGGGAACTTTATTGTGGTTATTGAGGTCAAGGATTACGACGCTTCGGGAAATGTAAAGTCCACAGTGCGACGTGATTTTCAAGTAGTGACTCGAGATTGTGGATCAAATTTGGTTCCGAAGATTAAAGCCGGGGTAAATGGTGGTATCAGTAATGTTCAAGGAGGAATTCGGACCGATACGCTTTATGTAGAAGTCATAGAGGGGGACTCGCTCGATTTCGACCTTAAATTTTATGATCCTGGTGATAGCATCTACCTGAGCGCTAACAATGCATTGAAGCTCTCGGGCTCAAACTTCGTGACTTCCACTGCAAGAGATTCAGCAGTTGGAACCATAAGCTGGCGAGCCGGCGCTGCGAGTCCTACGGCAAGAACGGTTACGATTACCGCGGAGGATGACAATTGCGCAATCAGCGGAATCAATAGTAAAACTGTAAAAATATTGGTAGTGGATTCCATGACCTGTGTTGGCTACAATGAACTTGCCCAATCGTGCTCTCAAAATGCGGACGGATCCCTTAGAGCGAGAACTTCGGGAGGATTGGGTCCTTATGGATTCGTTTGGAGAAAGAATGGAATTTTAGACCCGAGTTTGACTACTAGAACGATTACGGGGATAAAATCTACGGATTCCTACAGTGTAACAGTCATCGACTCCTTCAACAACACGACCTGTGCCCTCGGTTCCAAGAACATTGCGAAGGTCAATGAGATCAGTGTGGTTCCAGACTCGGTATTTGTCACAAACTTAGATTGCGATGGGAATTGCCTTGGCGAGATCGACATCCGAGAAGTGATCGGAGGAACACCAACTGTGGGTGGTCCATTGGGATACTCTTATTCATGGTCCACAACTTCCGACACTACAAACCATCCAGATACACTCTGTGCTGGCCGATATTTTGTAACAATCTCGGATCAACGCTCGTGCGATACAGTATATCGATTCTACGTAAACGGGCCTCCAACCTTTACCGCTTCCATTGTTGATTTTGACACAATTAGCTGTAAAGGGGATTCAACAGGTTCAGCTACTGTAAGAATTGATGTCATAAGCAGCGGGACCACTTCCGACGCCTGTGATTCAGTCTCTTTTGACACCCTTGGAACAGGCGTTACAGCGAATACTTTCAGTCAATATCCTACACCTTTTGGTCGACGGAAAAAAGTAAAGCAACAGTACCTCTACAGGGTTTCTGAGCTTAAGGCGGCTGGCCTATCAGATGGTGACAAGATTTCAAACCTCGGCTTTTTAATTTCCGCCGACAACTTCATAGGAACGGTTTCGAATTTTGAACTCAGCATGGGAGTCACCTCAAAAGACACATTATCTAGTACGAACTTCATTCCGGGCTTATTTAGTGTTTTTGATACAGTAAGCCTATCCGTTCCCTTGGGAGTTACCTCGGATACTTGGCGAATGATGAGTTTAACAAATTCATTCGTTTGGAATGGCGATAGCAACATCGTAGTGGAGGTATGTTTCAATAATGCCGCAGGATCGCAAATTGGGGCAAGCGTAAGGAATACCACTACTGGAACAAATCGCTCTTACACAGTCTTCGAGTCAGATGTAGAAGATGCTTGCCTTAAGGATACTGTTCTTCAGAGTGGATTTACTCATCCGAACTTGCGCTTTGGAGTATGCCCTTCTGAAGTGCAATATTTATGGACGAGTGGTACATCCAGTTACATTGACTCCACCGACATCAATTTGTGGTCAGCAACTCATTTTGTTACCGTCACGAACGAAGAGAACTGCTCAGATACTGCCTCGATTTTTATCAATGAACCGGCGGTTGCACTTGTTGCCACAGTAGATAGTGTTGTTAATGTCAATTGTTCCGGTGATACAACCGGAATGGCATTTATCACTGCTTCTGGAGGAACGGGGGTTCTCACCTTCGCCTGGCCTGTTGGTGTGAGTACTGGAGCAAGCGATTCGATTGGAATCAACTTAACATCTGGAATAACCTATGTGGTTACGGTTACCGATGCTAATCTTTGTGAGGATACAGCCTCATTTACACTATCTGATCTATCAAATTTGGTTGTTGATATTACCGACAGCGTTTCCATCAGGTGTTTTGGAGACAATAATGGTAGATTGTTCGCAACTCCAGACAGCGGTGATTTGCCATATAGCTACACATGGATTGACCTAACGGGAGGTTCTACAGTTTCTACACTCACTGGTTTTGACAGCGTAGCCATAAATCTTTCTAGCGGAAATTACCGCATAGTTGTTACCGACAATGTGGGTTGTAAAGATTCAGTGGAGGCAAACCTTGCGGAACCCGCTGATTTAATAGCAGTATTTACAGACAGTAGTGGAGTTGCATGTGCGGGTGATACAAATGCAAGCTTAACCGTAACCCCCTCAGGTGGAACGCCAGGCTATCAGTATTTCTGGTTTAGAAATGGCGGAGGGGGAATCACCCTTGGCTCCAGCGACTCAATAGCAATTGACCTTCCTGCTGATACTTTCGCAGTGATCGTGCGCGATTCTAGAGGTTGTCGCGATACTTTGGTTCGAGAGGTTACGGAACCCGATTCTCTTAAAATTTCATTCACAGACTCAATTCTTGTTTCTTGTCCAGGTGGCAATGACGGTTCGTTTACTGTTACGCCAACTGGCGGCCGCCCAATACATACCTATTCATGGGAGGCTGGCGTTTTTACAGGCTCTTCAGACAGTATTGCCATTAATTTAGGGGCAGGAACATATACAGTGACTGTACTCGATAATAATTTATGTCCAGCTGTAGATAGTGCAACCGTAATCGACCCTACCGGGATAACAGTTGCCTTTACCGACAGCACCAGCGTAGGTTGTAATGGAACTTCAACGGGTGGTTTGACGGCCACTCCTTCAAATGGCACAGGACCATATACTTGGACATGGGTTGATGTTTCTGGTGGAACAGCTGTTTCTACGGGCTCTTCAGACAGCATTGCGATCAATCTTTCAAGCGGCACCTACCGTGTTATCGTTGAAGATGGCGGTGGATGTAAAGATTCTGCAGAAATAAACTTAAGCGATCCAGCTGCCTTAAATATTTCAATTGTTGACAGCAGCTCAGTCCGCTGTAATGGTGAATCGAACGGAAAATTATTTTCGGCCGTAACCGGGGGAACCTTGAGTTACACCTTTACTTGGACTCCAGCAGTTGCCAACCCAACGGCCGATAGCATTGGAGAGAGTTTGAGTGGCAATGTAGCCTACGAGGTATTGGTTGTGGATGCCAACGGATGTCGTGACTCAGTGACCACCACCTTGCAGGATCCAACATTAGTTACGGCGACATTCACAGACAGCACTTCTGTATTGTGCAACGGCGATAACAACGGTTCAGTTACAATTACACCAAACGGCGGAACAGGCAACTACACATACAACTGGAGCAATGCGACTGCCGGCACACCAGACAGTATCGGAACCACGATTACAGGTGGAACATTGGTGAGTGTAACCGTAACGGACGACAGTTTATGTACTGCAATTCGTACCATTACACTTCAAGATCCAACAACGGTAACGGCTTCCTTCACGGACAGTACTATCATTTCTTGCCCGGGCGACACCAATGGAAGTTTAACGGTTACCCCAAGTGGAGGAACACCTGGTTATACCTTCAGCTGGGCTGGAGGAGGAGGCGTTACAACCGGAACCTCAGACAGCATTGCAATCAACCTTTCGGGCGGCATTAACTACGGAGTTTTAGTAACGGATGCAAGTGGTTGTACAGACTCAATTTTCACTTCATTGAGCAATGCAGCCGGTGGACTAAATGTAGCCATCACCGACAGTACAGCCATCGATTGCAACGGAGATACTTTGGGTTCTCTCACGGTGACACCTCTTACGGGATCATCACCTTACTCATTTGTATGGTCGAACCTTACGAGCGGAGGTGCGGTGACCATCGGATCATCAGATAGCATCGCCATTGATCTTGGAGCAGATACCTATCGCGTGGTGGTTGAAGACAACAGCGGTTGTCAAGATTCATTGGATTATGTTTTAAGGGAGCCAACACAGATGACCCTAGCCTTCACGGATAGTACATCGATCGATTGTAACGGAAACAATACAGGAAGTTTAACGGTAACCCCAACGGGCGGAACAGCAGGATATACCTTCAGCTGGCCATTGGGAGTAGCAACAGGAACATCGGACAGCATCGCTATTTCGTTGACGGGTGGAACATCATATACAGTCACAGTATTGGATGGCAATTCATGCCCAGCGAATCTCACAGGCAGTTTGACAGACCCAGTTCTACTGACTGCCAGTTTCACTGACAGCACAAGTGTTTCATGTACCGGAGGTAACAACGGTTCAGTTACAATTACACCAAACGGCGGAACAGGCAACTACACATACAACTGGAGCAATGCGACTGCCGGCACACCAGACAGTATCGGAACCACGATTACAGGTGGAACATTGGTGAGTGTAACCGTAACGGACGACAGTTTATGTACTGCAATTCGTACCATTACACTTCAAGATCCAACAGGCTTGGGTACCATCGTCACAGACAGTACGCTCTTGAGCTGTGCTGGTGATACCAATGGGACCCTCACAGTAACGCCTCAATCTGGAAATCAGCCATTCACTTTTGTTTGGACTCCTTCGGTTACTCTTGGAAGTTCAGACAGTATTGCAATTGATCTTACATCCGGGATTACTTATAAAGTAGTAGTTACCGACGGCACTGGCTGCAAAGATTCCGTGCTCAGAAACTTGACAGCACCTTCGGCGGTCCTTGCCCAGATTTTTGACAGCACGAGCATTCTATGTGTAGGTGATACAAACGGTGTATTGTTTGGTCGAGGAGTTTCCGGAACAAGTCCATATGCGTATGCATGGAAAGAGGTCGGAAGTGTAGCTGTTGTCGATACGGGCATCAGCGATTCTATTGCAATTAATCTCGGTGCGGGCTCATATCGCTTGATTGTCACAGACAACAACGGCTGTGTGGATTCTACAGAGAAATCCTTGATAGATCCTCCCACATTTACTGTAGCCTTTACAGATAGTACGGTGTTAACGTGCGCCGGTCCATCAAACAATGGCAGTCTGACAGTCACTCCAACTGGTGGGACTCCCGGTTATTTATTTGCCTGGGGTCCGGGGGCAATAACTACAGGAGCGTCGGATAGCATTGCAATAAACCTCTCAGCGAGCATCTTGTATGGCGTAACGGTTACTGATGCCAATGGCTGTCCTGCCGTAGTTTCCGACTCTCTTACTGACCCCTCGAATTTCGCAGCTAATTTCAGTATCAATGATGACCCTGGTTGTGCCGGAGACTCGACAGGTCAGCTGATTGTAACTCCCATCACGGGCACTCCGCCATTCACTTACAATTGGAGTCATGGAACCTCAGGAACATCGGATAGTATTCGAATTGAATTGCCAGGTGGTGTTCCAATTTTTGTGACTGTTACGGATAACGGTTCTTGTTCAGACACAGTTTCTTTCACGCTGAACGATCCACTTCCCCTGGGCTCTGTTTTTACAGATAGTTCTAGAGTTGACTGTAATGGTGACACTACTGGAAGTTTAACGGTAACACCCTTTAATGGCTCACAACCTTTTAGCTTCACCTGGACTCCAAGCGTAACTGCAGGTGCTTCAGATTCCATTGCAATAGACCTTTCTGGAAATACACAGTATGTAGTAGAAATTGAAGATGGCAATGGATGCATAATTAGGGATACGGCAAGTCTTTTTGAACCAGCTGCTTTCAGCATCGCTTTTACAGATTCTACCTCAGTTCAGTGTAATGGAGACAGCAGTGGAAGCGTTACCATCACTCCAAATGGTGGAACACCAGGATATTCCTATGCTTGGACAAGCTCTTTAGGTGCAACTGTAGCGACTACGCCCGATAGTATTGCCATAGACTTGCCATCTGCCGAGTATTTTGTCACCGTGACTGACCTGAGAGGATGTGAATTGAACGACTCAATCAATTTGGTTGATCCGACTCCAATAACTGCGATCGTTGACACTTTTAATTCAAGCTGTGGTATCAACGACGGTATTGCTATAGTTACTCCTTCAGGTGGAACTCCTGGGTATAGTTTTGCATGGGATTCGGCGGGTGTTGCCTTGGGTGTTACGTCTGACACCATTACTGGTTTGTTTGCAGGAATTTATAATGTGGTAGTCACTGATGCCAACAATTGTCCAGCAAGTTTTGCAGCAAACATCAGCGATCAAGGCGCTCCAATCATCAGCTTGGATTCTAAAACCAATGCGCGTTGCGATAATGTTTGTGATGGGCAGATATCCCTCAACGTAATAAGCTTTAATGATACGGTTCAATTCGTATGGTCAAATGGTGACACCATAGAGGACATCACCAATCTTTGTGATGGCGTTTACACCTTGGTTGCGACTGACACTGCTGGATGCTCGGCGACTTATAGAGACACCATCATCAACATAGATACCCTTGAAACTCTGATGTCTAGCTCCCCTCTCTCATGCGGTTTGTCCGTTTGCGATGCTGAGGCTAAAGTAGTAGCAAGCGGTGTGACGAGCCCATATTCTTATCAGTGGTCGACTGCGCTTACAGATACGATTGACAGCGTAACCAATTTATGTGCAGGAACCTATATCGTGACCGTTACTGGGGCGAATGGTTGTATTGGACTAGATAGTGCAATCATTGCCAATCCCGCGACATTTACTCTAAGCTCATCAGGAGATAGCGTAAGTTGTAATGCGGATATGGATGGGATTGCACGGGTAGATTTAATTACTGGCGGTAGTGCACCTTTTTCCTATGCATGGAGTACTGCATTAACAGACACAATCGACTCGGTAAGTGGTTTAGGTATCGGACAATATTTTGTCACCGTCACAGGTAATGACGGCTGTAGTGATGTCGATACCGTCAACATCTTCGAACCGGATACCATCAGTTCGAGCTTCTTTGTAGTTGATGCCGATTGTGGAGTTGCAAATGGAAGTGTTACTGCCTCGCCTTCTGGTGGAAATGGTATCTATTCGTACATCTGGCCAGTAGGCGGTGTTACAACAAGTGCATTTGACACTTTTTATACTGCAAACATTTACGATGTCACAATCAACGACCAGAAGGGATGCAATAACATCATTGAGTTCACAGTCAATAACATTGGAGCCCCTACCATTACTCATGACTCGATTCGCAATGAAAGCTGTCCTGGAAATTGCGATGGTGGAATCTATGTCAGTGTTTCTGGTGGTCTTCCAATCTACTTGTATCAATGGACACCTGGATTGACAACAGACCAGGATTTGGATTCTGTTTGCCCTAACATTTACACCTTAAGGGTGACCGATCAAAACAGTTGTGTACGATTCTATACGGATACAATTGAAGCGGCTGATACGCTTCGAGTAAATGCAAGCTTTATCAGCGACGCTTCCGGTACGTCTAGCTGCGACGGCTCAGCTACCGTAACGGTTTCTGGTGGTGTTCCAACTTATTCGTTCGCATGGACCGGGGGGGAATCAACTCAAACAGCTACAGCCCTTTGCGTCGGAATGAATTACGTTACGGTAACGGATCAAAATGGCTGTTTTACCATCGACTCTGTTCAAATCAATGCCTCGTCCACTATAATCCTAGACTCTTCAAACGTTAACGATAATGTTTGTGGCGCCACGCCTTGTGTCGGTGATGTATTTGTCCTCGCGGTTGGAGGCACTGGAGCTCTTACGTATGCTTGGGACAACGGTGATTTTGGGCAACTCACTACGCTTCGTTGTGCTGGCTTTGCCTTCGTAACGGTTACGGATGCAATTGGAGATACGGCGGTGTTCTCCTTTAGAGTTACAGATATTGGAGGTCCGGTAATTACTAAATCAAAGACCGATATAAGTTGTTTCTCTGCGTGTGATGGTGTTGCTCGGGTAGGGGTTGGTTTCGGAACATTCACCTACTTATGGCCTTTTGATGGAAGTACGAACGATAGCCTAGATGGTCTTTGTCCAGGGTCTTATGAAGTTAGAGTCACTCAAACCTCAACGGGATGTGTTACTTCTGATACGATCAATATTGTTGAACCCTTGCAAATTGCCTCAAGTTTCGTCCCAACTGAATCAAACTGCAACACAAGTGACGGACAAATCATTGCGATTGTTTCAGGTGGCACTGGGCCTTATTCGTACTCATGGTTAGACAACAGTCTTGTTCCTTTAACCCCTGCACAAACCACAGATACTGCATCGAACATCGGTTCTGGTATTTATAATGTTAGCGTTACAGATAGTAGGCAGTGTTCTCAAGTAATCCAAACGACTCTCAACGATATTGGAGGTCCGAGCATAGTTCTCGACAGCGTCAACGATGTTTCATGTTTTGGACTTTGCGATGGAGGAATCTTCGTGACAACAACTGGAACCGGAACTCTATCTTACAGTTGGACAGGGGGATCAACTAATGAAGACCTAACGAATTCTTGTGCCGGTCCATTCACCCTTCAGGTTTCCGATGTTCCTGGCTGTAAAACCTTCCTTCAGGATACCATCAACGATGCTCAAGAAATCATTACTTCCTTGAACATTGTGAGCATACCAAGCAACTCATCTACTTGTGATGGTGAGGCGAACATCTCGGTTTCTGCGGGAGGCATTGCTCCATTCAGCTTTAGTTGGTCAAGTGGAACTTTGGGCTCAAGTGCGAACAATTTATGCACGGGAGTTAATTTCGTTACAACCACCGATGTTGAGGGCTGCTTTGTCATTGACACTTTCAACCTCAATCCAGGAAACGTAATCGTTCTCGACAGCATTCAAAGAACCAATCCAAATTGCAACACTTGCAATGGTCGCATCAACTTGTTTGTGAGCGGAGGAACCGCACCTTATACCTACCTATGGGATAATGGCGATAATACAGATTCCACAACTGGACGTTGTTCTGGTATAGTGGAAGTTACGGTCACGGATAACGCAGGGCTTTCTGAATCTTTCATCTTTACCTTGAGCGATTTACCATCACCGAACTTCGCATTGAACGGTGATAATGTAAGTTGCTTTGGAGAGAACGACGGGAAGGCATACGTAACTGTATTGTCGGGCACACCTCCCATCACCGTTACCTGGTTGAGTATTTCAGCAAGTGGAGATACTGCCTCAAATCTTCCTGCAGGAATCTATGGGGTAGAGGTTGAAGATATATTTGGATGTACGGCTGTAGACACAATAGAGATCAAACAACCAACGGAAATTCAGGCAAGCTTTACTTTCCAAGATGCGAATTGTGGATCGAGCGACGGTTCCGTAATTGCTCAAATAACCACCCCTGGAGGTTTCTCACCATACAGCTACGCATGGTTTGATAAAGACACCCTAGCGCTGAGCTCTCAGACTACTGATACCTTGAAAAATGTTTCCTCAGGAGTCTATTTCCTATCGGTTACGGATAACAATTCATGCTCCGAGCTCTTTAATGCAAACGTCAATGATGTTGGAGGACCAACGGTAACCTTAGATAGTCTAGACAATGAAAGTTGCCAAGGTGATTGTGATGGAGCCATTAACCTGACGTCCTCGGGAACTGGAACATTGGTATACAACTGGCTTCCTGGTAGCTTAACAACTGAAGACTTGTCGAATTTATGTGCTGGGAATTACATAATCTCTGTGACAGATGGACTTGGTTGTGTAAGCATTCGTTCGTATGACGTTCTGCCTGCAGATTCATTTGATCTAAACTTAGTAAGAACAACGAACACTACTTGCGAAAGCACATTTGATGGAGCTATTGACCTGAGTTTATCTGGAAATGCCTCCGGCTTTAACTATGTCTGGAGTGGCCCATCTGGTTTTAGTGCTTCCGTTTTGGATCTCAATGGAATTTCAATCGGTGATTACAATCTAACAGTTACTGACCAAAATGGTTGTTTCGATACCGTATCGGCTAGTGTAAGCTTCAATACGAACATCGATGTTGTTGCAGCTGGGGATACCTTCTTGTGCAGCTCGGCGAATTCAATTTTCATCAGTGCCATAGCCAGCTCAAATGCCAGCGTGAAATATACTTGGTATGACACCGATGGCTTCATATATGGAAACCTGCCGATAGCACAGGTAACTCCAAAAGAAGGAGTAACTCAGTATGTTGTTGAGGCTGCTGCCGGCTTATGTGTGGCCTACGATACTGTCCAAGTAACCTACTCGGGATTTGTACGAGCTGACGCTGGTCCGGATCGTGAAATAACCAAAGGCGATGAGATTGAAATTGGTGGAAACCCAACATCTCTCCTCGGTGATTCAACCTTCTGGTCTCCGAGCACTGGAATTCTAACGAGCACTGCAGAGAGTAATCCTTTGGTGAGCCCAAGTGAGAATACCACTTATGAAGTTCTTGTTCGCGATCCATTCGGCTGTTTTGCAATAGACAGTGTGCTTGTTACCGTAAACCCACTTGAAATCAACGACGGCTTCAGTCCAAACGGAGATGGCGTGAATGATGGCTGGCAGCTTCCAATTGTGGAAGATTACCCCAATATTCTAGTCGACATCTACAATCGATGGGGGCAACTCGTCTTTAGTTCGGTGGGTTATACAATTCCATGGGATGGTCGTTACAAGGGCAAAGACTTGCCGGTTGGAACTTATTACTATGTCATTGACCTCAACGACAATACGGTAGAAGATCGATTCTTGACTGGGCCAATTACCATTATGAGATAAGATGAGAGGCTTTTTAACCATAGTGTGTTTACTAATCATCGGATTGACCTCCAAGGCTCAACAGCTTCCTCATTTCACCCAGTACCTAATAAACAGTTATGTGACGAACCCTGCGATAGGGGGAACGGATTCGTATTTCAAAGCACAATCAAATCACAGGTATCAGTGGGCAGGGATTAACGATGCCCCACGGACATACGTCTTCTCCCTGCAAGGACCAATCATACACCAGAAAATGGGCTTGGGTGGGTATATGTTCACCGACTTTACTGGACCAACAAGAAGGTCGGGATTCCAAGCTTCGTATAGCTACATTCTTAATGTTACAAGCGACATTCGTTTGTCTTTTGGAATCTCCGGTGGCGTACTTCAATTCCTGGTTGATGGTGGAAAAGTCAATCTAGAAAACTTGAACGATGTTGTGTTGAGCAATACAATCCAATCAGTGATTGTTCCCGACATTGGAGGAGGTTTGTATCTCTATCACAAAGACTGGTTTGTAAGCTTAAGTGCACCTCAATTGGTGGGAAGTAAATTGCAATTCTTTGAAAACTTTGAAGAAACTCAAGCGAGGCTCAGTCGACACTTCTTTGCTTCGGCGGGTTACAATTTTCACATAACAGATGAGATCGATGTTCAACCGTCATTCTTCATGAAGTTTGTAGATCCTACACCGCTTCAGGTTGATGCATCTGTAAGAGCAATTTATCAAGAGAAAGTTTGGTTTGGGGTGTCCTACAGAAGTGAAGATGCATTTGGCGTTCTTTTGGGTTTTGACTTCCTGGATAACTTTATGCTCGGATATTCTTATGATCTTCCGATAAATGGCTTGGCTAGAGTGAGCAGTGGAAGTCACGAACTCATGGTTGGCTTCAAGTTTAAGTCTAGAGACTAGTTCTCCAGCACCCTTCGAATTGCTTTTAATTTCAATAAACTTTCCTCGTACTCTTCTGCAGGATCTGAGAGAATAGTAATTGCTCCTCCAGCAGCGTAACTGAGCGTTGCATTGCCTTCGGAAAAGAACAAGGAACGAATCACCACATTTAAGTCAAAATCTCCATTTTCCTGGAAATGTCCAATGCTTCCGGAGAATATGGATCGCTTGAAATTCTCCAAGTCCTCAATGATTTTCATGGAACTAACCTTCGGCGCACCAGTCATTGAACCCATTGGAAAACTCGCTTTCAGAATATCATCAATTTTAATGCTCGGGGGTATCTCACAAGAAACGCGTGAAATCAATTGATGGATTCCTTTGAAAGAGTGCAATTCATTTAAAGCCTCCACTTGAACACTCGACTTCTCAGCAACCCTCGAGAGGTCGTTCCGTACCAAATCGACGATCATGATGTTTTCAGCTTTATCTTTTTTACTGCTCTTCAATTGCTCCTGAAGTATAAGGTCTTCCTTCAAGTCAGTAGAGCGCCGCAAACTGCCCTTGATGGGTTCTGAGAGCAGACGTGTGCCCTCGCGCTTCAAAAATCGCTCAGGACTAGCAGAAAGGCTGAAGAAGTCATCAAAGCGCATGAAAGAAGAGAACGGCATTGGGCTTTCTTCCATCAATCGATGAAAGCGCCAATACGGATCAAAACCTTTCGCCTTAAAAACGAATTCTTGACAGAAGTTCATCTCATAAATGTCGCCACGCTGCAAATGCCCTTGAACCAATTTGATTTGATTGAGGTATTCATCCCGGCTTAAGGATTTTATTGGAGTCAATTCAAGATGTGAATGCTCTTGGGGATGTTCTTGGAGAAGCAGCGATTGAACCCTGACTCCCAACTCAGGTTTTTTTGAGTCGATGCACACTCGTCCTTCAGAATATTCAATCAGGCACTCAGCTTCAAAAAATTGGATTTCAGGAATGTTGTGTGCACTTGGGTTTCGACTTTCTAGGGCTTCAATCTCATTTTTCAAGTCGTAGGAGATGTAGCCAAAAGCTCTTTTGTTTTCAAGCCATTTGGAAAAGTCACCTAAAGCATTTCTTTCAATCGCCATGAACAGACTTGAAGCACCAATTGCCAAACTTGCTTTGGATGCCGAAGGGTCGAGTAGCAGACAGAAATGTCTGTACTCACTCAACCAAGGTAAGTAGCTTGGGAAATGATCAAGCTCAAATTCGATTCGATGCACGCTCAATTTAATTTGCGCTTCAAATTCAGAAACGGCTGTTCAATAATGCGGTAACTCATTTCAGCCAAAAGTACACTTAGAGCGAGGGCCATGAGTGGACGAATAACAAATACGGCTAAAGTTGTTTCTCCAAGTTGCAAGTAAGTCCAAAGCTGAAATACAGCCAACAGAGCAAAGGCGTGTAAACAATAGAGTCCGTAAGATATTTGACCGAGATGTCGAAGGGCTTTGGAGACGATGGAGTCGGATTCTTTACGCATGCAAAGTCCGAAAAGAAGCATGGAAAATAAGCACGCCCAAATAAGCTGTTCGAGAAATAGAAATGAACTTGATTGATTGAGGAATGGCAAAAGGAGCAATCCGGTCACTGTTCCGATGGTACCTAACCAAAATATCGTTTTCGAATGACTGTGAAGTAGTTCAGTTCTAAATGCAATTGCGCTTAAAGATCCCAAAGCAAAGTAGGGTAGGTAGCTCATGGTATTGAAATAGTTCCCTTCAGAACCTGTGAGTTTAAATCCAAGGTGTACAATAATGAGCAAGACTGAAATTAGCACCAACTGCCGATGCCCGAACTTTATAAGAAATCCCCAAATCAAATAGAACTGTTCTTCGATGGCAATGGTCCATAGAAAGGTAAGAGGAAAGAAAAAGTCGATGCCCTCCATCATCATATAGTAGTTGGCGTAGAAGAGCAAGAATGGGATTAAGTCGGGGAGTATGTATGCATTTCCCAGACTGTAGTTTAGTATGGATATGCCTCCAAAACTAAGGAGGAGGACAAGAAAATATAAGGGCCATATTCTCAATATTCGCCGCACATAGAAGTTGGATAGGCTAAATTTTTTGCTTTCTTTTTCGCCGAGAAGAATGTATGTAATCAGGAAAGCAGAAAGGCAAAAGAAGAAGTCGACGCCTAGATGTCCATTGGACGAGAAGCTTCGAATGGCAGAGCTTAGCCAGACTTCGTCAGTTTGGGCTGGGCCAAAACAGTGAACAAGGAATACGGCTAAAAAGGCGAAGAACCGCGCTTGATCGAGAAGTGGGAAATAGAGGGTAGAACGCGACACAACAAGCGAAGTTAATTACTACCGCTGTATTGCATCAAAGTTTTAGAAGTTCCTTGGAGTCAAGAACCGCAACCGACACAGTCGATGTGAGAATCGATTGGTTTTACACCATGCAGTTTCATCTCAAGATTATGGATCTGGTCACGAATCTCCATGTCTTTAAACATATCACCACTCAACTGAGCTTTGAGTGTGTCAATTTCTTGCTGGATGTCTTCTTGTGTCATTGTAGTAGTTTGGCTCATCGGTCAGTCTCTTTTAAGGTATCCCTAAAGTAGTCGAGCTATGCACTTTTTTTCGAGGTAACGCAAAAATTGGAATAACAAATGGGTGTTGAAAACCTCAACGTATTAACACCATTTTCCCGAATCCTTTCCGGAAGTATTGGTCTACTTCAGATGTGCGTTGTTCAATATCTTCTCCATCAATTTTACTGATCACTCTGAAGAGGTAAACGCCGTTTGCTAGGCGATCTCCGTACTCATCTGTACCATCCCAACGCAACTCGCTGACGTTCCGACCAATCCGAATTTGACCAGCGGATAAAAGGTCGAGATCCCGAACTAATTTTCCGCTTGTTGTGAAAACTTGAATTCGAAAAACTTCAGGTAGAATTGACCCAGTTAAGGTGAAAACAAAGCGCGTCGACGTCGAAAATGGATTGGGATAGTTCACAACTCGAGTGAGGGTTGAACGATTCAAAACTTCAAACGAAATGGAATAGTCGTTTTCTCCTGAGCTGTTTTCGCTGACGTCTTTTCCGTAAACGCTCAGCACATACTTCCCATCTTGCACAAGTTCAGGATTGAAATTCACGCGAGCTTCGTTTTTGGAATTTGTTCCTGCCTCAAAGGTTAGAAGCTCAGTTTGATTCGCTCCTGAATATGGGATTCTCTTTTGCGTTCCATTCGGATAGGTCAAATATAAATCCATGGAAGCGGTGTCATCCAAGACGAGGAAAGGGTTTTCATCCGACAACTGGATTAGAATGTCGGGCTTTGAAGAAACGAGATCACCATCTAGAATGTGAATTCCATCGAAGGTTACATCTAAGATTGGATTGCTTCTATCACGCGAAACTTTAAAGGCCAAGCTGCTCTTGTTGTTGAAATGTGCATTCTCAACCTGCCATAAACTGTCTTTTGGATTCACCTCAACATAAAGAACGTATTCCCCTTCGAGCGACTTGGTGGCTACATCGAAGCTGTCAATGCGAATTGCCCCAGCATCAAGCTTCAGTCGAGCTTCATACGACAAGTCGATGATTTCACCGGATTCATTCACCAACCAGTAATGAACTACCAATGAGTCCAGAGGGTATTCCCCGAGGTTCCGAAATCCTACCAATGCCTTCAGGTGCTCTCCTTGTGAGACTTCTGTTTTATTCAAGTTCAAAGCAAGCTTTGCATCAATCGCAACTTCAGGAATTCCGTCGTGAAGCACGTACCAGTAATTAAAGCCGGGGAAGCTTCGATTCAGATCGTCGAAATAGGAGAGCCCGAGCTGAAGGCTTGCTTCATCGTTTAGAATTTGTCCCAAACCTTCGTCGCTTAAACTGTCTTTGGAGTAATTCCTTTTTAGGCTGAAATTACTTCCATTGAGTTGATTCAGATCGAGTGAAAGGGAATCTTCAACTCCGGGGTTTCCAGCTTTCCAATACAAAGCCGATGGGTTTTGAATCGGACCTATTTGGGTAGAGCTCATTTGTCCAAAATTTGCAGAGCCTTCCAGTTCATAGTATAAGTATAACACGTCTCTCGAGTTTTTACCAATGAGTTCAACTCGAACGCTCGGGTCACCTTTTCGCGTGAAGTAGAGGAAGGGTAGGCTATCGCCTACATATCTCAAACTATCAGCCCCTAAGTCTTCGAAGGCAGTGAAGAGCTGGTTGGTCCATTGTGAACCTTCTCCTCCGTCTACCAGAGGACGCATGGCGGAGTAAGCGAGAATGTAACTTCCATCGGGTATGAGGTCGGTAAGTAAATGAGCCATACTATCGAGTTGGACTTGGCTTTTTACATTAAACATGAAATGGTTTTTCAAAAAATTCGAACAGGGAATAACTTGGTTCACGTGCCCGAGAGCTAGGCTATCCGCTGGAATAGGTTGAAGGTTGATTGGATTGAAGAAGGCAATGTGCATCGAAGGCACTGCTCCGCATACTCCTTGACCTTGTACCTGACCATCGAGGCGAAAGTTGATGTCGTAGAGTTCACGAAAGTTTGCCGCGAAGCTTGGATTGCCTCGGTTTTGTGCTACCAGAACTCGTTTCACTGGAGCAAAGTCGAGCGATTTTAGCTGATCATCCTTTTCTAAAAATTGAAATGAGTTTGATTCAAGCTGATCAAAATGACTTTGTCCCCACCCAAGCTTGCCATCGATGACTTGAAAACTGCGATGTCGCCATTTCATGTCCTTCGCGTAAAAATTATTTGGTGAGCACCTCCAATAGACAACAGTGCTGTCTTGCAGCTGTTCTAAGTTCGGTTTCCACCTTAGAACACCTCCACTAGAGCTTATCTCTTTGCTTTGTTTGAAAGGACTTTCGAAACTCAAATTCGTATCCAACTCCATAAGATAAGAGCGAGATGAGGCTTTTAAGTCGGCGGTTGAAGCCGAAAGCGTGATTCCTGAATTTGGAAGTACCGCATGATTTCAGGGCCAAACAGGAACCAATTCATCGGAGGTGATGTAGAACTTGTATTCCAATTGGTTGTTGCTCAAATCGAAGAGTTCAGGAACTGCATTCGACGGAAGGTCAACGTCAATGCTTAAGATGTTCTCGCCATAACTGCTGTTTGGATCTAAGGCTATTTGAAAGAGTAAGGTGTCCTTGTAGCTCAAGCCATCCATGTTTCTTGTATAAGTGGTGTCCCATCCGTTTTCACTTGTGTGGTGAACTCGAACTTAGAAACTTTGAGCAGTGGCACGACCCAAATTATAGACCGTTAATTCAAGGTCGAAGGAGCTTAAATCAACGGAGATTTGTTCTGGGAAAAGTTTGGCGCTGCGCTCATCGATGGCCAAATCCGCTCTGGGCTGAGAATTCAATTTGAGTGCGGGGTCACCATGAAGGTTGATTTCCAAACAGGTCCATTTCACTAGTGCGTTGGGTCTTTGAATGTCTCTAACCGTTTTTTGAATTAGTTCACCGAGGGTCGCTCCGTAAAGATTTTTGGAAAAATTGCGATAGAAGGATGTTGTGTATTCGTGCAGATAATTAGCATATCCTTGGTCAACGCTCGAGAGGAATGCAATCGCACCCTTGTCCTTCGCGAGAACAAATTCTTCATTTAAAGTTCTAGTTCCAGTTTCTTCATTGTGCAAATCCCCAACATTGCATGAGTTTGCTATAAAGAGGGGGTATTTGCCGTAGTTGTCGTAAAGCCCAGGGTCTCCAATGCTAAAGCCCAATTGACCCCCAGCGCCATGACCAAAGAACTGAAGGAGGTTCGTTCCACCATCGATGAGAATTTTAACGGAGTCGCTGATTTGAGTTTGAACAGCAGCTGAAGAGGTTTTTACGAATGTCGTGATTTGGCCTCCATATAATGTGTCTTCGGCGATTAGGCGATGATTCCGCAAGTAGCTCGCAAATAGTTCTTGTTCTTGATCACTTGTGCCGCCTGCAAAATGAAGGATGCGCTTCATCCACAGTCGGTCGTCAATCTGATCGGTAAAGTTTTCAATTTGCTGTTCATAGGTTTTGACTTTATCGAGGTAATCTGCGATGTCTTGATTGCTTCTTGCAACGAGTCGACCTGTAGGCACAGCAGCTTCGTAAGTAGTACCAATAAGTCCGGCGGTAAACAGGTTGTCGCAAGCTGGGAATCCAAAGCTTGGCAATTTGTTATCGTAGTAGTTGCTCGCCTTAAATCGACTGATTGGAGCATTGACTGCCTTTCCAATGAGAAACAATTGAGTTGGTGGGCTAGGGAATTCATTGATTGCCAATCGAGCAAAATTTCGAATGGCAAGCGGATGCTTATTAATTCCATAGGCAAACTGATCGTAAAGCACTTCGATGGTGGCAATCAATGGTGAATAGCCCTTTGAAAGACGATAAGCAGCATAATCTGCAGCTCCGTTGTATAATGCCTGTGGGCAGACGAGTAAATATGCCTCACTGGTTTGAAAGCTTGCGTAATCAGTGAAAAGACCATTGGTTCCAACTGCTTTGAGGCTGCCAACATTTTGAATGACTGCTGAACTGTGCGCTACCAATGTTCGCTTTGGCCCCGGGGGGACAAGAAAGCGAATGATGTTACCCGATTGTTGAACTTCGAGTGTTTTCTCATTTTCGAGATCAAAAACCCAAGTAAAAGTGCCGCTTGCTGAGCTCAATTCAAAGAAGCTCGTATCGCTATTAGCATCAACCACCAATTCCATGAAGGATTGGTTGTTGAGGTTTGCCTGATGCGGGTACAGCATACGAATGTGCCCGATGGCTGCTCGCTCAATATTATCTGGCGGCGGGGTGGGTAGAGCTTTCGATTCAAAACGAATTGCCGTCGTACTAGGGCCCAAATCAGAGACCGCCATTTTGAATTGTGAACGCACAAGATCAAATTGAGAATAGCTCAGATTGGCACCTGTTTTCTGGGTGCTTCCGTATTTGATTTCAGTTATGTGCTTCGTTCTACTGGTACCCACCAATGCTGTGGAAAAGTCTGCCTGCAGCGAAGGCTGGGCAGTATAAGTCATGCTGCTTGGCACGTACTTAGTCACATTCCCTAGATAACCAAACGAGCCAAGGTTGCCGTCAAAATACCCTTCACCTTCAGTGTATTCAGGATCCTGTGATCCATAAATGTTGCGTTCCCCATATTGATAGTTGGCGTGAAAATCTAGAATCTCCTCTTTCCAGAAGAAGGGCTCTGCAGTTCTTCCATTTGGGCCTGTATAACTAAGTATTTCTAAGCGTTTTCAGTGTTACCAGACCAGCTGATAAAGTAGGTTGATGTGTCGTTGAAGAGGCTGTAATAAGGCTTTGGGTGACGACCACTGGGATAGAGCAAGCTGTCGAAACTGCCGTCGTTTCCTTCCCCATAGAAAAGCAAGAAGTCTGCAGGGTCGAAGCTACCATCTGAGTCACCTTCGAAAAAAATTGGAATTTCAGCACCTTCTCGAAAAACCTGAATGTTTCTCGGGTCAACGCTGGTGGCATTGAGTCCGATGTTGCTGAGTGCATTCGCAAATTGACTTTGGCTAATGCGATAAACTCCCTTATTTACGATTGGTACTTTTAGGTAGTGAGCTGAGTAATCGATCCATTCATTGCCGATCGATTGTGAAAAAGAGGAGGCTACAGAAAAAAGGGCAATTATGGTAACGGCTATCCTCACTGTTTCTCGCGCTTCTCAAAATCTATTTTCAAAGAGAAAACATTCGAATAAAGAGCGACGGACTGGTCTCCGATGTCGGTGAGTGCGTAATCCAATTGGAAGCCTTTTATTCGAATTCCAAGTCCAATGTTTGGCTGTAAGCTGGTTTCCAATTGTTGGCCAATTTCAGCTTGAACTCTTTGAATGTTCCCCACACCGGCGCGTAAAAAGATCATCTGATTGTAATCTGCTTCAAAGCCAACACTAGGGTCAATTGAGATTGCTTTTGAGCTAATCACCGTATTGCGTTTCCCATCGAAGGTATTGAGCATATTTACTTCTGCTAAAAGCCCGAAACGCTCGCCGATTGGAAATTCACGGGCAGCTCCTAAAATTAATTTTGGAAGTGTGATTTCTAATCCGTTGCTAGGAATCTCATTTCCAGTCAACTGGAAAACCTCAAGGGTTCGTTCATCTAAGGTGTACGACCAAGCATTGTAAGTGGAGGTAATGTCACGGCCCATTGCGCCAAAGCGCCATTTGTCTTTGCGGTACTGAATACCAGCATCCAATCCGAATCCCCAAGCTGTGGCGAAGCCCCCGATGTTTCGATAAATCACTTTGGCATTTGCTCCAAAGCTCAAGCCTTCTTTATTGAGCTTCCGTGCATATGAAAGCAGAAAGGCATAATCAGCTGCTGAGAAGTTCGTGATGCGATCGTAGTTTACATTGCCTTCTGAATCAATGAGGTCGATGGTGTTTGGAATGTCGTCGATGCCAAACCTTAAAAAACCAATGCCAAACGCGCTCTTCTCATCAATGTTCTTTGCGAAGGAGAGATAATCGAATTTCGCGATTCCAGCGAAGTACTCTGCGTGCATGGCAGAAACTTGGAAATTGCTTTCGATTTGAGTCAGACCAGCGGGGTTCCAGTAGTTCGCCGTATTATCGTCGACAGAGGCCACGGTTGCATTCGACATGCCATGCGCAAGTGCTCCAGCACCAATGCTCAGAAACTCATTCGAGTATTTTCGAATTTGGGCCTTGACTTGAGAACTTCCTAATAAAAAACAGGCTACTAAAAGCCATACAATCCGCGTCATCCATGCAAATTTATGTTCTTAAAAGAGCATAAACATTAAAGTTACCCAAAAATTGCTCGAAGGTTTTTACAACGCTGTTTTAACGGATATCTTTGCCGAATATTCGACCAATTTCGTGCGTTCAGCCATTCCAAATACAATTACCCTTCTTAACCTCAGTTTTGGTTGTTTGGGGATTATTTTAGCCTTCAACGATCAGCTTGAATGGGCTGGAGCTTGTGTCCTTTTCGGAGGGCTTATGGATTTCTTCGATGGTTTGATGGCAAGACTTCTAAAATCGCCGAGCAAAATAGGGGCTCAATTGGACTCCCTTGCCGACATTGTCACCTTCGGCGTTTTGCCAAGCATCATTCTCTTTCAAATGATTCGCATTTCGAATGGGAATTATTTCGACGAATTTTCGAGTCTCGGCTTTCAAGAAATCGCTCTTTCCGCGCTGGGTCTTGCTTATGTTTGGGGTGCAGCCGTGAGGCTTGCAGTCTTTAATGTAGACGATGAGCAGTCGCTGACTTTTAAAGGAATGCCATCACCGGCGGCAGCGGTTTTCGTGGCTTCCATCCCAATGATTTTAGGTTTTCAATTCAGCTTCAACTTCTATGCATTGCTCGATGCAGAAAGCATGAATTGGTTTGTAGGTATGTTTCATCTGGATGCCTACGATCAATTTTTGATCGGCACGTTGCGGAACACCAATTTCCTTATTGCCACCTCCATCGTTTTGGCAATTCTAATGAACCTGCGTCTAGAATTTATTTCCTTGAAGTTTAAAAATTTCAGTTGGAAAGAAAACCGATTCAAATACCTGTTTTTGATCTTAGGACTTTTAACCCTCCTTTATGGATGGGCGCATCTGGTCATTATAACACCTGGAACTCTTACAATCGAATGGTCAAGTATATCGATCGTCATGATCTTGTATGTACTTTTGTCCCTAATCCAACTAAGCACAAAAAAGAATGAAATTTCGAGCTGAAATTGATGTCATGCCTCATGACAACCTACTAGATCCGCAAGGAAAAGCAGTAAGTACTAACATGGTGAATGTTGGGCTTTCAGAAATTGGGAATGTGCGCATTGGCAAGCACATTCGATTGGAGTTGGAAGCAGGCTCAAAAAGTGAAGCTGAAAACTTGGTTCAGCAAGCTTGTAAGAAGATTCTTGCAAACGAGATTATGGAATCTTATTCCTTCGAGCTCGAAGAGGCCTGATCTTTTTCAAGCACAGGGCTTTTTCTCAGTTCAAAGTTTTTACCTAGGTATACACGACGAACTGTTTCGTCTATGGCGAGCTCTTCAGCTGTTCCCGATTTTAAAATCTCTCCTTCGAAAAGAAGGTAGGCCCTGTCGGTAATTGACAATGTTTCCTGAACGTTGTGATCGGTGATAAGAATGCCAATATTCTTGTCTTTGAGCGTTGAAATGATGCTTTGAATGTCTTCAACGGCGATTGGGTCTACTCCCGCAAATGGTTCATCGAGTAAAATAAATTTGGGATCTACGGCCAATGCGCGAGCAATTTCAGTTCTACGACGTTCGCCCCCCGATAGAAAATCCCCCCTGTTTTTTCGAACGTGTTGAAGACCGAATTCATTCAAGAGACGCTCCAATTTGTCCTTCTGTTCTTGTTTGCTTAAATCGGTCATCTCGAGGATGGCAATGATGTTGTCTTCAACGGAGAGTTTCCTGAAGACTGAGGCTTCTTGAGGCAAGTAGCCAATGCCGAGCTTAGCCCTGCGGTACATTGGCAGTTTTGTAATCTCTTGCTCATCCAGGAAAATGTTTCCTTCGTTGGGTTGAATGAGGCCAACAATCATGTAGAACGTTGTTGTTTTCCCCGCACCATTTGGCCCTAATAAGCCAACGATTTCACCTTGGTTCACTTCTACATCGACCTGGTTTACAACCATTCGACTTTTGTATTTCTTGACAAGATGATTTGCTCGTAATCGCATGGATTAAAATCTGATTTGAAATATCGCTCGAATTCCAAATTTGGAAATATTCGCTTTATCTAAATGGCTCATTCTCCAAATGGCATCTACCCTTAAAACTTTTGCGATGTTCTCAATTCCAATGCCGGATTCAAAGTAAGGCTTTCCTAGTGCACTTAAACCATTTGGGAATAGAAGTAATTCTGGGTTTGCTTGACTCATTCTTCCAGCAACACCTTTGAAGGTCCCAACCTCCCTAAATTTCAAGTTCCTAATGAGAGGAATTCGGTTAAAAAGTAAGCCATTGAAGTGGTGGGTAATGGAGATGCTTGCGTATTCGTCGCTTACAAATTCATAAAAATTCATGAGGTTAAATGCAGTAGGGTCATAGGCAAAAGTCTCATTACCGTTGTGCAATTCAAGTACGGGAAAAGGAGCGTCTCCGATTATTTTTCCCAATTCGAAAATTACATTGCTGTAACCAAAGGGACTCAGCCAGATTTTGTCTTTAATATTCAAGACAAAGCGATGATAATTGTAGTCGCTTCCTAAAAAGTCGTTCAGCCCTAAAGTGTATTTAAAAAGTAATGTTGGGTACTTAGAGCCTAATGACATGCGCTTAAATTCGCCGGAAACGTATTTCTCTTTATAAGAAAAGCGTGTGAGAATGCTGAATTCGCTGAAGGTTACATTTTCTAGTTCCTGTCGCTCATTCAATTCATTAAAATGTTCAAATTTTAAGAATTCACCAACAGACCATAACTGGCGACGAACAAACGAGAGTTCATTGGAGAAACCTTGGAACCACTCTCGTTCAAATTCAAGTTTATACTCTTCATATCCATTTAGTTTGTTGGCCGGATTCCTTCGAAAAAGCGAAGCTAGAATGTTGTCATTTTTCCAAGCATTCAGTCCCTGCCCAAGCTGCTCAATGTCATTTCTGTAGAAGGCTTTGAGTAGTTGTCGGGGTTTCTTACTCACGAAATATTGGAGCCCACCGCCATACTTTAATTTTTGATCCTTGAAGCCATATGCAAAGTAGGCCTCGGGCATTATTCGGGTGCTAAAGTCATTGCTGGTCCTTCCGCCAAAGCGAATCCGATTTCCTTCGATGGGGTTGAAACTGTAGAAGGTGAAATAGGGACCAATCTCAACCGGTCCTGTCACGTAGTAGCCAGAAACAAGAACCGTGATGACGTCGATGTAGGTGCGAAAGCGCGGTATTTCTTTGAGAGTGTCGACCATATAGTAAATGGTCTTTTCGGTAGAGCTAAGCTTTTGGTGACGCGCATTCTCCCAAAAGACTTCCTCCCTAATTTGCGCGCTGTCCTGCACGATTACATCTTCGCCAATATCGTAGAAAGCAGGCTCTTTGTTTTTGTTGATTTTGAAATTTCGGTAGGTTGAACTCTTCCGACTATAAAAACCCATCGTCTTCTTACTTATTTCAAAGTCCACGGTAAGTACATCTTTGGTGAGCATCCACACTTCTTTTTCAACTTGACTGTATTCCTGATGAACAGAGAAGGAATTGATGAAGTTGATGTTGGCTCCGTCGGTGATTTCGGCATCAATCCGCTTAACGGCATAGCTGGTGTCACTGATCCACATATGTCCCTTAAAAGTGAGTTCGTTTTGCCTTCTTGGAGTGAAGTCCAGTTTATAACACCAAACGTTGTCGATGTAGGCACTATCAACAATGTAGTAGCGGTAGGAAAAAGCCCCAAAATCAGCGATTGGACTCACGAATCCTTTTCCGAAAAAATGAAGGTAGTTCTCGTAGATGTTGATGTTCTGGTACATGTCTCCTAAAAATTGAGACACACTTTCATTCTCGAGTCCTGAAACTTTAGTTCCCTTGATGATTTCCTTACTTTTCTTAGGCTCTGACCGGAAGTAGTACTCCGAGATGGTTTCAGTCATGAAGAAGGGGAGTGACGCTTTTTCATCCGTCGTGTCGATGTTGTCGAAAATGAATTTAAAGGGCTTTAGAACCTTGCTGTTCCCCATTTTTTCGTCAATGTTGTTGAGGTCGAACTCTATCTTGTTGTAAGTCTCGTATTCGTAGGCATCTAATTTTTCTCGATTGTTTACAGGCTTGTAGTCAATCACTTTCTCGAGAAGGGTGAGTGCGGGGTTCTTATCTTTTTTCGAGCCTAAAATCTCCACTTGTTGAAGAGCAACGCTTCCGGCAACCATCTTAAAATCGACAACTTGAGATTGATCTCTTTTTACCGCTTTTACTTGTGGGCGGTATCCGACAAAAGAGCAGATCAGCGAATCGCTTGGGTAATATGTTTCGATGCGGTAGTTTCCTTGAAAGTCTGTGCTGGTTCCAACCTTTCCTCCTTTGAAGAGAAGGTTCACAAAAGGCATGACCTCTCCAGTTTCAGCATCGCTCACTTTACCCGTGACGATGGTTTTTTGACCAAAGAGACTAAGGCTGAAAAGGGAAATAAAAAGCACTAAGGACCAACGCATGTAGAAATGACTAAGGTCGAGCTTCTCGGTTTTTCTCAACCCGTCTAGCTATAAATATACTTACCTCATATAAAACCAACAAGGGTAAAGAGACAAGAAGTTGACTAAATACGTCAGGCGGCGTAATTACGGCTGATAAAACCAAGGCTGCTACCAAGGCGTGGCGTCTAAATGCCTTTAAGGCTTTGGCATTCACAATTCCACCTCGCGCTAAAAAATAGATGAGGTTGGGCAACTGAAAGACAAATCCACAGGCCAAAACTACCGTAGTAACAGTTGAGATGTATGTGCTTAGAGTTGGAATCGTTTGAACCGATTCACTGATAGAATAGGTCAAGAAAAAATTAACGGAGAGTGGACTGATAATAAAGTATCCAAAAAGAACTCCGCTCAGAAAAAGAAATGATGTTGCACCAACAATTCCAAAGGCAAATTTTCGCTCTCCACACTTCAAACCAGGACTAACAAAGCGCCATAGCTCGTAGACCACATATGGAAAGGCCACGATGAATCCGGCAATCAAGGAGACCATGATGTGGGTTGTGAATTGACCTGCCATCGAAATGTTCTGAAGCGTAGGCAAGTCTTGTCCAATGCAAATGCTGTCTGCGGCAAAAAGGGCCGGCAGCAATACGTGCAGCTTGGCGGATACCTTACACAGGAATATGAAAGTGGGGAAATCCCCGTTCTTCGGCGCAAAGATTATCGTGTCGAACACGAAGCTTTTGAAAACAAAGGCTAAGATTGAAAAAACAAGAATGACTAGAAAAGAGCGCACTAAATGCCATCTGAGCACTTCGAGGTGCTGCAAGAAGGACATGTCATCATTGGCCTGTTCGCTCATGGTTTGTAAAGGGGCCAAATATATAGCTTCGAACCAGCGAAGTACATCCACCGGTAAGAAGGTTTTTTAACATTAATTGCAGTTTAGGTTTTGGTGTTGATGAAAGCTCGTGTAAATTTGTTACACAAAACACCAACCATGAATTTCCGCATTCTAAGTTTAGCTTTCTTGGTTTTCTTCGGTTTTGCTTGTACAAGTGATACAACATCCAAAGATTCTTCGGAACAAGAAACGAAGGTTGAGGCTCTGCCGGTTTTGGCAAGTCTTGAAATAAAAGGAATGGTCTGCGCAATGGGCTGTGCCAAATCCATCGAAACTAAATTGAACGAGACGGAAGGAATTATTGCTTGCACGGTTGACTTTGGGAAAGAGGAAGCGAGCATAGAGTTTGATCCAAACACAATCAGTCAACAAGAATTGGTGGCTGTGGTTGAAGAAATGCACGACGGCCAATTTGATGTAGTAAAGGTTAAAGCTTCTGATAAAAAGAAAAAGCCAAGCGCAACTTCAGGAAGTTCTTCTAAAGATGAAGCTCTCTTCGAGATGCCTGCCGTGAAATTCCCGAACATCTTTGATATCATCGGGAACTTTTATTCTTACTAACCGTTTCATTAGCGGTTTAACTTTGTAGCCTTATGTTCATCATAGGGCTTTTTTATGCCATCAATTTGGCAGCTCTAAACGGTTGAGATTTACAAATGCTGGGCTTTAGAAAATTAGTTATCGTCGGTTTGGTTTCAGTATATCTTGTAATACTGGCTGGTGCGGTTGTTCGAATGACGGGATCTGGAATGGGCTGTCCCGACTGGCCGAAATGTTTTGGTGAATACATTCCTCCCACGAATGTCACCCAACTGCCAGAAGATTACCAAGAGAAGTACTCTGCAAAAAGGTTTGAGAAAAACGCAAGGCTCGCTTCTCGACTTGAAAAGTTAGGCTTCGGCGCAATGGCCGCTCGAATCAGTGAAGACGAATCCATCTATGAAGAGGAGGAGTTCAATGTTTTTAAAACCTATACCGAATACATCAATCGACTGATTGGTGCTCTTTCTGGTCTAGTTGTTTTTGCGCTTTTTATTTGGTCTCTGCGATATTTGAAGAGCCGAAGATTGATTCCAATTCTATCTTTTGTTCTCTTGATTGGAATGGGCTTTCAAGCTTGGTTTGGTTCTATTGTGGTTTCCACAAACCTACTCCCTGGCACCGTCAGCGTACATATGATCATCGCACTCTTAATTGTAGGTCTCTTGATTTGGATTCATCGCCTCACCAAAGACTCAAACTCGATCATTGAGATTTCTAAAGGCTTTAAGGCGCTCCTTTTCTTAACATTGGTCGTCACGCTAATCCAAATAGCATTTGGCTCTCAAGTTCGCCAAGGGATCGATGTCATAGCCGATCAATTGGCTGGGGGGAATCGCGAAAGCTGGATTGAGCAACTGAGCATTATTTTTCCAATTCACCGCTCATTTTCGATTCTCGTGTTGCTCTTGAATTTATCAGTAGTGTGGCGTTTCTTTAAGTATGGATATGGTCTTAGGCTACCATTACTCTTAATTTCAATTCTTGGGTTGGAAACAATTTCGGGAATCGTGATGGCATACCTCGGTGTTCCACCTTTCATGCAAGCTTTGCATTTGGTGTTCGCTTCGCTGGCGATTGGTATTCTCTTTTATCTCCTGATCAATCACCGAGTTCGGTCCATTCGAAGCTCTCAATAAGAACTTCCAAATCGGCTTTCACAAAGTCGGTGACTGGTTGCAATGAATCCGCATTTGGGCGCATATTGAAATACATAGCCCCTCGAAAGAAACGGTTTGTACTATCGGTTAGAAAGAATTGGTAATTGGAAGCCACGTTTCCTTCCATATCGTATATCAATCCATACACCTTGCGTTCATCGTTTTTAAAGAGCCGCTCTTTAATGTCGTCAGCTTTTACGATGTGCTTCATGGCTAATTTCCGACTGTCTTCAATGTGGGTATTGAGATCCGCTGAGTCGATTTCTTGGTAAGAAAGGTGAATGGTAGCGCCATAATCGGGATAATGCAAATTGTACCAACAGCCAACTTCAACATCCGATCTTTTCTGCAGAAGTGTTTGCTTCAGGCTGCGAAATCGAACTGGGCAATCTATTTCCTGAACGACGTAAGTTTTTTCTGGAAAATCAATTCTATGGTAGCCAATCCTTTTTGGGCTGTAGGTTTCTTCGCAGGAAGAAAAAATCAGCGAAATAAATACAGCTAGAGCAATTCCTTTACTCATCATTTTCGCGACGAATGGTTACCTTAATAGTGCTCACCCGTCTTTTGTCCGCTGCTTCGATGACGAAATTGAAATTCAGGAAATCAATGACTTCATTTTTGACTGGAATGCGTTTGGTGATTTCTATAATAAAGCCAGCTAGGGTATCGCTTTCACCCTTGGCATTTTCGAATAAATCGCCGTCAACATCCAAGATTCTGTAGAGGTCATTGAGGGGCGTCTTACCAGCGAAAATGAAGGTGTTGTCATCAAGTTTTGAGTACACCACGTTTTCATTGTCGAACTCGTCTGAGATGTCTCCAACTATTTCTTCAAGAATGTCTTCCAATGTTACGATTCCTGAAGTACCTCCGTATTCGTCAACAACGATGGCGAGGTGCATCTTTTTTTCCTGGAACTCATTCAATAAGTCGTCAATTTTTTTGCTTTCCGGAACAAAAAATGGCGGTCGAATCAGCTCGTGCCAGTTGAAGTCCTGAGGCTTTTCTAAATGCGGAATCAAGTCCTTAATGTAGATGATGCCGGCGATTTGGTCAAAGCTGTTTTTATAAACTGGAATCCGAGAATAGCCAAGTTGCTCAAGTTCTAGTAACAACTCGTGATAGTTGCTTTTCTCTTCAACAGCCACCACATCCATCCGAGCTTTCATGATTTGCTTCACGTCGGTGTTGCCGAATTTTACAATTCCTTCTAGGATCTTTTTTTCATCCTTATCTATGTACGAGTCGCTTGTAATTTCAAGGGCGTGGGTTAAATTATCGACAGAAATGTGCTCGTTTCGTATGAGCCCTTTCTCGAACACTTTTGTGGATTTTACAAGAAGTGAGCTAATTGGTGAAAGTCCTTTTTGAAGATAGCGCATTGGGACTGCCATTGTAGCGCTTAGACGCAAGGAGAAGTTGTTCGCATAAATTTTTGGAACCACCTCACCAAAGAGCAATAGAATAAAAGTGATCAGGAGCACCTGAAAAAGGAAGCCGGCGATTGGGTATTCGGTAAAATCAAATACTTCCGATGTTAGCATTGAGCTGAGAATTACCATGGCTATATTGACGAAGTTGTTCGCGATAAGTATCGTGGCCAAAAGTTTTTCGGGTTCCTTTAAGAGGTCGGCAATTACAAAAGAGACTTTGGCCTCCGATTGATCAACGCGTCTTAAGTCAGCAGGGTCTAAAGAAAAGAAGGCTACTTCACTTCCTGAGATGAGTGCTGAGCACAAAAGTAAAACGAGGATTATTAAGAAAAAGATAATCGAACGAAGGCTAAAGCCGACAAATATGGATAGTAGGAGGGCCTGGTCGAGAACTATACTTGGAACTTCCAAATGTTCATGTATTCGTTAGAAGGGTAAATCATCTTCTTCTGCACTTGGTTTAGATGATTCATTGTTCGCCGGTACTGGCTTTTGCTGGGGGGGAGCAGAAGCAGAGGATCCTGAACGCTCGTTTCCACCTGACCCGCTTGCCGAGCCTAAAAAGGTCAAGTTGTCGACAACAATTTCAGTAGTGTATCGGGTGTTTTTGTTGTCGTCTTCCCAACTGCGGGTGCGAAGTTTTCCTTCGACATAAAGCTTACTGCCTTTCTTGAGGTATTGCTCTGCAAGTCCCACTAAACCAGGACGCCAAATGGTGATGTTGTGCCATTCAGTTTGTTCCTGACGCTCACCACTTTTATCCTTGTACGATTCCGTAGTAGCCATTGTAAATCGAGCCACACCTCTGTTTTCTTCAAAATAGTGAATTTCAGGGTCCTTGCCTAAATTTCCAATGAGTATGACTTTGTTTACGCTACCGGCCATTGTTTATTATTTCAAACAAATCTAGGGTTTTTGCCCTCCAGCAGCGAGTTCTCTTCCAAAAACTTATCAATGATTCGAGGGAAAGGATGATCCTCCAATTCAGCAAAAGGAATCCATTTTTTTCCTTCAATAGAGACCTCTTTGTCAAGGTTAAGAACTAAAAAGGTGCTGTAAATTTCCTGGTGACTCAATAAATGTTTCTTTCTTCTGAAGTATCTGCCAACGCTGGCATTCTTCAAAATATCATTTGGAATAAGAGGAGCTAGGTCTTCGATGTCAAGAGCTTCTAAGCTTTCTATGAGAGGAAATTCAAACATATTTTCCCAGATGTCGGCCCCACCTCTTTGTTGAACTAAGATCTTCCCATTTTCAAGAACTACTAGATAGTTGAAATACCTTTTTCGACGTTTAGGTTTTTCCTTTTTTAAGGGAATGGAACTCACTTTCGATTGTTTGAAGGCTATGCATTCAGAATTCAAAGGGCAAGTTTCGCAGTTTGGTTTTTGAGGTTTGCACTGAAGCGAGCCAAACTCCATCAGCGCCTGATTGAATGAGGCTGCATCCTCTTTGGGTATAATACTCCCAAGGAAAGTTCTAATTACTTTTTTGGCCTGTTCATTTGAGGGGTCGGCTTCAATGCACAGCAACCTCGCGATGAACCTAAAAACGTTTCCGTCTAGAACGGGAATGACTTCGTCGAAGGCAAAGGAAGCAATGGCAGCTGAAGTATAAGGACCAACTCCGGGCAATTTCAAAAGTTCAGAAGATGTATCGGGGAAACTATTTAATTCCACAATTCTTTTTGCAGCTTTATGCAAGTTCCTTGCTCTCGAGTAATATCCCAAACCTTGCCAAAGGTTCAGCACCTCTTGTTCACTTGCCGAGGCCAAATCGGAAACTTCTGGAAATGTCTCAAGAAAGCGATGATAATAATCCAATCCTTGGTCAACTCTTGTCTGTTGAAGTATGATTTCCGAAAGCAAGATGGCATAGGGATCTTTCGTTTTTCTCCAAGGTAAGTCCCGTCGATGCGCCGTGTACCAGTCTATGAGCGTGTTTGGAATTGTATTCAACTGCTTGATTATTAGGCAAAAACTTTGATTATCATGTCTTGTTGGCGGTTTGCAAATTCGACTATATTTGCCGCCTCCTTTTCGGACAGCCAAAATAACATTAGAAGCTGAAAAACAGGAAAACAGATGACGAAAGCGGAAATTGTAGCAGATATTTCAGAGAAGACGGGAATTGAGAAAATGGTTGTGTTGGCGACAGTAGAGGCCTTCATGGAAGAAGTTAAAGGAAGCTTAAGCGAGGGTGAAAATGTATACCTCCGAGGTTTCGGTTCTTTCATTGTGAAGACTCGTGCTGAGAAGACAGGCCGTAATATTTCCAAGAATACGAGCATTGTAATACCAGCTCATAACATCCCAGCCTTTAAACCGGCGAAGTCGTTTGTGAATCAGGTTAAGGATAAAGTTTCTGTTAAGTAAATTCATGTCGTTCTCAAAAGCACAATGGTTTGGAATTGGAGCCGCAGGTATTGCACTTGTGGTGTTGATGATTCTTCCTACTCAACAGGAAGCCAAGGATGCTAGCCCTCAAATTAGTGAACTCGATGCTAAAATAGATTCAGCAGTGAGTTTGGTAGAAGGCGATAATCCAATGGCCGGAATCATGATGCTTAGAGAAGTTCTGCAGGAAGACCCAAAGAATGTTGAAGCCTTGATGCGTATGGGAATGTTTTCCATGCAATCGGGACAGTTCGACAAAGCAATTTGGCGTTTCGAATCAGTTTTAGAGCAGGATGCAAACATGGAGGCTGCACTTTTTTATGCAGCACAAAGCCAAGTGGAACTTGGCGAACGAGAAGAAGCTAAGAAGTACTTTGAACGATTCCTTGAGGTTTCAGCTGATGAAAAGCTCAAGGATGAGGTTCGCGAATTAATTCAAAAATTTTAAGAGCCTAATCATGCCTAGCGGTAAGAAGAGAAAACGTCATAAGATCTCGACTCACAAGAGAAAAAAACGCTTGAGAAAGAATCGTCATAAGCGTAAGAAGTAGGGCACTGGTGGGCTCTAGTCACTAAAACTTAGTGCCGTGAGCAAGGAGCTAGTAATTAATGTTACAGCCTCCGAGGTCCGAATCGCCTTACTGGATAACAAGCGACTTATTGAGCTTCAGACTGAAGTACCTCAAAATGAGTACTCAGTCGGTGATTTCTACCTCGGGAAAGTCAAGAAATTGACTACCGGACTGAATGCAGCATTTGTAGATGTGGGATATGAGAAAGATGCATTCCTGCATTATTTGGACTTAGGTCCACAAGTCAAATCGTTGCACAAGCTAACCGAACTGATCCGTAAGGGTAAAGTGCCGGGTGGCTCTCTTGATAATTTTCGTCAAGAGAAAGACATCGATAAAGGGGGTAAGATAGAAGAGGTTCTAAAGCAGAACCAATCCATTCTTGTTCAAATAACCAAGGAGCCTATCTCTACGAAAGGCCCAAGGATTTCTTCTGAGCTAAGTTTAGCTGGAAGGTTCTTGGTATTGGTTCCCTTTTCAAATAAGATTTCTGTCTCTCAAAAGATTCGGAGCCGCCGCGAACGCGAACGTTTGCGCACTTTGATTCAGAGCATCAAGCCGAAGAATTTCGGAGTGATTATCAGAACTGTAGCTGAGAGTAAGAAGGTTGCAGAACTCGATAAGGATCTTAAAGACCTTTACCAGAAATGGGTTGAGCTTCATGAAACCATGAAGGATAAACAACCGCCTTTCAAAGTTCTTTCTGAACTCAATAGAAGTGCTGCCTTTTTGCGCGATATGCTGAGCCCAGATTTCAATAAAGTTTACATCAATGATGAAGTGCTCTTTTATGATTTGAAGGAATATTTGGAAAGTATTGCTCCGGAGCGCAAAGACATCATCAACATATACAAAGGGAACATTCCAATTTTTGATTTCTTCAACATTGAGAAGCAAATTAAGGGTGCTTTTGGTAAGAATGTAACCATGCATTCTGGTGCATACTTGGTGATCGAGCATACGGAAGCGCTTCACGTAGTAGATGTGAACTCTGGAAATACGTCGAAGAAAATTGACAACCAGGAGCAAAACGCACTGAAGGTAAATCTTGAAGCTGCAGAAGAAATTGCTCGTCAGCTTCGCTTGCGAGATATGGGTGGAATCATTGTCATTGACTTCATCGATATGCAAAAGGCAGAGAACAGAAAGGAGTTGGTGAATCAGCTCAAGGAGTTCATGAAAACCGATCGTGCAAAGCACCACATTCTTCCTCCGAGTAAATTCGGGTTGGTTCAAATCACGCGTCAAAGAGTTCGTCCAGAAATGGACATCAAAACTACTGAGTACATTCCTACTGCAGACGGTGGTAAAAAGGAAGTTCAGGCCACCATACTGATTATTGATCAGATTGAATCATACGTACTGAAAGCTTGCGCCAGTTACAAGGGGAAGATTCAACTCAGTGTGCATCCTTTCATTGATGCATACTTGAAGAGGAGTTTTAACTCTTACCAACGTAAATGGTACACGGCTCACGGCAGGTGGATCAACGTGAAAGCATCCTATGCACTGCCCTTGGTGAAGTTTCAATTGATGGATAAGGACGGAAATTTGCTCAAGTTCTAAGAGCGAATGGAACGGGAAGAATTTGTAAAAAATGCCCGGTCTAGACTTCATCACTATTGCGCCCGGCGGGAGCGTTCTTCAAAGGAATTATTGGATAAAGCGATTGAATTAGAACTTCAAGAAGCCGAAGCCGAAAAGATTCTTAAAGAATTTCTTGAGCTTAAAATTATTGATGACGCCCGATTTGCGAGGATGATGGTGCGCTCAAAATTCCTCAGCAATAAATGGGGGAAGGTTAAAATTAGAATGAGCCTCCGAACCAAAGGAATTTCAAGTCAGCTGATTGAGGAGGGTTTAAAAGAAATTGACCACGACGACTACTTGAATCTCATTCGTCGTCTGGTGGACAATAAAATGCCCAAAGTCAAGAAGAAGGGGATGCAGAAGAAAGCGCATATTGTGTCATATTTGCGAGCCAAAGGATTTGAAGATTCTTCGGTTTGGGAGATTGTAAACGAGTATCAATTTAACTGATGATAAATCAAGACACGCTAGACCATCTAGCTGGACGCCTGGAAGCGTTAAGGGGGCATCTTTGACGTTGCTCATCGACGTGAACTGATTCATGATGAAGAGCAGCAAACGCACGACCCTAAATTCTGGGATGATCCTAAAAAAGCAGAGGCCATTCTTAAGGAGATAACCAAGAAGAAATTCTGGGTTGAAGCTTATGAAGTGGTCGAGACCTCCTTGGAGGACCTCAAAGTATTGTTCGAATTTTTTCAAGAAGGCGAAGTGGAAGAGGAGGAGCTCAATGCTGCTCACGAAAAGACTTCTGCCAAATTTGAGGAGCTCGAATTCAAGAACATGCTTTCTTCCGAAGGCGATGAGCTTTCAGCGGTGATTGAAATCAATTCAGGAGCTGGAGGAACTGAAAGTCAGGACTGGGCCGAAATGCTAATGCGCATGTACATCATGTGGGCTGAAAAGGCAGGTTACAAACTGAAAGAAGTTGACCGACAAGGAGGCGATGTTGCAGGAATTAAATCTTGCACGCTTGAAATTGAGGGTGACTTCGCCTACGGAAACTTGAAGGGCGAAAATGGAGTGCATCGACTGGTGCGCATATCGCCCTTCGATTCAAATGCGAGAAGGCACACTTCTTTTGCTTCCATATTCGTTTATCCTGTTGTAGATGACACCATCGATATAGATGTGAATCCTTCTGAAATTCAATGGGAAACATTTCGATCTGGTGGAGCAGGTGGGCAAAACGTGAATAAGGTAGAAACTGGAGTTCGACTTGAGCATAAACCAACGGGCATCATCATCCGAAATACTGAGAGCAGATCTCAACTTCAGAACAAGACGAATGCGATGAGTCTCTTGAAGTCAAAACTCTACGAATTGGAAATCAGAAAACGTCAAGAAGATCGAGACGAGCTTGAGGGCAACAAAATGAAGATTGAATGGGGTAGTCAAATTCGCAACTACGTCTTCCACCCATATAAGTTGGTAAAAGATCTAAGAACCAATTATGAAACCAGCAATGTTCAAGCTGTTATGGACGGGGATTTAGACCCATTCATTAAAAGTTTCCTAATGGAGAATGGTGGTCAGCCTGCAGAAGGCTAGCTTAACGAACGATGGTTACCATTCCGACTAGTTCACGCGTAGGAGCGCCTTCGGGGCCTAAAACTTCGTACTGACTTTTGTACTCAATTTTGTAAACATACGTCCCAACGGGTAAATCGTTCCCGGCGAAGGAAGTGCCGTCCCACCGAATTTCTTGGCTGCTGTTCGCATAGACCACATTGCCCCATTGATCGGTAATCTCCAAAGAGTATTCAATGAAATTTTCCAAGGTGTAAACCTTGAAATAGTCGTTGTCGCCATCGTCGTTGGGAGTGAAGGTGTTTGGAACCCAAATGTTACTGCAATCTTCAAAAGAGATGTAGACGTTGGTTAAGTCTACCCCACAACGGTTGGAGACTTCAACTATATACAGATCTGTAGAGCCAGCCGTGAATGTTGCTTCTGTACTTCCATCCTGCCAATGGTATTCAACTTCAGAGTCTTCGAAGGTGGCGTCGAGTACAAATTTGTCACCTGTACAAAGAGTGAAATCATCTCCGAGATTTACTTTAGGAAATACATCAAACTCTACGTCGACTGTATCGGAAAGAGTACAAATGCCATTGGTAATAGTTACTCTATATCGTCCTGAGTCGGTAATCCAAATTGCAGAATCAACCATATTTATGATCTCTCCAGTATCTTGAACTAAATCGGTAATAGATTCCCAGAGGTAGGTATAGCCGGGATTGTAAGCATCGAATTTTGTCTGCTCCCCTTCACAAACTAGAGTGTCGTTGGAGAGGTCGAGTGCGGGCAGCGATTCTTGAACGATCTCAAAGGTTTCGGTATCCTTACAGCCCGTTGCTGTTGTAGTTACCGTTACTGTATAAAACCCTTTCGTAGTTGCCACTATTGAAGATGTCGATTCGCCAGTATTCCAACTGTAGGTGTTTCCAGTACCTGGGGTGGCATCAATGTTATAAGTAAAGCCAGCACCAAAGTCTGTTTCGCAGAAGGTAATGTCCCCATCTATACCAACGGCTGGTTGAGGATTCTCAATCACATTCACAGTATCTGAATTGATGCAATTCCGTCCGTTGAAAAGCTCAACGATGTGAACAACGAAGGTTCCCGCGGAGTCCACAAGAAGCAGTTGACCATTGGTAGAAATTGTATCGTTTCCAGCTAGAAGTTGAATGTTTCTCCATTTATGACTGACGAAACCGGAGCCAGTGTTGAGCACCTTAATAAAGGCATCCCCCTCACAGTAGGTGGTGTCGAGCCCAAGGCTAACTGTTGGAAGATGTACGGCAGAGACGTTTATGGTATCGTCATCCCTACATCCATTGATGTCTGTAACAGTAACACTAAAGTCATTCTGAGCGGTAACTACAACCGTCCTGTGAGTTGAAGCTGGGCCAGAACCACCAACGCTCCACGCATAGTCTGCATAACCAGGACCTGCATCCAGTGTCTCGTTCACCGGCACGCCAACACAAAGGGCTCTATCGGGACCTAAGTTGACGGTAGGCAATTGGTTGATTCCCATGGTTAATGTGTCAGCATCGCGGCATCCATTAAAGTCAGTAACCGTCACTTGATAAGAGAATGCACTGTCAACAGTAATTGTCCGTGTAAGAGCTCCCACGTTCCACAAATAGCTTTGGTATCCTGCTCCTGGGTCGAGGGTTTTAAAATCTCCAATACAGATTGAGGTGTCGTTTCCAATTTCGATGTTTGGTAAGGCATTGATTGTCAAGTTCAATGTATCGCTAGCAACGCATTCGTTGGAGTCAGTGACCTCGACGAAATAGGACCCAGTAGTATCAATGTTCAGTAAGTTGTTGCTACTCGCATTATTGATCCAATTGTAGGCTGCATAGCCTAAGCCTGCATTTAGTTGAATGGAAAAGCCATCGCAAATGGAGGTGTCATTTCCGAGAAAAACGATTGGCAAGGTATCGACGCCAAACGTCATAGTGTCAAAACCAACACAACCATTTGAGTCGGTAATTTCAATCCAGTAGTCGCGAGCATTTTTAATGATTAAGCTATCTGCGGTAAGGAGCGTGCTGTCGATCCATTGGATTGATTGTAAGCCAGAATATGCGTAGAGTACTACACTGTCGAGATCACAGACATTTGTATCAGGACCCAGATCTATGCTCGGAATTGTGTCAATTAGTAGGGTGATGTTATCAGAGCCCTGACAATCATTTGAGTCGACGGCTACCAAACTGAGCGAGCCAGCAGCGGTGAGTTGGTTCGTTTGGGTGAAGCTACCATTTGACCAAATGTATGCTTGATAGTTTGGTCCACCATCTAAGAACAAGGTATCTCCCTGACACAAGGAGGTGTCGCCACCTAAATCAATTACTGGGATGGTATCGACGGTGACTACAACAGAATCACTTGTGCTGCAGTTGTTTCCATCAGTAACGGTTACCGCGTAAGTACTTGCTGAATCAACATATATGATGTGAGTATCAGGTGCCAAAGGACTCCAGGTAAAGGATGCGCCTAAATTCCCAGCGTCGAGATTCATGTTCTCTCCATCGCATAAGGAGGAGTCGGGCCCAAGATTCACTACCGGCCTTGGTACCCATGTGAATATGGCAGTATCCTTACCAATGCAAGGAGTTGAGTTGGTCACGGAAAGAATTACAGTAACGGTCGTGTCTACCAGAAAAGTGTTGGCGGTACTTCCACCGGGGAACCAAGAATAGGAATAGGAAGGATCGGCAGGGGCCGTAAGAGTTATGGTGTCGTCTTCACATACCGGTCCGCTGCCGAACCCAAGATTCACAGAGGGTAATGTATCGGTATTGATGGTCCATTGAGCGGTATCAGAGCAACCGATCGTGTCTTCAACAGTAATAAAGTATGTGGTTGAATTCAGAGGATTGACGGTGTGAAGGGAATCCCTCCAACCATCACTCCAGCGATAGAGGTATTCCGTGGTGTCGACAAAACCTCCTGTAACTGAAAAAGGCAGCAGAGTAGAGTCTAGGGCGCATCGGTTTCCTAGTATTGGACTTGAGTTGACAGAAATGTCGTTACGTTCAATCGTAACTGAATCCATCACAACATTGCCGCAGGAGTCTGTTACACTTAAAGTATAGGTAGTGCTTGCTGAGGGGTAGAAAATAGGCTGTCGGATGCTCGTATTGTTAATCCCAGTTGCAGGAGTCCATGAATAAGAGGTTCCATAATAAGGCACTTCTATTTGCAGGCTGTCACCAGCGCAAAGAGCGGTATCACGCAAGTTTTCAAGGGTGGAGTGGTGGATGCAAATAGAATGCGCTTGATAGCCACCACCATTTGTCGAAGAGCCAGAAAACCCTAAATAGGCTTGGGTCTGACCCTGAAGTACACTGTCTTTGATGTTGTAGTATAAGTCAAGCACCGAGTCGCAATCAAACACAACGCGAAGCAATGAGCTGTCCAGATTTGAGTATTTGGGAGTCCAGCTAATAGTGACGTTATGGTAGGCGCCATCCGTGAGGTTGTAGAGATTTTGCGTAGTGCTCAGTAGAGAGGAACTCGAATGATCAAAATTCCCATTCTTGAAAATGGCCATGTGATTTTGAGCAGGGTCGCTGTTTGCTACTTGTCGACGGATATCAAATTCCACAGCAAGAATTGAATCAAGGCCCACTAAACCATAGCTGTCATCTACAGAAAGTGAATTGATTTGAGAAGCTTTGATATAGAAAGCCATACCAAAAAACCATGGAGCTGCCCCAAAATATAAACTGCTTTGAATAGTGAACGCGCTGTCGATGTTTTGAACTTGTGCGTGTTCGATGGCGCCTACTTTCGGATTTACGTTCGGCGTTAAAGTATAGCAAGCTGAACCATTGGAAGTCGCTGAATTAATCGTGCGCCACTGCCCCTGAACAAGAACAGGCATGGCCATGAACAGGCCAAAACCCAGAAAACAAATAAGCCTTCTTAATGCTGAGTTCAAATCGTCTTTTTTCAAGAAGCGAAAGGGTCGCTAAACCAACAAAGATAAGTAAAGCAGCATCATTCCGGACGCTTACCTTTGTGACATGGGAAAAATTGAAGTAGTACACAATCCGAGGTGCCGAAAAAGCAGAGAATCATTGGCCTATTTGGAAGGCAAGGGCTTGGAGTTCGAGACCAGACTATACCTAGAAGAGAAGCTGGACAAGACCGAGCTTTCTGAAATTTTAAAAAAGTTGGGTATTCAGGCAATGGACTTAATGCGAAAAGGAGAGCCTGACTTCAAAGAGTTTATTCGAGGAAAGGAGCTTTCTGAGGATGAAATGATTGAGCAAATGGTTGCCCATCCCAAACTCATTGAGCGTCCGATCGTAATTCGGGGCTCAAAGGCTGTGGTCGGTAGACCAGCCGAGAAGATTGAAGACTTACTCTGAGCTCTCGCTTTTGTCGCCCAACCATTTGGCAACGAGGCTAGGGTTCAATTTGTCGATGCTCAACAAGCCAACCCATACGGAGATAAAACCAATCAGAAAGATTAAAATCCAGAAGGCCATTCCAAAGATTAAGAAGAAAGTAAGAATTCCGATTGATTCCATGATGTATGCTCTATTTTCAGCTGCTAAATTAAATAATATTGCAGTCTAATCACAGATATAATTCAAAATGGCTGAAGGATTTAGAATAGAGCACGATACCATGGGGGAAGTGCAGGTTCCGGCAAACAAATATTGGGGAGCTCAAACGGAACGTTCTCGCAATAATTTCAAAATTGGAACGCCTGCTAGCATGCCCATAGAAATCGTGCATGCTTTTGCCCATTTGAAGAAGTCGGCAGCTCAAACAAATGCCCAACTCGGCGCTCTGAGCTCTGAAAAGGCTGAGATGATCAGCGCAGTCTGTGAAGAAATTCTTCAAGGAATCCACGACGATCAATTTCCTCTGGTGATTTGGCAAACGGGCTCTGGAACGCAGTCAAACATGAACGTCAACGAGGTGGTTGCCAACCGAGCTCATGTTCTCAATGGTGGAAAGCTCGATGATGCTGACAAAGTGGTTCACCCGAACGATGATGTCAACAAATCTCAATCGAGCAACGACACCTTTCCAACCGCAATGCACATCGCCAGCTATAAAATGGTGCACGACATTACGATTCCTGGATTGAAAGTTTTGAGAAATACCCTCGATGCGAAGTCCAAAGAATTTATTGACGTCGTGAAGATTGGAAGAACGCACCTTATGGATGCCACGCCGCTGACTCTCGGACAAGAATTGAGTGGATACGTTTCTCAAATCGACCACGGAATAAAGGCACTTGAAAACACCCTTAGCCACCTCTCCGAACTTGCCCTGGGTGGAACGGCAGTTGGAACGGGAATCAATACGCCTAAAGGCTACGCTGAACTGGTGGCAAAGAAGATTGCTGAATCTACAGGTCTTCCGTTAATTACTGCCAAGAATAAATTCGAAGCACTTGCAGCTCATGACGCCATCGTAGAGTCGCATGGCGCCTTGAAGCAAATTGCGGTTTCTTTAAATAAAATCGCCAACGACATCCGAATGCTGGCATCTGGTCCTCGTTCAGGAATAGGAGAGCTCCTAATTCCAGCCAATGAGCCGGGCTCATCGATTATGCCTGGAAAGGTGAATCCTACTCAAGCGGAAGCCATGACCATGGTCTGCGCTCGGGTTATGGGCAACGACGTTGCCATTAGTGTTGGTGGAGCACAAGGTCATTATGAGCTGAATGTCTTCAAACCTCTGATGGCGAGTGCTTTTCTTGAATCAGCTCGTCTGATTGGAGATGCTGCAAGTTCCTTCAACGAGCATTGTGCAATTGGTTTGGAGCCAAACCGAGTGACCATCAAAAAGAATCTTGACAACTCACTGATGTTGGTCACGGCGCTGAATACTCACATCGGGTATGAAAAAGCAGCCAAAATCGCGAAAACTGCCTATCAAAACGGTACTACCTTAAAAGAAGAGGCAATCAGCTTGGGATATCTAACAAGCGAAGAATTCGATGCTTGGGTTGACCCAAGTAAGATGATTGGCTCTTTGGACTAGTCCGCGCTTAGTCGAGCAACTATTTGCTTGATGTTTTGCTCCGCGTCTCTATGACACACCAATATTGCTTTGGGAGTGTTGATGAGAATTAGATCTTCGACCGATTCGAGAACAATTTGCTTTCCTTCCGAATCAACGACCAATGAACCTCTTGTGTTCTGAAAGAGCACTTCCGAAGAACTGGCATTTGCGTGTTCATCCTTCTCGAGCTTTTCATAAACAGAACCCCAAGTCCCTAAGTCCGACCAGCTAAATTCGCTTGGTACGACAAATACCCTTTCCGATTTTTCCATCAGGGCATAGTCGATGGAGATGTTCGGACAGGCAGCATAAGCTTTTGCAACAGCTGATTCACTGTTCAGATCCACTCCTTCTAAAACCGATGAAATCTCACCTGCATGTTTTTCAATTCCTGAAAGAAGGTCTTGATTGTTCCAAATGAAGATTCCGCTGTTCCACAAATAATTCCCGGCCTCTAGAAATGATTCAGCTTTCACGCGATCGGGTTTTTCCGTAAAACTGATCACAGGCTTGGATTCGATCTCTGAGCTTTTATCGTATTGAATGTAACCGTATCCTGTATCTGGACGGTTGGGCTCAATGCCCAGTGTAACGAGCGCTTGGTCTGACTTAGCTCTATGTAAGGCGATTTCAACACTGTTCTGAAATCCTTTTTCGTCGAGAATCAAATGATCTGCAGGAGCTACAATAACTTGAGCTTCTGAATCCAATTCATTGACAATTAGAGAGCTCAAGTAGATGCAAGGTGCGGTGTTCCTTCTATCCGGTTCACCAATAATGTTTCTTGAAGGAATGGAAGGGAGGTGCTCTTTAACTTGGTCGACGTACATCTTATTCGTGACGACTAGAATTTGTTCCGCGGGAATGAAGCGATTCAAACGATCGAATGTGTGACGTAGAAGCGATTTCCCGGTTCCTAAAAAGTCGTGAAACTGTTTGGGGTTTTCCGCTGTGCTGTAAGGCCAGAATCTACTTCCAATTCCGCCCGCCATAATGAGGGCATAGGTGTGTGAATTATCCATGTTGAATTACTGCAGTTCCGGGAATGAGATATTTCTTTTTATTTCCAAGGTCAAGGCACAAATATCTGCTTCTTCGTTTTTCCACACTCTGAAAGAGTCTTTTTTTAAAACGGAATTCTTGTCCAATGTTCAAATCCATAAGATGAACAACTTCTTCGTCATTATATTTCAGAAGTGCACGGTAAAGTCTTTCATCCCCATTTGAAGAAGCTTTCGGCTTATGAGCATGAGCAAGAACGATGGGGCTCAAGGCTTCAGGAAAACACTTTAGCTCACTTAGCTGAACTAGGAGTGCTCCAAAACTGCGTTTCCATTCAACGCCATGAGGACTTACTTTTCTACCGTAATTTTTAAACACTAGGTAGTGAGCGTACTCATGCGTTAACGTGATTAAGAATGAATAAAGGTTTAAGTCCTGGTTTACGGAAACCACGCTCATTTTGCTTTTTGGATCGAAGCGGTAATCGCCAAGCTTGGTTCTGCGACTTCGTGACAAGCGAAAGGCTAAATCATCTTGACGAAACCATTGATTAACGATTTCCCACGAATTTTCGGGAACAAGGGATCCAAATTGCTCACTGAAAGATTTATACATTCTCTTGACTCGGCATTTTAATCTCTACTTGAGAATGTGGCATGGGGCAAGGGCATTTTGGCTTTTTTTTGAAAACTGCGCAGGAGTTTAAGGTGGTTAAAAAGAGAAAAGCAAAAGCAAAAAGTAGTCGTTTGCGCATGATTCAAATCTAGCCATTCAGGTAATTCAGTGAACAATGTGAAAAAGTGCCTAGAAGAATTGTCAGGAGGCCCTATAACCTAGAGTACATTTGAGCAATGAGCTACCTATATCACATTGGCAGGTATTTTCTTTTGGTAGTAAAGGTCTTTGAGCGTCCAGAAAAGCCCTCGGTCTATTACAATCTGATTCTTGCCGAGATAATGAAACTTGGTCTTGGTTCCTTGGGAATCATTTCCATCATCTCAGCCTTTATGGGAGCGGTAATAACGTTGCAAACAGCTTCTCAAGTTGAAAGTGCCTGGATTCCTGAATATACTGTTGGCTATACAACACGGATGTCGGTTGTGCTCGAGTTTGCTCCTACAATCATTGCTTTAATTCTTGCAGGAAAAGTGGGTTCGAACATAGCTTCTGAATTGGGAACTATGCGAGTGACGGAACAAATTGATGCGCTGGAAATCATGGGCATCAACAGTGCTGGATACCTAATTCTTCCAAAAATTGCTGCTTCTCTCTTGATTTTCCCTTTCCTAATCATCATCAGCATGTTCCTTGGAATATTCGCTGGTTATGCCGTTGTTGCAATCACGGAAATCATTCCACTCCAACAATATGTGTACGGGATTACTTATGACTTCCGGCCTTTTCACGTGATGTACGCTTTGATCAAAACACTCTTTTTTGCTGCAACAATAACTTCAATTTCCGCTTATCACGGTTATTATGCTGAAGGTGGAGCTCTTGAAGTTGGCGCCTCTAGTACACGTGCTGTTGTATACAGCAGCATTGTTATCCTGATCATCAACTATATAATCACACAACTCCTATTGATTTGATTGAGGTCAAGAACATCGTTAAAGCTTTTGGTGAAAAAACTGTTTTGGATGACATCTCAGCGACCTTCGATCGAGGGAAAACAAACCTCATCATTGGAGCCTCTGGATCTGGAAAGACAACCTTATCAAAGTGCATTGTTGGTCTTCATGAACCAAATTCTGGAGAGGTCGATTACGATGGGAGAAACTTCACCCAAATGAATTTGAATCAGCGCAAGGAAGTGCGAAAGGAGATTGGATTCCTTTTTCAAGGCTCGGCGCTGTTCGATTCCATGACTGTTGAGGAGAACATAAGGTTTCCCTTGCAGATGTTTACACGAAAAACATCAAAGGAGATGCTTGCTCGGGTGGATGATTGTCTTGAGCGTGTGGATATGAAGGGCATAAACAAATTATATCCTTCTGAATTAAGCGGTGGAATGAAAAAGCGTGTGGGCATAGCTCGCGCAATTTCCATGAGCCCAAAGTACTTGTTCTGCGATGAGCCTAATTCTGGTTTGGATCCGATAACAGCAATTTTGATCGACAACTTGATCGATGGAATCACCAAGGATCTAGACATCACGACCATTGTGATTACCCACGACATGAACTCCGTGATGGAAATTGGGCAGAAGATTATTTTTCTTCACCAAGGAAAGCTCTGGTGGCAAGGGGATAAAGACGAAATTCTCAAAGCCGAGAATAAGGAGGTTGTTGATTTTGTCTACGCCTCTGAATTTATGAAGGCCATTAAAACGTAAGTTTCAAAAAGTTTAGGGCATAAAAAAAGGCGTTCAATACTGAACGCCTTTTTCTGTTTAATGCAATTTGGATTAACGAAGAATCACTTTGTGAGTTTCTTCAGTATCCCCATTGGTAAAGCTTACCAAATAAACACCTTTCTCAAAGTTCTCCATGTTGATGTAGATGGCTTTATCGCTGGCCAATTCTACTTCGTATACATTTTGACCGAGCATGTTTTTCACTTCAATGCGAGCGCCATTTGAAATTTGCTCATTGAAACGAAGCGTAATGCCTTCTTGAGTTGGGTTAGGGAAGAGGCTCAATTGATTCGAACCTTCCAGAACTTCTTCTACACCTACACAAGCAACACCTGGGGCAGAAGCATTCGTTACTGTCCAAGTACCACCAAGAGTACAACCGTTGGCGTCATTGATGGCTAAAGTGTAGTTCCCAACCAAAGCAATGTTAGAGAATGTTGCGTTAGGTAGGTTTGCCTGAACGCTTCCATTAGGCAATGTCCAAGTGTAAGTACGTGGAGTAGTTCCTCCAGTTACAAGCGGAGTTATGCTCGCTGAACAGTTTGGAGCTGGGTTGAAGCTAATTCCTCTATCTGGCGGAGCAGTAGTAGGATTGATGTTCAATGCTTGAGGCTCAGTAATACTTACAGTGCTTGTTTGAGTACAAAGGTTGGCATCTGTAATTGTTACAGTATAACCACCTTCAGTCAAGCCAGTACGGCTGTTTGTAGTCGCACTAGGATCATCAGACCATGCATATGTATAAGGAGCAGTACCTCCAGCAAAACCAATATTGATGGTTCCGTCGTTGTCTCCAGCGCACAATAGGTTAGGTGAAGAGTTGCTAGGTCCAGTAATGGTTGAAACCAATGTAAGACCTAAGCTCGGTCCACCAATCGTAAACTGACGGCTCTGAAGACAAGGTGTAGGGCTTGCATCTAGGATTTCTACTGTGTAGTTACCAGCTCTCAAGTTTGTAAGAGAAGTTACGCCGGTAGCAACTGTAGCACCAAGTCCATCTTTCCATGTGTAGGTTAATGGAGCGGTACCACCAGTTACAGTTAGAGAGATGCTTCCGTCTTCGTCTCCGAAGCAATCTTCGTCAACTACAACAGAACTTTGGATTGATGGAGCTCCAAGGTTACTCAAGTTAACCTGAGCAACAAATGAACAGTTGTTCGCATCTGTTACAGTTACTTGATATGTTCCAGCAGCCAAATTCTGTGCAATACTGTCAGTGCTGTTTCCAGCTGCAGCGTTCCATTGGAAACTGTAAGGACCAGCACCGTTAATGTTCTCAACAGTAGCAGCACCATCACTTGCTCCACAAGATGCCTGAGTTACTTCAGCACTAGTGTAAGAGAAAGTAGGGCAGCTAAACGACTTAGTCACCAAGCGAACCATTGGCATTCTGGAAAGACCGAAGAGGTTTCCTGAATTGATGGCCGGTGAACGTCCGAAAGACTGCGTAAAGAGGTTGTAGTTCCCACTGTATGAGTGAACCATAGTATCGATTCCCGCAGTGTGGTTTGCTTCGAAGGTTACCCAGTAGTTACCAGGATTCAAAGTATCCTCATCAAATGGATAGAATACCCAGTTTCCGATGTCGTTTGAGTTGATTACAAAACGATCTGGATTGGAAACATCGGGAGGACTTGGATTGACAGAGCTATAGATTCTGGTGAAAGCTCCAGTAGTTGGATTTTCTAACCAAACATGAAATGAGACGTTCATGGAGAAAACAGAAGTACTAGGACTAACGTTGCTCGAAACGAAGAACTCAACACCCACGATGGTGTCAGGAGTAACGATTTCAAACAGATTTCCTAATTCATAGTTGCTTACAGCACCTGGGTTGTAAGACCATCCGTCAGTGAAAACATCAGCAGCAGTACCACGGTCTTTCGCAAATACAGAATCAGAAACCTGAAAGTTGAAGCTAAGTGTATCGTCCGATAGGTCACCCAATGCAGAGTCCCCAACAACGAACATATCTACGTTGTAGTTTCCAACTCCACCGTTTGGATTGAAGACAGTTGTTAAGTCTTTTTTCTCTAGAGTAGCTGGAGGAACAGTTGTAGCAAAGCTAGATCCAGAGTAGCTAAATCCACCAGGGCCTGAAACTTCAGCTTTCAATTGAGCGTTTGTCATTGGGTTACTACCCATGTTAAAGACATCACCAGCTAGAGTTAAGTTTTGGTTGTTTCCCTGACGCGCAGGAACTTGCCAATAGTAAGGCCAAGAAGCAGTGTCAAGTGAAGTTTTCGTGTAACCCTGTGTTACAGCTAAGTCATTCTCTTCACCTTCAAGAAGAAGGACGTCATCCAACTGCCAGAAGTAGTGAGAGTCGCCTGACCAATGGAAACGAATTAATACGTTGTTCTTACCACCTGCAACGGCTGAAAGCTTGATGCGCTCAGTAATTGCGTTGGCAGAAGAAGAGTTTGTAGGTACATCATTTCTAACATCATATATCGCAGTATCACCAGCAACGATGACCTCAACATCCAAATTCACGTTGGTGAACGGACGGAAGTATGAAGTGAACTCTAAAACTACTGAAGGATAATTCGTGAGGTTTTGAACTGGCAATGCAAGAATAGCATCAACTTCGATGAATCCTCCAGGAGGTGTTGGAGAGTTTCCAGCATCGGCATCACAAATCATAAAACCATTTGTTCCTGTAGGACTTGCAATAGCTGCGGTTCCAGCGGCGTATTGTCCTTGTGACATTTGATTAGTCCAAGCCCATGATCCAGGTCCAGAAACAACTGTGCTGTTCCAGCCCGATGGAATGCTAGTAGAGCTTCCAAAGTCTTCAGAGAAGATAGTGTCTCCAGCAGCTGCAACCGCAGCGTTGTATTTAGCTTTCGCCTTTCTGGTTATTCCATTTTTGAACTCATAGGTTTGGTCATAAGCCACAGGCTTAATCTCATCTACGTGATCAAGATTTGTCGCTATTGGAAGCACGGTTTGCCCGAAAGCAATGCTTGTCGATAGAACGACAGTTAAAAGTGTGAGAAGTTTTTTCATAGTCCCTCTGATTAGTGTTAAGTCTTGGCTTACGATTCTGTTAATTTTTCGAAAGATTGCAAAGATAATGGAAAACAGATTCAAAACGCCTGCACTTATTATACGAGGGGTGACTTGTGGAAGTTCGTCAGATATCGGACAATATTTGACCATCTTTCATGCTTACTACACGGCGTGCATGCTTTGAGATGTCCTCCTCATGTGTGACTAAAATCACCGTATTTCCTTGATTGTGAATTTCATCAAAGAGCTCCATTATTTCATAACTGGTTTTGGAATCTAAGTTTCCAGTAGGCTCATCAGCAAGCAAGATGGAGGGTTTGTTGATCAATGCCCGTGCAACGGCTACCCTTTGGCGCTGACCGCCTGACAGTTCATTTGGCTTATGATCCATTCGATCACTCAAACCAACATTGAGGAGGGCTTCTTCGGCCTTTGAATTTCGTTCTTCCTTCGACAATCCTGAATACACGAGTGGCAGCGCGACGTTGTCGAGGGCTGAATACCTAGGCAGAAGATTGAATGTTTGAAATACAAAGCCAATTTCTTGATTTCTAATTTCAGCCAGTTCATTCTCATTCAGAGAACTCACGAGTTGGCCGCTGAGGATGTAATCGCCTGAAGTGGGTTGGTCGAGGCAGCCGAGAATGTTCATCAAAGTAGATTTCCCAGAACCGGAGGTTCCCATTAAAGCCAGGTATTCATTTTGCTTCACCTTTAAATCCACAGATTGTAAAGCCTTAATGATTTGGGTGCCAATCTTAAAATGGCGCGAGAGATCTTTTACTTCAATAACATTCACGATGCGAAATAAATACATCGAGAATTGAATAACATGGTTTTGTTACAGGCGGTTTGAAATAGTTTTGCGCGATGTCTAAAAAGGCCGATGGGCTAATCCCCTACTTCATTCTTGGAGTTCTTGCTTTCATTTGGGGAAGTTCTTTTATTCTCATGAAGATTGGACTGCAAAATCTTGCGCCTGTCGAGCTTGCTAGTTTGAGGGTGGCCATTGCAGGATTGTCCCTATCTCCGTTCGCCCTGCGCGCCATGCACAAACATCGAGCGAAGTGGAAAGCACTCATTGGGGTTGGCTTACTTGGAAATTTATTGCCCGCCATTTTATTCGCGAATGCCCAAACGGTAATTGATTCAAGTCTTTCGGGAATGTTGAATTCTCTAACTGCGGTTTTTACTCTGCTTTTTGGGGTTTGGTTTTTCGGCATTGTAGCCAGTCGGCGAAAATGGTTGGGTGTGTTGATTGCGCTTTTAGGCTCCAGTCTTCTTTTTGCAGAAGATTTGATGAGTTCGGATCTTGGACAAATACAATACGGCGGCCTTGTGCTTTTGGCAACTTGTTGTTATGGTATGAGCGTAAATGTCATTCGAAATTATCTCAGCGGGGTTCGTTCTATAGAAGTGGCTGCACTCTCCCTTTTGCCAGTTTCAATTATTTCTCTCGTCATATACTTATATGTAGGTGACTTTGACGTGCTTTCGAGCCTCGAGGGGCAACAATCAATTGGGGCTGTTGTGCTTTTGGCCATTTCAGGAACCGCTTTTGCAAGCGTGTTGTTTTTCTATTTGGTGTCGAAAACGTCGGCGCTATTTGCTTCTATGGTAACTTACCTCATCCCTCTGGTGGCAATTGTATGGGGGCTTTTTGTAGGGGAAGAAATTCAGGCATTTGAGCTTGCGGGAATGACTGTTATTTTTCTAGGTATTCTTCAGATTCGGAGATAAAAGGAAAATGCGCAAAGAGCTTTGGCTGGTATTGTTTATATGTCTATTTTTGCAGCCCTTTTTTAACGACCAGATATAATATTCAGGTACATGTATGCAATTGTAGAAATAGCAGGGCATCAATATAAAGTTGAGAAAGACCAACAGGTTTTCGTTGACCGATTGGAAGACAAAGAAGGTTCTAAAGTGACCTTTGATAAAGTACTTTTGATTGACGACAACGGGAAGGTAAATGTTGGCGCCCCGGCTATCAGTGGAGCTGCTGTAACAGTAAAAGTTGTTCAGCACCTCAAAGGCGACAAAGTGATCGTCTTTAAAAAGAAACGAAGAAAAGGCTACCAGAAGAAAAATGGTTTCCGTCATTACTTAAGCGAAATTCAAATTGAGAATATCGCAGCAAGTGGTGCCACGAAATCTGCTCCAAAGGCGGCGGCTAAAGCAGCACCAGAGGCTAGCTCTGAGGTGAAAGCTGAAGCCCCAAAAGCCAAGGCAGCTCCAAAGGCAGCGGCTAAGAAAGCAGATGCTCCAAAAGCTGAAGCTAAGAAGCCAGCAGCTAAAAAGGCAGCAGCGCCAAAAGCTGAAGCTAAGAAGCCAGCAGCTAAAAAGGCAGCAGCGCCAAAAGCTGAAGCTAAGAAACCAGCGGCCAAAAAGCCAGCTGCTAAGAAAGCAAGTACAACCAAAAAGTCTGACGACAAGAAATAATTCCTAAGCCATGGCACACAAAAAAGGAGTCGGTAGTTCCAAGAACGGACGGGAGTCGGAAAGTAAACGACTCGGTATTAAAGTTAGTGGTGGCGCAATCGCTATTGCTGGTAACATCATCGTTCGACAACGAGGAACCAAACATCATCCTGGTGAAAACGTAGGTATTGGTAAAGACCACACCCTATTCGCACTGATTGATGGTACAGTTCAGTTTCGAAAGAAAAAAGACAACAAATCATACGTCTCAATTCTTCCTCCTGAAGGAGCTTGAGTTGACCTCAAATGAGATAATTAAATCCCGACATTTGTGCGGGATTTTTTGTTTGTAATAACATGCTTGATCTACCATATTTAAGAGAGAAAAAAGAAGATGCCATCAAGGCCTTGAGTAAGCGTGGTATTGATGCCAATGCTTTAGTTGAAGGTGTCTTGTCAATCGATTCAGAAAGAAGAACTCTCTTAGCTGACTTAGAAAGTTCCAAGTACGAAATGAATCAGGCTTCAAAAGAAATTGGGGCGGCATTCCAATCTGGAAACAAAGAAAAAGCGCAAGAGTTAAAAGAACGCACGAAAGTCCTTAAGGAGATTATTAAAAAGGGTGATGGGGCGTTGAGTGAAGTTGAAGGTCGCTTGCACGATCAACTTGTTCTAATACCCAACACTCCCCACTCAAGTGTTCCTGTAGGAAACTCGGAAGCAGAAAATGAAGAGCTTAAGAGAGTTGGTGATTTGCCCAAGCTTCATGAAGGCGCCAAACCACACTGGGAACTAGCAAGTGAGTATAAGCTCATCGATTTTGAATTGGGAGTAAAGATCACGGGAGCTGGTTTTCCTGTGTACAAGAACAAAGGAGCTCGACTTCAAAGAGCCTTGATTAACTTTTTCTTGGATGAAGCTCGGCATGCTGGCTACGAGGAAGTGATGCCGCCGCACCTGGTGAATGCTGAATCGGCTTTTGCAACAGGGCAACTTCCCGACAAAGACGGACAGATGTACCATACAGAGTTGGATCACTTGTACTTAATTCCAACCGCCGAAGTTCCAGTCACCAACATTTACAGAGATGTGATTTTGGAAGAGTCTGAATTACCGCAAAAATTAACGGCCTACACTCCTTGCTTCCGAAGAGAAGCAGGCTCTTATGGGAAAGACGTGCGTGGCTTGAATCGTTTGCATCAATTCGATAAAGTAGAAGTGGTTCAGGTAGTTGACCCAAAAAACAGCTACGATGTTCTTGATGAAATGGTGGCTCATGTGGCTTCCATTCTTGATAAATTGGAGCTGCCCTACCGCATCCTGCGATTGTGCTCTGGCGATCTAAGCTTCACATCTGCACTCACCTTTGATTTTGAGGTGTACTCGGCAGCGCAAGAAAGATGGTTGGAAGTAAGCTCAGTTTCAAACTTCGAGAGCTACCAAGCCAACCGCTTGAAGTTGCGTTATCGTAATGAACATGGTAAGCCCGCTTTGGCGCATACACTAAACGGCAGTGCCTTGGCGTTACCAAGAATTCTTGCATCCATTCTAGAAAATTACCAAACCGAGACAGGCATTGAAATTCCTAAATGTTTGATTCCTTATACCGGATTTGAAAAAATTGAAGCATGATTGATATGAAGTATTTGGTTCTGATTCTAAGTGTTTTTATGATCTCGTGTGGTCCGTCGGCCGACGAGAAATCGGAGCAACTTATGGACAGTCTTTCAGTCGTTGTTGCGAAAAGCAAGATGTCTCTTGACTCTGTGAACATTGCAAAAATTGAGAGCATAGGTGACACCATTGCCTACGACCGCGACCTTTTAGGTCTTACTGTTATAGATACTCTTCCAAGAGAAAATGCAATAGCTGTTGGACAATACCTCGACATGGATCGTTCTGTGGGGCAATTCCTTCGTGCGTATGAGGAAGTTATGAGCGAAATTGCTTACAGCCAGACCCAAGTGAAGAATCTGAAGAATGACTTACGTTCGGAGATGGTTCCCGATTCGATGAAAATGATCTTTGTTCAGTCTGAAAGGGAAGCGATTGGCAGCCTTCTTGAATCGAGTAAGAACATTAGAGAATGGGAGGAAACCTTGAACATTCAATTTGAAAGTTACCGCCCTAAAGCTTTGGTGGTGCTTCAAAATTTGGAGCCTTCCTTGCAAGAAAAGAAAGAATGAAATTAACCCTTGCTATCCTATTATGCCTTTTGCCTTCCATCTTTCAGGCTCAGGTAACGGATGAGCAACTAGCATCTCATTATTACCAAGAAGGAGATTTCGAGAAGGCTTCTTTGTATTACAAGCGTTTGTTTGAAACGCAGCCAAGCACTAGTTACTACCAGTTTTACCTCAATTGCCTCTACGAATTGGAACAATTGAAAGAGGTAAAGGACATCATTAAAAAACAAATCCGAGTTTTTCCCCGTGAGCAGAAGTATTACGTGGACTTGGGTTCTTACTATCGAAAAGTAGGTGACGACAAGCGGGCAGAAAAAGTGTTCGATGATTTGATCAACGATATGGAACCACGTTTCAACGAGATTCAAAGTACTTCAAAAGCCTTTCAAACTATAGGTGAATCCCAGTTTGCGCTAAAAACATTGCAAAAGGGACGGAAGATTCTTCCTGCCTATCCTTTCAACATCGAAATCGCTTCCATCTACGGAGAGCTCGGGAATACCTCGGCCATGATTGACGAGCTTATATCCCTCGTCGAATTGAGTCCAAACTATTTACAGACCGTGCAAAATGCTTTGGGGCGAAACATTTCATTGGACAACGCAGATGAACGGAACCTCTTGAAGGCGGAATTGTACAAGAAGATTCAGCAGCGACCGAACGAGGATATTTATGTGGAGCTTTTAACTTGGGTATTGATTCAGGAAGGAAATTTTGAAGCGGTATATCGTCAGGCTGTAGCCCTTGACAAGAGGAAAAAGGAAAATGGATATCGCTTAATGGAATTGGCTAGCCTAGCTTCAAAGAGCAAGAATTTCCCCATCGCTATGAAGTCCTTAGAATACGTAGTTCAGAAAGGGGAGGGAAGTCAAATGTACGTAGCTGCCAAAATGGAGCTAATGGACGTTCTGTACGAAAAAGTTAAGGCAGATCCTGAGTCCGGTTTGGATGAAGCAAAGAAACTTGAGTTGCGTTATCTGGATCTCTTGGAAGAACTTGGTTATCGCAAGAACACGCTCCTACTACAAATTCAGCTTGCCGAAGTGCAGGCCTTTTATTTGAATCAAAATGCAAAGGCAAAAGAAACTCTAGAAGCTGCATTGGAAACCCCGGGAGCATCTCCAAGTCAGATGGCGGAGGTAAAGCTTCTTCTTGCCGACATCCTGATATTGGATGGTCAAGAATGGGATGCATCCCTGCTCTATATGCAAGTTGAAAAAGACTTTAAGTACGACCGGCTTGGTGAAATGGCAAAGTTTAAGAATGCGAAAATTTACTACTTCAAAGGGGAGTTTGAGCTCGCTCGAGCTATGTTGGATGTCTTGAAAGGAAGTACGTCGAAACTGATTTCAAATGATGCTATGGAGCTCTCATTGCTCATCACCGACAATACTTTAATCGATACGACCGTCGAGCCTTTGCAAATGTTTGCTCGTGCCGACCTACTTGTGGCGCAACAACATTTGGACGAGGCCCTAGCTGTGTTGGATAGTTTAAACGCAAAGTTTAAGTATCATGCCTTGAGCGATGAGATCTTGCTCAGAAGGGCGAACATTGCTTTTTCTCAAGCAGATTTTGAGAAGTGCGAAGCCTATCTCATTGAATTGATAGAGCAATTCCCACTTGATATCCTCGCGGACAATGCTGCATATCAGTTGGCTCAGCTGTATGACTACAATCTAAAGCTTCCTGAAAAGGCCATGGAATATTATAAATTGATCATCACAGAATTTAAGGACAGCTTGTTTGTGGTAGAAGCGCGCAAACGATTCCGAGCCTTGCGTGGAGATCAAATCAATTAAGTGCAGATGATTGTATACAACGTTACACTCAAAGCTGAGACAGATATTGCGGAGGAGTGGTTGAAGTGGATGCAGGAAGTTCATATTCCTGAAGTAATGGCTACGGCATGTTTTCTTCGCTACCGATTGTTTCACCTCAGACTTGAGGAACAGGATGGCATAAGTTTTTGCGTGCAATACGAGGCTGAAGCAGACGCCAATCTGCACGACTATTTCGAGAATTTCGCTCCAGAAATGCAACAGAAACATCACGACAAATACGGCGAGCGCGTAGTTGCTTTTCGAACGCTACTTGAGCACATTGGTTAGACCTAAAAAACATTTGGGTCAGCATTTTTTGCGCGACCTCAGCATTGCCGAAAGAACCGCTGAAGCTGTTCAATTCAGAAATTCCATTTTAGAGATTGGGCCTGGAACCGGAGTGCTCACACGTTATTTGCTCGATCGCACCGAAGATCTGCGCGCTGTTGAATTGGATGCTGAATCGGTTGACTATTTGCTTGGTGAAGGACTCCTCAACCAGAATCAGATCATCCAAGCTGATTTTCTTCGCCTAAATCTTGAGCCGCTTTTTAGTCAAGAGTTTTCCTTGGTGGGAAACTTCCCATACAACATCAGTTCGCAGATTCTATTCAAAGTATTGGAGAATAGGCCTCGCATTCCAGAATGTGTTGGGATGTTTCAAAAGGAAGTTGCCGAGCGTGTGTGCTCTGAGCCTGGAAGCAAAGCCTTCGGCATTCTGAGTGTGTTATGTCAAACCTATTATCGGTGCAGCTATCTGTTTACAATCGAGCCAGAGAGTTTCTTTCCACCACCTCGTGTGAAATCTGCTGTGATTCGCCTTGAGAGAATCGAAAACCTAGAACTTCCCTGCACCGAAAAAGCACTTTTCCGGGTTGTGAAGTTGGCCTTCAATCAACGCAGGAAAATGTTGAGCAATTCCCTTAAATCCTTGGGTTTTGAACTTCCAGAAGATTTGAAAGATCTACGGCCTGAGCAACTTCAAGTCTCAGACTTTTGGCGTCTGGCGAACTTGGCATCCTAGATCTTTTAGAAGCTTATTTTACCCGCCTTGTTGACTAGTCGTGAAAAGCTACTTTTGTAGCCCCAGCGAATATGAGCATGGAATCCACATTCACAAAAGAAATCATTCAAGACATCCGGGATCTCCTGGAGAGCAAACAAGAAGACAAGCTTCTTGAGCGCATTGGCCCAATTCACGCGGCCGACCTTGCCATGGTTGTGAATGAGCTCAGCATTGAAGAGGCAAAGCTGCTTTTCGAATTTGTGGATGCCGTTAAGGCTTCGGAGATTCTGGTGAATATGGATGAAGACGACCGAGACGAATTGGTCGAATCTTTCACAGCCCATGAACTCGCGAGTTATTTCATCGAGAACCTCGAATCGGATGATGCTGCGGATGTGCTTGGGGTTTTAAGCGATGAAAAGACTGAAGAGGTCATCTCTCACCTCGACGATGTTGATCACGCGAGCGACATCGTTGACTTGCTCCAGTACAAAGAAGGAACTGCGGGTTCCATCATGGCCAAGGAACTTGTGAAAGTTCAAGAAAATTGGACTGTGTCTACTACAGTGCGTGAGATGCGCAAGCAAGCTGAGAATGTAGAGAACATCTATACCATTTACGTCACCGATGAGAACGATCTTTTGTTGGGTCGCTTGTCCTTGAGAAGGTTGTTGAATACGGCAGTGAAGACTCAAATATCCGACATCTATAAACCAGGCCTAGAGGTTGTGAAAACCTATACGGATGTTGAGACGGTGGCGAATAAGATGAAGAAGTACGATTTCGTTGCGATGCCCGTAGTTGATGAAATCGGACGATTGGTTGGAAGAATCACCATCGATGATGTGGTAGACGTTATTACTGAAGAAGCTGAAAAGGATTATCAGTTGGCTTCAGGTATCTCGCAGAACGTCGATTATTCCGACAACGTTTGGATGCTTACTCGTGCACGTTTGCCGTGGTTGCTTCTGGGGCTTCTTGGCGGAATATTCGGTGCACAAATCATCGGACTTTACGAAGCTGACCTTAGACTGTATCCAGAAATGGCCTTTTTCATTCCGCTGATTGCGGCCATGGGCGGAAATGTAGGTGTTCAGTCCTCTGCAATTATTGTTCAGGGTTTGGCGAGTGAGTCCTTTTTGAGTTTGGAAATTTTCCCAAAGCTGAAGAAAGAATTTATGGTGGCTTTGGTGAATGGCTTGGTTTGTTCCATCATCATTCTTGGCTACAATCTCATCTTCAGTGAATCTATGAACATGAGCATAACCGTTAGCATTGCTCTACTTTGTGTCATTCTCTTTGCGGGTTTGTTCGGAACCTTCATTCCACTTGTTTTAAACAAGTACAAAATTGACCCTGCCTTAGCTACGGGTCCTTTCATCACAACCGTGAATGACATTCTAGGTCTATTGATCTACTTCGCGATCGGTAGAATGATGTACGCTTAAGTCCTTCTGCAGCCCTTATCCTTCGCCTGATTAACAGCATTTAACTGCCGTTCAATACCCGAAAGGCAATTCCTGGGTTTTTCTTCAAATATTAAAGCCAATTGTAATGAAGACAAATTCCCAAGCCAGCTTTTTTGAGCGAAATGCAGTCACCCTAAAAATTATTTCAATCGCCATTTTGGCGCTGATATTATTGATTCCAAATTCGATGGTTCAGTCGGTCATTCACGAACGCGAGAACCGAAGGCAGGAAGCCATTGAAGATATTTCAGCCAAATGGGGTCTACAGCAAACAGTAACAGGACCCGTCCTAAATATCCCGTACTATAAGGAATATCGAAATTCAAACGATAAGCTCGTAAAGAGCAAGCAGTACTTTCATATTCTCCCTTCCGAGCTCGACATCTCTGGGCAAGTAAGTCCAGAAGAGCGACATCGCAGCATTTATGAAGCCGTCGTTTATTCTTCTGACTTGAACATCAAAGGTCAATTTCAAATTCCAGAGTCTGCCGATTTCCCGCAAGACAACGTGACCATCCTTTGGGCTGAAGCATACCTCAGCATCGGACTCAGTGATATCCGAGGATTGAAAGATGAAGTGATTGTTGATTGGTCGCGAGAAAAGCGCGTTTTTGAGGCAGGTGTTCCCGACACTGATTTGTTCAACTCAGGTCTTCATGCGAAAACCCCTTTGCTTGAAGATAGTTTAGGTCTAGGTCGAAAGCATTCCTTCGACATGAATCTCAGATTCAATGGCAGCAGCAAGCTGCATTTTACGCCAATTGGAAAAAGCACTACCGTTCAACTTAAGTCGCCATGGCCAAACCCAAGTTTTGATGGGGCTTACATTCCCGATGCCAATTCGGTTTCAGATAGCGGCTTCGATGCTCATTGGAAGGTTCTTCACCTCAACCGAAATTACCCACAGTGGTGGAGCAACTCAAAGCACTCCGTTCGCGAATCGGCATTCGGTGTTTCTATGTTGCTGCCCGTCGATGTGTATCAGAAGTCAATTCGCTCGTCGAAATATGCCATTCTGTTTATTGGCGTAACCTTCTTGCTCTTTTTCTTCATCGAAATTCTAAACAAGAAACTCGTTCACCCGATTCAGTACACCTTAGTTGGAATTGCCTTGGTCGTGTTTTACAGCCTGCTCATTTCGCTCTCTGAACACATCAATTTTGACCTAGCCTATCTCATTGCGTCGCTGGCAGTGGTATTGCAAATTAGCTTGTACAGTTTGAGCATATTGAAGCAGAAGAAGCTCAGCGCCATCATAGGGTCGGTGCTCGGACTTCTGTATTTCTACATCTACATTTTATTGCAATTGCAAGGCTATGCCTTACTCATGGGCAGTGTTGGATTGTTCATCCTCGTGGCCTTTACGATGTATCTGTCGCGAAATGTGAACTGGCATGAGTTGGGGCAGAAAAAGGGTGAAGGCAAACCGATGGAAGAGGGCTTGGATGTATAAGGCTTTAGTCTCTGGACTGGGTTGACAATAGTAAATAGGAACTCAAGAACCTCAGCAAGTTGTTGAAGCTGGGTTCCTATTTATTATTACTTCATCAACTCCACTTGAGCACCTTGCATGGACCCGTCTTCAAACTCAATCTGAAGGCTATAGAGACCTGAAGGTAGACTCCCCTCTAAACTAGCTTCAATCAGTCCATTTCCTATAGTTTGCCACTTAAGTTGAATTCTTTTCGAACTCAAATCAAAGGCTTGAATGTTTCGAATACTTTGAGTTCCGACTTGAATTTTGAAGGACCCTACTGTTGGGTTGGGGAAGACAAGTACTTTATTCAATTCCTGCTGCGGTTCAATTCCAACGGCATTTTTAGAAACGTAGCGAAAAACAACCATGTTTTGTTCACGTGAAGTAATATTCACACTGGTGTCTCCGAACGCAAAATCCGATTGGTACTTGCCAACCATATAACATATATCTCCATGGCTGGTCATATCGAAACCGTAACCATTCGGCGACAAAGCAGTAGTAGGGGTCAAGTACTCAAATTCTCCAGCTCCATTCAAGTGGGCGAAAAAATCCTCGCCCTCTAATATGCTGGTACTTTCATGTGTCATATCTCGAATTGCGATTCCACGAACAAAGACTCCTCCATTCGCAGCTGGTGCTTCAAAAGCATCATAAGAACGTACATTTCTGAATGCAAAATGCCACATTACCTTCATATCGCTGTCGAGCTTAATGATAAATCGAATGCTCGTATATCTAGTCGTTGTTTCCAATTCTTGACCGAACCAGTCCAAACTATAACCTTTTGCATTTCCATAAGCAATATATCCACCATCCTCACTACGTGCAAAATTGTGGATCACGCCTGTATCACCGATTGAAAACTCAGTTACTTTTTTACTGTTAAGGTTGTAGCTCATGAGAGACATTCGTTGCGGGCCGGCAGTGAAAGTGAACAGGCTATCGAACAAAACCAAATAATCCGTGTTTGTTTGAACGCCTCCAGCGCAGCGCATAATTGGGCCTTCACGAAATTGGGGATTGTGGGCCGTGTTTTCAAATGGGTAACCGACCTCGATTCCCGAAACTTCATTGTAAAGTGAGTCGTACCAGACGTGCGCTACGCTCTCTTTCGATGTATCCGGATCTATGTTCTTTAAAATCACATCCCCAAAGGGACGTGGATATTGATATCCAATCGAGGTCAAGTTTTGCTTGAGATCATCGCTGCCTGAAAAAAGTGGAATGTATTGGTTTGCTGCTCTTTGCACAATTTGATCATCCTTGTCAATAAATAGGTGCCACAGGCCCCATTCATAAGGAAAGTTTTGACCAAAATGAACACCTGAATCTAGTCTGGTCTCTATAACAAGATCTTTGGAAGTATTGTCCTCGATGAAGAGATGACTCCCCTCAGCATGTCTCAGTTCGAATGTGCGCATGTTCTGATAGTTGAGATCAGTCCGAATCAAAAGACCTTCCCGCCCTGATTGGGTTTGGAAATTGAGATTCCCAAATTTTAAAATACCACCATATCCCAGGGCCATTGAGAAAACACCTTCGTTCACCGAGAGCCCGAGCAAATCAATCTGATTTAAATTGACATCGTAATGTCCCAGTATTTCAGTTTTCTGAGCTAGACTCTGGAATACGCCTAGAATGAAAAGGAGCGTTATGCAAATCCTACCAATTCGCATCTCTGCAATCAATTTGGTTGCTGGGTTGATCATAAGCTTGAAGGTTAGTATTGATTTCTTGAATATCGCTATGGCTTAGCGAAACGTATTTAAAGTCATGCTCATCTCTTAAATCCTCGTTAGAGAAAGCGAAGGTAAATGCCTGGGGAGCGGTGCAATTTTCAAAGGTTCCGTTTGATGAGAGGTTCAAGGCGCTGAGCTCATAGCGAGAATCATTTGGGCCATTTATGTACCCTGCTAATACATAGTTTGCCGTATGCCCATAATCCAACATTTTTGGAGTAAAGGAGCCAGGAATTGATGCCCCGTAAAAAGGGCCATGGGGGGCGCTAAAAAAAGCAGTTACCCCCAAATTTGGACTCGGTTCAGCGTAAAGGTGTGAAAAATCAATGATGGGGGCATTCAATCCAAACTTGCCAAGCCATATGGGAGAATTGCTCAGGTATGACCCAAAATTAGCCGTGAAAAAGTAACCTCCAACCACTACTCGATCAGATGTTGCTGTGGTACGAAGAAAAGAGAAAGGAGTGGCCGACGCCATGCTTGCGTTTGTAATGCCGTAAGTCCAAATTCTGTTGGGCACAGGTGTTCCTCCGCCTGAGTAGTCCAAATGAGTTAATGCCGGACCGTAATTTTCAGTTGCTGCGCTCAGCAAATATATTTTACTCAAATCGTTATCCCAAATGGCATCTACACCCAGCTCTCTGTTTCCTGTCCCTGGCCCTCTATAGTTTTAGCCACCAAAAGATGAATTTGAAATAACGCCACCATTATTGAAAGTGATGGCAAGTACACCTTGATCTTTGTTCGCATAATCGACTCCTCCTGAACGCCACAATGAAGAAATATTTATAGAACCTGTGGCGAAAAATTCATTCTGGCCTAATTCTACGATCTTCTCAGCCATGTCATAATCTTCAAGCGTGTCATGACCTGGCCATCCCATGTTTTTCAATGGGACTAGAGGCACAGTGATATTTGTCCAAACCGTATTGTATACACCTCCCCAAAGCGGACTTAGGTTTTGATCTAGTTTGAGTATGAGGCCTATTGAAATTGTGCTGCTCAATAAATTACGGAAAACCGGACTATGCAAATCAGTAACCTAACCTCCAATTGCGTAGCCACCGGTAATTGGTGTTTGCCCAATATAATTTCCAACTTGATGCAAGCCCGGCAGGTAAATATAATTTTGGGATGTTACTTGAGATACCAGTTCCATTTGATGAACTATTGAGCCATCAGCACCATTAAGTTCTAAGACATAAAGGCGATCAAGGCCTTGAGTGTTGGTAAAGGTACCGGTGATAACAACGTTTTTTAAACCATCGCTTGATGAGTGGTAGCTTAAACAGGAGCCAAGCCCATGATTTACTGTGGCGGTGGTATACTTTTTTTCCCAAACTGGATTTCCATTTTTGTTAAGCCTTTTAACGCTAACGTATACTCCAGAGCTATTAGGCAAGTCATATTGAGTTCCTGTGACGTAATAATGCTCTGAACCATCGTCGATGTTCAATATCGAGTAGTTATTTCGATCCAAATCGTCGTCAACATACTTTGTGTGTTGAAATTGGCTGAAGGCATTCAAACTTGTCAGGCAATACAAGAGGAAAAAAATGAAGAGTGATTTCATAGATCAAGTCTTTTAGTAGAGGAGAAGAGAATACAAATGGTTTTTACATGTTGCGATTTCATTGTCCTTTGCACTCTTTACATAAATTCTGGCGTTCAATATAAGGCGCTGACTTAGAATAAAATATTCCTCTAAGGAATATTCGACAATAGTTTTCAATGTTTTGAACTGTTCAATAGGTTGCTATTTTTTCAATATACTTAGAAATTGAAGGAAACTCGGCCTAAACAGTTGTGAAAGAAAACGTGTTGGGTGCAAGTCACGTGAGGGAGTATCATTTTAGTTAATATTGCAACCGTTTCTTTTTGACCATGGACGAAGACTTTGAATTGGATGATTTTTTGGGCCACAAGTTGGGCGTGACCTACTTGTCGCTTGTCAATCTGTTTCAGAAAAAGTTGAGCGAAAGTGGCATTGGAATTACAGTAGAGCAAGCCAAAGTTCTAAACTACCTGCATCACAAGCCAGGCTGCAATCAAAACGACCTCTGCTGCGCATTGCGCAAGGATAAGCCCGCGATCAGTAGAACCATTGAAGGCTTGGAGAAAGTCTACCTCATTTTTCGAAAAGAGGACGAAGAGGATAGAAGAAATAAGAGGCTATTTCTCACCGAAGATGGGGAAGTGAAGTACAACGAACTTGCTCCGATTCGCGCACACTTTTTTGATATGATCCATTCATCATTGAGTGAAGAGGAGTTGAGCCAGACGAGAAAAACACTGCAAATCCTTTGGGATGCCATGCAGGAAGAACATAAAAAGTACAGCTAATGCTAGCGAGAAGAATCACCATAGTTTTAGGTGCGGTCGTTTTAATTGGAGGCTACGTTCTCATGAACGTTTTGGCCGGAATGAAGGAGGAGCCGAAAAAGATGCCCGAAATTGACAAGACACCCAATGTGTTTTGGTCGGTCGTGAAAAACGATACTATTCAAAATTCGATTGCCATTACCGGTCGCGTTTTCTCTAGAAGGAAAATTCAAGTTCTTTCTGAAGTTCAAGGGATCTATCGTCCAGGAACGAAGGAGTTTAAAGATGGAGTGAGCTTTTCGAAATCTGAGCTAATGTTGTCGCTTGAGCCGGGGGAGATGAAAATGAATCTCTACGCTCAAAAAAGCTCCTTTTTGAATGCGATCAGTCAAGTACTGCCGGATTTAGAAATTGATTTTCCTGAACAAGCTTCGAAATGGGAAGACTATGTGCTTGCTTTCGAAATGGAAAAGAGTCTACCAGAACTTCCAAAAGTGAAAGAGAACAAACTCCAACTATTTCTTACCTCACGAAACATTTACTCGGCCTATTACAACTTGAGGGCGCAAGAAATCACTCTTTCGAAGTATCAGATTACGGCTCCCTTCGATGGGGTGGTAACCATGAGTAATGTGAATCCGGGCACCCTCGTGCGTCCAGGTCAAATATTGGGAGAGTTTTCCGACCCAACAGATTTTGAACTCGATGCAGCAATATCAGCCAAGGATGCTCAATTTGTTCGAGTTGGGGATGAGGTCAATTTAACCGATCAAGCCAGCAAGAAGGTGATTAAAGGAAAAGTGGTGCGTTTGGGAAGTCAAATGGATGTTGAAACCCAAAGCATCAAGGTATACATTGGCATTCGCTCTTCCGACTTGAGCGATGGCTCCTACTTAGGAGGCGCAATTCGAGGGCGTGATTTGGAGAATGTTTTACAAGTTGATCGAAACATTCTTGACAATGGCCGCATCTTCTTGATCGAAGAGGAGCAGCTTGTGCCAACTGAGGCAAATGTTCTTCGATACACCGAAACGAGGGCAATTATATCTGGGCTCAAGGATGGAGATAAATTTTTGAACCAGAGTCTCAATGGTGCTTACAACGGCATGAAAGTTAGACTTGTGAAGTAGCCATGAGGAGACTGATCGAATACTTCGTTAAATACCCAGTTTCCGGAAACGTGCTGATGGTAATGATTGTGATTTTCGGTCTCTTCAGTCTTTTTGGGCTTAAATCGACTTTTTTCCCTGAAACTGAGAGTCGCATCATTACAGTTCAAACCATTTACCCAGGAGCCTCTCCTGAAGAAATAGAGAATGGAATTGTCATAAAGATTGAGGACAACCTCAAGGGATTGACAGGAGTGGAAAGGGTTTCTTCCGTGTCGTCGGAGAATACCGCGAACATAACAGTCGAGGTTTTCAAAGGATATAAGACCGACGTTGTGCTTCAGGATGTGAAGAACGCGGTGGATCAAATCAATTCTTTTCCTATTGGAATGGAGCCTCCAATCATCTTCAAACAGGAGGGAAGAACCTTTGCTTATTCCTTCGCGATTACGGGAGATGTAGATTTAAAAACGCTCAAACGTTTTTCCAGAAAAGCGGAAGATGAACTCCGTCAGGTGGAAGGACTGACTAAAGTTGAGCTTTCGGGCTTCCCCTCTGAAGAGGTTGTTGTTTCGGTTCAAGAAGAGAAAATGCGTGCCCTGAACATAAGTTTCAATGAGGTGGCGCAGGCGGTGCGACGAAGCAATATTGAAACCACCGGTGGAACCATAAAAACTGAGAAAGAAGAGCTTCTCATTCGAGCCAACACCAAACAATACTATGCCGACGGGATGCAGGACATTGTTGTGAAGGCGAGTCCGGATGGAAAAATCATTCATTTGAAGGATGTGGCCCTTGTTGAAGATCGATGGTCAGAATCCCCGAACCGATCTTATATAAATGGTAAACCTGCCGTAATCGTTACACTCAACTACATGCTGGGTGAAGACATCATGCTCATTGCGGATGCAGGAAAAGAATATGTAGCAAAGTTCAACGAAGACAACAGCGTGATTAGAGCCGTTGAAGTTCGGGATGGAACAAAGAGTCTTACCCAGCGCATCGACCTGCTCACCAAGAACGGCTTGATTGGTTTCCTTCTAGTGCTGCTCTTTTTATCGCTCTTTCTAAATGTGCGAATGGCCTTCTGGGTTGCCATCTCCATCCCAATCTCCTTTGCGGGAATGTTCATTTTGGCCCTCTACTTCGGACTCACAATCAATGTAATGTCCCTGTTCGGAATGATCCTCGTCATTGGGATTTTGGTCGACGATGGAATCGTAATTGGGGAGAACATCTACCAGCAATTCGAAAAGGGTGAGAAGCCCTTGGAGGCAGCTATTAAAGGGACAATGCAAGTTCTGCCTGCAGTAGGCTCAGCTATTTTAACCACCATCATCGCCTTCTCTACCTTCTTTTTTATGGATGGTCGCCTTGGTGATTTCGCGCCCGCGCTGGCCTTTGTGACGATTGCCACTCTGCTCTTCTCATTAATTGAAGGGGCTTTCATACTGCCTGGTCACCTGGCGCACTCGAAAGCGCTGCACGAAAAAGGAAAAAAGAACAAAGTTGAACAGGCAACGAGCAACCTGATGAACTGGATGAGGTCGAAGCTCTACGCCCCATTGTTGCGCTTCTCTTTGAAAAATAAAATGCTCGCGGTGGCCGTCTTCATCTTCTTCTTTATGTTGACCATTGGTGGAATTCGTGGAGGATTGATTAAGCTCACCTTCTTCCCATTCATTGAACAAGACAACGTTCAAGTCAGCGTTGAGATGCCTCCAGGCACAAGAGACCGACTTACGCAAGATGTGTTGGATGAGATTGAGGTTGCTGCTTGGAACGTCAATGCCGGAATGAAAGCGAATCGCCTCGACAGCTTAGATGTCATCACAAGCATTCAGAAAACGGTGGGCCCTGGTACAAATCAAGGAAGTCTGTCCATTCGATTGCTCGACAGTGAAACGCGCAATGTGCGATCGTTTTTCATCGCCAATGCCATACGCGACTCTGCCGGGCCATTTTATGAAGCTCAAAACATCTCCTACGGAGGAGGCCAGCCTTTCGGGAAGCCAATGTCGGTTTCACTTCTTGGAAACAATCTTCAAGAATTGCAAGATGGAAAAGATGAGCTCAAGGATGACCTTCTACGTCTGTCATCTTTAGCCGATGTGGTCGACAACGATAAAAAAGGAATTAAAGAGATCAAAATGGAGTTGAAGCCCAAGGCGTATTTATTGGGACTCAACCTACAAGAGGTCGTTGCTCAAGTGCGACAAGGATTCTTTGGCTTCGAGGTTCAGCGTTTGCAACGTGGAATTGATGAAGTGAAGATTTGGGTGAGATATGAGGAGGAAGATCGTTCCTCCTTGGGCAAACTCGAAGACATGCGCATTCGCACTCAAGATGGAAAGAGCATTCCCCTTCGTGAAATAGCCAGCTTCGAAATGGAACGGGGAATGTTGGCCATAAATCACCTTGATGGGAAACGTGAATTTCGAATTGAATCCGACTTGTCGAATCCCGGTGAGAGTGCACCAGCCATTATGGCGGAAATCGAAGCCGGTAAATTGGCGGAAATTCTTGCTAAATACCCGACTCTAACCTACAGCTTTGAAGGTCAGAGCAAGCAATCTGAAAAAACAGCCCGCTCGGGCAAAAAGGTTCTTCCGATCATTCTCATCCTCATGTTGGCCGTGATTACATTAACATTCCGCTCATTTGGGCAAGCGATTATTGTTTTTCTGATGGTTCCCTTCGGATTCATTGGAGTGGGATGGGGGCATTGGATTCACGATGCGCAAATCTCTTTGCTCTCTGCTTTTGGGGTGATCGCCTTGATTGGAATCATGGTGAACGATTCGCTTGTATTGGTTACAAAATTCAATGGATTTCTAAAAGAGGGTGAAGGGGTATACGATGCTATGTACAAGGCAGGATTGTCGCGTTTTAGAGCCATTGTCCTAACCTCCGTTACCACCATTGCTGGTTTGGCGCCACTTATTTTAGAGAAAAGCTTTCAAGCACAATTTTTAGTTCCAATGGCGATTGCCGTCGCATATGGTTTGGCCATTGCGACCTTCACTACTTTAATCTTGCTTCCTGTATGCCTTTTGGCTTGGAACGACGCAAAAGTTTTCACTCGAGGTGTTTGGAATGGCCGTCGGCCAAGTCCGGAAGATGTTGAACCTGCAGTTGCAGAAAAAAGGATGGAAGATGAATACAGCTAGAGTCCTATTCCTTCTTGCAGCCTTAACCAGCTCGGGGTTCCTTCAGGCTCAAACATTGACCTTGGAAGAGGCGATAAAGAAAAGTCTGAGTCAGAATCTGAACATTCAGCTTACTGAGCAAAGCGTGGCCATTGCTGAGGAACAAAACAGTATTGGGAATGCAGGCATGCTTCCCACAGTTGATTTAAATGCAGGGGGTAGTTACAGCAACAGCAATGCAGAGTTGACCATTTTGGGCTTGCCGGAACCTCTCAATGTTACTGGGGCACAAGCCACCGCTTTGAATACTTCCTTAAATCTGAACTATATTTTGTTCAATGGATTTGCTGCGCAGAGCACGTATAAGAAGTTTGGAATCGCCCTCGATCTAGCGAATACCCAAAAACGAATGGCAGTTGAAGGAACAATCCTTCAGGTCATTGGGAGCTACTTTCAAGTAGCAAGTCTTCAAAAAAACGATGCTGTGTTGGCGGAAAGCATTGCGATTTCAAAAGATCGTTTGGATAGAGCAAAGGTTCGCTACGACTATGGCGGAAACAAGGTAGATCTCCTCTCGGCGGAAGTTGATTATTCGCGCGACAGCATCAATTTTCTGAACAATAGAGTGGCCCTGTCGGCCGCACAAAAGGATTTGTCTTTCTTGATGGGCGACAAGGAGTTTTCGTCTTCGTATGAAGTTGATGAGGAAGTGGCATTTCTGGAAACCTTAGAGCTCGAAGAACTTTGGAAGATGGCTGAGGGCAACAATGCGGCCTATCAAAATGCGCAACAGGCAATTCTTCTTGCAGAGCAAGATGCTAAGCTGAGCAGATCGGGTGCTTTTCCAACGATTTCATTGAATTCGAGTTATTCCTTTTCTCAATCGGAGAATGAGGCAAGCCAGTTGCAAAAAGCTGTGAACAATGGCTTGTCGGCAGGATTGAGTTTAAATTACCGTCTGTACGGTGGAGGTCAGAGAAGAAGCCAATCCAAAATGGCCGCCATCAATTTAAAGTCTCAACTCATTCGAAAAGAAGAGCAAGAACGACTTCTTCGCAAAGATTTGGAAATTGCCTATTCCGAATACACCACCAAGTGGAAGGTGGTTGAGATGGAGGAGAAAAACATAACGACTGCTGAGCTCAACTTCCAGCGAAGTAAGGAGTTATTCAACCTTGGTAAGCTCACCAATACTCAATTTCGAGAAGCTCAGCTCAACCTCAGGCGGTCGAGAATTCTCCTAGCTCAGAGCAAGTATGAATTGAAAATTTCTGAGTCGAACCTGGTTCAATTGAGCGGAGGCTTACTCAGCAATTGATTCGATGATCTATGAAGGTCCTTCTTGTAGATGAGGTTCATGAAAATTTAGCCAAAAAGTTTGAAGGCTTAGGCTGGGTCTGCCAAGAAGCCTACGACTGGAGCCGGGAAGAAGTTCTTGAGCGGATTCATGAGTACGAGGGTATGATTATCCGCTCGAAGTTTAAGGTGACAGAAGATCTGATTCAGCGAGCGAGCAACTTAAAGTTCATCGGGCGCAGTGGTGCAGGAATGGAAAACATTGACTTGCTAGCTGCTCGGGAGCATAACATTCAATGTTTTAATAGTCCGGAAGGAAACAGAGATGCCGTTGGCGAGCACGCCCTTGGGATGTTGCTGCAGATGTTCAATCACCTTTCCAAGGCCGATGCTGAGGTTCGTGAGGGTATATGGAACCGTCCGGCAAACAGAGGAAATGAACTCGGTGAAAAGACGGTAGGCATTCTGGGCTATGGATTTATGGGAAGCTCTTTTGCTCAAAAGATTTCTGGTCTCTCCTGCGAAATCCTTGCCTACGACAAGTTCAAATCGGGTTTTGGAAATGAGCTCATTCAAGAGGTGAATCTGGAGGAGTTTAAAGAACGTACAGAAGTACTGAGCATCCATACAAATCTGACTCCTGAGACGCGTGGAATGGTGAACTACCACTTTCTAAAATCCTTTAAGAATCCACTCTATTTGGTCAACACTGCACGTGGACCGATAGTGCCGTTGGATGATTTAGCAGGAGCTTTGAAAGAAGGGATTGTTTTAGGCGCCTGTCTGGATGTGTTGGAAACTGAAGGTCAGAGTTTTGAGAAAATGCAAAGCAGTCCGGGATTGGAAGAATTATTAAAGTCGGATGCTGTTTTTTTCTCTCCACACGTAGCTGGCTGGACCCACGAGTCGAATTACAAAATGGCTTCAGTTCTGGCAGGCAAGATCATCAAGGCCTTTAGCTAGCGCAGAGCATGAATCATAAAGCTTTCTTCAAGTGATTCGCGAACTTCAAAATAGCTTACCTTCGCAGGCTTCAATTAATGGCTGAAGAAAGAGATAAAATACTGAATACATGGACATTACAAGAACATACGTCGACGAGTTGAATGCGCAGCTCACCATCAAGTTGGATCCAAAGGATTACCAAGAGCGTGTTGGGACCATTTTAAGCGACTACAGAAAGAAAATGAATATGCCCGGTTTCCGACCAGGCAAGGTGCCTATGGGCATGGTGAAAAAGATGTACGGAAAGGCTGTCTTGGCCGAGGAATTGAACAAGGTGTTTTCTGACAACTTAATGAAATACCTCACCGAGAACAAATTGGACGTTCTAGGTCAGCCTCTCCCAAGTGCAGAAAGCAACAACAAGATCGATCTTGAAATGGATGGGGAAGTCTTCGAGTTCACGTACGACTTGGGACTCGCTCCTCAGTTTGACGTCAATCTTTCTTCCAAAGACAAACTAGAATACTTCAAGATTATCATCGACGAGACCCTCATCGACAAATACGCCAAGGACATTGCGAAGCGTTATGGTAAAGTGAGCAATTCTGATGCAGCTGGAGACGAGGATATGCTTCACGGTATTTTTCGTGAGCTTGACAAAGAAGGAAACGAAGTAGAGGGTGGTATGCACGCGCATTCAACAATTTCCATTGAGTTTGTGGAAGATGCGAAAGCGAAGAAGCAATTGCTTGGCGCGAAGATCGGAGATAAGCTTACCGTAGACCCAAACAAGATCACCCGAGGCCCAGGAGATATTGCTCAAATGCTGAACATTTCTCAGAGCAAGGCTGAAAACCTAAAGCAGGATTTTAGTTTTGAAATTGAGCAGGTGTACCACATGGAACCAGCGGATTTGAACCAAGAATTGTTTGACAAATTGTACGGACCAGATCAGGTTAAGTCTGAGGAAGAGTTCAGAAATAAAATCAGAGAAGAGTTGGAGAAAAACCTTCAAGTTGACTCGGATAGAAAATTTTACAAGGACTTATCCGACAAACTGATAAGCAAACTCAAGATCAAAGTACCTGAGGAATTTCTTCGCCGTTGGATCATTGAAACCAACGAAGAAATGGACGAGACCAAACTTGAAGAGGAATGGGATCGTTATTTAGAAGGAATCAAGTGGCAGATCATTGAAAGCAAAATCGTTAAGGAAAACGAATTGAACGTTACGCACAAAGAGGCTGTAGATCACACAAAGGAGCTTTATCGCAAGCAGATGGAGATGTATGGATACAAAGACATTCCAGATGCTGAGCTTGACGGAATGGTAGCCAATACTCTTGCGAAAGAAGATGAAGCCAGAAAGATTTACGATCAACTTTTTGAAGAGCGCTTGATGAAGTTTTACAAAGAGACCGTTAGTATAAAGGAGAAGGAACTTTCTTTCGACGATTTTGTTAAATTGGTCAATAAGCAGTCAGGTAAAAACAAGATCTTGGACAGCCTATCAAACCTTGTCAAATTCTAGAAAAAACATGTACGACAGCGACGAATTCAAAAAATACGCAACCAAACATCTTGGAATCAGCAGCCTGAGCTTGCACAGGTACAATTCCATGTATTCAAACTACATCTCTCCGACGATCATTGAAGAGCGTCAGATGAATGTGGCATCAATGGACATCTTCTCTCGTTTGATGATGGATCGCATCATCTTTCTTGGAGTTCCAATCGACGACAACGTATCGAACATCATTCAAGGTCAATTGCTTTTCTTGGAATCTACAGATGCCAAGAAGGACATTCAGATTTACATGAACTCTCCAGGGGGATCCGTTTATGCTGGACTTGGAATGTATGATACGATGCAATACATCCGTCCCGACATCGCCACGATTTGTACGGGAATGGCAGCCTCTATGGCCGCAGTATTGCTTTGCGCGGGTGCTAAAGGAAAACGAACCGGTCTTCCACACTCTAGAGTTATGATTCACCAACCAATGGGTGGTGCTCAAGGGCAAGCTTCCGACATTGAAATCACGGCTCGGGAGATTCAGAAAATTAAGAAAGAACTGTACGAAATCATTTCAAATCACTCTGGTCAGGACTACGACCAAGTTTGGAAAGATGGCGATCGTGACCACTGGATGTTGGCGGATGAAGCTAAGGCCTATGGTATGATCGACGAAGTACTCGTACGAGATAAATAGTCTATGCAACGGAACGAACCCAAGTGCTCCTTTTGCGGGAAATCGAAAAGTGAGGTCAATATCCTAATCGCAGGAATTTCTGGCCACATCTGTGATAACTGCATCGTCCAGGCTCAGAACATTGTTCAAGAGGAAGTAAGCGTAAAGCTGCAATCAAAACTGCAGTCGTCGCTCAACTTGCTCAAGCCTATGGACATAAAGAAGCACTTGGATGAGTTCATTATTGGTCAAGATGAGGCCAAGAAAGTACTTTCTGTAGCTGTCTACAATCATTACAAACGAATCACTCAGGCACACGAAGAGCTGGATGATGTAGATATTGAAAAGTCTAACATCATCATGGTTGGTGAAACTGGAACAGGAAAAACACTTCTGGCTAAGACCATTGCTCGCATTTTGAACGTTCCATTTTGTATCGCAGATGCAACGGTAATTACCGAAGCGGGTTATGTGGGTGAGGATGTGGAGAGCATTTTATCGAAGCTCCTTCAATCTGCCGATTACGATGTTTCCAAGGCAGAAAAAGGAATCGTGTTCATAGATGAGGTGGATAAGATTGCACGTAAGAGCGACAATCCATCCATTACCCGCGACGTTTCTGGTGAAGGTGTGCAGCAAGCTTTGTTGAAGCTTTTGGAAGGTACAATCGTAAACGTTCCACCAAAAGGCGGACGTAAGCATCCAGAGCAAAAATTGATTCAAGTTGACACCAAAGACATATTGTTTGTATGTGGTGGTGCCTTCGACGGAATTGCGAAAGTGATCGAGCGACGCATGAATGCGAATGCTTTGGGCTTTTCAAATTCTAAAGAAGAGCGCGTTCAACACGATGATGAGAATGTTCTTCAATGGATCAATCCTCAAGACCTTCGAAGCTTTGGACTCATTCCGGAACTCATTGGTCGTTTTCCAGTGCTCACATATCTAGATCCTTTAGATCCGCTTGCGCTGCGTAGGATTTTAACAGAACCTAAAAACGCATTGATCAAGCAGTACGCGAAACTCTTCGAAATGGAAGGGATTCAGTTGAACATCGACAAAAAGGTTCTTGACTTTATGGTCGAGAAGGCTGTGGAATTCAAGCTTGGAGCTCGTGGATTGCGTGCCATATGTGAAGCAGTGCTATTGGATTCAATGTTTGAACTGCCGTCTTCAGCTGATGTAAAAGAATTTCGGGTTACGCTCAATTACGCGAAAGGCAAACTGGATAAATCCGCCATCAGTAAGTTGCGGGTCGCTTCCTAAAAAGAAAAAATCAATAATCTATTTCTAGGTCTGCCGACGGGATGTTGATGTTCCTCATCTTGGCTGTAGAAACGCATTCATCCGAGAATGTGATGAATCGGCTGGAGAGGTCTGGGATTTCCATTACCTGCACTCCATTAGTTCCGTAAGGGTAAATGCACTGAAGATCGTAAAACCAATTCCCTTGCGTCTCTACTTCGAATGAGCTGCCGGAAGTACCTCTTCCACTGGAAGTGCCTTCAAAACGGAATACATCGTCGAATGGCTTGGGAAGGTCGTTGCCTTCTGTTTGAACAACGAAATAGTCGCAATTCCACACAATTTTACACTTAGGAGAGCTGATGAAGCCGTCTTTAACGACGAGGTTGTACTCTTTTTCTCCAGCGGCATTGGTGCCGATCAGAGTGTATTGAAAGCTGCCTTCGATGCTCAGGCTATCTACAGCATATGAAAAGAGGTTGATTTCCAGAAAAGTGAAATCATCGGGGTAGAAGCCATCGATTGTGATGTTCAGCCTTCCTCCACGATCTTTAAAATCTTCACAGCCTATAGAAGCATTCACTTTACCATAATCCAACCACAAAACCTTGTAGCGCGCAGTTGGGGAGGTGGTGAAATAAATGGTGTCTAAGCAGTCGTCTTGAAGGTCGGAGGTAAAGCCTGCCTTGACGAGCAATGAGTCTTCAATGGCTATCTGATGCACGTGACGCATGATGTCTAAGAAGACAGTTTGAGCCAACATATGATCTCGGGCAGTTGAAGTGTCTGTGTCGTTGTCTCGAACAGAATCTCTACAAGAGGCAAAGCTCAAGGCAATAAGAAGAATGCTGATGGCTTGCTTCATTGTTTCAAAAATAAGGCTTTTAGATTAAGCATTTCTTCGGGTGTATCGCACAATTCGAAATGAGTAGGCATGCTTTTCGTCGATGGATTGTCTCGAAAGTTCTTCTGCATCCCAAGACTTCAAATCGATGGGAGGAAAGTGAGCATCTGCATCGGGAAATTCAGCATCGACGTGCGTGATGTACATTCGATCTGCGAGATTCATGGTTTGTCGATAAATCTCACCACCTCCAATAACATACAGCTCTTCTTCACCAGTATTGGCTGCATATTCAATGCCTTCCTCTATGCTGCGCACCATTACGCAGCCTTCAAAATTTGCGTTTCTGCTCAATACGATGTTCACTCGACTCGGGAGAGGTCGGAATCGCTCTGGAATGCTCTGGTAATTCTTTCTACCCATCAAAACGCTGTGTCCTTTCGTGCTTGACTTGAAGAATTTCATGTCGACGGGTAAGTTCCACAATAGGTCGTTGTCTCTACCGATGGAATTGTCGTTGGCAATTGCCGCTATTAAGGAAACAATCATTTTAAACCGAAACGGCCGCTTTGATGTGTGGGTGTGGTTCGTAATCCAAAAGTTCAAAATCTTCAATAGAGAAATCGAAGATGTTCTTCACTTCCGGATTGATTTTCATGGTAGCGAGATTCTTAGGCTCACGCGTCAGCTGCAATTTTGCTTGTTCTATGTGGTCGTTGTATAGGTGAACGTCACCAAAGGTGTGAACAAAATCGCCCAATTCTAGATCGCAGACCTGTGCAAGCATCATTGTCAGTAGGGCATAGGAAGCGATGTTGAAAGGAACACCTAAGAAGGTATCAGCGCTTCTTTGGTAGAGCTGACAGGAGAGCTTTCCATCTGCCACGTAAAACTGAAAGAGGCAATGGCACGGTGGTAAGGCCATATTTTCGATGAAGCCTACATTCCATGCACTTACAATGTGTCTTCTCGAATCTGGATTGTTTTTGAGGCCGTCTACCAAATTGCTGATCTGATCTACATATTCTCCATTCGCAGTAGGCCAAGAGCGCCATTGGTAGCCATAAACAGGTCCGAGGTTGCCATCTTCATCGGCCCAATCGTCCCAAATGCGAACGCCATTTTCTTTTAAATAAGCGATGTTGGTGTCGCCTTTTAAAAACCAGAGAAGCTCATGGATGATGGAGCGGAGATGCAGTTTTTTCGTTGTGAGAACTGGGAAGCCTTTGGAGAGGTCAAATCGCATTTGATAACCGAAACAACTGATGGTTCCTGTCCCAGTTCGGTCGGACTTGTGGGTTCCATTTCCAAGGATGTGCTCGAGCAGGTCTAGGTAGGCTCTCATGTCTTAAAGTGCGTTCGAAATGTTCATTCGAATGTAGCTTCTTGAGCGAGCCAAACCACGGCAGAAGAGGGGTGATTTTTCAAGAAATTATGCACAGAAAAACAACTAGAGTTTATCCTTCTTTTCTTTCTTCTTATCCTCTTTGTCTTTTAGCTTTTCGAGCTTGTCGATGTTCTTTTCCTGCTCTTCAACACGCAGTGACTTCTTATCGTCGATGTACTTCTTTGCTTCCGTAACTGAAATTTTTGTTTCGTAGTTGTAGGAAACCACAAAGGCGTCGGGCAAGCCGATTTCTTTGATGTGCTCACAGTAGCGTTTTGCGATGTCGTAGGAACCGTATGATCCTACAGTCAACACGGTTAAGTCTCCTTGAATGTTTTCTCGAATGCGGTCGATGCGCAAATAGGTTCGAACGAGCTCATCTGGAATGGTATCTCTGAACGCGCCAATTTGCACTCGGAAATCAACTTTTCCCCGGATGTCTTTTTTAATTGGGATGTTGTCTAAAGTCACCACTTCTTCTTGATAGGTTGCTCCATTGATGTCTACAATGAAGGCATCTTTATATCCAGCTTCTTTAACAAACTCTAGGAGTTTGGCAGCTTGCTGGGGGTAGATCAAACGTCCAACAACGTAGCGAAACACCCCGTTTTGGTCCATGTACACTTCAACGTTTTTGATGCCGTCGAAATCGCGGGTGAACTTAGGGTCGATGTAGGCTCCAACTTGAACTCCGTAGAGCGAGTGTGTGGTTGTGTAATTTACGCGCTTGGTTTGAATGCCCCTAGATTCGGGATCCGTGATTGGGGTGAGTCGGTCACGATATTGCTTCTCGGGTGTTTTGGTGCGAGTGTAATTTCCCTGGCGCGACCATCCTGAAGAAGGCTTCAATAGCTTTGCTTCTGTGCTGAGCTTGTAGTCTGCGAGAGGTGCGATTTCTTCATCATCTTCGTTATTTTCTTCCTTGGCTCCGTCTATGACATCCTTTTCAACTGGAGCCTCTTCGGCTGATTCCTGGGCTTCAGCAATGACTGAATCTGCATCGGCTAGCATGTCTTCTTGCTCGTCTTTGAATTGTTTTTTCCCGCAGATGCGATGCCATTTCTGTCCTTCTACCAAGAACCATTCATCCTCATAAGAGAAAACGGTATAGAATTCATTGAGGGTCTCAACGGTCTGGTCGCACTTGCCGGTAAGGCTGTATCCAATGATGAGATAGTAGTAGGTATATTCAGAAGCGCGCCGCTCTGTAACAGCAGCTCTGTTGTAGTATGGCGAGAAGTTTTCTTTCGCGTATTCAAGTAGTTTAACGGCTTGCTTGATCTTCTGCTCTTGCTTGATGTAGCTGGCTCCGAGGTGATATGCAACGTTTGCATTTTTGTGATCTCGCTTCCATAAGTCTTCCAAAAGGGGAATGGCCGATGCCTCGTCGTGGTTTGCAATGTGCAGCTTAGCCTGGCGAAAAATATCGTAATACTCCTCGTCCAATTGGGCGAAAACTTGAGTTGAGAACAGGCTTAGGAAGCTAAAAATCAGCACAAAACGCATCATAGAGTCTTTGAATACTCTCAAACATACTGGAAATGCGCGCCTTGATTATTTGCTTGCGGTCTACTTGTGAACATGGAAACGTGAATTCTTGGGTTGTGGCGTACTGCTCAGAGAAGGAGCTAAGTCCTAGAAACTACTTAGAAGTCTAGTTCAAGGGAAATGTGAGAAATTGGTTTCTGGAAGGCACGATCTTCAATGCCCCAAGCATAGTCGTATCGGACAAAATAACCCATGATTTTTGCTCGGAAACCAAATCCTAAGGAAGCTACGATTGGATCAATTTTATTGTCAAGGTAAATGGTCAGCGGATCCCGTTCGATCACAAAAGTGTTGAACTGATTTTTCTTCGAATAGGGGTTCCAGCCTGTCCAGGCAGAACCAATGTCGTTGAAAAGAACCAATTGGAAATTGGAAGTAAACTCAGATTTTAGTGGCCTGTTTGCGAAGTATCGAAACAGAGGCCAGCGAAGTTCGTTGTTCAAAACAGCGAAGGAGTTTCCATTTCTTATGTTCTGAATGAACCCTCTCATGTTGGTGGCAATGGTCTGGAAGCGGTAGTTCTGATCTTCGGAAATCTGAATTTGACGATCGAAGCGTTCTCGGTCAGAAATGATGACCCAGCCATCGACGGATCCCAGATAATACACGAGTTTTTGTGATCCTAGTGAGGTTGATCCAGCCAAGCGCGATGCGAAGATCATATCGCGATGAACTTTTTGATAATTCCTAAAGTCGAATCCAATTACGTTTAGATCTTGCTGGAAGTTGTTGGCGAGCTGATAGCGTTCGGCAAAGATTTTAAATCGGGAGCCATTGTATAGGTTCAAGCCCTTATCTCTCACATTGTCGTAGATAAGTTCAAGCTTTCCGGAAAGGCGCAATTCATAAACATCGTCGCGCAGTAAGTTGCCGAAGTCGGTGCTGAGGAAAACAGTTCTATCCGACCGCACGCCCAAAGTGCTTCGGATGGCAAATGTTTCGCTCAACGGATATTTGAGAATGTATTTGAATTGATTGATGTGCAAGTCGGTGCTCGTTAAGTTGGCATCCACGCTAGTGAGGCTCTGGCGCTGGAAGGAATATCGCTTATCGAGTCTTTTCGAACGATCGTCAAGGCTGATGAAGTACTCGGTGTTCAGACCATTGAAGCCGAGGCGAAGACCTCCTTCAATTTTAAAGTCTTCAAACAAATCCAATACGCCAACCTTTAGAACCATTCCCATTCCTGGTGGAGCATACGGTCCGCCATTGTAGGCTTGATAGAGCTGGTTCGCGAAATTAAAATCAACAGCACTCACCATATTGGTCGCCGTAAAGTTCATTTCATAATTTCTTTGATTCGGCATTTCCAACACCGGCAAGGGGGCACGGGTTAAACTATCGCGAAATTGTGCTCGAACTTTTGTCCGTACTTTTTTCGTAGTCGGTTCCGCTTCCTCCTCATGTTCAAAGCGATAGTCGTAGATGTTTATTTTCTCTTGTGGCTTTTCGACTTCGAAACTCTCGTATTCTAGATGTGCCGGATTCGCATCGTAATTGTCAGAAGTGAAAGGCAATTCAGGAACCACCACTTCACTCAAACTGTCTTCTGGTCGCGATTTTTGATCGCTGAGATTTTCCATGAAAAAGCGGTACCTCCCTTCGGTGAGCATCAGCTGAACAACCTCATCGGTAATGGGATCGTAGTCTTGCTCAAGAATGTTGCGCTTGTAATTGGATATCTGACGTATGTTGGTGAAATACCGGTAGTGAATGCTGGTATCTACAGCTGCAATGGCCGAATCGGGAACGCCGGAAAAGCGGTTGATCACATTGCCATCATCACTCAGAAATATGTAGTCCAAATCTTTCGACTGGAAGGCCGCACTCTCGTTCACTTCTGGAGTATTGGTGATTCTTCTCAGGTTGTTTTTCTTCAAGCGTGTGTCGAGGGAGTAGATGTCTTTAGCGCCGAGTAAACTGCTGTTTGCGTTTTCAGGTTCCTCATCAATTTCACCGGGTCGATTCGAACTAAACAAAATCTTCTGTCCATCCCGACTGTAGTGCGGCTCTAAGTCATCGTACAAGTCATCGGTAAGACGCTTTAGAACACTACTGGAATAGGTGAATGTGTAGAGGTCGGTCTGCCCACGATTGATGGCTGAGAGGACAATGTTTTTCCCCGTGGGGTGGAAGTCAGCGCTCAGAATTTTCTCGAGCTGATAGATGGGGCGTTCTACTTTTTCTTTGCTTTCGGTGTCGTAAAGTGTGAGCCAAGAATTTGATTTCTTTTCTGTAATCACCGCCAGTTTGCTTCCATCTTTACTCCAGAATACAACGGGTTTACTCTGGTCGTTTACGCGTTGCAAGCGAGTCCCGTCGGCCATTATTTTCTTTCGCTTCTTGGTCTCGGTGTCGTAAACGTACAGCCGGTTTCGTCCGAGTACATTGGTTACATAGGCCAATTTTGAACCCCCGGGTTGCTTCTTGAGATTTCTGTACAGAGGACGCTTTTTCCCTTTGTAAGTCAATTCCAAATCTGGCATTTCTCGATTTTCCAACTCCAGTCGAGATTTTTCGATGTAATAATCGGCGCAATTCTGAATGAGTTCCTTGAGGGATATTCCAAGAACAAAGAGAAAGCCGCTCTCAACATTTCTACTCACCCTTGCCATGTACACAATGTTTGGAATTACCCTGCTCCCATAAACTTCCTCAATGTATCTCCATATGGCGTGACCTGCGTATTCAGCATCAATTCCCTCTAAGCGATTGAAACGTTTGTATTTTTTGCTCGTGTATCCATCGATTACACGATTTTCGACTTCGGCATTCCAAGGACGAGAAGCATAGGAAACCAAGCCATTCACATACCAGTCGGGAATGCTCAACAAGGCTGAGTTCTTGATTACTTCTTTCCAGTTCTCGCCGTACATCATCTTGTTCATGATGATGGTTGCCAAACCTCTTTGAATCTGCTCGTCGAGCTTGTTGTAGTCACCTTCATAATACAAGAAGACCTTGTTCCCCGAAAGTTGCGTTTGTCCACCCGTATTGAATTCCTCATCTACATAGTCGATGTTGCTCTGGTGGTACTGGCCAATTTTATTGTAGACGATGAAGTGAATCTTATCGTCGATGTTGTAGTCGAAGTTCCGTTCTAAGTCGCTCTTGATGCGACGGGTAGCCCGTGCTGTGTACTCTGCAATCTGGTTTCCTCCCGCATAGAAATAGATGTTGTAATCGTTGAATCGGTAGTAGTACCAGAAGAAGTTTTCGTGCTGGACACGATTCTTGCCAAAGGTTTGTTGGGATCCAGTGTAGAATTGGGCATGCGAAAAACTGGGCCATAAAAGTCCCAGAAGCACAACTACACTGAGTATTAGACTTCGCATTCTTTCCCTAAGTATCCGATAAAGTTAGCCATTTTGGCCGCGTACTTTCCTTTCTTTGCACAGCTTTCCATTCCAACAATTATGACCGTCGTTCAGTTCACCTTCAATCCTTTTCAAGAAAACACTTACTTGCTCGTCGAAGGCAAGAAAGCTTGGATTGTTGACCCAGGTTGTTATACAACGCAAGAGCAAAGCGAATTGGTCGACTACATCGAGGAAAATGACTTAGCGGTTGAAGCTGTTGTGAATACGCATTGTCATTTGGATCACGTATTGGGAAATGCCTTTTGCTGCAAGCTATTCAGTGTTCCCTTGTGGGCTCCCGCTAGAGATCAATACTTGCTCGACAACCTAGAACGTTCAGCCGCAGTATGGGGAATTGGAAATGTTGAAGAGTCACCAGCCATCGACTTAGACTTAAACGGCGAAACTGAATTGGTGCTGGGGGCAGCAAAGTTTGAAATTTTGCAAGTACCTGGTCATACTCCTGGTCATGTCGTGCTCTCCAACAAAGCAGACTCAACTGCTATCGTTGGAGATGTCCTTTTCAAAGGCAGTATAGGTCGAACAGACCTTCCAGGCGGAAATCACGAAACCCTCATCAAGAGCATCAAAGAGGTGCTTTTCGAATTGAAGGATGATACCTTGGTTTATTCTGGACATGGTCCAGAAACGACTATAGGTGAGGAGCGCAAAAGCAATCCTTGGTTGGTTTAAGGCGGTCTCTCAGATTTCAGAAAACACCATTCTTGTTTCTCGAAATACTATTTTAGTTTTATGCAGAAATGCAAAAATTGTTCTGAAGAGCTTGTAGGGAACTTCTGTTCCAATTGTGGTCAATCAATAAAATTAGATCGGGTTAGTGTGAATTCGATTGCCACCCCTAAAGACACCTTAACCAGCACTTTGGAAACCACACAAAAGGCCCTATGGAATGTTGTTTACCCAAACCCAACATCGGATTTGGTTACAATCGAATGGCGCTCGGAAAATGAAGATGTAGAAATTCGTGTTTCCGACCTGCTAGGAAAAGAGTTATATTCCTATGTACACCTGAAGCCAACCGGAAGCCAATCACTGTCTCTACCAAACGACGGTATATTTTTAATTACGATTGTGTCTGGCAATCAAATTAACACTAGTAAAATTGTTAAGATTAGTCCATAGAGTAAGTATAGTAGTCGCTTTTCTCATATACTCACATTTATGCATTGGTCAGATTCTTATTGATCAGACCTCAACAAGTATGAGCCTTTCAGGCGCCGGACAATCGCTTGAATTTCGAGAAGATGGTGGCCTAATGCTGACCATTCCTAGTGGAATTGGAGATGCTTTATGTGTTGACTTGAAGGATAGTATTTGGTTTGCATTGGCACCAGAGCAATTTGCCTTTGACTTTTATTCGAACATCCTACGGTTTGATTCCCTCCTTGACTTTAAAGGAACAACTCAGACCATCAGGAGTATCATTTCTCCTCCAGAAAGGAGTGATGATGGTTACGTTTTTGCTGGAATATATTTTGTTCATGGGTCCAATGGAAATGGTTCGGTTACAAGAAAACTAGTGAAATTGTGAGAATATAAATGACACATTATCCATTCAACAGAAGACGGCACATTAAGGAGCGTGACAAACTTCAGGTCTCCCTGCTAGCCTTTTTCTTGCTTCTTGGAGGGTTGGTATGCAGCTATGAAATCTATTCTCAGAACTTCGTTCGAGGAACTCAGTTTTCATCGTATAACAGAATCCTAACCTATAGTCTGGGGGCAACCACAACAGGACTTAGTCTTACAGCCGGCCTGTGGGGGGGGGGGGGATACGTTAATCGGCGAGAACTTTTCAGAAACGAATGAGCTAGATCAAATAAATCAACTAAATGACTACTTCACGGTAAGGCTTGTTTTAGGTGATTCCTTAGACCTCATTTCATCAAAGCAATTTAATAGAACGGCGGATCGGGGAAACTTCAGTCTTGAAGATTCCTCTCATATTCTTGGAGCGCTTTTTTTTAATGTCAACTCACCAGTTGTTTTAGGTGTCGATACCATTCGGGTGGACACCTTAATGGATGCAAATTGTGGCTATATAAGAAATTCCTATATCTGTAAAATTGACAAATTCGATTCCATAATTGACATAACAACCTTTGGTGGGCCGAGAGCTGAAATCACTGCGATTGGTCACTCAAATTATGACAATAGCATCATTACCGTAACAAATTATTGCCAAGATACAGGAAGGCAGGGTGACGAGCTTTTTTACGCTAACGACTTTCATTCACACTCTGAAGGTTTAACGATGATTACGAAATGGGACGAGAATTTAGACATCATTTGAACTAGATGGGTTTTAGGACACAATAACGTATTTGACTCATTAGACCCTAACACATATCCAAGCATTGGCGTTGCATTTTGCGATGTTCATGTCTCAGACCAAGGAGATATAAATATTGTTGGTGACCACTATGGGATGATGAACCTTGAAGGAACATTTGTCTCAAACCCAACGGGGAGTTTTCATGAGCACTTTGCCTTGCAGCTGAAGTCAGAGGGCGAATTTCAAAACTTCTTCAAAATACCTGACGGAGAAGGTGGTGAGTACTTATGCTCAACCACAACAACAGATGGGAATGTGGCAACAGCCGCATTTCGGGAGCAGTTTGTTTTTGATGGATCAACTTATCCGAAAGATGAATATATATTTTTCTTTGACGATACTCTAGGTCTGGCAAAAATTGAAAGAAGGGGAGGTGTTCTAGCCATGGATAAAGGTGAGAATGGCGACCTTTTTTGGACGGGTTATCTTTCGCAAAAATCAACCTTTGGAAATTTTGAGATCACTCCAACTGGATCACAAGAGAATCTTGTTCTGGCAAAGATGACCGGTGAAGGAGATTACCTATGGGTGACGTCTTTATCTGGCGTTTCCATTGGTGAAGACATCGCTGTGAAAGGCAATAAAGTCTACGTTTTTGTAAAGTATTGGGGATCAATATTGGATGCCAACGGAGATACTGTGCTTAAGGCCCCTGACCTTACGAAAGAATATTCAGCAGTCGTGATGTTCGAGGATCAGCATGTTTCAGCTGTGAAAGAAAGCGGCGAGTATTCTAATGGCACATTCTGGCCCAACCCTTCAAAAGGACACATTAATATAGGCGAGCGCAGCTCATATGCAGTATTGAACATTCACGGCCAGCAGGTCCTTACCGGAAAAGCCAAGTCCATTGACCTTTTCAATCAACCTAATGGCGTTTACTTTGTAGTTCTCGAATCAGGAGAATCGCAGATGATTGTACTGCAGAGGTAATGGAGATGCCGAGATTTGACCCACACACCCGCGAGGCTGGTCGTGAGCAATGAATGAACTGAGGAGGTAGAGCACTTGCCTCGTGGGAATGGTTTTCCCCTGCCTTCAAAAGCTTCTAAGTCTCCGACACCAATCAAATCTGTGTTGTGAAGCAGCTCTTAGTTTTGTTCGTCTCGACCTTCAATTCCTTTTCTTATTGACCTATTCCATCATATGTATTTATGGCTTGATTCGAAAAAAGAGCTTTTGGGCCTTCGTGAAGTATTTTCTTGTGGTATTGTTTAGTGGGATGTTTTACGCAACTGCTGGCTTCGGCTTCTCTTATGCCTTTCTCGCCATTACAGTATCTAGCTGAGACAAAGGCTCAACTCATTCACCCTTGTCGGGCATCTGAGGTGCTTCAATGGATTTTACCGGTGGGCAGAACTTCTGACGCCAGGGTTTCAGCAACATGATTTTACACGACAATGTGAAGGGCTGATAGCGAGAGCTGAAGGCTTGTGTTCCTGGAATTCCAGAAGTGAAAGGGAGTATGTTCAGAATCGGAGTTTCGAGGCTCGGTAGAATCATCCAATTCCCACGCATCTTGATTCCATAACTGATTTTGTAATGCAGTTGAATGTTGAATGCCGTGGTGGTCCAAGTTTCAATTCCTGGAAGAGTATGGGTGTTGTCGAACTTGTTGATGAAGGCGTAGTCGATGTTGATTCCGGGTCCGTGAAGAAGGAAATCGTATTCCTTGATTTGACGAAAGAAATAGGCGTTGGCGAATGCGCTTGCATTGTGCTGACGATAGCTGCTCTCACCTTGCGCCACTGGAGTTTTGGCGTCTGAAACTTCCCAATAGTCGTCATAATTCTCTCTGCCACCAGTGCTTTTATAAGCCAGTCCGTAATCGAATACCGAGAATAGAATGAATTTGTCGGTGATGTGATAGCGACCGATTTCCGCGTACAAACCAAATTTTCCGTGAGGTTTGCTCTGGGCAATCAATGAAGAATCGCCAGACTGTAAAGCCGTCTGTTTTCTACCTCCAATAACACTTGGGGAATAAGTTATTCCAGGAGCAAATTGCCAGTGACTTTGCGAGAATTGAGGTTTCTTGGGAAGAACCGAACGATACTTTCTTCCGAAGGATTGTGCTTGAGAGCTGTTCCCAAAAAGCAGGGCTGCAATCAAGAAAATTCCGCCTAAAAAAACGCCGCGAAGGGGAAGAAGGTTTTTAAAGCTGCTCGAGTATTTGTTGCTCAATCTGTTCACTGTCCCAAATTTCCTCAATATTCTTCAAGCTCATCACGGAATCCATAATCTTTTCCTGTTTTTTTCCAAGAGCCAAAGCTTCACTGTAAGGAGTGTGTGAAAAGGTGACCATGGAGTAGAGTGGCATCCATTTTTTAGGATGTTTCGTGAACATCTTTTTCTCAATCTTCTTGCGCAACAGGAACATAGGATCTCCAACAAGGTCGCGCATTTCAATGTAATTTCTCAAGGCCAGTTCGGCGATGGCATCGCCGTTGGGTTTTCGAATTTCTGAGAACTTGGGGAAAATCTTCGACCAGTCTTCATTCAATTCTTCGGTCAGTCTCCACCATTCCGAACAGTCTTCAAAGCCAGAGTTCATTCCTTGTCCGTAGAAGGGAACAATCGCATGCGCAGAGTCTCCCATGAGCAGCACCTTGTCTTTATAATTCCAAGGCTCACATCGAATGATGCACAAAGACGCACTCGGGTTGTCGTGATAATCTTGGATGAGGTTCGGCATCAATGGAACCGCATCTGGGAACTGTTCCTGGAAGAAAGCCATGATCTTCTCATCGCTGTCTAAACTTTTGAAGGATACAGGACCTTCAAATGGAAAGAATAATGTCACAGTAAAACTGCCGTCTTGATTTGCCAAGGCAATCAACATATACTGACCACGCGGCCAAATGTGCAGAGCATTTTTGTCGATGCGATGGCTTCCGTCGGGATTTGGTGGGATGACCAATTCCTTGTAGCCATGCTTCAAATACTCTTGAGAATAGTTGAAGCGATCCATTCGCTGCATACGCTTCCGAACAGCAGAAAATGCACCATCTGTTGCATAGATTCTATCGGCCTCAACCTGTATCTCTTTTCCAGATTTTCGATCTAAGAAGGTGAGGACGTTCTTGTCTAAGTCTACGTCCAAACATTTGTGCTCAAAATGAAAAGTCACATTCTCAAACTCAGAGGCTTTCAAAACCACTTGGCGATTTAGCTCGCCCCGGGGAACTGAATAAATTGCTTCACCTTCTTGTCCGTAGGCTTGGTAGGTGAGCTCGCCGTCGACGCTGTGCATCAATCTTGAGTGCATCGCAATGGAAATGTCTCGAATTTCTTTACCTACTCCGGCCAACTCCAAAGCTTTCCAACCACGATTTGATAAGGCGAGGTTGATGGACCGTCCTCCAATGAAGTCCACTTCACGAATGTCTCCACGTCCTTCATAAACATCGACTTTATAACCTTTCTTGGCTAGGAGTAAAGCTTGGAGGCTACCGACCAATCCGGCGCCAACTACTACGGCATGTTCTTTCATAAGCACTGTTAAGCTGCGAAGATAGTCTGTGAAGTTTACAGATTCCCCTAAGATTTGTTAGCTCTGCAAAAGTCTCACTTGATGAAGGGATTCTCAACACGAATGGCGTTCGACTTAAACACCTTCATTCCCGGACCCACCAACGACTTGCCTTCAGAGTACATAAAGTAGGGACTGATGCGAATGTTTTTCTTGAATTTGGGAATATAACCCAGTGGTTTGAGGGAACCTTTATGAAAATCGTATTCCCAGCACTGGAGTTCATTGCTCGTATTTCCTTGGTAATTGTAGTGAACTTTCGATTCTTTTAAGTCGGGAAAGGCATCGATGCTGGAACTCTGGCCATTCATCCAAATGTGAAGTTTCTCCCCATGTGGAAGTCCTTTGTATTCGATGACTCCTGCGTAAAAGTCGGAGCTCTTGTGATCAACAGGAATTGAAGTGGCGTCAATGAACTTGCCATCCAAGGTGAAGCTGGTAAGGTCGATGTTGTAGACGTTCCGCAAAAGATCTTCTCCCTTTTGGGTCATGTCGGCACGCATGCTGGTGAGTACTAAGTGCCCCGTTTCGAAGAGGTGAATTTCATCGGTTCGGTGGTCCTTTTTGGTTGTGTTCCTAAAGTGATCGTTTTTCAGATCCTTGAATGGAATGATGGTTTTAGCCACCACCTTTTTTTTGCGCAGATCAACCTTCGCGAAGAAGAGACCATCGGACTTATTGCTCACCGGTCGGTGGTAGGAATCCGAAGGATAGTTCCACTTAAAATCACCGAGCAGCTCACTGTTTTTATGCGCTTGATAACCGACTAGGAAAATGTCGGTGCCGATTGATTTCAGCTCAAAATCGTTGATGTAATGCTCCCCTAAATCCACGTCTATTTGATGCGTGTTCTGCTTGGAATCGGAATAGTATAGACGCACTGTTTTCTTTTTGTCGTGCAGGCGAAGAACAACCATAGGAATGCCTGGCTTGAGGTAGAAAGCTCCTAGAATGTCGGTATGAACTTCAGGCTCAATTTTCATCTGTGAAACAGAAGTCAGTTTGAGGTCTTTGCTGTACAGTTGTACATAGGAAGTGTATTTTTCATTTTCTTCAGAGTACTGAAGAATGAGTGTTGCCATAGTGCTGCTCCAATCGTTTTCCATGATGGAGAAGAAGAACTTTTTCTGCTGAGAAAAGCGCCAAAAGGAATTCTTGTCGCGCTCTATGTCTGCAATCGAGACTAGGTTTCCAATCCGGTGATTGTCGAAATCCACTCGGCCCAAATAAATTTCTTTTTGATTGGAATGTTCCTTTTCTAGAACGATGTAGGTCTGATCTCCACAATGAACAAATTCCCGAAAGTCCAATCTTTTCCCATCGTCGTCGGGCGTTCTTGGAACGTATTTGAGCTGCTCCACTAGCTTCATCTTTCGGTCGTAGAAATTCAATTTAAACTTATCGGAGGCTTCAAATTTTAAAATGGATAGGTAACCCTTTGGTGCACGAACAAATTCCAGGAGGCTGTAATACCTTCCGTGCGATTTGAGCTTACCAACCTTCATTCTTGTGTCGGTTTGGCCTTGACTTAAATCTGGAGAAACTGTCGCCAAGACTATGAGCATCAGTAATAAACTTCCCGAAAGGAATCGTCTCAATAGAATGAATGTTGAGGGGCTTGGCAAAGGAGGATGTGGTTTCAGCTTCAATGTACGAATCGTCCCGTACTTAAAACCGGTTTCAAGCGTCTAAAAAGTCTTGCAATACTTCCCCGAATCGGAAGCAGTCTTCAAAGTTGTTGTAGAGTGGCACTGGCGCAATGCGAATTACATTCGGTTCACGCCAATCGGCAACAACTCCATTTTTAGTGAGATGATCGAACATCGCTTTTCCTTCTCCGTGAACGAGAATGGAAAGTTGCGAGCCTCTTTCTTCATCTGCCTTTGGAGTGATGATTTCAAATTCTACTCCCTCGTTTTTACTTGAGGTGTCTTCGATGATATATCGCAAGAAGGAGCTTAATTGAAGACTCTTGGATCTCACTTTATCCATTCCTGCACGCATGAATTGATCGAGAGCAATTTTGTGGACGGCCATGGCAAGTACGGGTGCATTGCTCAGTTGCCAAGCTTCAGCAGAGTGGATGGCTTTGAAATTACTGCCCATTTTGAAGCGTTCATTTTTATCGTGGCCCCACCAACCCTCGAAACGTGGAAGATCGGTTCCGTGATGCCGTTCGTGAACGAAAACTCCACTGACACTTCCAGGTCCAGAATTCAAATACTTATAGGAACACCAGGCAGCGAAGTCAACTCCCCAGTCGTGAAGTTTGAGCTCGACATTTCCAGCACCATGAGCGAGGTCAAAACCGCAAAGCACCCCTACAGCATGTGCAGCTGCGCAAACTGTTTTCATTTGAATCACTTGACCGGTGTAATAGTTCACCCCTCCAATCATCACCAATGCGAGCTCTTCGGCATTGTCTTCAATGGCTTTCAAGATGTCTTCGGTTCGAAGTGTATGTTCTCCTTTCCGTGGTTCCAAAGCAATGAGGCCGTCTTCTTCTTCGATTCCGTGAAAGCGCAATTGCGATTTTAGCGCGTAGAGGTCGGAAGGAAATGCTTTGGCTTCACAAAGAATTTTGACTCTCTTTCCTTTTGGCTGAAAAAAGGAAACCATAAGAAGGTGCAGGTTGGTGGTGAGCCCATTCATGGCTACGACTTCCGATTCTTTTGCTCCTACTACTTTGGCCAGTGGCGCCGCGAACATCTCATGGTAGGCATACCAAGGATTTTTTGCTTCGAAGTGGCCTTCCACACCGAACTCATGCCAGTCTTTCAATTCCTGATTGATGGCGTCGGCAGCTCCTTTTGGTTGAAGTCCCAAAGAGTTTCCGGTTAAGTAAACGACATCCCTTCCATCGTGCTGAGGAAAAAGGAATTCTTCACGGAAAGTTCGGAGTTGATCTTCTTGATCCATTTTGCGGGCGGCCGCAAGACTATTCTCAAAATTCATAGGGCGATTCAAAATAATGAAGTCACATTTGTGATTCAGCGATGGCAAAAATAGAGCTTATGGACTTCATTGGGATGAAGCGTTCAATTGAGAGTGGAATGAATCGAAGCGCGGGCTTTTATTCTCTCTTCGCACGCTTGCTTGGTATGGGCTTTATTGAGAGAAGCATTCATCAATGTTTGGTCGGACGAAAAGCCCAGAAGCTCGAAGTATTGGGGCCTGGGGATGGCCTTGGTTTGAGCGACGCAATTCAAAATTTTGAGGAAGTGAGACTCATTGACCTTTCTCAAAAAATGCTTGAAAAGGCGCGCGAGAAGCTTGAACATTCGGACATAGAATATGTGTTGGGCGATGAAGGAGATCTGAGTCTCGGGGGTTTGGTCTTTGTGCCTTTTGTGTTGAACATGTATTCAGAAGAAGGACAAAGCGCTTTGCTCAAACGCATTTCTGGCCTGATGGACCAGGGCCAGAAGTTGCTTATTTTGGACTTCAACCCCGAACAGAAATCCAGCCCCTTTCAGGCATACTTGTGGATTTTGTACAAAGGATTTCGTCTGATCACTGGAATTCCAGTTGGGAAATTAAACAACTACCACCTGCAGGCCATGCGGTATTTTGAAGTTCTTGAAGAGAGGAACTTTGCCAAGGCTTGTTTGAGTGCGCGCCTATATCGAAAGGTAAATTGAAAAAAGCCCCATGAGAAGAAGGGGACCTTCAAAAAAGAGCGGGTAAAAGAGCTCCTTTTGATTTCGTTCAGGAACGAAAATGGCTAGAAATGCAAACACGAGAGCAGCGATTTCGAACAGCCGCCAAGAGAAAGTTTCGGGATGAGATCTGCTGAGCAGTAATAACCCAAGGATGCAAACACCCAAACCGACAAAAACGAATTTAAACGCTTGCTTAGAATCAGTTTTATTGATGTGAGTTTTGGTCTTCAGCCGACGTTCAATGTTTTGATCGCGAAGGTCGAAGGGCATCGTTAGGAGGAATAGAAAGGCAAAGCAAAGTAGAAGCTCGAAGAGGAAGAAAAGATCCCAGCTGGTTTGGCCGTTAATGTACTGTGGGATGAAACGGCAGAGGTAGCAAACAACAGCGCTCACCAAAAACACTTTAGCATAGTTGAGGTCCCTCAGGCGTTTTCCAAAAATCGGAAGAACGTAAAAAGCGGTAAGCCCCAGCGCGGGTAAAAGAAGGGGAATGATGTTGGGAATGCTTGTAAGTTGAAGCAAGGACAAAAGACCAAGAAAAGCAGTGGTGGCCCACAGAACACTTCGGTTTTTGTTGAGCCATTTATGGCGATCAGACCGAATTTCTTCTTGAATGTACCGAAGTCCAAAAAGAGCATGAAAGGTGTAGACTGCGATGGAGGAGGAGGCAATTAAGAGCGAGTACTCGATTCTATATTCCGTACAAGATCCAAAACCATGAAAGCTAAAACCGCCCAATACCAAACCTAGGTATAGGTTGCTGTAAACTAAAAACTGGAAGGCCCGAATGAGTGCGTTAGCCAAAAGCTCTATTCCGTACCGGGAAGGACGTTGTATGTGATTACGCCGGCTGCAGTACCAATGGCACTACCTATTAAGGCGTGCATGATTTTTTTATTGCGGGCGGTGCGCTCATAGCCAAGTACATAGCCAAGTACATAGCTTGGGTCGTTGATTAAGTTCTTATCTCTCACCTGGCGATTGTGAGGATGCACAGGTGGAATCACAGCAATCATAGTGGCTGCAAAAGGAACGGTGACAAAAAGAATGCTACCACCAGTGAAAAACCCACCAACTGCTCCAAGGCCAAATCCGATCGCCATAGGCAAACGCGCTTTGTATTGTTCTTGAGCATCTTGAGCGCCGTATATAAACTTGCGCATCTGGTCTATTTCAAAGTAGTCTCCGTTGTCGGGATTTTTCTCGTAGAAAATCTGTTCGGCCTCACCTTCTCTCAACACGGAAAAAACCATTTCACGCTCTATGTAGCGATGTTTCTTCTTGCCGCTTTTTTTGGTGACTTCATATTTTATTTCGTAATCACCAGCATTCAATACCTTACAGTCAAGGCTAGCTCCGTTTCGCAGGATGATTTGATCTTGAGCCTGAGCGCTTATGCAAAGAAGTCCAAAGACAAATGCGAAAAAAATTCTTGTTTTCATGATAAATGGGTCGGCGGCAAAAGTATAAGATAATTTGTGCCTCTCCAAGCTTTCGTTATGCGCCTGATAGTCAGTTATTTTGTGGGAGGGAAAGAAGGGGTTGAAAAGGAGGACTTTCAACTATATTTGACCTCCGTTGTTTAGCAGATAATAAAGAAGAATATTCATGAAAAAATTCTCAGACAGACACATAGGACCAAGAAGCTCAGATCAGCAGGATATGTTGACTAAGATTGGGGCTCAGGACCTAAATGAATTGATTTCTCAAACAATTCCAGACAGCATTCGGTTGAATCGCGAACTCAATGTTCCGGATGCACTTTCAGAGTCTGAGTACTTGAGTCACATCGATGAATTGGCTGCAAAAAATCAGCTCTTTTCCAATTACATTGGTATGGGTTATTACGGAACGCTAACACCTTCCGTGATTAAAAGGAACATCTTGGAAAACCCAGGATGGTATACGGCATACACGCCATATCAGGCAGAAATTTCTCAGGGTAGACTCGAAGGTTTGTTGAACTTTCAAACCATGGTGAGTGATCTCACGGGAATGGAATTGGCCAATGCTTCCCTTTTGGATGAAGCAACCGCCGCTAGTGAAGGTATGATCATGCTGTATCACGCGCGTGAACGTGCTCAGGTGAAAGATGAGGTAAAGAAGTTTTTCATCGATGAAGACATTTTCCCACAGACGATAGATGTATGTACTCATCGGGCAATTCCTTTGGGCATTGAACTGGTGTTTGGAAAAGTGGAAGATGGTGAATTGGATGGAACCTACTTTGGCGCGATGCTGCAGTATCCAAATGGATACGGAGAGCTGAAGGACAACAAAGCGTTCTCTCAAAAATGTACCGACCTAGGAATTGGATTGGTGGTCTGTGCGGACCTTCTCAGCTTAACACTTCTAACTCCTCCGGGAGAGTGGGGTGCTGATGTGGTGGTTGGAAATTCACAACGATTTGGCGTTCCAATGGGATACGGTGGGCCACATGCAGCCTTTTTTGCAACACATGAAAAATACAAGCGATTCATTCCTGGTCGTATTATAGGTGTCTCTCAAGATCGCCGTGGAAGGAAAGCCTTGAGGATGGCGCTTCAGACGCGTGAACAACACATTAAGAGAGAGCGAGCTACTTCAAACATTTGCACGGCGCAAGCCCTCTTGGCCATCATGGCTGGTGCTTACGCAGTGTACCACGGACCTGATGGCCTTCAAGAAATCGCTGAAAGTGTTCATCGAAAATCATCGTCTCTCGCAAAGCAATTGGAGGCACTGGGCTTTATGAATATGAACCAGAATTACTTCGACTCAATCCGAGTTCAAGTGAATGGGGACATCAATAAACTTCGAGAATTGGCTGAAGAAGCAGAGGTGAATTTGAGGTACATCGACGACCTTTCGGTTGGAATAAGCATCGATGAATCGCACACCGAAGATGAGCTCTCAACTCTATTGAATGTTTTTGCTGCTTTTGCAGGAAAAGCAGGAGCTCAATATCAAGCAGATTCAAAGAGTGCCGCTATTGGTGGATTCAGCCGCTCTTCCGATTTCATGACTCACCCAGTGTTTTCTTTATACCACAGCGAAAGTGATATGATGAGATACCTCAAGAGTTTGGAGAACAAGGATATTTCGCTTACCCGATCGATGATTTCCTTGGGTTCTTGTACCATGAAATTGAATGCCGCGAGTGAGTTGTATCCTATCAGCAACCCAGCTTTTGCAGGACTTCACCCCTTCGTTCCATTGAATCAAGCGGCGGGTTATCACGAAATGATTTCGAACCTCGACAAATGGTTGAGTGAGGTTACAGGATTTGCTGCTATGTCTTTCCAGCCGAATTCAGGTGCGCAAGGCGAGTATGCTGGATTGATGGTTATTCGTGCTTATCACTTAAACAACGGAGATACGCAAAGGAACATCGCATTGATTCCTGCATCTGCACACGGTACGAATCCAGCTTCAGCCGTAATGGCTGGGATGAAGGTTGTTGTAACCAAAACCGATGAGCATGGGAACATCGACTTGGATGACTTGAGAGCGAAAGCTGAAGAGCACAGCAATGAACTTGCAGCTCTAATGGTTACCTACCCATCTACCCATGGAGTATTCGAAACCGACATTCGAGAAATCACCGACATCATTCATAAGCATGGTGGACAAGTATACATGGATGGTGCGAATATGAATGCTCAAGTTGGATTGACAAGTCCGGGAAGCATTGGTGCCGACGTATGTCATTTGAACTTGCATAAAACTTTCGCCATTCCTCACGGAGGTGGAGGGCCAGGTGTTGGTCCAATTGGAGTAGCAAAACATTTAGTCCCATTTCTACCAGGTCATCAAGTAGTTGAGCTCAACGAAAATGGAGCTGTATCTGCGGCGCCTTGGGGTTCAGCACTCATACTTCTCATCAGCTACGGCTACATCAGAATGCTTGGATGGGATGGCTTGAGGTCTTCGACTGAATTGGCCATTTTGAACGCGAACTACATTGCCAAACGTTTGGAAGGAAAATTCGATGTTTTATATCGAGGACTCAAGGGAAGGGTTGCGCATGAGATGATCATCGACTGCCGGCCATTCAAGAAAACTTCTGGGGTTGAAGTTGAAGACATCGCCAAGCGCTTAATCGACTATGGTTTCCATGCTCCTACGGTTTCATTCCCAGTTGCAGGAACTATGATGATTGAGCCTACTGAGAGTGAGTCGCAAGCAGAACTCGATCGCTTTTGTGATGCCATGTTGAGCATTCGTGAAGAAATAGCTGAGATTGAGCGAGCTGAACAAGATGCTGAAGACAATGTCTTGAAAAACGCTCCGCACGAAGCAGACCTTCTTATTTCAGATGATTGGAACCATGGATACAGCCGTCAAAAGGCAGCCTATCCGTTGGATTGGTTGGTGCAGAACAAGTACTGGGTTCCAGTAGCGCGCGTCGATAACGCCTACGGTGACCGAAACTTGGTTTGCGTTTGTCCGCCCATCGAGGAGTACATGGAAATGGCATAACAGCTCAGTGCACTTCGACGACTTTCTTTTAAAAATAAACAGCTCTCTTGTGTCTGGATTACCAGGCGAAATTGCGCAGTTGGAATTGGCGCCACTAGGGCGAGGAAATTTGGAGGAGTCGATGAAGAATGCGCAAAACCCTAAGTACAGCGCCGTTTTAGCGATGGCTTATCCCATTGATTCCGCTACAAACATTTGCTTCATTGAGCGAAAGGCTTATCCTGGCGTTCATTCTGGCCAAATTGGATTTCCTGGCGGGAAAAGAGAAGAAGAAGACAATGATTTGATGCAGACAGCATTGAGGGAAACCCTTGAAGAGGTCGGGGTGGAAGTGAGCCCTGCTCAAGTCTTAGGTCAACTATCGCCCTTGTACATTCCTCCGAGCAACTTTTTCGTGCAGCCGTTCATCGCAGCACTCGAACGGCAACCGAAATTCATCGCAGATGAGATAGAGGTTGAGCGAGTATTGGAGTTTTCTCTTCAAGAACTTCTCGATGAGCGAAACTTGATCGATACCCAAGTGAGTGTTGGAGAACAAGGATTCAAACTGAATACCCGAGCCTTCCGAATAGGAGAGCACATCATTTGGGGGGCGACGGCCATGATGGTTTCAGAAATTCGTTACATGCTTCGTTAAAGTACCTTTGAATTATGAGCCGTGCTGAACATTTATTGAAAGATCATGAATTGAGGTCTACTCCGGTTCGCCTCGATATGCTCTCATATTTTTTAGAGGAGAATCGAAGTCTTGGGGTCTCCCAGCTCAATACAATTCTTGCCGATAAATACGATCGCGCAACTGTGTACCGGACGTTGAAGTCTTTCACTGAAAGCGGAATTCTTCATAGGGTTATGGACTTACAGGAGGAAAACTCCTATGCCTTGTGCGATTCCTGCAAAGAGGGAAGTCACGAAGATGAGCACGTTCATTTTTTGTGCACCAATTGCGGAAAAAATCAATGTTTGCATGATGTCTCAATTCCTGCCGTAGGCTTGCCTTCGGGCTATCGTCTTAAGGACGCCAATATGCTTCTAGAAGGTCTTTGCCCAGACTGCTCTTAATTTTTTTACGCAACACTGTTGCAAAACGGAACTGAAGTGTATCTTTGGAGCCCTCATGGCAATCACAGGAATTTCTAAACGCGCAGATTATCTAGGAGTATGCAGCTCGATACTCTGCCTCTTACATTGCCTTATTCCACCAGCCATTATTTTGTCGAGCAACGCATTGGGCTCTTGGTTCGATCATCTTTGGTTCGACGTTTTCTTCGCGCTTATTTCGGCCACAGCTGTCTATCTCACAACTCGAAACCAGCCAGCATCTTGGATCAATTTGCTTTTGTGGGCGTCCTTGGGTTCACTCATTCTGGGGATGTTTTTTGAAGATCTGCTCGTGATGCGAATGCTTTCGTATGTGGCTGCCTTGGGTCTCATCTTCGGGCATCTGGTGAACATCCGCTTTGCACTGCGACGCGCTTAAACCTCATTTACCAAAGGTTGTATTCGTTGATGGGTGGGCAACAAACTGACTGCTCTGTACTTAGCTTTGCCGCTCACCAAGAATTAATCTAATGAAAATCAACCTATTATTCGCAATGGCCTCTTTTGGCCTCTTTTTGACTTCGTGTCAAGAACAAGCTGCGAGCAATCAAGAAGAAGTAACTATGACAGCAGTTCGTGAAATCCCATTGGAAGATTTTTTCAAGAATCCCGATAAATCGAGCTACCAGATTTCCCCAGACGGAATGTTCTATTCCTTCATGGCTCCCTACGAAAGCCGGATGAATGTCTTCATTCAAAAGATTGGCGATTCGGAGTCTATGAGAATTACTGATGTCACAGACCGAGACATTGCTGGTTATACTTGGGTGAGCAATGAGCGCATCCTATACCTTAAAGACAATGGGGGAGACGAAAACTTTGCACTCTACGCCGTAAACATTGATGGGAGCAATCCACAATCTCTTACCGCTTTCGACAGCGTTCGTACAGAATTGATAGACGATCTCGAAGACCAAGAGGATTATGTAATGGTTGGCCTCAACAAGCGCGATCAACGCATTTACGATCCTTATCGCTTAAATGTTCAAACAGGAGAGCTCAGCATGTTGGCCGAAAACCCAGGAAACATTTCTGGTTGGATGACAGACCATGAAGGCAAATTGCGCGTGGCCTTAACAACGGATGGCGTCAACAACAGCTTGATGTACCGCGAGACTGAAGATTCCGAATGGGAAATTCTCTTTACGGGCAATTTCAAAGAATCGCTTGACCCACTCTTCTTCACATTCGACAATAAGAACCTGTATGTAAGTTCAAATGTTGGTCGCGATAAAAGTGCCATTCGCATGTACGATGTTGCCAAGAAGGAACTCGGAGAAATTCTTTTCGAGCACCCAGATGTGGACGTTTCGAATCTTTCTTATTCAAGAAAGCGAAAGGTGTTGACCACTGTCAGCTATACCATCGACAAACGCGAACGCAGTTTCTTGGACGCCGAAACGGAAGCATGGTTTAAAAAGCTTGAAGCCAAGCTAGCTGGTTATGAGATTGGCATCAGTGGTAGAAGTAAAGACGAAAGCAAGCTCGTCGTTCGAACTTACAGCGACCGGTCGTTGGGAGCCTATTATTTCTACGACATTGCTGAAGATCGTTTGGAAAAACTTGAAGATGTAAGCCCTTGGGTTCAAGAAGATGAAATGGCCGAAATGCAGCCTGTGAGTTATCAATCTCGAGATGGATTAACCATTCGTGGGTACCTCACACTTCCAAAAGGAAAAGAAGCTAAAAATCTACCCGTAGTCGTCAATGTTCACGGAGGTCCTTGGGCTCGCGATTATTGGGGATACAGCAATGAAGTTCAATTCTTAGCGAACCGCGGTTATGCAGTTCTTCAAATGAATTATCGTGGTTCTGTTGGTTTTGGAAGAGCCTTTTGGGAAGCTTCATTCAAGCAATGGGGACAAGCCATGCAAGACGATGTGAGCGATGGAGCTCAATGGCTCATCGATCAAGGCATAGCAGATTCAAGCCGGGTGGCCATCTACGGAGGAAGCTACGGGGGTTACGCAACTTTAGCGGGACTTACCTATACGCCCAACCTTTATGCTTGTGGCGTTGATTATGTTGGTGTTTCGAATCTGTTCACCTTCATGGAAACCATTCCTCCATACTGGACTCAGTACCTTGAAATGCTTTACGAAATGGTTGGGCACCCCGAGGCCGACAGCGCTATGTTGGCTGCCTATTCTCCTTCCTTGAACGCAGAGAAGATCACGGCCCCTCTATTCATAGCTCAAGGGGCAAACGACCCTCGAGTGAAAAAGTCGGAGGCAGACCAAATGGTTGAAGCAATGAAAGCTCGTGGTGTTGAAGTTGAATACCTCGTAAAGGACGACGAAGGGCATGGCTTCCGTAATGAAGAGAATCGATTTGACTTCTACCGGGCAATGGAGAAATTCCTAGCTAAGCACATTGGTGACCAAGCAACTGTAGAAACTGAAAGTTAAGCCTCATTTTAGAGCATAAAAAAAGCCCCTGTGCAAAGTGCTCAGGGGCTTTTTATTTTGGTAAAACGAATTATTTCTTCGCTTTCTTATCTGCTTTCCATTGAGCAATTTTCTTGTCAATGTCTTTTTCGTAAGGGCTGAAATCACGACCCTTTTCCTTGTAGGTCTCCATGCCTTTCGACTTGGCCATGTTCGCTGAAGCAACGGCATCATCCCATTTCTGAGCGTCGCCATAAATTTTTGCTAAGCTCCAATGTGCATACCAGTAGTCGCTGAGGTTCACACCTTTTTCGGCGTACTCAATGGCTTGTTTCGACATGCCTTTTCCGTTCAAATAATTGGCTGCATTGATGTAAGGACCGTAATCGTTCTTTTCATTTTCGGCAATGGCTTTCTCAATGTTCTTCATTGCAATCTCATGATCGTTGGTGCTGATCACGATTGGAATGCGCAATTCGGCCCATGTGAGATAAAGAACTCCACCGTCTGAACTTAAGTTGTCGAAGTAGAAGGTCATGGTTTCAGCTTGCATTGGGTTGACGTCTACCGGAAGCTCTACACGAAGAACATCTTTTAATGAATCGTAGTCACCTGTTCCCCAAAGCTCGAGGTCGCTGTTGAGAATGAGCGTCCAGATTCCGTCTGCCGGGATAGTGAATACTGAATACTCACCAGCAGCAACGGGTTTCTCTAGGATTTTGACATCATTTGAAAAGCTGATTTTGGTGGCTTTGTTGGCGCCTGTTCTCCAAATTTTATCCATTGGAACCAGGTCACCCCAAATCATGCGGCCTTTCATACTAGGGCGAGAGTATGTGATGCTGATGTCGGTAAGACCGATGCGTTGAGTTAAGGTTGAAGTTGGACTCGGCATTGGTAATTCTTGGGCAGATGCAGATCCGGCCAATAGAATAAGCGCGAGTAGAAGAGTGTTTTTAATTTTATTCATGATTTGTTTTCGTTTAGAAGGATACAAATGTACTCGGCAATTGCTTCGGTCAATTGGTTAATTTTCAGACCTATTCATCGGGATGGAAAAATTGGATTATCGATTTAGGGTGCACGTTCTCGGAAAAGTGCAAGGTGTGTGGTTTAGAAAATCTACGCAAGACATGGCTGTGAAGCACAACCTCAATGGTTGGGTGAAGAACATGGATGATGGCAGCGTGATGATGGAAGTGGAAGGCGCGCTTCAAGAGTGTTTGGAGATGATTAAATGGGCCGAAGATGGCCCGGCCATGGCTCGGGTTAATGAACTTCAAATAGAACAACTTCCTCCAATCAACGATAAATATTTCACCATTGGTTACTGAGTTTAGGGCTGCAAAAACAAATTTTTAGACACAACTAAATATATTCTTAGATTATTCTAATTTCGCGGAATACAATCTGGGAGTGCGCGCATACCTGATCTTACTTTTCTTTCTGTTTCCTCTCTTTTCATTCGGGCAGAACGTTTCGGGACAACTACTCGATGGTAGAAGTCCAGTTCCATTTGCCAGTGTGGGAATTGTTGGAACGCAACTAGGAGCCTCTTCCGACTACAACGGAAACTTCATTTTGCGCGACCTAAAGCCTGGAACTTATACGCTCTATTTTTCCTGCATGGGATATAAAGCCGACAGCTTGGATGTAACAGTCTCGACGACCAACGTACATCTTGGAGATGTTCAGCTAAAGCCCAGCAGCCTTGGTTTGAATGAGTTGGTGGTGAGTGGAACCTTGCGTACTGTGCACCTCTCGAATTCTGCTGTGCGAATTGAGGTGGTGAACTCAAAACAACTTCTGAAAAGCATGGCTCCAGCAAATTTGATGGAAAGCTTGGGAATGATCAATGGAGTGCAAGAAGTGCTTTCCTGCGGAGTATGCTACACCAACGCCATCAGCATCAATGGCCTTCCTGGTAACTACACGGCCGTGCTCATCGATGGCTCTCCACTTTACGGGAACCTGGCTTCAGTATACGGACTGAATGGAATCCCAATTCAGATTCTTGATCGCTATGAAGTCATCAAAGGACCAAACTCAACTTTGTACGGATCCGAGGCGATGGCCGGTGTCATCAACATCATCACCAAAGACCCAGCGAAACAGCCCGATTTCTCAGCCGATGTGATGGTCACCTCGCACATGGAGTCCTTTGGGAACATTGCCATTGCAGGCGGGAAAGGAAAGTGGAAACAATTCACAGGGCTCAATTACGGCTACATCAACGACTACGACGACCTCAACCAAGATGGTTTTGGCGATATGATCAACCTTGATCGCATCGGACTTTTTTCGAAATGGAGCTACGATATGCAGGATGGGAAGAAGCTGGTTGTAAATCTAAAAGGCTTCTATGAAGATCGGAGAAACGGAGTACAGGAATACCTCGACGATCGTGCTTATCGAGACATTCGCGGAAACGACAGCATCTATGGGGAGAGCATTCTTACAGAACGCATTGAGCTATTTGGTCACTACGATTTGCCCACAAAAAAACAAATGCGGTTGGACTATTCCTTCAGTAAACACATCCAAGATTCCTACTACGGAAGTGATGGCTACGAAGCTCTACAGGACGTTGGTTTTGGTCGACTTACTTGGGATGAACGCATTAAAAAACATCAGCTGACATCGGGCCTGAGTCTGCGTTATCAATTCTACAACGACAATACAGTAGCCACAAGCCGGCTCGAAGGATTGAAAAGTGTCGATGCTCCTGACCTACAGATCATCCCTGGTATTTTCATTCAAGACGAATGGACTGTCAACGACCGACTTACACTTTTAAGTGGAATGCGCGTGGATCATTACAACAAGCACGGATTCATTCCTAGTCCGCGCTTGAGTGGGAAATTAAAAACAGGGAAATGGACGAACTGGCGCGTAAACCTCGGAACCGGATTCAAAGTCGTGAACTTATTTGCCGAAGATCACGCTTTTGTAACCGGGCAGCGGGAAGTTGTAATTCAGGAAAAGCTTAGGCCAGAACAGTCTTATTCCGTCAGTACAAGCGTCAACCGCATCGTGAATATTGGAAGCAGCGCAGGTTCATTCGACCTTTCCGCCTTCTACACACACTTCACCAACAAAATTCTACCCGACTACTCCGAAGCAGGAAAAATCTTGTACGCCAATGGAAAGGGGCAAACGATATCGCAAGGAGTGAGCTTGAGTTTCAGTCAGGAATTTGAATTCCCATTGAGTTATCAATTGGGATTGAATGCGCTGGAAGTATTTTCCCAAGAAGAAGTGAACGGAATTCTCGAGAAGACGCCCATCAACTTTTCAAGCAAATGGTCGGGGAACCTGAGCGTGAATTACAGGATAAAGAAGCACGAAATCATTTTGGCGGCCACCTCGCGATTCAATGGTCCAATGCACTTACCTGAAGTGTTCGATTTTGAGTCGAACGGTGAACTGTCGGACATTTCTCGTCCAAGACTTTCGCAGCCTTTCCTACTTCAAAATGTTCAGATCACGAAAGTATTTGTGAAGTCGAGGTTTGAGCTGTATGCGGGCATTGCCAATCTCTTCAACTTCCTGCCGCCTTTCTCTCCTTTGGTGGGTTTCAACGACCCAAATGCAGCTCCGGGTTTCAGCAAGAGCTTCGACACGGCCTATGCCTATGCACCTTTTCATGGAAGAGAAGTATATCTAGGTGTGCGTTGGAATTACACGAGAAAGAAGTAATACTTCTTGATTTTTGCTAGAACCTAGAAGAGAGCTAGTTGCTTTCCGCTTCCCGCTCATTCACAATCGCCTGAACCCCATTCAAGGCGTCCAATTCCTTGTGAATGTCGCTCAAGGTTTCAACGGCTCGACCGAGCGATTTGATGTGCATGAAAGACAGCAAGAGCTTATCATTCTTCTGCTTCATTTGAGCACGCGTCGGATACTTTTTGATGTATTCCAGAATGGCCTTAAACTGATTTGATTCGAAGTAGGGACTGTCCTCTTTATTGATGAAGTAACAGACCAAACGCTCTTTTTTCAAAACGATTTTTTCAAATCCCAATTCTTTGGCTTTACGTCTCAATCGGATGAGGTCGAAGAGCCGTTCTGTAACCGATGGAACTGGTCCGAAACGATCTTTCAACTCAAGCTGGAAAGCCAACAATTGCTCTTCACCTTCACATTCTGAAAGTGTTTTGTACAAGCTCAAACGCTCTTCAATGTTGTTGACGTAGTCGTCGGGAATGAGGAATTCCAAATCGGTATCTACTTGGGTGTCCTTCACAAACTCCTGCTTCTCGGCAAGCTCCTTTTCAAATAAATCACCGAATTCTTCCTGCTTAATCTCGTGCACGGCTTCTTCAAGAATCTTTTGGTACATGTCGAAGCCAATCTCCGAGATAAAGCCGGTTTGCTCTCCTCCCAATAAGTTTCCAGCTCCACGAATGTCGAGGTCGCGCATGGCAATATTGAAGCCGCTGCCCAGTTCCGAAAATTGTGAAATGGCATTGAGTCGAGCGCGCGCTTCTCTCGTAAGTGAAGAAAGGGGAGGGGCGAGCAAGAAGCAGAAGGCCTTCTTATTCGATCGACCTACTCGCCCGCGCATTTGGTGCAAATCGCTCAATCCGAAGTTCTGGGCTTGGTTGATGATGATGGTATTCGCATTGGGAATATCGAGTCCACTTTCAATGATGGAGGTTGAGATGAGCACGTCGAACTCATGATTGATGAAATCCATCATGGCTTTTTCCAGTTCGTGACCTTCCATCTGGCCATGGGCAATTCCAACCGTAATGTCCGGACAAATTCTGGTCAGAAGCTGAGCAACCTCAGCGATGTTCTGAATGCGGTTGTGCACGAAAAAGACCTGTCCGTTTCGGTCGGTTTCGTAATAAATGGCGTCTCGAATTTGAGCCTCGTTGAAGGAAGTGATTTCTGTTGTTACGGGAATCCGGTTTGGTGGTGCCGTTTGAATGATGCTCAAATCGCGCGCTCCCATCAAAGAGAATTGAAGGGTTCTTGGAATTGGTGTAGCGGTGAGTGTTAAGGTGTCGACGTTCGCACGAATGGTCTTAAGCTTGTCTTTCACACCTACGCCAAACTTCTGCTCTTCATCGATGATGAGCAAGCCGAGGTCTTTGAACTTGACATCCTTACTCACCAATCGGTGCGTGCCGATCATGATGTCGACTTTTCCTGCGGCCAGCGCTTTGATGCTTTCCTTTTGTTCTTTAGGACTCTTAAAGCGATTGATGTAATCGACTGTTACTGGTAGCTCCGAAAGTCTTTCCTGGAAAGTCTTAAAGTGCTGATAAGTTAGGATGGTGGTTGGAGCTAGAACGGCAACTTGTTTTCCATCCGTTGCCGCTTTGAAGGCTGCGCGAATGGCGATTTCCGTTTTTCCAAATCCCACATCACCGCACACCAGTCGATCCATCGGACTCTCCAACTCCATGTCTTCCTTCACCGCTTTGGTCGTCTTCTCTTGGTCGGGGGTGTCTTCGTAAATGAAGGAAGCTTCGAGTTCGTGCTGTAGGTAGGTGTCGAGTTGAAAGGCAAATCCTTTCTGTTGTTTTCGTTTTGCGTAAAGTTTGATGAGGTCGTAGGCGATTTGTTTCACCTTCGACTTGGTCTTGGCTTTGAGCTTTTTCCAGACGGGCGAACCAAGCTTGTTGATCTTGGGAACCATTCCCTCCTTGCTCGAAAATTTCGCAATTCGGTGCAGGGAGTGAATGCTCACGTAAAGTATGTCTCCGCCGGAATAAATGAGGCGAAGGGCTTCTTGCTCCTTTCCGTTCACGTCAATTTTTTCCAAGCCGTCGAAACTCCCGATGCCGTGGTCAATGTGCGTTACGTAGTCGCCCTTGCGCAGATTCGTAAGCTCTTTTATTGTGAGTGCTTGCTCGTTTTGCTGGAAACCTTTTTTGAGTCGGAAACGCTGGTAGCGATTGAAAATCTGGTGGTCGGTGAGAACAACTGTTTTGCTGTCGTGGTCGATGAAACCTTCATGAAAAGGAAGCAACATGGAACGGAAATCTGCTTGCTTCTCGAGGTCGTCGAAAATGCGGTGTAGCCGTTCCACCTGACGTGCGCTTGAAGCAGCTACAATGTTCTCGTAACCGTCTTTGATGTTCTTGCTCAATACGGTTGAGAGGAGCACAAAATCTTTGTTGAAGTTCTGCTGCGGAAGTTGATTGAGGTCGATCACAGTGGCTCCAGCAAAATGCTTCTTGATTCCCCATTCAACCACTTTAAAGGGAATGGCCGAATCCTTGAATCCGTTTTCGGTTAGGTAGAGTTCACTTGGCGCCAATTGCACTTCAGAATTCGCGAGCTTGTTGTAAATCGTTTTAGCCTTTTCGTATTCGTCCCCAATTTTTTGTGCGGTGATTTCAAAGTTTTTCAACCATAATATGGTGTCCTCAGGCAAATATTCCATGAAAGAAGCACGCTCTTCCCGCAAGATTCTTTCCTCCACGTTTGGTATGACTTCCAAGCGTGTAACTTTCCTAGAAGAGAGTTGGGTTACCGGGTCGAAGTTCCGGATGGAATCTACTTCTTCCCCAAAAAACTCAATGCGGTAAGGTTCCTCGTAAGAGTAACTAAAGATGTCGAGAATGCCACCGCGCACACTGAACTGACCTGGACGATATACAAAATCGACCCTTTCAAATTCGTATTCGAAGAGCACTTCATTCACAAAGTCAACGCTCAATTCATCGCCAACTTTAATGTCGAGCGTATTCTTCTTTAAGTGTTTCTTGGTGACAACCTTTTCAGCCAAAGCCTCGGGGTAGGTCACAATAACCTGACGTGTTTTCCGGTGGTTGAAGTCCTTGAGCACTTCCGCGCGCATCAGTACATTCGATCGATCCTTGTGATCTTCCTGATAGGGGAAACGATAAGACGCGGGATAGAATTGAGTCTTCTGTTCGCCGATTAAGTTTTCTAAATCGTTCTGAAAGTAGGCAGCTTCTTCTTTGTCGTTGAGCACGAAGAGATGCACGCCATTGAGCTCTTGAATTACACGCTCGGCATAGAATGCCATCGACGAGCCGACCTGAGATTTAAGGTATGCTTTACGGTCTCCGTCTGCAGAGAGCAGGGAGAGCAAGTCCTCGACTTGAGGAATCTTATTGAGGCGGACTTTTAAATCTTCGAGTTTCACAGGGCTGCAAAAGTAACTTCCTCAACAACGCGCGGAGCAGCATAGTGTTTGACTAAAACAACATCAATACACTCAAATATAGAATGCCGCCGATTAAAAATAGAATGAGTGTAAAAGGAAGAATGTCTTTTGCTTTTAGGCCTGTAATGCCAAGAAGGGGCAAAGCCCAGAAAGGTTGCAGCATGTTCGTGAGCTGATCGCCGTAGGCTAGGGCGAGGATGCTTTTCGGTAATGCGACTCCCAAGGCATCGGCTGCCTGAAGAATGATTGGCCCTTGCACAACCCACTGACCGCCGCCACTAGGCACGAAAATATTTACGATTCCTGCAGAGATGAAAGTGAATATTGGAAAGCTGAACTCAGACGAAATTGACACGAAGAATTGAGAGAAGTCTTGAACCATTCCAGAGTTGTTCATGATTCCCATGATTCCAAAGTAGAGCGGGAATTGAATGAGAATTCCCGAGACGCCGCCAATGGCTTGTTCGATGGCTTTCAGGAATCGGTAGAAGTTTCCATGAAGGAGCAATCCTAAGCCAAGCAGCAAGAAGTTGATGTTGTTTGGTGTGAAGAAGTTGAGCAGCGAGGGAGCTTGTACAAATGCTTTGATGAAGGTTGCACCCAATATGACAGCCGCAAAAAAGAAGGCGAGAATCTTTGAATGGTCGAGGCGTTCAGCGCCAGTGATTTCGATTTCTGGAAGGTGCACCTCACCGACGGTAGGCAATTCTACCGAGTGATTTTGGAAGCGCTTTCCAACCAAGTACATGATGCTTGGAACGAGGATGAGGACAAGCAGACTAGCCGTGATGTTCATGCTTGAGAAGACGGTTTGGTCGAAGCCAATGCGGTCGGGGACTATGTTCAGCATTGTGCTACCCGACAATTGCACCAATTCGTTTAAGTGCCCCGATTCGGCAACCTTAATGAGTGAAGAACCTGACAGTCCGCCGTGCCACACCATTAGGCCAACATAGCCGCAAGCGCCAACAAGAGGATAGTTGATCTTGTGGCCGTTCTGACGTGCATATTCACCCACCTTTCGAGCGAAGATGGCTCCGAAGATGAGTCCGAGCCCCCAATTGAAGAGCGCGACTGTAATAGTTAACAGGCTAACTAAAAAAGCAGCTTTCGAAGTGGTGGTGCAATAGGAGCTCAGTCGGTTGATGAGATTCGAGGCTGGTTTGGTGAGAGCCAGCACATGGCCAAGAACCAGCATGAGCATCATCTGCACAGCAAATACGAGCAGAGAGTTGGTCCAGAGGCCGCCTTCCCAGAAGTTCATGAGAACCACCGAATAATCCCACCATCCGCTCTCGGCTGGTTTGGTGAGGAAAAGAGCTAAGAAAAAGGTGAGGGTAGAAAGAACTACCGCAATGGTAAATGGAGCGGGAAGAAAGCTTTTAAAAAAGCGGATGAACCGATCCGAGAAATCCATTTAGAATGGAAGGTCGTCTTCTTCGTTGAGATCCTCCATGGGAGCGTCTTTCGGGAGTGGCGCAGCAGGTGCTGGAGCAGCGGATCCAGAGCCTGACCCAGAAGGAGCGGCAGAAGAAGCTCCACCATCGTTGCTCATTCTCCAAGCTTTCACATCGGTGTACCAACGTCCGTTGTATTCTCTAGAAGAAAGGTCGATGTCTACTTTCAATTGGTCGCCCATTTTGTAGGTTTCCAATTCTGCAATCATATCCGACCAAGCCGTGATACAAATCTTTTTTGGAAAGCGATCACCTGCGGTTTCAATGACAAAATCTTGTTTTTTCCACTCGCCATTTCGGCCAGATCCAGTTTGCATTTCGAGTTTTTCAACTAGTTTACCTTCTACTTGCATGCTCATTCGTTGTTAAAGGAGAGCAAACACATCCAAGCCTCAGCAACTTTACCCTCTTGAAGTAGGTCGTGCGCCAACTCGTGCAGTCGCTTTTCCAATTCTTCTGGGTAGTCGGCCAAGTTGTAATGCAACTCGCTCAATTCCATCAATTTGTAATCGTTGACTTCTGTTTCATCGGGAAGGGCCTCAACGTTGCCCAATTTCCCAAGATCATTTCCTGTTAGGATGTTGCTGTTGCGAACTTCTTCAGGCATACTGTCTACACCAATGCCTATGCTGGCCAATGGCTTTTCGATTTCGAAGAGCGCATCGCCGCTGGCACGCACGTACCAGTTTCCGCCCATACGACCGACGAGATCTATTTTGTTTGGATCGATGCGTCCGTCTTCATCTAGAATCTCGTCGTCGATGTGAATCGCCACAACTTCGCAAATCACCAAGTTTCCCGCACCGCCTTGGTCGCCCAATTCATCTACGCGAATCACTTTACATTCCAATTGAACGGGCGATTCTTTCACCCGAAATGGTTTCACCAAATCAGATTTGATTGGAGTCAGTCCAGATTTTTCAAATTCATCTACGCCATCTCCGTACTCCGTACTCGAAAGGCTCATTTGTTCCACAATCGCATGACTTACGATGTTGATGACCACTTCAGGAATCACCTTCACATTTTCGTAGGTGTGTTTTGTGGTGTTGTTTCTTCCTCTGCGCGCCGGCGAGAAAATCGCAATCGGTGGGTTTGCCGAGAAGACATTAAAAAAGGAGAAGGGACTTAAATTCCTATTTCCTTGCGCATCTACTGTGCTTGCAAAAGCAATGGGGCGTGGGCCAATTGCTCCGAGCAGGTAGCCATGCAGTTTAGGAACCGAAACTTCTCCAGGAATGATTTTCATCGTTCTTTTTTGTCGGCCACAAACTTAGTGAAATGCCCTCTTCTAAGAGTTCTCATTTCAGTTGAGATTCATTCTATGAAACAATTATATTTGCGCCCCCATTACGCGGATGTGGTGGAATTGGTAGACACGCTAGACTTAGGATCTAGTGCAGCAATGTGTGTGGGTTCGAGTCCCTCCATCCGCACTTAATCAGCGAAAAGCTGACAGTTAATAGATAAAAGGTCTTCAATACGAGGGCCTTTTTTCGTTTGTAGAGCATGTCTAGCGCTTATTTGAAAAGTTCTAGGAACTAGCAACAAGCCCTTTTCCTCTTTAATCTTTCTTCTCTAGAAGCTAACAGCTTTTATCTTTCAACTTTAGCAGCTACTCCTTAGAACTTATGGCTTAAAGCTTATCGCTCAAACTCCTATTGTATTTCACGCCGACGGCCAACCGCGTGTCGTCATAGTTTCAGCGGAGGCACAAGCCTTTGGAGCAGGATGCCTGCGCGTGCCGATTGAATATTTATGAAGGAATATTATTGATGTTAGAAGTCTTCCTTAGAGCTTCAAAATCCCATTGCACCTAAGTCAGGCTGAGCTTGTCGAAGCCCTTCACAAAAAGGCCTAGCTCTTTTTATAGCTTAAGGCTTCTAGCTTATGGCTCAATGACCTATTGCGCTGCCTCGCTGGCCTTCTTTTTTCTGGGCGAAAAAGAGTCAACCCTTCGACAGGCTCAGGAACTCGCTCAGGTTCACTGTAAGTTAGGATGCAGCTTAAGACAAGCCACTTTTCCCTTATAGCTTAAAGCATTATGCTTATAGCTCCAACCACACTTTCTTATTTGGTCTTTCATCTCGAGGAGCCACCAGCTTTTGTTTAGTCTCTCGCCTCATAGAGCAAAGTTCCTCTTCGCCATATAATTGCAAATCCATCTCCTCTAATTCGTCAATTTACTATCCCTTGCGAATATGACAAATGCTGAGCTGAGTGTATTTATATATATATTATTTGAAATTCTCATCCATTTTTACTCTCGCACCAATGAAAATGCTCGCGTTATTTGTTTTTGGAATATTTTTTTCACTTGCTGCATTTGCCCAGGATCAGCTCAACTTCACCATTCCTCTTTGTCCTCCCAGCTCGATTACTGAGTACGATCAACCCTTGGAACTTCGCGTTTCACCCAATCCGACCATCGGCGATGTCTATTTGGATATGAGCTCTAGTGGGACAAAGATTTCGGGCTATAAGATTGAGGTCTTCAATACATTGGGAACCCTTATCTTATTAATGGATAACCTAGAAGGCGCACGTGTTCAACTCGCAACTCGAGATTTCGAGACTGGGATTTATCTAGTCCGACTTTCGGACGGACATCGTTCATCGAACCAACGAATCATTAAGCAATAACTTTAGCAGCCGGAACATGAAAGGACTTACACTAACAAGTATTCTGCTCTTAGCTTTTTCATCCTTGAATGCGCAAATTCATGTTTGCCTAACTGAGGAGGTGATACTAAATGCATCCAACCCAACTACTGGAGAAAGTTATCAGTGGTTCCGTTCTGAGGACAATGTGAACTGGTCGCAACTCACGAATGGAGCGAACGCTACCCAATCGGTTTTTCCTATTTGGGATGTAAATTATTACAAACTTCAGGTGACGAGCAGTTCCTGCACTCGTTTCACTGAAACACAGGTTGTTTACACCACAGTCGATGACAATAGCGGCAACACCTACGGTACAACCTTGATTGATGGGGAGTGTTGGATGAGGGATAATCTTCGCGTGACGAAACTGAACGATGGCACTGCCATTCCTGAGGTTCAGGGAGACACAGACTGGTATAATCAAACTGGGCCTGCGAGGTCCTCTTATGACAACAGCTCTGCCAATGCTGATGATTACGGCTATTTGTACAACTTTTTTACCGTACAAACCGGCAAGTTGTGTCCGACTGGATGGCACCTTCCTAGCGATACTGATATTGAGGATTTACAGACTTCTTTAGGCGGTGCTTTAATTGCTGGAGGAAGAATGAAAGTGAATGGCACCACCCATTGGGATTCTCCCAATACTGGAGGGACAAATTCGAGTGGATTTGCCGGCAAAGGCGGTGGGTTTCGATATGCAGGCGGTAGCTTTGCTGAAAAGGGTCAAACAGCATATTTCTGGACAACCAAAGTAGTTTCGAATGGCTTTACGGCCAAACCCTATTCGCTGAAATACAATTCTGAAGCTTTAGGCTTGTATGGATTGGCTTGGTTGCAAGAATCTGGCTTTTCTTGTCGCTGCGTAAGAGATTAACATTTCACTTATTCATTTTTAATTCTGAAGCTCACAGTGAATTCACTGAGTAGTTTACTTACCAAACATCTAGCAAGTAGCAGCTTTTCCTTATAGGATGCGACTTATAACCCGAACTACACTTTCCGCATTAATCTCGCATTTCTCTTCACCGGTCAAGCTTTTTGGCTCCTATTTGGTCTTTTATCCAAAGAGGGGCTTTGTTGCTTCATTGAACTATTTTAGCCAAACCGTCCTTACAATTCAGAATTGAATCAATTTTCCACCTATCTACTTTCATTTCTAACCTCCCTCATTTTTGCAAATGCTGGCTTTGCTAAGGATTCCTTGTTCCGAGCCGCGCCAAATCCCTTTTATAAATCCACTGAATTTTTCTTACCCACCTTCGATGGCGATGTGGTTTCTCTCAATGTCTACGATCGCTTCGGTAAGTCTGTCGGCAATTTCTTTAAGGGTGCAAAGCTGTATGGCTCTTTTCAAATTCCATTCGATGCAGACTCTCTTGCGGATGGACTTTACTTTGCCGCTCTAAATGTCAATGGAGAACAAAAGGCCATTTCTCTTGTGAAGCAGAGCCCAACGATAGTAAGGTCCAATGGTCTAAACTCGGGCTCATCCATCTTTGTGGATCAGCAAAGCATGAGCTTGAAAGTGAAGCTGGCCAGTCCAGTCAAATCCGTAGAAGTCTACTCTTTAAATGGCCAAGTTTTAATGCGTTTTGAGTCGAATGAATCCCTTAATTATGATATCAGCACTTTAGAAAAGGGAATCTACATTGTGAGGGTACAATCGGGTGGTCCTGAATTGGTTCGGAAGTTTTTTCTTCGGTAGAAGCACCCTTCAATCGTCCTTCGACAGGCTCAGGAACTAGCTCAGGTTTATGACTTTCATGAAAGCTTCTAGAAGCTAGCCGCTTTTCACTTCAAGCTTACAGCTCTTTTAAGAGAAACCTCACAGTCTCCCTCGTCCGCTGCTCCAGCAAAACCTCTTTGCCTTTGATCAGCTCACGAACGGTTTCTTCGTTGAAGTGCCGTATGGTGAGCAGACTCACATCGTCGTTGTACTTAACTCGGAATTCCTCTTGAAGGGATTTCAGCAAAGCACCCACTTTTTCTTTCTGATTGTCGACGCTTACGGAGAAGGTCAAGGCTGAATTCTGCATGATGTTCATCTTCACCTTGGCTTTGGCAAAGAGCTTAAAGATGTCGCTCATATGCTCTTCCACTACAAAGGAGTAATCCTTGGTTGAGATGCTCAGCAGCAGCTGTTGGTCTTTGAAAATGTAGGAGGGAAGCAAGTTGTCTTTGTCGCCGTTGTCGTTGATGAGCGAACCCGATTCATCGAGCTGGTCGAAGGAGCGTACCGTGAGCGGAATGCTTTTGTTCTGAAGCGGTTTGAGCGTTTTGGGATGAATGACTGAAGCGCCGTAATAGGTGAGCTCAATGGCTTCCTTGTATGAAATGTTCGAGAGTTTTTCTGTATTCTCGAAATGCTTCGGATCTGCGTTGAGTACCCCAGGAACGTCCTTCCAGATCACCACTTCTTCGGCGTCTAAGATGTTGGCAAAGATCGCTGCAGTGTAATCCGAACCTTCCCGTCCTAAGGTAGTGATGTACTTGTCTTCGGTGCCGCCAATGAAGCCCTGCGTAATCCAAAGTTTGTCGATTCCGATCTGTTCGAACTGTTTGAGAATGGCTTTCTCGCTGGCCTTCCAATCCACCTTTGCTTCGGTGAAGTCTTTATTGGTGAGAACCAACTTTCGGGCATCGAGCCACTCATTCTTCAATCCATTTTCTGCTATGTAAGCCGAAAGGATTTTCGTGGAAAGCAATTCCCCAACAGAGGCAATTTGGTCGTAGGCTTGCGCATAGGAAGCATCGGCACCACTCTGCGTGCGTTCGTTGAGGTAGTGCATGATTTTGTCAATCGTAACCTTTATTTCCGTGGAATCGGCAAAGAGTTGGTCCACAACCTCGACGTGATTTTTCTTTATTTCTTGAATGATGTTTGGGCAATCCTGGGGCTTTTCAAATAGGGCCGAAACGAGGCGTTCCAAGGCGTTGGTGGTTTTGCCCATGGCCGAGAGAACCACTACCGTAGGTTCTGCCGAGTGTTTCAGAAGAATGCGCAGTACATTTTTGAAGGCAGAAGCGTCGCGCACAGAGGCGCCGCCGAACTTGAAGACTTTCATGGGGAACTAAATTAGAAAAGCAGTTAGGTCGCGTGAAAGTCTGTGGAAAGAGTTTTCCTCAATCGAAGACTAATTTGCAATTCAGCCATTCGGGCTCGATGGTGCTCTGGTACTTTTTATAAAACTCAATGGCCGGAGCATTCCAATCCAACACTTGCCATTCCATGCGCTTCACTCCTCGTTCTTTCGCCAATTCGATCAAACGATGAAAAAGCATTCCACCAATTCCACGACGTCGGTGTTTTTCGCTCACAATTAGGTCTTCTAGGAACAAACATTTGCCTTTCCAAGTGGAGTATTTGACGTAATGAAGGGCCATTCCCAAAATTTCACCCGATTCTTCGGCAACAAAAAAGCCAAATGCCGGATGTTCACCAAAGCCATCGCGCTTCATGCTCTCTAGGTCTGTAATCACCTCGCCCTCTGCCTTCTCGTAAATTGCGAGCTCTTGAATGAGCGTCAAAGCAGCGTCCAAGTCGTCGATGCTTCCCTCCCGGATAACTATTTCTTTCATTAAGATTGCTTTTGGCAAATCTCACAATTTTCAAAATGCGATATTTGCCCACCATGAACGGGGTCATAACGCTAAGCGAATTTATCATCAACCGCCAGGCGGATTTTCCCTTCGCTTCGGGAGAACTTTCCAGCCTTCTTAGAGACATTGAAATTGCCGCCAAGCGTGTAAACCGAGAGGTGAACAAGGCAGGTTTGGTTGAAATTCTTGGTGCTACAGATGTGGAAAACGTGCAGGGGGAAACCCAGCAAAAGCTGGATGTGTACGCCAACGATGTTTTCATGCAAACATTCCAGAACGGTTCTGAAGTTCGTGGAGTTGCTTCTGAGGAGAACGAAGAGTTCGTAGTCTTCGACAACGATGTGTCGCGAAATTCCAAGTATGTTCTACTCATGGATCCTTTGGACGGAAGTTCGAACATCGATGTGAACGTTTCGATTGGAACCATTTTCTCCATCTACCGAAAGCTTTCTCCAGGAGATGAGTTGAGCGAGAGCGATTTCTTGCAGTCGGGTGATCGGCAAGTAGCAGCTGGCTACGTGATTTACGGTTCGAGCACCATGTTGGTCTACACCACAGGTGCAGGAGTGAACGGCTTCACCCTCGATCCTTCCATTGGTGAGTTTTGTCTCTCGCACCGCAACATGCGTTTTCCCGAACAAGGAAACATCTATTCCATCAACGAAGGAAATTACGAAGCATTCGAGTTGGGCTTGCGCCGCTACCTCGATGAAGTAAAATCGCGGCAAATGACATCTCGCTACATTGGTTCATTGGTGGCAGACTTTCACCGAAACCTAATTAAAGGTGGCATCTACATTTATCCCAAAACCTTGAGTGCGCCAGAAGGAAAGTTGCGTCTCTTGTACGAGTGCAATCCTCTTGCCTACATAGCAGAAGAAGCTGGTGGCGTTGCCTCCGACGGAAAAAACAGGATTCTCTCCGCAGAACCTAAAGAGCTGCATCAGCGCATTCCTTATTACGTAGGCTCCAAAGACATGGTGGAGGAAGTGGAGGCCTACCTACGGGAGAATGAGGATTCAGTTCCTGATTAGCAATTACCGATTACTGATTAAGAGTGACATGTGACATGTGACAGGTTACGGATTACGAGTCTCTGAGCTTGTCGAAGAGCGGGTGGTATACTCAATTACGAGTTACCAGTTTCAGCTCACTAAAGCATACTTGAGCGGTTCAAATCCCAAATCCCCTACCCTTTATAATTACGGATTACGACTTACAGATTTGGAATTGTTTATGCTCCATGCTCCTTTCTCCATGCTCTCAGTCGACGAAGCCTTGGCGTAGTCGACTCGTCTCTCCACTCTCGTCTCTCCACTCTCGTCTCTCCACTCTCGTCTCTCAATTCTCAATTCTCAATTCTCATCTCTCAATTCTGAAACAGGAGCTAAATAGAGTTTCTTTGCAACATGAATCGCCTCGTAGCCATAGTTGGTCGTCCCAACGTAGGCAAATCCACATTATTCAACAGACTCATCGGACAACGTAGAGCCATTGTAGACGAATTCTCTGGGGTTACCCGAGATCGTGTTTACGGTGATTTTCACTGGGCCGGACACGAGTTCCACGTCGTCGACACCGGTGGTTATGTGAAGGACAGCGATGAGCTTTTCGACAGAGAAATTCGCAAACAGGTAGAGATTGCCATGCAGGAAGCTGGCGTGATTCTTTTCATGGTAGATGTTACTATGGGCATTACACCGCTCGACGAGGACATCGCTGTGATGCTTCGGAGAACCGACCGACCGGTGATTGTGGTTTCGAATAAGGTAGACAACAACAAACGCATTGCAGATTCTGCAGAATTCTACGCCTTTGGATTAGGAGAAGTTTTTGGCATTTCGAGCATCAGCGGTTCGGGTACAGGAGAACTTCTCGATCAGATTGTGGAAGTGATCCCAAAAGATGAAACTCCTGAAAAGGTCAATGAGGGTGATGAGATTCCTCGCATTGCCATCGTCGGACGTCCGAATGCGGGCAAGTCTTCCATGGTGAATGCTTTGATTGGCGCCGAGCGAAACATCGTTACGCCGATCGCTGGAACAACGCGCGACAGCACAGATGTGCACTACAATGCCTTTGGCTTCGATTTTATTTTGGTCGATACAGCTGGAATTCGGAAGAAGACCAAGGTGCACGAAGATTTGGAATTCTACTCGGTGATGCGAGCCATCAATGCCATTGAAGGTGCCGATGTGTGCTTGCTCATGATCGATGCCATTGAAGGCATTGGAGCACAGGATGTTAATATTTTTCACCTTGCAGAACGCAACCACAAAGGCATCGTGATTTTGGTGAATAAGTGGGATTTGGTTGAGAAGGACACGAAGACGGCCGAGGCTTTCGAGAAGTTGATTCGTGAGAAGATTTCTCCATTCAGCGATGTGGAAGTCATTTTTACCTCCGTGATCAACAAACAACGCATTCACAAAGCACTGGAAAAGGCCATTGAGGTTTGCAACAACCGAAAGGCGAAGATTAAAACCAGTGAGTTGAACGAATACATTTTGCCCATCATCGAGCGTTCACCGCCACCAGCGATTAAGGGGAAGTACATCAAGATTAAGTTTGCTACTCAGCTGCCAACCCACGCGCCAAGTTTTGCCTTCTTCTGCAACCTGCCGCAGTATTTGAAAGAGAACTATAAGCGCTTCTTGGAAAACAAGCTCCGCGAGAAATACGATTTCACCGGCGTTCCCATTCGCGTCTTCTTCAGGAAGAAATAGAAAGCGGGACAGTCGTCAAGAGAATTGTGCTTCAATAAGCCAACCATCCTCTCATCTCCTAATTACCGCATTTCCACATCCCCTAATTGGCTAATTACCACATTACCACACCTGTCCGAAGGAGCGCAGCGATGGTGGATTCTCACATTAACTTCGCTTCCTCCCAAATCACATCCATTTCTTCGAGGCTCATATCGTGCAGGTCTCGGCCTAAGGATTTCGCTTTTTTCTCTAGGTATTGAAAACGTTTCATGAATTTTTTGTTGGTTTTCTCCAAAGCAGCTTCCGGGTCTAAATCGATGAAACGTGAATAGTTGATGAGCGAGAAGAGTACATCGCCAAACTCCAGTTCTTTTTCCTCAACAGTGTTTGCTTTTACCTCCTCGTGCAGCTCTTGAAGTTCTTCTTGAACCTTCTCCCATACTTGTTCTTTTTCTTCCCAATCGAACCCTAGGCCTTTTACCTTTTCCTGAATTCGAATCGCTTTTACCATTGCTGGTAAGGACTTCGGAACCCCTTCCAACACAGATTCCCTTCCTTCTTTTAGTTTCAACTTCTCCCAATTGGCTTTAACTTCTTCTTCGTCTTTCACCTTCACCTTCACATCGCCGTAAATGTGGGGATGGCGGTAAATGAGTTTCTCGCAGATGTGGTTGAGCGATGAAGTGATGTCGAAGGCCTTTTGCTCAGAACCCAACTTGGCATAAAAGACCATATGAAGCATGAGGTCGCCGATTTCATTCTCAATCTCCTTGAGGTCTTTATTGTCGATGGCGTCTGCCAGTTCGTAGGTTTCCTCGATGGTGAGCTTTCTTAAGCTTTCGAAGGTTTGTTTCTTATCCCACGGACATTGCTCACGCAGTTCGTCCATGATGTTCAGTAAACGTTCAAATGCCTGTAGACGGGGATCTTCATTTGCCATGAAACAAAAATGCGATCTCTGCTATTTTGAGCTTTCCCTCAAATTGAAAAGCTTTCGACAGAGTTCGACATTTTATGAACTTCGATTCAACAAGTCATCAACTTGAAGCTTATCTTTGCCGCATGCAAGTAATTCTTCTTTCCATCGGACTCGTGGCTTTGGCCTTTGCAGGAATCGCAATTAAAATTCTCGTTAAGAAAGACGGTCAGTTTGCCGGCACCTGTGCTTCGAACAGTCCATTCTTGAATGAAGAAGGTGAAGCTTGTTCTTTTTGCGGAGCTCTTCCCGAAGAGAAGTGTCAGAAGCCTGGTGAAACAGCGGCCTAATGAGAGCGCTTGTTTTTCTCAGCGCCGCATTCCTATCCCTAAGTTCTTGCACCCCCGAACCCGAACCATGCTTGACAGTCGAGCATGAAGATTATTACGCCTACGAGGTAGTTGTTAAGGATTGTTCTGAAGAGTCCGACGATGTACTGGTTGATTGGGGCAGTGGATGGATTGATGTGATCGATGCTGGTGCTTCAGTGTCTTACAAATACGATGCTCCAGGCACTTATGTCATATCCGCAACAGCACGAAATAAGAAAACAGAGATGTCGGAGTCGGAAACCATCGAGCTTTTTGGCTTTGGTCATGCCTTCGAAGGACAGTATTCCGTATCCGAAGTGCTTCTCAACAACTCTTGCGATCCGATGGACAGCCTGAAATTGTACTCAGCCCAAATCACTTCCGACGATGAGCTCGTGTACATTGCGAACTTCGCGAACATTTTTGAGTTGGTTGAATTGAAAGCCTTTGATGAGAAGAATTTTATTGTTGGAGTTCTTCCAGGTCAGTATTCGAGAGAGCCTAAAAGCTTCAACCTCTACATGAATTGCAACGACGGCAGCGGCAAGGCCAACATCGCTGAAGATGGAACAATCACTGTTCGTTATTGCGCCGTTCACAATGGCATCTTCCCTTGCGAGTATGAGGCCATAATTACGATGACACCGAAGTAATTTCTAGAATTCTTTTTTATAAAAGCCTAATCGACGCTCTGAGCAATCAGGCCTTCTGAAGCAGTGGTTTCAAAACTTCCGTCTTCCATTGAGGAGATCAAGAAGTAGTTGATTTCTGGCCGATTTGCTTGTGCCCAAGCAATGCTCTTCTCTTTTCCCATCACCATAAAAACAGTGGCTAAGGCATCGGCTGTGGCTGCGTCTTTTGCAATTACCGTAGCACTCAAGAGTGAGTGTTGAACCGGAAATCCGCTGTTGGGGTCAATGGTATGACTGTACTTCACACCATCCTTGATGTAGAACTTGCGGTAGTTTCCAGAAGTGGCGATGGCTTCGTCTTTCAAGTCTAAGATGGCTTCCAATTCCCTTTCACCTTCTGTAGGTCGATCAATGCCCACCGACCAGGGTGATCCGTCGAGCTTGGAGCCTAGGGCAAGCATTTCACCGCCCACTTCAATCAATACATTTTCGAATCCTTTGCTGCGAAAGAGCAAGCCAATTTGGTCGACCGAGTAACCTTGAGCGATGGCGTTGAAATCGATCTGCAAACCTATTTTGCGTTTGATGTACGACATCTTTTCTTTACCACTCACAAAGAAACTCTCCAAGGAGTTTGTGTTCAGAATAAAACCCGAGGTGTCAAAGCCTCTTAAGGAGACAAGAGAATCTACTTTCATGGAGTCCATTTCCTCCGCTTTGGTCAGGCCAAAACCCCAAGCATCCACCAAAGGTTTTACGGTAGGGTCGAAGGCACCTAAAGATTGCTCGTGGATGACCATAGAAGCTCCTAGAACGGTGTTAAAGTGTCCGAAGGTGTCGAGGTAGTTGAAGGCTCCAGAGTCGAGAGAATTGAACTTAGAAATGATTGAATTGGATCGATAGGTGGAAAGGCTGTAATCGATGTCGAGTAGGAGAGAGTCGACCTTAGTCTTCATGTCAATGCCCGAAGCATCGAAATATGTGATGGCGTAGGTTGTTCCTTGGGCTTCACCGCGAATCAAGAGCTTTTGCGGAGCGTTGTCGCAGGAAGTCATAAAGAAAAAGCCCCAGATTCCGAAGAACATCGGAAGTGCTGAGGCTTTAATTTTTTGTTTGAAAAAATTATTATCCACCAAAATCATCAAAAGCAACGTTCTCGGGAGGAACTCCCCAATCGTCGCACATCTTGAGAACCGCTTGGTTCATCAAAGGTGGGCCACAGAAATAGAATTCAATGTCTTCGGGAGCTTCATGTTTGCTCAAGTATTGATCGATCACCGCTTGGTGAACGAAGCCAACGAAACCGTCTCCTTCTTTGTCGTTGATGTCTTTCTTCTCTTTCCAGTTGTCGTCTGGGTGAGGTTCAGAAAGAACAAGGTGAAAGTCGAAGTTTGGAAAATCAGTTGCAATCTTTTGGAAGTGATCTAAGTAGAACAGCTCACGCTTAGAACGTCCCCCATACCAGTAGCTCACTTTTCTTCCCGTCTTCAATGTGTGGAAGAGGTGAAATAAGTGCGAGCGCATAGGCGCCATTCCAGCACCACCACCGATGTACAACATTTCAGAACCTGTGTCTTTGATGAAGAATTCACCGTAGGGACCTGAGATGGTCACTTTATCACCTGGCTTGGCTCCAAATACATAAGAAGAGCAAATCCCAGGATTCACATCCATCCAACGATTGTTGGCGCGATCCCAAGGTGGAGTTGCAATACGAATGTTCAGCATTACGATGTTACCCTCAGCAGGGTGATTGGCCATTGAATAGGCACGAAAGATGGGCTCATCGTTTTTCATCGTAAGATCCCACAATCCAAATTTGTCCCATTCAGCTTTGAAGTCTTGTGGATCACGTCCGTGAAGCTCCACCAAGTCTGGGTGTGCTGTAATGTCGATGTCTTTGAAGTTGACAATTGTTTCTGGAACGTCGATTTGAATGTAACCACCTGCTTCGAAGTCGAGTGTTTCTCCTTCAGGAAGACGAACAACAAACTCCTTAATGAAGGAAGCCACATTGTAGTTTGTAACCACTTCACATTCCCATTTTTTGATTCCGAAAATTTCTTCAGGAATGTGAATGTCCATGTCGTTTTTAATCTTCACCTGACAACCCAATCGCCAATCGTCGGCAATCTCTTTACGGTTGAAGTAAGGCTTTTCAGTAGGAAGAATCTCTCCACCACCTTCATGCACCTGACACTTACACATGGCACAAGTACCACCACCACCACAGGCAGAAGGCAAGAAAATCTTGTTGTTTCCAAGAGTGGTTAAAATGGTGCTTCCAGCCTCCACTTCGATGACCTTCTCATTGTTGATGGTTAGCTTCACCAAGCCTGAAGGGGATAGCTTCGCTTTGGCATAGAGCAAGAGGGATACGAGGAGTAAGATGACTGCCAAAAAAACCAGTATGGCCGATATGATTGTTACTGTCATGTTCTTGTCTTAAAGTTCAATTCCCATAAAGGCCATGAAGGCGATGCCCATCAAACCAGTTATGATAAATGTGATTCCTAAACCGCGCAATGGAGCTGGAATGTGCGAATAGCGTATTTTCTCACGAATTGCAGCGATGGCAACGATGGCCAGGAACCATCCAACTCCAGAACCAAGTCCGAAAGAAGTAGCTTCGGCGATGGTTGCATACTGGCGATCTTGCATGAAGAGCGCGCCACCCAAAATGGAGCAGTTTACGGCAATTAGTGGAAGGAAAATTCCCAAGGCACCGTATAGCGCAGGAGCAAATTTCTCTACAATCATTTCAACCAACTGAACCATAGAAGCGATTACAGCGATGAAGAGAATGAATGAAAGGAAGCTTAAGTCAACCTCAGCAAATGAGGGCGACAACCAAGCGAGTGCACCTTCCTTGAGCATATAGTTTTCTAGTAGGTAGTTGATTGGAACAGTGATCCCCAAAACGAAGATTACGGCGACACCTAGACCAACACCGGTCTTCACAGTTTTACTTACCGCGAGGTATGAACACATACCAAGGAAGTAGGCGAAAATCATGTTCTCAATGAAGATCCCCTTGACGAATATGTTTACGAGTTCTTGCATCTTCTTCTAGTTTTCTTCAATGAGTTTGGTATTCCTTGAACGCTGAATCCAGATGATGATTCCAACAACTACGAGGGCCATTGGAGGCAGAATCATCATATTGTTGTTCATGAATCCCATTCCATAGAGGCCAGTCATTTCTGAAGCATTTCCGAAGAGCTCAAAGCCCATCAATTTTCCTGAACCAAGAATTTCTCGAACCACAGATACGGCAATCAATATCCATGCATAACCCATGGCATTTCCGATGGCATCCAATACAGACGGACCAGGTTTGTTTCCCAATGCGAAGGCTTCAAGTCGTCCCATAATGATGCAGTTCGTGATGATCAATCCAACAAATACGGAAAGAGCTTTAGACACATCGTATACGAATGCTTTCAAGGTTTGGTCAACGAGGATTACCAATGAGGCAACCACCACCAACTGAACGATGATTCGAATTCTATCAGGAATGCTGTTTCTCATGGCAGAGATGAGGAAGTTCCCCATAATCATTACAAAGAGCACAGATATTGACATTACAACGGCTTGCTTCACCTGAACAGTAATTGCCAGAGCGGAACAGATTCCCAAAACCTGAACGGTAATTGGGTTGTGATCGTCGAGTGGATCGGTGATGAGCTTTCTGTTCTTCTTGGAGAAGAGAGGCTCAGATTTTTTTGTGATTTCGGCTACTTCAGACATTTCAACTGTTTAGGCTTGCGAAATAGTTTTGATAAACTGCGAGGGTGCGCTGCAGCATTTCCTCAACTCCTTTAGATGTGATGGTTCCTCCAGTGATTCCGTCAACGCCGTATTCGTCGGCATTTCCACCGCCTCCTTTACGCACGCTCAACTTCACTGCACCCATTTCATATACTTTGTCTCCTTGAAATTGATTTTGGAAAATGCCGGTATTGATTTCAGCACCCAAACCAGGAGTTTCCGTTTTGTGATCGAAGGTTGCACCGAAGATGGTGTTCAAGTCGCTCTCAAGAGCAACGAATCCCCATACCGGACCCCAAAGGCCACTGCCTGCCATCGGAATCACATAGTAAGTTTCTCCTTCACGCTCGCAGATGTAAAGAGGATACATCACATCTTCTGGAGTTCGCGCACTGGCTCTTACCTCGCGGTATTGCTTCTTAACGTCTACGCCAAAAGCATCTCCTTCAAGCACTTCACCGTCCTTGTTCAGTACAAGCAATTGCTTGACGTATTGATCAAACAGTTCTGGGGCTTCATCGCGATCGCAGGTAACCTGAATCGCAGCTAGAATGTTTTGTTTTTTCTCTTTTTCAATGTTCGCTTTCTGGAAGGGTTTGAGTCCCATTGAGGCTAGAGCCAAGACAGACCCGACTACTACTACCATTGCGATGGCGAAGCCGAAAGTAAAACCGTTGCTGTTCTTATCGAATGCCATGTTCTTATGCAGTTTGGATTACCATTCGTTTTTGACGTTTCTTGATGTTTGCTTGAAGCACGTAGTGGTCGATTAGAGGAGCCATCACGTTCATAAACAAGATCGACATCATCATTCCCTCTGGGTAAGCAGGGTTAAAGACTCGAATCATGATTCCGAAGAATCCGACGAAGAATCCATAAATCCACTTTCCTGTTTCTGTATGCGCCGCACTTACTGGGTCGGTAGCCATGAATACTACTCCGAACATGAAGCCACCAATCAGAAGTTGGTGAAGGGCGTTTAAGTCCATGAATGCGTTTGCACCAGCTAGGTTGAAGATACCTGCCATGGTCAATCCACCTACGACGGCGCTGAACATAATTTTCCAGCTTCCAATACCAGAACCAATGAGAATTAGGGCACCGATCAAACAAGCCAAAGCTGAGGTCTCACCAATAGACCCTGGAATGAATCCCATGAATGAGTTGTACATGCTGTAGAAACCATCGTTTCCGAAAGAGCTCATTACTGCAGTAGCAGTTTCACTCGTTTTGTCGATGCCGACTGTCGATGCCAAATCACCAAGAGCAGTAGCTCCCGAGAAGCCATCTACGTTTGCGCGAAGGTTTTCAGAATCAGCAATCCAAACACTATTTCCAGACATTTTAGTTGGGTAGGCAAAGAACAAGAATGCCCGAGCCGTAAGGGCTGGGTTCAGGATGTTCATTCCGGTTCCTCCAAATACTTCTTTCCCGATTACCACCGCGAAAATTGTTGCTACAGCCACCATCCATAATGGAACGTCAACTGGCATACACAGCGGAATGAGCATTCCCGAAACGAGGAAACCCTCTTGAATGGAATGGCGTTTTATGATGCAGAAGACGAATTCAACACCCAGTCCGACCGCATAGGAAACAACTACCAATGGCAGCACTCTCCAAGCGCCGAAGAAGAATTTTTCAAGAACTCCATCACCAAGACCAGCGTACATTCCTTGAGCAAGGAAGTGCTGATGCCCTGTGTTCCAAATCCCAAAGATTAAGCAAGGAATCATGGCAATCACAACAGTGATCATGGTTCTCTTTAAATCGACTCCATCCCGAATGTGGGCACCTTTACTTGTAGGGTGCTTTGGGACAAAGGCGAAAGTTGCAAAGCCGTCAAAGAGCGGCCATAATTTTTCAAACTTGCCTCCTTTTTCAAATTGAGGCTCAAGCTTTTCAACGATGTTTTGTAGAAACTTCATCTTAAGTCTTTAGGACATTTCTTGAATCATGAGATCTAGACCGCTGCGAACAATCGCTTGAGAATTGATCTTAGAGGTACATACTACTTCACAAAGGGCAAAATCCTCTGGTGCCACCTCATAAATTCCGAGGTTTTCCATGAGTTCAATGTCCTCCACCAAAATGGCTTTCAGCAATTGAACGGGGTAGATGTCCATTGGAAATACTTTTTCGTATTGTCCGGACATTACAAAAGCCCGCTCCTCACCGTTGAGCGAAGTGTTGAGATTGTATTCTTTGTTTGGAGTCATCCAGCCGAAGAAGGTGTTCGACATGCTGAACTTGTTCAATCCAGGAGCAATCCAACCGAAAAACTCACGATCTTCTACTTCTGGGATTGCCGTTAGCTGATAATCGTAGAAGCCTAGGAAAGAATCATGTGAAGTTGTGGCCCCAGTGAGTACGTTTCCTCCGATGAGTCTCGCTCCGGACTTGGCGTCGAAACGACCCTCAAGGGCTTTGCTCAATTCGATTCCTGCGTAAGCTTTGAAGTATGAGCGTTTGCTCATAGCTGCTCCTGTGGTTGCAACCAAACGACTGGTGTCGAAATGACCTGTTTTAAACAGACGTCCGATGGTCAATAAACCAGGTACGTCAACAGTCCAAACGAACTCTCCTTTATTAATTGGGTCAATTTTATGAATCTGCGTGCCTACATTTCCTGCTGGGTGAGATCCATATACTTCGTGCACTTCAATGCCTGAGATTCCACTTAGGTAAGAAGAATCAGAGCCTCCTCGAACGCTCACATGAACTTTCCCTTTGGTCAATTTAGCCATCGCAGTAAGAGCAACTTTAAAGTGCTCAAGTTCCGCCTTGATTTGAAAATCTAAATCCGGAGCAAGAGGAGCGCTGCTGAAGGTGCTGATGAAAATCGCCTTAGGGTCGTGCGATGGATTCGCAATGACATCGTACGGACGTTGCATCACGAAAGGCCATGCGCCGCTTGCGAGCAAGTGATTTTTCACGGCTTCTCCATCCATGTTCGATGGGTCGGAAGCGCCGAAATCTTTGAATCGAAGTTCTTTGTCCGCAAGAATTTTGACTTCTAGAATTTTTCGTTTTTCACCGCGAACAACTTCCACTACCTCACCACTTACTGGGGCGCAGAATTTTACTTGTTCTTGAAATTTATCGTGGAAAAGCGGTGTTCCGGCCAAGACTTCATCACCAGCTTTTACTTCCATTTTCGGAGTTACTCCATGAAAATTTGAGGGAAGTAGGGCGTAGGTGCTGGAGCTCAGCTGATCAATTTCATCGCTTTCGAGGCGGCCTTGTAACTTAACGTCGACCCCTTTATTAATTTTGATGTTCGATCCCATGAATTTATTCTTCAGTTCGGGTTGCCTTTGGATAGGACGCGGCAAAATTATTTAAAAGCTGCATTCAGAGGGCGCTTCAAGCGCTAATTCCAAAAGCCTTTTTTATATCATCTACTCGGTCCAATTTTTCCCATGTGAAAAGCTCAACAAAGTGTTCAGATTTTTCACCACTTCCATTCTCAAAAACCTTTTTAACCTCAATTGGTTCACGGCCCATGTGTCCGTAGGCAGCGGTTTCAGAATAGATGGGGTTTCTCAGCTTTAAATTTCTTTCGATTGAGGCCGGACGCAAATCGAACAAGCCTTCTACGTGCTTGCTGATTACCATGTCGGTCATATCCACATTTGCACTACCGTATGTGTTGATGTAGATGCCCATTGGCTCCACAACTCCAATGGCGTAAGAAACTTGAACGAGAACTTCATTGCATACTCCTGCAGCAACTAAGTTCTTCGCGATGTGACGCGTTGCGTAAGCGGCAGAACGGTCAACCTTACTTGGGTCTTTTCCTGAAAATGCTCCACCACCGTGGGCTCCTTTTCCACCGTAAGTGTCCACAATAATCTTTCTTCCCGTCAGGCCAGAATCCCCGTGAGGACCACCAATAACAAATTTGCCAGTTGGGTTGATGTGGTATTTAATGTCACCTCCAAAAAGGGCTTGAACATCTGGAGTCAAATGCGCTTTTACCCGTGGAATCAAAACATCGATGATGTCTTTTTTAATCGTCTCCAACATTCTTCCCTCACTTGCGTCGAAGTCGTCGTGCTGAGTTGAAACCACAATCGCATCAATGCGCAATGGTTTGTGATCATCGGAATATTCGATGGTTACCTGCGATTTTGCATCCGGACGTAGGTACTCTATTGGGTGACCTTCGTGGCGGATGGCAGCCAATTCACGTAAAATTCGGTGAGAAAGGTCTAAGGCCAAAGGCATGTAGTTGGCGGTTTCGTTGGAGGCGTAACCGAACATCATTCCTTGGTCTCCAGCGCCTTGTTCTTCTTTGTCTTCGCGGTCGACACCCTGGTTAATGTCGGGCGACTGCTCATGAATCGCAGATAGAACCCCACAAGAGTTCGCTTCAAACATGTACTCAGACTTGGTGTAGCCAATTTTCTTGATTACATCTCGAGCAATCTTCTGAACGTCGAGGTAAGTGTTGCTCTTAACTTCTCCAGCAAGAATTACTTGCCCAGTAGTTACAAGTGTTTCGCATGCAACTTTACTGCTTGGGTCGAAAGCGAGAAAGTGGTCGAGGAGCGAATCAGAAATCTGATCAGCGACTTTGTCTGGGTGTCCTTCCGAGACAGATTCAGAGGTAAATAAGTAGGGCATATTCTCAGTACTTGATGGTGGGCGAAATTAGCAAAATATCAGGCTTTCTTGGTGAGCTTTTTAAAGACGTCTTCAAGGCTGCCTGCTTCTACCTTCATGGATAGCACAGAAAGTTTGTTGTCGACAGCCAATTGAAAGAGTTTCGGACGCAAATCTTCGCTCGATTCTGAGCTCAAGCGCCATTCCTTTTCTCCTATTTTTTCAATCTTAGAAAGACCCAATTCAGAGAAGAAGGATTCTTCAATTTCTGAGTCAAATTCCATCACAATCACCTGACCAGCAGAGCTCTTGCCAATAAGTTCTTTTACGCTTTTATCGGCCACCAGTTTGCCTTCATGAACGATGAGAACGCGATCGCAAATGGCTTCCACTTCTTGCATGATGTGGGTCGACATCATCACCGTCTTTTCTTTACTCAAGTCTTTGATGAGCTGACGAATTTCTAGAATTTGGTTTGGGTCCAATCCAGTGGTAGGTTCGTCGAGAATGAGAACCTCTGGGTCGTGCAGAATTGCCTGCGCAAGACCAACTCGTTGGCGGTAACCCTTGGAGAGTGCGGAAATGCGCTTGCCACTTTCAGGGGTTAAACCCACCAGTTCAATCACTTCTTCAACTCGCTCCTTTTTCTTCTTGATTTTATGAATTCCTGCAATGAAGAGTAAAAACTCACGAACGTACATGTCGAGGTACAGTGGGTTGTGCTCCGGCAAGTATCCAATGCGTTTTTGTACTTCAAGAGGAGCTTCGTCTACATTAAAGCCACAGACTTTTACAACTCCTTCGGTAGAGGAGATATAGGAAGTCAAGATTTTCATCATTGTTGATTTTCCGGCACCGTTCGGACCCAAAAAACCAACCAGTTCTCCTTTCCCAATTTCAAAGCTGAGATCGTCTAGCGCTTTTTGCTTGCCGTAGACTTTATGAATGTGCTGAACTGAGATTGACATATTGATGTGCTGCGAAAATAGCACAATCAACTTCCTTAAGTCACGGCCTACAATCCTTATTTTTGGTCGGTATGAGTAGGGAAGGAGTGGTATTAAAATCCACAGGAAGTTGGTATCGAGTTTTGTCGGAAGGTGAGGAGCTCGACTGCCGTTTGCGCGGTAAGCTGAGGCTAGAAGGATTCCGTGCTACCAATCCAGTGGCCGTTGGAGACCGCGTACGCATTGCGCAAGCGGTTGAAGAATGGCGCATCGAAGAACTTCTTCCGAGAAAAAACTTCTTACTCAGAAGGTCCATCAAGCTTTCCAAACGTCTTCATTTCCTTGCCTGCAACGTAGATCAAATGTTCTTGATGGTGAGCTTGAAAGAGCCAAAAACCAGCTTCGAATTCATCGACCGGGTGTTGGCAGCCACCGAAGCTCACGGCATTAAATGCATCCTTCTTCTAAATAAAACAGATCTCTTAACACCAGAAGAGCAAGTGGCTTTCACCGCAATATATGAGGCAGCTGGCTTCGAGGTTCTTCCCATGTCATTGGTTCAGGACCCACCAGCCCTTCAAGAACGTTTTAAGGATCGGGTGACTTTACTTGCAGGTCATTCGGGTGTCGGTAAGTCAACTTTGGTGAATTTAATCGACCCCAAGATAAAAGCCATGACCGGCGAGATTTCAGAATATCACGAAACGGGTCAACACACCACCACCTTCGCAGAGATGCATCCATTGGCCTTTGGCGGGTTTCTGATCGACACTCCAGGCATTCGAGGTTTTGGAGTCATTGAGATCGATAAGAAATCTCTCTCTCACTTTTTTCCTGAAATGAAAGCCGTTTTGGCTCATTGCAAATTCAGCAATTGTCAGCATTCAGATGAACCGGGCTGTGCAGTTAAAGATGCAGTAGAACTGGGCCTTATAGCGGAATCGCGCTACAAGAGTTATCTCAACATCTTACTAGAAGACGAAGACAGCAAGTACAGATGAGAGCACTGATACAGCGTGTAGATCGAGCAGAGGTTCGAGTTGATTTAAAGATGGTGGGCTCCATTGAGCACGGGTTGTTGGTCTTTGTGGGCATTGAGCTCGCCGACGATGAAGAAGACGATAGATGGTTGGTGAATAAGATTCTGAATCTTCGAATTTTTTCGGACGAAGAGGGCGTGATGAATCGCTCCTTACTGGAAGTGGAAGAAGAGATCTTATTGGTGAGTCAGTTCACATTGCACGCTAAAACGAAAAAAGGGAACCGGCCGAGTTACATAAAGGCGGCTTCGCCGGATGTTGCACGGAGAAAGTTCGAACGACTCTTGGAGATCTTTGAAGAAGAGATTCCGGGATTTGTGCAAAGCGGGAAGTTCGGGGCCAATATGAAAGTGGAGTTGGTGAACGACGGCCCAGTAACGATCTGGCTGGATACGAAACAGAAAGAATGATTTAACTGCAAACTGCTCGGAGTTGGCACAAACGGCATGAAGAACATCGTGAACTTCGTGTCGCCTTTGAGAACTTCGTGGTTTAAAAATAGACGAATATGACAATCCAAGAAGCACAGAAAGAAGTAGATAATTGGATTAACACCATCGGTGTTCGCTACTTCAACGAACTGACCAATATGGCTCAACTCACAGAAGAAGTGGGAGAAGTTGCGCGCATCATTGCACGTCGTTATGGTGAACAAAGTGAAAAGGAGTCCGATAAATCGAAAGACCTAGGAGAGGAGCTTGCCGACACCTTATTCGTCCTAATTTGTTTAGCGAACCAAACCGGCATTGACCTCGAAGCCGCCTTCAAGCAGCGCATGGACAACAAAACTAAACGCGATAAGGACAGGCATAAGAACAATCCGAAATTGAAGTGATTCAGTTTTAAGTGTTCAGTTATTGAGTACACTGTTTGTCTCAATCCCAACTAAACTCATTCGTTCTTTCCATTGCCTAAGAACTAGTTTGGTTGGATGGGGTTAGAGCAGATTGGAGCAAAAATTATTTCTTGTGCAATTCAAGTACACCGAACACTTGGCCCAGGGCTTCTTGAATCATCTTATGAAGCAAGCTTAAAGTGGGAGTTGGAACAAGCAGGTCTTTCAGTCAGATCGCAAGTAGGATTGCCCTTGGTGTATGGTGAAGTTCAATTGGACGTTGGATATCGAATTGATTTGCTCGTCGAAGGTCAAATTATCATCGAGCTAAAGGCAGTTGAATCTATCAACCCGGTTCATTTGGCGCAAATACTCACGTACCTTAAGTTGAACAACTCCAAACTTGGCTATCTGATGAATTTCAATGTCACTTTAATGAAGCATGGAATTAGGCGGGTTGTACACGATTATTGGAACCACGAGGAGCAAAAAGATTTCAGAAAGGGCACAAAGAAGTCCTCGTGACCTTGGCGCATCCCTCGTGACCTTCGCGGTAAAAACGGATAAGCCTGAAAACAAAAAACCCCATCCACCAAAGGCAGACAGGGTTCTTAGAGTTGATTGCTCTTTTGGAATTACTCCGCTAATACGATGACTTTATTCGAAACAACCTCAACAACACCACCTTTGATGTCGAAGGTTTTTTCTTCATCGCCAGAGCGCAAATTTACCGTTCCTTCTTTCAAGCCAGCGATGAGTGGAGCGTGGTTGTTTAACACACCAAACGATCCGTCTTGTCCAGGGAGTTGGATGTGATCCGCCTCGCCTGCGTACAAAGTCTTATCTGGAGAAAGGATTTCTACTTGCATGTTCTAGAGAGATTCCATGGCCAACATGGCCTTACCTTTTTCAATTGCTTCTTCGATGTTACCCACCAAGTTAAAGGCGGCTTCTGGATACTCATCTACTTCACCGTTTAGGATCATATTAAATCCTTTGATGGTTTCTTCGATGGGTACCAATACACCAGGAAGTCCGGTGAACTGCTCGGCAACGTGGAATGGTTGAGAGAGGAAACGTTGAACACGACGTGCGCGGTGTACAATCATTTTGTCCTCTTCACTCAATTCATCCATACCCAGAATGGCAATAATGTCTTGAAGTTCTTTGTAGCGTTGAAGTGTTTCTTTTACGCGTTGTGCAGTACCGTAGTGCTCTTCACCAACAACCGTTGGAGTAAGAATTCTAGAGGTAGAATCCAATGGATCAACCGCTGGGTAGATACCGAGCTCAGCAATTTTACGAGACAATACTGTATTCGCATCCAAGTGAGCAAAAGTCGTTGCAGGAGCAGGATCCGTCAAGTCATCCGCAGGAACGTAAACCGCCTGTACAGATGTAATAGATCCACGTTTCGTTGAGGTAATGCGTTCTTGCATGGCGCCCATTTCAGAAGCCAAAGTAGGTTGGTAACCAACGGCAGAAGGCATACGACCAAGAAGTGCAGAAACTTCAGATCCAGCTTGTGTAAAGCGGAAGATGTTATCGATGAAGAAAAGGATATCACGTCCACCGCTTTCTTCGTCACCATCACGGAAGTACTCAGCAAGTGTCAATCCTGAAAGGGCAACACGTGCACGTGCACCAGGAGGTTCGTTCATTTGGCCGAATACCAAAGTGGCTTGTGATTTTTTGAGTTCGTCTTTGTCAACCAAACTCAAATCCCATCCGCCTTCTTCCATGTCTTTTACAAAAGCATCACCGTATTTGATAACGCCAGATTCGATCATCTCACGGAGCAAATCGTTTCCTTCACGAGTACGCTCTCCAACACCTGCGAAGACTGAAACACCTTCGTATCCTTTAGCGATGTTGTTGATCAACTCCATAATAAGTACGGTCTTACCAACACCAGCACCACCGAACAAACCAATCTTACCACCTTTAGAATAAGGCTCGATGAGGTCAATTACTTTGATACCTGTGTAGAGTACTTCAGAGGAAGTTGAAAGATCTTCAAATCTCGGAGCTTCACGGTGAATGGCATACCCACCAGTTTTGTCTGTAGCGCCGATCCCATCAATAGGGTCACCTACTACGTTAAACAGACGTCCATTTACTTGATCGCCAACTGGCATTAGGATTGGGGAACCTGTTGAGCGAACCTCCATTCCACGAGTAAGACCATCACTTGCGTCCATCGCAATGGTTCGCACTGTGTCTTCTCCGATGTGTTGTTGACATTCTAAGATGACTACTGTGCCATCTTCTTTGGTCACTTCCAAGGCGTCTAGAATCTGTGGAAGTCCGTCCTCAGTGTTGAAACTTACGTCAAGTACTGGGCCGATGATTTGGGTGATTTTACCAATTTGTGCAGACATGCGAACTATCTCGTTTTTGTTGTCAAACAAGACCCATTAATTGGGCCTCAAAATCGGGGGCAAAAGTAGTTGTTTTAGAAAGAAGTCCCAAGGCAAGCCATAAAAACTTTCTCAGCTTATTAACAGGCTTTCAACTTTTGTCGAAAGACTTTGATTGTCAAGTGGTTTGGTAAGGACATTCCGCGGTCTGTCGCTCTGACAAAAATTCTAATTTTGCTCCATCTGAAAGCCAAACAAAAGTGTGGCTTCAGACGTATTCCTTCCAATCACAGAATAGATTTGAAATTACACCACGGAATCGACTCTTTCAAGAGCGATCGAAAAGTGATTCTCACAACAGGAACTTTCGACGGGGTTCACCTCGGGCACAGAAAGATTTTAAAACGACTTTGCGACAAGGCGAAAAAGTTGGGTGGCGAGAGCGTGTTGCTCACCTTTCATCCTCATCCTAGATTGGTGCTCTTCCCCGAGAACAGCGATTTAAAGTTGCTCAACTCTTCAGAAGAGAAACAACAACTTCTTGAAGAAGCGGGTCTGGATCACCTTATAGTACATCCATTCACTCACGATTTCAGTCGACTTTCGTCTCTTGAGTTTGTGCGCGATCTCTTGGTAAACAAAGTTGGCATTGATGCTCTAGTCATCGGTTACAATCACCACTTTGGTCGCAACCGTGAAGGGGGTTATGAATCGCTCACCGATTTCGCTGAGGTATTCGACTTCGAAGTGGAAGAGATTCCAGCAGAAGACCTAGAGAATGTGAACATCTCCTCGACCAAGATTCGACAATCCTTAGAGGAAGGGAACGTAGAATTGGCAAATAGCTTTCTTGGTCATTATTATATGCTGCACGGTAAAGTTGTGCACGGAAGTCAAAAGGGTAGAGAGTTGGGCTATCCTACGGCCAACCTTAAAGTAAAGGAGCGCTACAAACTGATTCCAATGGATGGGGTTTATGCGGTGGAGGTTTTTCGTGGAGAAAAGTGGTTGCCAGCCATGATGAACATTGGTGTTCGGCCGACGGTTGACGAAAAGAAACGTCATAGCTTGGAAGTGCACTTGCTCAATTTTAATGAGGATTTATATGAAAAGGACCTTAAAATACGTTTCGTTAAAAGGATTCGTGAAGAGCGCCAGTTTCAAAACATTGAAGCATTGAAAGAGCAACTGGACATCGACCGCAATCGAACAAGAAACATCTTAGTCCCTCGATGAGATTAACCATACTATTCATCTTCCTTCCCACTCTCTTGTTTTCTCAAGAAGTTGATTCAACGAAGGTGTATCGTTCCCTTGAACAAGCCTTAAAGAATCCACAGGAAGTATTTCATTTAGATCTTAAAGGGCAACGACTGGAGTCCATCCCGGCAGAGGTGTTTCAATTTTCTGAATTGAAATCTTTGGTATTGAAGCGGAACCGCATCGAGGAGATTCCGGGAGAAATTGAAAAGCTTCAGGAACTTGAAGTCCTTAATCTGTCGGGAAACAGAATCGCGGAACTGCCGCTTGCACTCTTTGGGTTAAAGGACTTGAAAGAGTTGAGGTTGGGAAAGAACGATCTTCTGGTCATTCCTTCTGGAGTGAATCAACTCCAAAAATTGGAAATATTTGATGTCTGGTCAAATCGATTGAACATTCTTCCTCCAGAATTTGCCGATTTGAAAAAGCTGACCTTCATCGATCTGCGCATCAATCCTATCAATGAAGAGGACCAAAACTACATTCGTGATTTAGTCCCTTATGTGAAGGTCAATATGTCCCTCTCTTGCAACTGTTACTAGGTGGATTTGAATCTGATTCTTGAGAGTCTAGCCACATTATTTGGAGTTTTATATATCCTCTTGGCGGTCTACGAACGCCGCATGGCCTGGTTGTTTGGGATTGCGAGCAGCGGTATAGCCATCTACTTCTTCCTCGGCGCGAATCTCTATTCTGAAAGTCTGCTCTACGTCTATTATGTGCTTGCAGGTTTATATGCCTGGATTTATTGGGGAAAGAATCCCGAATCGCGTTCCATAAAAATGATGCGGAAAAGCGAGGTTTTGGCCTACATTCTTCTCGGAGTTGTGCTCTCGTCAGCACTGGGCTTTGCCTTCTCAAAAACGGATGCGGCTTATCCCTACTTCGATGCAGCGACAAGCATGTTTAGTTTTATTGCCACGTGGTTAACAGCAAGAAAAATTCTCGAGAACTGGTTGTTTTGGATCGTTATTGATCTCGCCAGTGCAGCTCTTTATGCAATGAAGGATTTGTATTTGTTGTCGGCACTGATGCTTGTGTACACAGCTGTTGCCATCTTTGGTTATCTGAAATGGAAAAGAAGCCAATTCGCATAGCCGTCATAGGTCCTGAATCGACAGGAAAAAGCACTTTAGCCAAAAAGCTTGCAGATCATTTTGGCGCTCTCTACATCCCTGAATTTGCAAGAACTTATCTGGAAGAGAATGGTGCGACTTATGAGCTTCAAGACTTGGACAAGATCATTCTTGGTCAGGAAGAAGCGATGAAGACCACGGTTGAATCTCACATTGTTTTCGACACAGATCTTCTGAGCTTATACCTATGGAAGAAGGAGAAGTATGCTCTCAATGATTTGTCTTTGTTGAACCACTGGAGTGAAATGAAGATTGACGTATTCCTGCTTTGCAATACGGATGTTCCGTGGGTATTTGACCCGCTTAGAGAGAGTGAAGGCAAGCGCAACGAATTGTTTGATGCACATATGCTCTATTTAAATGTGTTCAAGAAGAATTTCAATTTGATTGAAGGCACCGGTGAAGCTCGTACTCAGAATGCCATTCAGTTTCTGCGTGAATTTATTCAGTAGGTTTGCCTCGAATCTAGGGGTGCCCATTAGGGCTGAGATCAAACCCATTTTCTCCACTTTAATGTGTGAGAAAGGAACCTGATCCGGATAATGCCGGCGTAGGGAAGAAGGAAGTCAAAGTGCATCCCAATTAATTTCTGATGAAATGCGCTTACTTCTGTCCACCACCTTACTATTATTTTCTCTTTTCAGCCTCGCCCAAATGAATGTGAAGGGACGCGTATATGCTCAAGAATCCGAGGAAGATGCCTTGCCTGGGGTAAGTGTTGTTGTTCAAGATTTCCTTATTGGAACCGTAACTCGTGAAGATGGTAGCTTCAATATTGGTCCCTTGGAAGAAGGAGAATATGTATTGGAATTCAGGATGATTGGACGCGAGACACGCTACCAAAAGATTGTTCCGGGAGGTGAAAGTGAGTTTCAGATTGGGATGGCCATCGACGAGTATCAAATGGATGCCTTCACAGTAGAGGCTAGTAGAGCGAACGAATCGGCGCCATTCGCAAAAACGAATGTTTCGAAAGAGGAATTGGAGAAAATCAATTTAGGGCAAGACATGCCAATCTTGCTCAATCAGCTTACTTCAGTGGTTACGACTTCCGACGCCGGAGCAGGAGTGGGTTATACTGGCATGCGAATTCGTGGCAGCGATGCGAGCAGAATCAATGTAACGGTGAACGGAATCCCACTCAACGACTCTGAGTCGCAAGGTGTGTTTTGGGTGAATATGCCCGACTTTGCCAGCTCAACACAAAGCATTCAAGTGCAAAGAGGAGTGGGTTCCTCATCGAATGGTGCCGGAGCTTTTGGTGCTTCGGTAAACCTTCAAAGCGATGTCCTGAAGCGCAAAGCATATGCACAAGTCAGCAATTCTTTTGGGTCCTTCAATACAAGGAAACACAGTTTACAATTTGGAACGGGACTCATCAACAATCGCTTTAGCTTCGACGGACGCTTGAGTGCATTGCATTCAGATGGTTATCTAGATCGAGCGAGCGCAGATCTGCGTTCATATTACTTCAGTGCTGGTTATTATGGTAAGAAAGACGTTCTGCGCTTCATCACCTTCGCAGGATTTGAGGAGACTTACCAATCCTGGTGGGGAACACCTCAATCGAGGTTGGAAAATGACGTTGACGGAATGAACTTGCATGCCGACAACAACGGTTTGACTCCATCTCAACGAGAGAATTTATTGAACTATGGACGTACCTACAATTACTACGAGTATCAAAATCAGGTAGATCACTACCAGCAAGATCATTATCAATTGCATTGGAGTCATCAATTCAATTCCAAATTGCGTTGGCAGAACTCAGCTCACTTTACTTACGGCCGAGGTTACTTTGAGGAATATAAGGAAGGAGAATCCTTCGCAGATTATGGACTTCAGAATGTCCTTCTCGGAAACGACACAGTGAGCAGCACAGATTTGATTCGTCGTCGATGGTTGGACAACGACTTTTTCGGCCTGGTAAGCAACCTCGTTTGGAAGATGAATTCTTCGGAATTGATTGTTGGCTTGAATGCACATCAATATGAAGGAGACCACTTTGGGGAAGTCATTTGGTCGCAATATGCATCCGACTCCAAATTGGGGGATAGATTCTACGACAGTAGGTCCTATAAAACAGACCTCTCTGGATTTGTGAAGTGGCAAGTTGAGTTGAGCTCCAATTTTTTGGCCTACGCCGATCTGCAAGTGCGCAGTGTTAACTATCGTAGCAATGGTACCGACAACGACTTAAAGAACATTTCAATCGACACGAGCATGACCTTCATCAATCCAAAATTAGGTCTGCGTTATCGATTGAACGATTTGAGCTCTGTCTTTCTCTCCTACAGCAAGGGAAGCCGCGAGCCTACGCGTTCCGACTTTATTGACGCTCAGCTTGGAACGACGCCACTGCCTGAGGTGCTCCATGATTTTGAAGCAGGATGGAGCTTAAAACGCCAACGATGGATGCTAGATGTCAATCTCTATTATATGTACTACTTCAATCAACTGGTGCTTACTGGAGAGTTGAATGATGTAGGTGCTTCGGTTCGAACCAATGTGCCCAGAAGTTTTCGAACAGGTCTTGAATTGTCGGGTCGGTATGAGCCAAAAGGGCCTATTGCCTTTGAGGGAAATGTGAGCCTATCTCAGAATAAAATTCAGTCCTTTGAAGAGATTGTGTACGACTATACAACGGGATTTGACGTTATAACCAATGTGTTTGAGAACACGGACATATCTTTCTCACCTTCAGCGGTAGGTTTCGTTGGAGTAGAATTTAAGCCAATTAAAACGGCTGGTTTGAACCTTCGCTGGAAATACGTTGGAAAGCAATACCTCGACAATACCTCGAACGATGATCGAAGCATAGCTGCCTACAATACCTTAGATCTGCTGCTTTTTTACGACTGGAAAAAGAGGGACACATTCAACGCGCGATTTAAGTTGCTGGTAAACAACGCACTCAACTTAGACTATTCTTCAAACGGCTATACTTACTCATACGTCTTCGGAAGTCAGGTAACAGAGAACTTCTATTACCCTCAGGCAGGCATCAACTTTTTGCTGGGTTTAGATTTGAGCTTTTAAGCTAAAGATCGATTTGAACTTTTGTGATGCTCATCCCATTGTCGCTTTTGCGAGGGTTGGCACATTCGGCCAGAAGTTCTTTAAAGAAATCGGTCCGTTTTTCACGCACTTCCCAATAGGCGTTTTGCAAGCCGACCCCTTTAAATCCGCATTCTTCCGCAACTTCAATGCGCTCTATGTTTGTTCCTCCAAGTGCAAATACCCGGTTTTTTGATTTTTCAAGAGCACTTTGCAACTGACGTTTATTGAACAGGGAGCTGAAGGTCCGGTTACCGTGTCGATCAAACACCGGTTTTAAGAAGACGTAGTCATATTGGTCCTTGGCATTCAGGAGTTCTTGAATGTTGAAGAATGAAGTGCTGATCTTCATTTTTGGCTTTACCAATTGAAGGAAAAGAAGTTGAAGTCCCAAACGAAGCCGTTTCTGTTGTTGCCTTTTTCCAATGTGTATCCCACGAAGGTTCATAGACCTGCTCAGGTCGTAGTGGTTATGCAGTACAATTCGATCTCTGTATTCGCGTGGAATCAATTTTAAGTAGGCCTTCATTTTCGAACGAGTCCATTTATTCTTCTTCACATGAAGAATTTGAAGGCCATGTTCGAATAAATCGATGATCTCAGGTATTTCGGATTTCGACTTTACGCTATTGGTGAAGAGGATGAGTTCCAAGTTGCTTCAGGTTTTCCTTGATTTCTAAGGGCGTTCAAGATGTTAGGGTCTTTTTCGAGCACATTTCCAAGTACCAGAATTTCAGCTCCAGCTTGGTAGGCGCGTTCCATTTTTTCGCTACTGTCGATGCCGCCACCAACAATGAGGGGGAGTTTAGAAATGTCTTTAACGGCACGAATTACCTCTGGCCCGATTGGCTTAATGGCTCCGCTCCCAGCATCCATGTATATCAATTTCATGCCGAGCATTTCGGAAGCTAAGGCGGTCTTTCGAATCAGGCTAAGATTGTGTTGTGGAATGGAATTGGTTTCGCTTTTTTGAAGAACGGATGTCTGCTTTCCTCCGTCAAGAACCATATAGGCCGAAGGGATTACTTCAATGCCTGAAGCGTACAATTCAAAGGCGGCCTCAACGTGTTTTCCGATTAGGTATTCTGAATTTCGTCCTGATACGAGAGAGAGGAATAACATGGCGTCAGCGCGTTCATCGATCTGGTCGTTGTCTCCAGGAAATATTACCAAAGGTTTGTTGCTGATGCGCTTTACGATTTCTATGCAGACTTTAAAGTCGCTGGGGTCTACAAAGCTTCCGCCAAAAAAAACCCAATCTACTTGTGCTTTATTGACTTGCTTAAATAGGGTCTGAAGATGGGTCTCATCTGCTTTGTCGGGGTCGATCAGCACAGCCAATCCGCGTTCCCCTCTACGACTTTTTTCTAGGATGCTCTCGTAGACCATAAAACAATAATAAGCTATTGGTCATTGAAGCAAAGCACATAGTTGTCATTAGTTTCAAACTTCAGTTTCAAGCTAAAAAGCTCGTCGTTTTTATGAAACGTGGCCTGTATGTTTTCTCCGTCGGGTTCAACTAAAATGTGCTCTTTGAAATCTACGCCACCCAAATGATGGTACTTGAAAGCGCATTCTTTGGCGCACCAGATGCGGTAGAGGTTGAAAGATTTTGTGCAATCAAAAAGTTGCCGCTCCTTCTCATTGATGAATTTATGGGCAATGCTTCGAATCTTTTGCTGAGGAAGTTCTATGTCGATGGTTGGCTTGAAGGAGGCGCTGATGAGCACTGCAACATAGCGTTTCGAATGTGAAATCGATATCCGTTCCTTTCGGTCGTCGACCACAGGTCGGCCATAAGCGTCGTAGGAAATGTGCGTCTTCTCTTCGAAAAAATTGCTAGCCATTACACGACTAGCCATCCATTCCTTCCTTCTCCAAACAGACTGTATATGGCTCATCCGCTCGAGTTCAATCTTATTGGGCTCAAGCAATGACAGAAGTTCATCCTCCTCTTCTGAAATCTTCCAAATTCCGAGATAATAATTGGATTCCTTACGTTCAACGATGAGTGACATGTCGCTTACAAATGAACTGCAAATTCAAGGGGAAGTATTCGTATTTTCGCACAAATTTTAAACGAGGACCTATGAGTAATGCAGAAACAGGTGTGCGTCCAGCTCACAAAGTGAAGGATATATCACTTGCACCTTGGGGGAGAAAAGAAATTGAATTGGCAGAGGCAGAGATGCCGGGCTTAATGTCCCTAAGAGAAGAATTTGGAAACGAAAAGCCCCTCAAGGGTGCGCGAATTGCGGGTTGTTTGCATATGACTGTTCAAACAGCTGTTCTAATTGAAACGCTTGCTGAGCTTGGAGCTGAGGTAAGTTGGTCTTCTTGTAACATCTTCTCAACTCAAGATCATGCAGCCGCGGCTATTGCGGACGCAGGAATCCCTGTTTATGCATGGAAAGGAATGAATGACCAGGAATTTGACTGGTGCATTGAACAAACGCTATTTTCTTTTGAAGGCAATAAGCCCTTGAATCTGATTTTGGACGATGGTGGTGATTTGACCAATATGGTTTTTGACCGTTATCCAGAATTAGTAGACGGAATTCGTGGTTTGTCTGAAGAGACAACTACTGGTGTACACCGTTTATATGAGCGCCAGATCAACGGAACACTATTGTTGCCAGCAATCAATGTGAACGACAGTGTAACCAAGTCTAAGTTCGACAACAAATACGGTTGTAAAGAATCTTTAGTTGATGCAATCCGTCGAGCTACAGATGTAATGATGGCTGGAAAAGTTGCTGTTGTTGGTGGTTATGGTGATGTTGGAAAGGGTTCGGCTGCTTCTTTAAGCGGAGCAGGAGCACGAGTAATCGTTACAGAAGTTGATCCAATTTGCGCACTTCAAGCGGCTATGGATGGTTACGAAGTGAAGCCTATGATCGACGCCATTCCAGAGTGCGACATCATTGTTACTGCGACCGGAAACAAAGACATCATTGGAGAGAAGCACTTCAAGTTGATGAAAGACAAAGCAATTGTTTGCAACATTGGTCACTTCGACAACGAAATTGATGTAGCCTGGTTGAACAATAATACAGGAGATTCAAAAGTGGAAATCAAACCACAAGTTGACCTATATAATGTCAACGGAAAGGACATCATCTTGCTCGCTGAAGGTCGTTTGGTGAACTTGGGTTGCGCAACAGGTCACCCATCTTTTGTGATGTCTAACTCATTCACCAACCAAACGCTTGCACAATTGGAATTGTGGAACAACCACGAGTCTTACAAGAATGAAGTGTACACTCTTCCTAAGCACTTGGATGAGAAAGTGGCAATGCTTCATCTCGCGAAAATCGGAGTCGTTCTCGATTCATTGTCGAAAGAGCAAGCCGATTACATCGGTGTGAAAGTTGAAGGCCCATACAAGCCAGAGCACTATCGCTACTAGGAAATTATAAGATCTAAATGAAGGGCCGGCCGCAGAAATGTAGTCGGCCTTTTTTAGTTGGTGATGTGAAGTGCGTCCCCGTCGAATGTGGTGAAATAGGGCTTAAGTGGAAGGCTTCCTGGCCCACTCAGAACACTGCCATCGGTAAGAACATAGCGAGTTTTGCTGCAGGAGTCAACGGCTACGAGTTCAAAGCTATCGACGTAAGCCAAAGAGCAATTTTTCTCTGGATCGTAGGGGGTATGACGTTCATAAGCGGAGAACTCCTCGAAGGAATTTCGGTAAACAATGATTCCTTTCGACCCTCCAATAACATACGCCCATCCACCTACTACTTGCAAGGGTTGGTAGAGTGGGTCAGTAGGATATATGTAAAGGTCGACGGCTACATTTGGAATTCCCTCATAAGCATTCCCACCGCCACAGGAAGAAACGCTAATAGCGAGAAATAGGATTGCTGATTTGAGGAAAGCACTTTTGCTATCTTTACGCATTCCACAAAGATGACAAAAAGGATACTTGCTTTCATCCTCGTACTGGTATGCGTTTTTACAATTCCTGCACTAGGTCAAAAAGAGCCCAAGCAGGTTCGTAAGAGAACAAAGACAGAGGCTCAAAAACGAGATGAGCAAAAGTCCGAGGATGCACGTTTTGGGGAGTATTCGGTGAACTTGCACTCAAAGCATCAGTCGAAGGCGACAAAAAAAAGAATGAAGGCAAGTGCTAAACGTTCTAAAAGACACAACAACAATCGCCGAGAATTTTTCTTGAGTCGTTGGTACAAAAACGCCACTAAAAAATAGTAATGGATTTAGATGACTTGCTTTATTTTGGTTTCATTGCCGGTAGCATAATTTACAGCTTTCTGCGCAAGCGAAAAAAAGCGGGTCAATCCAAACCAAAAGAATTATCTCCAGCAGAAAAATACGCCCAATATCAAGAGACTCTTGCGGCAAAAGGAGAGCCCGAATTACGACTTCAGCCGATTATTGAGCCTACCATTCAGAAAGAAACAGCTCGATTTACCACTAAAAGTTCGCCGCTCAGTCGCTCAGCGATGCTTCAACAAGAGGCCGAAGAAGCTAGTCGTAAATTAGTTAAAGATGAAACCAAGAATCCCCGTCGTGAGTTGATTTTCAACATGGTAAGGAAGAAGAAGCCTGTCCAACAATTTAACTTACGAGATGCAATCATTTATGAGACCATCTTGAAAAGACCGGAATGGTAAAAGGACGACCGTCAATATGTTTGGATAAGTGGTCCGTTTTCCTATTTTTACGGCCTTCATCCCACGGGGGGTGACATTTCGCTAAAACTGAATAGTATGAAGATTAAACTCTTAGCTTTTCTAGCATCCATGTTTCTCATTGGGTCAGCTGCAAATGCACAGCTAGGGTCGGGTGGAATCAAAGGAAAAATCATTGATGCCGAGACCAAGGAAACCCTGCCATTTGTAAACGTGGTGATCGAACAAAACGGTCTGACCGTCACAGGAGGGTCAACCGATTTTGATGGAGTTTACTTCGTCAAGCCAATTGGACCTGGTGTTTACGATATTAAGGTCATGTACGTCGGCTACAAACCCGTGATGGTAACTGGCGTTTTGGTGAAATCCGATAAAATCACTTTCAAGGATATTTCTATGGGTAGCTCTATTGAGCAGCTTGTAACCTTTGAAGTAATTGAATACACGGTTCCACTCATCGATAAAGATGGTGGACCTTCTGGTACTTCCATGACGGGAGATGACTTCAAAGCTATGGCGAGTCGTTCCGTAACAGGAATCGCCGCGCTGGCCGCTGGTGTTGTTTCCACAGACGACGGTTCTGGAGATCAGAGTTTTAGAGGAGGTCGTCCGGATGCCAACTTTGTGTACATCGATGGTGTGAAAGTTCGTGGAGGTGGTTCGCTTCCTCAATCTGCGGTTCAACAAGTAGATGTTATCACCGGAGGTATCCCTGCACAGTATGGGGATGCAACAGGGGGAATTGTTAGTCAAACAACGCGTAACCCAGGAAGAAAATACTCAGGTGGATTCGAGTACTTTGGTTCTGGAGCCAAAATCGGTGACCAAGTTTACGGTCTGGATCCTTATGGTTTCAATCAATTGGAGTTCAGCCTTACTGGACCATTGTTGTTTACCAAGAAAGATTCCCTTCAACCAGTCATCAGCTTTTTCCTCTCTGGAAACGTGAGCAGCACTATAGAAAGTCGTCCTTCTCACATTGGCTATTGGAAAGCGAAGGATGAGGTTCTTAGAGACATTACTCTAAACCCGCTCCGTTTGAGCACTACTGGTGCGAATGCCATTCCAAATGCAGATTTCTTGCGATTGCCTGATTTTGAAAATGTTGATGCTCGTCCGAATGCGGCAAGCAGAACGATGAACATCTTTGGAAAGGTCGTTCTTAACACAGGACTTCAATCCGATCTAATTTTTGGTGGAACCTTTAATTTGAACGATGCAAGTTTGCCTAACGGTCCTGGGTCTGGGCGAACTGAAAGAACAAATCAACTCTTCAACTGGAACAACAACGGTGGCCGAACGCAGTCCACTTACCGTGTATACGGGAAATTTGTTCAGCGCTTTGGATCAGAAAATCAGAAGCAGGAAAACAAGTCTTCACGTCGTCTGAAGAACATGTACTATCAGATTCAGGCAGACTTCACTCAGTTGACTGAAATCGTTCAGGATCAAACGCACAAAGACGACTTTTTCCGCTATGGTTATGTAGGTGAGTTTAAGCGTTTTCAAACCATCGATTACTCCGACAACCTTTCCAGAGATTCGATCACTGGCCAGTTGGCTTACGTGCACGAAACATTCCTCGATACACTTATTGGTTTCACCCCCAATGGCGCCAACCCTGAAGCTTCGATGTATACTCAAACCTACTACAACCTATTCGGTTGGGAGGGTTATGATGAAAACGGAGCGCCTTTGTTCAACTCTCAATTGGCAGACGATCCGACCACAGATGTTCCGAACGACGCCTTACGCGACCTCTTAGCCATGAGCACTTTCGGTGGCTTGAGAAATGGTGATGAACCTTTGGCCTTAAGTAACCTTTGGAGAAGCCCTGCATTACGTTACAACCGTTTCTCCCAAAGAAATGAGCGTCAGTTCCGATTTACCGCCAGCGGTTCTGCGGATATTGGCGACCACGCCATTTCCTTAGGTATTGAATATGAACAACGAGTCAACAGGAGTTTTTCTGTTAGTCCTAACGGGGGTACCAACTCTCTGTGGGCTCTTGGTCGTTTGTACACGAACAACCACATCGAAGGTTTGGATAAGTCGCAACCAGTCTTTGACTTCTTCGAAGATGAGTCTGGCCGTCAAGGTCCTCGTGTAACTTACCCAAGATTGAATGCTGCACCAGGAGAGTACAGCGGTTCTGATGCTCAGTTCTTCTTCGATTATAACTTGAGAAATCAATTGAATCTCGATCCGAACGGTACAGACTTCATCGATTTTGATGGAATTAGTCCAGACGACTTGAAGTTGGATTATTTCTCAGCAGATGAATTATTGAACAACGGTAGTTCTGCTGTTGGGTACTTCGGTTATGATCATCATGGAAACTACGTGGCTGGCTCACCAACATTCGATGATTTCTTTACCCAACAAGATCAGTTCGGCAACTTCACTCGTCCAATCGATGCATTCCGTCCTATATATATGGCAGGTTACATCCAAGATAAATTTGCCTTTGAAGATTTGATCTTCAACGTCGGACTTCGTGTTGACAGATACGATGCAAACCAGAAGGTATTGAAAGATCCTTATGTGTTGTTCCCTACCATTAAGGCGGGCGAATCTGACGCTCTTTCATTGGCTGATGGTCAGCATCCTGCAACCATTGGAGATGACTACGTTGTATACGTTGATGACATTCGCAACCCGACAACAATTCGAGGTTACCGAAATGGCGACACATGGTACAACGATGAAGGATCAGAGATTACCGACCCTTCCACTTTAGCTACAGCCTCTGGGATCGCACCACTTTTGGTTGATCCAGATCGTACGAGTACAACAGATTTGAACTCTGAGTCTTTTGAAGATTTCAAACCGATTACCATTCCAATGCCACGTATAGCTTTCTCTTTCCCAATTTCCGAGGAAGCCATTTTCACGGCTCACTACGACATCTTAACGCGTATGCCGAATACGGGTTCCGTAAACCGATTGAATCCTACAGATTACCTTTTTCTTCAGAGCAACACCGGAGTTAAGAACAACCCGAATTTGGGCGCTGAAAGAACCATCGATTATGAAGCTGGATTCCAACAGGTTTTGACGAAATCATCTTCGATTAAGTTCGCTGCTTTCTATCGTGAGATTCGGGACCAAGTGCAGTTGAAAAACCAAACCGAAGCATTCCCACGTCAGTATCGTACTTACGACAACCTCGATTTTGGTACTGTAAAAGGATTCACAGTTACTTATGATTTGCGCAGAACAGGTAACATTCAACTGCGTGCTTCATATACATTGCAATTTGCTGAAGGAACTGGTTCAAACACGCAAACGGCACTTTCGCTTATCAATGCTGGTAAAGACAACCTGCGTGTAACGAATCCACTTAGCCTAGATCAACGCCACACCATTACAGGTAACTTCGACTACAGATACCGTTCTGGTTCGAGCTATACTGGACCTGTTATGAAGGTCTTTGGAAAAGAGCGTCAGATTCTATCAAACGCTGGAGCTAACTTCACCTTCAACGCTGGCTCTGGGACTCCATACTCTGGTCAAGCTGCAATTACTGGAAATGGATTGATTTCCGGTGGAGGATCGGCCTTCTTGGAAGGAACGATTAACGGTCAAAGACTCCCTTGGTCATTCAGAACTGACCTTCGAATAGATAAGAGCTTCACTCGCAAGCTTGGAGAGTCACGCGACGCACGTAGCGTTAATTTTACAGTCTACTTTCAAGTACTCAATTTGTTGAACAATAAAAATATCGTAGGCGTGTACAGAGCAACTGGTAATCCAACCGATGATGGTTACTTAGCTGATGCTCGATTCCAGAACGACATTGCATCTCAGAATTCTGAGCAGTCGTTCCGTGAGCTGTATACTCTTAAGATTGCCAACCCATTCAGTTTCAACTTGCCCCGACAAACCCGACTTGGTTTGATGTTGAACTTTTAAGAAATAGGATATGAGAATTAATATGAAATGGACAATCGCCGCTCTTCTCATTATGAGTGTGAGCACCCTGCAAGCAGAAGCCTTTCGTGAAGGGAAAAAGAAGAAAACCAACGCGACTTCTTTAGCTGCTGGTTGCGCGCCAGCATCTTCGGCTACTGAATTGAACATCAATAATGTTCGCGCCTTGATTCAAACCGGTGGTGACTTGTGGTGGGATTTTCAAAATGCCCAATATGAAGTGCCTAAGAACTCTGGCCGCACCTCCCTATTCGCTGGTTCACTGTGGTTGGGTGGAAAGGATGTTTCCGGACAATTGAAAGTTGCAGCTGTGCGCTTCAGAAGTGGTGGAACCGACTTTTGGACAGGGCCTTTGAGTACGACCACCTCGGAAATCGACGCAACTACTTGTGCTGAATACGATGATCATTACGTCACGACACGTTCTGAAGTAGCTGAATTTGTAGGTTGGGTAGAAGCAGGTTTGGATGATGAATCCAACGGAACGGAGAAGCAATCAGAAGACTTTCCGGATTATGTGATTCCAAGAAGTGTATTGGAATGGCCAGCACATGGAAGGAATTATGAGCCTTACAATGAGGATTTCTATTTAGCTCCATTCAACGACCGAAATGGCGATGGAGTTTACAACCCCTTCGATGGTGACTATCCTGGTTATGACCTCAAAGGTGAAGTGGATTGTAGAGAGCGAATCGTAAACATCTATGGGGACCAAAACCTGTGGTGGGTTTTCAATGACAAAGGAAATGTGCACACTGAATCGGGAGCTCAGGCTATTGGAATGGAAATTCGAGCCCAGGCCTTTTCTTTTGCTACCAACGACGAGGTCAATAGTATGACCTTCTACAATTACGAGTTGGTAAACCGATCGAGCTTCAGTTTGACAGATACTTATTTCGGAGTTTGGGTTGATGCTGATTTGGGTTGTTCTCAAGATGATTATGTAGGCTGCGATGTTCAGCGTGGTTTGGGCTATGCTTACAACGGGGATGAGTTCGATGAGGATTGTAATGGAGCCACTGGTTATGGTGACTTGCCTCCGGCCATTGGAGTTGACTTTTTCCAAGGTCCATTCCAAGACAACGATGGCATCGATAACCCAGGTCCAGCGACCAATTCTGAAATTCTTGCCTACGATCTTGTGAAGAGTGATGGTGGTATACCCTATAAAGGTCTTGGAGTCGGTTATGGTGATGGAATTGTTGACAACGAGCGTTTTGGAATGACACGTTTCCTTTATCACAACAACGACCAATCGGTTCGAGGTGATCCCAATACGGGAGTTGAGTATTACAACTTCTTGCGTTCCATTTGGAGAGATGGTTCACACATGATTTATGGTGGAACCGGACACAACGCTTCTACTGCGCCCCCATTTTTCGAAGCAGATTATATGTTCCCTGGTGAGACAGATGTTATTGGTTGGGGAACAGGTGGTTTGGTTCAACCAAGCTGGACGGAAGTTACTGCTGGTAACCAGCCTTTCGACCGTAGATTTATGCAATCAGCAGGGCCATTTGTTTTAGAACCAGGTGCAGTGAACAACATCACCTTCGGTGTAGTTTGGGCACGAGCTAAATCTGGCAATGCCGAAGCTTCTGTAGATGCTGTTCGCAAGGCAGATGATAAAACTCAGGCACTTTTCGACAACTGTTTCCGGGTATTGAACGGTCCTGACGCACCAGACTTGACAGCGCAAGAGCTCGATAGAGAGATTGTTCTCTACATCGATAACAAGTCGATTTCTAACAACTTTAACGAACAATATGCTGAGGTAGATCCTTCAATCATTCCTCCAGATTCAATCAATGGTCGTCCGATTACTCCGGAAGAGCAATTTGAATATCAAGCTTATCGATTCCAAGGCTATCAGATTTACCAGGTTTCGGATAATACTGTTTCAGCTTCAGATTTAGGCGACATTGAGAAAGCACGTTTGATTGCTCAAGTTGACGTAAAGGATACTGTTGATCAGATTGTGAACTTCACCTTCGATGAAGAAATTGGTTCTACCATTCCAGAAATCATGGTGAAAGGCGCCAATGAAGGTATTCGTCATTCGTTTAGAGTGATCAGCGATCAGTTTGCAGAAGGCGATAACCGCCTTGTAAATCATAAGTCATACTACTTCATTGCAGTAGCTTATGCTTACAACAATTATGTTCCTTTCAATCCTCTTTCCGACGACTCTCAAAATGAGCCTTTCTTAGGAAGTAGAAAAGGAGCTACAGGAGCCGTTCGTTCGGTTCAAGTCATCCCACACGATACTCGTTTTGAGGACGGTGGTGTGTTGCTGAACTCTCAGTACGGTGACGGTGTTGAAATCATTCGTATTGAAGGAACTGGAAACGGTGGACGTTCTTTAGACTTAAAAGAAGAAAGCATTCAGGCCATCTTGAATGCCAATGGAGATTTGGTTGACTCTCTTAAGTATGAATCAGGCCGAGGACCAGTTGATATCAAGGTAATCGATCCTTTGAATGTCAAAGCTGGGGACTTCAGTCTTGCATTTAGAGATACGGCAACCATTGGTGATTTGACCGATGCTTACTGGGAGATTTACGGAGAGGGTATAGACACCTTTACTGTGGCCAGTGACATTCAAGTTGAAACCGAACACCTCATTCCTGAGTTGGGTATTTCTGTGACCATTGGTCAGGCTTTGAGCCCAGGACGTGTTGGTTCGGTGAACAATGGTTTTATTTCAGCTGATTTTGAGTATGAAGATCTCACAAAACAATTCTTAATTGGTGTTCCAGATGGTGAGACACAAGATGCTCAAAACTGGGTTCTTGCGGGGACTTCCGAAGATCCGAACTTGCCTGAGTATGATGATTACAGAGAGACATGGCAAGATCCATTTACTGGTGATGACCGCACATATTTCTACGATCAAAATGAAGTATATGAGAATGTTATTGAAGGTATTGTAGCTCCGTTCTTCCTGACGGCACAATCAACGGGACACGGACCTATGCCGGAATTGCCAGGTCATGGGTACTTCTTCCGCCTTCTTGGCAATTTACACCCTGGAGATACCAGCGTGATGAATTTATTGCACTCAGTAGACATCGTACTTACGCCAGACAAAGACAAATGGACTCGTGTTCCTGTTCTTGAGATGCGTGATACTGTTGGTGAATCGCAAGGAAATGCTGAAAAAGGTCGTCTTCGTGAAGCTTATTCATTAGACAAAAACGGTGTTTCTGCAACGGATTCCACTGAAAGCGACGATCCAAATTCGCCTAATTATATTTCTGGGAGAGGAATGAGTTGGTTCCCTGGATATGCCATCAACACCGAAACGGGTGAAAGACTCAACATGGCTTTTGGTGAGGATTCCTACTTCGTTAAAGACAAAGGGCGCGATATGGTTTTCAATCCCTCAAGTTCGATAACAGAAGGTCCAGCACGTGATTTCCGTGGAGGTGGTAAGCACTTCGTATATGTCTTCAGAAACAATGATGTTGAAGAGGATAGAAATGCCTTCCCACTCGAGTACAACAACCCAGGAACTCGTATGCCTGCATACGATGCGGGTGAGTTCATCGTAGAGAAATTGAGACAGAACACTCAAAACTCAGTACGAGATGTATATCGAGCCGCGAGCTGGTGTATGTTCCCATTGGCGAACCCATTGGTGCCTTGGACGACAATGGCTGAAGGACTTGTCCCAACAACATTGAAAATGCACATTCGTGTTGCCAAGGAATACGAAAACCGCGGTAATGGTGAATACTTATCTGAAGGTGATGCACTGATAGTTGGTGAAGAGTACTATGTGAACTTAGGACCTATCATTCACGAAGGTGAAACCCTTTCGAGAGGATCTCATTTCATTGCTGAAAGCACGAGTTTCCTTACAGCCTCTACAGACAAGGAAAATGTCTTGATGACATCTGTAAATGGTGGACGGCCGCTTTACAACTTTAACATGGATGCTTTGGCGCCTGAAAAAATTGCTGACGACAAGCTGACCGAGTTGCTAGACTACATCAATGTTGTGCCAAATCCTTACTACAGTTATTCGGAGTATGAGGCCGATAAGATTGATACGCGTGTGAGAATTACAAACCTTCCTGCCCGTTGTACAATCAAGATTTATAATGTTGCGGGTACTTTGGTTCGTACTTACGAGAAGGACGACCCCTCAACCGCCTCCATCGATTGGGACTTGAAGAATCAGTCTAGAACCCCAATCGCTAGTGGAGTATATCTCATTCATGTTGATGTTCCTGAAGTGGGTTCACGCGTACTCAAATGGTTTGGAGTATTGAGACCAATTGACTTGGACAACTTCTAAAAATCTATATCCCTTGAAGATGAAACAGATACAAATCGCTCTAATGACTGCTTCCCTGGCAGTCCTCTCTCTCAGCTCGTTTGCTGGGAATAAGGATAGAATTGGACAAGCAGGAGCTCAAGAATTGATGATCAATCCTTGGGGTAAATCGAATGGAATGGCTGGAGCCAATATGGCTTCTTCAACGGGCTTGGAGTCGGTCTTCTTGAATGTCTCAGGTTTGAGCTTCATCAATAAGACCGAGATTCAATTCACTCATTCTGATTATCTCAGTGGATCAGGCATTGGTGTAAATGCATTTGGTCTTGCTCAAAGAGTGGGTGAGTCAAGTGTATTGGCGGCCTCTGTAACCTCAATGGGATTTGGCGATATTGAGCGTACGACAATAGAAAACCCTGATGGAGGTATCGGAACATTTGCCCCACAACTCCTTAGTCTGAATGTGTCCTATGCACGGGCTTTTTCGAATACGATTCATGGTGGGTTTACCATCAAAACCATTTCTGAGACCATCAACGACGCGCAAGCTTCTGGTATGGCAATCGATATGGGGATTCGTTATGTGACTGGTCCTCGTGAAAATTTGAAGTTTGGTATTGCATTGAAGAATGTAGGTCCGAAAATGAATTTTGGTGGAGGTGGTTTCACAGAGAAAGTTCAATTGGATGAGAAGGAATTTACTCTTACTCAAAGACGACAAGCTTTTGAGATGCCTTCTACCTTGAGCATTGGTGGTAGTTATGACATCTACCTCATGGAAGGTGCTTCTGACTCTTCTTCTGCATCAGGTATTGCTAACTGGGAACATCGCCTTACAATCGCAGGTAACTTTATCTCAAACTCCTTTGGGAAAGACCTTATTGCTGTTGGGGTTGAGTATTCGGCCAACGATATGATCATGCTTCGTGCAGGTTACCTTTACGAAGATGGAATCTTGGATATCGAAACTCGAACAACGGCTTACACTGGGCCTTCTGTTGGCGCCAGCGTGCAACTCCCAATGGGAAAAGGAAGTGATAATACAGTGAGCATCGATTATGCTTACCGCTTTTCAAATCCTTTTTCAGGAACGCACTCATATGGAGTGTGTCTGAATTTCTAGAAGAGAACAACAGTTCTTATCTTTGCAACCCCTGCTAGTCAGGGGTTTTTTAATATCTGCTTATGTCAAAAGTATCCTACCTGACCGCCGAAGGTCTAAAGAAGCTTAAAGAAGAGCTCCAAGATATGGAGCGCGTTCAACGTCCTGCCATCTCTGCGCAAATTGCGGAAGCACGAGATAAAGGTGACCTTTCAGAAAATGCTGAATACGATGCCGCCAAAGAAGCCCAAGGTCTTCTGGAGTTGAAGATTTCGAAGGTGAAGAACATCGTTGCAAACTCAAGAGTTGTAGATGCAGCTGATATGGACACCTCCCAAGTGCGCATTCTATCGAAGGTGACAATTCGGAATTTGAAGAACGGAATGGAGATGATTTACACTCTTGTGAGTGAAAGTGAGGCAGACCTTCGGGCATCAAAAATTTCAATCGAATCTCCAATGGGGACCGGACTCTTAGGTAAGAAACCGGGTGAAACTACGGAGATCGAAACACCAGGCGGAAGCATGGAATTCGAAATCATCCACATCGGGCACTGATGGCGAGCATTTTCAGTAAAATCGTTGCTGGGGAAATCCCATCCTATAAAATTGCTGAAACAGAGAATTGCTTGGCATTTTTAGATGTTTTTCCACTCCAAGAAGGTCATACACTTGTTATCCCCAAAAAAGAAGTCAACTACTTATTCGATCTTCCTGAAGAGCTATACGCTGAATTGATGTCTTTTTCGAAAGAGGTGTCGAAAGCCGTGAAGAAGGCGATGCCTTGCGAGCGTATTGGAGTAGCCGTGATAGGTCTGGAAGTTCCACATGCGCATGTTCATTTGATTCCAATTACCCAAATGGATGACATGAACTTTGCAAACCCGAAGCTGAAGATTGAAGCAAATCGAATGGAGCAAATAGCATCTGCTATTCGAAGCGAGCTTTAAGTTACGCGATCGCTGTTTTTTGCAGCAAATGCTGCCCAGCCAGAATACCCAGACTTTTCAGAACTTACACCGGATTGGAAGAAATGACAGACCGCTGCAGCCAAACCGTCGGTGGCATCCAAGTCCTTTGGCAACTCATCCAATTTCAACAAGCTTTTAATCATAGCCGCTACTTGCTCCTTTGAGGCACTTCCGCTACCTGTAATGGATTGTTTGATCTTTCTTGGACTGTATTCGGTCACGGCCATTTCGCGGTCTAAGGCCGCAGCCATAGCAACCCCTTGTGCCCGCCCAAGTTTTAACATCGACTGAACGTTTTTTCCAAAGAAGGGAGCTTCAATGGCTAGTTCGTCGGGGTGGTGTTGATCAATGAGGTCTCGAACTCCATAAAAAATCTTCTGAAGCTTCATATAATGGTCCTTTTCTTTCGTCATGCGAATGACTCCATGCTCCACCAAGGACATTATTTTTCCATCAATTCGTATGATGCCGAAGCCCATTATCGTTGTTCCCGGATCAATACCGAGAATGATACGCTCCTTCTCTACCTTTCGTTTTTCTTTGTCCATCTTGAAAAAAGCGCGAATCCATCTTTCTGTCCTTTCAAAAGTAGCTAAGGCACTATTCCTCCTCTTTGTGCTCTTCTATATTTATGAAAAAGTTTTTCAAGAAAATACGCTTCTAAGCTGGTTTGGGCACCTTTCTAACCTAACCAGCTCCACACAGAGCATTGGTCTTTTTCTGCTGAGCCTTGGGCTTTTGTTTGTGAATTGGTCGCTGGAGGCTAGGAAGTGGCAGATCAGCATTCAATCTTTAGCCATGATAAATTTTCGCAGCGCATTAAAAGCTGTATTCGCCGGTGTGTCGACATCCATCATCACCCCAAACCGAGTCGGGGAGTTTCTCGGTAAAATTGTTTTCTTGAAATACGGAACCAGAACAGCTGGCGCCGGATTGAGCTTTGTGAACAGTACAGCACAACTCTTCATCACCTTTCTAGCTGGTGCTATTGCGCTCTCATCTGGATGTGATTCTATGGTAGCTTCATCGGGCTTGCTCTCCTACCTACAGATGATGGAAGGCTTGGTTTGGATACTGACTATTTTGTTGGCGGTTCTTTACTTTTTCATGCCTTCCCTTTTGCCCTTGCTCAAGAACATTAAATTACTCAAAAGGTATACGGAAGACATTCAGCAAGCGCAGATGCCAAGCTTCAATGTACTTCTGCATGTGCTAGTATTGAGCGGATTTAGATATGCTGTATTCTCACTGCAGTACATCATACTTCTTAGCCTTCTTACTTCCGATTTGAATCTGGAAATGGCGATTCGTTCGCTGCCTTTGATGTACTTGGCCTTAGCAATTGCACCGACTATATCTTTTGGGGAACTTGGTATGCGTGAGTACCTTGCCTTGAATGTGCTTTTTCTTGCCAGTTCAGATGAATTGGGGATATTTCTTGCCAGCTCAATTCTTTGGATTGTGAACATTGCCTTTCCTGCTCTATTGGGTGCATTCTTCTTGCAAAGTGCTAAAATCGTGGAAGAATGATGGATATAGTCTGCCTGCTCTTGGCTTTGTTTTATTGCCTAATGATAGCAAAGAGTCTGAGGTCGATGCCCCGTGATGCGGTGGAAATCAAAACAATTGAGCCTTCAAAGAAGATTCTAGAAATCAGCCTCATTATCCCTTTCAGAAATGAAGGCAAGAACTTGCCGCACCTGCTGGCTCAAATTGAATCATTGCTACCTCAATCGCAGTTGAAGGAAGTGATTCTGGTAGATGATCATTCGAAAGATGGCGGACCTGAATTGGTACATGACTTCATTCAAATGCATCCAGAAAAAGTGAAGTATGTGCTTTCCAAAGGAGAAGCATCGAAAAAAGGGGCCTTGCACTCTGGAATTATAGAGGCCGAATTCGAATGGGTCCTGATCAGCGATGCAGACAGCGAATTTCCATCTGGCTGGATTGCTAGTATGACCTCTATTCCGGAAAGCGATTTATTGGTTGGCCCCGTTCTTTTCTATGCAAAGAAGAAGTCATTTATAGGAACATTTCAAGTCCTAGATTCTATAGCCCTGCTTGGTATTGGGCAATCAGCAGTGGAAGGTGGGACGCCCCTTTTCGCAAGTGCATCAAATCTATTGTTCCGAAAAAGTGATTACCTAGAACTCAATCCTTTCTTAAACAATTGGAACATCCCAAGCGGAGACGACGTCTTTCTTCTTCAGTCATTTGCTAATGCAGGGCGAAGTATTAAAACCATCTGGCATCCTCATGCATTGGTTCAATCGGAGGCGCCCAAAACATTGTCAAAAATGCTCAAGCAGAAACTTCGCTGGGCTTCGAAGAACCCTTTAGTTCCGTCCATGAGATATCAATTCACAGCTTTTTCTGTTCTGTTCTTTAATGTTTCCTTAATCGCTGGAATTGCATTGGCAGTCTACGGTCTTATAGCGACGTCGCTTCTTGTGGCGATGTGGGTAGTGAAATTGGTCTTAGATTATCTAGTATTGAGACGTCTTTCTAATGTTTACAGAAAAACGTGGTCCCTCTTCGATTTCCTTTCTTCCTTCCTTATCTATCCTTTATATGTAACCTTCATCGGTATACTCTCGTTTTTCTACACACCTAAGTGGAAGTAAGCATTCGCTGGGATCAATTGTAGATTGGGATGGATAAGATCAGTTTAAGCGCTGCAATCATCACGTACTATCGTAGAAACGCTTCCAAAAGGTCCAGCAAGCCTTGGGTCTCTTGGCGCAATATGATTGTAGAGGTCTACGGTCAGGAACGCGACCCAGCAGAGCTCAACCGACTCATCAACGAAGGAGTTCGCTATTCGTGCAACATCAAATCGATGGACGATGTGGTTGAGCACATCAAGGACTTTAGTGGAGATTATGAAGAGGTACTCACTTTACTGGACACCTTTTTTCTGATCGTTAAAGGGCACAATGAGTTTTTAGCTGAAAAACTTCACCGCACCAATTGGGAAAATCTTCTAGATGACTTAAAATTTCGTGGTTCTGCTCGTGCCAAAATGGAAGATCGCGCCATGGACATTGTCGAACGCTTTGAAGATCACAGCTTTCACCTTTCCATTAGCACAAGGGCTAGTATTTGGCTACTCGTTACGGACTACGTTGTACGATGGGGAATTTTGGCTCTACTCCGCACCGACCAATTGCTGGGTGCAAATGAGGCGACCTTCGGTTTTGCAAACATCGACGGCTTTTTTCTAGTCATTCAAATATTCTTGATTCCGTTTATTGTCGTGCTTGCGGGTGTCTTTAGGAACCGGTATACCGATCGACGACTTAAAAAATTGACCAAAGAAATCGGTCTTTGGAACATACGGTTTCAGGTTAAGTACACAAGTTGGGAGTATTCCTTGATTGTGTTTTTCATGCTCACTGGAATTTATATCGCTTACGCGATGTTGCCGGGTTCCGACATCGAGCGAATTCTTTTGGCAACCTTAAGTGGGTTGATGTACTTGCTCTATTTGATGGTCCTGCTGCGGCTTTTTTCCGCTCGCGTTCCAAACATCGATCGCATCAATTCCGAGCTGCTTAAAAATGAGCAGTCGGGAATTGCGAAAGAATTGGACGCAGATGAGAACGATGAGGAAATAGTGAATTTGGAGGTTAAGTTGCGTTCGGTGAACGAACGCATGAATGCCTATGTTCTTGAGGCCACCCTCTTTGGTGCTTTGGCTTTTAGTGGATTCCTGCAGATTGTCGCTTCTGAGGTTTTTACCATTGCCGACATCAAGCAGTTTACAGTCAGCTTGTTCCAACTTTTTCATGGAGTTGTTCACTTCGATATGAGATACTTTCCCGAATTCATGACGCTGCTGCACAGTCGGGAAGGACTCCTAGCACTCATTTGTTATGAAACTCTTTTCTGCTCCATCTTCTTCCTCTCTGTCATCGCCTCTCGTTTGCGGTTTTCCGATTTAACAGATTATATGGATCGTGCCCTTCAGCTGTCTAAGTCGTACAATTTGAAGGAGGAAGATCTCCTCAACAATCAGGAAAAGGGCATGGATGATCCCCGAGTCCAAAAGTTCAACCGTCAGATTCGAGAGACCCTTAAGGTGGGCAGTCAGAAGGCGCGAAAGATTACCCCGATCATGGAGTACATGGCTTTTTTCAGAAATATGGGTGTTGTTTCTTTTTTCATCATTCTAATTACGGCTGGTTTGTTTATCTCAGTTGAGCTGGCATTGATCTTCGTGCTCATACTACTGCTCTCGTTCCTATATTTCAAGTTTGATGCAATCCTCTTTTTCTTTAAGTCGCTTTCATACCGCATCGAGGAGATTTATTTTGACGTCTATCGACACGTAAATCGCGTAGCCTGGATTATCATCGGACTCTCCACTTTGCTCAGAAGCTTTGAACTTCAGTTTGGAGAAGCGCTTTTACTCGTCGGCTTTCTTACTTTGATTACGCACAATCTTCTAAGTCTCTTTGTGCCTGAGATCGAGAATTCTGAAAGTCGGCCTGAAAATGAGACGGAATTCTCCAAGACACTTCCGAAGTTGTTCCGCATAGGATTGAGTATTTTCTTCTTGGGTTGGTATTTCAGCATTCAGCACTTCCCCGGAGCAGAAGCAGTTTTTACCGTCGCCGGAATCGCTTTTTGTTTTTACTTCTTTTTTGCTCCCCTGCTCCAGAAGGGAAGTACTGTAATGCGAATCCTCACAAATTTCACTCTTGGAATGGCTCCGATTCCTTTGATTTTTGTTGTGAATGAGCTTTCTCTGGGCGACATCATTTTTGTCTTGGAAATTCCACTCTTAATTGTCTTGCTCTACAATGCCTATTCGAATAGAGCGGTGTTTAGTCAGTTCATTGTTCGTGCCTCAGTTTTCTTTCTCATTCTGTATTCGGTTCAATTTTTTAGCTTTTCGAGTTATGCCTTTGAATCGCTGCGCTTTGATTTAAAAGGGTATAGGACCTACGTGGTGAAGAATTACCTCACCAATCAAATTGAGCGGAATGCCAATCCAGAAACCCAAGCAGAATTTAATACTCTTCTTGAAGCTAAAAGAAGGTACGCTGAAGAGGTTTTGGATCAAAATGACTGGATGGAGTTGAATGCCGAGGCAAAGAGCCTCATGGAGTTGGGCAATCAAGACGAACGTTTCCTCGTACTGGCATCAGAGCTGCTCGAACGAAGTCAAAACATCAAGAAATTTTCAGGGAACTACCAGAATAGACTGGAAGTTTTAATAGATTTGGGAAGAATCACCCTAGCCAAGAGTCTTGCCGAGGAATACCTCGAGTTTACTCTACTGCATGAAAACCGTTTGAATCAAGATTTGGCTCACGCCTACTTGAATGAAGTGGACGAATTGCTTGGAAAGGGTTAAAAGACCCAGATGAGCCAAAAGCCTCTAAGTGGAGGAGAGCGCGATCGAATAGCGAGAATGAAAGGCAAAAAAGCAGCGCCAAAACGAGTTGCTGTACGCCCTACTGCGCCGCCTGTCGAAAAAGAAAATCCACCTGCTTCAGAAATTCCAAAGCTTGTTAGTCCGGAGCCAACTGTTCCAAAAGCAGTAGAGCCTTTAGAGCCACCAAAGGTGGAAACTCCGAAAGCAACTGAGTCGATTCCAGAAAGTATAGTGAAGCCAGAAACAAAGGCTCCAGAGCCTGAAGTTAAAGAGCCAATTAAAGAAATTAAACAGGAGGAAGCAGTATCTGCCACTGCCAAACCTTCTATGACAAAGACACCTGAGAAAGAAGTGTCTTCTCCGACGATTTCGTCGGAACCAAGTTCGTCAGAAACTAAATCTTCAAAAATGGCAGAACATAATGATGAGCCCGGCGCTCATGGTTGGCACGACGCAACCAAATTGGTTGAGAACGTGAGCAAAAGACCTTTGGTTTTTGCTATGCTTGCCTTGGGTGGCTTAGTGCTTGTGCTCTGGGTGAGCAACACTTTTGGTCCGTCACACGGACATGAAGGTGGCGAGCATGAGAATGCCGCAATTGAGTCTCCTGAAGCCGGTATAACCGGAACAGAAGAAGCAGCGCCCATTGAATCGGTTGAACCTGAAGCCGCAAGTGAAGCTGAAGAAGCTGCACCAGCGGAAATGGAAGGTTCCTCTGAGAATGAAGAAGGTGAAGCCGCTTCCTCTGAAGTTACAGGGGAAGTGGTTAACACCACTCCTGACGGACAACTTCCAACGCCTTTTTGGGGCATTGCTACCGCGGCGGTTGACGATCAAATGCTTGCATTGAAGTTTGTTAAAGATTTGAAGGCTGCTGGCCTCGATGGTCGATACATGTACATTCCCGACTACATCCCTAGCGGGAAAAAAATGTTCCGAATTTTTGTGGGCCCGTTCCCCGATAAGCCTTCCGCCATGGCGAAATTTGATGATGTTCAGGCGAACACTCCGGGAGCTTACCCGTTCTTGGTTAAGTGACTTTCAAACGCATTGTTTTTTTCGATGGCCATTGCCAATTGTGCAATCGCTTTTTGAATTTTTTAATTCTCCTCGATCGAAAAAGAAACCTCCATTTCGCATCCCTTCAAGGAAAAACTTCACAGGAAATTCTCAGCGAGGAAGAACGAAGTCTTCACGACTCACTCATTTTTTGGGAAGAAGGAAAGCTCACCTACAAGTCCTACGCAGCATTAAAGGCAGTAGCTTCCTTAGGTGGAGTGTGGAAAGGGGTTCTCATGTTTCGATTGGTGCCAAGTTCCTTACTTGATGCTTTCTACGATTTGGTTGCAAGAAATCGTTTCAAGTGGTTTGGAAGACGGGAGAGCTGCCGAATGCCTACCAAAGAAGAAGCAAAATACTTATTGCCATAAGCCACTCAACACAATTGAAAGCATTTCGGGCGACCCTGATATATATTTGAAATCAGACTATACACTATGAATCGAGCACTGATCATCGGCCTCCTAATGGCCACCCCATTATTGTTCTCCGCCAAAGGAGAGAAAGAAAAAGAAGACTCATCGAAGGTTTCTTATTCAGCATTGAAGTTTCGGGCAGTCGGACCAGCCTTAACCTCTGGGCGCGTTGTTGACATTGCTGTGCATCCTGAGAAGCCCACAACATATTACGTTGCGGCAGCTGCTGGGGGCGTATGGAAAACGGAGAATTCAGGGACATCGTTCTCGCCAATTTTTGATGGTGAAGGTTCCTATTCCATCGGTTGTGTTGCCTTAAACCCGTCCAACTTGAATGAAGTTTGGGTCGGCTCAGGAGAGAACAACAACCAGCGTTCGGTCGCTTATGGCGATGGCGTGTACAAATCTCAAGATGGCGGAAAGAGTTGGAAAAATATGGGTCTCAAAAACAGCGAGCACATCGGGATGATTAAGTTCCATCCAAACGATCCGCAAACGGTCTATGTCGCCGCAGTTGGTCCACTGTGGTCGGCAGGCGGTGACCGAGGTCTCTATAAAACAACGAACGGTGGTGAAAGCTGGAAAAGAATTCTTGAGATAGACGAACATACAGGGGTCCATGAAATTCACATCGATCCTCGGAATCCAGATGTAATGTATGCTGCTGCGCACCAAAGAAGACGGCATGTTTGGACTTACATTTCCGGAGGTCCCTCTTCGGCCATCTATAAGTCTGAAGATGGTGGTGTTACATGGAACGTTCTTGAAAATGGAATTCCTAAAGGAGATAAAGGACGCATCGGAATGGCGATGGCTCCAAGCAACCCCGACGTGCTCTACGCCATGGTTGAAGGCACAGAGAAAACCGAAGGATTCTTCCGTTCTACAGATCGAGGTGCGAGCTGGAGCAAGCTGAACAAATACAATACTTCTGGAAACTATTACACCGAGCTTTATGTAGATCCCTTGAATTCGGAGAAGATTTTCTCAATGGATACCTGGTGTCATATGAGCCTCGATGGCGGCAAGACCTGGAATAAAATCAATGAGAAGTACAAGCACGTCGACAATCATTGTATGTGGATCAATCCTGAAAACACAGACCACTACATTATGGGCTGCGATGGAGGTTTGTACACAAGCTTCGATGACGCGAAATCATGGAGCTTTCACGCCAACCTTCCGATTACGCAATTTTATAAAGTGGCTGTTGATCAAGATGCTCCTTTCTACAACATCTATGGAGGAACTCAAGACAACTTCAGCATTGGTGGCCCTTCGCGCACCAACAGTACCAGTGGCATTGTGAACGCCGACTGGTTCATTACAAAGGGTGGCGACGGATTTGAAAGTCAGGTTGACCCTACAGACCCAAACATCGTATACGCTCAATCGCAATATGGCTGGTTGGTGCGCTTCGACAAAAGAAGTGGCGAAAAGGTCGACATCAAACCGCAACCTGGAAAAGGTGAAGCCGCTTTTCGTTGGAATTGGGATGCGCCACTACTGATCTCACCTCACAACCCAAATCGCCTATATTTCTGTGCAAACAAGGTGTTTCGCAGCGATGACCGAGGTGATAACTGGACGACAATCAGCGGTGACTTGTCTCGACAGCTCGATCGAAACAAGCTTGAAGTGATGGATCGTGTATGGAGTGTTGATGCCGTTGCGAAGAATAAGTCGACCAGCATTTATGGGCAAATTGTTGCCTTCGACGAGTCTCCTAAAAAAGAAGGTTTGCTCTATATTGGAACCGACGATGGCCTAATCCACGTGAGTAAAGACGGTGGTAAAACCTGGACGAAGAAAGATGGCTTTCCTGGGATTCCGGCCAGAACTTACGTGAATTCTCTCACGGCATCTCGCTACGATGAGAACACGGTTTTTGCCACTTTCAACAATCACAAGCAAGGCGACTTCAAACCATACATCTTAAAATCAACCGACGCAGGTTCTTCTTGGACAAGCATATCTGGCAATCTTCCTGAAAGAGGTTCTGTGTATGATTTGGTTCAAGACAACATCGATGCGAAATTGCTTTTTGCAGGAACGGAGTTCGGATGCTTTTTCAGTCAGGATGGAGGAGCAAAGTGGCAACAATTGAACGCTGGACTGCCGACCGTTGCCGTCCGAGATATTGAAATTCAAGAGCGTGAGAACGACTTGGTTCTGGCTTCATTTGGTCGAGGGTTTTATGTGTTGGATGATTATTCAGCCTTGAGGTTTCCTCAGAAAGATTTGATGGAGAAGGATGCTCACATCTTCTCAGTTCGAGATGCTTGGCTCTACATTGAAAGTACCCCGCTTGGTCTTCGCAAGAAAGCCTTTCAAGGAAACAATTTCTTTTCTGCTGACAACCCTCCTATGGGGCCTCAGTTTACTTGGTATATGAAAGAGGCTCCAAAAAGTAAACGTGATGCCCGCCTTGAAAAGGAGAAAGAAACAGCCAAATCTGGAGGTGATAATTTCTATCCTTCCGAAGAGGCATTGCGAGAAGAGGATCGGGAAAATGATCCAACAATTGTCTTTACAATTCGCGACGCTGCAGGAAAGGTGGTCAGTAAGTTTACTGAGAAACCAAAAAAAGGAGTGAACCGTTCTTCTTGGAACATGCGTTATGGGAGCATGTCAGCGATTCAAATGAAAAAGGAAGAATCCGACAATCCATTTGCTGGGCAAGATTATGGGGCCTTGGCATTTCCCGGGAAATACTCTGTGGAGATGACGCTGGTGCAAGGATCTGAGCTCAAAGCCTTGGCAGGGCCAATAGAGTTTCAATTGAAGGCGCTCGACAATATGAGCATGCCGATGGCAGAGCCACAGTCGCTTGCTGAATTTAAGGAGGAAGTGAAGGAGGCCAAGCGAAAGCTGGTTTTTACCAACAAAAAGGTTGGCGATTTAAGCGAGCGCATGAAATTCATGCGGCAAGCCATTTTGAGTCATCAAAGAGCTGATATTTCTTGGCTCGCAGACTTGACGAAGCAGCAGGAGCTGTTGGATGATCAAAAACTGAAGCTCTATGGAGATGGAAGTTTGAGCAAGCGTGAGTTTGAGACCGCTCCTTCAATCAATGGGCGCATTGGTTTGGTGACTTACAATTTATGGAGTCATCGTTCGAATCCTACGGGAACACAACGTGTGAACATTCAAATTGCAACCGAAGAATTGCTTGAACTAGAGAAATCGCTTGAGACCATTGAAACGTCGATTGCTAAAATGGAGGAGAAAATGGCTGCGAATGGTGTACCTTATACTCCTGGAAGGGATGAAACAGAATAGAATATGAAGAAGGGGTTTTTTGCAGTAGTCTTGAGTTTGATTGGCTTCTCGGTTTCGGCGCAACAGCTTGCCAATACCGACCTTTATGGTACTTGGCTTTTGGAATATGTAGAGTCTGAAAACGGCATGGAGTCTCCGGGACTTGAATACACACTCAAGATTGGTCAAGGATTGTTTTCCTACAATACCGATGTGAATCAATGCAATGGTGCCAACCTTATGATTGATGGGATGATGATTGAATACGATAAGAGCGCATGCACGAGAGTTTGTTGCGATGGTTCTCGGGATCCGATTGGAGACCGCATCAACTATCGGGGCGCTTATATTTTGCAAGACGATCTTCTTCGCATCACGAATCAAAGGACTTACGTCTTACGAAGAATTGAAGACTGAGCTGTTCTTTGTTCAGCTTCGCTCGATGCCATTAAAAAAGCCACCAAGCGGTGCTTGATGGCTTCTTCTTTAGTTGCGGGGGCAGGATTGCCTCACCCCTTATTTGGGTTCGGCGGACCTAGTTGGGTGGCAATTAAAGGTCTCGAAGCCTCCTCCTTCGTCGGCACGCCATTTTTTAATCACATCTTCGCTAAAGCAAGCTTCGCTCGATGCCATTAAAAAAGCCACCAAGCGGTGCTTGATGGCTTCTTCTTTAGTTGCGGGGGCAGGACTCGAACCTACGACCTTCGGGTTATGAGCCCGACGAGCTACCAACTGCTCCACCCCGCGATTTAGGTGGGCAAAGGTAACATATAATTTATATTCGCGCAGTGGAAAATGAACACCAATCCGGTTTTGTAAGTCTCATCGGAAAACCCAACGTCGGTAAGTCGACCTTAATGAACGCGCTCGTTGGAGAGAAACTTTCAATCATCACATCAAAAGCGCAGACAACGAGGCATCGGATTCGGGGCATCGTAAACGGCGATGATTACCAAATTGTTTTTTCCGATACTCCCGGAATCATTGACCCAGCATACGGATTGCAAGAGGGAATGATGAAGTTCGTCGATGCTGCGTTGGTAGATGCCGACGTTATTTTGTACCTCACAGAGATTGGTATTGACCCAGAGAACGCCAACGGTGGGGAACGTCATGAACAGCTCTTCGAGAAGCTCAAGAATAAGAAACTCCCCATTTTTATTCTCATCAATAAGATCGATTTAGGGGATCAAGACATGCTTACGAAGCGTGTTCAACAGTGGGAATCGCTTGTTCCTCAAGCTCAAGTCTTCCCAATTTCGGCACTGTACAAATCCTTTACGGCAGAGGTCTTTACAAAAATTGTTGCGTCACTTCCAGTGTCGCCACCCTTCTTTCCAAAGGATGAACTGACGGACAAACCCTTGCGTTTCTTCCTTTCAGAAATCATTCGAGAAAAGATTTTCCTGAATTACCAAAAGGAAATCCCCTACAGCTGTGAAGTGGAAATTGAAGAGTACCACGAGAACACAGTTCCAATATACGTGCGTGCGCTCATTTACGTTGCGCGAGATTCTCAGAAAGGAATTCTCATCGGCCATCAAGGGAGAATGCTCAAAAAGGTTGGCACTCAAGCTCGAAAGGACATAGAAGCATTTATAGGCGAGCAAATATTCCTAGAACTATATGTGAAGGTTGATAAGAATTGGCGCGATCAGTCTTCTAAATTGAAGCGCTACGGCTATTTATCCTGAGCCGCTTCGTCCAGCACCTCCTGAATCTTTGCAATCAGTGGGGCGGCTTTGGAATATCCACTTGTGACTATGTAGGATTTCTCACCTACGACAAGCAAAAGACTTGGAAATCCATTGATTCCCAATTTTCTTGAAAGCTCAAAATCCTTGGAGGTCTTGATCATGTATTCTTGAGAGAGAAAACGCTTCTCAAATTCTGTAGCATCGATGGCGAGATCGCGCGCAATGCGGACGTAAGTGTCGACGTCGTGTGGATGCTGGTTTAAGGCATAGAAGGAATTCTGAACGTGTTTAAAGTAGTCGAACTCTTTTGCAGGGACAATGCTTCTAGCCACGACTACCGCTCGTGCAGCAGGTTCTGTATCATATTGAAAATTCTCCCAGTTCAACACATTGTATCGAAAACTTTGTCCCGTTTTCTTGCCAATGTCTTCCCAATGCTCGCGAAGGAATTTCACAAGCTTCTCATCCATCACCTCCTTATTGTAGGGCCGCAAACCACCCATAATCATCCCAAATTGCAGGTCGTTCTCGAAGATCTTTTTGATTTTGGTGATTTCCTTCGTGAAGCCGTAACACCAAGAACACATGGGGTCGGCAATGTAAACGAGCATTTTCTTTTCTTGGGCATTGCTGGACATAGCTAGAGTTAAGAAAGTAAGTAGAATCGCTTGACGCATCATCAAAACTAAAACGTTATGAGCCAAAGCTTAGTTCAATGAACGACAAAGAAGACTTAGGTGATCACCATGAAATAGCAACTAGCTATAAATCCTAAGAGGGTGACAATCTTAAACTAGAGAGAGTTTTTCCAGAATACAAAAACAAGGTAGAGTAGGCCGAAAAGAATGAGTGGGGCGGTGAGCGATATTGGCTGACCCAAATGAATGTTTCGTATTCCTTGATACATCCCATAAAGGAAGATGGCGAAGCCTATTTTTTTTATGACGATCCATGATGAACTAATCTAGGTCGGTTCGTTCTGGACGTTGAGGGAAAATCTGGTAAGTGATGAGGTATAAGAGCGCAGGTCCCATGGTGGTCTCAAGTAGGAAGATGAATGAACTGTTGATCTGTTCCAATTGATCCAGTGTCTTCAATCGACCGTTGAAGCGGAGCAGAACCTGAAAGAAAATGGTTAGACTGAGCAGAAGGTGCGACCAATAAATCTTGAGATTTTTCGCCGAGAAAATCAGTTTGTTCCAGTCCAGAAAGAACTGCGTTACAATCAAACCATAAAGTATTGACTCGAAGATTAGGTAAAACTCTATGATTGACATTAGAAACGAAGATAAGTAGACCTAAACAATTCTTAAAAAGTGAAAATCAACTGACTTTTAACTTCAGTTCTGTGAGGTGCATCGATCAGTTCGTTTCCGCTTCCAAGTTGATCCACATCTCTTCGTTCCAGTCGAGAAATACGCATTTCCCATCTTAAGAAGTCGGTTGGTTTCCATCGAAGCAAAAGATAAGCCTTGAAGCCTTGTCCGTCGTACGCAGGGACACTAAACTGATATAGCAAGTCGTGTTCATAGGCATAAATTCGAGCGTCGTAAGAATCGGTTTGAAAGACAGCATATCGAAACTTTGCCGACCATCGACCACTGGGGGAGGAGTAGTACAAATCTTGAAAAAGGCCAAACCCCTGTGAGCGCAGGCCTTCTTTTTGGTAATCTCGGATGGCCACGCGGTTGCGTAACGACCATTGTCGGTTTACCTTCACATCCAATTGAAGCCTTATTTGCTGCAAACTTTTATTCACTACTGTGCGAACAGCTTCCTGCTGCGAACTTGAATTCTCCAGCTTATCTTCAAAGCGATACAGCGCCAAGAGCTGAACACTTCGCGAGAAGTTGTACTGAAGCATTAGACTGTATTCTTGACCTCTAGAAGGTGCATCGATGCGATAGGACAGCCATGGGAAGCGATAGAAGTCGGCAAAGCCCTGCATTTTTAATTTGCTTAAAACCTGGAATTCGAGGGAGAAGTAGGTTCCGGATTCATTCGTAATCCTGGACTTTTCTGACAGAGCATTGGAGAGTAAGTTTTGATAGTTCGGCTGAAAGTGCCGGTGGTAGGCGTTGAATTTGAGTCGTTCGTGAAAGAGAATTGAAAAGCCTTGCAAAGCCGCTAAGCCCCCATTGATGCTCCGAGAGGCTTCGCCATACAGACCAACACTCCCAAGCTGACTTCGATAGTAGATTCCACTGACGAAATTGAAGGAGCTGTCGAATTCGAACTGATTGTACAAGCTGAGGTTCCTCTGAAAATTGCTTGAGTAGCGTGTCATATAGTTCACCACCCCGATTTCTGTGGATTGCAGTTTATACTCAATCACGGCCCCAACAATTTCCTCCTCGATGGCATCCTTGTCTTCACGCTCACTAAGATTCCGATGAAAGCCAGAGCTTTGAATGCTGCTAAAGGTTTGAACTTGCTCGTCGGCGAGAGTATCGCTCAGGTTGACGTTCGCGTCGATGCGCTTTTTGGAATAGAAGGCATGAAGATTAAATTGTTTCCATTCGAATTGGGCGGCCACACCCCGTAGAAAATTGTTTTCATCGGTACTGGTATACGGAAGTAAACCGCGGGCGTAACGCTGAGTTTGCAATACTTGCATGGGCGATTTACGGAAGCCAAAGCCCGTCCACATTGTGAGGGCTTGACCAAACTGAGCTTGGTAGTCGCCCACAATCAAGCGCTTCATCGGGCCAATATTCTCCAGCATCAAGTGGGCAGAGTAGAAATCGAAACCTCTTCCTTCAAAACGTTCTCCTGGGTCTTTTTCAGCTGTGACACCGAAGCTAAACAGATCGGATTTTCTCAGACGATAGCGCGCATACAAGCGGTTTGGGTCGCCTTCGTATTTTGGATCTAGAAAGTCGTATCCAGCCTTTGGTTCTAGTATGCGTTGACCGCGCAAAATGAGTTGATGCCTGGCATATTTGGCCGACTTCAATCTGTATTTCCAGGAGTCGGGCTTAGCTTCTCGGGGACTCGCGGTAACGAAGGGGGCAATCAAAATGGCTTTTTCGAGGCTCAAACCGTTCACGGCTTTCAGCTCATAAACACTTTCAAAATCACCATAATTTATGCGATGCCAGATGATGGCTCGAATCTCATCAGGACTTAATAAGTAAAGCTGGGCCAGTTGATCTTTATCGAAGTCGTTTAGATTGAGCTTATTGATGTAAAACTCCTGATACAACTCCGTGAGGGTGGTGAGGTCCAGCTCTTCTCCTTCCAGTTCCTGTGAAATCCATTCGATGCGTTCTTCGATGATTTGTTCTGCTTCTTGCGCTGAGGAGATTCCCGGAATCAGGAAAAGGAAGAGCAGCAACTTTCTCATGATCCCCAATTCCAGAGAAAGCCAAGTTGGGGAGAGAAGCCCAATAAGGGGTGGTAGCTGTAGGAGAGATCAACCCCAAAGCGATTCTTGAGGTAACCTGCTCCTAAACTGTATTCAAAGGGCTGCGTAATCAAACCCAATCGGAAGCTGAAGCCATTGGGGTGAGCATATTGAAAACCTCCGCGAATTCGAAGGTCTTTGTCCAAAGCTTTCTCCAGTTCTAGGTTTGTAAAAATATCGTCGCTGAATTGGTAGCGCAAACCAGATCGAAGCAGAACGGGGTAACGGTCAATAGCAGCTTCATCGATTTTAAAATTGAAGGGGTCTTTGAGCAGGGCGGCAAAGGATAGTTCCTCATTTATGTAAATCATCATTCCAAGACTAGCCGTAGGGGAGAAGCTCTGGCCATAGATGTCACCCAGTTGCAAGTATCGTAGCCCGAGATTCACTCCCATACTGAAGTGTTCATCGAGTTTCATTGCGTAGGATGCTTGCAAGGTGTTGGAGCGAAATTCTGAATAGCCAAAACTGCTCAAGCCAATTCCAAAAGCTCGGGTTCCAGAACTGAATTTTGCGGCAAGCGCAGAGGTTCCTATTTCTGGAAGCAAATATGAGTTGGCGTAATTCCCGGCAATCTGATTTCCGGTATCCATGGCAAGGGCCGCTGGATTGTTGAAGCTGGCCCAGGCATTGGTCTCGAGCAGGGCACTTCCGCCCATGCCGTTCGCACGTGAGCCCATTACATCAGTAAACTGGGCCGATGCTGAAAGGGGATTCAAAAGCAGAAGACAGAGGGCGAGTTGTTTCACTCCTCCAAATTAATGAGTTTGTGAAGACAGAAAGTGTGGAGAAGATTTTTTCTGAGTGAAGAAGACTAAAGCTCCTTCGCAGACTTGTGCACTTTCTCTTTGAGGCGCTCTTTGAAGACGATGATTCGATTTCGAACCTCCTCGTTGCTTGCTCCAATGATTTGAGCGGCTAAGATGCCCGCATTGCGCGCACCATCCAATGCAACCGTGGCAACGGGAACACCACTTGGCATTTGCAGAATGCTGAGTACTGAATCCCATCCATCGATGGAATTTGACGAATGAATAGGAACGCCAATCACAGGAAGTGGACTCAATGAGGCAGTCATGCCTGGAAGGTGAGCGGCTCCGCCGGCTCCAGCAATGATCACTTGAATGCCTCGCTCATGAGCTTTGCTCGCGTATTGATACATTTTATCGGGAGTACGGTGAGCTGAAACAATGTCCAGTTCGTATTCTACCCCAAGCTCCTTAAGAACGTTTGCCGCTTCTTGCATAACGGGCAAGTCCGACTTTGAACCCATGATGATTCCTACCATAAAATCAAAATTATGCTTTTTCAACAACGGCCATGGTAAGCCTGCTTAAGTGAACGACTTTACCAGCTTCATTGACGATTTCTATTTCCCACAGCTGAGTCTTGCGACCAATGTGCGCAGGACGAGCCGTGCCGTATACAAAGCCTTCCGTGGCCGGACGCAAGTGATTTCCAAAAATACTTTGGCCAACACAGTAGAATTTCTCGGGATCTACCACCATTGTTGCGGCTATACTTCCAAGGCTTTCGGCTAGAACAACACTCGCTCCTCCGTGAAGCAGGCGCATGGGTTGAACAGTTCGATCGTCTACGGGCATTTTGCCAGAAACAAAATCGGGCCCAACCTCGGTCATTTCAATTCCGAGTGAATCGTGGATGGTATTCTTTGTGCGACCATCCCAATCTTCGAGTTTGTAATCCTTGAACCAAATGCTCATTCTTTCACTTTTATCCAATCGAGATTGAGTAAGATCTTGTCGAGTTCACTCTCGAAATCAATTAAGTTCTGAGGGGCTTCACTTTGGTTGAGAACTCGTGTTCGTTTGTTCTCAAACAGAACAGTGGTGTAGGTTGAAGGTACGTCGGTGATGGGTTCCCAATAAGCTTCTTCAAGACCCGAGTATCCAAAACGTTCGGATAGAATAACCAAAGCGGTCACATCTTCTTTTGAAATTTGAGCGTAATGTTTTCCAAGGGGCTCTATGAAGGCCACTCCGTTGTAAGAGACGTAGCCGTTTTTACTGACAAGGATTTCATAGGCTGGGCAAGTTCCGAAGCAGCTGGTTCGCTCAATTCCAACAACGATTGAGTCGGCATAATCACGTGGACCAATGCCTTGCTCTTTCATCATTTTTATAGGGTCGTACTCTTCCTCTTCAGCGATTTGAACCGCAGCAGATCGTTTGTCTTGAAGCTCAGTTTTAGTGACTTCCTTAGAAGCGGGAGCTTTTACATCTTCTGAATCCACAACAGCTTGTTTGCTCTTACAGGAGGCGAAGAAGACGAGTGAAAGAAGAATTAGAGTCCGCACGCTATTTCTTTGGGAGTTTAAGTCCTCGTTTTTTTGCTGCGTCTTCCATGGTTTGCTGGAATCGACTTTTCTTTTTGGAACCTGGGCGTTTCTTGTTTGCTTGAATCTTGGCGTGAATTTGTTCTTCATTGATGAACCATTTTTTGATAACCGCCTGTTGCAACATCGATACCACGTTGGCTGTGAAGTAGTAATAGCTCAATCCGGAAGAGTAGGAGTTGAAGAAGAACAATAGCATAAATGGCATGATGTACATCATCACTTTCATCTGACCAGCTTGTGGGCCGGTGTTCATGGTCATCTGCATATTCGTTCTTGTATAGAAGAAGAGCGAAGCGGCCATCAGCAAAGTGAACAGACTGATGTGGTTTCCATAGAAGCTAGAGAGTAGTGGAATTTGAGCATCCCATGTAACGATGGCATCGTAGGTAGATAAATCCTCTGCCCACAAAAAGCCTTGTTGGCGCAACTCGATGCTCGAAGGAAAGAAGCGGAACATGGCATATAGGATTGGCATCTGCAGAACCATTGGGATGCAACCGGCCAAAGGATTTACCCCAGCTTCTTTGTACAAGCCCATCACTTCCTGCTGCTTTTTCATCGGTTCAGCATCCTTGAACTTCTCATTGATCTCGTCCATTTCAGGTTTTAGAACCTTCATTTTGGCAGAAGAGATGTAGTTTTTCCATACCAGAGGAAAGAGAATCACCTTGATGAAGATGGTCAGCAAGAGGATGATGATTCCATAAGTGATGTTCAGCCCTTCAAGTAGGTTAAACACAGGAATGATTAAGAATTCGTTGGTCCAACCGATGAAACCCCAACCCAAGTCAATCTGATCTTCTAGGCCAATTCCGTATTGCTGCAGGATGTCGTATTTATTCGGACCTAAGAAGAAGGATAGGTTTCCAGTAGGGTTTGCACTTTGATCCAAAGCCAATGGAAAGCTGGCGGTAAGTCGTTTCACATAATTGGAACCTTCGGCAACGTTCTGGGTCTCAACGTAAGCTTCTTGAGCTTGAATCCCTTGGTCTGAAATGATGACCGCAGAGAAGAACTGTTGTTTGAAGGCAATCCAGGAAGTGGTTTCTTCAAGAATTTGTCGCTCCGCTTTGCTCTCGCCAATGTAGTCTGCATCATCCTCAAAGTATTGAAAGAACATAGTAGTGTAAAGCTGTTGCTGCTTCACACTTTTTTCTTTGCTCGGAGAAGCCATCGACCACTCGAAGTTCATTCGGTTGTTGTTAGCAACCGCGATGTCGGCTAAGCCAACCATCGATACGGAATAGTCCAGAACGTATGCATCTCCGTCTAAGGCATAGCGGTATTCAATGTATTTCGAAGAAGAGCCTGCGTACAATCGGTAGGTAAACACCAATCGATCTTTTCCTTGAACACTCACATCAACGTCGGAAGGCTCGAAGAAGAAATCAGAAGTGCTTAGGTAGTTCCCCTCATATAAGAAGTTTAAATTGAAGCGTGATGAGTCTTCGTCGAAGAGCATCAGTGATTTCTGCTCGAAGGTTTTGTAGTCTTTGAGCTCTACCGAAACCATACGTCCACCTTTGTTTGAAAGGGTGACGATCATCTTTTCGTTTTCAATGGTAGAATATTTTAAATCACCATCACGCGCAGTAGAAAAACCACCAAAACGTATGGCTTGCTCGGCCTTCCATGCAGAATCTTTTGTTTCAGTTACAACAGCTTCTTGAACATAGCTTGCCGCTTTAATGACGGTGTCCAAGCTAGCACGAGCTTCTGTTTCTTCCAGGGCTCGAAGTGAATCTCTTTGGCTTTTGGCTGCAGCCAATTCAGAATCTGAAGGTTGCGTGAACCACGAGTAACCGATTAAAAGTCCGCCGATGATGAGTAGGCCGGTGAGGGTATTTCTATCCATTGGATGTAGAACTAAGCTTCTGCAACTTCCGATTGCACTTGAGCATGAACGCTCGTGGCTTCGATGAAAGAGCAGAAGAGTGGGTGGGGTGAAGCCACCGTGCTTTTATATTCTGGGTGAAATTGTGTCCCAATAAACCAAGGGTGATCTTTTATTTCTACAATTTCCACCAAATCATTGTCGGGATTGAGTCCCGAAGGAATCATTCCATTTTCTTCATATTGGGCCCGATACATATTGTTGAATTCGTAACGGTGTCTGTGTCGTTCCGAAATTTCAGTTCGACCATAAATCTTAGAGACGCGCGTGCCCTCCACTAAATTGCACCGGTATGCACCCAATCTCATGGTGCCACCTTTATTCACGATTCCAACCTGATTGTCCATGAGGTCAATCACGCGATTTTTCGCATTCCCGTTAGTCTCTCCTGAAAAGGCATCCTCGAGTTTGAGCACATTACGCGCAAACTCAACAACAGCACACTGCATTCCTAAGCAGATTCCTAGGAAAGGAATTTTATTCTCACGAGCGTATTGAATGGCTTGAATCTTTCCTTCTACACCACGTTCTCCAAAGCCCGGGGCAACGATGATTCCATGAACTCCTGAGAGTATGCTGGCAACATCTCCATTGCCTAGGTCCTCAGAATGAATCCAATCTATTTCAACATCGCATTCATTTACAGCTCCGGCATGGCCAACCGCCTCAGCAATCGACTTATAAGAATCTTTGAGCTCAACGTATTTCCCGACGAGCGCAATGCGCGTTTTAGTTTTCGGATTCTTGAGTTTATGAAGGAAGCTCTTCCAGTTGTCCAAATCGGGCTCGCCCGATAAAGGCAAGTTCAGCTTATTCATTACAACTATGTCGAGCTTTTCCTCAAGAAGCATGAGCGGCACGTCGTAAATAGATTCTGCGTCTAAGGATTGCATCACCTCATGCTGCTTAACATTGCAGAAGGTGGCAATTTTCTTACGCATCTCCTCGGTCATTTCGTATGAAGAACGACAAACGACGATGTCTGCTTGTACACCCAAACTCAGGAGCATCTTCACAGAGTGCTGAGTGGGTTTTGTTTTTAATTCTCCGGAAGCTTGGAGGTACGGGATGTAGGTAAGGTGAATGCTCAATGCATCCTCCCCTAAATCGTATTTCATTTGTCGAAGGGCCTCCACGTACGGAAGTGATTCGATGTCTCCAACGGTACCACCAATTTCTGTAATTACCACTTCGTATCGGCCGCTGTCGCCAAGCTTCATTACAGCATTCTTGATCTCATCGGTGATGTGAGGAATTACTTGAACTGTTTTGCCCAAATAGTCGCCTTTACGCTCTTTGTCGATGACGTTTGAGTAAATGCGACCGCTGGTAATGTTGTTTGCTTGACTTGTTGGAACGTTCAGAAACCGCTCATAGTGACCAAGGTCAAGATCTGTTTCAGCTCCATCATCGGTTACATAACACTCGCCGTGTTCGTAAGGGTTTAGGGTGCCAGGATCTACATTGATGTATGGATCGAGTTTCATGATGGTTACGGAATGTCCGCGGGCTTGGAGAAGTTTGGCCAATGAGGCGGAAACGATGCCTTTACCAAGACTGGAAGCGACGCCTCCAGTAACAAAAATATACTTACAATTTCCCGCCATTGACAATGTAGATTGGGCCCTGAATACGGGGTTCAAAAGTAGATAATTTATACAGCTAAGGCTTGGAATTCCTTCAGGAATTTCAGAAGCGCAAACTCAAACCAAAACTTGGAAGGATCGGGAGCTGATTTACACGTTCGAAAGAGACTCGATCGAAGTAAAAGATGTTTGCCCTGTTGTAGGCATTTGTCACACCAGCGTTCAATTCCAATTCAGACACCTCACCTAGAACAACGGTGCGCTTGATGTTGATGTCTAGACGGTGGTAATACGGAAGCCTTTTTGAATTGATTTCACCGTACAAAATCCCCACTTGATTCGTGTTCGCTGTTGAGTAGTCGGAATAGATGCCATCCTCAAAGGTGAACTTCTGATAGAAGCCTTGGGTTGGGGTGAATGGAAGACCACTTCCAAGGTTCCATCGAGCCGAGAGCTCCCAATTTGCGTCTTTTCCAAATCCGTAGGTTCCAAGAAGATTGATGTTGTGTCTTCGGTCGAAAACGGGGAAATATTCCCGAATTCCATCCCAGCGACGAACATAAGAATGAGAATAGACAGCCCAGAGGTAGAGCCTCTTGTACTCGTACTTGAAGACAAAGTCGATTCCATAGGCATCGCCACTTTCGATGATGAAGTCTTTCTTCAAGCTGTCTGGTTTCTCGGAATTGTCGGCATTATCTTTAAAAATCTTGTCTCGGTTCACATTCGTGAGTTGTCCAAAACCTTTATAGTAACCTTCAACATTGATGTTCATGCGGCGGTTGAGGTCGTATTCTGCACCAAGAATGGCGTGAGCTGATTTTTGAAGTTTATGCGTAACGTCTCGAGTACTTCCATCTTTTTGTGTGAACTCTGACTGTAAATCTTCGGGTCCAGAAAGGAATCCATAGAATAGGTTCACGATGTCTCGGTCGGAGTTTGCGGCGATGAGGTTTTGTGAATAGAGACCACCAGCAAATTTGAATCGAAGGTTGCTGGTTGCATTGAATTTCACACCCAATCGTGGTTCAGGCGAAAAGGTGGATAGGGTTGCGTAATAGTGAAGTCGAAAGCTTGGATCGAAAATCCATTTGCCACTCGTCAATTTGGTTTTTCCATAAATGCCAAATTCTGTGGTGTTTTCTGTCTGAGAAATCTCTCTCCCGAGTGGGTTGAAGAACCTGAAGTCGGTAGAAAAGCCAAGGAATTCAAAACCCCACTTCACCGTATTTTGGCCCAAGAAGTAACTAAAATCGAGACCGAAGTTAAATCCGTCAATCGACGACCGGCGCTCTCCTGCACCTTGTTCTTCAAAAAGTATGTCGTAGGTGCTGTAGGAGAAGTCACCAGATACGAGCACGGGAGAGGTTGCAGGAACCAAAACGAAGTTGGATCCAAAGCCTGAATTCACCCAATTTAGACTTGAATTTTCGCTGAAATTTACTCGGTCGTTGAAATTCAAACCGAAGACGTTGAACTTACTTCCGCTTTCAGTATTGAAGGATACTTTTCCGTAGAAGTCGTTGAAGTTGAAAGGCAGTCCTGCGGAGTCAACGTATGAGTACAAGCTTTTTGATGTTTGCTCGAGGTATGAGGTTTTGCCAGAAAACAGATAGGAAACCGTTCCATCGCCTCGTTCCTTTGCCCGTTTTAATGGGCCTTCAACTGAGAGCTTCGCTCCAAAAGGGTTCGCGCTAATTTTTCCAGTATGATAGCGCTTGTTACCGTCTTTTGTGGTGATGTCCATGATGGAGGAGATGCGTCCTCCGTATTCAGCATTGAATCCCCCAGTATACACATCGGCGTTTCTTAAAATGTCGGTGTCGAACACTGAAAAGAGACCAATGGAATGGAATGGGTTGTACACGATCATTCCGTCGAGAAGAACTTTGTTTTGAATCGGGGAACCTCCTCGAATGTAAAGCTGACCACCTTGGTCTCCCGTAAACACGACTCCTGGAAGAACTTGAAGGTATTGAGCCAAGTCGGGCTGACCACCAACCGAGGGCATTTTTGTGATTTGCTTAGGTGTCAATTTGGTCATTGACATTTTTACTTCTGTGCGGGCTTCTTCTTTTTCTGCAGAAACCTCAAAAGTTTCTAATTGCACATTCTGTTCTTTCAAGTAGAGTTTCTGCGTCAGGATGTCGTCATCTTCAACAGAAATAGCTTCCTCTAGGGTTTGGTAACCTAGATAGGAAACCTGAATGGTGTAATCCCCAGCTGGAATTTTAGTAATGGAATAAAAGCCGTTTTGGTCTGTCGTTGATCCTAAGCTTGTTCCCTTAAGAACAACGTTAGTGAAGATGACAGGCTCTCCTGTTTTATTGTCGTAGACGAAACCTCGAATGACTCCAGATTGCGCCATTCCTAGAATGGAGCTGCAGAGAAATAGAATAAAAACAAGGCCTTTACGCACTCTGAATAGTGTTGAAGCGCCAAAGGTATCTTTTCAGACCTAGCCTCAGCAGTCCAATTGGAAGAGCGGCAAAAACTTTATTTAGAGGGCCTTCACCAGGATGAGTGGAGGGAATTGAGTTGCGAACGCGAAAATACCGTCAACTAGTTCTTCATAAGCTTGAAGCTCAAGCGTTCGCCCTTCGAAGTTGATACAAGTACGGAATATATTCCTGCTGATCCGTCGAACTGGAGATCGATTTCTTCTTGATGCTTATACTCCCCCCTAAAGGCCAAGGCACCTTTAGAATCAACGATCTGAATGAATGTGGTTTCTTGTTTCCCGCTAAGATCTATGTGTAAGTTCCCGTCAGTTGGATTTGGAGAAAATTTGATGGAGTTCTTTTCTAAATGCTCAACACCGACACTGCCAATTGGATAACATGCAGACCGAGTTGTGCACCCATTTTGAGTTACTTCTACTGTATAGTTCCCATTCTGAGTAGCGAAAAAATTCTTGCCGGAAGCTCCTGAAATGGGGGCGAAGGCATTGTCGCAATCAAGCCATTGAAAGCTTGCGCCATTCGCTTGAGCGCTTAAACTGTTTGGGCCCGTTTGAAGAACTGCTGTATCTGCATTTTCAATTGTAATGTCGAAGCTGATGATGCTGTCGCAGCCTTCGGAGTTTTGGATTGTGTCCTGGTAACTTCCGCTGCTAGTCCATGAGTAGCGTCCACTTGGAGAGGTAAAAACCCCACAAGCCGTATCGCTTATACTTGAACTGGAGCTTTGATAAAACACCAAAACAAAGCTCATTAGGCTATCGCAGCCAGCTGCATTGGCAATCGTATCCCGATAGGTTCCATTGCTCGCAACGATTCTGCCACTTGGCAAAGTATAGCTGTCGCAAACGATCAAAGGAATGTTGGCCGAGGTCGCGGTGTCGATGCTGAGGTTGATCGTCAGAACACTGTCGCAACCTTTAGCATTGCTAAGGGTGTCCTTGTAGTTTCCACTGCTGGTCCATGTATATAATCCACTCGGAGAAATATAGGATTCACAGGCTTGTACATTGATTGACTTGCTTGAACTGTTGGTGATGTTTAGGCTAATGCTGATCACACTGTCGCAGCCATTGGCATTTGGAATCGTGTCTTGGTAATTCCCCCCAGAGGTCCAGGTGTAATTCCCGCTAGGTGAGGTGTATTGGTCGCAGGCATTTGCCGTGATTCTGGAAAATGAACTTCCCACTATGCTGAGGTTGATGTTGAGCGTGCTGTCGCAACCGGCGGCCGTGGTGAGATGATCGACGTATTTTCCTGAAAGGGTGTAGCTAGTATCACCACTAGGTACTGTATATGAATAACAAGAAGAAACATTCAAATTGGTTACTGCGCTGTTGTTGATCACAAGGCTGAAAGTGATGATGCTGTCGCAACCTACCGAATTCACTAAAGTGTCGGTGTAAGTTCCAGTGCTGGTCCAAAGGTGTTTCCCACTTGGCGACCTCAAACTGTCACACTCCCTTGCAGATCGAATGCTGAAAGTGCTGGTATCGATGGTCAGGTTGATTGTCAGTATGCTGTCGCAGCCTCCACTGGTAGTCAAGGTGTCCATCACAGTTCCTGAACTCATCCAAGTATATCTCCCACTGGGTGAGGTATAGGAGTTACAGCTTTAGATGTTGAGAACAGAAGAAGTCGATTGGTTGACGTTTAAAATGATGGTCATCAAACTGTCGCAAAAACCCGAATTGGGAATGGTGTCGAAGTAGGTTCCACTGCTGTTCCATACATACCTTCCACTGGGCGAAACAATGGAATCGCAGGCGTTGAGTGCGAAGGTTGAATCGGTGTTTACGCAAATTTGTGCCTTGCTTCCAAAGGCAAAAAGGGTGACTAGGGCAAGAGTGAGAATCAATGAGCGCATGGACTTCATATTCAGGTTGAAATGGAACTGCAAAGATGTAACAATTGGCAGCCTATGCCTTGACTGCAATACAATTACTGTTGATCGAGTTTTAGTAGAGAATTATTTGAGAATCCGCACCATCAACTCCTCCAACAACTCACCATCAGATACGGAGACATTGCCAAGGCCTTTCGTCTTTAAGTCGTATTCGCGCAGTAGGGAAATGGCTTGTGCCGACTGACGAGCATTGAAGGCATGAGAGGCTTTTACGAGTTCACGCGCAACAAACGGACGCACGCCCAAAGCGGTTTCAATGTGCTTCGGATGCTGGTCTTGCATATAATGAATGGCCAGAATTTTTGAGAAGTGATTGTAGAGAACACCGAGGATCACAACCAAGGGATGTTCCTTCGGATTGGATCGGAAGTATTTCACGATTTTAAACACCTGCTCAACTTTGCGCTCGCTCAGTTTATTGATGAGCTCAAACACATTGTAGTCTTTGCTGATGCCAATGTATTGCTCAACGTGCTTGTCCTGAATCTCTTCGCCCTCTTTTAAGTTGATCACCAACTTTTCCAGCTCACCCGCCATGCGGGCCAAGTCGTTGCCGATGTATTCGGAGAGAAGTGTTACCGCCTTCTGACTGATTTTCAATTTATGCGAACGAGCGTAGGATTGAATCCAATCGGGCAATTGGTTTTCGTACAACTTCTTGGTCTCGAGGTACACGCTTTTGCTCGAAACCTTCTTGCCAAAAGACTTTCTGCGATCGGGCTTTTTGTATTTGTAACAAATCACCAAAACAGTGCTGCTGGTAGGTTGCTCGATGTAACTCTCCAGCTTTTCGATTCCGCGCATGCTCTGCGCTTCTTTGATCATTACCAACTGACGCTCAGCCATCATGGGGAATCTGCGAGCTGCCTCAATAATATGGGAAACATCGGCCTCTTTGCCGTAAACAATGGTCTGGTTGAATGCCTTTTCCGACTCGTCGAGAAGATGTTCTTCTAGGTAATTCGAAATGAGATCGATGTAGTAGGCTTCTTCACCGCACAAGAAATACACAGGCTGAACTTTCCCTGCTTTTATTTCATCCAAAATGCGCACTGCTTCTACCACGGGGTAAAAGTAGAAATTCGTTCATCTTTGAGGCGATGAAAGTCAGAGAAGTGAATGGTACGCAAGAAGTCTTTGATCCAGTTCGCAAGAAATACGTGAAACTCACGCCCGAAGAGAAGGTGCGACAACAATGGATCAACTACCTCCACTCAGAATTGGGTTACCCTCTGAATTTGATGGAGGTGGAACGAAAAGTGGAAGTGCTCGGAATGAGTCAACGGCTAGATCTTCTGTGCAGAAATCACAAGGCCGAGATGTTCCTGCTCATCGAATGCAAGGCTCCCGAAGTTGCCATCAATCAAAAAGTCTTTGATCAAGCTGCTCGCTACAACACCGTCTTAAAAGCACCTTACCTCTTGGTGAGCAACGGCATCGATCATTTCATTGCGAAAATTGACTTTCAAGAACAAAAACATCAATTCGTCGAAGAAATCCCGCCGTTCAATGGCGAAGCCTAATCGGCACAAGCCATTCAGTACCTTTGCGTAATGCGCGTTTTGGCTACTTTTTTCATGCTACTTTTCACCGCTTTAGGCCATGCCCAAGTTCAGATCGAACTGGACATTGCTTCCCAGATTGCCCTCGAGCGCGCAGCAGCCAATGAATTCCTCGATGTTTATGTAGAGGCTGAAAGCAGTCAACTGCTGGAATATGCGAGTCAAGAAAATCTCTTCTACAAATATCATTTCCGAGCCAAACATGTTCTCCGCTTAAGGCCCAAAGAGCTGAGGTTACTTCTAGAGCAGCCTTTCGTGAAAGCCGTAGATCTCAATCCAAATAGAGGTCAAGTCTTGAGCAACAATTCAATCAAGTTGACCAATGCTGAAGGCATCCGAGCGGGCTTCGATGGAATTCCGTATTCGGGTAAAGGTGTTTTAGTTGGAATCCTGGATGCTGGCATCGACTTCAATCATCCCGATTTTCAGAACGATTCAGGCGATACTCGAATCAGAGCCATTTGGGATCAGAGGCAAAGCTTTCACGCAAGTCGAACGCCCAGTTTTGGCTACGGACAAGTTTGGACTGCCCAAGACATTGATTCTGGATTGTGTACCCATGTTGACAATCCCAGCTTCTTCGGGCACGGAAGCAATGTTTCGGGAATCGCTGCTGGAAACGGAAAATCAGTTCCCGATTCAATTGGTGATTTTGCGGGTTATGCTACGGAAGCAGATTTGGCCGTAGTATCGATTGATTTTAGTGCGGTCAACTTCACCGAAAAGGTAGCCGATGGCGTTCAGTTCTTATTGAACCTTGCCGACTCCCTACAATTGCCCTGCGTGTTGAATACGAGCCTAGGAACTTACACGGGATCTCACGATGGACTTGACCTTCCTGCACTGCGCATCGACTCAATGCTGAAAGCTCAGAAAGGTAGAGCAATGGTTGCCGCCGCTGGCAATTCAGGAAACTGGGCTCCTTTTCATTTGCACACACTACTAAATGGCGACACCGCATTCAGTTGGTTTAAGTTCAGCAGTTTTTACGGTGCCGTATTTTTTGAAGTCTGGGCCGACCTCGCCGACTTCGATTCGCTTCAATTCTCCCTTGGTGCCGATGAACCTATTGGATTCAACTTCCGCGGACAAACGCCTTTCGATGACATCAGCAATCGACTAAACACTGTAGTTACCGATACTTTGAAATCGATTTCCGGCAACCGCTTGGGCATCGTGCAAACTTGGGCAGAGAAAAAGAACGGACGTTACCGACTTCAGGTCTACATCCCAAACCCCGATTCATCCAATTACCTCTTCCGATTCATTGCCAAAGGCAAGGGTTCCTTTGATGTTTGGTCTTCCCCAAATTTGGGAACGAGTGAAATCGTGTCTCAGGGACTTCCAAACACAGGTCTAAAACCTGAAATGTCCCAATACCGTCTGCCCGATCTCAACCAGAGTATGGTGAGCTCATGGACCTGCCTGCCCTCGGTCATTACCGTTGGCAATCACATCAACCGCGATCAGTACATCGATTATGTTGGGAACCTTCAAACTTTTCCTGAACCAAGTGGAAGTATGGCCGCCTCAAGCAGCAGAGGTCCGAGTAGAATTGGTGTACAGAAGCCAGACTTAATTGCCCCAGGGGAACGAACTCTCACCGCCGGAAAATTGACCGACCTCAGCATTATGCGCGTAGTTCCAAGCCTTCAGGTAAATCTCGCTCCCGGTGGTTTCCATTTTAAAAACGGAGGTACTTCCATGGCAAGTCCAGCCATTGCCGGAATTTGTGCGCTTCTACTTGAACGTTGCTCAAATGTGGATGCCGATGAGATGGTTCAGCTGATTCGAGATGCTTGCTCTGGAGATGCATTCACCAGCAGTCTGCCAAACAACCTACACGGCTTTGGTAAAATTGATGCGCAAAAGCTCTTTCAAAACCGTCTTTACACACCGAATCCAGTCTCGGTTCTTGGGATAAATCGCCATTGCCCCGGCGACAGTTTGCCATGGCATGTTCCAGGCTTCGACTTTCAATCTTTGTCGGATGGCTCCAAAGATTCAGTGAAGTACATTTCTGCACTCGATACTCTGTTTGCTCAAGTCGAAGACAGTTTTGGTTGCCCTGGAAGAAGTCTTCCAGTCGTGAACTATGAGCACATTCCTGAAAACATCGATGACTTAGGCGATACCAGCATTTGCATGGGCGATCGATGGATTTTAACCAGCCAGCATCCTGTGGTAGAATGGTCGGATGGAAGCATGGGAGTAAACACCTCGGTTTCGACTGTGGGTGAGTATTGGCTGGACCTAGAAGATCAGAATGGATGCCTTGTGCGCGACAGCTTCTCCCTCATTCAAATCAATCCGCTTCCAATCGTGGATATTGGACCCGCCAGCGATACGATTTGTCAAGGAGGTCGATTGAATTTGGTTTCTGAACTTTTTGAGTCCTATCTATGGAATACAGGATTCAATGCGCGAAATCTGGTTGTGGAATATGCAGGAGTTTCACCCAGTGCGTATTCCATTTCAGTCATCGATTCGAATGGATGTTCTGGCGCCGACTCCATTGATGTCTTTTTTGAGCTTTGTGTTGGTGAAGCTGAGATTGCTGGCAAGAATGGACTTTCAATCTTTCCAAATCCAACAAATGAGGCAATTCAGGTGAGTGGTTTAATAGAGGCCAGTCCCTACAAACTGTTCGGTATAACTGGGCAGCTTTATTCGGAAGGAATCCTCGACTCTCAAAGACCACTCGAGCTGAACGACTTGCCTTCTGGTCAGTATTTTCTGGAAATCCAGGAAAAGGGAGAACTTTGGCGTCTGAAATTTATTCACGAGTGAGAATATTCTCCAGCTTAATTCTACTGTTCATTTCGACGCATGTCGTGGCGCAAAACTTTGTGCCGAATACTTTGGTCCTTAAGCTCAAGTCGGAGTTTCAGAATGAGATTCATGAAGGTGAATTTCAATCGAAAGATCTCAAGGCTTTTGCAGATCGCATGGGAGTTTCCTCACTAGAAAGAATTTTCCCACAACACCAAACAGCTGCCCGAGCAGAGCAGTCCTTGGCCAACATTTACCTTCTGAAGTACGAGTCTTCTTTTCCTGCAGGAAAATTGATTTCCTACTTAAAAAGCAAGAACATCTTTGAATACGTTGAGCCGAAGTCCATTCCGAAAATAGTCTTCACGCCAAACGACCCGCTCTTCAGTCAACAGAATCACCTCGACTCCATATCTGCTCCAGCAGCTTGGGATTTGAGTAAAGCTTCCAGTGACCAAGTCATTGCCATCATCGACACCGGTGTGGAAGACGATCATCCCGATTTGCAGACGAAGATTTTCGTAAACCTTGCAGATCCAATCAATGGTCAAGACGATGACAACGACGGATTTGTAGACAACAACTTGGGCTGGAATTTTGTCCAGAAAAACGGGAACGTAGAATACACCGACAGCGACCATGGAGTTCATGTGGCGGGAATTGCAGCTGCTGGAACCAACAATGGAACAGGAGTCTCGGGCGTTGGTTTCGATGCACGCTTGATGATCTTAAAAGCAGGCGAGCGTCTCGACATCACAAACGGATATGAAGCCATAGTGTACGCTGCCGATCATGGAGCCGATGTAATCAATTGTTCTTGGGGTGAATACTACCCGAGCTACATGGCAAAAGATGCAGTGGATTACGCCATTTCAAAAGGTTCCATCATCGTAGCTGCAGCTGGCAACGACGGCGATCCGGATCCTTTTTATCCAGCTGCTTTTCCAGAGGTAATGGCCGTTGCTGCACTCAACAACGATGGAAGCAAGGCCGGCATCTCGAACTTTGGAAATTGGATTGACTTGGGAGCTCCAGGAGTTCAGATTCGATCTACAGTAGGAGGGAAGGCCTACAACACCAATTCAGGAACGAGCATGTCTGCCCCAATGGTCTCGGGCGTTCTGTCTCTTTTGAAAGAATATCGTCCGAATTTGACCACCGATGAATTGAAGGCTGTGGTAATCAACAGCGCCGACGATAAATACCATTTGCCTGTCAACCTTCCCTGGAAGTCGTGGCTTGGAACAGGTCGCTTAAATGCGGAAAAAGCCTTGAATATGGCCGACAGCGCAACCCTAGAATTGCTCGATTACAGCTTGTCCGACGAAGGCGACAATTGGTTTGCTCCGGGGGATACCATCCGATTGTTTCTCGAAGTTCAAGCACTTGTAGCCAACAGCGATTTCATTTCTGTGCAGACAAGAATTCAGGACACCAACATCTATGCGCATGTTGTTTCAAGCAACACTTTTAGTCCAAGTACTCGCGGACAAAAAGTGAACAACCTAGGTTTCGAACACGAATTTGTACTCGGCCAATACGTTCCCATCAACCATCGCCTTTCCATCGAAGTTTTGCTGGCAAACCAAGTGGATACAGTTCGACGATGGATTGAGCTTCCGCTCAATACCAGTTACATCAATGTGGAAGAGAACAAGTTGAAGCTCACCTATACTTCCCAAGGTTTGATTGGCTACAATCGATACTCGGAGCAAGAGGGAGACGGCTTTAGTTTTGAGGGTGGAGTCTCCTTGTTGTATGAAGGAGGTTTTGCATTGGGCTTCAAGAAGAGCTCTGAGAATGTGGTGCTGGATCGCTTGCGCGGATTCAATGATGTTGGGGAAACCGATTGGAGGTCGACAGACTTTGTGCGCCGCGATCCGAATTCAGATGCTTGTTCCACCTATGCGAGTGGTGGTTTCATGGATCAAGTGAACTACGACATTCAGGTAAAACAACGCACTTGGGCCTGCAATACCTCGGCCTTGGACCAAAGCATTTTCTTGGAATACATAGTCTTCAACAACTCGATGGAAACCTATTCCGGACTTTACGGAGCCATGTTTACCGACTACGACATTGGTGATTTCGATTTGAACAAAGGGAACTTCGATGGCCAGCGATTTTTGAGCTATACCTATTCCACCGAGGCAGAGGACTCAGGCCTTTATGTCGGACTTCAACTCATTGAGCCCGATGTATATCGCACCTATTTCATCTCGCATGAAGCTGGCGGAGAAGGAGGAGTTGATTTGGTGGACGCCGATGTATTCATCAGCGACGAAAAGTACGAAGTGATGGTAGGAGGGAAGTTGAGTGCGGGCTTAAACTCAAGCACCGATGTGTTTCAAGAAGTGTCGAGTGGACCCTACAGTTTAGCTTCCGGTGATAGTTTGAATTTTGTGTTCGCGATGATTGTAGGAAAGTCCTTGCAAGAACTGCAGGAACGCGCCGATAGTACTTATGCTTCTGTAAAAGGGCAGCTGCCTGCAAGTCTTGAGGATGCCGTTGAAAGTTCAAAAGCTAAAATTTGGCCGAATCCTTTTTCAGATTGGCTCAATGTTGAATTGACGGCTCAAGGAAGTTTTGAGCTTCGTTTATTCGATCTTTTGGGCAAGAAAGTTTTTGAGTTTAGAACGAAAAATTCTGAGAGTCATCAAGTCGATGTACCCTCTTTGGAGAATGGATTATACATTGTAGAATTGGAATCCGCCGATGGAATCGAACGGAGGAAGATGCTACATTCGCAATCAAATTAAGCAGATGGATCTTAGTAAGATTATGGCCATTTCAGGAAAACCCGGACTGTATCGGGTAGTGGGCCAAATGAAGAATGGTGTTGTTGTAGAAGGATTGGACGACAACAAACGTTTCCCGGCTTATGCCACACAACAATTGAGTTTGTTGAGCGAGATTTCAATTTACACCGAAGCCGGCGATACTCCTTTGACTGAGATCATGGGGAAAATCAAAGACTCTTTGAAAGGTGCGGAAGCTTCCTTAAAAGGTTCTGATGTCTTGACGCAGTTCTCTGCCGCAGTGCCCGATTACGATGCCGATCGCGTGTACGTCTCCGACATGAAGAAGGTCTTGAAGTGGTACAATGGTTTGGTGAAAGCCAACTTCTTTGATGCCGCGGAAGATCAGGTTGCTGATGAATCTCCAGAAGATTCTTCAGAAGAGGCGGAGTAGCTGAGGCCTCAGATTCACATCACAATTTTCTAGTTTCTTGAAGGCAATGGGGCAACCTATTTGGAATAGTCACGTCTAATTAGTGCTACTAATCTGACAATCCTATATGAAACCAACATTCAAACTCCTTCCCCTTCTCTTCGCCTTCTTTGTACAATTCGAACTTTCTGCAAGCCATGCTGCCGGAGCTGATGTGACCTACCGATGCCTTGGTGGCGACACCTTTGAAATCATAGGCACACTGTATTTAGATTGCTCGGGAAATACAAGTGGTGGAGCCTTTGGTATTACTTTGGATTTCACTTCACAATGTCATTCTTCTCCATTGTGGAAAGGCCCTGTGGTAAATGAAACCTTGCCGATTCCAAACGGTGGAGATACTCTATTTTACGATAGTTTGGCATTCTTCTATGAGGTTGGAGATTTTTGTCCAGGTGCCCGTTCATCGAGCAATTGTCAATCAGGAGGTTTATACCCCGGGTATAAGATGGGAATTTCAAGGCAGCTCGTTGTTTTGCCGCCTTGCTCTACCGGTTGGACGGGTATCAGAAACTTTGCATGCTGTCGAGGTGTCAACCGCAACCTTGTTTCGTCATCAATGGCCATGGCCATTGAAATTCAGTCACCAACACCGAACTGTAACGATGGCCCCATGTTCACTAACAAGATTATACCAAGGTTTTGTGCAGGTCGTGCTTCTGTGTACGACCCAGGGATTGTTGACCCCGAAGGAGATAGCCTAGTTGTGAAGTTGGCACAAGGTTTCAACACATTTCCCACGGGACATGTATGGGGAAGTCCATATACATCGAGCAACCCCATTTCGAATTCATACATCAACCGCAAGACTGGGGTCATCACATTCCAGGAGAGCATTGTCGGGAATTACATCATTGTTATTTCAGTGGATGAATACGATCGCTCCACTGGTGCATGGAAAGGCAGAGTTTATCGCGATTGTCCGATTGAAGTTATGATTTGCAACAATCAGGAGCCTCTTATTGGAGATCTCATGAATCCTGGACCATTTTCAAGCCAAGTCAATTTAAAGAAGGTTCGTGCATGCGACAATACCTTGCTTGAAATTGATATTCCTCTGTCTGACCCAGATGGCGATAGCGTAAGTTTCTTTTCCGATCTAGCATCTGTATTGCCTGGCGCAAGCGTTTCATTTTCACATCCAGTTCCAGGTCGTGTTGATACTTTGATTGCCCACGTGAAATGGTTAGCAGACTATACTCAACCCTATGAGCGAACATTTACCGTGCGGGCACAGGACGATATTTGCCCGGTCCCAGCCAAGAGTAGTCAACGTTTCAAAGTCGTTTTGGAATCTGGCTCCTTTCCACCTTCCATAGAACTCGATCAGCAGTTTTGCAATGCTTCCGATACTGCTCAGCTCTTGGCTTCTCAATCTGGTGGTGTATGGTCTGGACCTAATGTGATTGATTCCATTGGACTTTTTGATGTCGGTGCTGCAGGTTTAGGTCGGCATTTGGTCTTTCTTGACAGCATGGGCTTTTGTGGGGGCAGAGACTCCGCCTTCGTGGAGGTAGTTGATCAACCTTCAACAACAATTCTTCAACCACCTCCCTTTTTAAATGATGGAAATGTTCTCAATGGACTTCCTTATGAGGTGTTTCTGAAAAACAGAATGACTCCAGGATTGTGGTCTACTGGAACTTTCCCAGCTTGGATGCCATTTAGCTCTCAAGCCCTTTTCGTGCCAGCGGCAGTAATGAGTACAGCTCTTGGTCCGGTAAAGCATCCTCTAATCTTTGAAGCTGGTGCAACAACATCATCTCGCAATACTTGTATAGGCCGGGACAGCATAAGTGTGTTTTTTTGTGACCCAATTCCACCCAATACGCAGAGTTACATTACTACAAATACCAATGGGGATTTAGAGGCCAAGCCAAAAGGTTTGAATTACTGGTGGTACAAAAACGGAGTGTATTTGGATAGCTTAAAAGGAGATAGCATTCTTCAAAATCCAGTTGCTGGCTCAGTTTACCAAGTCTTCATCGAAAACTCTATCTGCGCTTATGGTCTATCAGACTCCAACTACTACGTTGGTTCTCCTGAGTTTGCTCTAGAGAGTATTCAATTACTTCCAAACCCTGCTTCAGATGAGATCTTCTTGTTGACTGAAGAGAGCTATGAAGAGATAGAACTTTACGATGTTGAAGGCAAACTACTAAGACGAATTCAGATCGATGGACTGCGGACGAGGATTGATCTTCAAGGCCTCAATGCGGGAATGTACTTCTTGAGAATTCCATCGCATCCTGAGAAGAAGGCGCTGCGTTTTATTAAAAATAAAGCAACCTTTTGTAGTGGGAGCCGTCTAATGTATTAGACCCCAATACAATTTGACATGCGACTTCTACCTAAACTACTTGCCTTAGCCTTTCTTTTTAGCCTGCAGTTTTCGGCTTTTGCCAGCCATTATTCTGGCGCGGCTCTTTCTTATCGCTGCATTGGTACAAGCACCGACAGCATTGAAGTGAGTTTGCGTCTCACCTTCGATTGCAGTGCGAATGTCTTAATTCGAGACAGTGTGCCCATCAACATTGTGGGCTGTATATCAAACTTCACAAGCACTTTATATCAAGACAGCTCGTCCTTTATGTTCGATTGGGGCACCGTGCAAGCAAATCAGGATGCTTCGTATGAGAGCTCTCAAATATGTGCATCACAACTCAGCACGACTCGTTGTGCTGTTGGGGGTAATGCGCTGCCGGGCTCGCAAGAAGTTCTTTTTAAGGGAATCGTTGTTCTTCCAAACCAATGTCCAACTTGGACCATTTATCACGACGTGATTTGTTGTCGCAACACCTCACGCAACATACCCAGTGGCGCCATAACAGCAGCCATTACACTCGACAACCAAAATTTTCCGTGCAACAATTCTCCTGAGTTTGGTTCACGGCCCATGCCGATGTTTCTCGCTGGACCAAACACCTTCAATCCAGGAGTGCGAGAAGTGGATGGAGATAGCCTTGTGTTCTCCTTCGATTGTGGATACAGCGGATATCCCGCCGCGAATAGTTTTCAAGCGCCTTACACATGCTCTGCACCATTGAGTTCGGCTAGCATTGACTCGAGAACTGGTCAGGTGGATTTCAACGAAAGTGTCACAGGAAACTATTTCGTGATCATTAAAGTAGAGGAGTACGATCGGCTGAGCGGCATGATGAAGAGCAGTGTGCTGCAGGATTTTATGCTTGCGATGCAAATCGATCCCAACAACGATCAACCTGAAGGCAATCTCATCTCCAACCTTGGTTCTGCAACAACACAATTGAGCGCTCGAGAACTTGAAGTTACTTCAGGAAACCAGCTTAAGTTCGATTATTCCTTTGTCGATGCAGACACTATAGATTCTGTTAGTGTGATCACGAACATTCATCGCGTGCTTCCGGGAGCGCAAGTCAGTCTCAGCTACCCCATCGCTTCAAGGTTCGATTCACTGGTGGCGAGTGTAAGTTGGACTGCTACAAACATTCCGGGCAATTGGGCCACTTTCTACATGGCTGGAAATGACAATAAATGTCCAATTCTCGGCTTAAACTATCAAGACTTTGTCGTTCGAGTGATTCCATCCAAAGTATCCATCGCCGAGAATTTCGGATACCAGGATGTGCAAGTATTCCCAAACCCAAGCAATGGTGAACTTCATGTGGTCTCTGAACAGGCTCTAGGTCAGATGACCATCTTCGACCTCCAAGGAAGGAAACTGCTTCAAGTTGAAAGTTTGGAGTCGAGTCACAAATTTCAGCTCGAGTCCCTCTCAACAGGTACCTATATTTTGGAACTCCGGAATCAAAGTGGATTGTCCACTCACAGATTTTTTAAGAAATAGTAGGCAACCTTTTTTCGTGCTTACGTCTATGTAATAGAAGCAATTCTGAGAACATAATTATCTCAGAGTTTTGGGGTAGCGAAGTCCCGACACCAAGTGTCGGGACTTCTATTTTTTAGAAGAATTATATAAGGTTTACTTCTCTTTCGAGATTGATGTGGAACTTCTGGTAAACGCTTTCTTGAATGTTCAATGAGAGCTTGTGAATGGCCTCTCCACTTCCGCCACCGCGGTTCACAAGCACCAAAGCCTGCTTGTCGTGAACGCCATAACCACCTAAATCTTTTCCTTTCCAACCGCATTGCTCAATGAGCCATCCTGCGGGTATTTTTACTTCACCTTTTCCAACCTGATAGGAAGGAATGTTTGGATGTCGCATGCGAATGGTGAGGAAGTGCCCAAGGGTGATCACTGGGTTTTTAAAGAAACTTCCCGCATTGCCAATATGAGCTGGATCTGGCAACTTCGATCGCCGAATGGCAATCACGGCATCGCTCACATCTCGAATGCTGGGTTCTTTTATTCCTCGATGTTCAAGTTCCTCTCGAATGGCGCCATAAGAAGTGTTGAGCTCTGCTTTTTTCTGCAAAACGAGGTCGACAGAGACAATCACAAAAACTTCTTTCAAACGGGTTTTGAAGATGGAACTGCGATAGCCAAATTCACAGGCCTTTTCGTTGAACTCTCGAACTTCCCTAGTTTCTCGATTGATTGCCCGAAGTGAGCGGAAGACTTGCACCAATTCAACACCGTAAGCGCCGATGTTTTGCATGGGGGCAGCGCCAATGTTTCCCGGAATCAGGCTGAGGTTTTCAATTCCCGCCCAGCCTTGATCAATGCAGTGAAGTACCGATTCATGCCAGTTTTCGCCAGCGCCAAAACGAACAACCACTTCATTCTCGTCTTCTTCTTGAATCTCAATTCCCTTGATGCGATTGAGTAAGATGACACCTTCAAAATCCTGACTCAAGAGTACGTTCGAACCCCCACCAAGGATGAGGTTCTTCTTCTGCACTTCAGGGTTTTGAAGGAGTTTAAGAAGTTCCTCTTCGGTGTGAAACTCGACTAGGGCTGCCGCCTTTACGTCAAGCCCGAAGGTGTTGTAGTCCTTGAGGGAAACATTGCGTTGAATGTCCATTAAGCGAAACTAGAACATCAGAAGAAGTTTGCTCAACAGCTCACAAAGAGTTTTGGCTGCTGTTCTGTTGAAAAGTTAAAGCTCTATGCGATTCTTATAGTGCTGGTATCTCTCCAGAATTTCACGCACATAACTCACGGGCTCACTGCCCCGACAATAGCCGTGCTTTACCACGGGGTCGGTGTAGTAGGAGGAGAGTGATTTCTTTAAAAGGTACTTTTCTACATGCCCGTCCCAAAGCGATTCATCCCCTCCATTTTTTGTTGTCAGCGCTCGAGCATCGAGAATGTGGCCCAAGCCAACATTGAAGGAGGCCAGAATGAATTTGATGCGTTCTTGCTCATCTGGTATTTTAGGCTTCCAGAGTTTGTTCAACCACAACAAATAGCGGGACCCGGCTTTTAGGTTTATGCTCGGGTCGGTTATGCTTGAGTCGGCTCCGTATGCTTTAGCCGTCGACTCGATGAGTTGCAACAAGCCTTTGGCTCCATTCCAACTCTCTGCCTCGGGGTCAAATTTCGATTCTTGATAGACCTGAGCGGCCAAAAGTCTCCAGTCCCAGTTGAGCATTTCTGCGTTTTCCTTGATGAGTTCATCGTAAGGAGAAACTCGATTTTTCAGGGAAGAGTAGTCACTGAGAACCTTGCGGGAAAGCACTGTACGAGCTTGAAAGTACTTGACTTTTAAAGTGGCGTAATCCTTTGATTTTTTGAAATCCGCAATCCAGGCGTTGAGGTGATTCAAGAAATCCGCTGAGATGTTCTTGGAGGTGGCCCAAGCAATTTGTTGTGGGAAGGAAATGAGAGTTCGAATGTCGATGTTCGGAAAGTACTTTTTATTGATTTTGGCCTGATTCTCGTCGGCCACGGTGTATTTGATTTTTCCTTCGGAAACCATTCGAACGAGAAGTTCCGTATTGTACTCGGGTCCGGGGTCCAAGAGCACGATCTCCTCACCAATTTCATCGCTCAAATTTTCTAGTCGTGAGCGAAATGCGGTGCCTTCAAGAACATGAACGGTGTCGTTTGCTAGCTCGATGAGGTTGCGAACCAATCGCTCTTCAAGTTGATCATAAGTAAGCTTGTAGGTTTTTTCAGGATGAGCTTGAACCAATACTTGCCGGGTGTAAAGAAGGGCTTCAGTAAAAGCCAACAATTCCTTTCGCTCTCTCGTAACGGTGAGGTTTGCTGCAACAAGATCGTAGCTCCCGCGATTGAGAAGTTCAATCATACTGTCGATGCTTGGAATCAATTGAATTTCGAGTTCGGTTCCCAAATGATCGGCATAGCGTTTTAGAAGCTCATATTCAAAACCCATTGGCTGGCCTTTATAGATGAAGTAGGAAGAACTGCTGTTGTCGATGAGGGCGCGAAGTACTCCTCTGCTACGGATTTCCTCCAAGCGATTTGGTTCATTCGTTTCCTCAGGAAGTTTTTCTTCCGTGCAAGAAAGGAGAAAGGTGAGGCAGAAAAGAGCTAGATATCTCAATGAAGTGATCGCATCAGTCCGTATAAAATTACGAACATCACGACAATGCCAATCAGAACTTTCCAGGCGCCTTTGTAATATTCGCGCGTCGTCTTGCGATCTCCGCGGTAGGCAAAGACCATAAAGATGATGAATCCAATAAAAAATACGAGGGCGAAGGTTAACTGACCAGAGGAGAATTGCATTGAACCTTAGGGCGCTTGGGGTTTCTGAACATCAGCTGGCTGAGCGGCTTGTTGCTGTTGAGCTTGTTGTTGCTGAACCAGTTGATTGTAGAAATATTGGTTGTATTGCTGATGCTGGTTGCTTCCAAAGAAGGCCAAATTGCCAATGAGTGCCTCGGGCTTTTTGTATCCAGCCAAAACATGCACACGAGTGAAGTTCTCGTCGAGGATGACAAAGGAAGGATAGGACATTTTGGAATCTAAAAGTGAAGCGGCGAAAGTGTGCGTACTTCTTTTTCCACCAGGACTAGGGTTGATGAAAGCCATGCCATTGAACATGAGAGTGTCTTTCATTTCCGCATCCAACTTCACGGCGTAGTACTTCTGGTTCATGTACTCCACAACAGTAGGGTCAATGAATGTTGAAGCATCCATTTTCTTACACCAGCCGCACCAATCGGTGTAAACATCGATGAAGATTTTTCTTTTTTCGACTTCCATCTTGGCCATGGCTTCTTCGAAGGAAAGCCAGTTGATTTTGGAGGTCTGAGCTTCTTGTGCAAGAAGAGTGAAGGAGAAGAAGAGGGTAGCACAAAGAAGGAAAAGCTTTTTCATGAATTGAATTTGAAGTACCAAAGATACCGAAATGTGAAAGTAAAAAGGCGGGAACATCGTCCCGCCCATTACAATTAACAGCTTTTATGCCACTTACTTGACGCCGTGCATGAGTTTTTGAAGTCTTCCACTCAATACGATAATGATCAGTGCGATGCCCAACAGAACCAATCCAATGGTGCTGAATACGTTTAAGTATTTGTCTAATCCCTCTGCGGAAGTTAGCGCAACACCACTGTCTCCGTGACCACCAGTTAAAGTAGCGATTTTACCACCGACGTAATTGGCAATGGCGAAGCTCAAAAACCAAGCGCCCATTGCAGTTCCTGCAATGTTCTTAGGTGAGAGTTTAGTCACCATGGAAAGTCCAATTGGAGATAAGAACAGTTCACCCGTTGTGTGCAAGAGGTAAAGGAAGAATAAGGTTAGAAGTGGAACTTGGAATGCCTCGTTCACGAACATCATACCTACTTGAGTCACCAAGAATCCAAGCGCAAGCTGAATGATTCCGAAGGCAAACTTCAATGGAATGTTTGGGTTCTTGCCCATTTTCGAAAGCTTCACCCACATCACGGAGAAAATGGAACCAAATACAATGATGAAAAACGGATTAAAGAACTGTGTCATCGAAGCGGGCATCAGCCATCCCATAATCTCCCGATCTACATTACGATCGGCGAATAGTGTAAGTGAAGTTCCAGCCTGCTCAAAGCAAGCCCAGAAGGTGATGTTGATGACCATGAAGATGATCAAGGCAATCATTCGGTCTTTCCAAACAGCAACGCCATCAAGAGTATCGGCTTTTCTACCAGCAGCAATTAAAGACCATGAAACGTATACGAATAACCCGAGAAGGATGTAGTCGAGGATTTGGTTTTGAAGAACTAAAACGTAACAAAGAGGGATGAGAAGTAAGGACCCAATGGTGATGACTTGCGCCATATTCAGAGGACCTAAAGTCTTTTTCTTTCCTGCCTCAGTAATCTCGAGCCCTGGAGCTGCAGCATAGTTTTTCCTTCCTGAATAAAATATGAGCAGACCAGTAAGCATACCCAAGCCTGCCAGACCGAAGCCTTTGTCGAAGCCATAGGTTTCACCTACATAAGCCACAATGGTGGTAGCTAAGAGCGCCCCCACATTAATCCCGATGTAGAAGATGGTAAATCCCGAATCTCGTCGAGGATCGTTGTCAGTGTAGAGCTTGCCTACGATCGTAGAAATGTTCGCTTTGAAGTAACCGTTTCCAATGATGAGCGCTCCCATACCAATCATGAGCATTTGTTCGGTTCCACCAAGAATGATGAACTCGCCAATGGCCATAAGTACGGCGCCAAGCATTACTGCGAAGCGATAGCCTAAAAACTTATCGGCCATCTTTCCTCCAAGAATTGGAGCAGCATATACGAGACCTGTATAGGCACCGTAAATTAGAGAAGCCTCAGCGTCGCCTTTCATCAAGGATTTTACTAGATACAGTGTAAGCAGGGTTCTCATGCCGTAGTAGCAGAATCGCTCCCACATTTCAGAAAAGAACAAGGTCATTAAACCTCTTGGTTGTCCTTGTTGTACTTCTTCAGTCATACTTGAGATTTTGGATTGGCGCTAAAGTAAATATTTATAGATGATGGCTCCTCCTGAGCTATTCAACTGATTACAAATTCTCTAACAAAAATTCGGTCATCATTGTGTACAAGTGAAGTCGCGTTCCACCGCCCCCAATGCCGTGTGTTTTGTTTGGATACATCATCAGGTCGAATTGTTTTCCAGCGTTCTGAAGTGCGCTCACCATCTCCACAGAGTTTTGAAAGTGCACATTGTCGTCGCCTGTTCCATGAACTAAGAGCAAGTTTCCTTTAAGTTTTCCTACATGACTGATCGGCGAGTTTTCTTCGTAACCAGAGTTCTCTTGCGGTGTTGCCATATAGCGCTCCGTGTATATCGAATCATAGAATTTCCAGTTCGTTACTGGAGCAACTGCAATGGCAGTTTTGAATACATCGGCACCCTTAAACAAACACAAAGAGCTCATGTATCCTCCGTACGACCAGCCCCAAATGCCAATGCGATCCGCATCCACATAATCCAAACCGCCTAGAAATTTTGCTGCATCTATTTGATCCTGAGACTCCAATCGACCCAGTTGTCGGTACGTTGCTGTTCGGAAATTGTATCCGCGAGCCCCAGTTCCTCTGTTGTCAACCGAAACAACGATGTAGCCCTTGCTTGCCAACATTTGGTACCAAAAGTAGTTTGGCCCGCCCCAGCTGTCTTTAACAGTCTGTGAACCTGGCCCTCCATAAACATACATGAGAACCGGATACTTTTTCTTGGCGTCGAAATCTTTGGGCTTAATCATCCAAGCTCCTAAATCTCCAGCTTCTGTTTTAACAGTGAAGAACTGAGCAGGGCTTATTTCAAAGGCTTTTACGCGCTTTTTGAGCGGCTCGTTATCAATCAATGTGCGAATGGATTTCCCGTCTGCCTGATGAAGGCTAACGAAGGAGGGCTCGTTTAAGCTGCTCACATAATTGATGAAGTATTTGAAGCTTTTACTGAAAACTGCGCGATTCGTGCCCGGCTTGATCGACAGCTTTTGGGGTTCACCTCCTTTGATGGAGACGCGATAAATTTCGCGTTGAAGAGGTGATTCTTTGGCTGCTTGGAAGTAGATCATTCCACCTTTCTTCTCAAATCCGTAAACATCTGTCACTTCCCAATTTCCTGAAGTCAATTGTATGGCAGTGCTTGGAGTGCTTGGCTTGAGGTTTCTTAAATACAAGTGGTTGTAGCCCGATCGTTCCGACAACCAGATGTATTGGTCGTCGCCAACGAAGGTCAAGAAGTTGTTCACCTCGATGTAGGTGTCGGATTGTTCCTGGAAGAAACTTTTGCCTTCTCCTGTTTTGGAATTCACCATAAACAAGTTGAGTTCGTTCTGGAGGCGGTTCATTGTGGTAACGCACAATCCGTCCTCGGAATTCGACCACTTAACACGCGGAATGTATTCGTACTCCCCAACTTTGGCTTCAACACTCTTGCCGCTGGATAGGTCGTAAATGAAGATTTTCACCTTCGCATTTTCTTCCCCTGCTTTTGGATACTTGAAGCGAACATCTTCTGGGTAGAGTCCACCATACTTAGGCATATTGAATTCTCGCACACCGCTTTCATCGAATTTATAATAGGCAATTTTGTTCCCTTTCGGAGACCAGAAGAAAGCTTTGTCGAAAGCGAATTCTTCTTCATAAACCCAGTCAGTTGCTCCGTTGATGATCTTGTTCTTTTCCCCATCCTTGGTCACTTGAACGAGTTCATTTTTCTCTACGTCCTTCACGAAAAGGTTGTTGTTGCGTACAAAGGCAACTTGGTTTCCGGTAGGTGAGAAGGTGGCGTATCGTTGTTTTGCTTCCGTCTCGAGTGGAGTGAGTTTCTTGCTTTTCAAATCGAAAACGTAGTTCGACTCGCGCGTTGAATAGCGGAAGATGTTCTCCGTTTCAGTTCGCAGAAGGAGCTTTTTCTCATCGGCAGAGAATTGATAACCTTCTACTTTCAGCGGTGCGCCATCGGTTTTGATCTCAGAAGTACTGAAGATTTTGCCCTCCTCTTTTCCTGTTTTGTACGACCATTTTTGAATCGTGGTGAAACCTCGGTCTTCCTCCATGGTTGTGTAATAGAGGCCATCGTTCATGGAGCGCAAGCCACCCAGCCGATCGCCATAAAAGGCAGGGGGTTCCCAAATGTCGTGAAGGCTAATTTCTTTCTGTGCATTGCTGAAGAATGTAGGAGCAAGCAAGCAAACTGCTAGGAGAATACGTTTCATTGGATGTGTCTTAAGTCTTCAAAAATATAAGTTCTAGACTGTGAATGCTCGCCGTCTGTCACAAGGGGTTTTTTACATTTGAAAATGACCTTCGGACGCCTTTCACAAGAACTGATCGACTTTTTCAAAAGAACTCTTCAGGAAGATCAAATTTTCCTAGATGAAGAGAACCTCTTGAAGTACGGTTCCGATGAAACAGAGAACCTCTCTTACCCACCTGAAGTTGTTTTAAAGCCGAACAATACAGAAGAAGTTGCAGCTATTTTGAAAATCTGCAACGAACACAGTATTCCGGTCACACCTTTAGGCGCGCGCACAGGTTTGAGTGGTGGTGCCTTGAGCATTCACGGCGGAGTTGGTCTGAGCATGGAGCGATTCGATCGCATCGTTGACATCGACGAGAACAACCTTCAAGCAACTGTAGAGCCTGGTGTTATCAATCAAGTTTTTCAGGAAGCCGTAAAAGAGAAGGGCTTGTTCTACCCTCCAGATCCAGCTTCATGGGGTTCCTGTTTTCTCGGAGGAAACCTCGCCCTCAATTCAGGTGGTCCACGGGCAGTGAAATACGGAGTTACCAGTGATTATGTCTTGAACTTGGAAGTGGTTTTGGCCAGTGGCGACGTGATTTGGACGGGCGCGAACACGCTCAAAAATTCAACAGGATACAATCTCACTCAATTGATGGTGGGAAGTGAAGGCACCTTAGGAATCATCACAAAAGCTGTTTTCAAACTGATTCCAGAACCAACCGAAGACCTTCTCATGTTGGTTCCTTTTAATTCTGAGGAGAAAGCCTGCGAAGCGGTACCAGCCATTTTTAAGGCAGGTGTAATCCCGTCCGCCATGGAATTTATGGAACGCGACGCCATCGATTTCACCTTAAAGTACATCGATGGAATAAACATGGAAGTTGGCGATGAGGTGCAAGCGCATTTGCTCATTGAGGTAGACGGCAACGACCCAGAAGTTTTGATGAAAGATTGCGAGAAGATTATGAGCGTTCTTGAGCAGTATGAAGCTGGTGAAATTCTATTTGCCGACACAGCAGCTCAAAAAGAGATGCTCTGGAAAATGCGGATAAGAGTAGGTGAGGCGGTCAAGGCGAATTCCATCTACAAGGAAGAAGATACTGTGGTGCCACGCTACGAGATGCCGAGGCTTCTAAAAGGAGTGAAGGAAATTGGAAAACGTTACGGATTCACTTCAGTATGCTACGGCCATGTTGGCGATGGAAACTTACACGTCAACATCATCAAAGGAGATATGTCTGAAGCGAAATGGAACAACGAACTAACTGCAGCCATTCGTGAAATCTTCGAACTCTGTGTGAGCTTAGGAGGAACCATTTCTGGTGAGCATGGAATTGGGTTTGTCCAGAAAAACTACATGGACATTCCATTCAGCGCGGTTGAGTTAGAATTGCAACGAGGCATCAAAAGGAACTTCGATCCCAAGGGAATTCTCAACCCGTCTAAAGTCTTTCCTGACGACTAGAGCGAAAGCGTGTAGAGCATTCCAGTTAAAATCACGAAGGCCGCAATTTTCAACAAGAAGGCGAATTTTAAGTTCTTCATAAACGAGGGCAATGCAAGAAAAACTACCGGCCTCAAGGTTTATTGTCCAAATACGATGAAACTCTTATGAACTGGCTTTTGAGGAGGCTTCCATTTCCAAACGCAGGTAATGTGCAGTATGGCCGTCGGCATTTTTAATCATCTCCTCCGGACTTCCAGTAAACAAAATTTGACCTCCAGAAGAACCACCTTCAGGACCTAAGTCAATGATGTGATCGGCCATTTTGATGATGTCCAGATTGTGCTCAACAATAAGCACTGTATTTCCATGATCCACCAGTCTGTTCAGCACTTCTAGAAGCACACGAATGTCCTCGAAGTGGAGACCAGTAGTTGGCTCGTCGAGAATGTAGAAGGTGTTTCCTGTATCTCGTTTGGAAAGCTCAGATGCCAATTTCACACGCTGTGCTTCACCACCCGAAAGTGTGGTAGACGATTGCCCCAAACGAACATAGCCCAAGCCAACTTCATCCAGTGTTTTGACCTTGATGTGGATGGACGGAATGTGCTCGAAAAATACTCGAGCCTCTTCAATCGTCATATTCAACACATCGTTGATCGACTTCCCTTTGTATCGAACTTCAAGAGTTTCTCTGTTGTACCTCTTTCCTTGGCAACTCGGACACAATACGAAGACGTCTGGCAAGAAGTTCATCTCGATGGTCTTCAGTCCGGCTCCTTTGCATTCTTCGCAGCGTCCACCTTTCACATTGAAAGAAAAGCGACCAGGTTTATAACCTCGAATTTGTGCCTCAGGAATGTTGGCGAATAGGTTTCTGATGTCGGAAAAGACGCCTGAATAGGTGGCCGGGTTCGAACGCGGTGTTCGACCAATCGGACTTTGGTCGATTTCAATCACCTTGTCGACGAGGTCGATGCCTTCTATTTTCTTGTACTCTAGCGGACGTCTTTTGCTGTTGAAGAAGTGTCCGCTGAGAATTGGGTAGAGTGTTTCGTCTATCAAGCTGGATTTTCCACTTCCCGAAACTCCCGTAACACAGATGAGCTGCCCAAGTGGAAACTCAACGTTTAAGTTTTTCAAGTTGTGACCAGTCACGCCTTTCAGCTTAATCTTCTTGCCATTGCCCTTTCTGCGTTCCGAAGGAATTTCAATAACCTTCTTGCCTTCTAAGAAGTGAGCAGTAATGGACTTGTCTGATGTGAGTTCGGAAGGAGGGCCAGCTAATATAATTTCGCCTCCATGTGCTCCTGCTTTCGGTCCGATGTCCACGAGAAAGTCGGCCTCCATCATCATGTCTTTGTCGTGTTCAACCACAATGACCGAGTTCCCTATGTCGCGTAAATCCTTCAAAGACTTTATTAGCCTGGCGTTGTCGCGTTGATGAAGTCCGATGCTCGGCTCGTCGAGGATGTATAGAACTCCTGTGAGTTGTGTTCCAATTTGCGTTGCTAGACGAATGCGCTGAGCTTCGCCGCCAGAGATGGATCGGGCGGAACGGTTTAGGCTCAAATATTCGAGACCTACGTCCATCAGGAAGTTTACGCGTTTGCGAATTTCCTTGATGACTTCCATTCCAATTTTTACCTGTCGGTCGGTGATTCTCAATTCCAAATCAGTCAACCAAGTTTGAAGCTCACCAATTTCCATATTGGCCACTTCAGGGATGCTCTTACCGTCGATCTTAAAGTTGTGCGATTCCTTTTTCAGACGACTGCCCTCACATTCGGGGCAGGCTTTTTTATTCATGAATTGCTGGGCCCAACGTTGAACACCTGCAGAGGGCTTTTCCTCGTAGCTATTGCTCACGTGGTTGGCGATTCCTGGAAAGTTGATGCGGTAAGACTTACTGATCCCAACCACATCATTTTTTATCGTGACTTGTTCGTCGGTTCCGTATAAAAGAACTTTAATGGCTTCCTCGCTGATCTCATTGATCGGAGTATTCAGCTTAAAATCGTACTTATCTCCAAGAGCTTCAATTTGTTTGAAGATCCAAGTGTTTTTGTATTCGCCCAAAGGAGCAATTCCACCTTGGCGAATGCTTTTCTTTGGGTTTGGGATGATTTTTTCGAGATCAATTTCAGAGACTTCACCCAAACCATTGCAATGGGGACAGGCTCCATAAGGTGAGTTGAAGGAGAATAGATTTGGTGCCGGTAAATCGTACGAAATGCCTGAAGTCGGGCACATCAACTTGCGACTGAAAAAACGAGGTTCGCTTGAATCAACTTGAATCACCATCAATGCATCTTTTCCTCGACGCATAGCTTCTTGGATGCTTGGCATCAGACGTTGGTCAACGGAATCGTCTACTTTCAATCGATCGATGACAACTTCAATGTCGTGAACTTTATAACGGTCAAGCTGCATGCGCTCTGTGATTTCTTTCACTTCACCATCCACACGTACTCGAACGTATCCTTGCTTTCTTACTTTCTGAAAAAGCTCTCTGTAGTGACCTTTCCTGGAGCGAACTATGGGAGCTAAAATCATGATGCGCTCGCCTTGAAAAGCTTCCTTGATTAAAGAGGCAATTTGCTGGTCGCTGTACTGCACCATTTCCTTACCCGTTTTATACGAGTATGCAATGGAAGCACGTGCGTAAAGCAATCGGAAGAAGTCGTAAATCTCCGTAATAGTTCCAACGGTGGAACGTGGAGAGCGGTTTACCGTTTTTTGTTCGATGGAAATCACGGGACTTAAGCCCTCGATTTTATCGACGTCGGGACGTTCGAGAGTTCCAATGAATTGGCGTGCATAGGCAGAGAAACTTTCGATGTATCTGCGCTGACCCTCGGCATAGATGGTGTCGAAGGCCAATGAGGACTTCCCGCTTCCACTCAAACCAGTAAAAACCACCAGCTTATTGCGTGGGATTTTAAGGTCTACATTCTTGAGATTGTGGACGCGTGCACCGTAGATTTCGAGGTACTCTTGCATGAGCGCAAAAGAACGCAAAAAAGCAGTTGGAATTTGCTCAGTCTCGAGGAGAAGAAGCTTTAATTCTTTAGGTCTTTTTTAGGAATTTTAATGGCAAGAACCCCTCCTGAAGTTGGGCTCACGTGGTTTGATCGCAGCCAAGGATTTAAGAGGCGCAATTGCTTGTACGTTGTTCCTTGCTCCTGAGCGAATGTGCTTAAGTTACTAATGGAACTATCGACATTAAGAACTGACACCGGAACGGTCGAGTATAGGTCTTTGTCGCGGAATTGAAAACCGAAATCAGAAGGACTTTCCATGATGAGTTTAACCGCAATCATACGGTATACATAGCGCGCAGTTTCTGGGTTGAGGTAGAGATCGTAATAGTTGTCTACTCCTTGTTTGACTAAGGTGCGATCCATGCCATTCATTCCCATATTGTAAGAAGCGGCCGCAAGAGTCCAACTTCCGTACTTACCATAGCCTTCTTTGAGGTATTTGGCTGCGGTAGAAGTAGCTTTTTCGAGGTCGTAGCGTTCGTCAACCTCAGAGTCGATGCGCAATCCATACTCTTTCCCAGTAGCTTTCATGATTTGCCAAAAGCCAACAGCTCCTGAAGGACTCACAATGTCGAGCAAGCCACTTTCAATGAGTGCCAAGTATTTGAAATCGTTCGGAATTCCTTCTTTTTCTAGAAGTGTTTCAATTTGTGGAAGCCACTTTTTGGCGCGCTTAAAAAAGAGCAAGGTTTGACTTTGCCAATAAGTATTCACAAGCATTTCACGATCGAGACTCTCGTAAACATCACTTCGGTGCACAGGAACTTCTTCGGAAAGGAAGTTGAGTTTTTTGGGAAGTTCTAATGCGTAAACTCTGTAGTCCTTGTTGAACTGTTGTTTGAAGTTTTGATCTTCCTTATCGGGGATGCTGTAATACGATAGACTGCTGAGTAAAAGTCCGGAAAGTGCGAGAAGGGCAATTGCCTTCCACAGTTTATGCGCGCTCGAGGATTCTACCTTGGGATTTTCTTGTTTCATCATGAAAGCGTTTCCTTGCTTTCCGAATTCTGGTTACGTTGTAGAGGCTTCTAAATACGGAAAGGAAATACAGCATAAAGGTAGCAGTTAAGATGTGGCTCCATGGTGTTAAGAAGCGTACAATTATCCACACCATAATGAAGCTAAGTATACTAATGCCGATAAACAGGAATGCAACCTTACGATCGCTCAAGCCCATGTGGGATAAATGATGGGTTGTGTGGTCTTTTCCACCAATGTATGGAGCTTGTCCACGGCGCAATCTATTGATGATGACCGTCGCAGTATCGAAGATGGGAATGATGAAAGCCAGAAGTACGATACATAACTGTTTTCCACTGGCTTCTACACCACTGATTCCTTTGTTGTTCCAGAAGTAGATGATTCCTATGGGGGCCAAGAGGATGCCCAAGAACTGCGATCCTGTATCACCCATGAACATTTTTGAAGGGTGCCAATTGTAAATGAGAAAGGCGAATAAGGCAGAGAGGGTTCCGAGGATTAAGGCTAGATAAAAATGGCTGAAGTCTGGACTGTAGTAAAGAGCGACCAGGGCAATGAGAAGAATAAAGATGGATACCACGGTGGTGATGGAGTCCATATTGTCAAGCATATTGATTGAATTCATAACCGCCACAACCCAAACAACGGTGATGATGTAGTTGAGGATTTCCAGCGGGAAAAGTGAAATGTAGGTTCCTGTAAGGCAGAGCAGGAGCCCGCAAAATATCTGGGTGGATAGTTTGAGCGCCGGATTGGTGTTGTAGGCATCGTCGGAAAGTCCCATAAGAAAGCCCAGACAAACGGCACCTAGAACACCTAAGTTTTGAGTGGAGAGCAAGGTTCCTTCAAAATTGAAGAAAACAGTGTAAACCGAATATGTGATGAGGAAGATGATGAAGAATGAAATCCCTACAAGGGAAGGTTTGGCCTCTGAAGCCCATCGTATCATCGAGACATCGGCTGTGCGCTTACCCAAATTCTTTGAAAATTTCAATAGAATTTGATTGAGCATAATCGAAAATGTGAAGGTGAAGCCAAAGAGTAAGGCATACTTCAAAATCAGTATCTGCGTATCGAGGTCGAATGCTTCCAAGCTGCTGCGAAAGTACTTTTGTCCTTTAAAATGGACTCACAAAGTCTTTGAACGACATAGCTTTTCGGTCTTTGTCGGATAAAATCGGATTTTCCACATCCCAAGGGATGTCGAGATCGGGGTCATTCCATTGAATGCTCACTTCAGAATCTTTATTGTAAAAGTCGCTGCACTTATAGCTGAAGAGTGTATTTGCCTCAAGAGTGAGAAAGCCATGTGCGAAGCCTTTTGGTACATACAAGAGTTGTCTACTTTTATCGTCTAGCACAAAACTCTTCTGAACTCCATAGCTACCAGATTCTTTTCTAAGATCCACGACTACGTCGAGCACAGAGCCTTGAATTACACGAACCAATTTCGATTGTGTGTGTGGTGTGTTCTGGAAGTGAAGGCCTCTGAGCACTCCCTTTTGAGCACTCATGCTCTGATTGTCTTGGATGAAACGATCTTCAATTCCAAGCTCTTTGAATACTCGAGCACTGAAACTCTCAAAAAAGTATCCGCGTGAATCTTCAAAAACGGTAGGTTCCAAAAGTTTTAAGCCTGGAAGAGGCTCGAGTACTAACTTCATTTAAACTTCTCTCTTAAACGTTTCCAAAAGCCTTCTCGCTTCTTCTCGTCGTCGTAATATCCGCCGCCGTATCCATAGCCATAGCCATAACCGTAGCCATAACCGTATCTATATCCGTAGTGGTAGTTGTAACCTCCACCAGATACATCAGCGCCGTTTAGGATCACAGAGAGGTTTTTCAGCTTGTTTTCACTCATGATGCGATCAACGTTTTGTACGAAGTGGCGTTTTGAGTAATGAGCTCTGAAGATGTAAATGGGGTAATCAGAAATCTGCATACAGTAAAGCCCATCTGTGACCAGCCCAACAGGTGGGTTGTCAATTATGACTACATCGTAGGATTCATAGAGAGTTTTAATGATCTCATCCAGCTTGCCGTTTATGATCAGTTCAGAAGGGTTGGGAGGTGTTGGGCCAGCTGTGATGAAATGTAAATTCTCCAATTCAGAATGATTCACACAGTTCTCAATTTCGTCCATTCCAACAAGAAGAGAGCTCATCCCTTTATCGTTCCCAACACCAAAACCTAAGTGAATTTTTGGTTTCCGCATATCCAAGTCGAGGATGATGACCCTTTTGCCCGAAAAAGCTATGATTCCCGCGAGATTGATGGCCACGAAGGTTTTTCCCTCACCGGAAATAGTCGATGTAATCGAAATCGTTTTACTTCCTTTTTGGTTGTTGATGAATTGAAGGTTTGTCCGAATCGTGCGGAAGGCTTCAGCTAAAACTGATTTGGGTTTCTTGTCTACAACCAATTGAGAAACGGGAATGTTCTCTTTAAAGCGAGGGACAATTCCGAGCGTTCCGATGGGCGATTGGGTAAGACGAACAATTTCGCCAATGGAGGAGATGTCGTTGAAAAGAACGTATCGTATGAGAACAAGAAATACACTAATGATGAGGGCTAGACTCAAACAAACCAACAATACTTGACTTGAAACGGGAGAGGTTGGTATGCGAGGCGATTCGGCAACTTCTAAAATGGTGCTTTCGGGCACTATTCCAGCCTTTGTGATGGAATACTCAGCCTTCTTTTCAATGAGAAGAGTATAGAATTTTTCGTTGATAGCGAAAGATCTCTTCAAGCGTGAAAACAAAAGTTCTTTGGCTGGGAGCCCACTGAAGGTGCCTTCAATCTCAGAAATTCTTGCCTGTAGATTATCTTTTCGATTGTTGATTTTGCGCTGAAGAGATAGAACACTGGCGCTTAAAATTTTCCTTTGAATTGTGATTTGTTCATTCAAACTGGTAACTCGACCACTGCTCGGGGTTACTTCAAAAAGTTCTTGTTCCTTTTGAATCATCACATCGTGCAGACCAGCAATTTGTTTAGAGAGGCTTGATTCAAACTGGGTTCCACTCAAAATGGGAAGCAGGTTGTAAACATCAACGCTTTTGTCTTTCCGTGAAGTGGCCTCCTTAATTTCATTTAGAAGACTTTCCTCCATTTCCAGTTTGACGAGTTGATCTTCAAATACGTGGAGCCGGTCTAGGTTAACCGAAGTAAAGTCTTCCGACTGACTGAGCTTATTGTCGATTTTAAACTCTTGGATGGAAGTTTCAGAAGATTTAAGGCGCTCAAAAACTTCTTGAATTTGATTCTCTATGAATTTCAAGATTCGATCAGAGCTCTCAATTTTTCGCTCCAGATCGTAGTTGATGTATTGAAATGCTACTGCATTGGCAAAATCAGCTGCCTTGCTCGGACTGCCATCTTCAAAGGAGATTTCAACTGAATTCGCTGCCTCGTTGACTATTCGAAACTTCAAGCGATTCATTAATGTTCCAACGAGTTTTTCCTTATCGTTTACAATGAAGAAATATTCGTCATTGCTGAGTGCGCCCCCTACATTTTTAATCCGTTCGAAGTCAGTAATTCGAATGGTAAGATCAAGTTCCTGAAGAACAATGTTTTCATCTAGGGAGAATTCCTTTTCGATTAAAGCTCCCTTAGACAGGTAACTGAGCTTTGCGTTGTTGAGCCCTTTGAAGTCGACGTAAATGCGTTGCCCAAAGAAACTCGAATCCTTTACGATGGCATTCACCTCATAAGGAGCAGTTCGATAGGACTCATGAATTAATATTTCCCCCTCGTTGAAATAGCTGATCTCAAAGGGCAAAGTGCCTATGACTTTTTTGATGAATTCTTTCGAACGAAGTATTTCGAGGTCGGAACTGATGCCATTGTTGTCGTAGAGCTCATCCATTTTAAGCACGCGACTTGCATTGTTCGAGTTTTTTATCTGAATCACACTCGAGGAAGTATACATGGGCGGTGTATACTTGAGGTAAAGTAAGCTTAGGCTGATGGCAATCAAAAAGAAAAACAATACCCACCACAAACTCTTTCTCAAAAGATGGAAGAAGAGCCCGACCTCAAATTCATTTTGAATGGAACGAGTAGGGTCCGAGTAATTCGGATTTTCTTCACTTCGATGTATGGGATTGTCTACAGCCATTATTTCTTAGGGCTGTGATTGAATGAAGTTGTAGAAGGTAATGATTGTAAAGGTGCTTGTAATCAAACTTACGATGGGGGTAATTTCTTTAATTACATCACTGGCAAGTCTAAGCCGGGGTTGAACGTAAATGATGTCATTCGCTTGAACGATCATATTTGCCTGCTTTACGCCTGCAATTTGTGAGAGGTCAATTAGAAATACCTCAGGGTCCTGATTGAGCTCAGTCCGGCGGATGAGTTTAATCTTCTTCGCCTTACCATTGGAAGAAAGTCCACCGGCCATAGCCAATGCTTCTATCAGCGTAGTGTTGTTGTTCACTAAGCTAATCACCGAGGCACTGGCATCGTCGCCCGGAAAGACAATTACCCTGCGGTTCTGCACATTCAGCAAAATGAAGGGATCGTTGTAATAACTGCGATAACGTTCTACGAGCATATATTCTGCATCTCGAAGCGTATAGCCGGCAATTTGAATTCTTCCTAGAATGGGAAGTTTTACGAGCCCATCGTGCTCAACGAGGTACCTGGCAAAAGATTGGTTGAAATTCCCTCCACCTTGCTGCGCCTGACTTGACAAGTCAACAAGTTTAAATCCATCTTTCGAGAAAAGCCTGAAATCCAACATGTCGTTTGGCGAAATCCTATATTCAGGATCTACGGTGTCTGGCGGCATATCAAAGACGTAATCCTTCTTTGTTCTCAGCATGATGTTCTGATTTAACAATCCGCAGGAGCTGTAGTAAAATGCTCCACCGAGCAGAAGAAGAATTGCAATGAGTTTTTTGAGTCCCATTTATAAGGTTCAGGTTTCGCCACAAACAGCGGCTTCAAAAGCGGAGCAAAAGTAATATTATGCCTCCGAATCAGGTCTTTACTTCGTCCAAAAGACGAATATAAATGTCAGACATGTCTTTCACTAGGCGTTGGTAGCTGAAGCGTTCAAGCACAAAGTCGTGCCCTTTCTCTGCCATTTCGTTCCGCTTTTGAGGAGAATCGGCCAATAACTGAAGATTTTTGGACAGTTCTTGCCAATTTCCAGCATTGGAAAGCAGTGCACTTTCACCCGGGATCACCACATTTTCTATCCCGCCTACGTCTGTGCTAACTATGGCACGTTTAGCTGCTTGAGCTTCAAAAAGGCTAACAGGGGTTCCTTCGTTCAAGCTGCTAAGGGCCACAATGTCAAGTCCAGCCAATGCAAATTCGATGTTTGTAATCCAGGAAGTGAATACTACGCGATTGCTCAAATCTAGTTCCTCCGTTTTCGATTCAAGCTCAGCACGCAATTCGCCATCACCAATGATGAACACTCGGTATTTTGCCTTAGCTCGCATGTGAGCGACAGCTTTCAGGAATGTCATGTGATCCTTAACAGGAACAAGTCTTCCTATGATTCCTATTGCGACCTCATCTCCCTCTAACTCGTACTTAGTTCTAAACTCATTTCTGAGGTTCTCTTGATCTTTTTGGAATCTAGCCAAATCAAAGCCCAATGGAATAACCACTGCCTTTGAAGGTTTGCAAACCTCAAACTCCTCAGTGAGTTCTTTTTTTTGCAATGTACTGATGGCAATAATTCGGGTGCTCCTCTTGGCTAAGTACCTTTCAATGAACAAGAAAACTTTCGTTTTCAGACTTAAAAAATAGGAGTGGAAGATGTGGCCGTGAAATGTGTGAAGTATTACCGGAACACCTTCATGTATGGCAGCGAGCCTGCCTAAAGTTCCCGATTTTGATGCATGCGTATGTACGATGTCGGGTTTGTATTCTCGAATGATCTGTCGAAGTTCTCGGTATGCTTTCCAGTCGGCGCTAGGTTTAATGGATCGGTGCATATTTGAGATTAGGCGTGTTTCCAAGCCCAACTCATCAAGTATGTAGGCCGAACTTCCCTCGCTTTCGTCCTTCATTCCCCCAACAAGAAGTGTTTCGAAGCGCTCATCTAAGTACTTGCTCAAGTATGCCACATTGTACGTTGGGCCTCCAAGATTGAAGCGGTTTATGATGCGAAGTACTCGAATCTTCATACTTAAAGTTTCTTCCACCAATTTTGAAAGGCGATTAGGGCCCAAATGCTCCCGGTTGCTTCATTCGGACTTTTAGAGAACAACTGATTCAAGAGGTGACTAACGCCACCCCGATTGAAAATTCCGTCGGCCTCGATCTCATCCAAGTTGAGAAATTCATTTTCAATTTTCGCCCTCAATGGCCCAGTGAACCAGGGCAATAATGGGACTTCAAATCCATGTTTGGGCCTATCGAAAATGCTGGCAGGAAGTTCCTTCCGGTAAGAGTCTTTTAGGATCTTCTTGCGAGTTGTGCCATTGATTTTAAAGGATGAAGGCAAGTCGTTTACATACTCTACCAGTTCGTGATCGAGAAATGGTGTTCGAACCTCCAAGCTGTTCGCCATCGACATGCTATCGACCTTCTTGAGCATATCGTTTGATAATACAAGGCGCTGGTCGCACAACAGAACTTCATTGAAATCTCCACCCTTGCTGAGGGTATTCAAATAACGCTTGCGAAGCTTTTTGTAGCCATAGGCTTCGTCGCTGAGTCGTTGCAGCTGACCACTTTGTTTTTCTCGCAACAGATAGTTGGCATCTTCTTCATCGAGAATGCTGGCCCATGACCAATATCGGTCTCTTCGGGATAAATTTTTGCCCCTCAAATAACGCTCGGCCTTGCGATTCAAATTACCCAATTTACTTTGTCTACTCTTCGGAAAAAGGTTGAGCAATGGCTTGACAAGAGGAAGCGCTCCATCGATGAGGGGCGGGTGGTCTATTCGAAACTCAGCCGCATGTTTGTTGTATCCACTGAAGAGCTCATCAGCGCCATCGCCGGAGAGAGCTACACTGATATGTTTACGTGTTTTCTGACTTAGAATGTAGACCGCCAAAGCCGAAGAATCGGCAAAGGGTTCATCCATGTAGTCGAGTACAGCTTGATAATGTTCGAAGAGGTCCTCATTCTTTAAATCGAAGACGGTATGTTCGGTTCCAATAGAGTCGGCAACTTCACGAGCATATGCGCTTTCATCAAAGAGGACTTCATCGGCGTAACCAATCGAGAAAGTTTGAAAATCCTTTTGATCTTGAGATGCGAGCAAAGCAATAATCGATGAGTCAACCCCACCACTCAAGAAGGCCCCCAAGGGTACATCTGCAACCAGCCTTTTCTGAACAGATGAACGAAGCAAAGCTTTCATCTCCGACATTGCCGTGAGATAGTCTTTTGTATTTACCGAGCTTATTCCTTTGTTGCCACTTTCCAATTGATAATAGGCAGTTGGTTCATTTAGGAATTTTGGATTCTTACCGCATTGCACTCGCATACAATGACCAGGTTCCAGTTTGAACACTCCCTGAATCATAGTTAAAGGGGCAGGGACGTAGGTGAGCTGTAAATAAGAGAATAAGGCCGTTTGGGAAACTTCCTTCTTAGGTAAAAAGCTGATTAAAGCCTTTACTTCTGAAGAGAAAGAAAAGCCAAATTCATTCATGCTGTATACGAGAGGTTTGATGCCCATTCGATCTCGCGCAAGAAAGAGTTCTTTGCTTTCACGGTCGTAGATGGCGAATGCGAAAAAGCCATTCAATTGATCAAGCATCTGTTCCCCGTCTAGCATGTACAACTGCAGGAGAACCTCGGTGTCTGAAGCGGTTTGAAATACACAACCCCTTAGAGTTAGCCCTGCCCTCAACTCCTTGTAGTTGTAGATCTCGCCGTTGAATACTAGTCCGTATCGCGAATGAATGTCCCACATGGGTTGATTCGCCGATGTGGAAGTGTCGATGATGGAAAGTCGGCGGTGTGCGAGCCCCAAGTCATCCGAAAGCCACAATCCTTTGGCATCCGGACCTCGCAATGCCAGACGCTCAGAAGAAGCCTCGAGTTCATTGAGAAGTGTCCGATGATCTAGAGAAGGGGCAAATCCAAGGATTCCACACATAAATCAAAAAATAAAAAAACGGCAGCGAACACAAGGTTGCTGCCGTTCACTATTCGTTGAACGTCGATTATATATGAATCACTTCATCGTAAGCTGCGGCAGCGGCTTCCATAATCGCCTCACTCATCGTTGGGTGAGGGTGTATTGTTTTGATGATTTCATGTCCGGTTGTTTCCAGTTTTCTAATGGAAACAATCTCAGCAATCATCTCGGTTACGTTTGAACCAATCATATGGCCTCCAAGCAATTCACCGTATTTCGCATCGAAGATGAGCTTCACGAAACCTTCGTTATGACCAGCAGCACTTGCTTTTCCTGATGCAGAGAATGGGAATTTACCCACTTTCAATTCATAGCCCGCTTCTTTCGCTGCGGCCTCAGTCATTCCAACGGAAGCTACTTCTGGGCTGCAATAAGTACAACCAGGAATGTTTCCGTAATCGATTGCTTCAGGATTCAGTCCAGCAATTTTCTCAACACAGGTAATGCCTTCTGCAGATGCTACGTGAGCCAAAGCAGGTCCAGGAACACAGTCGCCGATGGCGTAAATTCCAGGAATGTTGGTGGCGTAATATTCATCGACAAGTATTTTTCCTTTATCGGTGGCAACTCCTAAGTCTTCTAAACCAATATTCTCTAAGTTGGCAACGATTCCAACAGCCGAAAGCACGACATCACATTCGATGACTTCTTCACCTTTTTTGGTGGTCACAGTTACTTTACAACCTTTTCCGCTCGTGTCTACCTTTTCAACAGAGCTTCCAACCATCACGTTCATGCCCATTTTCTTGAACGAGCGACCCAATTGTTTTGAAACTTCTTCGTCTTCTACAGGGACGATGTTTGGAAGGTATTCAATGAGAGTGACCTCTGTACCCATGGTTTGGTAAAAATAGGCAAACTCAGAGCCGATGGCGCCTGAGCCCATAATCACCATTTTCTTAGGAAGTGACGGAAGGGTCATTGCCTCGCGATAGCCAATGATTTTTTTACCCTCTTGCTGAATGTGATCCAAGGAGCGCGATCGAGCTCCAGTAGAAACAATGATGTTCTTAGCCTCTAAGGTGCTTTTTGCTCCTTTGTCATCGGTGAGTTCAATTTTTCCGGGGGCAAGCAATTTGCCTGTTCCCATGTGAACATCGATTTTGTTCTTCTTCATCAAATACGTGATACCCTTGCTCATTTTGTCGGCTACTCCTCTAGAGCGACTCACAACGGCTTTGAAATCGTGCTTAGCACTACCTACTACAATTCCATAATCGGAGGCATGATTTAGATATTCAAAAACCTGTGCACTTTTTAGGAGAGCTTTGGTAGGGATGCAACCCCAGTTTAGGCAAATTCCTCCAAGCGATTCACGCTCAATAATTGCAGTTTTCATTCCTAATTGGGCGGCTCGAATGGCAGCTACGTAACCTCCAGGTCCGCTGCCAAGAACGATCATATCATAAGACATAAGTCGACAGTAGTTTTAATGATGAGGGAGCAAATCTAAGAATAAAGACCTTCAAGATAAGAGCGGATATTTCCACCTATGTATGGAAGAGAGACAAGACTGAAAGCTTAAGATTTTTGTGCGCAGAAAATGATGCGTTCAGAATTCCGATGGTCGAAGGAGTCGAGTAGGTAGCTACCGTAAGTGTTTATGATTTTAAGCCCGCAACTTTCAAGGAGGTGTCTCAATTCACTAACCGACCAGGTAAGCACTTCTTCCTTAAATTGGTGTTTTTCAGCTCCATCAATGATGTGAATTTGTTTCACAACTCGATCGGACTCATAACGTTTCGAAAATGTGAATTTGACGCCTTCCATCTCCAGAGAATGATCTCCTTCATCTTTTCGAAGTACTTCGGAGTTGAAAAAATCTAACACAAAACGACCACCAGGCTTTAAGGCCCTATGCACGTTTTCTAATACAGGGATGTGTTCTTCGCTCGTTTTGAAGTAACCAAAACTTGTGAAGAGGTTTAAGATAAGGTCGTATTCTTCAGTGCCAAACTCCTGGCGCATATCGCCTTGGGAAAAGCTTAGATCAGGTCGCTCAAACTCCTTTGCACTCGCAATACTCTTACAACTAAGATCGAGTCCGACAACGGAATAGCCTTGCTGATTCAAGTAAATGGAATGCCGACCTTTTCCACAACCAAGGTCAAGAATGCGCGCATCTATGGGAAGCTTAATCTTGGAAACAAGATTCTTGGTGAAAGTCATGGCCTCGTCGAGGTCGTGCTTCGAGTAAAGCATGTGATAGTATGGCGTGTCAAACCATTCTTCGAACCACTCAACACCTTGTGACATAGACCAAATGTAGAACACAAAAAAAAGCCGTCAGTTGAAATAGTTCAAAAGACGGCTTTAAGCTTCGTTGGGTACGCTTATTTCACGAGCGTCATCTCATCGATGAGGTGCGTTGCTCCTGCATACTTGTCAATAATAAAGAGCGTGTAGCGAATGTCTACTGAAATTGTTCTCTGAAGGTTTGGTTCAAAAGCAACATCACCCGACATTGCTTCCCAGTTTCCGTCAAAAGCAGTTCCAATCAAATAACCCTCAGCATTGATCACAGGACTTCCAGAGTTTCCACCAGTAATGTCGTTGTTTGAAAGGAAACACACCTTCAAAACGCCGTCTTTACCATATTGGCCGTAGTCTTTGGCTTTGATCAAGTTGATGAGTTTTTCAGGAACATCAAACTCTAAATCACCTGGAACATACTTTTCAAGAATTCCTTGCGCCGTAGTGAAGTAGTTGTAGGTAGTAGCATCCTTAGGTTCGTATCCACTCACCGTTCCATAAGTTAATCTCAAAGTTGAGTTCGCATCTGGGTAATAGGCTTCGTTTGGATTCATTTCACGAAGTCCACGGATGAACAAGCGCTCTGCCGTATTTATTTTCTCACCAGCAACCGATCTCGTTGGATAAGTGTTCTCCATATAATCATTGAAGAACAACGTATACAATTTATAGGCTGGGTCTTTTTGTAAAGTCTTTGCTTTTGGAGACTCTAAGAAGGAATTCAAGCTTTCGCTGCTCGCAAAAATTGACTTCGAGAAGATTTTTTCGGCAATGCCAACGTAGTCTTTTTTACCCTTTTCAATCAAGGTTTTAAAGTCAGTAGGCAGCTGATCCATTGGAATTTGCGTGTACATCATTTCAAATACATCACTCATGATGTTGCGATCTACTTCTAGGTTGTAGTTCTTGAAATGCCAAACAGCTCCAGCTTTCATCTTCTCAGCCATGGCAGCAACTTCTTCGTCGCTTACCTCTTCAGCTGAAAGCGCTTTGTCCAATCCTTGAGCTCCACCGGCCAAACCGAGCATCTCAATTCCCAAGAAGCCTTCTACGAATAGGTCGCGTTTCTTTTGAGTACTCAACAAAGCCTCATAGCCTTCCTCGTACATATCCAAAACACCACCATAGAGTTCGCTTCTTTTCGGATCTTTCTTGGCCCATTCAGCAAATTGAGCTTCAGTAGCAGCTTTCTGCTCTTTTACGCCCAATGCACGCAAGGCCTTATTCATTCCAATAAAGTTCTTCCAGTAGTTGCTCACACCTGCATGCTTGCTGGCATATTGAATGCGAACCGCTTCGTCTTTATTCATCCCTTCCTCATAGCGGTCCAATTTCATGCGACGCGCCTTAATTCGAGTTGGGTATTCTTTATCAATTTTGTGCTCAATGCCGTAGCTTGATAGGTAGCGTTCGGTCGATCCAGGAAAACCAAAGATCATGGCAAAATCACCGGTGTTTACTCCTTTGATGTTCACAGGAAGGTGATGTTTTGGTTTAAGCGGAACGTTGTCTTCTGAATACTCAGCAGGATTGTTGTCCTTATCTGCATAAATGCGAAACAAAGTGAAGTCACCTGTATGACGTGGCCACATCCAGTTGTCTGTGTCGCCACCAAATTTCCCAACTGCTGAAGGAGGTGCACCTACGAAGCGAATGTCTTTGTAGACCTTATAGATGAACATATAATATTCATTGCCTTTGTAGAAGCTTTTCACAACGGCTTCCATATTGCCTTCTGAATTGGCTTCTTTCAGACTGTCCATACGAGGGCCAATAATCTTGCGGCGCTCGTCGGTACTCATTGCGGGGTCAACTCCTTCAAGCACGATGGAAGTAACATCCTTCATTCGATCTAAGATAGAAACGTTAATTCCTGCAGGAATTTCATCAGAGCGTTTCATTGCCCAGAAACCGTCCTTCAGGTAGTTGTTATCAACCGTTGAATTCTTCTGAATCACGCCATAACCACAGTGGTGGTTGGTGAGGAAAAGACCTTCTTTAGAAATGATTTCACCAGTACAGAAGTTTCTTCCCGGACTTCCCAAACCTAAAATGGCATCCTTTAGTGAAGAGTTGTTGATGTCATAAATCTCCTCGGGAGTGAGTTTGAGACCTTGAGCCTGCATGTCGGTGTAGTTCAATCGCTTGACAAACATGGGGAGCCACATTCCTTCGTCTGACCGACCTTCCGGTGCAATCATCACAATGGCTAATAGAATCAATACAATACGCTTCATGAATCTTAATTTTTTAGAATCGACAAACTTAAAAAGATTGGAAGGGGAGGGGTGAAAAAAGTTAATATTGGTCATTAAGCAGGACAAAAGGTATAGAAGCCATGCACATTGACGCAGAAGAGATTAAAGAGAAGTATGGGCAAGGGCGCTTAATTTTTGAGTATTTCGGAGAGTTGACCCAGGAGCTTGTCCCCTTTCTATTCGAGCGGATTGAAAAAAACCTTGCAGGCGAAGAGCATGTTCTAAATAAGGTTCGACGCATTGCGAAGATTTGCCTGGAAATTCTGCAGAACACCTTGCATTACCAAGATAGACATGAGCTGCCACCAGAAGTGCGTAAGTCGCTTTTACTCATCTATGCGAAGGACGGTCAGTTTTTTATCATCAGTGGGAACAGCATTCAAAAAGCCAACCTACTCAAACTTCATGGAAGACTCAGCAAGGCAAATCGCCTAAAGGCCTCTGAACTTGAGAAGGTGTACCTCCAAATTCTCGATGAAGATGAACTCAGATCGGATGGAGCAGGTTTGGGGATTATAGAGATTATGCGGAACTCTCAGAATAAATTTCGCTACGAGTTCTTTGATCTTCAGGAAGAGATTAGCTTTTTCTTACTTGAGTGTTTGGTGGGAAGGGATAAAAGCAGAGAAACTTTAGAAATCATTCCAACGGCAGAAACTCCTATGGTTCATCTCAATGCGCCCAAAGGAATCATGTCGCTTTCGGGTCGTTCCATTCCCCACAACGCAATCTCATTCTATCGACCTATTCTAGAATGGTTCGACGATTACTTGGCTGAAGCTCAAGAACACACAGAGATTACCGTGAAATTGGAATATCTGAACACAAGCTCATCAAAGTGTTTGCTCGAATTACTGAAGAAGGCAGAACAAATCGTAGAGGGCTCACGTTCTGTAGAGGTGAAATGGTATTTTGAATCAGGCGATGATGATATGCAAGAGGTTGGAGAAGATTATGCCTTGATTGTCAATTTACCTTTTGAATTTGTAGAATTTCAACAGATTTGACATCGACTGAATATAATCGAATTTTGGGTTTAGGTCCGGGTGCGAGTAAACCCGAGATCAAGAGAGCCTTTCGTCGTTTGGCATTGCAATATCACCCCGACGTAAATTCCGACCTAGGTGCTGCCGAAAGATTCCTGATCATCGTGGAGGCTTATCAAGTTCTTTTTGAGGGAAAACCAAGCTCTCGGCCTCATCAAACGGCTCAAGAGTTTTCTCAAGAAGAGCGACTTAAAAGAGCCCGCGAAGTTGCCAAACAGGCAGGACGCGAGCGGGCGGCCATCGAGAAAGCTTTTTACGAGCGAATCAAGCGGGGGTATTTGATTAAATATGCCCATTTAGTTTCGTTCCTATTTATTGTACTAGCCCTTCTTACAATCTTGAATTATTTCTTACCCTATCAGGAGAATCCAACGGTGATCAAGAGTAAGGCAATGCATTATTTCTATCACCTTCAAGAAGATCGCGCCTTTGTTGAAGTATGCGACCATTCATACCGGATTCCCATTTCGGCCTTCTTCAATGCAAAACGAGGCGACTCGGTGGTGGTTGAAGTTTCGTCAATTTTCAATGATGTAATGAACATTCGATTTGAAACTGGAGGCGTGAAGTACGTGCTTCATCCACACGAATCACTCTACACCTACTTCCCGTTAGTTCCGGTTTTGATGTTGATTCCTTTCTTGAACTTGATCTTTATGGAACCTGATGTCCGCTTTTATATCATCTTTTTTCTGACTGTTTTTCTTGGAACAGCCTTTCTGTTTTACATTTTTTTAGACGGGGGAAGAATCACTCGAATCTTAGAGGGTTTCCCTTGCTAGCTTAGTTTTTCATGCATCGCTATGGTGCCCGCGATGGTAGTTGCAACAGCGAAGAAGGAGGCGACAATACTTCCAAAAAAAGGTAGGAGTAGAAGTAGCGCAAACGGGAGTCCATTCCCCACTGCCAGACCTTTATTTGCGCGCATAAATCGAACACTTTCAGAAATGGAAAGCTTTCGCCGCTCCTGATAATAATCCATAAATGAGAAGCCATAGAAATAGGAGGAAACGACTAGAAGTGCCAATGGGATAATGAGTCCGAGAACGGGTACAAATCCAAGAAGAAACAAGGCGAACATAATGGCAAACTGAAAGAAGGTATTTCGGATGGCCAATAGAATGCCTCTATAGGTTTCACGTAAAAAAGTGGTCAGTACAAAGGGATAATCATTCCCAGTGAGAATCTTCTCAGTGCGCTCACTCAAAAGGGCCAGCGCAGGTGACATGAGAATAAGGATTATGCTCCCGCTCAAGAAGGCGAAGAGAATGAAGTAAAGCACCTTGAAAACGAACCACAAGAGCCAATAAAGGATTGTATGACCAAGATTTGCGTCTTCAGATGCCAAGTTCTGCAGTCCAAAAACATCTTGAATGTAAAACAGACTCGTTTCAGCTAGGCCCGACACTAGCCACATTCCGCCAGAGAAAACTAGAATGTTCAGAACGAGGGGATAGAGAAGATAAATCCACAAATGATGTTTTGCCAACAAGCTAAAGGCTAGGCCGTATTTTTCGAGAGAAAAACTAAGCAGTCGAAAGAATTTCATTCTCCTTTTTCTGAGGGGTCAATATTCGTACTTTCGCCAACTCATTTCAGCGCATGGAGCCACTACTGAGCATATCCCCAACCGACGGAAGGTACATCAGCAAAACTAAGAATCTGCAGAAGTATTTTTCTGAATACGCCCTTTTCAAATACCGCTTGAAAGTTGAGGTGGAGTACTTCATCTCATTGAGCAATATAGGCCTAAGTCAACTGCGGAAGTTGTCGGCTGAGGAATCCTCAGCTCTTCGGATGTGTGTAACGGAATTTAGTCCTGCGGATGCCGAATCGATTAAGAAGATTGAGGCAATCACAAATCACGATGTAAAAGCGGTTGAGTATTTTCTCAAAGAGAAAATGGACGCTTTGGGACTTTCCGATCTGAAGGAATTTGTTCACTTCGGTCTCACATCACAAGACATCAACAACACTGCAGTTCCAATGTCCATAAAGGATGCATTGGAAGAAGAGTATTTACCAAAAATGGAATCTCTTTGTCGGGCCTTGAAAGAAAAGGCAACAGAATGGGCTTCTTTATCCATGCTGGCTCGAACGCATGGTCAGCCAGCCTCGCCCACCATACTTGGGAAGGAAATCCAGGTTTTTGTTGAGAGACTAGAAGGTCAGCTTAATGAGCTCAAGGTCATTCCCGTGGGTGGAAAGTTTGGCGGAGCAACGGGTAATTTTAATGCACATAAGGTTGCATTTCCGGAAGTAGATTGGGTAAGCTTCGCGAACTCTTTCTTGAAAGCTTCACTCGATCTCGATCGTCAGCAGACCACCACACAAATTGAACACTACGACCAAATGGCTCGTCTGTTCGATTGTATGAAACGAATACACGTCATACTCATCGACTTCAGCCGCGATGTTTGGACCTACATTTCAATGGAGTATTTCAAACAAAAGGTTGTAGCCAATGAAGTAGGGTCGTCAGCGATGCCGCACAAGGTGAACCCAATTGATTTTGAAAATGCCGAAGGGAATTTGGGCTTAGCGAACGCCATCTTAGGTCACCTCTCTTCAAAGCTGCCTATATCAAGACTTCAGCGGGACTTAACGGATTCTACCGTGCTCAGAAATGTTGGCTTGCCATTCGCATATGCACTTATTGCTTTTGCTTCACTAAAAAAGGGAGTTTCAAAGCTTGTTCTCAACGAAAAAGCAATCGAAGAAGATTTAGACGCGAACTGGGCTGTAGTGTCGGAAGCGATTCAAACCATTCTTCGCAGAGAATCTTATCCTGCACCCTACGAGAAGCTGAAAGAATTGACGAGAGGTAAAGCACAGATTGATGAGAAAAGCATTCGTGAATTCATTGATGGTCTCGACGTCGCTGAACCAATAAAAGACGAACTTCGAAAAATCAGTCCGTTCAACTATACTGGAGTATTTGGTCAATGAAAAGAATCCTAATTCTACTTCCTACATTATTGCTGGTTCTCTCCTGTGGACCGAATTGCAAGGATTTCAAAAAGGGGCGCTTCAAGCTCGAGGGGCCATATGCTGGAGACATCATTGTTGAGCGCACAGATGCAATTCAGACCGAGAGTTCTGTTGAAGGAAACTATAAAAATGAATTTTTTATCCAATGGATAGACGATTGCAGCTACTCACTCGTCTTAAAGAGTAGTGACAATCCGAGCTCTATATCCTTGGGACCACAAGACACCTTGAACGTGCAGATCATTGAAACACAATCCAACAAATGCCTAACGGTAGCTAAGCTGGATGACTTGCGCTTTGAAGTATCACAAGTAAAAATGAACGACTAAAACAGAAATAAAATGGCTGAGTACTATCAACAAAATCAAGAATTTAATTTTAAGAAACTAGCTCCGGTTATACTGATTGCTGCGGTAGTGCTTGTTTTAGTTGCCTTCGGGAGCAATATGACAGTCACAATCCAATCGGGTGAAAAGGGTGTTTTGTTCAACAAGTTTTCTGGATTGGACCGGGAAAACATTTATGATCAAGGACTTAAAATCATCATGCCGTGGAACACAATGTATACCTACAATGTGAAGGTGCAAGAGTCTGTTTCAAACATGACAGTATTGTCTAAAAACGGATTGAACATTAAGGTTGAACTTTCTTATCGCTACAATCCAATCCCAAGTAAAATTGGTGCGCTGCACGATGAAGTTGGAACTGGATATCATGAGAGCATCATCATGCCGCAAATCCGATCGGTGACCAGAGAGATTATTGGAAAGTATCTTCCAGAAGAATTGTACTCAAGTAAACGCGAGGTCATCGAGGACGAGATTTACCAAAAGACTAACGACGCTCTTAAGGAGAAGTACTTAAACTTGGATGCGATTCTAATTCGTGACGTAACCTTACCAGCAACCTTGCAGGCTGCAATTGAAAACAAACTGAAGCAAGAGCAAGAGGCACTAGAATATGAGTTCAAATTGGAGCGTGCTACACAAGAGGCTGAGCGAGTTCGCATTGAAGCGAAAGGTAAAGCCGAAGCTTTTGACATCATCAGCAAATCTTTAACGGACAAGATTTTGACTGAAAAAGGAATTGAGGCTACGTTGAAATTAGCTGAATCTCCAAACTCCAAAGTTGTTGTAATCGGTGGCGGCGGAGAAGGTTTGCCTTTGATTTTGGGCAACCAATAGACTTAAAAGGAATGCCAAGTACTTCGATCGAAGTACTGAATTGATTCAACTTCCGAACCGGGGCCGATGTTCCAGTTCGGAAGTTTTAGTTTAAGGACACCGCAAGTTTTTACGTTCATCAGGCTTTTGGCGCCTAAGGCGTTGGCAACCTCTGTGATGCTTGGGTTATGAAAGAATAGGGCGGCGCTCGTGAGCTTCGAGTCTAGTCTAGAGACTTGAGCGTGCACCTCCTCTTTTGAGCATAAATAAAGCGATGGGATCAGGTGGAAATCTTCCTCATTCACTCCGAGAACCCTTGAGAATATTACCGAGGTGTGCATTGCTCGTTTGGCATTGCTCGACCCAATCCACTCTGGTTTCTCGTGATGGAGCAAAAGCTCATTCCCCACTGAGTAGGCCGCTTGAATACCACTTTCATTGAGCGGACGATCGATGTCTCTTGTGGAGGCATTGTCCCAAGAAGACTTAGCATGGCGAACCAGATATAGCGTTTTCAAGAGGAGCGGATTTATATTGATTTCAAGACGAAACTAGGTGTAAAAACAAAATCGCCGACAACCAAAGCGAGGTTCAAATATCTGCAAATTCTACATGAACACAGCTATGTTCAAAAAGAGGGAAGAGCTTAGGCCAAGAACCTCCTCCTAGCTCCTTTCTTTGTTCAAACTCAGCGTTGATGCTTTCTTTCCTCATTAAAAAAAAAATATCCGAGCAGCAGGTAGCTTCTCATTTCGTTCATTCAATCATTCAAATGGTTGAAGAGAGTTTTGCCGACGTAGCCGAGCTGATGAACAGCGAGCCTGAATTCGAGACAAGTCCGAACATCAACCCAGACGACTACGATCGCTTTATGCTCATCGTTCTTGCTGGAAATCTTTTATTCATTCCTAAGCACTTCAATGATTACCAAGACGTGCGACTAACAGATAGCATTCTGAATAAGTTGGCTGAAGCCTTCGGTCTTCCCAAGGATAAGTTGAAGGAAACGATAAGCAACTACCAGAAGTTCTTCAGCAAAGTGAACCATCCTTCAAAGAACATTCACTATGCGATGTCGAAGGCTGTCTTTTTTAAATACGACTTGAATAGATGTCAGGATGAGTACTTCAGAAACATGAAGACTCCCAATCCGATTTTCTTAAACCACATGAACGACATCATCGCCAATTACATTTGGGATTGGAAGTCGATTCAGTCGGAATACAAGGTTGTTTCCTAATCCCAGTTAAAATGTTCTTGAGCCATGTTGTACACATGGTTCCCAATTGAAAGAGCAGCTGTAGCCGCAGGGGAAGGCGCGTTTAAAACGTGAATACTCTCATCTGTGTACTCAATTCTGAAGTCGTCACGAGTATCTCCCGATTGATTTAGAAGCATTGCGCGAACCCCAGATCTTCCTGGGCGGATATCGTCCATTTCTAAACTTGGAATTAGGCGTTGAAGTGTTTTGAGAAAACGCTTTTTTGAGAAGGCTCTAATCTGTTCTTCAATTCCAAATTTCATATTTCCGAAGAAGAGTTTCCAAGTGCCAGAGTAGCTCAATGCATCAATGGTGTCTCGCAGATCGAAATCGGTCTTTTTATAGCCCTCTCTCTTAAAAGTAAATACGGCCGATGGGCCACATTCAATTTCACCGTCTGTCATTCTTGTAAAGTGAACACCAAGAAATGGGAAGTCGGGATTTGGCACTGGATAAATTAGGTGCTTCACTTTATGATGTCCTCTATCTGTGAGTTCGAAGTAATCTCCTCTAAAGCCGACAACGCGCTCTTTAAGCTTCACGCCATCTTTTTTGGCCAATCGATCAGCTTGCAATCCTGCACAAAAGATTGCCTTTTTCGCTTTGTGAGAACCTTTGTTGGTGTGGATCAGTTTGAAGTCCCCGTCGTGATCGAACTTTAAAGCTTCTTCGCCCAGGTGCAATTCTGAATCCGGCTGTATTTGCAAAATAAGCTCTGCGAGTTTTTCTGTTGTTGCACGGTAATCGATGATGCCGGTACATCCAACCCTCAAGCCTTCGATTCCCTCACAGAAGGGTTCAATTTCTTTTATCTCTTCTGAATTCAGCCATTGCATGTCTTCCACGCCATTCGCCTGTCCATTCCCGTAGATTTTTTTCATGAAAGGCAGTTCCGAAGGCTCGGTTGCGACGATGAGCTTACCGCATATGTCGTGGGCAATCTTATGCTCTTTAGCAAAGGCGACCAACTCATGCCTACCATCAACGCAGTTTTTAGCTTTCATCGACCCTGGTGGGTAATAAATTCCAGAGTGAATCACCCCTGAATTGTTCCCAGTTTGGTGGGGCGCCAAGAGATCTTCCTTTTCAAGAATTAGAATCTTGAAATTGGGTTTATTCTTTTGAATTTTGTAGGCACTTGCAAGGCCAACGATACCGCCACCAATTACGGCAACGTCAAATACTTTTTGCATCTGGGAACTTTGTTGCAAATATAAACCCTCAGATCGTCAAGCTGTTCGGATTCGCTCGTTTTTCGGAACGAACAATAGCAGCAAGAATCCTACTACGAAAAATAAGATTAGAACGAGAACGGAATTCCGCATATCACCTGTTACTCCCTGAATGAATCCAAAGAGAAAGGTTCCAATCACGATTCCGATTTTTTCCAACACGTCAAAAAAGCTGAAGTATGAAGCATGATCTTTTGTTTCAGGAAGGAATTTCGAATAAGTTGAGCGCGACATTGATTGAACCCCGCCCATTACAAAACCCACTACTGCTGCCAAGATGTAGAATTCAATTGGCTTGTGGATGTAATAAGCCATCATGCAGATGAAAACCCAAATAAATAGAATGATTTTCAGAACCAGAAGGTTCGAAGTTTTCTTCGAGAGACGAGCAAAAAACCAAGCACCAACGGCCCCGATGAGTTGAATGATTAGGACTGCTATGAGCAATCCCGTGGTGTCGCCTTCGGGCCAATCGATTTCTTTATTGCCAAATATTACAGCCATGAGCATAACGGTTTGAACACCCATGCTGTAGACGAAATAAGAAAGCAAGTAGCGCTTCAAGCGAACCAGCTTCATGAACTCTCGCCAAACATTTTTTAATTCGCGGTAGCCGTTAAAAACGATTGATGAAAAGGCCTTGCTTTCTTTTATCCCACGTTCTTTCGGCAAATGAATGTAGGTGATTTGAGCAAAACCTGCCCACCAGAGTCCCACGGTGACAAAGGCATATTTTGCTGGCATGTCGAAAACGAGCATTCCAACAACGTTTCCAAGCATGAGAACGACGCTTCCTATGTAGCCCCAGCTGTAACCCTTCGCTGAAATTCGATCGTGTTCCTCAGGAGGAGCAATTTCAGGAAGAAAAGCATTGTAAAAAACGAGACTTCCCCAAAAGCCAACACTTGCCAGAACAATGGACAATACGCTCAATTCAAAGCGATCCATATTGAAAAAGTAGAGGGAGATGCAGGAGACTGAACCTAGGTAGCAGAAGAATTTTAAAAACAACTTTTTGTTTCCTACATAGTCAGCGATTCCAGATAGAATTGGAGCCATTAGAGAAACCAACAGAAAGGAGAATGAGAAGGCGTAGGAGTATAGCTCGGTGTTGATGAATTCGAAGCCAAAGAAGTTTACAATGTCGACCACCTCTCCTTCAATCATCTTCTTTCCATGACTCGCAACTTTAGAGTAATAGATCGGAAAAATGGCAGAGGTTATGACCAATGGGTAGGCTGAATTGGCCCAGTCGTAGAAGGCCCATCCATTTATCTGCTTACTGTCTTTCGTGAAAAACTTCAAGGCTCTATAAAGCTAATTTCAACTCTTCTGTTTTTGGCTCTTCCGTCGGCCGTCGAATTGCTAGCCTGTGGTTGTTTCTCACCCCTAAAACTCATTTTCAAGGCCTCGCCAAGCAGGCCTCTCGAAGATAAATAATTGAACACGCCTTCAACTCTGTTTTTTGATAGAGTGTTGTTGTACGATTCACTGCCAAAGGAGTCCGCATAGCCGATTATGGAAATTCGCTTGTTCTCCAACAGCGTGAATTCCAACAGAGCATCTAAGTAGCGACTTTCCGAGGGCAGTATGGTGAACGAATCAAAGTCGAATTGAATTGGACGAAGAATGAAATCCGGTTTTTGAACATCAGTAACCACACTTATTGGGATTTCATGCAGTTCAGCTTTTTCGGGAATCACCTCTACGTCATCGATCAAATAGTAGGAGTACCATCCAGGCTTTCGCTCTGTAATCAAAGGATTGGCTTCTTGCAAAAGATTGGCTTGAAATTGAAAATTACCGAGAATAAGAAAGCGCTCGCCCCCGAGGGCAGTATGAATCCCACTTACCTCCGTCCAAGCTTCCGTATTCTTAAGAATTGTACCCGAATGACTTAAACTTGGTTTTAATCGCAAAGGCGACCAATGTTTAATGCTTGGGTCTTCACCTAGAAGAGCTAGGTCAATCCGATCGATATAAATGGGTGAAGTCTCAGCTCGAATTTGAAATGAGATTCGATAATCTTCTCCCTCAATCAAGGCATCACTTAGTTCAACGGCGATGTATTCAATGATTTTTGGGTATTGACCGAAAAGGATCAAGCCTGAATAACCAAGCCCTTTGTGAGGTTTATTCCATTCAGACTTGCACGCTTTGTTGAAGTATTCTGGTGTGCCTCCATTGGCGCTGAACCAGTGTTTCGCTAAATGCAACTGTCCGATCTGAGTCGGACAGTCATAGTATTCTTCGAAACCTGAATTTGGAACTAGGTTCTGTGCCTCTGCTTCAATTTGAAGCAGGCAGCTAAAAAGAAGTAAGCGCCACAAGATCTATTTCACCTTGAAGACAACACGCCTGTTCTGAGCGCGTCCTTCTGCCGTTACATTATCTGAAACAGGATCTTCAGCCCCCATTCCTTTAAATTCCACTCGAGTTGCATCAACACCCAAAACAGAAGTAAGTTGAGCGTACACTTTACGAGCTCGGTCGTCAGCTACAGAAGTCGCTTCTTTAGAATCAGTGAAGCCAAGGACAGATATGTACAAATCTGGATTGTTTTTGAGGATCTCTGAGATGGCGCCCAGATTTGAATTTGCGTCTTCATCTAAGGCTGATTGCCCAGCTGCGAAGTGCAAAACGGTAATTTCAATTTTTTCCTGGTCGGTTCCTTCATGGTCGTCAGAAACGTTTCGTGTGTAAACAACGCTGAGTTCTGGGCCTTCATCGGGAGTAGGAAGCTGACAGTTACAATCGCCGTCCAAAAGGTCAACTGGTATGATGCTTACTTCATCAACAAAGTAATAAGCATCACGCGTCTGCGGTTGGCTGTACTCACGAGACCTCTTCATTTTCGAAGGATTGATGGAACTTTGAGGAGCGAAATTTCCTAAAGTGACATAACGCTCGGTTCCTTCGGCGGTAAGAGTTGTACAGATTGGAATCCATTCGTACATTTCCTTAATGTGGCCTTTTTTCGGGGAAGTAAGTTGCGGTTGAATGTCGTAGTTCTCTATGTCTTTAAGCTTGATGGCTTTTGAGGAAATATACATTCCTAGATCACCAATGGCATATTTAGAGAGGTCGGAAAGTTGAACGTGCATTTTGATGCAATACTTTTTTCCGGGTAGAAGCTTTTTTTCAAGCTTCGTCTGGATGTAGGTTCTCGGCTGAGCTTCACGCTCGCTGTAAGCCATGAGCCCGGCGTAGTTCGCTCCATCTTTTGATTCGGCGCGGCCTTTTACGTTATCTGGTGCTGTTACATCACCTTTTTTGACTGTCGAGCTGAAGATGTCAGCTGGTTGGCACCCTTCTGGAATGTACCAGAGTAGGGTGTTTTCAAACTGTCCGAGTGACTTTACTTTCTTTTCAAGATCCTCAAAACTGGGATTCGAAACCTTATTTTCTTGGGCAAATCCAATTCCTGCAAGTAGTAGGAATGGAAGAAGAATAATCTTGTATTTCGTCATAATTTTCATCTGATGTTTTCAGGTCTAAAATCTGGACCCGAAATTATAGTTTTTGATTCAATGAACTTTCTCTTTCATGCACAGAAGCATAAAATATGCCAATGCCAAGAAAGCCCTGAGAGATGGCAACGGATAAAAATAACTTTTGCGATGGAATGAAACCAAGGTGATAACCTTGATAAAGGACTATGACCTGTCCTGCATTTCTTGCTTATCAGCCTTGCTGTAAGCAGGACAACGCTCGTGGCTTTTGCACGACGAGAGTAAACCGATTAGGAGAATCACCATACAAAATGAAGCAACACCTCTTCTCATTCGAATAAATTTGTGGGTCAAATATACATTCTTTCCTGTCTCTAGCTATAATTACCATGACGAGGAAAGTTTAAATTATAAACATGAAGACATTTATAACTGTCCTTTCACTAGCTCTTTTTGTCGCACTTACATCATGTACGAAAAGCAACGAGCCGCCTGTGATCAAAATCTTGGAGCCAACCGATGGTAGCCCAGTGAATAAAGGTGATACCTCCAATTTCATAGTTGAGATTGGAGATGATGGAGATCGCTTGGACGTCAGTATTCAATTAAAAGATGAAGATTTAATTGCTGTAGGACCGATCAAACGATTTCGTGATTTGGCATCTGGAAGTACGCACAAGCTTCCATATTATATTGAAGACAAAGTGTACTCAAACGAGAACCATTTCATTAAAGTCGTCGCCAGCGATGGGGAGAAGGAAGTGAGTGATTTCATCGAAATAGAAATTAGGCAAAGTGACTCTGAGGAGCTTTTGTATGTGCTCGAGGATGATGGAAATGAAATTATCCTGAATCACCTTTCTTCAGGAAATTGGGTAGAACTTGCCCGATTGCAAGAGAGGGTTTTGACCGCTACTTTCTGGAAAGAGCCGAAATTGTTGATGATACAAACAGAGCAAAATGTATTGATCGCTTTGGATATTGAATCTGGTGAAGTTAGGTGGACCAAGGACTTTGTGGGAAATGGCCAGTTTTTTACGACAAACTTAAGTACTCCTGAGCTATTCATTCAAGCCTCAAACGATGAGTTCATTCGCGGCTATGACTTCAATGGCAACCTTGATTTGAGCGTAAAAATCCCGACAGGATATGGATCTCAAAGCATTTCTGCGACTGACGAATATCTGATGAGTTATGAGAAATCGGTGGTAGGCTCTCAATACTTCTTACGTCTATATAGCATCTCTACATCGCAGCTCATTCGCGATCGAGCCTTCCCTTTTTTAAACCCTATCCCATTGGGAGGTATTTCAGAAATGTGGCTTTTAAATCCGGGTCTAACTACTTCAGAGCTGAGATGTTTGGACGCTGACTTGACCCAATTCCCAATATGCCAGACATTGAACTACGGTGCACAGCTTGTAAGCAAGTCAAAGGACGAGGAGAGTATATTTATTCTTGAAGGAAACCGACTGCACATTTTAGGCGTCGACGGCATCTCCGACGATGTCACTTCCTTTGGCAGGGAGGTAGAAGGGCTTAGTCATACGAGCACACATTTTTGTGCTTGGCACGGGTCGAAGGTTTTAACTTATCGACGTTCCGACATGAATTTAATTCTCAATCCAGAAACATCGAACAAGGTGCTGGCAGCGAGCTATTACTAGCGCTCTTTTACTACACCCATTTCCGAATACTTTTTGATTCGGTCGTCGATGAGTTTATCAGAGTCGAGCTTTTTGAGCTTTTCTAAGGTCTTTTTGATTTCGCTTTTTACAGCGTTAAATGCTTTTTCTGGATCAACATGAGCACCGCCATCGGGTTCTTTTACAATCCCGTCGATGAGCTTGTTCTTCAGCATGTCTTCGGCAGTTAATTTTAAAGCTTCAGCAGCTTGCTCCTTGTAGTCCCATGTTCTCCATAGAATGGTTGAGCAGTTTTCAGGACTAATGACAGAATACCACGAGTTTTGCATCATAACAACACGATCTCCTACACCGATTCCTAAAGCCCCGCCCGAAGCTCCTTCACCGATGATGATGCAAATGATTGGCACTTTAAGCTGCGCCATTTCAAAAAGATTGCGGGCAATTGCTTCGCCTTGTCCGCGCTCCTCAGCTTCAAGACCTGGATAGGCACCCGGAGTGTCAATTAGAGTTACAACCGGTTTATTAAAACGCTCCGCTAACTTCATTAGGCGTAGAGCCTTTCTGTAACCTTCTGGGTTGGGCATTCCGAAGTTTCGGTATTGGCGCATTTTGGTATTGATTCCTTTTTGCTGACCAATAAACATTACGGTCTCACCATCAATCATCCCAAAACCACCAACAATTGCCTTGTCGTCTTTTACATTTCGATCCCCGTGCAATTCAATAAAATCACCATCGGTGATGTGTTGTATGTACGAGAGAGAGTATGGGCGTTCAGGATGACGCGACACTTGAACGCGTTGCCATGGAGTTAGTTTGGAGTAGAGTTTCTTTCTCGTTTCAATTATTTTTTTCTCCAATCCTTTGACAATGTCCTTAACATTGACATTCTCCTTCTCATTCAATTCACGAGCTTTGTCAAGTTGATCTTGGAGCTCTTTCAACGGTTCTTCGAAATCGAGATAAACGGGCATTTTAGTACTTTAGAATGACGAGCAAAAGTAGCAAAATTGCCCTTCCTTATATTCCTGTAAATCAAGCTATAATAGATTGATAAGCTTTTCTAACGCCAAAATAAACCTCGGACTCTTTGTTGGTCAAAAACGATCAGATGGTTTCCATGAAATCAAAAGTCTGTTCTTGCCGATTCCCCTGTACGATGTGCTGGAGGCCATTCCTGCAGATGAGATTGCACTATCAACCTATGGCCGTCCCATTCCGCCCGGAGAAAACTTGGTAAGTAAAGCGAATAAAATATTAATGGAACGAGAAGGTGCTCAAGCATTCCATTGGCATCTACTGAAAAACATTCCCATTGGAGCTGGACTCGGGGGAGGCTCATCAAATGCAGCGAAGGCACTTCAGCTGTTGAATCCGAAGTCGAACATTCGGGACTTAGCTGAAGAGTTAGGAAGTGATTGCCCATTCTTTTTAGACAATAGACTTTGTTTGGTTGAGGGCAGAGGAGAGGTCCTGACTCCAATCAGCACCGAGGGAAAAACTTACCATCTTCTTCTCGTCAATCCTGGAATTCATATTTCGACTTCGGAGGCCTATTCTGGAATTTCGAAAAGGGAAAGTTTCCCAGACATACTCTCCATTTTCGGAAAAGGTTTGAATTTTTGGAGGGAGAACCTTCACAACGATTTTGAAGAAACCGTTTTCAAACTTCAGCCTTCGATTCGAAATCTAAAGTTGCAGATGTACGCCTGTGGTGCCCGATATGCCTCAATGAGTGGATCAGGTTCATCGGTTTACGGAATCTTTGATGAAGTCCCAGCATTCCTTGAAGTTCCTTCAGCTTACTTTCAGAGGAGAATGCAGATCACTATTTAGGAGCAACTCGGTAGAGGTATGCAGCTAAAACGCCGAACATAATGTTGGGTATCCAAGTGGCTAAGAGTGGGTCAGCACCCGCATTTGTAGCGTATACGGCACTTACTTTCATGCTCATAATAAAGGCGAACACGATTAAGATACCAAAGGCTAAGTGAAGTCCCAATCCGCCTCTTACTTTACGACTAGACACAGCAACTCCTATGAGGGTTAGTATGTAGGTTGAAAAGGGCAAAGCCGTTCGATTGTAGAGTTCAAGTTTGTAGTAGCTCACGTATTCTGAGCCTTCATCTTTACTCTTATTTATAAAGGCGGTCAGCTGAGCGTAGTCCATGGCTTGTGTATGAGAGTCAATTCTACGTTCAAAATCTGCTGGTGTAAAGTTGAAGGATTGCAGGTAGTCGGTTCCCTTTTCAAGAAATTCCTCGTCACCTTCGTATCGTCGGATTTGATAATTCTTAACCAACCACTTCTGCTCTAGAGAATCCCAGCGGGCATAGTCGCCAATTATTTTACTCCTTAAGATTCCTTCTTCCCATACTTCGTAGGCAAACTTGTAGCCGATGTCCTTTGCCGCATTGTAACTTTCAAAGTAGACGAACTTTTCCGGCTCTACTTGGCGGTGAATGTTTCGGTCGTAATTCCGGTACGGCGAGCGTAGGTAGGCCTCTTCGAATTCTAGACGTGTAACATTGGCATGGGGAACAAGCCAGTGATTTAAAAAGAGCGCGCTTCCTGCCAATAAGGTTGCACCAATAAAGTAGGGCAGAAGCATTCGTTGAAAGCTAACGCCGGCACTAAGAACCGCCACAATCTCAGTGTTGCTTGCAAGTTTCGAGGTGAAAAAGATCACCGAGATGAAGATGAGTAGAGGGCTCAGGAGGGTCGAGAAATACAGTACAAAATTTAAATAGTAGTCGAAAAGGATTTTCGACAGTGGTGCCGAATTCTTGAAAAAGTCGTCAATTTTCTCTGACACATCGAAGACTACAGCAATGAGCATAATCACCATCAGCATGAAGAAGAAGGTGGTTAGAAAGCGCTTTAAGATGTACCAGTCGAGTTTTTTCATAAACGTTGACCAAGTCTCTTTACCATCTGATTTTTCCACTCGGCGAAGTCGCCTTGCAAAATGTGTTCCCTTGCATCTTTCGTCAATTGAACGTAGAAGCTGAGGTTGTGAATGGTCGCAATTTGGGGTCCCAACATTTCACCAGCAGCAAAAAGATGTCTTAAATAGGCTTTCGAATAATAGCTGTCTGGACTAGAACTGCCATTGGGGTCGATGGGAGAGAAATCTCGTTCCCACTTCTTATTTCGAATGTTGATGATTCCTTCAGATGTGAAAAGTTGACCATTTCGACCATTTCGAGAAGGCATCACGCAATCGAACATATCGATGCCCAAGGCGATGTTTTCAAGAATGTTTATCGGAGTGCCAACACCCATCAAGTAGCGCGGTTTTTCTTCAGGAAGAATTTCAGTCACCAAAGCGCTCATAGCGTACATATCTTCATGTGGTTCACCAACTGAAAGTCCTCCAATTGCATTCCCAGGGCAATCTGCTTTGGCGATGAACTCTGCACTTTGCTTCCGCAAGTCCGGATATACACTTCCCTGAACAATCGGAAATAGACTTTGCTCATGACCGTAAAGACCTTCAGTTTTATCCATAGCATCCACACAACGTGTCAACCAGCGATGCGTCATGTGCATGCTGTTGCGAGCATAGTCTTTGGGGCAGGGATATGGTGTGCATTCGTCGAAAGCCATAATTATATCAGCACCAATTGAGCGCTGCATATCTATCGCAGTCTCTGGGGAGAAGAAGCACTTGCTCCCATCGATGTGCGACCTGAAGTGAACTCCTTCTTCAGAAATCTTCCGTTGGTCGGCCAAAGAATATACCTGGTATCCACCACTGTCTGTGAGAATCGGTTTGTCCCAGTGCATGAATTTGTGCAATCCTCCGGCAGACTCCAGAGTCTCAAGTCCAGGACGTAAAAAGAGGTGATAGGTATTTCCCAAAATGATTTGGGCCTTTATTTCTTCTACAATATCCACCTGCTGAACAGACTTAACTGTACCGACTGTGCCTACAGGCATGAACATGGGAGTTTCTATTTCTCCGTGATCGGTAGTTAGCTTTCCGGCTCTTGCGGATGATTTTGGGTCCTTGGAAATTAGCTCGAACTGCATGGACGTCAAAGATAGCCATGTGAATTGGCTGGTTGTGAATAATTCATAGCAAGCGCGAAAACATCTTCAAGAAAAGCAGTGATATTTGAATCGTGAGTGCACTCCTGGTCTCAATCTTTTTTATCTCTGCTGGAATTCAAATTCTATACAGCGTCTGCCTGGAATTACCCACCTCCTTATCTAAGTCGAAAACCGAGGTCAATGATCATCCTCTAAGTGTAATTCTTTGTGCAAGAAATGAGGAAGAAAACTTGCTTCACAACTTAGAGCTGGTTCTTTGTCAGGACCATCCAAATTACGAAGTAATTGTTGTGGATGACGCGTCAACAGACGGCAGTATTCATCTGCTCCGTGCATTTCAGAAGAACTATCCTCACTTGAGAGTTGTAACAGTTCTGGAGAATGAACGTTACATTTTAAGTAAGAAATATGCCTTGACTTTGGGCATTAAAGCCGCTCGACATGAGCGCTTGGTCTTAACCGATGCCGATTGTCGTCCTCTCTCCAATCAATGGTTGAGAAACATGGCATCTTACTACGTAAAAGGAAAAAACATGGTTCTAGGCTTTGGAGGGTATAAACGAGATCGAGGTGTGCTGAACGCCTTAATTCGTTTAGATACGGCTCAGATTGCACTGAATTATATGGGAATGGCTCGAATTGGAATGCCATATATGGGTGTAGGCAGAAACCTCTCGTATCACAAGGATCTATTTTTCGAGAACAAGGGATTTGGCGCACATCAGCATCTACGTTCGGGTGACGACGATCTTTTTGTATCGGCAGTTGCCAAAAAAGGTAGGGTGAACATTGGTTTGGATCTAAGTGCTTCCACCCAAAGCGAGGCAAAGAAGAGTTTGCGAGAATGGATTCTCCAAAAATCGAGGCATTTGACCACAGCCTCTGAATACAATTTGAGGGCAAAAAGCTTTTTGGCCTTGCTGCACGGCAGTCGATATGTTTTTCATATGAGTTTTCTACTACTTCTCTTGCTGGGAAGTCATTGGTGGTTATTCGTTGGTGTTTATGTGTCGTGGTGGATTCTTCATGGAACTGCCCTCTACTTATTTGGAAAAAGGATGAAAGACAACGACCTATTCTTGTTTTCCTTGGTCGGGGAATACCTCTTGCTTCTTATATACCCTTATTTTGCATGGAGCTCATTGGGCTATAAAAACTTCGTGTGGAAGAATTAGTGAACAAACTCTCCGAGAAAGGAAAGCGTGATTATGCTTTGGTTCGAGCAGCCCTCGACCATGGCGATGAGCAGGCCTATAGCAAGATTATGGCGCTCTACAAAGACGCGCTCTACTTCATGATTCGAAAGATGGTTCGCAACGATGCCGATGCCGAGGACTTAACCATCGAAGCTTTTGGGAAAGCATTCAAACGCTTGGCTCAATACATTCCGAGCCATGCTTTTTCGACTTGGTTGTACAAAATCGCAACGAACAATTGCATTGATTTTTTACGAAAAAACAGAGCAAAGACAGTCTCGCTCGAAGGAGAGTATGTGAATGAGAATGGCGAAACGAAAGGTTACGATGTTCGCGATGAGGGTTTGACTCCGGAGGAACGCACGATTAAGAATGAGAAGATAAAAGTGATGCGTGAGGTCGTGAGTACCTTAAAGCCACGCTACAAAAGAATCATCGAACTCAGATTTTTTGAAGAGTTTTCTTACGAAGAAATCTCTCAAGAGATGGACATCCCACTTGGCACTGTGAAGGCTCAATTGTTTCGGGCAAAGGAGCTATTGTTCGAAATTTTAAAGGATCGAAAAGAACGCATTTAGCCTTGGATTTAATTCAAAAGTATTTCCCAAAGCTTGATGAGACTAAGCTCGAGGAGCTCCAGAAATTCTCAAAATACCTTCTGGAGTGGAACGCAGTAGTAAATCTGATTTCCCGAAAAGACAGCGAGCAGATTGTGGAACGTCACATTTTGCACAGTTTGTCGATCGTTAAGTTTTTGGAATTTAAAAAGCCTTGTCGCGTTATGGATTTGGGGACTGGAGGAGGATTTCCAGGTCTGCCTTTGGCGATATTTTATCCTGATGTTGAATTTGTTCTTGTAGATTCCATTGCAAAGAAGATTCGTGTTGTCGACGACATTCGAGAAAAGATGAATTTGAAAAACGTTCAAGCTGTATGCGCTCGTGCGGAAAGTATAGATGGAAAGTTTGACTTTGTTGTGACTAGGGCTGTAGCGCCGCTAATAAAATTGAACGGCTGGGTGAAAGAGAAGATTTCAAGCAAGCACAATCATTCTTTAAAGAACGGAATCATCGCTTTGAAGGGTGGCGACCTTAAAGGAGAGCTCTCCTCCTTTGGTCATCGAGTCGAGCAAGTTCCCATTTCAACTTATTTCGAAGAAGAATTTTTTGAGAGTAAGTCTGTCGTGTATTTGAGCTACTAAGATTTAAGCTCAAATTGGTGCTCAAGCATGTTCTGGAATACACCTTTTTTCTCTTGAGTTAATTCATTCCAAGAACCCATTTCCACAATCTTCCCGCCTTTAAGGACCAGAATGGTATTCGCATTTCGAATGGTTGAAAGTCGGTGGGCGATTACAATTGAAGTTCTTCCAGACATAAGTTTTTGAAGCGCATCTTGAACCAGTTTTTCAGATTCTGAATCGAGTGCTGAGGTTGCTTCATCTAGAATCAAGATGCTTGGGTTTTTAAGCACCGCGCGGGCAATGGCAATGCGTTGCCTTTGTCCACCAGAGAGCTGAACACCGCGTTCTCCCACCAGTGTGTCGAGTCCTTCTGGGAATTTATCGATGAATTCCATGGCATTTGCTTTCGCCGCGGCTTGAACGATTTCTTCGTCGGAGGCACCCGGCTTTCCGTATCCAATGTTTTCACGGATGCTGCCGCCGAACAGAATCACCTCCTGAGGAACGATGGCCATTTCTCTCCTCAGTTCAGTCAAATTGAAGGATTGAATGTCCTTTCCGTCGATGAGGATTTCACCCTTTTGAACATCGTAGAATCGATAAATCAAGGAAGCAATGGTAGATTTCCCTGCTCCACTTGCTCCTGCCAATCCGATGACATCTCCCGCATTCGCTTTGAACTCAATGTCGTGCAATACTTCAATGTCTTCTCGATTTGGGTAATGAAAGTCGACTTTATTGAAATGGATGGAACCCTTCAGTTGATTGGGTATCACTCCGTCGGAGAGGCTCACATCTTCACCTTCTTCCTCAAGAATCTCCATGAGGTTTTCGGTGGCACCTACCGCTTTCAGAATCTGCGAATACAAGTCGGCAATTCCGCCTATGGAGGCACCCACAAACACTGTGTAGAGTACAAAAGAAAATAGGTCTCCACCAGATATGACGCCACTCTCCTTTAGAATTAAGCCATACCAAATGACCCCAATGATGGACCCGAACAATCCGAAGATGATGAATGAGACGAATGCTCCACGGTAGGCTGCTGCTTTCATGGCCACTTTCACAACATCATTCGTAATTCCTGTGTATCGATTGAGCTCATAGTACTCATTCGCAAATGCCTTCACACTTTGAATGGCTTGAAGGCTCTCCTCAACTATGGTATTGGAGTCGGCGATTTTCTGTTGAGTCTCTTTGGATAGCTTTCGAATGAATCGTCCGAAGATGACAGCCACAATGGCAATGACTGGAACCAATGCGAGCATGAAAAAAGTGAGTCGCATGCTGATGAAGCTCAACATCACGATTCCCCCTAAAATGGTCACAATCTGTCGCAGAAATTCGGCAGTGGTTGTGGTGAAAACAGATTGGAGTAAAGTTAAATCTGCTGACAGTCGAGAGTTGAGTTCGCCAACGCGACGCTCGTTGAAGAAGGTGAGTGGAAGTGTGATTAACCTGCTGAATGTTTTTTGTCTCATGTCGGCAAGAGTGCGCTGACTGACATATTCGAAAATGTAGATTCTAAAAAAGGAGAAGATGGCATTCAAAAGAAAGATGCCTAGGAGGATGAAACCGAGGTCGTTAATACGTTCCAGTGTACTCTCGTCGAAAATGCGTCCTAAGAGTAAAGGGAAGGCTAAGGTTGTGAGGGACGATAGGGCTAGGAATAGAAGTCCGAGCGAGAATATCCACTTATGAGGAAGTAGGAAAGTGTACAGCGATCCGAATTTCTTCCAGGTTTTTTTGTCGATTTTTTTTGATTCTTCTTCCATCTTTGAGGGCGCAAATGTAGGATTCAAGCTTAGGTCGGAAAGGCGATGAGAATATTCTATTAGATTATTTTTCAATCAGACTTGAACAGGATAGAAAAAAACATACATTTGCGCTCCCTTTTTGGCGAGATAAATTAGTGTCATGAAAAGAACGTTTCAACCCTCGAATCGTAAAAGAAAGAACAAACACGGCTTTATGGAGCGTATGGCTTCGAAAGACGGAAGAAAGGTATTGGCGCGCCGAAGAGCCAAAGGTCGCAAGAAATTGACCGTTACCGACGAGATGCCTAAGAAAGGTCATTGATCGTAAACACAACGAATTTTAAATCCTCGCCACGGCGGGGATTTTTTGTTTCAGCTGGTTCGAGATTCCAGCCATTGCTCCAATACTTCATGTTTCATCAGGTCGTGTCCGGCCTCCAGTAGAGTGAATTCACTTTCGGGGGAGCAACGCATTGCTTTTTTACGAACCCGATGAGTGATGACGCGATCGTACTTTCCAAAAACAAAATTTAGAGGAATGGATTTCGCTTTCGCAGTCGTGATGAAAAATTGGAAATTCGGTTGAACATCCTTCAATAAGATCCACAGTCGTAAAACTCGCTCTTGAGCTTCTTTATTCTTGGTATGTAAGCGGGCAAACTTCACCAAAGACGGGCGCAGCAATCGGAGGCCTTGTCCAAGTCGAAGCAAGCCAAGGAGAATTTTTTGATTGTGCATCAAGCTTGTGTAGGCCTTTTGAATCAAGAGTGAATGAGCTATGGCTCGGTTCCAGAAATTCAAGATGATCCCATCGGGTGCGAGTAAGTGAATGGATGAAATTGAATCTGGATAGAGGAGGCAAAGGTTCATCGCAAAACGAGCACCTAAGCTGTAGGCGAGAATCCCGGTTTCCTGAATGTTCTCCTTCAGAAAAAGCTCCTGAAAGACACTGTTTAAGTCGTCCGTCGAAATGCTTTTTTTAATTCCGATGTAATCACTTTCTCCAAACAGCAAGGGGTCGATGATGAGTACCCGATTTTCCGGGAAAAGTTCAAATAAGTGCTGTTGCTTTTCGCTGCTCTGCCCAAATCCTAAAAAGATGAGAAGTGGGGGTGCGGAATTGTCTGTCAACAGGTACGACAATCGTATGCCCTCGGCCTCTATTGACCGACGTGTAATTGGGCGTTGAAATGTTGCTTTCTTGTTGATAGATTTTTCCTTTTAGTTTAGAGCGTTGGGCTTAAAACAGACTATTTTCGCCCGAATTTATGTCCTTCCTAAACATCCTTTTAAGCCCGAAATAGATGCCTAAAGATACTTCCATAAAGCGAGTTCTAATTATAGGAAGCGGTCCGATCGTCATCGGGCAAGCCTGTGAATTTGATTATTCCGGATCTCAAGCTGCCAGATCGATGAAAGAAGAGGGGATTGAAGTTGTGCTGATCAACTCAAACCCTGCGACCATCATGACCGACCCTGTTACTGCAGATAAGGTTTACCTACTTCCCCTTGAGCCAGCTTCGATAGAGAAGATTCTTTCAGAAAACGACATCGATGTTGTCTTGCCAACAATGGGTGGTCAGACCGCTTTGAACTTGGCCATCACCTGTGAAGAGATGGGCATTTGGGAAGAGCATGGTGTTCGAATGGTAGGAGTTGATGTTGCTGCGATCAACGTTACCGAGAACAGACAAGAATTTAGAGAATTGATGGATGAAATCGGGATTCCGATGGCTCCACAGAAAACGGCAAAATCCTTTTTGGAAGGAAAGGAAGTTGCTCAAGAATTTGGTTTTCCCCTTTGCATTCGAGCATCTTTTACTCTTGGAGGTGCCGGAGCATCCTTGGTACATACAGCGCCTGAGTTCGATGCTCTTTTGACCCGAGGTTTGCATCAGTCGCCGATTCATGAGGTGATGATTGATAAAGCTCTTATGGGCTGGAAAGAGTTTGAGCTCGAACTTTTAAGAGATGCGAACGACAACGTGATCATCATCTGTTCGATTGAGAACTTCGACCCAATGGGAATCCATACAGGTGATTCCATCACGGTTGCACCTGCTATGACCTTATCGGATACGGCCTACCAGCGCATGCGCGACATGGCAATCAAAATGATGCGCTCCATTGGAGATTTTGCTGGAGGATGTAATGTGCAGTTTGCGGTTAGTCCCGACGAGGCTGAAGATATTATTGCCATTGAGATCAACCCTCGAGTTTCTCGTTCATCGGCCTTGGCTTCAAAAGCTACTGGATACCCGATTGCTAAAATCGCTTCGAAATTGGCCATTGGTTATACGCTGGATGAGCTGGACAACCAGATTACAAAAAATACTTCGGCCTACTTTGAGCCAACACTCGACTACGTAATTGTAAAAATACCTCGTTGGAACTTCAACAAGTTCCAAGACTCCGACCGCCGTCTTGGCCTGCAAATGAAATCTGTAGGTGAAGCCATGGGTATTGGACGCTGTTTCCAGGAAGCTCTGCAAAAGGCTTGTCAGTCTTTGGAGATCAATCGAAATGGACTTGGAGCAGATGGTAAAGAACTTACCGATCAAGATCAAATTTTACACAGTCTGGCAAACGCGAGTTGGAACAGACTCTTTCACATCTACGATGGTCTTAAAATGGGCATCCCGTTCAAAACGGTGCAACAGGCCACTAGAATCGACCCTTGGTTCCTGAAGCAAATTGAAGAGCTCATTGCTCTGGAACGTAAGATTGAAAAGCATTCGCTCGACAGTTTATCGAAAGACCTACTCTACGAGGCCAAGCAAAAAGGATACGCCGACAGACAAATTGCTCACTTGCTAAGATGTCTTGAAAGTGAGGTTTACAGCAAGCGGGCTGACATGGGAATAAAGCGTGTCTATAAATTGGTAGACACCTGCGCAGCCGAGTTCGAAGCCAAAACACCTTACTACTATTCGACTTTCGAACTTGAAAACGAGAGCATTCCTTCCAACAACAAGAAGATTGTCGTGTTGGGATCTGGTCCGAACAGAATAGGCCAAGGAATTGAGTTCGACTACTGTTGTGTGCACGGTGTTCTTGCGGCAAAGGAATGTGGTTATGAAACCATCATGATCAACTGCAACCCAGAAACGGTTTCAACTGATTTTGATATTTCCGACAAGCTCTATTTCGAGCCGGTCTTCTGGGAACACATCTACGACATCATTCTTCATGAAAACCCAGTTGGCGTCATCGTTCAATTGGGAGGCCAAACGGCTTTGAAACTTGCAGAGAAACTCAGTCGCTATGGAATTAAGGTGATGGGAACGACATACGAATCACTCGATTTGGCTGAAGATCGCGGAAGTTTCTCTACACTCTTAAAAGAGAATGGAATTCCTTACCCAGATTTTGGAGTCGTTGAAAATGCCGAGCAGGCTGTAACGCTTTCAAAAGATCTTGGCTTCCCACTTCTGGTTCGTCCGAGCTACGTTTTGGGTGGGCAGAAAATGAAGATTGTGATTAACGAGCAGGAGTTGGAACATCATGTGGTGGACATTCTTCAGGATATGCCAAACAATCAGATCCTGCTGGATCACTTCTTGGATGGAGCCATCGAAGCGGAGGCCGACGCCATCTGCGACGGAAAAGACGTTTACATCATTGGTGTAATGCAGCACATTGAGCCAGCTGGAATTCATTCAGGTGATTCATATGCGGTGCTGCCTCCGTACAATTTGGGTGATTTTGTGATGACTCAAATAGAAGATCACACCAAGAAAATTGCCATTGAATTGGGCACGGTAGGTCTCATCAACATTCAGTTTGCCATCAAAGACGAGAAGGTTTATGTCATCGAGGCAAACCCAAGAGCTTCGAGAACAGTTCCATTCATTGCAAAATCTTATCAGGAGCCATACGTCAATTATGCTACTAAGGTTATGTTGGGCGAAGCAAAAGTGAAAGACTTTGATTTTAAGCCAGTCAAAAAGGGATACGCGATTAAGATTCCTGTATTCTCATTCGACAAGTTCCCAGAAGTGAACAAAGAGTTGGGGCCTGAAATGAAATCTACTGGAGAAGCTATTTTCTTCATCGACAATTTGAGGGATCCGATGTTCACCAAGATCTACTCTGAGAGAAACCTCTATTTAAGTAGGTAGATGGGATTGCTTCGCTTACTTCTCATTTTCGGATTGATCTACTTCGGTTTTCGATTCATTTTTCGAATGGTCATTCCGTGGCTTTTGGGAAGATATGTTCGCAAGGCACAACAAAACTTCCAAGAGTCTCAGCATGAAGCTCAAGGGCCGCAATACCGCGAAGGTGAAGTGCACATCAGCAAGCCGAAGGATTCCAATGGTTCCTCAAAGGATAAGGATGGCGGAGACTATGTGGATTACGAAGAGGTGAAGGACTGACTTAAGCCAAACCAATCTTTTTCATTCCCATCTTCAGCATTGAACTGAAATCATCCGAAAGCTTTAGCCTATAACAGATAAGCACGAAAAGTCCGACGAACAATGTCGACTTTAGAATGCCCGATAGGATGAGGTTGATGTCGGGGCGAATGACGTGATCCAGGCCAATAAATCCAAGAACCAAAGTAAAGGCGAAGAGGTTCTTCCAGGTAAAAACCCCAATACCAACTTTCCATTTTAGAAAAAGGTACTTGATGAGGTTGAATATGATGAAAGCCAGCAACGTGGCGATCCCACCTCCTTCCATGCCATAGAGTGGAATCAACCAAAGGTTGAAGCCGTACAACATGATGATGAGCGCCACCAGTATGACGAAGTTGGCCCTGAAGTACTTCGAAGTATCTAGGATTTCATTGTTCAGACTGAAGGTCATATCCGTGAGTCGTGTGAGGCCAATGAGGAGGATGACCCAGGTGCCATCTCTATAGGACTCGGGAAGGAAAAGAAATATGAATTCTACATTCAGCCAAACCATAAGAAGTAAGATTCCACCTACAATGGTTTGAGAAATGGCTGTCTTTTTATAGATGTCGCGGATGTCGTCGATGCGATTCTCGGCCCAAAATTTCGCAATCAAGGGACGGGCAATTCTAGAAATGGTGCGTTGCGGAATGTGCACCACGGTTCCAACGTACAGTGCAATCCCGTAGATGGCGGCCGATTCGAGACCGCTCAAACTTCCAAGCATGAGAATGTCGATATTGTTCATGAGCATCCAAGAAGCGGTGCTAAGAATGGAGAAGGCCCCGTACTCCATCATCGATTTGAAAAGTTTCGTTTCACGCAAGTACTGGAAGTCGGGCCTGAAGTCGAGGATTTTTTTCCTTCCTGCGTAGATGAACGACCAGAGGGCAGAGATGAGGTATGTGGAGGAAAAAAGCACAAGGAAAACATCAAAGTTCACCAACTCTAGAGCGTACAATCCGATGGCTATAAGGTTTAGGATTCGAACGAAAACTTCTTTGAGAAAAATTGGAACAACAAAGTGCAGGTTGGAACGAATGAAGCTTTCTAGGATGTTGAACAGAATCATCGACGCACTGATGAAGAAAACGAGGTCGAGATGATTTACAAACTCAGGGGCTTTGTCAGTGTACCATTCGGCTACATTCGATTGGAAGAGAAATAGAACACTTGCCATCGTGAAGAAGCCTATGCCGCCCAGCAGCAGCACAAGACTCAAGAAACCTCTTGATTTTCCGGTTTCAGAATCTGAGAAGAAAGGAAGAAAGCGGAAAGTAATGCTCGTAGAACCAAAGAGGGCAAACTGTTGAAAGACCAGTGAAAAGGAAAGAAGCACTCGGGTAAGTCCCAGCTCAGCTTCGGAGAGAAGGTTTGGGAAAAGCAGTACCATATTCACATAGCCCAAACCGAAACCTGCGTAGGTTAAGATGGTACCTGGAACCCCTTGTTTTTTTACTATTCCCATGCTCGATAGGCAATTTTAAAGAGATTTTGAAACGCCAACGCAAGGCCTCAAAGTATTTAGCAACAATCCAACTTTAACGTCTTTTGAGAATGGCTTTCTTTGTTCCGTCTTGAAAGTGATTTCTACACTCAAAAATATCATCAAAGGTTCGCCTTACCGCGGATTGAAAAAGGAAGACATTGTGCTCGCATCTTTCCCGAAAACGGGAAATACTTTTACGCGATTTGTACTAGCCAATTTCATAGCAATCAAGGAACGAGCTGGTGAGGAGGTCAATTTTTACAATTTGGGAAATTTGTTGCCCGAATTTGGGAAGGACGATCTGCGTCTTGATTGGCAGCAAAAGGTTTTGCCACGAGTGGTGAAGACACACGAAGCTCATCGCAACGACTTCGATGAGGCAGAGCGATTCCTGTACGTTATGAGAGATCCACGCGATACTATGATTTCTTATTTCAAGTATCTGCAGGCCAACAAGAAAGTCCAGTTTTCCGGAGATATCGATGCTTTCATGCGCGATCCTAAATATGGATTGGAGGTCTATCTCGACCACATTGCCTCCTGGAAATCGAAGGCCAATTGGGTGTTTCGATATGAAGATTTAATGAGCAAACCCTATCCGCTTTTTGCCCAATTTTTAAACGACCTAGGCTGTGAGTTTGAGCCAGAGGAGCTTGAAGAGGCGATAAGCCGATCTCAGCCCGATCGAATGCGAAAGGTGGAGAGTGCACAAGGAAGGCCGGCTCAGGACAAGAATTTTAAAGAAGGTTACGTCTTCGTTCGCAATGCTTCAACCGAACAATGGAAGGACTTTTACTCTGCAGAGCAGCTCCAGTTTTTCAAGGAAAAATGTGGTGAAACTTTAGGGGAGTTTAAGTACACTTTGTAAGCTGTCAACTGAATAGCACATAACCCCTATGAGCCCATGCAAGGGACTTCTGAAATCAACAACGATTTACATCGTCCTTGGCTTTTTGCCAATGGGGATCAATTTTTTGTTGCTTCCCGTCTTCAGCGAGAAGCTATCAGAAGCAGAGTATGGAATTTTAACCCTTGCTTCTCTTTTTGTTGGCATCGCCACCATTCTTGTCGGTTTGGGTTTGGAAGGTGCTTTTTCAAGGTATTACTATCAATATTACAAGCAGCCAAAGCTTGTAGATTCCCTGCTATCCACGCTCATTCTTGCCATAGGTCTAATCGCCACCGTGCTTGGCGTCATATTGCATTTCTAAGGCAATTGGATTTTCGATCTACTCCTGAACAATGAGCTCTTCACCTATACAGAGTATGGGGTGTACATATTCTTCACTACCATCGCCACCATTCTGCAGACCTTGTTCTTGGTCTATTTTAGAAATGAAGAGAAGGTGCTGGCTTTCTCGATTACTCCCATCCTCTTTTTTGTCTTTTCAATTACTGGAATTTTAGTTGGGGTTCTCTATTTCGAAGCTGGGGCTTTGGGAAGTATTGTAGGTCGCTTTGCGGGTACTGTCCCCGTCGCATTAGTTCTGTTGATCTATTTCATCTCTAAGTGGAAACGCCTGTACTTTGAGCTGCGCTACCTGCAGATAACCTTAAACTACACCCTGCCGCTGATTCCATATCTCATCTTGCTCTTTCTGTACAACAACATCGACAAAATCATGGTTGAGCAGAGCTTCGGCGACGATAGTTTGGGTCAACTTGGGAAATACAATCTAGCTTTTCAAATTGGAACGGCCATACAGGTTTTGCTCTACTCAATCTTCAATAGCCTTTCGCCTCAAGTATATAAGTCGCTCCAAAGCAAGGAGGAGGGTTCTTTTGAATATGTATTAAAATTGTACAAGGTCTTCCACATGTTTGTGATGGCGGTGATCGTGATCATGATTGCATGTTCGAGCTTAATATTCAATGTGTTCATTGACGAGAAGTTTCACGACGGCATTGAATACCTCGGAATTCTCTCGCTCATCTACATTCCGCAGTTGTACTATGTTCTTTATACCATAACGCTCTTCTACAATAAGCTTACGCGAGTGTTGCCATACATCAGTCTCACGGCCTTGATTGTCGGCATCAGTTTAAACCTTCTACTCATCCCATCTTATGGCATCATCGGCGTTTGTTTTGCAACCCTTTTCACAAAGGCGGCGCAGTTTTTAGCGACCCTTTTCTTCTTGAAAAGACACAATCAGTTGCAAAATGGTTTCATGCAAATGAAGAAACAGCACATCATGTCTGTTTCAATATTTATTCTCTACTTCTTAGCTTTCTTAGCGCACAGTCACCCAAGCATGAAAGAAGTTTTGTCCATCAATGTTGTGAATCTATTGCCCATCCTTCTGTTTATCATATTTTCTTTGACGCTCTTCAAGAAGGAAATACGCATGACACCCCTATTGTTTAAGAAAGCCCTGTGACCTTTTTCTCCATCATAGTTCCTACCTACAATCGAGCGCACATGATTCGCCGAACCCTCGACTCGGTGCTGAATCAAAGCTTCAAGGATTTCGAGCTTATTGTGGTAGACGACGGAAGTACGGACAATACCGAAGAGATTGTGGCTTCCTACAACTCACCTCAGATTCTCTATTTCAAGAAGGAGAATGAGGAGCGAGGCATTGCAAGAAATTTTGGACTTGAAAAGGCTCAGGGCCGGTACGTCAACTTTTTCGATTCCGACGATGTGATGTATCCTCATCATCTAGAAAAAGCATTTGAGAACCTAGAGGCTCTTTCCTCTCCAAAGGTCCTTTGCTTTCCATTCGATTATTTGGATTCGGAAGGCAAGCTGACCGGGACAAAAACAGGATTTGATGGAGACATTACGACAAAAGTTCTGGAATCGAATTTCATTCATTTGAATGGGGCCTTCATCGCTCGCGACATTCTCGATTCAGATTTGAAGTTTTGCGAGGATAGGAAGTTCAAAGTCAGTGAAGATTGGTATTTCTTTGTACGCATATCCATGAAGCATTCAATCTTAGGAATCCAAGAGTCGACCAGCGGATATTACATTCATGAAGGGAGTACTATGAGCAGTATTTCTTCAGAAGAGTACCAGGTTGCATACGGATATTTTGAATCCCTTTTTTCGGAACAAGCTTACCGGAACCCGAAGGCAGTTCGGAAAGTGAAGAGCGAGTTCTATTCTATGACGGCTCTTGCTTTGGCATTGGAGAATAAGCCCATGCAAGCCATTCGATTCTTAGTGAACTCATTTTTTCAAGAACCAGAGACCATCTTTCGTAAGAGAACATTGGGTGTCATAAAAAACCTTTTTTATGCTGAGCGAAGAGGCTAGCTGGTTGCGCAAAAGCCTTCAAGAATTGGTGGAGCGGGGAGAGGCTATTTTTCCTTTAGGAAACATTGGTTCCTCCGACGAAAAGCAGTTGAAGACTCAGCCCTGGGTGAATGATGTACTGATGTCACCTCTGCGCGAGTTAGGCAAAGTGTACAATGTTGATATTAAGCAGAGTCCAGACGTAGATTTTTGCGGTGACCTTCACGACCCAGAGTTTATTAAAAAGTTGAAACAGGCCGGACTGAATTCCATTTTGTGTGCGAACATCCTTACCAACATTGAATCTCGAGAAAAATTTGCAAGATCCATTATGGAGGTCATTCCTTCGAAAGGCTACCTCGTAGTGAGTGTTTCAAACCGCTTTCCATTTGTAGCCGACCCGGTCGACACCTTATTTCGCCCGAACCTTGAAGAGCTTCACGCACTTTTTCCGAACACTAAAATTGTGAAGGAAGAGCTCATAGAGAGCATCTCCTATGTTGATTTCTTACTCAAGAATAAATCGGTACTGCTCATCACTCTATTAAGACTTTGCCTGCCATTCTACAAATTTCAACATTGGCGAAAGTTGGTTCAATACCTGCCGAATGCCTTCAAGCCATTCCGCACTTCGTGTTTAGTATTGCAGAAGCTGTAGATGGTGAAATACGACTTCATAATAGTAGGCTCCAGCCCTTTAAATTTGATCTACGCGATGGATCAAAAGCGACAGAATAAATCTGTCCTGGTAATCGACGATAAAGAGGTTCTTGGAGGTGCATGGTATACCAAAGATTTGTGGGGATACAGCAATTTAGAAGTTGGATGTCATACGCTGAAGAACAAGTCGAAAGGCTATCGCGTTTTGAAAGAGCAAGGAGTTCCGATGGAGGTTATGCAAATTCAACCCGCTGTAACTGTTGCCCGGCCCAGCGGACTTTCCTTACTAAATTCCCTGCGCAACAGTCTTTTTTACTTTGCGCATCGACTCAGCGGAAGGGCTACGGTTTTCAGAAAACTCGACGATTTTTACGGTCTGATCACAAAAAAGCGACTCGACACAACGCCCTTTGAATATTGCCCATTGGGATGTGGCGACATGATTTCTGGCTTGAAAAATAGTCTTCAAGAAATGGATATTGAAGTTCGTTTGAACACCAAAATTGAGTCATTAAAATTCAGCGGTGAGTCGGTAAAACTACTTCTTGAAAGTCAGGGAGAACTGGAGGCGAATCAGCTTGTTTTAACGAAAAACTTCAACATTCCAAATTTCGAGTTCGAAGAGAAAACGATTCAACCATCCGTTAAATCACACATTGGCGAGCACTACGTTCTGCGCATTGCAGGTGAGATGAAAACCAAGTTCAGTTTCATTCATGTGCATGAAGATGAACTCATCAATTTAATTTCGGATACTTCTAGGTATACTCGAGAGCATAAGGACGGGGAAATCGTTTTATGTGTTTCTACAAAAACGAGCAGTGGGACGGCGGAGAATAATTTGGTCATCAACGATTCTTCGAACAGCGCATCTGCTGAATTGCAAGCACAAACGGCTGATTCCATTATGAAGAAGTTGAAGGGCTTTGGTCTGATTGATCAAAAAAGTACCTTGAAGGATGCTTTGTATGAGACCTATCCAGTGAACGTAAAAGCTGCTGAAGATGTAAAGAACATAGTGTCTTTAGGAGGATCGAGGATTCAATTTTTGGATTCTACCGATCTCATCGATAGTCTTGTTCAGTATTGTTAGTCTTGGAATAAAATGGGATTACTCGCAAAGATAAAATCCAAACTGCAGCATTACTTCATGGAAGAGGACTGGAATATTGGCCTCATTGATAAACCCATAAAACAGCTTTTTAGCGACCCCACTTTCTTCGATGAGATTCAATGGGTGGAGAAGGGCAAGGATTACTTTCTCGCAGATCCCTTTCCCATTCCAAATTCCTCCATGGTTTTGTGCGAATACTACAGCTTCAGCGAACGAATTGGAAAGATTGTGCAGTTCGATGCAGCCAAGACTCCTGTGGAACTTTCTTCAATTGGAATTGAATCTGAAACTCATCTTTCGTATCCTTTTACTTTTCAGGAAGGTGAAAAGCTTTTTTGCATTCCTGAATCCTCGGCACGAGAAGATCTCAGACTCTACGCTTTTTCAGAAGGAAGATTTGTCGAAGAGAAGCTTTTGATGAAAGGGGAAGACATTGTAGACGGAACCATCATCCACCACGATGATTTGTACTACTTGTTTTGCACTAAGGCTAGGGAATCGTATGGCAATCAAGACTTACACATCTACTTCTCTTCAAAGCTGGGTTCAGAGTGGAAAGCTCATTCGCAGAACCCACATAAGTCGAACCCTCGGGGAAGTCGGTCGGCAGGGGCCATTTTCGAAGTAGAAGGGGAATTGTACAGGCCGGCGCAAAATTGTTCCGACTCTTATGGTAAAAGCATTGTTCTTTACAAAATCATGGAGCTGAATGAGAAGAGCTTCAAGGAAGAAGAATTCATGGAGCTAAAAGCCGATACCTTTGGGCGTTATAAAAATGGGATTCATACCATCAACGCGTTTGGGGACAAGACCCTCATTGATGGGAAAAGAAGCTATTTTTCCTTCTTGAAAGCCATTCGTTTGCTAAGTGCCAAGATGAAATCAAAAGTTTAAGACATGAGTTCAACTAAATCTCCAGATGAATTCCTTCTCAAAGAAGACGGTGCCCAAATCTTACGTGGGGTCTTTAGCAAAGAGGAGACTCAGAATTTGAAGAAGCTGGTATCGGCGATAGTTGAGTATGCCGATCAAGGATTGGAAGACCCGTTCGAGCGATACTACATGGGTCACATCAGCGATCAAGGAGTGCTGTACGACCTTTTTCAGCGGCACCCTGAATTTCAAGACTTTGCCAAAAACCCAAGAATTCTAGATGCATTGGTCCCTTTATTAGGAGAGGACATTATGCTCTATGTGAACTCCCTAATCTTCAAGCCCAAGGAAATTGACAATGAAGTGCCTTGGCATCAAGACTTTCTAAATCGTCCTGACGAACCACCAAAAGTGATTTGCTGGATTGCCTTGGACGATGCGACAAAAGAGAATGGTTGTTTGCGAGTCATTCCTGGTTCCCATACAAAGGGCGGCTACGATTGGTATCGGAAGGAAGGATCTGCGCATCACGATCGAATCCGTGAAGGTTTGATAGACGAGTCGCAAAAGGTGTACTTGGAGATGCAAGAGGGTGATGTTTTGCTCTTCAGTCAGTTTATGGTGCATGGCAGCGACGCTACAAAATCCGACAAGCACCGACGGGCGTTTCGCATTGCCTATCAAAGTTTGGATAAAGTATTTGTCTCAAGAGGAGCACCCATTGTGCTTCGGGGAGGAGGTCCGGAGTTTCTTAAAAAGAAATTCCCAAAGAGCAAAGCCAAGGCAAAGCGCTCCAGCTATAAAACCTTTCTGGAAAAAGTTGGAAAGAGGCTGATTAAAATGAGCTACTCCGATTCTTAGGAGCTCAGCGTCACATAAGATAGAAAGGAGTGGGTTCCTCGCTTCACGCCGTAACGGGAGGTGGAAGAAACCTCCGGGAAAGCATCTGATGAAAGCAAGAGCGATTTAGCTTCATTGAAGCGTTTTCCATCGACTGTGTATTCCTTGTTCTTCGTATTCCACACCCAACGTATTTTTTCACCGTCTTTTAAGTCCTCGTTCAAAATCATATCGGCCGTTGGGAAGGGAGGTAGGCCAAAGGAATAGAGCTTGTGTAGAGGAGGGTTGTCGTCGACGATGAGCTGTCGAAACCCTTTCTTGTGCGCTTCAAGAATGCGCAATGAGTGGTCGACATGACAATCGAAGAAGGCCACATCATCAGCACTTATTTCTTCCGTAAATTCATATTTACCCCAATCGTGTTCATGGTATTCGGCCATCGGACATCGATATTCCAACTTTCCAAAGGAGAGGTCGAAACAGTGGATTTTTGCATCGGGATTGGCTTTATGCATGAGGTAGGTGGTCATGCCTTTCCATACGCCGCTCTCGACGATCACCTTCGGTTTCAAAACTCGAATCGAGAAGAAAACTGCTAAGGCATTCGTAAAAGGAGATCCTCCCTGATTGTCTAAAAAGGGCTTGTTTCTATAAACGTCTAAAAAATTCTCAACGATGGTTGCAGCCTCTGCGAGGCTTAGCTTGGTTCCGAATTTCGCATTTGAGAAGACTTGCATCTCACCGGCAATTTCTTCAATCAGCAAGCTTTGATGCTTTGGGTCGAGCATGTAAGATCGCTCTGGGTCGTCCCAAGGAGAATAAACCCCTTTAGAATAGGCTTTGCGATAGAGGTGAAGTGGATATTTTAAGAAATCAATCAGACCCATTGCACATTGGCTTAGGCGACAAAAGTAATTTTAGATGGAGAACATACAATTGCCATCTTCACATTTGTCAACACTATCGTCGGTCACCAAGGAATTTGGTATGCCGAATGTGATAATTTTGCAGACCTAGCAATGGATGTAAACTCCTCTCTCCACAAGTTTCTTCGCAACGTAAAGTATGTTGTCACTTCTTATTGGTCGCCCCAAACTGGATTTGCCAAGAAGTACCCGAAGGTGGTTCAGCTGCCCATGACATACCTCTGCAACTCACGTTGTGTGATGTGCAACATCTGGAAGATGGATTACTCCAATGAGTTTGATTTGGATGAGTTCGAAAGGTTCATGGCCGACCCGCTTTTCAAGAAAGTAAGAGCGCTAGGAATTAATGGTGGTGAGCCAACCTTGGTGAAGGAACTTCCGAAATATGCCGAAGCAATTCTTCGACTGCCATCCCTGAAGTATCTCAACATCATCACTCACGGCTTCAATCATAAGCCGATGTTTCCTGCGCTAAAAGAGATCTACAAACTCTGTAAGGAAAAGGGTGTGAAGTTTCATGTTTCCATCAGTTTAGACGGATACGGCCAGACGCACAATGTAGTTCGTGGAAAGAACGTTTTCCCGAAAACAGACTATTCCATCAAGGAAATCATGCAGAACAAACATTTGTACTGCGACAGCATCGATGTGGGTTGCACGGTCATCAAGCACAACGTCGACCAAATGATCGAGCTGGATGAATATGCCAAGCGGAATCTCTTCGACATTAAGTATCGAGTGGGAATTGAAAACAAACGAATCGAATCCAATAAGTTGATGGATCAGTTTTCAGTTCTTTTGGACAAAAGCGTTCAGAGCAGCACGGAATTCTTTCACTCACGTTATTACGAAGCGCAGAATTTCATGGTGAAGTTTAAGTACTTCGCTTTGTACCATTTTTTATCGGCCGATAAAAAAGAACGCCTTCTTGGCTGCGATTGGAAAGAGGAAGGTTTGACCATGGACGCGCGAGGGGATCTATACTACTGTGCTGTTGCCAGTGATAAGATTGGAAGTTTACGTGAAGAGGGTGGAGAAGACATTTTCTTTAGAGCCCAGAACCTCACGTACCGAAAGAGTATCCTCGACGATAAATGCAATGGTTGCATCCACGATTATCAAGGAAAGCCTCAGTTGAGACACCTGGTCTTCTACTTCAGAAGGTTTTTGTTTGAGCGTTTTTATTGGCTAGGTTATTATCTGAAAGCTCGTCTTACATGAAGGTTTGCATCATTGGTTGGTATGGAACAGAAACCTTAGGCGACCGAGCCATTCTAGCAGGCATACTCAGCGTTCTCGCTAAAATTGACCCTAAGACCAAGATCAAATTGGGGAGTCTGTTTCCATTTTTCAGCAAACGAACCATTTCCGAAGACTTTGATTTCTATAAACACCTCAGTGGTGCTGGAGAATTTCAATTCGAGCTGTTCGAATCAAAAAAAGGCTCGGAGCTCAAGGCGGCCATTGCAGAAAGTGACTTGCTCATAATGGGCGGCGGACCCTTGATGCACATCAACGATCTCTTTATGGTCGACTATGCCTTCAATTACGCCAAGAAGAAAAAAGTGCCTTCTGTACTGTTTGGTTGTGGAGTTGGGCCGATGTTTAAAACCCGTCATAAGGGTGCTTTGCAACGGATAGTGAAAAATGCGACTCTTCCGATTTTGCGCGATGAGGTTTCCAAGAATTACCTAAAATCATTGGGAGCCAAAGAGTCCATTCTGAATAGAATGCAAGTTTTGCCCGACCCTTCACTTCAAGCGATTCAGGACTTTCAAAAATCTGAGAGAACGAAGGAGAAACTCGATTACATCGCGGTAAACATGCGCGAGTTTCCAGCTGAGTACAGCCAAGAAAGTCAGAAGGGGATTCATGAAAAGTTGGCTAATCTGCTGCGCGATTTGGCAGAGGATAATAAGGTTCAGCTCATTCCAATGCACTATTTCCACATTGGTGGCGACGACCGGAAATTTCTCAATTCATTGAGGTTTGATTTGGAGTTGGAGAACATCGAGGTTCAAAACGAACCCCTGTCACTTTATCAGACTTTCTTGAGGTTTGAACAGGCGCAAGCTTGTGTTGGAATGCGCTTTCATTCGGTGGTTTTCCAAACGGCTTTGAATGGAAAGAACTTGGTTCTGGACTATACCGAGCCCGGAAAAGGAAAGATTACCGGCTTTTTAAGAGATTGGAATTTAGAGGAGACCTTCAAGAAACGATACGTCAATCTTCAAAGCTGGAATTCTGAGAAGCTTGACTTGAAGAGTGTAGAACAAGTGGTTCTGCCTGGAGATGAACTCAGTCAGCGTTTAGCGAGATACGAGGAGCTTTTAAAAACTGTCTTGTGAAAATCCTTCTTCTCAGCACATACGAAGAGAAGGGGGGAGCGGCCATCGCTTGCAAACGTTTGCTCAAGGCGCTGAACAAGCAGGAAGATGTGGAGGCCAAAATGTTGGTTCTTCAGAAGCAAAGTGAAGACCCAGACGTGAAGCAAGCGCAAGAAGGCGGGTTCGGTCAAATGTCGGACTTGTGGAATGTTGCCTACGAGCGTTTGAGCTTCTTGCCATATGAGCGAGCCCCCAGCGTGCGATTTCAGTTTTCCATTGCCAATACCGGACAAAACATCACCAGTCATTACCTCTATAAATGGTGTGATGTGGTCAATGTTCATTGGATCAATCAAGGTTTTCTCAGCATTAAAACCATTGGTAAATTAATGCATGGTGTTAAGCCGATGGTTTGGACCTTACACGATATGTGGGCCTTCACTGGAGGCGAGCATTATGCGGGCAACAATCGAAGTTTTGAAAACGAATCGGGTTTCAGCGAATTGGTCAATCGGCCGGCCAAGAAGGATTTGTCGCATCGGCTGTGGAAGCGGAAAAAGAATCTTTACTCAGCATCTCCATACATAGCGACGTGCAGTGCTTGGCTGAAGAAAGAAGCTGAATCGAGCAGCTTGTTGAGCTCGGCCACCATTCGAAACATTCCCAATCCCATCGACCTACAAAAGTTTGTTCCAGGCGATCGAATGGCTTTGAGAGAGAAGCTGGGCCTTCCGAAAGACAAACGCTTGATTCTGTTCGGAGCATTCAACTTAAAGGACGAGCGCAAAGGGATGGCTTACCTATTCGATGCCTTGGGGAAGAGAGGGAGTAATGAGCAGGACTGCTTAGTGCTTTTTGGAAAGGGAGATGTTCCTGATCTCGGAATTCAACAACATAAGATGGGTGTTGTAAAGGCTTCGGATATGGCCAAACTTTACTCAGCTTGTGACGTCTTTGTTAGTCCTTCGGTTCAAGACAATTTACCAAACACCATCATGGAAGCCATGGCCTGTGGCTGTCCTTGTTTGGCTTTTGACGTTGGAGGAATTCCAGAGATGATCGATCATAAGAAGAACGGTTATTTGGCAAAGTTCGGAGATGCTTCGGATCTTGCTTTTGGTCTTGACTTCATTTTGGAACATCCTGATTTGGCTTCAGAATGCAGGCCGAAAGTTGAATCTGAGTACACCGAAGACATCGTTGCTTCCAGGTATTTAGAGTATTACCGCGAAATTCAATCTCAATGGAAAGGATAGAGGGCGGATGTCGAACTCGGGGAATTCCAGTTCCCAATTCAGATGGGCCAATATTGTCGGTTGTCACCATTGTGTACAATCGATTGGAAGACCTGAAGATTACGCTTCCAAACGTATTGGCTCAAAGCTATGAGAGCATTGAATACATCATAGTGGATGGAGCCTCGACCGATGGTTGTCGTGAGTACATTCAAGAACATGATGAGCGCATAGCCTATTGGGTGAGTGAGCCGGATAAAGGTTTGTACGATGCCATGAACAAAGGCCTTTCACTTGCCAAAGGCGATTATGTGTGGTTCATGAATTCTGGGGACGAAATTTTCGAAAGCGACACCTGCCAGAAGATGGTGGACGGATTGATTGGCGATCCAGATGTGATTTTCGGTGAGACTATGATGATTGATGAAGCACGAAAAGAGGTTGGACTTCGTTCCGAGATTACCACACAACGCTTGCCCGAAGAACTTCATTGGAAGAGTTTGGAGCGCGGAATGGTTGTTTGCCATCAGAGCATTTTGGTGCGAACCTCGATTGCTGAACCTTACATTTTGAATCATCCCTTTTCCGCGGACATCGATTGGGTAATCAAAGCGCTCAAAAAAAGCAAGGGCAACCACAATGCGCATCAAATTCTGAGTCGGTATTTAATGGGAGGTTTTTCTAAGAAAAACCACCGCAAGTCCTTGCTCGATCGATTCGAAATTTTGAAAAGCCATTATGGTTTGATTCCCACCTTGTGGAATCATCTTTGGATTGTGCTTCGAGCGATGTTCAGCTCGCCTAAATATTAGAAAGCTTATTCAGTTTTTTCCTCCGACGCCTCTTCCTGGGAAGCATTCAAAAACGGAATTTTACTTCGGAGAAAGTATGCGATTACGAGTAGGCTGAGGATGAGGCTTCCTGCCAATGAGATGTTCTCTCCTTGATAGTAAGCAGCCGGTCTGTACTTGAACACAATCTCATGCTCACCTGCAGGAATGTGCATTCCCCGAAGAACGTAGTTCACTCTGATAAACTCAGCTTCTTGTCCGTCGATGTAGGCTTTCCAGTTTTTATTTCCTCGGTAGTAAACTTCTGAGAAAACTCCGAAGGCTGGTCGCTCACTGGTGCTTGTATATACAAGCTCATCTGCTTTGTAGGAAACAAAACTCAAGGCGCCCTTTTTGCTTGCATACCAATCCTTGCCTTCAAAGTAGGAGGTGAATTGTTTATCGATTACAACTGTGCTGCGTGGATCAAAACCTTGAAGCTTGTTGATTTCATCGTCGGGGTCTTCAGCCCAATCGATTTTCTCTACAAACCAAGAAGTGCCGAGGGCCAAAGGATTTTTCACCAAACCCTCGGCGGTGTTGTTGGTCACGACATATTTGGTGTTCAACATATTCAAGACCGGAGTTCCTTGGAATCCAGCGTTCAAACGCTGCATTTCAGGAGTGATGTTTCGTTCAATTAAGTCCTGGTAACGCTTTAGTTTGGCCGCGTGATATCCACCCACTGTTTTGTAGTGGTAGGAAGGAATGGCATCGTTGAATGTGCTTACGTTCAGGTTGAGAACTCGGAAGTGCGGGTCGCTGTCTTTCAAGATTTCCTGATCGGCAGCATTAGGCCTGTACATAGCTTCTTTGTTTGCTTCACGAACGAAGTCGGCGTTGTTGAGGTAGTTCTTGTCGATCGTCCAGAGGTCAACGAGCATGAGAAGGCTAAGTGCGCCCAAGGCAAGTTCAGTCTTTATTTTATTCATGAACATCAACATCATTGCTGCCCCAGCAAGCAAAACAAACATCAAAGAGCGAAGTGAATCGGAACGCATGAGGTTCATTCGATCTTCTTGCAAACCATCCAAAACAGAGCTTGCAAAGTTTTGGTTGTCCCCTGTCATCTGAAGCAATTGTTGCTCAAACTGTTGATCGCCCCCTCCACTGAAGTCGAAGAGTGAGGGCCCCATAAGTCCAAACAATAGACACAAACCACCTACTAGACCAATACTTCTCAAGAAAGGTTGTTTTAGTTTTTTCCATGTCAGTTTATCATCAAGGACTTCTTTGAGCCCGAGTGTGGCCAGCCAAATGAGGCAGATGTTTCCTACGGCCAAGACCATAGTAGGAGTTCTGAATTTATTGAACATCGGTAGGAAATTCCAAAAGATGTCGTAGAACCATTGCAGGTTTTTTCCAAGCGCAAGAAGCACGCAGAATAAGGTTCCGGCCAGCAACCACCATTTGGTAATGGAACGCGACAAGAACATGCTGAATGCTGCTAAAAGAATCAGTATAGCACCAAAGTAAGCTGGTCCACTGGTGAAGGGCTGAGGCCCCCAATAGGTTGGCATGCGTTCTACAAACTGACTAGCTTGTCGTTTTGCAACACCCAAATCTGTAAGAGCAGCGTAAGTGGCAGATTTGTCGTCGAGGGCTTCGGAAGAAGCGCCACCGCTGAATCGAGGAATGAGCATTTGCCAGCTTTCGGCAATTCCATAAGACCAACGCAAGGCGTAGTCTTTATCCAAACCATCGCCGTCAATTTTTTTGTCTTTCAGCTCCTGAGCACCTCGAATGGTTCCCTCAGAATATTCATAGGTAGGCCAAAGCAATGAGAGGTTGGGTAGGATTCCCAAGAGAGCGCCAATGGCTAAAACGCCAACGGCTTTGGCAAGCGATGGAAGTGTTTTCTCGCGGATCGCGCGAACCAGCTCGAAGATTCCCCAAAGAACGAGGAGCATGGCTGTGTAATATGTGATTTGGAAGTGATTCGACCTTATTTGTAGTCCGAGAAAGATGGCCATCACCAGCAATCCTTCAAAGTATTTTTCTCGGAAGGCGAGGTAGGCCCCAGCGAATATAGCAGGTGTAAAAGCGAGGGCTTTTACCTTGGCAAGGTGGCCGGCTTCTATGATGGTAAAATTGTATGTGGAAAAGGCAAAAGCCACGGAGCCAAGCACCGCCAGCCACGAATTGCAACCAATGGTTATGAGCAGGATGTACATGCCAATTAAGTAGAAGAAAAGCAAGTTCACCGGCCTAGGGAAAACCGATCGCACACCATTGAGAATGTAGCCGAAAAAGTTGGATGGGAACACCGACCAAATTTGGTCTGCAGGCATTCCTCCAAACATGCGGCCAGTCCATCGGACCACCCGATTTTCCTCTTTGTAAATGTCCTTGATCTCCTTGGCCATGGCTTGCGACTGCACTACATCATGAGAGGTGAGTACTTTGCCCGAAAGCGCTGGGCTGAAATATGCGATGCTGAGGGCGATGAAAACACCGACGGCAATCAGATGGTTTTGATATTTTTTTATCACAGAAAATTGGCTAGGTGTCCAAAAATAAGTGCTTTTGAATAGCATCAGCAGGCCGCGGCTTTTTATTGTAATTCACAATTGACTATTGATTAAGCAGCAGTTGCACTCAAATTACCAGACTTCAATAGTCTAATTTTGATTCGATTTCAGATTATGCGCAGAGCCCTAAGCCCTTTTAAAACACTCTTTCTTTTTATTGCGCTGCTATGCTCAATGAACCTTTCAGCTCAGAAGGTGACCAATTCTGGTCGCGATTTTTGGTTGGGTTTTACCGAGGTTGTTGATAGAGCCACTGCTGATTTCTATTTGAATGTTTCAAGTCGCGACACTACCTCAGTAACTGTAAGCATTCCAGGTACAGGATTTACGCTCACTCAATTGATTGTGCCCGACACAGTCTTCACCTTTTCACTTCCTGCATTCGATGCGGCGATTGAAGGCTCCGATACCATCATTCACAAGGCCATCCACGTCGTTTCAGATTCAGACGTTGTGGTCTACGCAGTGAATTATTATCTATTTAGGCATGAGGCATCTCTCGTTTTACCGACTCCAGCCTTAGGAACTCGGTATCGAGCCATCACACAAAAGAGTGAATTCGCGAACTTAGGCACTACCGACCGCTTACGAGAATCTGAGTTCATCATAGTAACGGGTGTGGATTCAGTTACAGTCGATATCACTCCTGCGAATGACGCGAAAAATGGAAGGGATTCAGGAATAACTTTTCAAGTAACGGTTCCCCCAGAAAGCATCTATGCGCTACAAGCGGATTCAGTTCAAGATGATCTCAGCGGAACACTAATCGAAGGTGTGGACCCAAATAAGGGCTTTGCAGTTTTTTCTGGAAATGAATGGAGTACAGTGGTTTGCACGCCGACACTTGATCCGCTGTACGAACAGATGTTCCCTACGAATACTTGGGGAAAGGAATACATTGTGCTTTCTACGCCAGATGTGGACAAGGACTATGTGCGCGTAATGGCCGATGAAGACAACACCTTTTTACTGCGCAACGATAGCTTAGTCGATACCCTTATGGCTGGAGAATGGTTTTCAGACACATTAGGAGTTATGGACAGCGCAACCCTTTATTCTTCCAACAAGAGAATTGGAGTGGGCTTCTTTATGGTAACCAGAAGTACTAGTTGCGATCGAACCTTGGATACCGACCCATCGATGATCATTCTAAATCCCAATGAGCAGATGTTTCTAGATTCCATCACCTTTTTTGCTTCGGACCCTCCGGGAATCACCATGACGCATTACATTCATTTGATCACAAGAACTATAGACAAGGATTCCATCTGGCTGGACGACACATTACAAACCGGATTTACAGTCTTTAAATACGATACCAACTATTCCTATTTGTCTCGCGAGGTACAGGTTGGCTCACATACACTTCAGACAGGTGGTTGCGGCTTTAATGCTTACGCCCTTGGTAGGGCAAGTGCCGTTTCGTACGCTTATGCCGCGGGAGTACAACTCAATGACTTAGATAATACTGTCGCGTTTGAAAACGTGAGCACAGGCTCCGACACCATTTGCATTACGGACAGTGTGCGCTTCAATCCTGGAATTGCCGGAACTCCCATATCCTTTCTGTGGAATTTCAGCGACGGCGATCAATTTAATGTTCAACGTCCCGTCAAGAAATTCGATACTTCAGGAGTCTTTTTCTACTCCCTAATCACTGAATACGCTTGCTTTTCCGATACTCTTCTCGACACTATTTTCATTACAGAAACACCTGAAGTTGACCTAGGGCCGGATACATTGCTCTGCAGCGGTCCACCGTTAATTCTCGACTCCGAGAATCCGGGGATGTTGCGCTTTTGGAACACAGGCGACACCTCTCAGACCTTAACCTTAAATGAAGGCGGAACCTTCACGGTTGTTGTCAGCAATTTGGTTTGTTTTGACCGAGATACCATCACTGTCGAAATACCTCAGATTGGAGCGGACTTCAATTACTTAAAAACCAATCAAGATCGTCCCGACATCTGCACAGGAGAAGATGTGCTCTTTTTCAATTCTTTCTTGGGAACCCCAATCGACTACCAATGGGATTTTGGCGACGGCGGCACTCTTGACGATGCTCCTCAAATACGTTATGATTATGGTATTGGTGGAACATATACAGTGCGACTGTTGCCTCGATTTGAATGCGGTACGGATACGGTTACGCTAGAAGTTCGAGATACTCTTGTGGTCATTGCTTACCCAGATGTGGAATTGGGTGAGGATACTTTTCTCTGCTTACCTGATACTGTTCGTTTGCGCATCCGAAATGCTCAACGAGTTTTCTGGGAACCAAACGGGGAAACAATAGATTCCATTAAGGTCATTGAGTCGGGGTTGGTTAGTGTATACGCCGAAAATGCCAGTTGTGCCAGCAGCGATTCTGTATACGTCGACATTCCAATCTTAGCTGATGTCATTCCGAATGTATTTACTCCCAATGGTGATGGCATCAACGATTTCTTTGAATTCGGAAATCTAGATCGTTGTGAAAATTACCTCTTGCGAGTATTCAATCGCTGGGGAGTAGAAGTATACCAAAGCAATCAAGTTCCTGGCGAACGCTGGGATGGCAGAAGCTTCTCGGGTCAAGCTCTCAATACTGGAGTGTATTTCTTTGTTTTGGAAGGCGACGGTGTCGACTACAGAGGAGCCGTCACCCTGATTAGATAGAAGAACCTTCTCTTAGAAGGATCGTTCAATTCCCAACAACCATCGGAAGCCGACGTACTGAGATTCTGTAGCAGGGATTCTATTCACGACAAGTGGAAAGTCAGCTCGGATTACCAAAGGTTTAACCTTCTCCAATTTCCAAAAACGTTTCACTGTCAAGGCCAAGCCCAAACCAGCATCGGCACGAAGGTCAGCCAACTCAAAGCTCTCGTAGGTTTCATTGAGATTGATGATTCCCGCATCCCCAAACAAGTAGGTTGCCAGGTGTAGGCTGCGACTCAATTTGCGAGGTTTCCATCCAATCAGTCGATTGAAATCGAGTTCACCACTGAAGGAAGCTCCACTAAATCCAGCATATGATGCCCGCACCAAACCATCTTCGTTTTCAGAGGGGGCCAAATAGCCTGCAAAGGCTCGAATGTTCAGTCCGCCGCCGTACTGAAAATGTCCAAGGTCGGACCCAATTCCAGTCCAAGAGTTCGGTGTGAAGCCAACAGATCTCATGTACTTATTGTCCATCATTTCCTCAGGGTTTGCACCTGCTAGGAACAATTGAGATTCAGGTGCCCATCGATCGCCCGCTCCATACTGCGCGAAAAATCGTGTTTTCCAATCGAGCTTTTTCCATTTGTTTCGGTTGATGACTTCTAGACGAGCATAGGAGTAGTTGTAGTCGCTGAGCAAAGAACTTGAGCGAAGACCGAGCTTAATCTCTCCACTGCCATACTTGTATTTGTATTTGTGTCGAAGTCCAACATTCAAACTGTTGTTCCACTGGTCGGCATTCCATTCTGTTGGAAGAATTAGATAACCCAGTGATTCAGCATCGGGGCGATACATTGTTTTGAAGCCAAGTGTAATACTGCTCTTATTGCTCTTGGTGCTTTTCTTGAACCAAATCTTGTTTTCAAAATAGCCGTCAAGAAACTTACTTCCCAAACCGAAATCCAAACCTTCCATCACATTCAAGAGTGGAGTCGAATACTTCAATCGGTAGGAGTAGATGTCATTGTTGCCCCTCAATAATCCGGTGTATTCATTTGTATTCTCTAGCATCATAGTGTTGTACCACCAGCTGAAGTCAATGAAATGCAATTTGTCGAAGTAGTCACCTTCGAAGTATACACCTGCTTTAAGTCCGTCGAAACCGTTGTACCAGAAATCCGGACGGCCAAATATTTCATAGGCATCTCGGTCGGCTGTGTTCTGCAAACGATGATCGAAGCGAAACCGCATTTTTTGGTTTGTGCGATTGTCCAATTGGTTGACGTCAGCCAATCGATTGCTTGGATCAATCTGGATTAAGTCCAACTTAGAAGTAGAATCAATCTTGATTTTCGCCGTGTAAGTAGGTTTCAACTTATCCCAACCAATCCATCGGTCGAGCACTTTGGCGTCGGTCTCTTTCGCGAACCAGCCATTGGGGATGTGGTATTTATATTCTTCACCATTCTCATCATAGGCAGAGAAATCGAGAGGCATTTGCATGCGCCCTTTTCTTTTGAAGGTGACTTCGTAGGCCCCATCAGAATCCCCTTTTTTTACCTTCTTGATGCCGTAGTCGATTCGCTTGGTAGTTGTGAACCACTGATCGAAGAACCAGTTTAAGTCAACACCTGTAAACTGTATAATGCTGTTCCGGAAATCTTCGAAGTAGGGATGTGCAATTTTCCATTCCTGAAAGTAATTCTGCATCGCAGCCAAAAACAGGCTGTCACCCAAAACGTATTGCATATTGTACAACATGGTCGCCGTCTTGTAATACACGTGACCGTATCCACCACCATGACGAAGAGCGCCTCCAAAACCGTCAGAGTGGGTGTTCAATACAGCATCTTGAAAAACCAATGCATCACGTATGTATCCGTAATACACTCGAGTTTCCCGAGCCAGTTGTGGTTTTCGGAATTTCTGGTGGTACCAGCTTTTTGAAGGGTATGAAAAGATTGTGTCTCCGTCAATGGCTTCAAGTCCCCATGCTGTGAGAAATTGTGTGAATCCTTCGTCCATGGAAGCCCGGTAGGTTTCATTGTTTCCAACCTGACCAAAGAACCAGTTGTGTCCAATTTCATGAACGAAGAGCCCGCGGTAACCAGGGTCGTAACCTCCATCGAGGGTGAGCATTGGATATTCCATTCCATCACGAGCATCAGCGGCAATCATCTTGTGATAAGTGTACATCCCGAAATCTTCTGAGAAGGTTTTGATGATTTTGGCAACATAAGAAGCGGCATTTTGCCATCCGGCCGCATGAGGTTCCTGCACAAGCGAGTAACACTTGATTCCATTCCATTCAGCTTCGCCAATGCGATAATTGGGGTCAGCGGTCCAAGCAAAATCGTGCACATTTTCTGCATGAAATTTCCAAGTTTTGAAGGAGCCTTCTACAAATGGAGTGATTACGGAAGGAGCTTCATTCCAAGGTTTGGTCGCAAAATTTTTTACGTCGAGTTTCTTGCGAAGCTCCGGCGGATAAACCTCATTGCGGTTTGTCAAGAAGCCGGTTCCATCTAAAACGTAATTGGAAGGGAGCGTGAGGTTCACATCGAAGCAACCGAAGTCTCCGTAGAATTCACGTCCGAGGTGTTGGTCTGTGGTCCAACCGAACTTAGCGTCGAATACGGCAATTCTTGGATACCAGTGAACACCGTCGTAATGTTTGCTGCCAAAGCTGTCGAAGACTTTCATTCTTCTGCGAACGTTTCCATCCGCGTCGAACCAAGTTTTGAACTTGAGATCAATTTTAACTTGGGCCCCAGCAGGAATTGGTTTGTTCAGCATCACTTTTAAAACGGTATTGTCAAGCTCAGTTTTCACACTTTGCCCATCTACTGTCAGGCCTTCTACTTGGGTTCCTAGAAGTTGACTTTCATTCTTTCCGTAAACATTCTTTCGTCCATTATTTTTCTGAAGGTCGTCGTAATAGCTGCCAGGTTGAAAGGCGTTTTGGTAGAGGTGAAAAAAGAGTTCTTTCAACTCAAAAGGTGAATTGTTGGTGTAAATCAAACGTTCGGTCCCTTCAAGTTTGTCTTCGTTCAAGTCGAGTTTAACATCAATCGTATAATGAACATCTTGTTGCCAATAGGCCGCATGCACTTGTTTGTTTTTCCAATAGTTTGGATTGCCTTTCGAGGCGTAAGTATTTGGTGCTGAGAGTGGGTCGTATGACTGCGTGCTTCCGAGAAAGGGAGCGAGTAGGAGGAGGACTATGAGTTTCTTCACGAAATGGATGCTTTAAGGCTAAGGTCTAAACTTTTTATGTGGTGGGTGAGGGCTCCAATCGAGATGAAGTCAACCCCACAATCGGCGTATGCTCTAAGGTTTGATAAGGTGATGCCACCACTGCTTTCAATTTCAATTCGGCCGTTGATCAATTCAACAGCTTTGCGCGTCTCCTCCAGACTGAAGTTGTCCAACATGATGCGATCAACGCGTCCATCGCGAAGAACTTTCTCAACGTCGGTCAAAGAGCGAGTTTCAATTTCAACGGGGATATCGAGTGAGTTGGCTTCCTTGTATTTATAGCAAGAATCTAATGCTGCCTTAATTCCGCCGGCGTAATCGATGTGATTGTCTTTCAACATAATCATGTCGTACAAACCAAAACGATGGTTTTTTCCTCCACCAATTTTAACAGCCATTTTCTCAAATACGCGCAAACCAGGACTGGTTTTCCTCGTGTCGAGAATTTGTGCTTTGGTTCCCGAAACAGCATCCACATAAGCAGCCGTAATCGTTGCAATTCCCGACATCCGTTGAAGGTAGTTGAGCGCCAAACGCTCGGCAGAAAGAATGCTTGAGGCCCGGCCCTTAAGTTCAAAGATTTTCATCCCAGGCTCGATGCATTGTCCGTCTTCTATGAATTGATTGAATTTGAGTTCTGGATCGAGAAAGTGAAAGACCAATTCCGCTATCTCGATTCCAGCTATGATGCCGGTGTCTTTAGAAATTAACACAGCCGAAGCTTGAGTTTCTTCGTGGAAACTAGATTTACTCGAATGGTCTCCTTGGTCGGAAAAATCCTCTCGGAAGGAAATTTTAATGTGTTCCTGAACTTGGTATTTCTCTCTTTCTGTAAGCACGGACTTAGCTATCTTTCAGGCCGGTGAAGATAACCTTAATCCAAATAGGCAAAACGCGTCCCAAGTACTTGGAAGAGGGAATCGCTGATTTCGTGAAAAGATTGGGTCGATTCGCTAAGTACGAGGTGATTACGATTCAGGATGTGAAGGGAAAGTACGAGCCCGAAGAGCTGAAGAAGCGTGAAGAGGAAAAGGTGTTGGATGTTTTGGGTGCATCGGATTATTTGGTTCTTCTCGATGAAAATGGTCAGCAATTCAGTTCACGCAAGTTTGCAAACTGGATGGAGAAAAAAGCTTCGACTCAGGGTACGATTACCTTCTTGATAGGTGGTGCTTATGGATTTTCAGAGGCTATGTACCAAAGGGCTCAAGCGAAAGTTTCTCTTTCTTCCATGACCTATTCTCATCAAATGATTCGCTTGATTTTTAGTGAGCAAATCTATCGTGCCATGACCATTCTGAAAGGTCATCCTTATCACAACGACTGATTGATGTTCTGTTGCCATTTCCATGCAGAAGACATCATTTGCTCGAGATTTCGCTTGGGTTTCCAGCCAAGAACTTTTTCGGCTTTGCTTGAGTCTGAGTAGATTTCAGCAACGTCTCCTTCTCTTCTAGGGCCCATTTCATAATTCAATTGAACTCCGCTTACCTGCTCAAAAGCTTTGATGGCTTCAAGCACGCTGACTCCATTTCCTGAACCAAGATTGAATAGGTCAAAAGCAGTCGATTGCTTGCCTTCCATTTGGAATTTCAAGGCGCTTACGTGAGCCTCAGCAATGTCCATCACGTGAATGTAGTCGCGCACGCAACTGCCGTCGCGAGTAGGGTAGTCGTTGCCATGTATGAACATCTGATCGATTAAGCCCGAAGCAGTTTGAGTAATTACGGGCAATAGATTGTTTGCCTTATTGATCGGGTTTTCGCCATTCAATCCACTTTCATGCGCACCTACTGGGTTGAAGTAACGGAGTGCAATCGCATTGAGGTCTTGTACCTTTACGCTTGCTCGAATGATTTCTTCACCAATCAACTTGGTGTGTGCGTAGGGAGATTCTGTTTGAGCCAAAGGTGTTTCCTCGCTGACAGGAAGGGTGCTCACATTGCCATAGAGTGAACAACTGCTCGAGAATATAAAATTCTTTATTTCAAACTCATTGCAGCAGCGCAGCACATTGATGAGGGATTGTATGTTATTTTCGTAGTAACGGAGGGGTTGCTCAACCGATTCTCCCACAGCTTTAAGAGCGGCAAAGTGAATTACCCCATCGATTTTTCCGGCTGCATTAAACGCCTTTTGAGTCTCCTGGAGGTTTACCAGGTCGACTTTCGTGAATTCAATTCCTCTTCCCGAAATCTCCGGAATGCTCTTAAGACTCTTCTCGCTCGAGTTCACCAAACTGTCAAAACCAACCACTTGAGTGTTTTTGTCGTTTAGTAATTCGATGCAGGTGTGTGAACCTATGTATCCTGTGGCTCCGGTAACAAGTACGCGCATGGTGCTTAATTCTTGGGTCAAAACTATCAATTCGAATGGTGCGAAAATACCTTAGGAAAGAGCGACCACTTATTAAATCGATTTGCCTCACCACTAAATTGCACTATCTTGGCGTCTTGGCACAAAATATTAGATTGAAAAAGCTCCTCACACTTCTCTTGGTTTTTACATTCTTCAACTCCTTTGCTCAGCAAGTAGATTGGTTTGATTCAGGAGGTGGTGGATTTTACGATGTTGGTTCTGGTATTACATCCGATAAAGCGGGGAATTCTTATGCTATTGGAACGGTATTTCAAAGTATAGCAAACAATGCTCGCTTTGGAAACGACAGCATTTACCCCGGTCAGAATCGAAGTTACGAAGGCTGGATTGCGAAGTATACACTTCAAGGAAATCGCGAATGGATTCTTCCAGTTGGAGGAACAGGGAGTGATTTAGGAACCGATATTGAGCTTGATTCCGATACTACTTTCATTGCTGTGGGCTTGTATACTGGCTCCAATGCCACATTTGATACAATAACAGGTCCTTCAGGTGCTGGAGTGAAATTATTCATTGCACAATTTGATACGGGTGCAAATGTGCAGTGGATGAAGGCTGCCAGCTTGGGGAGCATTGCAATGTCCCCATTTTCCCGATTTTACAATCCAACGGTTTCAACCAACGACAGCGGGGATGTTTACGTATCCGGAGTATTTCGGGGTCAGGCAGTTTTTGGTACGGATACTTTAAACTCTTCGAGCTCATTTGATTACGATGTCTTTTTGGCAAAATACGATGTGAATGGCAATTATCGATGGTCCATGCGCATGGGTGGAACATCCTTCAATTATGCCGGGGCTGTAGCTTGCGACAACGACGGGAATGCATACGTCAGTGGTCAGTACTCAGGAACGATGAGTATCGATACCACTTCCATTACATCTCTTGGAGCTCGGGATGGATATCTTGCTAAGATCAACGATACTGCTCAAGTGCAGTGGGCCCAAACTTTAGGGGGTACTGGTACAGATGATGCTTTTGGAATCGCCATCGACCGCTTTGATAACCTCTTTTTAGGCGGTCGTTTTTCCAATACTGCCTCCTTTGATACAATCAATATGACCGCCGTTGGAACAGGTTTTTGGGCCTCCGATATTTTTGTCACCCGATGGAATACAGATGGTGAAATTCAATGGGCTAAACAAGCTGGAGGGACAACTTCAGGGTTTGATTACCTATACGCTCTAGATACCGACGATCGTGGGAATGTTGGGATTACTGGACAATTTGGTGGAACTACTGCGACATTTGGATCGCATACGGTATCAGGAAATGGTGCGTGGCGGGCGGTTTATTTTGCATTAGCGGATTCTACTGGAGATTTTACTTGGGCTGTGAGCGGAAACGGATCCAGCTTCGCTTTCAACCAAGGAAATGGAATCAGTGTGGATTCGGCGAAAAACATTTATGTCACTGGCCAGGGCGATCCACCCCTAGTGTTTGGAGATGTAGTATGGGCAACGGGAAATGGTTTGCGCGATGCCTTCGTTGTGAAGGTTTCCGATTGTTCCGAGGCCGACACAGCAGAAATATATTCTCAGAGCCCTGCGGTTGCCTGCTCTGGTGATTCCGTGAAGTTATGGTCCAACAATTTGGCTCACCTCGAGTACCGTTGGTTGTACAATGGCAACGGCATCTTCCTGGCTTCCGACAGTACCTACAAAGCATTTGTTTCTGGAACCTTTAAAGTTGCCATCTCCGACGATGGCTGTAAGGATACCTCGGATCCTGTTCAAGTCACCATCCATCCGCTTCCAAATGTGAATATGTCGAGTTTGGGAACCATTTGCGTCAGTGATGGTCAACAAGTGCTAAATGCAGGAACGCCCGTGGGTGGAGTTTATAAAGGCATTGGGGTCGTGAACGATACGGTCTTTGATCCGAACATTTCCGGACAAGGATCTTTCTTGATTTGGTATGTATATGAAAACACTACGACTGGTTGTTCAGATTCAACTTTTGGCCAAATTGTGGTTTCAAGTGCCCAAGCCTCCTTGCCGCTTTTCCCCGATATGTGTGACGGAGAACCACCGATTACCCTAAGTGGAGGGACACCTCTTGGGGGAACGTATTTTGTGAATGGAACTTCCAGCACATCATTTGACCCTGGTGCTGCTGGCGCTGGTGATCATAACATTGAATACGTGGTCTTCAACGGTCCGTGTTCCGATACTGCTTTGCGGGTGCTGCATGTAGATACTTCTCCTTCAGTTTCGATGACGAGTCTAAGCAATGTATGCGTCACAACAGCCTCCGTAGTTTTGTCTGGAGGAACGCCTGCAGGAGGAACATTCTCAGGTCCTGGAGTTGCCTTTGGCAGCTTCTTCCCATCCTTTGCAGGAGGTGCGGGAACCTATACCATAACCTATACCTATACAGATGCTACTGGTTGCGACGGTTCGGCCACTGAAAGCATTACGGTTGAGCCAAACTTTACGATTAGCTTCAATCCTAATACATCCTTCTGTGAAGGAGCAGCAGTTGATACCCTTTCAGCTACACCACTCGGAGGAACCTTTTCTGGTCCTGGAGTCACAGGAAACCTATTCAATCCGGTTACAGCAGGTGTAGGGTCGCACAACATTCAATACAACTATGCGAACTTCTGTAAATCAGATTCATCCATAAAGACGGTAGTTGTGAATGCGGGTCCTACCGTGACCATGGCAGCTATTTCCGACCGCTGTTTTGCCAGCGACACACTCGCCTTAACTCAAGGTAGCCCGGTTGGGGGTACTTATTCAGGCCCTGGGGTTGTCTCTGGAAACTTCATCTCAAGCGTGGCGGGAGTAGGAACACACAGCATTAAATACATCTATACAGATGGTTCTTCTTGCACCGATAGTGCGACCACGAACATTACCGTGGATCCTCAACCTTCGGTGTCACTTGCGAGTTTGAGTCCCGTATGTGCCGATGCAAGTCTATTTAATATTGGTGGAAATTCTCCAATTGGCGGAACTTTTAGTGGAACTGGAATGACCGGATCAAGCTTCAACCCAACCACTGCTGGAGTAGGCACACATCCCATTACATACTCCTACACCGATGGAAACGGTTGTACCGATTCCGCGAGTCAAAATCAAGTGGTGAATGCACTGCCAATCGTGACCTTCGGGGCTTTGTCAGATGTTTGTGAAAACGCTGGCCTTGTTGCACTAACTCAGGGATCGCCGAGCGGAGGAACTTATTCCGGATCCGGCGTTACGGGAAATAACTTCAATCCGGCTGCAGCGGGGATGGGTACAACGACCTTAACCTACACCTACACTGATGGAAATTCTTGTTCAGACGATGCGACTTCCAATATAACTGTCGACTCGATTCCGAATGTGACTCTTGGAGCGATTGCCTCTCTCTGTGAGGGCTCAACTTCCATTGGCTTGTCAACTGGAAGCCCAGCGGGTGGAACTTACTTTGGAACTGGCGTGAGCGGAACGACTTTTAATCCGTCAACGGCAGGTGCCGGAACGCATACTATTTCTTACGCATTCTCCGATGGGAATTCATGTTCCGATACTGCGACTACTTCTGTTACCGTCTTTGGTCAGCCATCGGTGTCTCTCGCGAGCTTAAGTCCTGTATGTGCCGATGCAAGTGCATTTAATATTGGTGGAAATTCACCTTTAGGCGGGACTTTTAGTGGAACTGGAATGACAGGCTCGAACTTCAATCCTTCAACCGCGGGTGTTGGATCACATCCCATTACTTACACCTTCACCGATGGAAATGGATGTACCGATTCAGCGAGTCAAAATCAAGTGGTCAATGCTTTACCGACTGTAACTTTTGGAGCCTTGTCGGATGTGTGTCTGAATGGAGGCTTGCTTGCTCTCACTCAAGGTTCTCCAACTGGTGGTACCTATTCAGGAACAGGCGTTTCAGGAAGCAACTTCAATCCTGCTGCAGCAGGTGTTGGAACAACGACTATAACTTACAGCTATACCGACGGAAATTCATGTTCAGACAACGCGACATCGAACATTACAGTCGACCCACTGCCGAATGTTACACTTGGTGCCATTGCCTCTCTCTGTGAGGGTTCAAATGCCATTACATTGACAACCGGAAGCCCAGTTGGTGGAAACTACTTCGGAACAGGCGTAAGCGGAACGACCTTCAATCCAACCATGGCTGGTGCAGGAACGCATACAATTTCATACGCATTCTCTGATGGAAATTCATGTTCTGATACTACGACAACTTCTGTTGTAGTCTTTGGTCAACCCTCAGTAACACTTTCCACCCTAAGCCCAGTTTGTGCTGATGCAAGTCCGTTTACCATTGGTGGAAATTCACCAGCAGGGGGAACTTTCAGCGGAAATGGGTTGACAGGCTCAAGCTTCAACCCAGCTACTGCAGGTGTGGGAACTCATCCAATCACCTACACCTACACAGATGGAAATGGCTGTACCGATTCCGCGAGTCAAAACCAAGTTGTGGACAGCGTTCCCGTGGTGACCTTCTCGGCAATCCCATCTGTTTGTGAAAACAATGGTCTAGTGAGCTTAACTCAAGGAAGTCCCAGTGGAGGAACATACTCTGGAACAGGAGTGAGTGGAAATAACTTCAATCCTACAACTTCGGGTGCGGGAACCTTTACGCTTACTTACAGCTTTACGGATGGAAACTCTTGTTCCTCGTCCGACACGGAAGACATTACAGTAGATACTTTGCCTTCGGTCAGCATTTCTGCAATCTCTGATTTCTGCTTTGCATCAAGTGCCGTGCTCCTAAGTCAAGGAAGCCCTTCTGGTGGAACCTACTTTGGAAGTGGAGTCACAGCTGGAATTTTCGATCCTTCTGTTGCTGGCGTTGGAACACACAGTATTGGATACAGCATTACCAATGGAAACGGCTGTTCAGATACAGCGACAACTTCAATCACGGTAAACGCAGAACCTACGGTCAGCTTCTCAAGTCTTTCAGACATTTGTTTGGATGGATTGAGTTTCGCACTCTCTGGTGGCGCCCCGTCGGGTGGAACCTATTCTGGCCTTGGTGTCAGCTCTGGCAATTTCAACCCTTCAACAGCTGGAGTAGGTAGTCATTCAATTACATACGTATTCACCGATGGGAATTCTTGTACCGATTCGGCAAGTCAAAATCAAGTAGTCGACAGCTTGCCCATTGTAAATTTCGCTTCTCTAAATGACATTTGCTTAAATGGAAGTCCCTTTAGCTTAACTCAAGGATCCCCTTCTGGTGGAACTTACAGCGGAACTGGAGTGAGCTCAGCAATTTTCCATCCAGGTGTGAGTGGAGCGGGAACATTCAGCCTTAGTTATTCTTATACCGACGGAAATTCCTGCTCAGCTTCATCGAGTACAAACATTACTGTCGATACATTGCCTCTGGTGACCTTTGCCGCCATTTCAGACTTCTGCGCGGGCGATAATTCAACGGGCCTCACTCAAGCATCACCTTCGGGTGGAACTTATTTTGGTTCTGGTGTGACCGCCGGAAACTTTGACCCTTCTTCTGTTGGAGCTGGCTCATATACTTTGAGTTACTACTTCACCGATGCTAATTCATGCCGCGATACAGCGGCACAATCAGTTACAGTAAACCCACAACCAACGGTCAGCTTCGCTAGTCTAACTGATGTATGTGTGGATGCGAGCTCATTTGTACTTTCGGGTGGTTCGCCAAGTGGTGGAACTTATTCAGGAACAGCTGTTACTGCTGGAAACTTCGACCCGATTACTGCTGGAGTTGGAACGATCTCTCTCTCCTATATCTATACAGATGGAAATTCTTGTACGGATTCTGCTAGCCAAAATCAAGTGGTCGACAGTCTGCCAATCGTTACTTTCTCAAGCATCCCGAATGTGTGTTTGAATGGAGCACCGGTAACTCTTAGTCAAGGCTTGCCCACTGGAGGAAGTTACTCTGGAACGGGAGTAACATCGGGCGTGTTTAATCCAGCTACTGCTGGAGTAGGTTCAACGAATTTGAGCTATTCCTACACCGATGGAAATGGATGCAGCTCGACCGACAATGAGAACATCACCGTCGATACTTTACCGAGCATTTCATTCGGAGGCATTCCCGACATCTGTTTTGGAAGCGACCCAGTTGCTCTTACGCAAGGAAGTCCGAGCTCAGGAAATTACTTTGGAAATGGTGTAAGCAACGACAGTCTCTTCCCTGTAACTGCTGGTACCGGTTCACACATTCTTGGATACTATTGGGCAGATGGAAATGGATGCAGCGATACGGCTTTCTCCACAGTGCAAGTAACAACCCAACCAACAGTCACCCTTGGAAGCTTTTCAAATGTTTGTGCGAACTCAGATACCTTCACCTTAACTGGAGGAAGTCCTCTGAATGGAACCTACAGTGGAGTGGGAGTGAGTGCTGGAATCTTTGATCCATTGATTGCAGGAGCGGGAAGCTTCTCCATTACATATTTATATACAGACGGAGCAAGCTGTTCGGATTCTGCCACCCAAACCATTGTAATCGATAGCATTCCACTCATCAACTTTACGGCTCTCTCGAATGTATGCGACAGCAGTCCTAGCTTCACCTTGAGCTCCGCTTCGCCTCTTGGTGGAACTTATTCTGGAGCTGGAGTTAGCGGAGGAAGTTTTGATCCGAGCGCAGTAGGCCCTGGGATTCATGCCATTCAGTACGCTTTTACCGATGGAAACACTTGTTCTGATTCGGTTTCGCAAAACATCACCATTGATACCTTACCTCTCGTAAGCTTCAGCGCATTTGCAGATCCCTGCTTCGGGGATACACCACTTTCACTAACTCAAGGCTTGCCAGCTGGGGGAGTCTATTCTGGAACGGGAATCAGTTCTGGGGCATTTGATCCAAGCGCAGCTGGCGCAGGAAGTCACCTGCTCACATATACTTTCACAGATGGAAATGGCTGCGTTGATTCGGCCTCGTATAGTGCCAGCGTGAACGCTCGGCCAAGCGTGAGCTTGTCGGCCATCGGAAGAATATGTTTGAACGAGCCAACGTTTGAATTGACCAATGGCTTACCAGTTGGTGGTTCTTATTCTGGAATTCGAGTCGTAAACGACAGTTTGAATGCTTCTTTATCGAGCTCTTTGGGTGCTGATCGCGTTTATTACAAATACACCGACTTAAATGGTTGTACCGATTCAACTCAAAGAAATTTCCGAGTCGACAGTGTTCCAAACGTTCAATTGTCGAACCTTGGAAGAGCATGTTTTAATAGTGCGCCGGTGAGCTTAACTCAAGGTGTTCCTTCGGGAGGAACTTACAGCGGAACGGGTGTTATTGGATCTGATTTTGACCCATCCATTGGATTGGGTTCATTCCAAATTCAATACAGTTACACAGACGGAAATTCTTGCAGTGATTCTGTAGTTGCCCCAATTCAAGTAGATACGCTGCCCGTTGCAAAACTTGCCCGATTGCCTCGCTTGTGTCAGGAGTCAGGAGATTTGATTTTAAGTGGAGGAACTCCTGCAGGAGGATCCTACTTTGGTGCAGGAGTCTTTGGGGGAACTACCTTCAATCCCGACAGCACATCAGATTTGAAGCCATTCATTTACTATGCATTCATCGATGTCTTTGGTTGCGGAGATACTGCAAGAAGACGCCTTTCGGTAGATACGCTTCCAATTGTAAGCCTACTGCTCGAGGATACTTTGTGTAGAAATTATGATGTAGACACACTTAGAGGTGGTTCGCCATTTGGTGGAATCTACAAAGGAGATGGTGTCACTTCCGACAGCATATTTGATCCGAGCTCGTTGAGCGTTGGTGCATACAACTTAACATACACAGTAACCACTAGCGCAGGTTGTACCGATAGCGCAATTGCTGTGAGTCTTGTTCATCCCGACCCAACTTCAAGTTGGAACTTCAGTGAGGCCTTGTGTGAAAATGACCTTCCAATTACACTTAGGGGTGGAGCACCAAACAATGGATACTATTTCGGGCCTGGAGTAACCGACAGTACCTTCAACCCAGGAACTCTGGGAGTTGGAAATGATACTCTTTACTATACAGCGGTTAACTTCTGCGGCTGGGATACCACTGCCGGTCCAGTGGCGGTATTCTCGAAACCGAGCCTGATGTCTACGGATTCCTTAGATGTCTGTTCAAATGGTGGCTTGTATGCACTTACTCTCGCTAGTCCAAGTGGAGGTAAATATTTGGGAGATGAAATTATTGGCGACAGCATCTTCGATCCGAGTGGCTTGTCTGCGGGTATTGTCGATGTTTTGTATGCCTACAGCGATGGGCTTTGTTCCGATACAATCAGCAACCGAGTTGTGGTGAACCCAATTCCTGATCTTCAATTGGCCTTAGACACTGCGGTATGTGCGGCGAATGACTTTGTATTGAGATTAGATAGCACATTTACCCAAGTAGTTTGGAATAGCCTCATTCAAGGAAACGCTCTTGAGATTGAAGCTTCGAGCCTCCACATGGGACAAAACTCCATATTGGTTGAAGCCAGAAAAGATGGTGGATTGTGCGTTGGACAATCGCTCATTCCGGTCGCCGTATTCCCTTGCGCAACTTTTGAAGTGATGCCGAACCCTTCTGATGGCGACTTCTCCATTCAAATCAATGCACTGGAAGCTGAAGAAGTTGAAATAAGCATTCAGAATGCCATTGGGCAAGTCATATTGAGTCATGCCCAAATGCTCGATATTGGCTTGAATAAAATTCCATTTGACCTAAGAGGAATGGATGCGGGATTGTACATGATCCATGCAAAAGGCCAATTCTTAGATGAGACCAAGAAGGTTTTTGTGAAATAAATTTTAGCATTCGACGCTTCTTACATTTGTTGCCAATCTTCATTTATTGAAACGCATTGTCTTTTTTGGAGCAAAGGAAATCGGACGTTATTGTCTGAGTGTCCTATTGGATTCGGTTGACCGCGAAGAATGTGATTTGCTTGCATTTGGTGGAAGCTCTCGATTGAAATCTGACGAGGGTTTTTCTTCTCTTCTTGAAGGAAGGAATGTTCAAGTGCTTTCGAACCCCGATGAACTCCTAAGTTTAGAATACGACATTCTGATTTCTGTTCAGTACGATCGCATCTTGAACCAGAAACACCTCGATGCAGCGAAAGAGATCAATGTCAATTTGCACATGGCTCCTCTTCCTGAATACCGAGGGTGCAATCAATTTAGTTTCGCCATTCTCGATCAGAAGAGGGAATTTGGGACCAGTCTTCATCTGATGACTCCCGAAGCAGATGCTGGAGACCTTCTTTTTGAGAGTCGATTTAAAATGGGCCATGAAGAATGGGTTCAGGATCTTTTTACTCGAACAATCGAAGAATCAAAACTTCTCTTTAGTGAGCATTTTAAAGATCTTCTAGCTGGAACTTACAGGCCGATTCCTCAGAATGAGCTCATCCAAGAGCGTGGTTCTTCATTTCATCTCAGAAAAGAAATTGGGGACATAAAACAAGTCAATGCGACTTGGCCAATAGAGCGTCAGAAATTGCATTTTCGCGCAAGTTTTTTCCCTCCATTTGAACCTCCAGTATTGATAGATGGAGAAGAAAGGAAGAAGTTGGATATGAACTGGTACGAAAGCCTCGAATGAAACGCCTCTTCTTTACGGTTACCACAGATTTAAACTTCGACCAGAGGATGCAGCGCATCTGCACATCGCTCTCGAGTGCTGGTTTTGAAGTGACCTTAGTTGGTAGAGAGAAGGGGAAGTCAAAAGCCTTGAGTGGACAAAATTTCAATCAGCACCGAATCAAGTGTCGATTTGAGTCGGGAAAGCTCTTCTATCTAGAGTACAATTGGCGTCTGTACAAATACCTCAAAGAGCAAGAGATGGACGCCTTATGCTCATGCGATTTAGACACGATTTTACCGGGCTTCTTTTTGCGCAAGCGCTGGAAGTGGGTGTACGATGCGCACGAGTATTTCAGTGAAATGGAAGAGGTTGTTCAGAGGCCTTGGATTCGGAGAATTTGGAAGGCAGTCGAACGGCTGTGTGTTCCCCGCGTTGATTTGGCCTACACCGTTTCAAAGGGATATGCTGAGCTCTTTGAGAAACAATATCCCACCCCTTTCCACATCATCCGAAACATAGCACGTCTTCAAGATTTAAAGCCGGAATTGAGAAATCCAAAACGCATTCTTTATCAAGGGAGTGTAAACCATGGTCGTGGTTTGGAGGAGTTGATTGAAGCCATGTATCTAGTGGAAGGCGAACTGGTAATTTGTGGTGAAGGAGATTTGTATGAACCTCTAAAGTCCTTGGTTCATTCTAGGCAACTTGAACAGAAGGTGACCTTCACAGGTTATCTGCGACCTGAAGAATTGTTGAAAGTCACACAGTCTGCTTCCATTGGAATCACCCTTTTCAGTAAAGCAGGTTTGAGCAATGAGTACAGCTTGGGAAACCGCTTCTTTGATTATTTGCAAGCGGGCATTCCTCAATTGGCCATGAATTACCCCGAGTATCAAAACTTCAACCGTCAGCACGAAGTGGCCGTATTGATTGATGATCTGAACCCAAGGACCATCGCACCTTCTCTGAATCAGCTCTTAAAGAATGAGAGCGAGTACCAAAGACTTGAGTCGAATGCCTTGGAAGCACGTATGCATTTCAATTGGCAGGAAGAGGAGCGAAAGCTTTCGGAGTTATACCTAGACCTGTTTAAGGCTTAAAGCAGTCGAAAATGATTTCCTCTCCGCGAAGCGACTCCTTTTCAAGGGTGTTTGCGTCGAACAAATCCTGAGCTTTTTTTTCCTGAACCTCAAAGCCAAGCTCCTCGAGTCGTTTGATGAAATCCTCTCGACCGTAATAGCGAACGTGGTCTTCTTGACCAAAGAGTCTGAGACGATCTTTGGGATCGGTGATGCTCGGGTCTTCAATGGTACGTTCTTCGCGCCATGGCACCTGAGCCAACATTCTGCCGTTTGGTTTCAGTGTGCGAAAGCATTCTTGCATCGCCAATCGATCGTTGGGTATGTGCTCGAAGATGTGGTAGGCAATGATGAGGTCGAGGGAATTTGAATCGAGCTCGAGCGCAGTGATGTCAAATTGATATCGGCAACGCGTGCTCACGAAATCGGTGTCGTAGTAGTTGGCTGGCTTCTCGTTAAGAATAATTTTTCGAAGGTATTTATGGGGCGAGAAATGGAGAATGTGAAGTTCTTGAAGCTTTGGGAATTCTAAGTTTAAATACTCCCTCAACAAGCGCGTGCGTTGAATGCTGCCACAACCTGGACAAAGCTGATCTTCAAAATCTTCGCGATTCATTTCCTGAAAGCTTTTGTAACTGCGATTGCAACATGGACAATGGACCTTATCTCCTTTTACAAAAGGGTAATAGAGAGACCTCAGTGGAAATTCAAGTGCATCCAAAGCGGATGAGGGAAGAAGGCTCAAGGCCAATCTCTTTAATATTGAATACATCAGGAAAGGGCTTTCGAGAGGTGGTAGAGCTTGAAGGCGTCGAAATACTTCAGCTTCGGTTGTGGGCTGTTGAGGTTCTTTAAAAATTTCCTTTCATTCTTCTCGTAATAGAATTGGAAGGCCTTCAAGAGCTTAAAATTTCTCAGCTTGGTGTAGGTCCGAAACAGTTTATTGCTCGGACCGAGCTTTCCACTTTCAATGATTCTCGCCAAATTATAAACGCCGTTTTTTGTCTTTGAAAGAAACTCTTCCGATTCCTCGAGCCCAATATGGCATAGTGGATTGTCGATGTGGATGATCTCATACCCACGTTCTTTTAGCTCCAAAGCCAGCATGGTGTCTTCATGGCCGTAACCTTTCAGCTTCTCATCCAACTGCACTTCACTCAGAATCGATTTTGGAATCAAGAAATTGTTGGTCATAAAACTGCGGTACGGAAACTCTTGCCTCTGCTCAAGGCTCTGAATTTCGCGTTCAAAGCCGTATTTCCAACGAAGCATTAAACTCGGGTCCGAAGGCGACTGCCTTCGATAGGACCTTCCGCCATACACCACTTTCTTTTGATCGAAAAAGGGTCGATACTTCTTGATCAGTTCTTCTCCTTCAAGACTAGAGTCGCAGTCGAAGAAGAGAATGTTTTCATAGGAAGCGCGTTCGGCAAGTAAATTCCGAATTTTTGAGCGCCCGATGTTTGAGTTGAGTTCTTCGTAATCTACTTGCTCCAATTGATTCAAACGACGATTGACATCTTTAAATTCTTGGTCGGAGGCATCGTCGATGCAAAGGATCTCGAATTCGATTTTCTCAGTCAGACACTGCTCTCTAAGTTCTCGAACGAATGGGTCTAGTTCAAAGTTGTAAATCGGGATTAGAATGGAAAGCACCTTATTCGGCTAAAGTTTCACTGCTTTTATCTACGAGCTTTGCATTTTCACAGACGATGATTTTCGATTGAAATTTTCGCATGTGCTCGTAATCGTGCGTAGCCATGATTACTGTAGTTCCCTGTTGGCTAATGTCGCGCAGTAGATCTAAGATTCTTCCTGAAGTTGCAGGATCTAGATTACCCGTTGGCTCATCGGCAAGAATTACGCTCGGGTGGTTGATGAGGGCTCTGGCAATGGCAACTCTTTGCTGTTCACCACCCGAAAGTTCGTGCGGCATCTTGAATCCTTTAGTGGGAAGACCAACTAGGTGCAGCACCTCGTCGATGCGGTCCTTGATTTCATCTTTCTTCTTCCATCCAGTAGCCCGCATTACGAAGAGTAAATTCTCGATGACGCTGCGATCTGAAAGAAGTTGAAAATCTTGAAATACAATTCCCAGCTTTCTTCTAAGCAATGGTATTTTTCGTGTCTTGAGTTTCTTTAATGTGAAACCTGCAACCTCTCCTTCTCCTTCGGTGAGCTCCAATTCCGCGTAGAGTGTTTTGAGCAAACTGCTTTTTCCTGAACCCGTTTTTCCAATAAGCCAAACAAACTCACCAGCCTCCAGTTGAAGATTCACATTGGAAAGAATCAAGTGTTTCTGCTGATAGATGTTGACCTCCTTGAGGTCTATGATGTGTTTTTGCTCTGCGTCCATAGAGGTGTCAAAGGTAGTGAAAGCCCAGCTAGCGTGACAACAAAATACCTCCGAAAGCCAAGAACTGGCGCGGTTTTCGGGTCATTTGTTTTAACACGAACGCGTTAATAACTCCCCACCATGCAGTCGACTTCCAGCCTGGGCTAGTCTAATTTTAGCGTTGTCTAAAAGAGCCCCTTTTATCTCCTGAATGCACCGATTCCTGCTCAGTTTATTTGTTCTGTATTTCGCTTCAGCCGGACTGATCGCGCAGAAAACGACCATCAACACCACCTCTCTTAGGTACTTTCATCGAGGTCTAGATTACTTCGATAAAGAGAAGTATACCGCCGCTCAAAATCAGTTTGAGAAGGCCATGTCGACTTCAGAGGACTTGAACTCAGAAGTCCAAATCAACGCGCGCTATTATGCTGCGCTCTGTGGAATGCAACTTTTCAATAGAGATGCAGACCTTCTTTTGAGAGAATTCATTCGATCAAATCCAGAGAGCCCGAAGGTGAAGGAGGCTATTTTTCAATTGGGGATTTACAACTACCGCAAGAAGAATTGGGACAACGCCATTGCCTGGTTTTCACAAGTCGACAAATTTGATCTTTCGCCCAACGAGCAATCTGAATACTTTTTCAAATACGGTTACGCTTCCTTCCAAGAAAAGCTCGTTGAAGATGCTAAGAAGAAGTTTTATGAAATAAAGGACGTTGAGAATAAGTATCAAGCTCCGGCGAGATACTACTATGGTCACATTGAGTTTAATAAGGGGAATTACCAAACTGCTTTAGATGAGTTCACCAAATTGGAGGGCCACAAGCAATTTGGGCCTATTGTGCCTTATTACATCGCTCAAATACTATACTCTCAGGGCCGCTACGATCAATTGTTGGATTATGTGAAGCCAAAACTAGACTCTGAAAAGATTAAACGTCGCAGTGAAATGGCGCGTCTTGTGGGCGATGCCTATTATTCGCAGCAAAAGTTTGCAGATGCCATCACTTATCTTGAGATGGCGCGCACGCCGCCTTCTAGATTGGATCGCGAAGGAGAATATCAATTGGCCTATTCAAAGTTTAGAAGCGGTGACTTTTATGGTTCTATAAAGAGTTTTTCAAAGTTGTCGGGAAACAATGATGCACTTGGGCAAATGAGTTTGTACCAGCTCGGGGGAGCCTATTTGAAGGTAGGAGAGAAGAAATATGCCCGCAATGCTTACAAGTCGGCATCTGAAATGGATTTTGATGAAGAGATTGCTGAGGATGCACTGTATAATTACGCCAAGCTATCCTACGAGGTCTCTTTCGACCCGTACAACAAGGCAGTAAAGGCCTTTAATGCCTACATCGAAAAGTATCCCAAATCTGAGCGTGTTGAAGAGGCTTATGAGTACATCCTGAAGGTTTATCTCACTTCTAAGAATTACGAGGCGGCATTAACTTCCATAGAGAAAATCGCGAACAAGTCGATGGAGATGAAGAAGGCCTATCAATTGATCTGCTACAACAGGGGAACGGAGCTCTTTCAAAATCAATCGTACAAGCAATCCATTGAATATTACGATCGCTCACTCACCTTTCCCTTGGATAAGAACCTAATTGCTCTCGCGCACTATTGGAAGGGCGAATCCTATTACCGCTTGAACAACTTCGTTAAGTCCATTGAGGCTTACAAACAATTTATCTTTCAGCCAACCGCTATTCTTCAGAAGGAATTTAATGAGGCGAATTACAATCTAGGCTATGCCTATTTTAAGATTCAGGATTACGAAAATGCTCAATCGTGGTTCCGTAAGTTCTTTTATTACAAGAGTGAAACGGACAGTGCTCGCCTAACCGATTCTTACATGAGAACTGGCGATTGTTTTTACGTTTCGAAAAGCTTCACCGATGCAATTCCATATTATCAAAGCGCCTACGACTTGGGAGCTTTCGATCGCGACTATGCTTTATACCAGATGGCTGTTTGTCAGGGTTTGACAAGAAATTTGGAGGAGAAGATTAACCTATTGGCGAGACTCATCACAGAGCAGCCAAAATCCAGTTATCAAGATGCAGCCAAATATGAGTTAGGCGCATCATTCTTGAAAAAGAACGATGAAGTAAAAGCGATGCAATACTTCGAGTCGGTGGTTGAGAACTACCCGAATTCATCCTACGTAAAGCGCTCGCTTCTGAGTAAAGGCCTGATTTTATACAACCAGGGCAACAACGACGAGGCGCTTTCAGTGTTTAGGCAGATTGTGAGCGATTTTCCGACCTATGAAGATTCCAAGGAGGCACTCTTAGGGATTAAAAATATTTACATCGAAAAGGGAGAAGTTGATACCTATACTGCATACATCAACGAACTTGACTTTGTTGATCTAAATGAAGCCGAATTGGATTCATCTGTGTACAGTTCGGCTCAATTGAAGTACCTCGAAGGGAAGTGTGAACAGGCTCGAGGTGATTTTGAAGCATACTTGATTCGGTTTAATCCAGCCCTTTTTGAAGTGAACGCCACTTATTACCTTTCAGATTGTTACTTGAAGGGTGGGAATAAGGATAAAGCACTTGAAGGTTTTCAGCGAATTATTCCACGTCCAACCAATAAGTTCAGCGAGCCCTCCCTGCTCTATGCAGCTCGCATCTACTTTGAGAAGGGAAATTGGGAAGAAGCCTTAACCGCCTTCGGATCTCTTGAAAAAATTGGAGCAAAACCTGAAAATGTCAATGAAGCAATCCTCGGACAAATGCGCTGTTTGAATAAGTTGGACAACAAAGGAAGTGCGGCGGAGTATGCTGCGAAAGTTCTCGGTTTTAAAAAGATCAACCTCGACCTCTACACTGAAGCCCGTTCGCTTCAGGCGGAGGCGGCTCAAGCCCGTGGCGAGAGCGATTCGGCATTTGTGATTTTTAGGGAGCTCGCAGACACAACAAATAGTGAAATTGGAGCAAATGCGCGTTTCCAGCTAGCGACCATCTTGATGGAAAAAGACTCTTTCAAAGCGGCTGAACTTGCTGTGTTCGACTTAGTGAACCTAGTGCCTAGTTATCCAAATTGGACGGCCAAAGGTCTAATCCTATTGGCCGACATATACATGGCTACAGATGATCTTTTTCAGGCAAAGGCCACTTTGATGAGCATCATCGATAACTACGAAGGAGAAGATGAGTTTTTGAAAGTGGCCAAGGCCAACTTAAAACGGATTGAAGAAATTGAAGCTTCTCTGAACAATGTTGAAGTGCAACAGGAAGAAATTGACTTTGGAGATGGATCTGAGAATTACGACCATCTGTTTGCACCAGAGGAAGAAGAAGAGGAGGATTTCGAATGAAAATAATGAGCACCATATGCGCTGTGCTGCTTCTTGCCGGCGTCAGCATAGCCCAGGAAGATACGCTTCAGGGTGGGAGCGTTCTGATTGTGAAGGATTACGAGCCGACCATTTCAGATGCTACCAAGCTAAATGGGTCTCCAGAGATCTACGATTCACTTCAATTGAAAAAGGAAGAAGTGAAGTATTCTCCACTGAATAAAACCATCGAGAGCAGTTTTACACCTTCGAAGTTGAAGGCGGCGAGATTGAAAGGTGAGCCTTTGGATAAGCTGTACAACAGCTATGCTCGACTGGGGGTTGGTGCCTATGCCACCGTAAAAGGAACGGTTCAAATTCATAATTTGAGAAGTAGAAAGGCCAATTTCGGACTCAATTACAACCACCTCTCATCAAGCTCCAATCAATCGGTAAAAGAAGCTGGGTATGCGGGTTACAATGACAATGACTTAGAACTTCACGGAAAGCGATTTTTCTACAACAAGATCCTCTCAGGGGGTGTGTTCTTTGAGCGCAATTCCTTGCATCGCTATGGCTTTAACCCCGACACCCTAAACGATGTTACGGCAAATGAAGATTTGTCGAGGGAAAATACCTTTCAAAGGTTTCAGACCTACGGTGGAAGGGTTCAATTAAAGTCCTTTTACAAGGATTCAAATAAGCTCAATTTTGATGTTGGTGGAAAATTGCGCTACACTGAAGAGCATTACGGCATCAATGAGTTGAATGCCTTAATGAATGCAAAGGTTGATCGATACTTGCCCGGGGGGTACTTCGGTAGAATTAGTGCGACGGTAGACCACAACGATTATGTTCCTTCAGTCTTTCCGGGGGTACCCAACCCCAAAACGGGCTCTACCATCATCCGCCTTGGTGCAAGTGCTGAAAGAACACTTGAGGGTTTTCATTTGAAGGCCGAAGTAGATGGGTTTTCGGAAAGCACGGTGAGTACAGATTTTTATGGCCGTGTTGCTGCCTATGCGAGTTACAGCTTTGCTCGTGATTTATTAATTCCATATGCTCAACTTTCCTACGGTGGCCTAGAGCGGACGAGTTTCGATTTCCTGCGACGTCAGAATTCATTTATGGCCAGTAGAGTTTTGCTCTTAAATCGGGAGCATGAGTTCGGAGCTAGGGGAGGTGTTCGCGGACAGTTTTCTCGAAATGTGTCCTTTAATCTTCAAGCAGACTATGATCAAGTACTCAATATGCCATTGTTTGTGAATGTGTACGGCATGAACCGTTGGCAGAGCATTGAAAACGAGTTTGAGGTGATTTACGACGATGTAAATGTGATGAACTTGCGGGCAGAAGTGAGTTTGGAAGAGATTGGAAAGATGAATTTGTACTTCAGAGGTGATTTTTACAACTATCGTATGCAGAACGAATTCCAAGCTTGGCATTTGCCAACATATAAAGTGAGTTTAGGAGGTTGGTACGACATGAATGATAAACTTGTCTTTAAAGGCGATGTCTTTGTTATTTCAGAGCGCTTTGCTCGCAGTCCAAACAGTTGGGATGGAGACTACTCCGGGGGCATTTATTTCGAGAAGAAGTTGCCCATGCTTGTGGATGTCAACCTTTCGGCTGAGTACCGCTATTCAAAACGACTTGGGATGTACCTAGAAATCTACAATCTGCTCAATTCCAAGTACAATTTGTACAACAATTACCGCATCCAAGGAATCACTGTGATGGGTGGTTTGAGCTTCTCGCTTTTCAGCCGATAATTTGTTAATTAAATGTTGATAAACCCCTAGTGTTTACGAGGGTTTCAGCATTTTTGAAGTACCCTTAAAGTTACATTTGTTTGAGGTCCTAAAACCGCCATTTTATGAGTGAAGAAGAAAACGAAGATTATTCAGCAAATAGCATTCAGGTATTAGAGGGTTTGGAAGCTGTTCGAAAGCGTCCAGCCATGTACATTGGAGACGTTGGAGTTCGCGGTTTGCACCACCTAGTTTATGAGGTAGTCGACAACTCCATCGATGAGGCACTCGCCGGACATTGCGATACTATTGAAGTCTTCATCAACGAAGGAAACTCCATCACAGTCATTGATAATGGTCGAGGTATCCCAGTGGCGATGCACGAGAAGGAAGGTCGATCTGCGCTTGAAGTGGTAATGACTGTTCTCCATGCCGGGGGTAAGTTTGATAAAGATTCGTACAAAGTTTCTGGTGGACTTCACGGTGTGGGTGTTTCTTGTGTGAACGCCTTAAGTACTGATTTGAAGGCAACCGTGTATCGCGACGGTAAAGTCTATGAGCAGAATTACCAAAAAGGTAAGCCAGTTGCTGACGTTAAGGAAGTAGGGACAAGCGACAAAAGAGGAACCACTGTAACATTCACTCCAGACGCTTCTATTTTTGAAATTGTCGACTACAATTATGAAACTCTCGCAAGTCGTTTGCGTGAACTTTCCTTTTTGAATAAAGGCATAAAACTCACGATTACGGATCTTCGAACAACCGACGAGGACGGGAATCACAACAAGAATGAATTCCTTTCCCAAGGCGGGTTGAAAGAATTTGTTTTGTTCTTGGATGAATCGCGAGAGCAAATCATTGAGGATGTAATTTACATGGATGGAGAGCGAAATGGTATTCCTGTTGAGGTCTCTATGGTCTACAACAATAGTTACAGTGAGAACATCCACTCATATGTGAATAACATCAATACCCACGAAGGTGGGACACACCTTTCAGGTTTTCGTCAGGGGCTTACAAGAACATTGAAGAAATATGCGGATGACTCCGGAATGTTGTCGAAACTGAAATTCGACATTGCTGGTGATGACTTCCGCGAAGGGCTTACGGCTGTTATATCTGTGAAAGTTCAGGAACCTCAGTTTGAAGGTCAAACTAAAACCAAACTTGGAAACAGAGAAGTTACTGCAAGTGTCTCACAGGCAGTAGGAGCTATGTTGGAAGCTTATCTAGAAGAGCATCCAAAAGACGCTAGAATGATTGTTCAGAAGGTCATCTTAGCTGCTCAGGCACGCCATGCGGCAAGAAAGGCACGTGAACTCGTTCAAAGGAAAAACGTTCTCTCAGGTGGCGGTTTACCAGGGAAACTAGCGGATTGCTCAGAGCGTAACCCAGAATTGTGTGAGATCTACCTCGTCGAGGGTGATTCTGCCGGTGGAACCGCCAAGCAAGGCCGCGACCGAAATTTTCAAGCCATCATGCCATTGCGAGGTAAAATTCTCAATGTTGAGAAGGCCATGGCTCACAAGATTTTTGAGAACGAGGAGATTAAAAACATCTATACCGCCTTAGGGGTAAGAGTTGGTACCGAAGAGGACGAACGTGCATTAAATATTACAGGGCTTCGCTATCATAAAGTCATCATCATGTGTGATGCCGACGTTGATGGTAGTCACATTGAGACCCTAATTCTAACTTTCTTCTTCCGCTACATGCGCGATTTGATTGATAAGGGATACATCTACATTGCAACCCCACCCTTGTACCTTGTGAAAAAGGGAAGTTCTGCCAAATATTGTTGGAACGATGCTGAACGCGATGCGGTCATTCAAGAATTGAAAAAAGGCGGAAGTGAAAGCAGTGTGAAGATTCAGCGTTACAAAGGTCTCGGGGAGATGAATGCCGAACAGCTTTGGGAAACAACCATGGATCCAAGCTATAGAACTCTTCGTCAGATCACCATAGACTCTGCTGCCAGTGCAGACCACACCTTCTCTATGCTCATGGGGGATGATGTTCCACCACGTCGTGAATTCATTGAGAAGAATGCGGTTTACGCTAACATCGACGTTTAGTTCTTCTTTTTAAGGTTCAGAAAGGAACGAAGCACTTTTGCACGGGGGTGTTTTGGACTCAATTCTTCAAGTTGTACAATTGAGGCCATTGCTTGGTCGCAGTTCGCGTTTGAGTCCATACATTTTAAGCAATAGGCTTCTGCCAATCCTTCACTTGCAACTAAGTCTTCGGGTGCTACCAAAAGAGCTCTTTTGAATTGATTTACGGCACTATCCCATTGTTGCTGTTTGATTTGTTCTGCACCTGTGTTTAAGTGAAGGTCGTAAATCTTAATCTGTTCACTTAGACGAATTTTATTGACCATTCTTTTGGCCTCACGTTCTTTTTTGCTGATCGAGCTTGTGACTTCGTAGGTGGTAAAAGTAAATCCCACAACAAGAGTAAATACGATCAAACTTGCTCGGCGATAGATTTGCTGACGTGTTCTTCGAAATTCTGAGCGTATATCCACCAACTGCCGGGCCGCCTTAATTGAGGTTCTGCGTTTTGGTCTTTGACTGAAAAGGTCTTCTTGATTTTCCGAGGGGTGTTGATCCCCAAACTCATCTTCGTTTTTCATCATCGCATCACGTTTTAGTTATGAATGCGTGTACGAGAAAATAGTCCTGCTAGTTTCAGAAAGTTGTTAACGAAGCAACTGGAAGGTGCCAACTTTTATTTGGGCCTGGCTGTTCAAATCGGGGTATTGGATTTTCCAGGTATAAACTCCAATTGGGTATTCAATACCGGAAGCGCCGTAGCCGTTCCAACCTTCGGTTCCATCCGATTGAAAGAGAAGCTCACCCCATCGATCGAAAATCCAAAATTCATAAGATGGAACATTTAGTGTGATGGGCTTGAATACTTCATTACGCCCGTCCTTGTTGGGCGTGAAGGTGTTTGGAATGTAAAATTGAAGGTCGCAATCATCCAAAACTTTTACTCTATAAGTGTCCAAAGCCCAACAATCATTCGCATCGTAAAGACGCAATCGGTACTCTCCAGGGTTGCTAACTTCGATGTATCTGCTCTCTTCACCTGTGCTCCATAAATAGCGTTTTGCATCCAAGCGTCCGATCAAAGAGTCGGTGTTTCCAATGCAAATTGCGACCGTATCATAGCCTTTGCCTTCAAATTCTGGCTCGCTGACCTGTACGATATATTCGTTGTTTGCGACGCAGCCTGTTATGTCTTCGATCCGAACAGAGTATGTTCCCGGTTCGGTTACTTTAATGCTTACGTCTGTCGAACCAGTATTCCACTCAAAGTCGTACAAAAGATTGTCGTTGACCAAAGTGACTTCTTCTCCCTCGCATATTTCATAATAGCGTGGGCGATCCTCGACCAAATGTGAAACAACTAGAATGATGTCATCTTCTGAGAAGCATCCACTAGCGGTATCAGTGACGCGTAAATTGTATTGTATGCTTGCTTTAGGGCTGGCGGTAGGGAACTGTATGCTCGTATCATTCAAAGTTCCGTCTGTATTGATCCACTCGTACTGAAGGTCGCTGCCAATTCCACCATTCAACTTAACGCTATTGAAATTGCAAATGATTTCGTCTTCACCTGCGTATGCCACAGGAATTGGGGATATGTTCACCCGAACAGTATCGTAGGCCCGACAACTGAAGAGGCCGATGAGATTTTTAATTCCGAGCAGTACAAACTCCGTTGTATCGGTTAGGCCTGCAGCATAAGGGTTTAAAATGGATGGGTTGTTCACCTTTGAGCTGGGAGTCCAAAATGAAGAGTTCATTCCGCTTCCTGTGCCATTGAGAAATGCCGTATCGCCTTCGCATAAATTAATGTCGGCACCAGCATCTACGATTGGAGGTGGATTCACGGTAATGAAAACACTGTCCGCATCACTTCCACAGAAATTGGTGGCAGATAATTTCATTTTAAAGACCCCAATCGAATCCCAAGCGACCCGGATTTGGTTGTTTGCAGTGTCGACCACAACGCCACCGGGATCAACATGCCAGTTGTATTGGGTAACCGGTAAGAAACCTACAGTGTAATTGAGTGTATCGCCTTTACAAACCTGTAATGCTTGTCCACCCAATGATGTGTTTGGAACATTAGCCACATTTACTGTGACAGGAGGGGATAAGGGACCAGGACATCCAAAATTGGTTTCCTGAACGTACACAGTAAAAACACCAGTGCTGTTGTACCGAATTCCCAATGAAGGCTGAGGGTTTAAACCTGGACCTGGGAAGGGGACAGGCGTTCCTCCATTGGTGCTCAAGAACCATTGGTAGCTGGACTTGCTGTTGTACATCGGCGGAGCAAATCTGTTGACGTTAAAGAACACGGCCCCCCCGAAGCATGTTACGGTGTCTGAGGACCAAATGGATAAAGGAGCCGTCATGTATGGCGCCCCAATAGTCATTCGAATCAAACTACCCTTTAAAGCTGGATTTGTTGAAACCACTCTTAAATAATATGCTCCAGCATCAAGTCCCAAGGCGCGCAAAGCTGCCAATGCAGGGATGTTGATTGCCATCACTCCGTTTGTAGTTGACACCAGTGATCCTAAAGCAGTTCCAATGTACTGTCGCTGGAAAAATTGCATGTCCAATACTTCGAGTTGAAAGACGTTGCCCGGGTTGTAGACTTTGTTCTTTGGAGGCGTATTGATATCGACCTGAACAGTTCCTGTAGCACTGGCAACTGCTGAGATACAGAATGCGATGTCGACCTGATTGTTGCTTTTTATATCACAGTTTTTAATGCAAAATGGACCCCAGTTTATGCCAACTGTGTTGGGTGAGGAGGAAACCACACGGATGTAATAATTACATCCTTCAGGCGTTCCAGGAACGAGACCACTTACAGACCCTGGTAGGCCTGGAGGCACGCTTGGGTCATAGGTACTCGGGTCAGGTGCAGCTCCCAATTGCTGACTTCCAGCTGTTCCAAAGTTTCCAGCCGAATCACTCAACCAAGCAGTGTAAACGTTTGCATTGGTAAAGGTTCCAGTGGAATAAAACGGGATATCAATAACGCTTCCAACGCATACGCTGTCACCACCACCGGGAGTACTGCCTATGGTTACTGCAGGTTGTAGAGTTGTGATGGTGTTCGGGCAAGCAACAATCGTGATGCACGCAGTACTGGGAGTACCGTTGAAGAAGGGCGGCTTGGGAGGGTTGCTTCCTGAAACCCGCGACATCCGCAACCTAAAACAGCCCGTTGGGGCGGTGGTGGGAATCATGAGAGTAAAACTTCCTGAGGTCTGGGTCATCCCATTTACTTGCCACGTTAGAGAAGTTCCAAGAAGTTCAATGCTATAATCACCACGGCATAGAGCTGGAGATACCGTGTAGTTGAATCGTAGAAAGTTGTTTTGACAAACCTGGGTTGGAATATTTGAGAGAGTGATCGTTGGGGTGACGTTTAAGGTTCCGGTTACCAAGATGTCGTCGATTCCAAAGGAAATGTTTTGCGTCCCGCTGCTGCCATTTTTCCAGCGAAAACCAAACCTAAGACTGCTTACATTATCGAACGCGGTGTTTGTGAAAGTCTGATATCTCCAGAGAGTCTGGTTGTTAAATGCTCCCCCCAGCTGAGTCCAAGCACCACCGTTAACCTGGTAGTAAACTTCACCAACATTCGTCGCATCACCTTCAACAAGATAGAAGTAGGAAAAGGTGACTCCTGTGAATCCAATGGTGCAGATGTCGCCGGTAATAGCAAAACGATCCGAAGCGGAATTTGTGCTGAAATTAGCATTGCTTACGGCCGAGCTGGTGTCGTTGATGTGCAAGTAATGTCCGCCGGCAGCTGAGATTGTACCGGCAACGGTGTTCGATTGAGGAGTTGTGTTTGGGTAAGTGGTATTCCCTGTGTAAGCTTGATTTACGACCCAAACATTGTTACCCGAAGGGCTTCCAACTCCAGTCGTGTTTAAGGTCATATTGTGGTTCCCGCTTGCAAAGTCTTCCCCATATAGAAGCGTCTGCGCTTCCAGTTGAAAACTGAAAACACTTAGGGTGAAAACACATAGGAGAAGTCTGAAAATCATATTAGTTCCGGCTTCATTGGGCACCCAAAGTTAATTAAAGAGGTGCTACAAATCTAGGCCTTCAGACAATCGGATCATTCACTGTCAACGATTTGGATATCACCTCCGTATTCGGAAATCTTTCCAGTCGCATCTTTAACTACTGCGATCCATAAAAAGCTTTGCCCGCTTTTGGATTTTTTACCAGAATGAGCTACAACTCCGTCCCACTCATCTTGTGAATTGGAGCTCTGGAAAACAAGGTCTCCAGCTTCTGAATCCATGATCTTGAGGTCGAAGGAAACATCACCCTTTTTTAAGCCAATAGGGAACCAGCCACCAAGACTTGGGTTGAATGATTTAGGTGCAAGCAAATTGTAGGCTCGGCACACTGCCACACGCTTAGTGACGGAGTCTCTACATCCAAATTCGTTTTCAACGATGTGTTTGGCTTTGAAAAAGCCCATTTTTTCGTACTTGTGCTCCACATGAGCTCCTTCAAGAACGCTTCCATCTCCAAGTTTCCAGATGTTTTGGATTTCGGGGTTTGAAGCGTCAAAAACGATGGATGCTTGGGCGTTGTCGCAAGGACGTTCAAATTCGAAATCTGGATTCGGTATGTCATTGATGCGCAACTCAGATGAGTTCAATACTTGCATTGCTTGATCCCGATTGTCTAAAACGGAAACCTTAGCTATGTAAACTCCTGCACTGGAATATCGGTGAGCAACACTTTTTCCGTACTGAACTTTGCCATCACCAAATTCCCATACGACGGATTTGTCTGTTTCAACTCGAAACTCAATCAATTCACCCAAGCATGCATTGCTCGTTGAAATCTCTAAAGCTTGTTTAGGGAGTTTTGGTTCTTTGATTTTAGGCGCAGCGGCAACGACACTTGCTGCGAAAGCAGTTTCCACTTTTAAGTCGCTTTGTTCAACTTCCGCTGTTGAAGCCAAAACGGCTGAAGCTTCATTTGCAGAACTTTCATCGGTCAATTGAATAGGAACCTCCTCATTTGAATCGGCATTTTTAACCTCTAGTTGAGCAGCGCTTGTGCTTATTTGTGTAGGTTCTATGGAGTTTGTTATTTCAGAATTGGAGTCACTGAAATAATTCAAGCCAAAGCCTGATGTTGCAATAACAGCAACAACAGAGGCTATTTTTAGGCTGCTTGAAAAGCCACCAAGCTTTCCGCCAAGACTGGCCTCTAGTTTACTCCATGCTTTTGGATTGTACGGCGCTTCGTGGCCTTCAAAAGCTTCTCTTATATGGTCTTCGAACTGTTTCATTTTCTTAACCGACATTTTTTTTCTGCATTAATCTTTCCAATGTTTTCCTGAGGTTTTTCCTTGCCTTTGCTAAATTCGATTTTGAAGATCCTACACTAATGTGCAGTTGCTCCGCTATTTCTTGATGCGAATAGCCCTCAACAACATAGAGGTTAAAAACCGCACGGTAGGCATCAGAGAGCTTTTGAATGCTCTCAAGTAAGGCTTCGCGTCCGACGCGTCTGAAGAATTCTTCAGTAAAATCTTCCTCATCTGGCTCATCTTCAACACCCAAATGGTTGTCTTCAAGAGTGACCAGCTGATTCGCCGATTTCTTTCGACACATATCAATGGCCATGTTCACGAAAATTCGTTTCATCCAGCCTTCGAATGAGCCCGCGCCTTTAAATTTTTTGATTTTCTCAAAAACTTTCAGGAATCCATCATGACAAAGATCTTCCGCCTCCATTTCATTTGCGGCATAGCGCAAACAAATCATTTTCATTAAACCGTAATACTGCTCAAACAAAAGGTGTTGGCTGGCTCTGTCGCCTTTCTTACACCCTTGTACGATAAGTTCAAAATCATTTTTGGTTGAACGCATTTCGATTTATCTCTATTAAGACGAGAGGATGTTCAAATGGTTGCCTCTAATTGCGATAAATTTACGAAAATGAAGAGCCCACTTCATTTGAAGCCCCTAGCCATTCATATTTCATGAGCATTGTCGTTCGAGGCGAGGTGCATTTTGATACTTTTGCCGAGCTCGAAATTGAGCTAGTTTAATAAAGTCAAATCAAAGAAATGAAAGTAACGGTAGTAGGCGCCGGGAATGTGGGTTCAACCTGTGCCAATGTATTAGCGCACAATGAAATAGCAAACGAGGTAGTTCTTCTCGACATTAAAGAAGGTGTTGCTGAAGGAAAGGCACTAGATATGTGGGAGACCTCCCCAATCAATCTTTACGATTCTCGAGTCATTGGTTCTACCAAGGACTACGCTAAAACAGCTAATTCAGAAGTTGTTGTAATCACATCGGGTCTTCCAAGAAAACCTGGCATGAGTCGGGATGACTTAATTGCAACCAATGCAAAGATTGTTAAGTCTGTAACAGACCAAGTGATTGCGCACTCTCCAGAAGCGAAAATTATCATCGTGAGTAATCCTCTTGATGTAATGACTTACCAGGCATATTTATCTGCCAAGGTTGACTCAAGCCGCGTTTTTGGAATGGCAGGAATTCTTGATACTGCTCGATACCGATCTTTCCTCGCTTTAGAATTGAATGTGTCTCCAAAGGATATTCAAGCTGTTCTTATGGGAGGTCATGGTGATACTATGGTGCCGCTTCCGCGCTACACAACTGTTGGTGGAATTCCTGTAACTGAAATGATTTCAGAAGAAAAACTCAACGCCATCGTTGATCGTACAAAATCGGGTGGTGGTGAAATCGTGAAACTCCTTGGTACCTCCGCATGGTATGCACCTGGCGCAGCTGCCGCTCAAATGGTGGAGGCTATTGTTCGCGACCAAAGACGTGTTTTCCCAGTATGCGCTTGGTTGACTGGAGAGTACGGAATGAAGGATATTTATCTTGGAGTCCCTGTCATTCTTGGTAAGAATGGAATTGAAAAGATCATCGAATTAGATTTGAATGAATCTGAAAAGACTATGCTCGAAGAGTCTGCAACAGCTGTCCGCTCAGTCCTTGGTGTTCTTGATGGAATGAACGTTTAAATTATTGAAAGTCCTTGCTCTCAATTACAGGGAGCAAGGCTTTTACCAACCTCACTGATTTTCAAATAGTAGGCTTCAATTTCACCATAGGTGAATGGAGTCTTCTAAATTCTATATTTGCACGCTTCAAAAAAGCGCAAACCTTTCACTTAAACTAGTATGCAAAACAAAGGAGCAATTTGGCTATTTACGATTCTACTGGTCGTTGCCTGCCTTTACGAAATGTCTTTTTCCTTCTTCACCGGGGGAGTTGAGGCAGAAGCCAAAGTGGTTGCCACACAAAAATTAGACTCCCTGAATGCTGAATCAGGTGAAGAAATGGACCTTGGAACTCAGGATTCATTGTTTCAAAGTTTTGAGGCCGATTATTTGGTAACTCAGGCGAATGTAGAAGTGGTGCCATTCATAGGAACGACCTACAAAAGGGCAAAAGAAAAGGAAATCAACTTAGGTCTTGACCTTCAAGGTGGGATGCATGTAACCATGGAGGTTTCAGTGCCAGCTTTGGTTCGGGCTCTCGGATCGAATTCCGCAAACCCAACCTTCCAAAAAGCCTTAAGAATGGCTGAGGAAAAGATGGTCAGCAGTCAAGATGATTATGTAACACTCTTCGGGCAATCGATTATTGAGATCGACCCCGATTTTAAGCTTGCGGCTGTGTTCCATAATATGAACAACAAAGAAAAGTTCCCGCGCGATGCTGATAATGCAGCCATCATCCAAATCATTCGTTTGGAGGCTGAAGATGCGGTGAAACGTACAGAGCAGGTTCTTAGAAAACGCATTGACAACCTTGGGGTTGTTCAGCCAAAAATTCAAAGGCTTACTACATCAGATCGAATCGTGGTGGAACTTCCTGGGATTAAAGATCCAAAACGTGTGCGTAAGATCCTTCAAGGAACAGCCAAATTGGAATTTTGGGAGACCTACGACAACAATGATATTTATGAGCTGCTTGGAGAAATAAACCAAATTCTCAAAGTGAAGGATTCAATAGCGAATCTTTCCAAGAAGGATACTTCTGCTTTAGCAGTACTCGATGATTTCGAGCAGCTTCCAGCCGAAGAAGAAGATACCGAAGAGGTTTTGGCAGAGGAAGTCGTTGAAAACGATTCAAATGCAACTGGTAATCTTTTCTCCGACTTAGCTAATCCTTCTGATTCAACTTCAGACAGCACTTCAAACCTTGCTGCATCGAATGTGAGCAATCCTCTGTTTGAGGTTCTTGTACCGGCCCTAAACAGTGATGAAAATGGACAGCTTTTTAAAGTTCAAGGTCCGGTTGTAGGTTATGCGACGGTGAACAACATGAAGCAAGTTGATGCCTTCTTAGCTGGTTCCGAAGCCAAGGCAATCATCCAGCGTACGGTTGGGAGAGGTAAGATTAAATTCTTGTGGAGCTCACAAGCCTTCGACGACAACAATCAGTTCTATCAGCTTTACGCAATTAAGGTTGGTGGTAGAAATGCTGAAGCACCGATGGAAGGTGATGCCGTAACGAATGCTCGAGTTGATACTGATCCGCTTGGAAATCCTGAGGTGACACTCTTAATGAACTCTACTGGAGCTAAAGAATGGGCAGACCTAACAGCAAAGAATGTTGGTCAGAATGTAGCCATCGTTCTAGATGATTTTGTTTACTCGGCGCCAACGGTTCAAACTGAAATTAAAGGTGGACGTTCTTCCATCTCTGGTCGATTTAGCCCTGAAGAGGCTGAGGATTTAGCGAACGTTTTAAAGGCCGGTAAACTTCCTGCCCCAGCGAACATAATTGAAGAGGCCATTGTAGGTCCATCACTTGGACAAGAAGCGATCAGCAGTGGTTTGAGATCTTTCATCTTGGCCCTGATAATCATCTTGGCTTACATGATCTTTTACTACAACCGCGCTGGTATCGTAGCCGACATTGCACTTCTAGCAAACGTCTTTTTTGTTTTTGGAGTTCTTACAGCCTTAGGTGCCACACTCACCTTGCCAGGTATCGCAGGTATCGTGCTTACTATTGGTATGTCTGTTGATGCGAACGTTCTAATTTATGAACGGATACGTGAAGAGCTAGCGGCTGGAAAAGGTCTTAAGACGGCCATTTCTGATGGTTATGCAAATGCACGTAGCTCCATTTTGGATGCGAACATAACCACACTATTAACAGGTATCATTTTGGGTGTTTTTGGAACTGGACCTATTAAAGGTTTTGCGACAACCCTCATTATAGGTATCCTCACTTCTTTGTTCTCTGCAATTTTTATCACTCGATTGATTTTCGAATGGCAGATGTCGAGAAATCAGAAAATCAACTTCTCAACGAAATTGACGCAAGGAGCCTTTAAGAATTTGAACATCGCTTTCATTCCTCGAAGACGTATTTTCTATGTGATTTCCTCCTTGGTTGTTCTTGCTGGAATCGCTTCATACGCAACTCGTGGATTGAATTACGGTGTTGACTTTACAGGAGGTCGCTCCTATGTGGTTCGTTTTGATGAAGCTGCAGATGTCGAGAAAATTGGCGTTTCACTTGGGGCTGCATTTGTATCAGCTGAAGGAAACCAACAACGTCCGGAAGTGAAAGTCTTTGGAACCTCAAACCAAGTGAAAATCACCACTAAATACTTGATTGAACAGAAAGGTCAAGAAGTAGATGTGATGGTTGAAGATAAGCTCAACGAAGGCCTTGCAGGTATTAGTTCCAGCTTTGAGATTATGAGCTCTCAGAAAGTTGAACCAACCATAGCCGACGACATTAAGCAGTCTGCTGTTTGGGCGGTAATATTCTCTTTGGTCATCATTTTCTTATACATCCTGTTGCGATTTAGAAGATGGCAATATGGAGTAGGAGCTTTGATAGCTATGTTCCATGATGTTTTGGTTGTGCTAGCTGTATTCTCAATCTTCTATGGTATTCTTCCTTTTTCACTGGAAATAGATCAGGCATTCATCGCGGCGATTCTCACGGTGGTTGGTTATTCAATCAACGATACCGTGGTGGTCTTCGACAGAATACGGGAGCACTTAGGCTTGTATAAGCATCGTCAGTACGATCAGGTGGTGAACGGCGCATTGAACAGCACCTTGTCACGAACAGTGAATACTTCCTTATCAACCTTCTTTGTGCTTCTCCTCATTTTCCTTTTTGGTGGTGAAGTAATTCAAGGATTCATCTTCGCATTGATGATTGGAGTGGCAGTGGGAACTTATTCATCTCTTTGTGTTGCGACTCCTATTTTGCTCGACTTCGGAGCCAAGCAATTGGAAGCAGAAGTTGAAGCAGCGGAAGAGAAAAAATAAACATTGGACAAACTCCTCTTTTTTAATCTTGGTGGCGGTGAGATTTTCATAATCATGGCCATTGTATTGCTCTTGTTTGGTGCAAAACGAATTCCTGAAATCGCAAGAGGAATGGGGCGTGGCATCCGACAATTTAAGGATGCAGCCAACGATATTCAAGAAGATTTGGAGAAAAGCGTCAAAGACGTAAAAAAACAAATTGAGGAAGAGAAAAAGTAGAAATTTCTCGTAGTTCACAAAAAATTAAGGGGGTGTTGATAAAATCGACACCCCCTTTTTGTTATCACCCCCTCTAAATAGCTCACTTTTGTAAAAATTCTTCAAAAAATCAGCGAAATGGCTCATTTACGATTCGAAGCGCTTAAAGAAGTAATGAAAAGACACCCTAAGTCGGTGAACTTTGATGGTATTGTCCTCTCTAAGGAATTTGGAAAGAATGTCTTCAACGACGTTACCATGAAGGAATTTCTTTCGGATGAAGCTTACAAAAGCGTTCGTGCTTCTAGATTGAGTGGGAAGGTTATTGATCGCAGCATGGCCGATCAGGTTTCTTCATCCATGAAAGCCTGGGCCTTGTCAAAAGGAGCTACCCATTTTACACACTGGTTTCAGCCATTAACAGGGCGTACTGCAGAGAAACACGACGCCTTTTTTCACCCCATAGAAGATGGAAGAGCCATTGAGAAGTTTGACGGGAGCGAACTTGTTCAGCAAGAACCAGATGCGTCTAGCTTTCCAAGTGGTGGATTGAGAAATACTTTCGAGGCTCGTGGTTATACCGCCTGGGATCCCACATCGCCGGCATTCATTTACGACGATACTCTATGCATTCCTACAATTTTCGTCTCCTACACTGGGCATGCCTTGGATTATAAAGCGCCTCTTATGAAGGCTGCTGCAGCGCTTGATAAAGCTGCGACCGATGTATGTCAGTACTTTGATAAGAGCATCACCAATGTAAATGCAACCCTGGGTTGGGAACAAGAGTATTTCTTGGTCGATCAGGCCTTTTTTAAATCTCGTCCAGATCTTTTGCTTTCAGGAAGAACTGTTTTTGGACAAGCATCGTCAAAAGGGCAGCAACTAGATGATCACTACTTTGGTTCAATTCCAGAACGTGCATTCAATTTTATGCGTGACTTCGAGTTGGAAGCTCTCCGCTTAGGAATTCCCGTAACTACTCGGCACAATGAGGTAGCTCCAAATCAATTTGAGCTTGCGCCGATGTTTGAAGAGCTGAATTTGGCGGCAGATCACAACCAGCTTGTTATGGATGTGATGGAGAAAGTTGCACGCAAACACGACTTACATGTCTTGCTTCATGAGAAGCCTTTTGCGGGGATGAATGGTAGCGGAAAACACAACAACTGGTCAATGTCGACTTCAACTGGATCGAATCTCTTAGGTCCAGGGAAAACGCCAAAAACGAATTTACGTTTCTTAACCTTCTTTGTAAACACTATCAAGGCAGTTCATGAGCATGCGGATCTTCTTCGTGCGTCCATCGCCAGTGCTGGGAACGATCATCGCCTAGGTGCGAATGAGGCGCCTCCAGCGATCATTTCGATCTTCATTGGATCCCAACTCACATCAATTTTAGATGAAGTTGAGCGAGCTGTGACTGCTGGTAAAATGAGCCCTGACGTTAAAACTGATCTTAAATTGAAGATTGGGCGCATTCCAGCTATTCTTCTCGACAATACTGACAGAAACAGAACCTCTCCTTTTGCATTTACTGGAAATAAATTTGAGTTTCGCGCGGTGGGTTCAGCAGCCAATTGCTCGCAAAGTATGACCGTATTGAATACAATTGTGGCAAAACAGCTCAAGGAGTTCAAGAAGAGTGTTGACTCTCGAATGAAGTCAAAAAACCTTCAAAAGGACGAAGCAATTTTTCAAGTATTGAAGGAGTACATCGTTAGTTCTAAAGACATTCGTTTTGAAGGAAATGGATACAGCGAAGAGTGGGTTAAAGAAGCGAAAAAGAGAGGTCTTTCAAATCAAAAGACGACTCCATACGCCCTCGATGCATACGTGAGTAAATCTTCAAAATCCCTCTTTAAGGAATTCAATATTCTCACTCCAGAAGAATTAGAAGCTCGACATGAAATCAGTTTGGAAAACTACAAACTCAAAATTCAAATTGAGTCTCGAGCTATGGTCGATTTGGCTATGAATCAAATCATTCCTGCCTGTCTTAAATACCAAAAAGAGCTTCTTGATGGTGTGAGTCATCTCAAGGAAATATTCCCGAAGGAATTTGAGAAAATGGCGAAGGCTCAGATTGAAATTGTTCGGGAAATATCCGAAAGAGTGGAGAAAACCCGCACTTTGACTTATGAAATGATTGCGGCACGGAAGCGAAACAACGAATTAGATTCGGTTTCTTCAGAGGCAAAAGGTTATTGCGATGAAGTTGTTCCATACTTTGATAAAATACGGTATGAGGTTGATAAGCTGGAACTTATTGTTGACGACGAGCTATGGCCGTTGACTAAATACAGAGAAATGTTGTTCATCAAATAGGGGGAAGCAGCTAAGCTGCGCGATGCCTTTTGAATACTTGGAAATATTTCTTTATTTTGTCGTCCTTCCAAAAGGAAGAATGTACCGTCGTTAACTGCAATGAAAACAACTAATATGAGGGTAATTCGCGCGATTTTACTGTTCTTCTTCGTCAGCCTTACTACCATTTCTTTTGCTCAACACAACTTGACAAAAGAGGCGGATGAAGCCTATGAGAATCAGCAGTTTTTCAACGCTGTAGATCTCTACAAGCAAGCTTTTTCAAAAGAATCGAAGAAGGATTTGAAAATAAAAATCATTTACCGGATTGGTGAATGTTATCGTTTTCTTCTCGATTACGAGCAAGCAGAAGAGTGGTATGAAAAGGCCGAAAGGGCTAAGTACGATGATACTGAATTGGAACTGAATTACGCAATGGTTCTAAAAATGCAAGGAAAGTACGAAGACGCCCTTGTACATTATAAAGAGTACCAACAACTTGCTCCTTCCGATTCGCGAGCTCAGGACGGTATTAATTCCTGCGAACAATCGATTGAATGGCAGTCCAAGCCGACCAATTATTTGGTTGAAAATGTGCCTCAGTTGAATTCTAAATTTCATGATTTCGCCCCGGCATTTGCCGACAGAAAGAATCAAACTTTGATGTTCGCCTCCAGTCGTCCAGGTTCATCTGGCTCTGACATTGACCCAAATAAAGGGCAAGCATTCACAGATATTTTTGAATCTTCTGTTGATAGAAAAGGAAAGTGGAGCACTCCTAAACCTCTTCCTGAACCTATCAATACAAAGCACAACGATGGTGCGCCAAGTTTTGACTCGCGTAAGTCGACCATGTACTTTACGCGCTGCGAGTCTGAAAAGAACTCTGTGAAAGCCTGTTTGTTGTACCAAACGACTCTGCGCGGCCAAGATTGGGAAGAGCCCACGAAAATTGAAATGGGCAGCGATACTTTTTCAGTTGGACATGCCTCTATGAATGCCAAGGGAGATATGATGTTCTTTTCATCGGATATGCCAGGTGGCCAAGGTGGTAAAGACATTTATTACATGACTTACGATTCCAAAGCAAAGGTTTGGGGTGAGCCAGTAAATGTTGAAGGAGTAAATACTACAGGTGATGAATTATATCCATTTAGCCACGATGATGGCCGTCTTTTCTTTGCTTCAAATGGTCATCCAGGAATGGGCGGCTTAGACATTTTCTCTGCAAATAAATTGGGCCCCAATGCATGGGGTAAAGTTGAAAACATGCGTGCTCCGATAAATGGTCCGGGTCACGATTTTGGAATTGTGTTTGAGGGAAATAAGAATAGAGGTTTCTTCTCTTCCATTCGTTCAAACGGAAAGGGATATGCCGATATCTATAGCTTCAAAATGCCTCCAATCATTTACGTTCTTCAAGGGAAAGTAAAAGATGTTGAATGTGGTAAGCCGGTTGCTAATGCGGTTGTTAAACTTATTGGAACCGACGGTTCTTCTGCTGAAGCTACAACCGATCAAACAGGATTCTACAAGTTTGATGCAAAGGAAAACGACGAGCGTTTCCTTGCTGAAAACACCTCCTATACAATTGTGGTTTCAAGAAAGGGCGATGCCAAAAAGGCTTCTCCCGATTGCAACAAAACGGTGATTGCCGAAAGAAGCTATTTGAATGGTCGTGGTCAGGAGACTACAATTGGAATTGAGCGTTCAACAGCCTTCGTACATGACTTTGAATTGCAGTGTTTAAATTGTGGTGAGATTCGCTTCCCTAAGGTTCTTTATCCTTTGGCGAAATGGGAACTCCTTGTGGATGAGAGAGTCAACTCTAAAGATTCCTTGGACTTCTTATTCCAGACCCTTACAGAAAACCCAACAATTGTTATTGAACTTGCAGCACATACCGATGCACGTGACTCGGACGCGAGAAACCAAATACTCTCTCAGAAACGTGCTCAAACTTGTGTCGACTATCTGATTGAGAAAGGAATTGACGCAGGTAGACTGCAAGCAAAGGGATATGGTGAAAGCCAACCATTTGTTGATGCTAAGGCGGGAATTACCTATACTGAAGCATACATCAATGGTTTGCCAAAGGATCAGCGTGAAGCAGCGCATCAGATCAATCGTAGAACGGTATTCTTCGTTTTACGTGACGACTTTGTTCCTACTTCATCTGCACCTGAGAACAACTAGCAAGGAATTGGAGCTTTTGTCTCCCAGAATATTACAGGCACTCTTTATAGGGTGCCTTTTTTTTACCGCTCAATGAAATACGACCAAAGAGGAGTTTCGGCCGATAAAAGCGAGGTGCACGAAGCCATTAAAAACCTCGACAAAGGACTTTTTCCAAATGCTTTTTGCAAGGTATTGCCGGACCTCGTTGGAGGTGATGTAGAGTACTGCAATGTAATGCATGCAGATACTGCAGGGACGAAACCTTCGCTTGCGTATCTCTATTGGAAAGAAACCGGCGACATGTCCGTGTGGAAAGGCATCATTCAAGATGCTTTAATCATGAATTTGGATGATATGATTTGTGTGGGTATCACAGACGGAATCATATTGTCATCTACCATTGGTAGAAACAAGAATCTAATTACTGGAGAGGTCATTAAGGAGTTGATTCAAGGCACAGCCGAATACATTGAAGAACTTCGATCCCTTGGGGTAGGTCTTGAGTTGGCTGGTGGAGAAACAGCCGATGTTGGCGACATCGTTCGAACGCTCGACGTTGGTTTTACGGCCTTTGCGAGAGCAAAGCGAAAAGACATTATCGACATTGCAATTCAACCTGGAAATGTGATTGTTGGATTGGCTTCATACGGGCAGACAAGCTATGAATCAACTTACAATGGGGGAATGGGTAGCAATGGACTTACTTCTGCGCGTCACGACGTTTTTGGTGGTCTAGCGGATAAGTATCCTGAGAGTTTCGATCCACACGTTCCTCGAGAACTTGTATACGCTGGAAGTAAGTCTTTGACCGATGTTGAAGAGAAAACTGGCTTGACCTATGGAAAATTGGTCTTGTCACCTACGAGAACCTATGCACCTGTACTATCTAAGTTTTTGGACAATGGACGGGAAGAAATTTATGGCCTAATCCATTGCTCTGGTGGAGCCCAAACCAAAGTGGGTAAATTCTTAAAGAACGGACACATCGTCAAGGACAACCTATTTGCTACTCCACCCTTGTTCGATTTGATTCAGAGTGAATCTGGAACCGATTGGAAGGAAATGTATCAAGTCTTTAATATGGGCCATAGGTTAGAAGCCTATTTGGATGAATCTCGAGTACAAGAATTGATTGATGTGGCCAACAGCTTTGGTATGGATGCTCAAATAATCGGTCGGGTAGAGGAGTCGGAAGAACCCGCCCTTACCATTATAAGTCCTTACGGAACATTCGAATACGAACTATGAGTTTAGTCCATAAGTTAAGCGCCATAGAAGATCGCTTCGAAGAAGTGAGCAAGTTTATTGTCGACCCCGAGATCATTGGGGATATGAAGCGATACGTCAAACTTAATAAGGAGTACAAAGACCTTGAAGACATTGTGAAAGTTTCAAGGGAGTATAGAAATACGCTCGATAACATAGAGTCTTCTGAAGAAATTCTCAAGACTGAATCCGATCCGGAATTTGTGGAAATGGCGAAAAAGGAGTTGGAAGAACTCAAAGCCAAACGCGAAGAATTGGAGGCCGTTGTGAAGGTCTTGCTGATCCCAAAAGATCCCGAGGATTCGAAGAATGCAGTTCTTGAAATACGAGCTGGTACTGGAGGAGATGAAGCTTCGATTTTTGCCGGTGATCTGATGCGAATGTATCTGAAGTATTGTGACTCAAAAGGCTGGACAACCGATATGGTTGACAGCACCGCCGGAACTTCTGGAGGCTTTAAAGAAATTATTTTCAACGTTCAAGGAGCTGATGTCTACGGAACGCTCAAGTATGAATCGGGAGTTCACCGCGTTCAACGTGTTCCTCAAACGGAAACCCAAGGAAGGGTGCACACTTCAGCTGCTACGGTAGCTATTCTTCCGGAGGCTGAGGAGTTTGACGTTGACTTGAAAGACGCCGACATTCGACGCGATGAATTTTGTTCTTCAGGGCCCGGTGGTCAGTCGGTCAATACAACCTATTCTGCCATCCGGCTTACTCACATCCCTACCGGAACCGTAGTTCAATGTCAAGACCAAAAGTCTAAGCTAAAGAACCTTGAAAAGGCCATGGCCGTATTGCGTTCTAGGATTTATGAAATGGAGCTTGCAAAACGGCATGAAGCGGAAGCAGCGATGCGCAAGACCATGGTTTCAACGGGCGATCGATCCGCGAAAATTAGAACGTACAACTATCCACAAGGACGTGTAACCGATCATCGAATAAACTTGACCTTGTACAATTTGAGCGCGGTATTAGACGGCGACATTGAGAAGTTCATCGAGGAGTTGAAGATGGCCGAGAATGCCGAGAAATTGAAATACGGAGATGAAAATGCTTAGGGATAAACTCGTCGCAGAAATTCAGCGTAAACAGAGTTTCCTATGTGTGGGATTGGATCCCGATTTAAGTAAAATGCCACCTTCCATTCTGAAGGAAAAAGACCCCATTTTTAGTTTCAATAAAATGGTCATCGAGGCGACTTCGGATTTGTGTGTCGCCTATAAGCCCAACATTGCATTCTATGAAGTTTTCGGTCCGAAGGGATTGGAAAGCTTAGAGAAAACACTGGAGCTGATTCCTTCAGAAGTACTCAGCATTGCCGACGGAAAACGCGGTGATATTGGCAATACAGCCGAGAAGTATGCAACTACCTTCTTCGACTACTTTGGTTTCGATGCTGCGACTGTCTCGCCATACATGGGAATGGAAACCATGCAAGCTTGGTTGGCTTACAAAGAAAAATGGACCATCGTGCTGGGACTTACTTCGAACCCAGGAGCAGAAGATTTTGAAATGCTGCAAACGCAGAATGGCAAGAAGGTATTTGAAGAGGTTATTCTAAAAAGTGTCGGCAAAGGTGATAATCTGATGTTTGTAGTAGGGGGTACTCGGCCAGAGAAACTTGCTGAAGTTAGAAAACTTGCTCCCGACCATTTCTTTTTAGTTCCAGGAGTTGGAGCTCAAGGTGGGGACCTAAAGGCCTTATACGACCATGGTTCGAACCAGCATTGTGGTCTTTTAGTCAATTCTTCGAGAGGCATTCTTTATCCAAAAAAAGGAGAATTTACGACTGATGACATTCGTGAATCGGCCATGACTTTGACCAACGAAATGAGAGTTTTGCTGGAAAAGTAGAACTTGAAAACAAGCTTTCCAGAAAAGCTCCTTCACTACATATGGTTGCATGCTCTCTTCGATCAGAAGAATCTTCGAACAACGAAGGAGGCTTCAATTCGCATCCTAAAGAGAGGTGAGCTGAATACAGATTCAGGCCCCGACTTCTTCAACGCCCACCTTAAAATTGGCGCTAGATTATGGGTCGGAAATGTGGAAATGCATCTTCAATCGAAAGATTGGTTCAATCACAAACACCATTTGGATGAAGCCTATTCCAATGTGATATTGCATGTGGTATATGAAGAGAAGACTCCCATCGAATTGGAAGGAATTCCATGTTTGAATTTGTATCCTAGAGTGAATTCTAACCTGCTTCAGAAGTATAGCAGCTTAATGAATTCAAAACTCTGGATTCCCTGTGAAGATCAGATTTCCTCAAATTTCAATTCTTCATTCGAATTATGGAAACACCGATTGTTGTGTGAGCGTTTGGAGCGGAAGTCAAAGGATGTTCTGAGCCTGGTGTCGCAATTAAATTTTGATTGGGAAGAAGCTTTCATGCAATTGCTCTTTCAACAAATGGGCTTCAAAACCAATCGATTACCTATGGAATGGCTTTCGAGAAAACTTCGTTTTTCACATTTCAAACGGGAAGCGGGAAACCTGGAGTACATCGAGGCGATGTTATTTGGCGCTGCCGGAATGTTGAGAGGGAAAGAAGACGACAAGCAAATCAAGTTGAAATACGATTTTGAGCTTCTAAGGAGAAAATTCAAGCTAACAAGCATTGACGAAAGTTCCTGGAAGTGGTCGCGAATGAGGCCTAGTAATTTTCCTAGCATTCGCTTGGCGCAATTGACGGCCTTACTGGCCTCGGATAGAAATTTAGTTCATAGCCTGTTGCAGGCTTCTGAACTGGATGAAATGAGGAAACTGTTGGAGGTAAATGCTGGTTCGTATTGGAGTCAGCATTATCGATTTGGTCAGCGCTCAAATGAGCATTCAACTCACCTAGGGAAGTCGAGTATTGATTTGATTCTTATAAACCTCTTTTTACCTTTTCGGTTTTGCTCCCAAGAACATCACGGTATGGACACTGCGGAGCTCATTGAATTCTATTTTGAGATTCAGAAGGAGTCCAATTCTACTCTAAAAAAATGGCGATCTTTGGGAATGATCAGTCGGTCGGCGGCTGATTCACAAGCTTTACTAGAATTGAAAGCCAGTTATTGCAATCAACAGAAGTGTTTGAGTTGCCAATTGGGTGCAGAAATTTTGAAGAATGATTGAGAGAATTAAGGGCTATTTCGAGAAACAGGCCTTTGGTGTATGTGATTATTTGGGAAATAAGCTGGGAATGGATTCCAGCCGAATTCGCGTGTTTTTCATCTACATTTCTTTCATTACGATTGGTTCGACCTTGATTTTTTATCTCATTCTCGCTTTCTTTATTGAGCATCGCTATCTCTTCAAGAAAAAACGAAGATCAATTTGGGACCTGTAGGTAGTTATGCTGTTTAATTTAAAATTTTTCAAGGAGATTTATTATGCACTAGCAACCCTCCTTGCAATCATTTTTATTGGCACTCTAGGCTTTAAGCTCATTGAAGGATACAACGTCTTTGAAGCCTTCTACATGACAATCATTACGGTTTCTACAGTAGGCTTTTCCGAAGTTCGACCTCTTTCAGATATGGGAAGGTTGTTCACTGCTTTTCTCATCATTACGAGTTTCGGTATTTTCGCTTATGCTGTATCTTCCATCACTCGTTACCTTGTAACCGGGAAATACAAAAACTACTTTAAAGACTATCGCGTGAACAAAGCCATTTTGAATATGAAGGATCATGTAATCGTATGCGGTTACGGAAGGAATGGAAAGCAAGCAGTTGCTACGCTTCAAGCACATAAAGTTCCTTTCATTGTGATTGAACAAAATGAAGCGGTAGTCGAGGATATTCGACTTCATTCTGATCTGATATACATGCGCAGCAATGCAACTTCTGAAGAGGTGTTAATTGATGCTGGAATAGAAAGGGCGCGGGCCATGATCACAACATTGCCAGAAGATGCGGATAATGTATTTGTCGTTCTCACTGCAAGAAGCCTTAACGCAGACTTAAACATCATCAGTAGAGCGAGTGAGCTTCAAACTGAAAAGAAGCTTAAGATGGCAGGTGCCAACAATGTTATCATGCCAGACCGTGTGGGCGGTTCTCACATGGCATCTTTAGTCGTGACTCCCGATGTTATGGAATTCCTGGATAAGATTTCCATCACAGGTTCTGCCGACATCAATCTCGAGGAAGTTGAATTCAAGAACATTCCTGCAAGCTTCAGGTACAAGTCGTTTCAGGAATTGGAGAATCAATACCAGATTGGAGCGAAAATCATTGGCTATAAAACAGCTGCAGGAGAATACATCATAAACCCACCGGAAGATTTAGAATTCATTCCAAATTCGAAGCTCTTTGTTCTGGGCAATGCCGAGCAAATTAGGAAGTTGAATTCCATTCTCATCGAGGTTTCCAACTAAGTAGGCCAGATTCTTATATTTGGGCCCCATCAGCCCAAGAAATTACCATATGAAGTACAAAGTATTTTTGGTTCTGGCGTTCATCGCCCTCATTCCTCTTTTTGCTGAAGCTCAACCCGCAAGCGGAATTGATGAAACAATCAACCAGGTATTTACTCCAGTCTCAGATTTTTTAGGGAAAATAATCTTCTTTGAAATTCCCATTGCACCTGGGAAAAAGGTTCCATTTGTTTTAATCTGGCTGATCGCTGGAGCTCTCTTTTTCACTTTCTATTTCAAGTTTGTAAATCTTACAGGATTTAAGCATGCCCTTGATGTAGTGCGAGGTCGATTTGATGACCCAAACAACCCAGGTGAAGTATCGCACTTTCAGGCGTTAACAGCCGCTCTTAGTGGTACTGTAGGTGTTGGGAATATTGCTGGGGTTGCTCTAGCTGTTTCCTTAGGTGGTCCGGGTGCCACTTTTTGGATGATCGTAGCGGGCTTGCTCGGTATGTCTTCAAAGTTTGTTGAATGTACGCTTGGGGTAAAGTATAGAAATGAATACGACGATGGTTCCGTTTCTGGCGGTCCTATGTATTACTTAAGTAAGGGATTGAAGAAAAAGAATATGGGTGGACTGGGGAAAGTCTTAGCCGCCGTTTTTGCCATTGCAGCTATTGGAGGTTCTTTCGGCGGTGGAAATATGGTTCAAATCAACCAGGCCACAATGCAACTCACTGAAGTTACAGGAGGTGAGAACAGCATCTTTTTTGGTCAGGGTTGGATTTTCGGATTGATCATGGCGGGCGTAGTTGGATTCATCATCATTGGTGGAATCAAGAGCATTGCAAAAGTGACCGACAAAATCGTTCCTTTTATGGTGGGCATTTATGTGCTTGCTGCACTCATCATCATTTTTGGAAATTTCAGTCAAATCCCTGCAGCTTTTGGAGAAATCGTGTCAGGGGCCTTCAATGCAGATGCAATGTATGGTGGATTCATTGGAGTTCTTATCATGGGATTCAGAAGAGCTGCTTTTTCCAATGAAGCGGGAATTGGCTCGGCTTCTATAGCTCACTCTGCAGCCAAAACAGACAAGCCAATCAGTGAAGGTTTAGTTGCTCTCTTAGAGCCCTTTATTGATACAGTTGTTATTTGTACCATGACAGCTTTGGTGATTGTAATATCGGGCTATGGTGATATCGGCGCCCAGGCTGCATTTGAGTCTGCCAGCTCTGGTGGCGGAAGTGCTGCGGGAATTGCGCTAACCTCTTCGGCCTTTGCTAAAACCTTAAGCTGGTTTCCACTTGTACTTTCAGTGGCGGTTATCTTGTTTGCCCTTTCAACCATGATCTCATGGTCCTATTACGGACTGAAGTCATGGACCTATTTATTTGGGGAGAGTAAGTCGGCTAACAACGCCTATAAAATCGTGTTTTGCATCATGATTGTTGTGGGTTCCGCCATCAGTGCGAAAAGTGTGTTCGACTTCGGCGATGCAATGATTTTTGCGATGTGTTTTCCAAACATTGTTGGCTTGATTATTCTTGCTCCCGAGATCAAAGAAGATCTGCGCGACTATCAAGAGAAGGTTCGCACAGGAGTGATCAAAAGGTACAAATAGTGGCCTAAATTTTAGCGAATACGCTTTTCGTCGCCTATACCTCCCGTTCACAGAATTCTGTTCACAAAGGACTTCCCTTTGTGTCACTTTTGATTCGAAATTCAATGCTTCTTTGTGTTTGAATCCATGAAAAAGAGTCTCCTCGCGTCATTCATCCTATTTGTCTTTGTAAGCCTTGCTTCTGCTGGCCCAACAGACATTCTCGTCAAAGGGAAGATTTTTGAGGGAAATGATGTTTTAAGGAACGTTCAAGTCTCGGTCAACATGGCCCACTCAGAATACAAGTCGTACAAATCGATTGACGGAGAATTTGATTTCCAACTGCCTTTTGGCTGCGATTATTACATCCATTTCTCGAAACCCGGTTATGTTTCAAAAAGAATCTTGGTTAAGGGTGATAAGATTGTGAAGTCGATGGTTCCGGAAGATCAAATTTTTAAACCTTGGAAAGTGCGCTTATTTAAGGCAGAGCAAGGCAAGGATTACAGCGATTATGATGATGTACTTGGCGAGATGTTTTTTGATTTCAATCAAAGAAAATTTGATTGGTCGGTAAATCAAGACATGCTCATTACAGATCTTACAGAGGATGATTTAAACGCTAAAAGGGAAAGAGTTGATGCCGTTTTAAGTGACTAGAATCGGAGAGAAGTACGCGAAGCCAAGGTTACAGACTCAAGAGCATATCAAATCATGACAAATGGAAGAGCTTTTCACAGCGATATGCGAACTGGGAGGCCGATGATGAACTTTTCGGAGGTCATTGACGTCGATGGTAGGAGAATCCTCATCGAAGAGCGCCAAGAAGGGGCTAAGTCCATTGAATTGCGGACCATTGAACTCGATGGTCGCGTGACCCAATACATGAAAGTAAAGCACGCCTGGGGTGGTGAGTATTTCTTCCGCAATGGAAAGATGATCAATGCTCACATATATCACATTGAGGCCTGCAAACGCTTGATTGGGGAGTGATAAGTTGATTCCTAGCCAGTCCTTATGAACAGTTGTGAAAGGGACGTGGCCCACGAATGAAGTCATGCGTCTTTTTGAGCTGAGTCTTCAGACATTCGGAGAAAGATTATTCGATGTCTCTCCGCTTCCGGGATTACTTCTATTTCCATCCGAAAGAAAGGACCGCTCTGGTTTTTTTACTGATGCTGAATTGCACTCTGTTTGCACTTCGAGAGGGAATTGAATATTACAGTTTAAACATTGAAGAGCACAGCGGTCTGGCAGAATTCCCATCCTTTGAACATGATATGGAGGCTTCTTTTTCGAAGCTCCAAGAAAAGTCAACCTTGAGTGATTCGCCTGACAAGGTGGAGCCCATTGTTTTGAAAAAGCCCTTGGCAAGACAATGGACTGAAGTAAAAGACAAGGCCAAAATAGGATTGAACAATGCAGATCGTGAGGAACTAGAAGAACTACCACTAATTGGGCCAAGTCGAGCATCGGAAATTCTTAAATATCGAGAGCTGTTGGGAGGCTTTTACAGGCTTGAGCAATTACTCGAGGTTTATACAATCGACTCTTCTGTATACTCGGTTGTGCACCCATTTCTTGAAGTGCGAGATTCAAGCTGGAGAAAAGTTAATATTGACGAGGTTGAATTCAAAAGCTTGCTTAAGCATCCATACTTTGACTATCCGCTTGTGAAGTCAATTTTTCAACTTCGGGATAAAGGGCGGTTGGAATCCTTGTCGCAATTAAAAACCCTGGATTTAATGAACGATTCTATCTACGTGAAAATCGAACCCTATCTATTCATTGAGAAGCCGTAATAGAGCTGAGGTGAGTATATGAAATAGTGCTATTTTCGAAGCCGCTATGACAGAGGCAGAGATTAAAGAACTGATTTGTGAAGTGCCAGATTTTCCCAAACAGGGAATCTCATTTAAAGACATCACGCCCCTGTTGAAATCGGCCGAAGCTTGCAAGAAAATTACGAACCAAATATTGGATCACTTCAAACAAGATGTTGATGCAATTGTTGGTATTGAAAGTCGGGGCTTTTTCTTCGCTTTTTCGATGGCTCAGGCACTGGGTGTTCCATTTATTCCAATTCGGAAGAAGGGTAAACTCCCGCATAAGACCATTAGCGTGCGTTATGGCTTAGAGTATGGCTTTGATGAGGTGGAGATGCACCTCGATGCCATTGACAAAGGGCAACGAGTTTTAATTCACGACGATTTGCTCGCTACAGGTGGAACTGCAGCGGCTGCAGCAGACTTGGTGAAAATTGCAGGAGGAAATGTAATTGGATTTAGTTTTCTCATTCACTTAGGCTTTTTGGACGGCTTGCAAAAGGTGCAGAAGTATTCCAACAACATTCATTGTTTAACGACTTACGAAGATTAGTTATGAATTTCGAACCAACAGAGAACCAAAAGATGATTGCTCAAATGGTGAGCGATTTTTGCGAAAAGGAAGTGCGTCCAAATATCATGGATTGGGATGAGAGTCAAGAATTTCCACGGCCACTCTTCTCAAAATTTGGCGAACTCGGGTTGATGGGAGTACTTGTTCCTGAACAATATGGAGGATCGGGAATGGGATATTTGGAGTATGTAACTGTACTCACTGAGATTGGTAAAGTGTGTGGTTCAATTGGATTGAGCGTAGCTGCTCACAATTCTTTAGGAACCGGACACATTCTTCAGTTCGGAAGCGAAGAACAAAAACAGCGTTGGTTGCCGAAGTTGGCCTCTGGAGAGCATTTGGCAGCATGGGGTTTGACAGAGCAAAACACAGGTTCCGATGCGGGAGGTATGCTAACAACTGCAGTTGAAGATGGGGATGACTTCATCATCAATGGAACTAAAAACTTCATTACACACGGAAAGTCTGGTGATGTAGCAGTTGTAATTGTGCGGACGGGTGAAAAAGGAGATTCTCACGGTATGACGGCCATCCTTGTCGAGCGTGGAACCCCAGGTTTTTCCGCCGGTAAAAAGGAGAACAAACTGGGTATGAGGGCCTCGGAGACAACTGAGTTGATATTTCAAGATTGCCGAGTGCCTAAGGCAAACGTTTTGGGTAAAGTAGGGGATGGATTTATTCAGTCCATGAAGGTTTTAGATGGCGGACGTATATCCATTGCGGCATTGTCCTTGGGGATTGCGAAAGGCGCATACGAAGCGGCGCTTCAATACTCAAAAGAACGTCATCAGTTCAATAAACCGATTTCATCTTTCCAAGGCATCGCCTTTAAGCTTGCCGATATGGCAACCGAAATTGAAGCTGCAGAACTTTTAACCTTTCAAGCAGCAGACATGAAGAACCGAGGGAAGAAAATGACGAAGGAATCTTCATATGCTAAATATTACGCTTCAGAAGTTTGTGTTCGTGTAAGTACCGAGGCGGTTCAAATATTTGGTGGTTACGGCTACACAAAAGACTTCCCAGCAGAGAAGTTTTACCGTGATTCAAAACTTTGTACCATCGGTGAAGGCACCTCAGAAATACAAAAGTTGGTCATCGCAAGGGAAATTCTACAATAAACTTGACGAGCAAAGAGAATAGTCATACTTTTGCCGCCCTGAATAAAAGAAAAATAGATGCTGGTAATTTCAGTTAAAGAAGGAGAAAACATCGAACGTGCTATCAAGAAGTACAAGAAGAAGTTCGAACGTACAGGTGTTATGCGTGAATTGCGCGAGCGCAAGAAGTTCACAAAGCCTTCTATCAAGCGACGTGAAGAGATCCTAAAAGCGATCTACGTAGGTAAGATGCATAGCAGTTCCTAAATCACTTGACATCTTCTTTAGAATCCTTTACATTTATGGGTTCGAAAGAATTTGAATGGATTTAAGGAGCTTCCTAGACTACTTACTTAAGGAAAAACGGTATTCAACGCATACCGTGCGGTCTTATGCAATAGACCTTCAACAATTTTCAGATTACACTTTAGAGTATTACGAGGTGGATGCGGCCCTTGAGGTTCGTCATCCAATGATTCGTTCTTGGTTGGCCCATCTTTCTGAGCAAAACCTCACTTCAAGCAGCATCAACCGAAAACTCTCTTCGGTAAAGGGCTATTTTAAGTTTCTGCATTCCAAAGATCTCGTTCCTCAAAACCCGAGTCAAAAGTTAAGCGCCCTTAAAAAGGATAAGCGTTTACCTAAGTATGTGGAGGAAAGTAAGCTTGATTTCCTATTCGATCAGATTAAATTCGGTGAGGGTTTCCCTGGAAAACGCGATGAACTATTAGTAGAGATTCTTTACAACACGGGCATGCGCCTATCTGAATTGATAGGCCTAAAAGAGTCGGACCTAGATTTGGCAGATGCCCAAATGCGGGTTACTGGTAAAGGCAATAAGATGCGCATCGTGCCAATGAATCGCACGTTGGTTTCCTCGGTTAAAGAATACCTTGCTCTAAAACGTACCAATGAGCTCGATTCACCGTTCCTATTAATATTGGATAATGGGAAACCCTTGTATCCAAAGTTCGTATACCGCAAGGTCAATAGCTTAATCGGAATGGTGTCAACCCAACAGAAAAGAAGTCCGCATGTCCTTCGACATTCATTTGCTACGCACTTATTGAACAAGGGCGCCGACATCAATGCGATCAAAGAAATTTTAGGACATGCTAATCTGAGTGCGACAGAAGTTTATACGCACAATTCATTTGAGAAATTAAAATCAGTCTATCAACAAGCTCATCCAAGAGCGTAATGTTCCTATGTATGCAAGTAAAAATTCACTCCATTCACTTTGATGCAGATAGCAAATTGGTCCACTTTGTTCAGGGCCGAGTCGATAAATTGAACCAGTTCTATGACGGAATTATTGAAGGAGAGGTTTTTTTACGGCTAGATAATGCCAGCAATCACGAAAATAAAGTTGCAGAGATTCGTCTTTCCCTTCCAGGAAATGAACTGTTCGCCAAACGACAGTGTAAATCTTTTGAAGAAGCCACAGATACTGCCATTGAGGCACTACGCCGTCAAGTGCGTAAGTACAAGTCTAAGCATGGTCATGCTTGATTTCTAGCCGCTCTTTGAGGTCCATTTTTTTGTTCAACAGGCGATAGAAAAAAAAGAGACTAGGGGAGTTTGGTTTAACATGATAATCTTTTATACATTTGCAAGCCTTTTTGGGGCCTTATTCCTGTATGGAAATAAGTGCCGATGTAGCTCAGTTGGCCAGAGCAGCTGATTTGTAATCAGCATGTCGGGGGTTCGAATCCCTCCATCGGCTCACGTTCTTTGAATGAAAATATATTAAGCTGGGGAGATACTCAAGCGGTCAACGAGGTCAGACTGTAAATCTGATGGCTTCGCCTTCGTAGGTTCGAATCCTGCTCTCCCCACTTAAAGCATTAAAATAATTAGCGGGAGTAGCTCAGTTGGTAGAGCATCAGCCTTCCAAGCTGAGGGTCGCGGGTTCGAGTCTCGTCTCCCGCTCTTTTGGCATTTAGCCGACGTAGCTCAGTGGTAGAGCGCTTCCTTGGTAAGGAAGAGGTCACGGGTTCAAATCCCGTCGTTGGCTCAGATGACATATATAATAGTAAGAGTAATAATTAAGTAATAATCAAATTCAACTAATCCCAAAATAGCCATGGCTAAGGAAAATTTTGACCGTTCGAAACCGCACGTCAACATTGGTACCATTGGTCACGTTGACCACGGTAAGACCACATTAACAGCGGCAATTACGAGAGTTCTTGCATCAAAAGGACTTGCAGAAAACAGAGATTTCGCTCAGATTGATAACGCACCAGAAGAAAAAGAACGTGGTATCACGATCAACACTTCACACGTGGAGTATGCGACTGATGCGCGTCATTACGCTCACGTTGACTGTCCTGGTCACGCTGACTACGTAAAGAACATGGTAACAGGTGCTGCCCAGATGGACGGTGCTATTTTGGTAGTTGCTGCAACTGATGGTCCTATGCCACAAACTCGCGAGCACATCCTATTGGCTCGTCAGGTTGGTGTACCTAAATTGGTTGTATTCATGAATAAGGTTGACATGGTAGACGACGAGGAACTCCTCGAGCTCGTTGAAATGGAAATCCGTGAACTTCTTGACTTTTACGAGTACGAAGGTGATGACACTCCAATCATCCAAGGTTCTGCCCTAGGTGGTCTAGAAGGAGACGAAAAATGGTCTGAAAAAATCATGGAATTGATGGATGCTGTGGATTCTTGGATTCCACTTCCAGAACGTGATGTTGACAAACCATTCCTAATGCCAGTAGAAGATGTATTCTCTATTACAGGTCGTGGTACAGTTGCAACGGGTAGAATCGAAACTGGTGTAATCAACACTGCTGAAGAAGTTGATATCCTCGGATTTGGAGCTGAAAAATTGAAATCAACCATTACTGGAGTAGAGATGTTCCGTAAGATCCTCGACCGAGGTGAGGCTGGTGACAACGTAGGTCTTCTTCTTCGTGGTATTGAGAAAACTCAAATCAAACGTGGTATGGTTATCTGTAAGCCAGGTACCATTACTCCGCACACTGAATTCAAAGCTGAGGTATATATCCTCAAAAAAGAAGAAGGTGGACGACATACTCCATTCCACAACAAGTACCGTCCTCAGTTCTACTTGAGAACCACTGACGTTACTGGTGAGATCATGCTTCCAGAAGATCGTGAAATGGTAATGCCAGGTGACAACTTGACAATCACTGTTAAACTTATTGCTCCTGTGGCCATCAATCAAGGTCTCAAGTTTGCGATGCGTGAAGGTGGACGTACTGTAGGTGCGGGTCAGATCACTGAGATTTTAAAATAGAAAAGTTCATTGAGTGGATGAGAGACGTCTTGGGATTAGGCGTCTCTCTAAACCTCTTTTACGGGTGTAGCTCAATTGGTAGAGCAGCAGTCTCCAAAACTGCAGGTTGAGTGTTCGAGTCGCTCCACCCGTGCAATGCAGTTGCGGAATACAATATAGATGGATACAATTAAAAATTACGTAAGCGATTCCTGGAATGAACTAATGCATAAGGTTTCATGGCCAACATGGACCCAATTGCAAAGCAGTTCAGTTCTCGTATTGGTAGCGACCTTTTTGATCGCTGCAATCATTTATTTGATGGATTCCGCTTTTGGTAATTTGATGAAACTCATCTACAACAACATTTTCAATTAGGAAGATGGAAGAGGTTAGCAATAAGAAGTGGTACGTCGTTCGAGCCATCAGTGGTAAGGAGAAGAAGGTCAAGGAGCAGATCGAGATGGAGGTAGAGCATGAAAAGCTTGATCACTACATTTCACAGGTCTTGATTCCGACCGAGAAAGTTTTCCAAATCCGCAATGGCAAGAAAATCAGTAAAGAACGAAACTTCTTTCCTGGCTATGTCTTAATAGAGGCGATTCTTACGGGTGAGATTCCTCACATGATTAAGAACCTTCCGAATGTCATCGGTTTCTTGGGTGACAGAAAAGGAGGGGAGCCTGTTCCTTTGAGACAGAACGAGGTGAATAGAATACTCGGGAAAGTTGATGAACTCGCAGAGAGCGATGAAGAACTCAACATTCCGTTTATTATTGGTGAAGCGGTAAAAGTGATCGATGGTCCTTTCAACAGTTTCTCTGGTGTGATTGAGGAGATTAATGAAGAGAAAAAGAAACTCAAGGTTATGGTTAAAATCTTCGGAAGAAGAACACCTCTTGAGTTGAGCTACATGCAAGTAGAAAAAGAATAATTAAGCTACAATGGCTAAAGAAGTATCAGGATTAATTAAAGTTCAGATTAGGGGTGGCGCAGCCAATCCTTCTCCTCCCGTAGGACCTGCATTGGGTGCTAAAGGGGTGAACATCATGGAGTTTTGTAAGCAGTTCAACGCTAGAACCCAAGATAAAGCGGGAAAACTTTTACCTGCAATCATCACGGTTTATTCCGACAAGTCTTTTGACTTCGTCGTTAAAACGCCTCCGGTTGCAGTTCAACTTAAGGAAGCAACGAAATTAAAGTCTGGTTCAGGTGAGCCAAACAAGAAAAAGGTTGCAACCGTGAGTAAAGATGTAGTGCGCAAGATTGCCGAAGAAAAAATGCCGGATTTAAATGCATTCACAGTTGAAGCTGCTATGGAAATGGTAGCTGGAACTGCACGAAGCATGGGGATTCGCGTTAAATAAGTCTGACAATGTCGAAGCTGGGAAAGAAAAGAAAAGAGTCTCTTGAGAAATTTGATCTCGAGAAAGCTTACTCCTTGAAAGAGGCTGCTGGAATGATCAAAGAGATTTCCACAGAAAAATTTGATGCCTCTATTGATTTGGCTGTTCGTTTAGGTGTTGATCCTAGAAAAGCCAACCAAATGGTTCGTGGTGTAGTTAGCCTACCACACGGAACAGGTAAAGAGGTACGTGTACTTTGTTTATGCACACCAGATAAAGAGCAAGAGGCGAAAGATGCCGGTGCAGACTTTATTGGGCTTGACGAGTACGTTGAAAAAATTAAAGGTGGATGGACCGACTTTGATGTCATCATTACCATGCCTTCGGCAATGGGTAAGGTTGGTGCTTTAGGTCGAATCCTAGGTCCACGTGGTCTTATGCCTAATCCTAAAACCGGTACGGTTACTATGGAGGTTGGAAAGGCCATTGAAGATGTTAAAAAAGGAAAGATTGATTTCCGTGTAGATAAGACTGGAATCGTACACGCTGCGATTGGTAAAACGTCTTTTGAAGCGGATAAGATCTACGATAATGCATCCGAGCTGTTACAAACCATTTTAAAGCTCAAGCCTACTTCGTCAAAAGGCGCTTATGTGAAAAGCGTCGCCTTGTCGAGTACAATGAGCCCAAGCATCCATGTGGAGACGAAGTCTATCGCTTCCTAAGATTTAGTCACCGTTAACCTATTGGTATGAATAGAGAGGAGAAGAACCAAGAAATAGATGTACTCGCCAAGCAATTGGGAGAGAGTGACATCTTTTACTTGGCAGATGTAGCCGCGATGTCGGTAGAGAACTCGAACAAACTTCGACGCCTTTGCTATAACCGCGATGTTTCTTTAAAAGTGGTGAAAAACACACTTCTAAAGAAAGCCATGGAGAAAGTGGAGGATAAGGACTTTTCAGAACTGTATGATGTTTTGAAAGGAAATACGTCCATCATGTTCTCTGAAATTGGAAATGCTCCTGCAAAGCTTATAAAAGAGTTTCGCAAGAAGCAAGAAAAACCAATGTTGAAGGCCGCATATATTGATGCTGCAACATACGTTGGTGATGACAAGTTGGAAATGCTTGCTGAGCTTAAATCGAAAGAAGAGCTTATTGGCGATATCATCTTGTTGCTTCAATCTCCAATGAAGAACGTGGTCTCTGGTTTAACTGCAGGTGGATCCAATATTTCTGGATTGCTTAAGGCACTAGAGGAGAGAAATAATTGATTAAAAACTAGACATAATAAAAACAACCGAAATGGCTGATATTAAAAAAATCGGTGACGAGCTCGTAGGACTTACCGTAAAGGAAGTAAAAGAACTCGCTGATTATCTTAAAGATGAATACGGCATTGAGCCCGCTGCTGCTGCTGTTGCAGTTGCTGCTGGACCTGCTGCTGACGGTGGAGAAGCTGCTGAAGAACAAACAGAATTTGATGTTGTTCTTACATCAGGCGGTGCTTCTAAACTGAAAGTTGTGAAGCTTGTTAAAGAATTGACGGGTCAAGGTCTCAAAGAGGCAAAAGACTTAGTTGATGGCGCGCCAAGCACAATTAAAGAAGGCGTTGCAAAAGACGAAGCTGAAGCACTTAAGGCACAGTTAGAAGAAGCGGGAGCTGAAGTTGAGCTTAAGTAAGCTTTAGAACCCAAGTTATTAGAAGAGGTTTAGGTCCCAAGGGGCCTAGACCCTTCTGCGTTTTTAGACCTTTCATCGGATTATTTAGCACGAGATTACATGGCTGTAAAGACAAAGAATAAGGATAGAATTAATTTCAGCTCAGCAAAAAACACTCTGGATTACCCGGATTTTCTGGAGATTCAGCTGAAATCTTTCAAAGACTTTTTCCAATTGGAAACGTCTCCGGAAAACCGAGATGAGGAAGGATTATTCAGTGTTTTTTCTGAGAACTTCCCAATCACCGACTCACGAAACAACTTCGTGCTGGAGTTTCTCGATTATTTTGTGGATCCACCTCGTTACGCAATGAACGAGTGCATCGAAAGAGGCCTTTCTTACAGCGTTCCGCTGAAGGCAAAGCTTAAATTGTACTGTACAGACCCTGAACACGAAGATTTTGAAACCATCGTACAGGATGTCTATTTGGGAACCATTCCCTACATGACCCCAAAAGGTTCATTCATCATCAATGGTGCTGAAAGAATTGTAGTTTCTCAGTTGCACCGATCTCCTGGTGTTTTCTTTGGACATAGTTTCCACGCCAACGGAACTAAGCTTTACTCAGCGCGAGTAATTCCATTTAAAGGATCTTGGATTGAATTTGCAACCGACATCAACAATGTGATGTATGCATACATCGACCGTAAGAAGAAGTTGCCAGTAACAACTCTCCTTCGTGCGATTGGGTATGAAAGTGATAAAGAAATTCTTGAAATCTTCGACCTCGCAGATGAGATCAAGGTGAACAAAACTCAATTGGTGAAAGCTGTTGGTCGCAAGCTAGCGGCTAGAGTTTTGAAGTCTTGGATTGAAGATTTCGTTGATGAGGATACAGGAGAAGTTGTTTCCATCGAACGAAACGAAGTATTGATCGATCGTGAAGTGATTCTTGAAAAAGACCACATCGATTTGATAATGGATTCAGGATCTAAAACAATCCTTCTTCACAAAGAAGAAGCGAATGCTCAAGATTTCGCCATCATCTACAACACACTACAAAAAGACCCTTCAAACTCTGAAATTGAAGCGGTTGAGCACATCTACCGTACCATCCGTAATTCTGAGCCACCAGATGAGGAAACAGCGCGTGGTGTAATTGATAAACTATTCTTCTCCGACAAGCGATACGATCTTGGAGAAGTTGGTCGATATCGAATCAACAAAAAGTTGGGTCTCGACATCGATATGGAGACTAAGATTCTCACGAAACAAGACATCATAGAAATCATCAAGTATTTGATTGAATTGATCAACTCCAAGGCAGATGTTGATGATATCGATCACTTGAGCAACCGTCGCGTACGTACTGTTGGTGAACAATTGTACAACCAATTCGGCGTAGGTCTTGCCCGTATGGCTCGTACCATCCGTGAGCGAATGAACGTTCGTGACAATGAGGTATTTACTCCGATTGACTTGATCAATGCGAAGACACTTTCGTCTGTGATCAACTCGTTCTTTGGAACGAATCAATTGTCTCAGTTCATGGACCAAACCAACCCTCTTTCTGAGGTAACTCACAAACGTCGTTTGTCAGCACTCGGACCAGGTGGTTTGTCTCGTGAACGTGCCGGATTTGAGGTACGTGATGTTCACTACACTCACTATGGTCGTTTGTGTACCATTGAAACACCTGAAGGACCGAACATTGGTTTGATTTCTTCCCTTTGTGTTTATGCCAAAGTGAATAAACTAGGATTCATTGAGACTCCTTACCGAAGTGTAACTGAAGGAAAAGTTGATCTCCAAGGAGAGGTGACTTACTTAAGCGCTGAGGAAGAGAACGGTCAGATGATTGCCCAGGCAAACGCTAAGCTCGAAGACAACGGGTCATTTGGTTCTGATAAAGTAAAAGCACGTTTCGAAGGTGATTTCCCAGTCATTGAAGGCGACAAGGTTACTTTGATGGACGTTGCTCCAAACCAGATTGCTTCTATTGCCGCATCCTTGATTCCGTTCTTGGAACATGATGATGCCAACCGTGCCCTGATGGGATCAAACATGCAGCGTCAGGCTGTTCCTTTGGTTCGTCCAGAAGCACCTATCGTTGGTACTGGTCTAGAAGAAGGCGTGGCTAAGGATTCACGTGTTTTAATTAATGCTGAAGGTCCTGGGGTTGTTGAATTCGTTGATGCGACTCGCATCGTAATCAAATACGACCTTGATGATCTAGATCGTTTGGTTCGATTTGGCGACGACAGCAAAGAATACACTCTTACGAAGTATTCTAAAACCAATCAATCCACAACCATCAACCTAACACCAATCGTGCAGAGAGGTGAGCGCGTTGTTGAGGGTCAGATTCTTTGTGAAGGATACGGAACTGAGAACGGTGAGCTTGCACTCGGTCGTAACTTGAAAGTGGCCTTTATGCCGTGGAAGGGTTACAACTTTGAGGATGCCATCGTAATCTCTGAGAACGTAGTAAAAGACGACATCTATACGTCTGTTCACGTTGATGAATTTGCACTTGAAGTGCGAGATACAAAACGTGGATTGGAAGAGTTGACAGCAGATATTCCAAACGTAAGTGAGGAAGCTACGCGCAACCTTGACGAAAACGGACTTATCCGCATCGGGACACGTGTGAAAGAAGGTGATATTCTGATTGGAAAGATTACTCCGAAAGGAGAAACGGATCCAACTCCAGAAGAAAAACTGCTCCGCGCAATCTTTGGTGATAAAGCGGGTGATGTGAAAGATGCTTCATTGAAAGTTCCACCATCAGTAGAAGGTGTTGTAATCAATAAGAAGCTCTTCAGCAGAAAAATTAAAGATCGCAAAGCGAAATTGGAAGAAAAGCCGATTCTTGAAGAATTGGATGAGAAGCATGAAAAGGTTCTTGGAGACTTGAAGTCTAAGTTTGTTGAGAAGCTCTTTACAATTGTGACGGGTAAAACTTCGCAAGGTGTCTTCAACAATTTCAAAGAAGAGATCGTGAAGAAGGGGACTAAATTCACCCTCAAGTTGCTTAGCTCACTGGATTATCGCGACATCAACCCAACAGGTTGGACCACCGATAAAGCTAAGAATGAGTTGATCCGACAATTGCTTCACAACTACAACTTAAAAATCAACGACGAAGTTGGCGTTTACAAACGCGCAAAATTCGCCATCTCAATTGGTGATGAGCTTCCTACTGGTATTGTTCAGTTGGCCAAAATCTACGTTGCTAAGAAGCGCAAGCTGAAAGTAGGTGATAAGATGGCTGGTCGTCACGGAAACAAGGGTATTGTTGCCAAGATTGTACGTGAAGAGGACATGCCGTATATGGAAGATGGAACTACCGTTGACATCGTTCTAAATCCACTTGGGGTACCATCACGGATGAACCTAGGTCAGATTTATGAAACTGTACTTGGTTGGGCCGGATTGAAATTGGGTGAAAAATTCTCTACTCCAATTTTTGATGGTGCGAGCAACGAACAAATCGAAGGTTGGGTAGAAAAAGCTGGCTTGCCACGCTTTGGACGAACTCAGCTGACCGATGGTGGAACTGGAGAGAAGTTTGATCAGCCTGCAACCGTAGGTGTGATATACATGCTTAAACTCCATCACTTGGTTGACGATAAGATGCACGCACGTAGCATCGGACCATACTCTCTCATTACACAGCAACCATTGGGTGGTAAAGCTCAGTTTGGTGGACAGCGTTTTGGTGAGATGGAGGTTTGGGCTCTCGAAGCATTTGGAGCGTCGAACATTCTTCAGGAAATCTTGACTGTTAAATCGGATGATGTAACAGGACGAGCTAAAGCCTATGAGAAGATTGTAAAAGGAGAAACGATGCCGATCCCTGGTATTCCAGAATCATTCAACGTATTGCTACATGAAATGCGCGGTTTGGGATTACGTATCAATTTAGAATAATCTGTAACGAATTCATTATACACGATTTATGGCTATTCGGAAAGAGAATTTAGTGGACAGTAGTTTTAAGAAGATTGTTATCGGTCTGGCATCGCCAGAGATGATCCTTGAGAATTCTCGAGGTGAGGTTCTTAAGCCTGAAACAATCAACTATAGAACCTACAAACCGGAACGCGACGGCTTGTTTTGCGAACGCATTTTTGGCCCTGTAAAGGACTATGAATGTCATTGTGGTAAATACAAGCGAATCCGTTACAAAGGAATCATCTGCGACCGTTGTGGAGTAGAAGTGACTGAAAAGAAAGTGCGTCGTGAGCGCATGGGACACATCTCATTGGTGGTTCCAGTTGCACACATCTGGTACTTTAAGTCACTTCCAAACAAAATTGGTTACCTACTTGGGCTTCCATCGAAGAAACTCGATAGCATCATCTATTATGAGCGCTATGTGATTATCAACGCTGGAGTTGCTAAGAACGCTGAAGGTGAACCTTTAGAATACTTGGACTTCTTGACAGAAGAAGAGTACTTGGATACTTTGGACACGCTTCCAAAAGAAAACCAGTACTTGGATGATTCTGATCCAGACAAATTCATCGCTAAGATGGGTGCAGAAGGATTGTTTGATCTTCTCTCACGTTTGAAATTGGACGAACTGTCCTTTTCTCTTCGTCATAAAGCTGCTACTGAAACTTCACAACAACGTAAGAACGAAGCTCTTAAAAGACTTCAAGTTGTTGAAGCATTCCGTGACGCTCAAAGCCGGATGGAGAACAATCCAGAGTGGATGATCATTAAGGTGGTTCCAGTAATTCCACCAGACCTTCGTCCATTGGTGCCACTTGATGGAGGACGCTTTGCGACTTCCGACCTGAACGACCTTTACCGTCGTGTGATCATTCGTAACAATCGTTTGAAGAAACTTCTTGAGATCAAAGCTCCTGAGGTAATTCTTAGAAACGAGAAACGTATGCTTCAAGAAGCGGTGGATTCTCTCTTCGACAACTCACGTAAATCTTCAGCGGTTAAAACTGAAGCAAACCGTGCATTGAAATCATTGAGTGATTCATTGAAAGGTAAGCAAGGACGATTCCGTCAGAACCTTCTAGGTAAACGTGTTGACTATTCTGCACGTTCGGTAATTGTTGTTGGACCAGACTTGAAATTGCACGAATGTGGAATTCCAAAATCGATGGCTGCTGAATTATACAAACCATTCATCATTCGCAAGATGATTGAGCGTGGTATTGTGAAGACAGTAAAATCAGCGAAGAAAATCGTTGACCGCAAAGAGCCAGTTGTTTGGGACATTCTTGAAAACGTTTTGAAAGGACACCCAGTTCTCTTGAACAGGGCCCCAACTCTTCACAGACTGGGTATCCAAGCTTTCCAGCCTAAATTGGTTGAAGGAAAAGCCATTCAATTGCACCCACTCGTTTGTACGGCCTTTAACGCCGACTTCGATGGTGACCAGATGGCTGTTCACCTTCCACTAGGAAACGCTGCCATTTTGGAAGCGCAACTATTGATGCTTGCATCACACAACATCTTGAACCCTGCAAATGGTGCTCCTATTGCCGTTCCTTCTCAGGATATGGTATTGGGTCTCTATTACATCACTAAGGGAAGAAGAACAGACGAAGGCAGAACCATGATTGGTGAAGGCAAAGTCTTCTATTCTTCTGAAGAAGTGTTGATCGCATACAACGAGAAGAAACTTGATCTACACGCTTACATCAATGTAAAAGTAGAGACAGTTGAAAACGGAGAACGCGTTAGCAAGGTGATCGAAACGACTACTGGTCGTGTGATGTTTAATGAGCATGTTCCGGAAGAAGTAGGTTACATCAATGAGGTTTTGACCAAAAAATCTTTACGAGACATTATTGGTCGCGTATTGAAGATCACTGGATTTAAATCTACTGCGAACTTCCTTGACGATATTAAGCAACTCGGATTCTACAATGCATTTAAGGGAGGTTTGTCCTTCAACTTGGATGATGTAATCGTACCACCAGAGAAGGAAAAACTTCTTGGTGATGCAGCTTCTGAAGTAGAAAACGTGATGATGAACTACAACATGGGTCTCATCACCAACAACGAGCGTTACAATCAGATCATTGATATCTGGACGCACACGAACTCGAAGTTGACCTTCGCTTTGATGAACCGATTGAAAAATGACAATCAAGGATTCAACTCCATCTTTATGATGTTCGATTCCGGAGCACGTGGTTCGAAAGAACAAATTCGTCAGCTTTCTGGAATGAGGGGTCTGATGGCCAAGCCACGTAAATCTGGTACGGTTTCATCTGGTGGTGAAATTATTGAAAACCCGATTCTTTCGAACTTTAAGGAAGGACTTTCAATTCTTGAGTACTTCATCTCAACTCACGGTGCACGTAAAGGTCTTGCCGATACTGCCCTTAAAACAGCCGATGCTGGTTACTTGACTCGTCGTTTAGTTGACGTTGCGCAAGACGTTGTAATCAACGAACCAGATTGTGGAACCTTCCGAGGTTTAACTGCTTCTGCGCTGATGATGAACGAAGATGTAGTAGAGCCATTGTACGACCGTATATTGGGTAGAACTGCATTGGAAGACGTAGTTCATCCTGAGACTGAAGAAGTAATCGTTGCATCCGGAGAAGAAATCAATGAAGACGTTGCTCGTGCCATTGAGGCGGCGGGTATCCAAGAAGTTGAAATCCGTTCGGTTCTTACTTGTGAAACTCTTCGCGGAGTTTGTGGTAAGTGCTATGGTAGAAACCTCGCAAGTGGTGCACACGTTCAAGGTGGAGAAGCTGTTGGTGTTATAGCCGCACAGTCGATTGGTGAGCCTGGAACACAGCTTACGCTTCGTACATTCCACGTTGGGGGTACAGCCTCTAACATTGCAGCGGAATCTAAGATTCTTGCTAAGGCCGCAGGGAAACTTGAAATCGATGAGCTTCGTACGGTTCGCAGAAAGAATGAATCTGGTGTTGAAGTAGACATCGTTATTGGTCGTTCTGCTGAGATGCGTATTGTGAACGAGGATGGTAACGTAATCGTGACCAACAACATTCCTTACGGATCTGAACTTCACAAGAAGTCTGGAAACAAAGTAAAAAAGGATGACTTGATCTGTCAGTGGGATCCTTACAATGCCGTTATGGTTTCTGAGTTTGCAGGTAAACTCCAGTTCGAAAACATTGAGCGTGGAGTAACCTACAAGGAAGAGTCTGATGAGCAAACAGGGTTCAAGGAGAAAGTAATCGTTGAAACTCGCGACAAGAAGAAAAACCCTACCATCCACATTACTAAGGGTGGTGAGATTCTTCGCTCGTACAACATTCCAGTTGGAGCTCACGTAATCGTGGACGATAAGCAAGGAATTAAGGAAGGTGAGATTCTCGTGAAGATTCCACGTACATCTGGAAAAACTGGTGACATCACTGGTGGTCTGCCACGTGTAACGGAATTGTTTGAAGCGCGTAATCCATCGAATCCTGCAGTTGTTTCTGAAATCGACGGAACTGTAAGCTTTGGTAAAATCAAACGTGGTAACCGCGAGATTCACATCGAGAGTCGTTTCGAAGACAAGAGAACATACTTGGTTCCATTGTCGAAACACATTCTTGTTCAAGAGAATGACTTCGTGAAAGCGGGATACAATCTTTCTGATGGTGCTATGGCTCCTGGAGATATTCTAAACATCATGGGCCCAACCGCTGTACAAGAGTACATCGTGAATGAGATCCAAGAAGTTTATCGTCTGCAGGGTGTGAAGATCAACGACAAGCACTTTGAGGTAATCGTTCGTCAGATGATGCGTAAAGTATACATCGAAGATTCTGGAGATACGAAGTTCCTCGAGAAGCAAGTGGTGAACAAACGTGACTTCAGAATCGAAAACGATGCCATCTATGGTATGATGGTAGTGGACGATCCGGGAGACTCGGAGGACATGAAGGCAGGCCAGTTGATTTCTCCACGGAAGTTGCGTGATGAGAACACGACATTGCAGCGTAAGGATATGAAGTTGGTGGTTGCACGTGAAGCAGTTACAGCAACAGCAAGTCCGGTGCTTCAAGGTATCACCAAAGCATCTCTACAAACCGATAGCTTCATTTCTGCGGCATCCTTCCAGGAGACTACTAAAGTCTTGAACGAAGCAGCTGTTTCAGGAAAAGAAGATCACTTACTCGGATTGAAAGAGAATGTAATTGTTGGACACAAAATTCCAGCGGGTACAGGTATGCGTTCATACGATCACATGATCGTTGGTTCGAAAGAAGAGTACGAAGCCTTACTCAGTGCCAAGACCCCATCTACAGAAGATGTGGTTGAGGAAGTGGAACTCAAATCATAAATGAAGATGGCGCCCTTAGGGCGCCATTTTTTTTGTCTTATTATCTGACTTATTATGGCAGAAGAAGAAAAGGAAGGCCAGCCACAAGAAGGCCAATTGAACATCGAACTTTCGGAAGAGATTGGTGATGGCGAATACGCGAACCTCGCGGTCATTACTCATTCACCATCTGAGTTTGTGCTAGACTTCATCAAGGCTATGCCGAACGTTCCAAAGGCAAAGGTGAAGGCACGTGTAGTAATTACTCCACAGCACGCCAAACGATTGGTTCGTGCCCTCCAAGACAACATTGTGCGCTACGAAGCCGCACACGGTAGCATCACCGAGCCGAACAACAGCCAGAATACTTTCCCGATGAATTTCGGAGGTCCGGCTGGGCAGGCTTGAGTCAAATACTGATTACCAATTGTTGATGATCGATTGGCGATTGTTGATGATTCCTTATAGCTTACAGCTCAATAAGAGGCATCGGATTCTCCTGGTCAAAACGCTATCTTCGAGCGATGATGCACACTAGCAAAGCACCTGTCTTCCTTCTTCTCCTGAGTTTCACAGGTTTCTCCCAAAACTATAAGGAGATGATGCAAGACCCTTCTTACAACTTCTACGAGGTTGTGCGTGAAGCGGAGAGCTATTTTGAAAACAATCCAAAAGGAAAGGGAACTGGATACACGCCATTTCAACGCTGGAAGTATGAGAATGAACCGCATTACTATCCGAGCGGTGTGCGAAATCAATCGTCTCACTTCATCGCAGAAAAGGCCTTTGAAGATTTTATAGCCAAGAATCCTGGATCGGCAGCTCGAGCTGGATTAAACCCCTGGACAGAATTGGGTCCATGGAAAGTGGAGAACATCACCGGTCACTACGCTCCGGGCATGGGAAGAGTCGAGACATTTTTCATTGATCGAGTCAACTTGAATCGCATGTTTTTGGGTTCTAGAAGCGGCGGTTTTTGGAGAAGCTACGACGGTGGTGCACACTGGGAGAATACCACCGATCAACTCCCAGCAAGCGGAGTGAACTCAATCGCGGTCTCACCAAACGACAGCAATCTCATTTTGATCAATGTGCAGAATTCTTCGAATGGAAGAACACACGGGATCTACATGTCGACGGACGATGGCACGACTTGGAGTCCAACTGAATTCAGCTCTAAGAACGGCCTCGGCGGACTCGGAACAAATCTCACCGTGTACAAACTCTCTTATCATCCGACGATACCGAACTTGATGTTCGTGGCTTCTTCTCAAGGAATCTATCGCTCAATCGACACGCTGAATACCTGGGTTCAAGTGACCACAAATTCAACCCGCGACATGGCTTTTCATCCCACCAACGACAGTGTGGTGTACGCCTGGGAATCTTCCCAACGCGACAAGCTCGCGGTATCCTCTGACTTTGGAAATACGTTTGGCTACTCCGCAACAATGCTTGGGCAGAATTCAGGCGGGACCACAATTGCCGTGAGCGACGATTGCCCTGAATGCGTATACGTAGGTAGTGGAAATGGAATCTGGAAGTCAGCAGATCGAGGAGCTACGTTCAGTTTTATTTCAAATCCAAGCGGTGGAGGGAACCATTTGGTCGTGAGCGACGAAGATTCGGATGTGATGATTGCTGGAGGAGTGGATGCCTACAGCTCTACCGACGGTGGTCTCAACTTCAATCAAGTCACTTGGTGGAGTCTAGGAAGTGTACCCTTTGATGGCGATCAGTACATTCATGCAGACCTCAGAGAGAGCGCTTGCTACGATGGTATTTTCTATTTGGCCACCGACGGCTACCTCGCTCGCAGCAGCGACGATGGAGACAGCTGGGAAATCATAAGCGAAGAGATCGGCATTCGAGAGAATTATTCCTTGGGTCAAAGTCAATCGCATCGGCAAGTGAGCTATTGCGGGTCGCAAGACAATGGTCAGAGTTTGGTGAACGACACTGCCTGGTTGGAGATCTACGGGGCCGATGGAATGGAAGGAGTCATTCAACCATTAAACCCGAACATTTTGATGGGCAGCTGGCAATTTGGAGGGCGACGAAGATCCTTCGATGGAGGAATAAGTGGACAAGTCTGTACTCCTTTCGATCAGGACGATGGATTGTGGGTAGCTCCATTGCTGCTCGATCCCGTGAATCAGTTTCGGGTGTACAGCATGGACGAAACCTTGTTTGCGAGCGACGATTTTGGTTCAAGTTGGGATGATCTTGGAACACCTTTCGGAACTGGAGCCATCAATCAAGCGGTCATAGGAGAAAACAATCCCAACTATATGTTCTTCTCGGATGGTGGAGATCTTGCAAAAACGTCCGATGGAGGTCAGAATTACAAGAGTCTGACTCAACCGGTGAATCACTTCGTGACGGACATTGCAATGGCCCCTGGAAACGACAGCATCGTTGTGATCGTCAATGATCAATGGCAAAACAACGGTGGGAAGATTTTTGTGTCGCGTGATTTTGGAGAAAGTTGGGGGAACCACACCTACAATCTTGGCGATATGCCTTTGCGCTCGGTGATCATCGATCATACCGATGACATGAATATTTATGTGGGCGCAGAGATTGGCTTGTACTTCAAAGGTCTCAAGGATTCTATTTGGACCTTGTTTAATGAAAACCTACCCAACGTTTCCATTCGAGACATTAAGATTCACCGAGGAAGCAACACCTTGCGGGCGGTGAGCTGGGGTAGAGGATTGTTTGAGGTGAAACTGCCAGGTAGAGAAGATTTTCCTTCGATTGAACGCGTGTATATGACTCAACCGAACAGCTTGTCTCAGCCAAAGAAGGGCGTCGACAATTACATCTACGCCGAAATCGATTATGCCGGAACTCTTAGTTCGGTGAACTTGAGTTGGGGTGAGAATCACCTGAATCTCGACACTACAGAGGCTATGGTTCTTCAGTCTGGAAACCTGTATCGCAGTGCTGAGCCAATGCCGGATCTCGCCATCGATTCTGATCTTCATTTCCGAATTACATCGACTGGTGATCAGGGCGATAAAAGTGAGAGCTATAGATTCATGTACAGCATTCATCCATTTGTGTATTGCGATGCCGTGGGCGGTTCGGGTACAGGTGGCGACTACATCGACTATGTAGAGTTGAATGGAGTAGGGCAAGCCAGTGGGAAGGAAGGATACGCCGACTTTACCAATGTTGAGATTCCTCTGATTAGAGGTCTGTCTTATTCACTTGAGATCACTTTGAATTTCCATTGGGATCCGGATACTACTGCTGCCTGGATAGACTTTAACCAAGATTCTGAATTCAGTTCCGATGAGCTCATCGAGATGACAGAGCTCAATGCGCAGCATGAATCCTTCGCCTTTTTCACTGTTCCAACAGATGCCAAAACCGGTTCTACAAGAATGCGAGTGAGGAATCAGTACTACAATGAAGCCCCAGATCCCTGTGCTACTCGGGTGGGTGAAGTGGAAGACTATACGGTTGTCATAGGTCCGCCGCAATCGCTGGAGGAACAGAATGCCTCGATGGAAGTGAAGGTGGTTCCCAACCCAGCCAAGGGATCCTTTCAGCTGATTTGCTGTGAAGGAGAAGTGCAGGCTGTGGTCCTTCAAGACATTCATGGTAAGACTGTACGCGTATGGAATGGATCGCGGGGGGACTATTCTTTGGAAGGGCTTAGTTCTGGGCTTTATGTTGTTCGCGTTGAATCTAAAGGCTATAACTCGAGCGTTAAACTATTGGTAGAATGAGACGAACGATTTATTTGATTGCCCTGTTTGGCCTTTTATTTTCATGCAAGAACTCTGAAAAAGTGGAGGTTCAAGACAAAGCTCCCGTGCTTTATTCGGTACTTGGTGAGCTCACACAAACCAGTCAATATTGCGGTGGCGCGCGACCTACTCAGGAGATGGAAGATGAAATCCGTCGACCGAGGCCTTATCCACTCAAAATTTATCTGAGAAAAGACAGTGTGAACCGACTTGGCTCTCCAGTCATCAAAGAGATCATGCCCGATGCCGAAGGCAAGTTTGAATTGAAACTTGAAGCTGGAACCTACTGCATCGTGCGAGAATATCAATTGCAAGCTGCGAACCCATCTTCCCTGCGTTCACAAGATGTTGGTGTAGATGAAGCTTGTTTCCGCAAGAAATGGGCAGAGTGTTTTAAGTCTTTTGAAGTGAAGGATGCTTCAGTTGATTTGGGCGCTCTGAACATCAAACACCGCTGTTTTCTTCCCGATCTTCCCTGCGTTCGGTTCGAAGGTCAGATGCCTCCTTGATGTTTGATGACTGATTTCCAATTACCAATTATTGATTATTTCTCTTCGTTCGTTGAGCTCGTTTGTTCTACTCTAGAGGCAAGAATCTCTCAATTTAGCGCTTCACTTTGAAAAGGTATACAGTGCCATATTGGCCATACAACTGTTCCCAAGCGATGATCAATTCTTTTCCATTTTTTTCTTCGATGAAGTATTGCGTATATCCATAGGTTCCTCCTTCTACGTCGAACCAATCCTTGCTCGCGCAGATATGCCATCCGCGCAGTACCAAAAGGAATGCATTCAGTTGTCAATATAGCCTCCCCACGACAGTTCGACTGAGATGTCGACGTCGCCATCATCGCTGAAATCGAATTGCCCAGAACTGGATACAATATTGAAAGCGTAGTCCCCTTGCTCGCGCGGATACCAGCCGGTAGGCTGGCAGGTGCCATCCGCGCAGTACCAAAAGGAATGCATTCAGTTGTCAACATAGCCTCACTCTCAATAGAGTTGGGCAGCTTTGTATTGCATGAGTCGCAAGTACAAATTTCATAATCCTGAGGGCTACTACTTCGTAACTTTCGCAGTACGTCATTGGGTTGATGTATTTACAAGGCCGCTTTACAAGGACATCCTAGTTAGGAACCTCAGATATTGCTGCAAACACAAAGGGCTTCAACTGGCTGCTTGGTGCATCATGACAAATCATATACATCTGGTCATGAGAGCGAGTGATGGAATTCTACCACAAGATGTCTTGCGCGACTACAAGAGATTTACTTCAAAGGCAATTGTCCGAGCAATTCGGGATAACCCTCGGGAAAGCCGAAAAGAATGGATGCTCAATTTGTTTTGGAATGAAGAAAAGCAGTCTTTCCGATTTTGGCGAGGTGACAACCAACCGATTGAATTGTGGAGCAATGCGGTCATCGATCAGAAGATTAATTACATCCACAACAATCCGGTGAAAGAGCAATTCGTGAGCTCAGCAATGGATTATGTTTATTCTAGTGCAAGAAGTTTTGCTGGAAAGAAAGGCTTGATTGACTTGGAGCCACTTTAGTAAGTTGAGATGGAGTCCTCGTGATGGAATCAGGAGATGGCTTAACCGCAGGGGTCGGTGGATCCGTGTTCGGTAGATTTGGTATTGAGCATTTCTTCGTAGGCTGGAATGCCTTCGAAGTGGTTACTGACAACAGGACCATGGCTGATTTCGGTTTGCAAGCAAGTGCTACTGTTGGCGTACGAAAGGGGCCTTTTGGTCTTGATTTGGAGATGGGTTTCTCTCAAGTACTTCTGCGGAATGATAAAAACAGTGGTCGATACTCTTATGATATGGGAAGCAGTAAACAGATGCTTCAGTTCTCCTTAGGCCTTACTTATGGCTTTCAGCTAAGTAATGAATAGCGAAAGCATCAACCGCATTCGTGGGGTGGTGTTGCACTTAGATGAGATCATCAAAGAATACCGTGGAGACTTAGATCAACTTGGTCCGCACCATTTCATCAACTCCGAGAGTGATGCCGTGGCTTTTTAGATTAAAGCTGCAAGCTAAGAGCCAAAAGTCAAGAGGGCATTTGGAAATGGGATTCGATGACCAATTTCTTCAAGCCTTAAATGAGCCCAGTCATCCTGAGCCTCTGCGTGCGCTGAAGCCATAGCGGAGGAGCAGTCGAAGGGTGCTTTTCACTTCACCCAATATAGTAAATTTAGAATTGGGACTTTTTTTGTGAGTGAGAGCACCTGCCCGTATTGAAAATCCGAGCCAAGGTCCCAATCGAGTAGAACTCCTATGCCTATCACTCTATCACTCTCACACTCCATCACTCCCCGTCCGAGGTTTTTGCTACGGACGCTGAACTTTCCAGCTGGTGGGATGCTTGTCCTGCTGAATCCGCAAAACGTACATGCCCGCTGGGAGGAAATCGTATGAGATTTCAACTCTCTGCCCTTCTTTTGCAAATGAGGTGTTTCCTGCAGACAAAAGTTGCGCATTCACATTAAAAAGCTGCCAGTGAATTGGCTCCTGTGATCGACCGGAGGAAATGAGCCAAGACTCCTTCCCATGGATTACTTGAAGTTCCTCTTCTTCTGCCACAAGGGAGGGTGAAGACAAGCTGGAACTGTAAGAGCCTCTTCGGTATTTGACGGTTCCTGAGACCTCATCTTCCCAAATCACCCAAATGTTGCCTTCGTGGAGCATCACATCCACGGCATTCACGAAGTCAGTATCCACAATCTCTTGAACGTTGTTCAGGCCTTGGTTAAGGTCTTCAGTAAACTGCAGAGCAACTTCTTGCTTTCCGTTCGAGAACTGGTACCACACCATTGCCATGGCTTCCTTGTGGTAATCGATTCTTGGATAGTTCTGGGATATCAAGTTGGTGGGAGTATTTGCATCCAAAGCAATGGCTCCACTTGTGCTCATCCCCGATATGGAAGATTTGCTGTAGGACACGCGAGAGGACCCACTTGCTCCACTCATGAAAATGGTGTAAAGCTCATCCCCAATGATGACCGCATCAGGACCTGAAGAGGGGCATGTGGCGATGGCCCATTTCTGTTCGTCCACGTCCATGCCATTGGGAAAGGATTGGCCCCCGTCTGTGGAAACCCCCACCCAAGTATCTCGGATGTTTCCGTTGTTGTCGCGGTAAGGCATAACTACCGTATTTCCACTGCTGACGATGGTGCTTGGACAACAATCGCAAGCTTCGGCCATGGCACTGCTGTAGTCGCTCGCGAGAACGTCTGTGCCGAAGCTCATTCCATGGTCATCAGATCGCACAACCACCCAACGAGGCTCTGAGAAGTCGTTCTCGAATTTCATGAATCCAACCACTGGATTACCCTCTACATCGGTTGTTACCGTCGGAAATCGGCTGATGTTGTGACCGATGAAATCAACCCGCACAGGCAGATTAAAATTCTGGCCGCCATCGAAAGAGCTACTACACCAAACATGCTTGTTGGTGTCGCCCTCAGGAGTCTGCTTGTAAACAGCATAAATCGTGTCTCCGTGTGTAGCAATGTCGGGCCCCATCCAGCCTGGTCCGGCGATGTTGTGGTCATTGGAATTCAGTTTGATGGGTTCTTCAAAGCCGTTTCCATTCCAGCGAGTAAAAAATAGGTCGAGGTTGTTGCTCCAGGAGATCAAGGGATTTCCATCGGCGTCTTTAGCAATTCTCGGAAAGTTGTTTTGGTAGGAAGGAGCAGCAACCTCTGAAGCGGGTTCCCAGGAAATGTTGTTCTGAGCCCAAGTCTGGAAGTTCATAAAGGAACAGAAAAGCGCGACGGACAGGGTAAGGACTTGCATAGCTGGATAAAGGTAGGTCTTTGAGAGGAAGAATCCTTTGCTCCATTTAGCCAAACATTCCATAGCGGAGAATGCACCAAATCGCCTGAACTCCATCTTTCCAGTTGATCTTCTTGCCTTCTTCGTAGGTGCGGCCGTAATAGGATATGCCAACTTCGTAAATGCGCACCTTAGGAATGCGGCTGATTTTGGCCGTCACCTCAGGTTCAAATCCAAAACGTTTTTCGCGGAGTTTTAAGCTTTGAACCATCTCGGTGTTGAAGAGCTTGTAGCAAGTCTCCATATCGGTGAGGTTCAAATTCGTAAACATGTTCGAAAGCATCGTGAGAAAGCGATTCCCCAACGAATGCCAGAAGAATAGAATGCGGTGAGGTTTTCCTCCCATAAATCGAGAGCCGTAAACCACATCGGCTTTGCCTTCCACTACAGCTTGCAGCAACAAATTGTATTCCCGTGGGTCGTACTCTAGGTCGGCGTCTTGAATGATGAGGTATTCGCCCGTGGCTACCAGAATTCCTCTGTGCAATGCAGCGCCCTTGCCTCGGTTTTTATCTTGTTCGAAAAGCTGAATGTTCGCTTCTTCATTCTCTGCCATGAAGCTGCGCACCAGTTCAACCGTTTTGTCTTTGGAACCATCGTTTACCACAATCAATTCCTTGCCAATGCAATTGTCGAGAGGAGCGTCGAGTACTGCCTGCAAGAGCGAAACAATGGTGCGTTCTTCATTGTAGGCGGGAATTACGATGCTGAGAGTAAAGGATTTCATAGGGGATGCAAATGCAGTATTCCGATGTCGATGCTTTCCAGTTCGAGAAGGGCATTGCTCTCATTCAAGAAATGAATTTCCAACACCTGACCTTTCCGAAGTTCGGGGCCAAATGTAAACTCAAACACGGCATCTGTCCATACATTGGCCCTTCTTACTTTCTGTACTATGTCCACCGATTTCCAGACCTCCGTTCCTTTTTGGGTGCAAACAATGGCAGCCGGACATCTTTTATCCGATACGTTCGCACGAAGCGCAACGCGCAGCAGCAGTTGTTTTTCTTCAAGAATGAGCGAGTCGGTAAGCATTTGGAAGCTGTAGCCAAGCCTGCGCTCTCCGTCAATTACAAATGGACTTGCATTGATTTCTTCTGGGCTGAACTTAAAAGCGGAGTGACAAGGCTCGCCCATGCTGCACACATAGTGTTTCTCGGAGAAGATTTCTCGGTTTTCAAGAATGGAAGGCGAATCCAAAGTTTTCCAGCGAAAGAAAGAATCCGTCTCCATCCACACTTGCCAGAACTTGTCGGAATCCATGCGGTCGTAGGCGATGATGCTCTGGCTGTATTGATACTGGAAAACTGCTCCAAGAAGAATGGCAATCGAAATGGCGGCAGTTCGAATGAGTTTTAGGTAGTTGTAGGAGAGTTTTAAGTCAAGAAAACTCGCCATCGGTATCGCAAGGGCGGGGTAGAAGTCGATGAAAGCTCTACTTCCGAAGCCTGCTCCAAACCACCACGACCACCAGCTGGAGAGAATGTAGGTGATGAGAATGAAAAAGCCAAAGCCTATCCAGGCCCGTTTTTCTTTTCTGAAAGCCCAGATGAGCAATCCGAAGATTGAGAAGTAGAGCACTGGGCTGTAGACGAAAAGCCCTTTCCTGAAACCAAATAGAAACTCAATGAAATGAGGATCGCTGAAGTTGAAACCTTCGTTGGCATACGACCAGATGAAAGGTGCTCCCACTTGAAGTTGGTAGAGCAAGAGTTGTGTTGATCCAAGAAGAATTGCTATTCCCAATAAACTCAGCAGCAGTCGAACGTTTCCAAATAGATATGCTCGGGCGGCTTGTAAATATTCTTTCCTGGAAGAGAGAAATGGCAGCGCTAAAACGATGAGGATGCTCGTTGGTCGGGTGATGCCGATGAGAATGAATACCGCGGTAAAAGCCATGGCAAACATGCTGTTGGGATTCTTCAAGAAAGACTGAAAGCAATAGAAAAGGGCGGAGCCTAAAAAGAAGAGGTAGCTGTGGCTGAAGGCCGAATCCATATGAACATAACTCAACAAGTTGCTTCCAACTCCGAAGGCCAGCAGCGTGAAAAACACACTGTATTTGCCGAAGTTCATGTTTTGAAGCACCTTCTTGAGCAGCCATAAACCAGCGAGCAGGTAGGAGAGGGCCGCGAGGAAGGCGCTGACTTGAAAGGGCAGGCTGTAGCCGTCGACGGGAAAGTTGAAGAGGAAAGCCCAAAGCATGGCCAAGAGGAAAAATGGCGTCATCAGAATCGATGTTCCGATGTAGTATTTTGTGTAGCGAGTTCCATCGGGCAGGTCGAGAATGCCTTCGTTGGGAAGCTGACCGTAGGTTTTCTGGAAAGAGTCTTCCAGCAAATACTCGTAATTAAAGTCTTGGTAGATGAAGATGGCGGGTAGGTAGGCATAGTGTCCGGCGCCGTCGCTGCGAATGGAACTTAGGCTTCCCGTTTCTTTATAAACCTTCCAATGGTTCTGCGAATAGAGAAACACGGCAAACAACAGGGAGAGCCAAATTGCGCTGTGCTTGAGAACTTTTCCTATCACCTAATGAGCTGAGTATTGAAACTTGAGCTGAACTTCTTCATGAATGCTTGCAAAATAAAGCTTTCTGGACAGCTCCAATTGATCTGTATATAATGACTAGGAGGTAACGATTGGCCATCTGAATCGGGTGTCCATTATGGGATACCGCGATGTTGTCTAACAATTAATGATTCGAAGCACTCGTTTGTTTCTAGAATACGACCGTTTAGAAAGTTGTAACTAAAGAATTAGTTTGTAAACTAAAAACATAGTTATACTTGTTTCATGAACACGAAGATGAAGGAGCTTACGCGCGCAGAGGAGCAGGTGATGCAGGAGCTGTGGAAGTTGGAAAAGGCTTTTGTAAAAGAGCTGATTGAACAAATGCCAGAGCCTAAGCCAGCCTACAATACAGTGAGCACGATTGTGCGCATCCTTGAAGAGAAATCGTTTGTAGCTCACGAGGCCTTCGGAAAGAGTCATCGGTATTACCCAACTGTGAATAAAGAAGAGTACAGTCGGTTTACGGCCGGAAACCTTTTGGGCAAATACTTCGATGGCTCGGTGAAGGAGCTGCTCTCATTTTTTGTGAAAGACAAGCAAGTTGACCTGAAGCAACTCGACCAGATGCTCAGTCAGATTAAAGACGAAAACAAAAAGTCATGAACGAATTCATTGCACTCAACGCACTTTTAGGACTGTTCTACATTCTGCACAGGATTTTTCTGCGAGAAGTTCCAGCTTTTCATACGAACAGATTTCTTCTGTTGGCTTATCCGCTATTGGCAGCTTTCATCGTCTACTTCAGAATACCTAGTTCGGAGCCTTTGCTTTTCCAAGGAGCCCTATTGCCGGCAATGGAAGTGAATTCAACAATGGCCTCCGGAGTTTCCATCATCAACTGGGCTATGGTCATATATGCATTAGGTTGCGCCATCTCTTTAGTTGTCCTTTTGCGCACAACCATCCTCATATGGATGAACATGAATGGAGGAGTAGGTAGAGCCTATTCATTCTTTTCTAAAATCCAGATCGACGAGAGCATTCAAGGGAAGGAGCGCGAGCACATTCTTTCTCATGAGTTGGTTCATTCGCAAGAAGGCCATTCGTTCGATGTGATGTTTTACGCATTGTTGCGGTGCCTTTTCTGGCTGAACCCTGCGGTACATCTTCTGATGAGAGAGGTTCAACTGAATCACGAATTTCTTGCAGATCGCAGACAAGCGCATAACCCTGCATACCAAAAGACGCTCCTGAACGAGCTTTTCAATACCCAGGCCTTCAGCTTGGTGAATTCATTCTTTTCACAACCAACCATTAAACACCGATTGACCATGCTATCAAATACACCAACTAAATTCAAGTCAAAAATGCGCTATGCATTACTCATTCCTGTTCTTTTCGTCTCCGTTTGGATGATTTCATGCGAGAAGGCCGTGACCCAAGTGCCTACCGCTGAGGTCGATCAACTTCCTGAATTTCCTGGAGGAAACGAAGGATTGGTCGCTTTTTTCCAAAAGGATTTCGAATATCCCGAAGAGCTTAAGTCGGATAACATTGAAGGCCGCGTTATTTTGTCCTTCGTTGTTGGAGCAGATGGAAGCATCTCAAAGTTAAAGGCAGTACAAAGCGATCACCCTAAATTGGAGCAGCCAGCAATAGAATTCATGTCTAAAATGCCGAAATGGGAACCCGCTACAAAGGATGGGGAAAAGGTAGCTGTTGAAATGAAGCTGCCAGTAATGTATACTATGAGCGACGACTAGTCGCAATGATCTATGCTCTTCAGCTTCTTGCGGACATATATAGTCTGTGAGAAGCTGAGTTGCATTAAAGACCTATGTTGATCCCCATTCGAAAGATTAAAGGACTCGAGTATGGGGAGTAGACACTATAGTTGAGGTTGTAGAGCCCGAGAATGAAAAAGCCAAAGCGTCCTTCACCCTGAAAATATCCACCTCCTATAAAAGCTGAGGTCGCATTAAATGATCCTGTGCGCGTAACATCCCACCTGCCGCGCAAGACTTCAAGTTCGGCTTGCCCAAAGATGTTTTGCAGGGGAAAGAAGCGAGCAAATACGCTCCCTCCAATTGAGGAAGTAGAGTAATTGAAAGTTTTGCTACTATAATAGGTATACTGAACACCAGTTCCGAGCATCCAATGCTCATCGAGTTTCAGTCCAATTTGCGGAGCAAGATTTATATATGTCTCAGTTCCGAACGACAGACCAAGACCTCCTCCAACAAACACCTTATCCTTTAGAGGAGTCTCACTCGGAGTGCTTTTTTTCTCCTTTGTCTGATCAATTTCTTGCGCAGGAACGATTAGGTATACATTATATAGTAGAAAGAAAAGAATCAACTTCTTCAAGACTTATTACATTAGGCTCCTTCAAAAGTAGCTGAATGGAAAACACAAAATGCGTATTGGTAACAGGAGCAAGTCAAGGAATTGGAAAGGCCATCAGTTTATCTCTTGCGAAGGATCATTCATGTAAGGTATTTGCGCTGAGTCGAAATGAGTCTGCTTTGAATGAGCTGGCCTCTGCGTCGTCGAACATCATACCAATAGTATGTGATTTAACTTCAAAGTCGGAACGCAAGGTTGCACTCAATAAGATCAACTCCATTAGCTCCCACCTAGATGGGCTCATCAATAATGCAGGGTTTTTAGTCAATGGCAGTCTTCCCAATTTGGATGAGGAAGACATTCGGAAGATCTTTGAGGTCAATTATTTTTCTGCGGCACTTCTCATTCAGGAATGTCTTGGTCTTCTCAAGAAGGCAAAATCTTCTCATATAGTAAACATTGGTTCAATGGGAGGTTTTCAAGGTTCCCAAAAATTTAATGGACTTTCAGTTTACAGTTCAAGCAAAGCAGCGCTCGCTTCCTTGAGTGAATGTTTGGCGGTTGAGCTTGCTGAATTTGGGATAAGTTCAAACTGTTTGAACCTTGGGGCTGTACAAACCGAGATGTTGGAAGAAGCTTTTCCCGGATACCGTGCGCCACTGGACGCAAAATCGATGGGAAAGTACATCGCTAAATTTGCTCTAGAAGGCCATGAAACGTACAATGGGCAGAGCCTACCAGTTTCCTTTTCAGCACCTTAGAAAAAGATATAAAATATTAGTTCGAATAGTGTGATTAATTCAAAGGCTTAGTTCTATATTTGCGTCCCCGTAAAAAAAGGGTCGTTCTTTTCAACTCTGCAGAGAGAAATAAATTTTCTCAAAATAGTTTTGGTAAGATAAAAAGTTTTGTACTTTTGCCGACCCTAACGAAAAGGGGTAGAACGAAAGTTCTATTTGAAATGAAAAATTGTCCTCTGAGAAGAGGTCGATATAAAGTTCTTTGAAGGTATTGAATAGCAGCATAAATTAAATTGAACATCCCGTCATTTTTTGACAATTAAACGAGACCAGATAACTCAAATTTTCTTTTACAACGGAGAGTTTGATCCTGGCTCAGGATGAACGCTAGCGGCAGGCTTAACACATGCAAGTCGAGGGGTAACGGGGATTGCTTGCAATTCGCTGACGACCGGCGCACGGGTGCGTAACGCGTATGCAACTTGCCTCAAACTGGAAGATAGCCCGGGGAAACTCGGATTAATATTCCATAGTATCCATTCTTCGCATGTTGAATGGATTAAAGCTTCGGCGGTTTGAGATGGGCATGCGTGACATTAGCTTGTTGGTGAGGTAACGGCTCACCAAGGCTTCGATGTCTAGGGGGCCTGAGAGGGTGAACCCCCACACTGGTACTGAGACACGGACCAGACTCCTACGGGAGGCAGCAGTGAGGAATATTGCGCAATGGAGGAAACTCTGACGCAGCCATGCCGCGTGCAGGAAGACGGCCCTACGGGTTGTAAACTGCTTTTATTTGAGAAGAAACCCTGGTACGTGTACCAGGCTGACGGTATCAAATGAATAAGCACCGGCTAACTCCGTGCCAGCAGCCGCGGTAATACGGAGGGTGCAAGCGTTATCCGGATTTATTGGGTTTAAAGGGTGCGTAGGCGGGACATTAAGTCAGTGGTGAAAGCCTGTAGCTCAACTACAGAACTGCCATTGATACTGATGTTCTTGAATTTGGTTGAGGTAGGCGGAATACGTCATGTAGCGGTGAAATGCATAGATATGACGTGGAACACCGATCGCGAAGGCAGCTTACCAAACCAACATTGACGCTAATGCACGAAAGCGTGGGTAGCGAACAGGATTAGATACCCTGGTAGTCCACGCCGTAAACGATGATCACTCGCTGTTGGCGATATACTGTCAGTGGCTAAGCGAAAGCGTTAAGTGATCCACCTGGGGAGTACGCTCGCAAGAGTGAAACTCAAAGGAATTGACGGGGGCCCGCACAAGCGGTGGAGCATGTGGTTTAATTCGATGATACGCGAGGAACCTTACCAGGGCTTAAATGTAGGGGGACCGATTTGGAAACAAGTCTTCTCTTTGAGTCGCCTACAAGGTGCTGCATGGTTGTCGTCAGCTCGTGCCGTGAGGTGTCGGGTTAAGTCCCATAACGAGCGCAACCCCTATTCTTAGTTGCCAGCGGGTAATGCCGGGGACTCTAAGAAAACTGCCGGCGCAAGCCGAGAGGAAGGTGGGGATGACGTCAAATCATCACGGCCCTTACGTCCTGGGCTACACACGTGCTACAATGGTTGGTACAGAGGGCAGCAACATGGTGACATGAAGCAAATCTCCAAAGCCAATCTCAGTTCGGATCGAAGTCTGCAACTCGACTTCGTGAAGCTGGAATCGCTAGTAATCGCGCATCAGCCATGGCGCGGTGAATACGTTCCCGGGCCTTGTACACACCGCCCGTCAAGCCATGGAAGCTTGGGGTACCTGAAGTCGGTAACCGTAAGGAGCTGCCTAGGGTAAAACAAGTGACTGGGGCTAAGTCGTAACAAGGTAGCCGTACCGGAAGGTGTGGCTGGAACACCTCCTTTCTAGAGTAAAGGTTTTTGTTTAATATCTCTTCGGAGATGGGATGTTCATATGCTGTTATTTAATTTTTTTCCCAATTAGACTTCGGTGAAGCGTTCACCAGTGTTATGGTAACCTGAACAGTCCCGTAGCTCAGCTGGTTAGAGCGCTACACTGATAATGTAGAGGTCGGCAGTTCAAGTCTGCCCGGGACTACTAATTGATTTTGGGGAATTAGCTCAGTTGGCTAGAGCACCAGATTTGCATTCTGGGGGTCATCGGTTCGAATCCGTTATTCTCCACTAATCGAAATCAATCTTCGGATTGATCTTGAGAATGTTCTTTGACATCTTGAAATAGCGTAATTAATACAATTACTGAGTAATAACTCAATAGTTATCGTTATATAGATACGAATGTATCTAAGGGCGCATGGCGGATGCCTTGGCTCTTGGAGGCGATGAAGGACGCGATAAGCTGCGATAAGCTACGGTGAGGTGCACACAACCTTCGAACCGTAGATTTCCGAATGGGGAAACCCAGCACATTGAAGATGTGTTACCCGCAAGGGGGCTAACTCAGGGAACTGAAACATCTAAGTACCTGAAGGAATAGAAAACAATAGTGATTCCCAGAGTAGCGGCGAGCGAAATGGGACCAGCCTAAACCAGCATTGTTTCGGCATTGCTGGGGTTGTAGGACTGCAACGTGGACTTTGAGTGTATAGTAGAATCTTCTGGAAAGTAGAACCATAGCGGGTGATAGTCCCGTATACGAAATGCACTTAATACCTAGCAGTATCCTGAGTAGCGCGGGGCACGTGAAACCCTGTGTGAATCTGCCGGGACCATCCGGTAAGGCTAAATACTACCAAGAGACCGATAGTGAACCAGTACCGTGAGGGAAAGGTGAAAAGTACTTCGAACAGAAGGGTGAAATAGAACCTGAAACCATGCGCTTACAATCTGTCGAAGCCCTTCGGGGTGACGGCGTGCCTTTTGCATAATGATCCTACGAGTTACTCGTCACTAGCAAGGTTAAGTTCTAAAGGAACGGAGCCGAAGCGAAAGCAAGTGTGAATAGCGCGTATAGTTAGTGGCGGTAGACGCGAAACCAAGTGATCTACCCATGACCAGGTTGAAGTCCCAGTAACATGGGATGGAGGACCGAACCAGTAGACGTTGAAAAGTCTTTGGATGAGTTGTGGGTAGGGGTGAAAGGCTAATCAAACTTGGAGATAGCTCGTACTCCCCGAAATGCATTTAGGTGCAGTCTCGGAATTGAGTGTCATAGAGGTAGAGCTACTGATAAGGCTAGGGGGCTTCACCGCCTACCAACCCTTGATAAACTCCGAATGCTATGACATATGTCCGGGAATGAGGGCATGGGTGCTAAGGTCCATGTCCGAGAGGGAAACAACCCAGACTATCAGCTAAGGTCCCCAAGTGTACGCTAAGTTGATCTAACGAAGTTGGATTGCATTGACAGCTAGGATGTTGGCTTGGAAGCAGCCATTCATTTAAAGAGTGCGTAACAGCTCACTAGTCGAGCGATCCGGCGTGGATAATAATCGGGCATAAGCGTGCCACCGAAGCTATAGACTCGAAAGAGTGGTAGGGGAGCATTCCAGTTGCGTCGAAGTCGTACCGTAAGGTGCGGTGGAGCGTCTGGAAAAGAAAATGTAGGAATGAGTAACGATAAAGCAGGCGAGAAACCTGCTCACCGAAAGACTAAGGTTTCCTGAACAACGCTAATCGGTTCAGGGTCAGTCGGGACCTAAGGCGAACCCGAAAGGGGTAGTCGATGGACAACTGGTTAATATTCCAGTACTGACTGTAACAGTGATGGGGTGACGAAGGAGTGAAAGCACCGCGAACAGACGGAATTGTTCGTTGAAGAGTGTAGGTATACGAGAGGTAGGCAAATCCGCCTCTTGTGCTGAAGCTTGATAGTACCACAAACCTTCGGGCGAGTGGATAGTGTGCCTAATCCGACTTCCAAGAAAAACCTCTAAACTTATGTTGCAGCCACCCGTACCATAAACCGACACAGGTAGTCGAGGAGAGAATCCTAAGGTGCTCGAGTGATTCGTGGTTAAGGAACTAGGCAAAATAGACCTGTAACTTCGGGAGAAAGGTCCCTCGTAGCAATATGAGGCGCAGTGAAAAGATCCAGGCGACTGTTTAGCAAAAACACAGGACTCTGCTAAGTCGAAAGACGATGTATAGGGTCTGACACCTGCCCGGTGCCGGAAGGTTAAGTGGAGGTGTTATCAACTTCGGTTGAGAAGCACTGAAATGAAGCCCCGGTAAACGGCGGCCGTAACTATAACGGTCCTAAGGTAGCGAAATTCCTTGTCGGGTAAGTTCCGACCTGCACGAATGGTGTAACGATCTGGATACTGTCTCAACCACGAGCTCGGTGAAATTGTAGTCGCGGTGAAGATGCCGCGTACCCGTAGCGGGACGGAAAGACCCCGTGCACCTTTACTATAGCTTCACATTGACATTGGATAAAAGATGTGTAGGATAGGTGGGAGACTATGAAGCTTGGTCGCTAGATCAGGTGGAGTCGTCCTTGAAATACCACCCTTCTTTTATTTGATGCCTAATCTGGTTAAACGGAAACAGTGTGTGGTGGGTAGTTTGACTGGGGTGGTCGCCTCCAAAAGAGTAACGGAGGCTTTCAAAGGTGTCCTCAGCACGGTTGGTAATCGTGCGTAGAGTGCAATAGCATAAGGACGCTTGACTGTAAGACCGACAAGTCGAGCAGGTAGGAAACTAGGATATAGTGATCCGGTGGTTCCGTATGGAAGGGCCATCGCTCAAAGGATAAAAGGTACGCCGGGGATAACAGGCTGATCCCTCCCAAGAGCTCACATCGACGGAGGGGTTTGGCACCTCGATGTCGGCTCGTCACATCCTGGGGCTGGAGAAGGTCCCAAGGGTTGGGCTGTTCGCCCATTAAAGTGGCACGCGAGCTGGGTTCAGAACGTCGCGAGACAGTTCGGTCCCTATCTGCTATGGGCGTTAGAAATTTGAGAGGACCTGACTCTAGTACGAGAGGACCGAGTTGGACGAACCTCTAGTGTACCTGTTGTGACGCCAGTTGCATCGCAGGGTAGCTATGTTCGGAAGGGGTAAGCACTGAAAGCATCTAAGTGCGAAACCTGCCTCAAGATGAGATTTCTTTTAAGGATCGTTCGAGACCAGGACGTTGATAGGTTACAGGTGTAAAGGCAGTGATGTCATAGCCGAGTAATACTAATTATCCGTAGCATTCTATCTAAACAATAGCTGTTGAGTACTCAGTAGTTGTACTAATTACGCATTTCAAGATATCTTTTACAGAGTCTTATTCGACTCTAAAGATTTACGGTGACTATGGCGGTGGGGATCACCTCTTCCCATTCCGAACAGAGAAGTTAAGCCCACTAGCGCTGATGGTACTGCTTTAACCGGCGGGAGAGTAAGTCGTTGCCGATCTTTGATTAAGCCCCTTCCTTTTTAGGTTGGGGCTTTTTCTTTTTATAGCCATCCCTTCATCTTAAGAGAATGGTGATTTCTTCACCGCCCATCCAATTGAATTTCTTCTTCTCATTTAGATGCCCTATTTTCGGAACTATTCTATTGTGCCCCGTTGATAACTAGTTGGTTTGCTTTAGAAAGCATCGACAAGCAAATCTATTTTTGAAATACATGAAAACCAACTCTATGCGCTTAATTGCACTACTTAGTCTCGCTTTAATATTGTGCTTCAACCAAACTAAAGCCTCAGACACCACACTTACAGGTAACATCACTATGAGCGGTACATGGAATACTGCTATGGCAGATACCTTTCGTATTACCTCAGCTACACTGTTAAGTGGGAGAACCTTAACGATTGCGCCTGGAGTGGTGGTAGTCATTGATGGTCCTTTTCGTATTCAAGGTGATTTGACAGTCATGGGAACAAACACCGCTAAAGTTATTTTTACGGGAGATTCAGCGAATACTGTTTCCATCATGATCCTTAATGGAGAATCCAATATTCAACATGCGGTTTTTGACGATTTCTATCAGCTTAGAGTTCAAACAGGTGAAAGTAATTTTGAAAATTGTGAAGTAAGGAATCTTTACCAAGTTCTTGTGGAGTCTGATACTCGATTTTCTCAATGCACATTTGAAAGTCTCAGTTATGGAATAAGGTCCACGGACTATATAGAGTTGGTTCAATCCGTATTTCGTAATATAAGGGGTACAGACGCCCTCTATTTGCTCGATGGTAAATTCGACATCGATGGTTGTGAGTTTTATAACAACTCTAGAGCCATGAGAATTGTCTTTGCCGATGGTCGCGTGACGAACAGTGTTTTCAAAGGAAATGGTGATGTAAATATAAGTGGTGGTGTTATGTTTAATAGCAGCTCAAGCGGGATTTCGGAAGTTGAGTTTACCTACAATACATTTGATTCAATGTATGTTCTGGGAGCGGAGGTGCCGTTTTCGTTTCCTTATCAGCTGAGGTGATGATTGCTTATAATTCATTCACTAGAAATAGAGCAGGAGGACAAGGTGGAGCCATTTATTTTCAAGCAGAGGACGTTGGCTTCCACAACAACACCTTTGTAAATAATCACGCTGATGTCAATGGTGGAGCATGTGCCTTTTTTTATACTGGTTCAGCGCCAACTAATATTTCTTCTGTCAATAAACTATTTGCAAATAATTCAGCAAACAGAGGTGGAGCAGTTTACACCTCCGGTCGCAAACTTAGAATAGTCAATAACACCATTGTCAACAACATCGACACGGCTCAAGCCGGTGGAGTAGTGTTATCTCCCACTTCAGGTCGAGAGGCCGTCGTCATAAATTCAATACTTTGGGGAAACCAGAGCCTTAACACATTCAACGAGCAGTTTTCAACCGGACAAAGCTTCAACACATACTTCTACAACTGCGACGTGCAAGGCGGTGTCGGTGGTCTTGGAGGAACTGGAAATTTCGACAGCAACCCACTTTTTGTGAATGCCAGCAGTGGCCCAGGAAGTCACATAAATGCATTGAGCGCTAATTGGCGAGTTGATAGCTGCACTTCGCCAGTCATCGACGCCGGAGACCGAGATACCATCTTCGATAGCGAATACCAAGAATTTGACCTTGCAGGCAATTTTCGAAATACCAGAGGAACAATCGATGTTGGTGCCTACGAAAGCTTTGGAACCAGCAACGAAGGTGCCTGGACAAGCGGACCTATTTGTGGTTCTGACTCGAACTTCACTATTTGGGCATGGCACCCTAGAGGAATTGCACCGAATTCTACTTTAGTGCAGGCAGATACTGGTGCTGGATGGTTTACTGTGAACAACGCAATGTTTCCAGAGGTGAACATTTCGAACGACACAATATTCTTTACCAATGCACCTTTAGACTTCTCTGGAGCTCCTGGGCGCGTGATCAATGTATATTCTTGTTTCAGCGATACAACTCCAGCATGGAATCCCGAAGTGATAGCAACAACCTACGATACCGTTACAATCTACTCTTGCTCCAATGACAGCGTCTACTTAGGCGGAGCTTGGCAAAACACAAGTGACTTCTACATAGATACATTGGTAAATGATGGGGGCTGTGATTCCATTCTAACAACAGAGCTCGTTGTTTACCTCTCCCCCGAAGTTGATGTGTTCGACACCATCTGTTTTGGTGAGAGCTTTGTTTGGAATGGCAATACTTACTCTCAATCAGGTGAATATGACGACGTTCGATTCATCTTCTACCCCAGTATAGGCTGTGATAGCGTTACTAGACTTCACCTATTCGTGCGACCGAATTTAGCGCCAGCCGCCGCAGATACCACCATTGGTTGTATTGGTCAGCCAGTTACTTTCGACCTAACCGATCCTAACTTGGTGAGCTACAGCTGGTCTGACGGTACCAATACGGGCATAGCATCAAGTTTCAGCATTACACCTAGCAATTTCTGGGAGCGTGTATTTGTTACGGTTACGGATGTCAACGGTTGTTCGTCTAATATCACACGTGATTTCTTGGAATTCCAATTTGACGCTTACGCAACGCAAACAGACCAATCAAACGATCCTTTCATCGAGTTTAGCTTCGCGGTTGGACCTCCGACAAATGCAAGTGATTTGTACTGGGATTTTGGCGACGGAGATACGTCACATCAAGCCACTGTAACGCATGAATACACATCCAATGGGAACTACAATTGGTGTGTGTACCTCGATGGTCTCTGTGGTCTTGATTCGACCTGCAGCTCAATTGGAATCTTTGCTGTGAGCATTGAAGATTACACCTCAGAAAACTGGGAAGCATATCCAAATCCAGTGCACGAATCCCTCTTCATCAATTTAAAGCAGAGCGAATCCGCGAAGATTCGTATTCTCAACTTGAGTGGTGCCATGGTTTTTGAAGAAGAACTCTCAGGTATCCGAGAGCATGCACTCAGATTGTCTGAGCTGGCCAGTGGAGTATATCTCCTCGAGTATGAAAGCGAGGATGAGAAGGTAAGTCTGAAACTGGTTAAAGACTAAGACAGAAGGCGTTCTTCCAATGAGTTCATGAAACGCTCTTTGTACTGCTTCATGTTCCCGAAGGACTTCCCACCAAAGCTCAAATCACCACTTGCATTGGTAGAACCGAGCTTGGAGAATGTCTGTCCTTGCTTAAACAAGAATTCCTCAAATTTCTTTTCTTCTCCAGCATGAACACTTACGACAACACGACCCTGCGCTTCTCCGAATAGGAAGGCATCTTTTCGGACGCTTGTGTCGTAATCGACGTCAAAGCCTAGATCGTGGTTCATGGCAGATTCTAGAAGAGTAATGAATAAGCCTCCATCTGCGCAATCGTGTGCAGACTCAATCATTTTTTTGTCAATCGCTTCTCGAAGAACAGTGTGCAATTTCAATTCTTCCTCCAAATTGAGGTGAGGGGCAGGCGAAAGTTTCACTCCCTGAAAAGAGTACAAGTACTCTGAAGAGTTGATGTCGTTTCTGCTTTCTCCAAGAAGGTAAATGCTGTCAGAAGCATGCTGGAAATCCGATCCCATTGCCTTCGTTTTGTCTTCCAAAATCCCCATCATTCCAATGGTTGGAGTAGGGAAGACCGCTTCTTCTTTGTCTTTGCTGACGGTTTGGTTATAGAATGATACGTTCCCTCCGGTTACTGGAGTTTCGAAGATTGTTCCCGCATCAGTCATTCCTTTAATTGCCCCAACAAATTGCCAATAAACTTTAGGGTTGTAAGGGTTGCCGAAGTTCAGGCAGTTGGTAATTCCGGAGGCTTTTGCCCCTGTACAGGCAATGTTCCTAGCCGCTTCGGCTACAGCAATGGCGCAGCCTTTTCTAGGATCTGCATGCACATATCGCGCATTGCAATCTACGGTAACAGCTAAGGCTTTCTTTGAGCCTTTCACATTCACCAGACCAGCATCCGAAGGACGGTTGGTTGTCATATTGATGGTTCCAACCATGCTGTCGTACTGCTGGGTAACCCATCGCTTTGAAGCAATGTTGGGATGTTCAGTCAAGAATTTAGCAACCTCGATCAAATCAGTTGGCTCAGCAACATCTTCAATCTTAAATTTTTTCGTTTCTGCGAAGTAAGCCGGTTCAGAATATTCGCGATCGTACACGGGAGCTCCACCACCCAGAACCAATGATTCTGCAGGAACTTTAGCAACCAATTCTCCATTGTCGAAGAAACGCAGGGTGTCACCTTTGGTTACGATTCCAATTTCTTCAGCTTGCAAATCCCATTTGTCGAAGATTCCAGTGACGATGTCCTCTTGGCCTTTTTTCACAACGACCAACATACGCTCTTGTGATTCAGACAAAAGGATTTCGAAAGGCTCCATACCTTCCTGTCTCGTTGGAACCTTATCGAGCCAGATGTCCATACCGTGCCCACCCTTTTCCGACATCTCAGATGAAGAACAAATGATGCCCGCAGCACCCATGTCTTGCATTCCTATGATGACATCGGTCTCGGCCAATTCCAAACTGGCTTCTAAGAGAAGTTTTTCTTGGAAGGGATCTCCAACTTGAACTGCTGGTAGGTCGTCGGAAGAACTATCTGTAATGTCGCCGGAAGCGAAGGTTGCTCCATGAATCCCATCTTTTCCGGTTCGAGAACCTACAATGAATACTGGGTTGCCTTCTCCGTATGAGATGGCGGATATTGTTTTGTCAATTTCAAGAATACCAACCGACATGGCATTGACCAGTGGATTGGTCTGGTAACAAGGGTCGAAATGAACTTCACCTCCAAGAACAGGCACGCCGAAAGAGTTTCCGTAATCGCCAATTCCTTTCACAACTCCTTTGAGCAACCATTTGGTGCGTTCTTCATCAATGCTGCCGAAGCGGAGGGAATTCAATTGGGCCACTGGTCGAGCTCCCATGGTGAAAATGTCTCGGTTGATTCCACCAACACCCGTAGCAGCTCCTTGATAGGGCTCAATGGCACTGGGGTGGTTGTGCGATTCTATTTTGAAGGCACATGCAAGTCCATCTCCAATGTCGACGAGACCTGCGTTTTCTTCACCTGCTTCCGCCAAAAGGTGTGGTCCTTTTCGAGGTAAGGTCTTCAACCACTTGATGGAGTTTTTGTAGGAGCAGTGTTCCGACCACATCACTGAGTAGATGCTGAGTTCTGTGAAGTTCGGCTTGCGCCCTAGGATTTCACATACTTTGTCGTACTCCTCTTCGAGAAGTCCGAGTTTTTTGGCTGTGTCTAATCCGGGAATTACTGCTTCCATGCTGTGCTTTTTGATGGCGACAAATGTACATTTTGTGCTTTGTATTTATAGTTGAAAAGCTCCTTTTCATCAACAAGAGTTCAGAGTGCTGAGGAGTTTATCTTTGAGCTGTGATCCTCCTGCTGTTCTACACAATTCTTTGCAGTTTCCTCGTTTGGCGTTTTCCTTTTTGGGAGTTTGAAGGACATCCGAAATGGCATTCCGTATTGCTTTTCTGGAGCAAAATCGCTGGGGGAATGCTGGTTTGGGCAGTCTATTATTATGCCTACGGAAATGATCGTGTAACGAGCGATACCTTCCGCTTTTTCGACGATGGTCTCATTCTCTACGAAAGCTTTTTCGCAGCACCGTCCACCTTCTTTCAGGTGATGACGGGAATTGTTTGGGACGCCAGTGCACATCAGGCTTTGGTCGATCAAACGAACAACTGGTACAAGACATACAACTATGGCATTTTCAACGACAACCAGACCATCATTCGTTTCAATGCCCTGGCCTCGATCTTCACCAATGCGAACTACTTCGCAAACTTGGTCATCATCAACTTCCTAGCCTTCTCAGGAATCACTTTGTTGTTCCGTTTCTTTCGAAAACACACAGACCTAAAATCCTGGGTGCTGCTGCTTGCGTGTTTTTTCATCCCCCAATCATGGCTTTGGTCATCGGGCTTGTTGAAAGAGGCTCTTCTCTTTTTCGGCTTGGGCTTTTTCTTGTATTCTTTTGACCTTCTGCTCAACAGAATTGAATGGAAGTCTGTCCTCATGTTTCTACTTGGTTTGGCAGTTCTTTTAACTACCAAGATTTATGTGCTCGCATGCCTGATGCCCGCCCTTGTATATTGGGCAATCATTCGAAAAGGAAAAACAAAGCATGCTTTCTCCATCTTTCTCAAAACTCATATTGTCCTTCTTGTGCTTGTTATTGGACTGAATGCTAGTATATATCCCTTGCTGGAAAATCTGGCGGGGAAGCAAATGGACTTCATACGATTGGGCTTGATGAGCGATGCTGGGAGCTATTTTGATCTTAGCATTTTGAAGCCTACATGGATGTCTTTAATAATGTTGAGCCCTGAAGCACTTTGGAATTCTTTCTTCCGTCCGTTTTGGGAAGATTCAGGTGGTGCCGCTTCTCTTATGAGTTGGTTTGAAAACATCGCAATTGCTGGCCTCGTCCTAATGTCTTTATTTACTCTTTCGAAACTGCGTCTGAAAGAAAGTCAGATGTTTTGGTTTTGTCTTTCCTTCACGCTGATATTATTCATCTTAATTGGAACAATAACTCCTGTTGCAGGTGCTCTTGTTCGTTATAAAATCCCTGCTCTATCATTCCTACTCATTGGCTGCTTAAGTTTGAGTCGTCTTAAATTCCTCCATGAAAAAAACTAAGCTCCTTCTGCCGATATTCATCATCGCATTGCTGAGTTCTTGCGTAAAAACAGAACAAGCCGATCTGGTAGTTCACAATGCTCAGATCTATACCCTCAATCCATATTTGAATCAGGCAGAGGCCATGGCCATCACCAATGGAAAGATCATTGAAATCGGCGATGAGCATCAAATCATGAATCGCTATCAAGCCAAGGAGTACCACGACATGAAAAAGGCGGTTTTAGTCCCGGCCTTCGTTGATGCACATGCCTTTGCGCTGCGATATGCTTGGCTTCAAGGACAAAATAATCTTCAAGATGTAAACAGCATTGACGAGCTTTTGCGATTCGTAACTGAAGAGGGAAAAACCGGACTGTTCATTGGCGTTAATGTGAAGGATGATTTAATGGGAGATAAGCTCATTTCTTACCTCGACTATTTCCCCAATCTGCTTTATGTCCTCAAAGGACGTTCAGGACTTCGAATGGCTATGAGCCCTCGAATGGCCGACAGTTTAAATATTTCGAATCGTGTTCTAAATGGTCAAGAAGTTTTTGATGTTTGGGAACAAGTCGTTGACTTGAGTCATAAGAGTACAAGCTATCAAGATCAACTTCAATTGCTTCAAGATTCTTGTTTGAAGCTTGGAATCTGTGCCATCAGTGAAATGGCTTCTGAGGTCAAAAGAGCTGAATTCCTGAGAACGTTGGAGGGGAAGGAAGATTTAAAAATTAAAATCTATCAGAGTTTATACGACAACGAGGGCAACCGTGCCTATCTCTTTGAACGTCTGGATAGTTTTCCGAACTTTCAATTAGGAGGCTTGGATCTATACCTCGATGAGCCCTTACTCTCGGGCCGTTCTTCTTTAAGAGGCGAAGATTCAATTTCATTGAACTACTCTACGGAGCAACTCATCGAAATCGGGACTTTGGCAAATACTGTAGGTGCCCAATTAATTTTTCACTGTTTTGGAGATTCAGCGGTCGGACAAGTTGCTCAAGTCGCTGCAGAAATTCTTGGAGAAGTAAACGACAAACGCTGGCGCGTTGAGCAATCTCAATTCATGCTTGAGCGAGACATTCAGGCTTTGAAGAAGTACACATTACTCCCAGGTTTCTGTCCCCAACAAGCACCGCTTGATTTGGCCTACGTGGAAAGTGAATATCCACAATATCGAGACAAAGCCTATCCTTTTAAAAAGGCTTTTGAAGCGAATAGGTTTGTTACAGCTGGAAGTGCGGCGCCATTGGATGAGCTGAATCCACTACGGACTTTCAGAATCATGGCGGAATTTCTTGGCGCCGATCCGGCAGCACGAGAAATAGCCCTAAAAGCAATCAGTCTTTACCCAGCGATGGCAATGTTCATGGAGAATGAAATTGGAAGTTTAGATGTCGGAAAGGAGGCCAACTTTGTTGAATTGAACGGCAATCTGATAAAAGCTCCATCTGAGATTTTAAATGATATAAAGGTTCAGAGGACATACATCCGCGGAAAGATGGAATATCATTATTAAACTATCATTATTCTATATTTGAGAACAGCCTATAGTTTAGCCGCATGTTTGAAGAAATACAACGCCTGTTTGACATTCCATACTATCAACAAAAACACTACCCACAAAGCGATGCGCTCTGTGCTAAGGTGAATGGGAATTGGGTCAAGCACTCCACAGAAGAATACATTAATACTGGAAATAAAGTAAGCCGAGGTCTGCTTAAAATGGGCATTAAACCTGGCGACAAGGTTGCCCTCATTTCCAATAACCGACCTGAGTGGAACATGCTCGATATGGGAATACTCCAAATCGGAGCCATCGACGTTCCCATCTATCCCACCATTTCCAGTGAGGACTACAAGTTTATTTTCAACGACGCTGGAGTGGTTTTGTGTGTCGTCTCCGACCATGAACTCTACGATAAAGTTCAAGCTGTTCGAGATCAAATTCCTAGTCTGAAGGAGGTCTATACAATTGAAGAATACGAAGACACGAAGAATTGGAAGGAGATTTTAGAGGCTGGTGATGACAGCGCCCAATCAGAAGTTGAAGCTCTGAAGAGTGAAATCAAAACGGATGACCTTGCAACTCTAATCTACACTTCTGGAACTACAGGAACACCAAAGGGCGTTATGCTCTCACACAGAAATATTGTTTCGAACTCAGTGGCATGTGTCGAGCGCTTGCCGGTAGGTAAAGATGCAATCGCATTGAGCTTTTTACCGGTATGTCACATCTACGAGCGCATGCTGATGTATTTGTATCAGCTTACGGGTGTGTCCATCTATTTCGCGGAATCGATTGAAACCATTGGAGACAACCTTAGGGAAGTGAAACCGCATGTGTTTACGGCAGTGCCAAGGCTTCTTGAAAAGGTGTTTGACAAGATTATGGCCAAGGGCGCTGAGCTAACTGGGGTAAAACACAGTCTGTTCTTTTGGGCTGTTGGACTAGCAAATGAGTACGATACACACGGAAAGAGTGCTTGGTATCATTTCAAATTGTCGATCGCAAACAAGCTGATTTTCAGTAAGTGGAGAGAAGCCTTAGGTGGAAGGGCGGAAGCAGTGGCTTCTGGATCAGCCGCTTTGCAGCCTCGCTTGGCAAGAATTTTCTTGGCAGCTGGGATCCCAGTAATGGAAGGCTATGGACTTACGGAAACCTCTCCAGTGATTTCCGTGAATTGCGCTGACAATGACGGACTTCGAATTGGAAGTGTAGGTCGTGTAATAGAACACGTTACTGTGAAAATCGCAGATGATGGCGAGATACTAGTTAAGGGACCAAATGTAATGTTGGGTTATTACAACCGCGAAGATTTAACCAAGGAGGTTATTGATGAAGATGGGTGGTTTCATACAGGAGACATTGGTGAGGTTTCTTCCGATGGATTCATTCGAATCACTGACCGAAAGAAAGAGATGTTCAAGACTTCTGGTGGAAAGTACATTGCACCACAGATGATGGAGAACCGCTTCAAAGAGTCGCTCTTTATTGAACAAATAATGGTCATTGGCGAGAATGAGAAGCATCCTGCAGCTTTGGTCGTTCCAGCCTTTGAATATTTGGCAGAATGGGCAAAACGCAACGGGCATAGCTATGACAACATTGAGGATTTTGCGTCAAGCGATGTTGTGAAAGCGCAAATTTGGGAAGAGGTACAGAAATCCAATGCAGACTTTGGCGGTTGGGAACAGATTAAGAAAATTGAAATCTTGGCCAAACCTTGGACGGTTGATACAGAAGAGCTTACTCCAACCCTCAAGTTGAAGCGCAAGATCATCAAGAAAAAATACCACGATCAAATTAAACACATTTATAGACCTTCTTAATCCTCTGGAAGGTCTTTCTTTGCAGCCTGAACCAAGAGGCTTTTGAAGAATACTACCAAAATTTATTTTGCGTCTGACGTCCACTTGGGAGTGCCAGATGATGCCAGCAGTCGGGAGCGTGAGCTGAAGCTTATTCGTTGGCTAGATCAAGTTTCAAAAGACGCCACGGAGATTTTTATTGTTGGTGACCTATTTGATTTTTGGTTTGAATACCGACATGCCATTCCAAGGGGTTTTGCGAGAATTCAAGGCAAAATAGCCTCCATCACTGATTCAGGAATACCAGTACATCTCTTCACAGGCAACCATGATATGTGGATGTTCGATTACCTACCTAAAGAGTTGGGCGTGTCTGTCCATCGTGAACCTATAGAGCGAGAGTGGGAGGGTAAGAAGTTCTTCATTGGGCATGGTGATGGCTTGGGCCCTGGCGATTATGTATACAAGTTCATCAAGAAAGTCTTTGCGAATCGATTGTGTCAATGGCTTTTCGCGCGTTTGCACCCAAATTTCGGCATTGGCCTTGCCAATTACTTTTCAAGAAAATCGAGAATAGCGACGTCATCTGATGAGGAGATATGGCAGGGTGAAGAGAAAGAATGGCTCGTACACTTCTGTAAAGACGAGCTGTCCAAATCACATCACGATTATTTCGTATTCGGCCATCGCCATCTACCCATAGAATTTGATCTAGGGCAAGATAGTACGTACTACAATCTAGGAGATTGGATTCGATACAACAGCTATCTCGAATTCGACGGGGATCGCTGTTATTTGAGGTACTTCGAAAAGTAGTTTAGAGCATTGCTGCCATTTCTACCAAACGGTTGGAATAGCCCATTTCATTGTCGTACCATCCAACAATCTTAACGAGCTTACCAGTCACAGCAGTCAGCTGAGAGTCGAAGATGCACGAGTGAGGGTTTCCAACAATATCAATGGACACGATTGGTTCTGAGACGTACTGCAAATAGCCGCGCATCGGGCCAATCGCCGCTTTCAGGAAAGCCTTGTTGATTTGTTCAACCGTAACCTCACTCTTGACGATGACGGCCAAATCAGTTAATGAGCCATCTGGAACGGGAACACGGATTCCAACGCCACCCATTTTACCGCTGAGGTGTGGGAAGATTCGTCCAATCGCATTTGCAGCACCAGTAGAGGTTGGAACGATGGATTGAGCAGCTGCTCGAGCTCTTCGTAAGTCAGAGTGAGGAGCATCGTGAAGATTTTGATCAGCAGTATAAGCGTGAATGGTTGAGATGTAAGCGTTCTCAATTCCAGCCAACTCATCAATGACCTTCACCATTGGTGCTACACAATTTGTTGTGCATGAAGCATTTGAGATGATGTCTTCATCACCAACGATAATCTCATCGTTGATACCAAGTACAACAGTTTTCACATCTGGTGTTCCCGGAGGCGCTGAGAGCAATACTTTTTTAGCACCGGCTGTGAGGTGACGAGCAGCGTCAACTCTCTTGCGGAAAACACCGGTACATTCAATGACTAGGTCTACGTCCAATTCCTTCCATGGAAGGTCTTCTGGGTTTCGCTGAGAGAAATAAGGGACAGCACGATCCACAAAGTAAAGAGTGTTGTCGTCGCATGACACCATTTCAGCGTAGCGACCGTGAATTGAATCGTATTTGATGAGGTGAGCTAATGTTTCAGCAGGAGCCAAATCATTTACCGCAACAACTTCAACATCTTCTCTTTCTAGAAGAAGTTTAAGAGCAGCTCGTCCAATTCTTCCCAGTCCGTTTATTGCAATTCTTGTAGCCATAGTTTCTTTATTCAGCTCAAATATAGTTAAAGTGTATTTAGTACACTAAGTCGAGGGGTGTATTTAATACTATGACAATATGGTGATTTTTTTTAAGCTCAATGGAGTGCGGATTAAGAATTGAATTCCAAAAAAAATCCCCTGCCTAAATGAGCAAGGGATTCACTTTAAATGTTTTTGGAAAGGCCTATTCGAACTTGATGAACTTGCCTACTTTTTTAGAAGTGCCGTATTCAATCGTTAGAATGTAAGATCCGGCATCGAGAGAACCGACATTGAATTCAATCTCATTTTCTCCATCTTGTAAGCTGTTCAATGTTCTGTTTAGAACGCGGTCGCCTTTGATGTTGAACACGCTCAATTGAGCTTTTTCAACTCCATCAGTGATGAGTTGAACTTTTGCATCAGAAACAGCTGGGTTTGGATAGATGGAAAGCATTTCGAGTTCGCTTTCATTCCAATCGTCGAACTGAGTGCGCTCTTCAACACTCACTAAACTTTCAGACTTCCACATTCCGCGACCGTAAGAACCAAAGTAGAACACTCCTTCATTGGCTGCGCCTCTCATGTGCTGCTGACGAACGTATCGAACTTCAGCAAAGGTGAAGTCTGTGCTTCCAACAACGGTCCATTCGGGCATTGGTTCTGTGAAGTTGTCGGTCGCTAGAACTCCAAATTGAGTTCCAACCACCAAACGTCCAGGTGAATTGATGTCCCAATCGCCGTCAAAGGCTGGAACATCGCTTGGGAAGTCGCCATTCACATTTACAGATGAAGGGTTGGTAGATGCATTGCTGACAACTACTACGTGAGCAGAGTGTCCAACACCTCCTACAAAAACGGCCAATTGAGTCGGGTCGTTGGGGTTGAGCGCCAACCCACCAACGCTTCCGCTTCCAGTGTAAATTGTAGAGATGCTGATTGCATCAGAGATTTCAGCTTTTGTCATCGGCGGATAGATTTTCTCTAAGCCGGTAAGGCGACGCACGTTACCTCCAATCGAGTAGTACATATGTCTTCCATCAGGCGAGAACTCAATGGCGTTCGGCTGACCACCCAATTCCAAGAGAGTCCACTCAACTTCTTCATTGAAACGCAAGGCATTTCTAGTCACTAGAAGTCCAGCACCATTTGCTGGCGCTCCAACACCATCTTGGTCTGTCGCGGAAGTGACTGCTAATACAGATTGAACAGGGTCTTGTACCATGAGACGATCGCCAGGCGATAAACTAGACTTGAGTACATGACGGATAGGAAGATTTTCGGTCTTGCTTAAGAGGTTTAGAACTCCTCCTGCAGGATAGGTAGAAGTATAGTTCAATTTTACTTGAGCATTTGTTTGCGGAGCAACATTGAAGGTAACCTGCACTCTTCCTGTTTGCGGGTCAACAGTTCCGATGCCGTCTCCATCAAGGGCGCCGTCTCCATCAAAATCATTTGCCACACTTACTCCAGAGCTCACAGATAAGCTGGTGTAGACAGGTACGGCAGAAGCTTGGCTGGGTTCAATAAATCCTGTAAAGGTTTTTTGAGAACCATTCCCTATACCCATAACCTGGTCTGCAGTATCTACAATGAATTCTACTGAATCACGGCTATAAGTGTCGTTGAGAGATTCCCATAGTTCAGTTACTGTCCAGAACTTCCCGCTAACTCCACCAATTTTACCTCCAAGTGGATCGAACTCATGAAAAACAATTCCACCACCTTGCTCGTCAGCAAATCGTGAACGACCAATAGAAGTATTCTGTGCGGTGGTGAATTTCGCATCTACAATTTGAGAAGCAGCGGCATCAAAGCCATCACCATTCAGTACTCCTTGATTTGAATTTCTGTTTCCATAATCAGGTGTTCCAAACACTCCGGGATCGATGATGATGTTTCCTTGATCTTGTGTTCCTCCAACGACATTTCCTTCTCTATTGAAAGCCATGCCATAGAATTGGGTTGTTTGGAATCCTTTTGCCATTTCAAAGAAGCTATAACCTCCATCCAATGTTTTAAAAACTCCACCATCGTTTGTAAAGTAACCAATCAAAGGGTCTGTTGGATCCCATACCAATGTGTGATGATCCACGTGCATTCTAATAGGTGATCCTTGACCACGCAAAGCAGCAAGAGTCCAGTTTCCGTCGAACCTCCATATATCTACACCACCAACAAAAAAGACGTCTTCAACATCTTGACGAACACCAAATAGGAAATTGTGAAAGAACTGACCTCCTAATTCTCGGAATCCAGGATTCGAACGTGGTGGCGCTGGATCGATAGGGTTCCAGTCTTCTCCTTTGTTTGCAGTTTTAAATACGGTACCAAAGGTGTTCGAGCCTGAGGCCGTGGCCACATACGCTACGTTTGGATTGGCATCGGTAGTTCCGACTTGAATCCGTTGCGCTCCTGGCACGCCATTGGCTTTTGTAAATGAAAACGGGTCGGTAGGGGTAGAGGAATAATACACACCTGAGCCACTCGCAACGTAAAGAACTTTCTCATCTCCTGACCAAGCAGCGTTGCGCATTCCTGTAATTGGAACAGTACCACTTGGATCGTATACAACTTTAGTCCAAGTTGAACCTCCATCTTCTGTGAGCATCACGCCAGCATTTGTACAGACAAATAGAGTTCTATCGTCGTTTGGATGAGCAATCATCCAATTACATGCTGAAAAGTCTGAACTCTGCGTAGATTCAAGAACACTCCAAGTTTGCCCATCATCTGAAGATTTATAGATACCAGTACCATTACCGTCATCAAATGAATGACCTGTTCCTACGAATACATCTCCATTTCCAGTTTGACCGATAGATCCGATGTAAAGATTGTCTTCAAAGTCCCATTGAGTTGTCCACTCATTTCCGCCATTATCTGAAATGAACAAGCCACCAGAAGTACCACCGGCATAAATCCGCTGATTGTTGTTAAAGTCTACCATGATGGCTCGCGTGCGTCCACCAATGTTGTTTGGACCTAAAAACTGAAAAGACATGTCAGCCACGCCCCGTTTAGCGGCCCGCTCTTTCATTTGAACTCGACCATGAGCGAGGGCTGCTTCATCTACCAAACCAGTTTTGGCGTTTCGCTTCATGTCGTCTTCCCAATCCTTGGCGCGGGGAGCGAATTCTTGTTTCTCAACTCGTGCTTCGTAGGAAGCTGTGCGATCAACGTTAAAGAACACACCTGCAGAGGCAAGTGTTAGGGCGATTGCTGATCCAAATAGTACTTTCCGATTCATAATTCTTCGGTATAAAATTTCCGTTTGCAATATATTAAAAAACGAAGCGGTTAAATTGTTCGCATTGTTAGGAAGAAAGCGGCTTTATTGAGCGGGTGGTTATCTTCTTAAATGTGCTTTTCTGCATGATAAGAGGAGCGTACAAGTGGTCCGCTTTCAACGTATTGAAAGCCTTTTTGCAAGCCAATTTCTTTATAACGTGCAAAAATGTCCGGGTGAATCCATTCAGCTACAGGCAAATGCTTCTTAGTCGGTTGAAGATATTGACCCAAAGTGATAACCTGAACGCCAACTGAGCGAAGGTCGTCCATCGTCTCAATAACCTCCTCATCCGTTTCACCAAGTCCGAGCATAATCCCCGACTTTGATTTCATTCCGGCCTTTCCTAACCGATAAAGAACCTCTAAACTTCGATCGTATCTAGCTTGAATACGAACTTGTTTGGTAAGTCTTCGAACGGTCTCAAGATTATGAGATACAATTTCAGGAGCCACATCGATGATGCGTTGCAGATTGTCCCAAACTCCCCGAAAATCGGGAATGAGCGTTTCCATGGTCGTTTCTGGACTCAAGCGGCGAATCGTATTAACTGTTTCAGCCCAGATTTCAGAACCACCGTCTTTTAAGTCATCGCGGTCAACCGAAGTAATTACGCAATGCTTCACCTTCATCAACTTCACAGACTTTGCAACTCGAAGTGGTTCAAATGCGTCTACTCCTTCGGGAACGCCGGTGGCAACATTGCAGAAACCGCAAGAGCGAGTACACACGTTTCCTAAAATCATAAAGGTGGCAGTTCCTGCGCCCCAGCATTCGCCCATATTTGGACAGTTCCCGCTCTCACAAATCGTGTGGAGCTTATGGTCGTCCACCAGCGAACGAACCTTCTTATATTCTTTCCCTACAGGTAACTTAACTCGGAGCCAAGATGGTTTTCTCTTGATCTCTTCTTTCTCCACGGTTGATTCCATCTAGTGTAAATACTTTTTTCCAAAGAAAAAATTCGCATACAAAGTAACGAAGAACTGTTGGTCGTTCTCAAAAGCCATGATTGAAATTGGCTTGTAATATGCGTCGAAGTTCATACCGACCTCAAAAGAGCGAACCGTCTCCGCTTCGGGGGCGTATTCGAAATTAAAACCATATTTCAAGTGAACTCCAGGAACGAGCTCACTCTCTTCTATGCCTTTCAACATTGGTCCTCGTCCCTCAATGAGGTCGAAGCGATGCTTAAGTTCATCGTAGCGTTCAAGGGATGTTCGTCCACCTTCTCCATTGGGGTTGTATACTACTAGGTATACAGGTTTTACGAATGCGAGAGCTGGTCCAGCCATCCAAACTCTACTGATTTGAACTCCGCGTTTTGCCAACTTATGGAACATCACCATTTCCCGCCCAAATGTTGGACGAAGGCTAAGAACTGAATTCTTTTTGCCGTATACGAAGCTCTTGTTGCCGCTTGCTACGTAGGGGTTGTAAGACTTAAATTCTTTAGCATGTTTGATGTTCACCATTTCAAGCCCGAGAATTCTGCGAAGATCTACGTTGAGGAATTTAGAAGCTCGAAAGTTTAATCCTAGGCCTTGAGTATGAAGTACGATGCCTCCGTAATATTCTTTTTTGAAAATCGTTTTGATTCCTGTGGAAGGAGATGAGTCCTGCGCATGTGCCTTCAAGCTTCCAAAAAGGAGCGAAATACTAATGAAGGTTAGGAGTACGCGCATTCAAACAAATATATCAAATCTAAACGCAGTTAGAATCAATTGGTTTGCGGGGCTGCCGCCTTTTTTTTAGCGGTTATAGTTCATCCTTATCGAGCTTTTGAAGTTAAGTACAGAAGCGACTGTATCTTTGTAAGATTCATGAAATTGAAAATTTCAATTTTCTTCATTTTTTATTTGCTTGCCTGGCCGACTTTATTGGTAGCTCAGGACGTCTCGAATTCTCCCTATGGCCGAGTCGAAAAGGTGGGTACAACTGTTCGGGAGTGGTTCAATTATGCCAAAACGATTTCTGATTTTTCAGATCAGGAGCGAACAAGAAAGAACTTCGTTTTTCCAGATACCACCGTCTTTGTTGGATACAGTACGGGCGTAGCAAAAGTCTCTACTCATGGAGTAGGTCAAGTTTTAGATCCTTGCGCTCCCTTGTTCTCACAAACGAATGCCGTTTTAGACAGCACGAGGAGCTACACGGTTGAAAAGGTCTCCATTGCCTATAGGTACTTCAGGCCCTTCGATACACTTTCAGATATTTTATGGGTGCAGTTTTATAACGATGGTGCGCTTGAGAAAGTTGTGGACCCCAATTGGCCTAGTGGAGCATCCTACGCAAGTGCTGAATATGATTGGAGATTCCGAAAAGGTTCTGACCCGACTTTAGAAACAACCTATTTTCTTGGGAATGACGATACAAGCAATTTCGGAGCGATTCGAAACTTGGAAATCCCTGTGGATCTATATGTTCGTGGAGGAGGGAAATTCGGCATTAGCCTCAGCTTCGATCATTTCAATAAGACTTATGCAGGTGATACACTGGACCCTTATTTATATCCAAAGAAAAAGGTGAATGCATTTATGACTTATGAGGTTCAAGATGTAGAGTCGAACGTTGAGCCAGGACATTACAATCACAGTTTAATTGCGAATACACCAATTCGATACAACAGTGATTTAGAAGGTTGGAACGGGCGCTATCGACCCGGTACTTCGTGGGCTTCAACTGTTGGGATATTTCACCTCGACGTTTCCTTCTTATTGCGTTTCGAAGAACCTCTTTTAGTTACTGAGCGAAATGGCCTTGACGGACTTACTATTGGGCCGAATCCAGTAGACGATGTACTGAATGTTTATGGTTTAAAGGCAGACGAAGATTACCTAACTCAAGTATTTGACGTTCGAGGTTGTCTGTTAATAACTAACCACAACATAGAGTCTTCCATCGAGCTTTCGGAATTGAGTTCAGGAGTATATTTCCTGATAATCTCTCAAGGCGACGCCCAAATCCAGAAACGTTTTACCAAGCTTTAGGCTTGGGCTTGAGATTTTAGACGAATTAAGTTTAGGGCAGACCCTGCTTTAAACCATTCAATCTGACTTGCATTGTAGGTGTGTTTTGTTTCAATCACATCTTTCGTTCCATCGGCATGTACGAACTCTAAATTCAAGTTCTTGCCTGGTGCGAAGTCTACCAAGTCCAACATATTGATGGTGTCGTCCTCCTGGATCTTATCGTAATCGCTTTCATTTGCGAACGTGAGACCTAGCATTCCTTGCTTTTTCAAATTCGTTTCATGAATTCGCGCAAAGGATTTTACTAGGACGATGCGAACTCCGAGATGACGAGGTTGCATAGCTGCATGTTCTCTGGAAGATCCTTCACCATAGTTCGAATCACCTACAACAATGCTGGCAATGTTTGCAGCTTTGTATTCACGTTGAACAGCTGGCACTTCTCCGTGCTCACCAGTCAGTTGACTTTTCACTGAATTCGACTCCATGTTGAAGGCGTTCACTGCTCCAGTAAGTGTGTTGTTGGAAATGTTGTCTAGATGTCCGCGGAATCTCAACCAAGGTCCGGCCATAGAAATGTGATCGGTGGTGCATTTTCCATGAGCTTTGATCAGCAATTTCATTCCTGTAATGTTCTTACCATCCCAAGCTTCGAAAGGAGTCAACAACTCCAGGCGTTGAGAATCTGGTTTAACCACTACGTCAATGCCGCTGCCGTCTTCTGCCGGCGCTAAATATCCTGCATCTTCAACATCGAATCCTTTTTCTGGCAATTCATGGCCTGTAGGTGGGTCGAGCATTACTTGCTCGCCGCGTTCATTCGTCAAGCTATCCTTGAGTGGGTTGAAGCCAAGGTTTCCAGCTATGGCAATGGCGGTTACAAGCTCTGGAGAGCCAACGAATGCATGGGTGTTGGGGTTGCCATCGGCGCGCTTCGAAAAATTCCTATTGAATGAATGAACGATGGTATTCTTCTTTTGCTTGTCAGCTCCTGCGCGCGCCCATTGACCAATACAAGGCCCACAAGCGTTTGCGAAAACATCGCCGCCGATGCTTTCAAAAGTTTTGATGAAGCCATCTCGCTCGATTGTAAAGCGAACTTGTTCTGAACCTGGGGTAACTGTGAATTCAGATTTGGTCTTCAGGTTTTTTGCTTCAGCTTGCGCCGCAATTGATGCTGCTCGTGAAATATCCTCGTAAGAGGAGTTGGTACAAGAACCAATTAAGCCCACTTTAACCTCTGTTGGCCATCCTTCTTTTGCTGCTCTCGCTGCCATTTCCGAAATTGGCGTAGCGATATCTGGAGAAAACGGACCGTTTAGGTGTGGCTCTAGAGTGTCGAGATTAATTTCAATGACCTGGTCGAAGTATTTTTCTGGGTTTGCATAAACCTCGTCGTCGCCGGTAAGATGCTCACGAATTTCATTGGCCATCTCAGCTACTTCGGTTCTTCCTGTGGCCTTAAGGTAACGGGCCATGGAGTCGTCGTATCCAAAGGTCGAGGTGGTAGCTCCAATTTCTGCTCCCATATTGCAAATGGTTCCTTTTCCTGTGCAAGACATAGAGATGGCACCTTCTCCGAAGTATTCCACAATAGCACCAGTTCCACCTTTTACCGTTAAGATTCCAGCAACTTTGAGGATCACATCCTTTGCAGAAGTCCAACCGCTCATTTTGCCCGTGAGCTTCACGCCAATCAGTTTTGGGAATTTAAGTTCCCAAGGCATGCCAGCCATCACGTCTACGGCATCAGCACCGCCCACTCCTATGGCAACCATACCCAAACCACCAGCGTTCACGGTATGTGAGTCGGTTCCAATCATCATTCCTCCTGGGAAGGCGTAGTTTTCAAGAACTACTTGGTGAATGATTCCAGCGCCGGGTTTCCAAAAACCGATTCCGTATTTATCCGAAACAGATTCCAAGAAGTTGTAAACCTCATTGTTTTTATTGATGGATTCTTGAAGGTCTTTGTCGGCGCCAACTCTTGCTTGAATCAAGTGATCGGCATGTACCGTTGAAGGAACAGCTGCTTTTGGTTTTCCAGCTTGCATGAATTGAAGCAAAGCCATTTGCGCCGTGGCGTCTTGCATAGCAACCCGGTCTGGAGCGAAATCGACATAAGAGCCGCCTCTTTCAAAGACTTCAGTTGCCTTTCCATCCCAGAGGTGGGTGTAAAGAATTTTTTCTGAAAGGCTCAATGGACGGTTTAATATCTTCCGAGCAGCCTCGATGCGCTCCGGATATCTTGCATAAACCTCTTTTATCATTTCAATGTCAAACGCCATGTGTGTCGAGTTATCTTTGATTCAAATAAGCATTACGGGGTTGCGAATTTAATCATTTGAACTGCGTCAATTGCATTGAAATACACCTTTGCTCGTGAATAAGAAGCTCTGGAAAGAAAATATGAATATTGCCCTTCGCGCCATTCGCACACAAGTGCTTAGGACATTACTGACTGTACTGATTATTGGTGTGGGAATATCGGCAATGGTTGGAATTCTTACAGCCATTGACGCACTGAAGGCTAGCATCAATTCTGAATTTTCTAGAATGGGTTCAAACACCTTCACGATGCGATCCAAGAGTAATTCGGTACGTTCCGGAAATCGGGGTGGTTCCGCCAAAGCGTACCGTGGAATCGATTATTACGAGGCACTTCAATTTGTTGAACGTTACGACTTCCCTTGTGTGAAATCGGTTTCGGCAATATTGAGTTTCAATGCTACGATTGCGCATCGTGCTGAGAAAACCAACCCAAATGTTCAAGTCTGGGGAAGCGATGAGAACTATTTGGTAACCTCAGGATATCGTCTTCAAGAAGGACGAAATTTTATGCCTTCTGAGATAAAAGGTGCACGTCGCCTGGCCATAATAGGTTCAGAAATTGAGGATAAACTATTTCCGAATTCAAGTGCTTTAGGAAAGGGAATCAGTGTTCGTGGGCAACGGTTTCAGGTCATAGGAATCTTGGAAGAAAAAGGCTCGAGCATAGGCTTCAGCGGAGACCGGCAGGTGATCATCCCGGTGAGTGCTGTTCGCCAAATGCCCAGCGACAGACCAATGTCTTACACCGCTAGTGTAACTGTAAATAGCCCAGAAGCGTTGTTCACGGCTACCAATGAAGCCAAGTCTTTGATGAGAATTATTCGTCAGATTCCACTTGGAGGAGAGGAAGATTTTGAAATTAGACGCAGCGATAGCATCGCGAGTAGGTTGATTGAGAACATAAGTTTTGTGACCGTGGCAGCAACCATCATTGGCATCATTACCCTTTTGGGTGCTGCGATTGGCTTAATGAACATCATGTTGGTCTCGGTAACTGAGCGCACTAGGGAAATCGGCATCCGGAAGGCGGTAGGAGCGAGCGCAGAGATGATTCGGTTTCAGTTTTTAACGGAGGCTGTTCTTGTGTGTCAACTGGGCGGATTTTTGGGTATTGTATTAGGAATTGGAATTGGGAACATACTGTCCTTCGTGCTGGGAGTAAGCTTTATCATCCCATGGCTTTGGATCAGTTTGGGTGTGAGTCTTTGCTTTATTGTTGGTGTTCTAGCAGGCTACTACCCAGCAAACAAGGCTGCTAAGTTCGATCCAATAGAGGCACTGAGATATGAATAGGTCGCCAATTGAAGCGCCTACCGACGAAGAATCGAAACTGCCCAGTCTCATTCTCTACCTCGTAAAATTGTCCGTTGTGGAGCACTCGGTTAACGATAATACCTGAGACTCCTGCGAAAAACGCTTTATGATTGTAGCCCAGAGAAAGGCGAGTGTTTGACCGACTTCTCAGTCGAAACTCATTGATTTTTTCGCCGTTCAATCGCTCTAAGGCAGAGGACTGCGCGCTTAAGCCCACAAAAAACGACAAAGTGCCATAGAAGCCACCCTTGTGTGTGAGGGTTCCGGCATAACCTGCTCCTCCACCTATAAAGTTGAAATTTCCACCACGAAGTTGCTGCGTATTGTTGACTAGATCATCAAGAAGAATTGTTTGTAAGCCCAAGACAGAACGAATTCCAGTATTTCCAGCGAAGGCTCCAAAAATCAAAGAACCAGCAGTTTTTTTCTGCTCTTCGTTTTGAGTAAAAGCGGCACGGTATGAGAATTTTTCGTGGTTCCGAACGTAGAACCAATTGAATTCTGTGTGATTGGTATTGATGTCGGGGCGGAGCGGGTAGTGAACGCGATCCCATTTTACTCCAAGTTCATCGGGGTTGTTTAGATAAAAGCCTTGGTAGCGACTGATGTTGACGTCGAAACCAAACTTACGTCCATAGCTGAACAGCTGTAAATCCAACTTTTTGGTTTCGCCAAGGGTTTCAACATTTCTTGAACGATTGGGGTCGACGGTGAGCGCAACTCCCAGCCATTTATAGTTGAAGCCAAAACCTAAGTCGGTTTGTTCGTTGGGATAGAAGCTGTGGGTGAGATCTCCAAATTTTTCGGTTATGTGCAAACGGGTGTACTTCTGAATGCCGAATAACTTGAAGGTGTACTGCTGAGTGAAGTCCTTAATGTAATTGCTGTCGACTTGATTCTTCGAAGCGAATGCAACGGAGCAAAAGAAGCATACGAAGAGGAGGGGTGCTAAAAGCCGTTGCATCGTGCAAAAATAGAAAACCCCAGTCCGATTATACCGAACTGGGGTCCTATACTAATAACAGTAGTGTGTTACTTTTTATCTTCCTCTACTTCTTCAAAGTCAACATCCGTAACTTCTTCTTCTGAAGAATCTGCAGAAGCTTCTGGATTACCAGCGCCTTCTGCTTCAGAGGCTTGTTGAGCAGCATACATTTCTTGAGAGGCGGCTTGGAAAGCTGTGTTCAGTTTTTCCATTCCTGCATCGATTGCTTCGATGTTCTCAGACTTGTGTGCTTCTTTTAATTCTGCAAGCGCAGCATCAATCGGCTCTTTTTTCTCTGCCGGAATCTTCTCGCCAAATTCTTTCAATTGCTTCTCAGTTTGAAAGATTAGGTTGTCCGCCGCATTCATTTTATCCACCTTCTCGCGTGCTTTAGAGTCGCCTTCAGCATTTGCTTCAGCTTCTTTTTTCATGCGATCGATTTCTTCATCCGACAAACCAGTCGAAGCTTCGATGCGAATGCTTTGCTCTTTGTTTGTCGCTTTGTCTTTCGCAGCTACGTTGAGGATTCCGTTGGCATCAATATCGAATGTTACTTCAACTTGAGGAACTCCTCGGGGCGATGGTGGAATGCCATCTAGGTGGAAACGTCCGATGCTTCTGTTGTCAGTAGCCATTGGTCGTTCTCCTTGAAGAACATGAATTTCAACCGATGGCTGATTGTCGCTCGCCGTTGAAAACACTTCCGACTTTTTTGTTGGAATTGTTGTGTTTGCTTCAATCAAACGAGTGAATACACCACCCATTGTTTCAATACCAAGTGAGAGTGGAGTCACATCGAGAAGAAGTACATCTTTCACTTCACCAGTTAAGACACCTCCTTGGATGGCTGCTCCTACAGCAACTACTTCGTCCGGGTTCACGCCTTTCGATGGCTCCTTGCCAAAGAATGCTTTGACGGCGTCTTGAACCGCAGGGATTCGAGTAGAACCTCCAACGAGAATCACTTCATCAATGTCGCTTTTGCTGTATCCGGCGTTCTTAAGTGCAGATTTACAAGGATCGATGGAGCGTTTGATCAATGAGTCAGCTAGCTGCTCAAATTTTGCACGGCTCAGGCTGCGAACCAAGTGCTTTGGCACTCCGTCAACGGGCATGATGTAGGGCAAATTGATTTCAGTACTTGTAGTACTTGACAATTCAATTTTGGCTTTTTCAGCAGCTTCTTTCAAACGCTGCAGGGCCATCGGATCTTTCGTGAGGTCAAGACCTTCTTCTTTTTTGAACTCTTCTGCCAACCAGTCGATGATTACGTTGTCGAAGTCGTCACCACCCAAGTGAGTGTCACCATCGGTAGATTTTACTTCAAAAACTCCGTCTCCCAGTTCTAGGATTGAAACATCGTGCGTTCCACCACCCAAGTCAAAGACAACAATTTTTAGATCTTGTCCTTTCTTCTCAAGCCCGTAAGCTAAAGAGGCCGCCGTTGGTTCGTTGATGATTCGTTTCACCTTCAATCCAGCGATTTCTCCAGCTTCTTTCGTTGCCTGACGCTGAGAGTCATTGAAGTAAGCAGGAACAGTCACAACCGCTTCTGTCACTTCATGTCCAAGATAATCTTCAGCTGTTTTCTTCATCTTCTGAAGCACCATTGCTGAAATCTCTTGAGGAGTGTAAAGGCGGTCATCAATCTTCACTTTTGGAAGACTTCCGTCTTTTACCACTTTATAACTCAATCGCTTCATTTCATTCGAAGCTTCGTCGAAAGTGATTCCCATCAAACGTTTGATGGAATATATAGTCTTTTCGGGATTGGTAATGGCCTGACGTTTAGCAGGGTCTCCTACTTTTCTCTCACCACCATCAATAAATCCAACGATGGAAGGTGTAGTCCTTTTTCCTTCGCTGTTTGGGATTACAACCGGCTCGTTACCTTCCATTACGGCAACGCAGGAGTTGGTTGTTCCAAGGTCGATTCCAATTATTTTGCTCATTTCTATTTCGTTTGTTTCTAAATCTTCATCTGGCTTTTGACAATCCATGTGCCATCAGCATTTGAGAATGATTTGTCGACAAATTTGTCAGAAGATGCGCAAGAAGATGTCAGAAATAGACAGCTTTTGTGACAGCCTGTCAGAAACACGAATTGGGAACTGCAGTGCCAACAGAAGAGTTGCAAAAGCCTTTGGTGCCAGCTCCTGATCCAAGAACTCCACTCACCAACTCTTCAATTGTTCCTTTGGAAAGTCGGATTTCAGAATTGACCTCGCGCTCTGAAAATAACATTCTCATTCTGGACGAGAAGATTCCATAGCCGCCTTCAACATTGGTGTATTCAGGCTTTTCTTGATTCAAGTCGCCACTGGGTTCGTTCACTTCCATATAAACATGTAAGTCTTCCCCAGCAATTGTGACTTCAAAGTCCATGTCCTCGGGAATTCGATGAACGAGTCCCTTGGTGTCTTCAAAGTCTGGAACAAATAGATTAATAGCATCAAAGAACTGTTTTCCAGTGAAGAAGAAACGTTCTTCCTTGGGGGCGTACGCATTTTCAACGATTTCAGTTCCTAAATTAAAGCTGATTTCACGGTCGAAAGTCAATTGATTGCCTCCATCATTGATGACATCTGTGTAGTTGAATATTGCGCGAACTTGCACTCGCTTGCTGTTCGTTGGAGGGACAATGTGAATTTCGTGCCCACCGAGTATGGTATCGCTATCAGCAAATCGCAAGCCGGTTGCTTTGAGGCGTGCCCAATCCGTTGTCCTATAAAGTTCCCTAAAATTCACCAGCTTGGTTTCAGCTCGAGCGATTTTACTTCCACTGTTGATGTCAACAATCAGCTTATAAGTAGAGGTAGAGGAGAGTTGGTTGTCAACAAACTGGAATACAGACTGATTGGGGCCATAAAAAAGACCTGAATCTTTATTGGTGATTTCAACTTCTTCCAGAAGGTAATCACGTTCCTTATTACCATACTGGCTCCAGCTTTCGATGATGGCATTCACGTTCTGAAACTCTGAAGAATCCCTGACAGTTGCCATTTCTCTAGCATCCATCTCACCCAAAAAGGTCTTGTTAATCTTGATTTGGTGAACTGAATCGGTTACGTCTAACAATCCATATATGATTGGAACCGCCTGATAGTCGGCATTCACATTCACGTCAGTTTCGCAAGAACTCAATCCTAGGAAACTAAGCAGCAGGATGGAACAGGTTTTCAATGCATTCAAAGTGACGCGAATATAAGAATGAGGTAGAATGTTCGAAAGATTAATTTTGTCAAATGTATAATGCTCGTCAAGCCTGCGATGTTCAAATACACGAGAGGCAAAGGGGAGCGATTAAAAGGTATTATGTCGACTAAGCACAGACCTGTTAGTAGTGAGGCCAAGAAAGTTACTACTCATGTTCTTAAGGCTATGAAGCAAGAAGGAGAAAAGATCTCTATGCTCACTGCCTATGATTTCTCGATGGCAAAGATTGTTGATGCAGCCGGCATTGATGTGATTTTAGTCGGCGACTCCGCATCTAACGTAATGGCCGGGCATGAGACAACCTTGCCGATTACGCTCAATGAGATGATTTATCATGCGGCTTCAGTAATCCGCGGTGTGAAAAATGCGTTGGTTGTGGTGGACCTTCCTTTTGGTAGCTACCAGGGGAACTCAAAAGAGGCTTTGTCTTCAGCCATTCGAATCATGAAAGAATCGGGGGCTCATGCGGTAAAGCTAGAGGGTGGTAAAGAAGTGCAGGAATCTGTAGAGCGGATTATTTCAGCGGGAATTCCTGTGATGGGACATTTAGGGCTTACGCCGCAGTCGATATACAAGTTTGGAACATACGCAGTTCGTGCAAAAGGTGACGAAGAGGCTGAAAAATTGAAGACTGACGCTTTGCTTTTAGAAGCGGCTGGTTGTTTTGCCATCGTTCTCGAAAAAGTTCCTGCAGACTTGGCTGAAGAAGTCAGTAAGTCATTGAGTATTCCAGTAATAGGAATTGGAGCAGGGGGAGGAGTTGATGGACAAGTACTCGTTCTTCACGACATGCTCGGAATCAACCAAGACTTTTCACCGCGTTTCCTCCGTCGGTACCACAGCCTATTCGATGAAATTCAGGGAGCGGTAAAGAACTACATTCAGGATGTAAAGACTCAAGACTTTCCTAATGAGGGGGAGCAATACTAGTGTATAGGCCTCAGATAATTTTTGAAGACAACCATTTATTGGTCATCAACAAACTCGCAGGGGAGTTGGCCCAAAGAGACGATGAAGGAGAAGCTTCTATTCTAGAATTCTACAAAGAGTATTTAAAGAAGAAGTACAACAAAACCGGTAATGTATATCTGGGACTTCCGCACCGATTGGATCGTCCTACATCGGGTGTGCTAGTGCTGGCCAAGACCTCAAAGGCGATGACTCGTTTGAGTCAACTCTTTCAGTTGCGAGAGCTGAAGAAAACATATTTGGCTGTAGTAGCGAACAGACCAGAACCGGAGAGCGGGACGCTCAAACACTACCTTCGAAAGAACCCTAAGCAAAACAAGTCATACCCGTTAAATCAGGGCGCAAAAGGAGCCAAGGAGGCCCGACTCTCTTATCAGCTCTTGGCAAGCTCAGATCGATATCACTTAGTTTCCGTTGATCTTCATACGGGTCGCCACCATCAAATTCGTTGTCAGCTTTCATTGATAGCTTGCCCAATAAAGGGTGACTTAAAATACGGTTCGCCTAGGAGCAACCCTGATGGGTCACTTCATCTGCATGCCTACGAAATTAGTTTGGAACATCCTGTAAAAAAGGAAGAGATGACTTTTAGAGCTCCTCTTCCAAACGAAACCATTTGGAACGTCTTCCGAGAATATCTTTAGAATCTAGATGACTTTCCACGCCGTTGGAATGGGTGCGCTCCTCCCTGGCGTCTTGGTCCTCGTCTTTTCTTCTTCATTACGTAGGTCAAGGATGCCATTGCCGTGAGATAGGCATCATTGTTCGCTGGGTTGCCTCGAATCGCTCCTTCTACTGTCCAATTTGGGTTGCCTCCCGGAGATTTATCCGCCTGATCCGCTGCAGCATCTCCAGCCAATGCTCTCAATTTATCGTTGTCGTAATAGAAGGTGCTCACATCGTCGAGGTAATCTGTGAAGGTGAAGCGATAGGAAAAGTCAAGCCCAATTTTAATGTTGTTGGTCAGCATCATATTTACGCCAAAGCCAACAGGGAAGCCAATCATAATTCTTGAATATTTCTTGGGAGGGCCACCGGGTAAACCCTGACCTTCAGTTCCCAGGGGCTGAAGAGCCACGCCGTCCGCCTTTGGATTGAAATAGAACCCAGAAATACCGGCAGCACCATAGAGGTCCCAACGCTGAGGTTTCATCCCGTTCGCTCCTTTAATTCGGTATAGGTGTCCGGGTTGAGTTCGAAGGATGTAATACTCGTATTGGATCGAAGCTTCGTAAATTTTTGATTCGAACGAAAGGTTGCGGTAAGCCCGTTCCGGATTACCTGTGAGTTGATCGCTTCCTGAAACTTTGCCGTAATAACCCTGAAACCGACCACTCATTTGTTGATTGAAGTGGTAGCGGAATCCCCCTCCGTACGACAGTTTCGATTGTGAAATTTCGAGGTCGAGAATGAAGTATTTTTTCCCTAAACCATCGAGCCCGCCCAGCTCTCCCAAGTAGTTGCTGAAGCCAACTAAGCCGAAGACTTCTTTTCTGTAATTCTTCCATCCATTCTGGCGGTTGAAGAATTGAGAGTGTGCCAACTCAGGCATTAGGAGCAAAAGCGCCCAAAATATGTGCGTTTTTAGCCTTATCATTTTTACAAGCGAAAACGTGCTTGTCCGCAAATCTAAAACTTGGGATTGAAGCGACGCTTATGATACATTTCATACAAGTTGTAAGAAACTTGTCCTGTAAACGAGAAAAAGGCGTCCATAGTTTCCGGATTTCCACGAATGGCATCGGTGGTCGTCCATCCGGGAATTTCACCTGAAGATGGGTCTGCCAAATCGGCGGCTAGGTTCCCGCGCGCAGCACGCAATGCGTCGTTGTCGTAATACAAGTCGCTGGTGTCATCTAAATAATCTGTGAAGGTCTTTCGGTATGAAAAACCAATTCCACTTGGAATGGCAAAAGAGTATAAGTCATAAAATTCCGCACCGCCAGGCAGTCCTTGACCTTCAGTTCCTAAGGGTTGAAGTTCAACTCCATCGCGGGTGGGGTTGAAGCTAAAAGCAGAAAACCCTGCGAAAAGGTAAAGACTGTAAAGGTTGTTCCCGCGAGTTGTTGACCGGAACAGATACGAAGGTCTTGAACTGGCCCTCAGTAAATAAAATTCAACATGTACACCGCCCTCAAAAACATTTGAAGCGAAACTTAGATTTCTATAATTCCTTTCGGGAAAAGAGGTCAGCTCATCTGAAGCCGTCAAACGGGAATATGAAAACAGAGTCTTAAATGAAAGGTGCTTATGCGCATTGAAGCGATATCCCGTCTCGAAGGTGGGTCGTGTTTTTTGGACATTTACGTCTCTAAAAAACAAAGTTTTTCCGGGGCCATCGCTGCCTCCCAATTCGCCGACGTAATTGCTCATCCCAAGGCCAAAAATGATTTCATGACGGTCCACCTTCTTTCTACCAGGAATGGTAAAGTACTGACTCAAACCAAAAAGAGGTAAGAGAAACAGAATAATGAATATGCTCGACGAGCGTTTCATTAGAGACTACAAAAATGGGTCAACATCGTATTGAACCAAAACAGAATCAAGTTCTTTATTCATGCGACTATGTTCAATTCTCGCCAAAATGTTCTTCTTCAAGTTGGAAGGAGAAACAGTTCGCGGGAATTTGAAGAGTATTTGCTGCAAATAGAAGTTCCGAATTCTCGCAACACCTGGTATTTCTGGGCCAAGCATTTCTATAGGTTCAGCAAACTTCAACTTATCAGCCAGCTTCCTGCAAGCTTGATCCAAAACATCAGAACGCCTAGATTTGAGTACAAGACGTATCATTCTGTAGAAAGGGGGGTAATGGAATTCCTTTCTCAGCTTGAGTTCCCGTACAATGAAGTCTTCAAATGCAGACATTTTTACGAATCTAAGTATTGGATGATCAGGTTCATAGCTTTGCAAAAATACAATTCCTTGCTCACTTCTTCGCCCAGATCTTCCCGACACTTGCAAAAGTATTTGTATTGCACGTTCATGTGCACGAAAATCGGGGAAATGCAACATCTGGTCGACTTGTAACACCCCTACCACGTGAACCTTGTCGAAATCCAGTCCTTTTGTAACCATTTGAGTCCCAACCAGAATGTCTGCATCACCCGCCGAGAAGCGCTCAATGATCTTTTCATACTTGAGTCTGGTGCGGGTCGTATCGTAGTCCATCCTTAAAACCTTTGCTTCAGGAAAGAGCATTCCAACAACCTGCTCAATTTGTTCCGTTCCAAAACCCTTGCTCAGCACACTTGGGTGATTGCATTTTTCGCATTTACTTTGCAGATCTTTTTGGTATCCACAATAGTGACAGCGAAGACGTGATGAATGACGGTGATAGGTGAGGCTGATGTCGCAAGATGGGCACTCTGGGACATCACCGCAATTTTCGCATTGTACAAAAGGAGAGTAACCACGTCGATTTTGAAAGAGGATGCCTTGCTCAGACTTTGCCAGAGTTTCGGAAAGGCTGTCGTAAAGAGCCTTGCTCATCAGTTCTTTCATCCGTTTTTTCCGATGTTCTTCTTTGAGGTCTACGATTTTAATTTCGGGGAGTTTCGAGCCTCCATAACGACTCTTTAGTTGGGCGAAACCTATCGAGCCTTCGTCTCTTTGATGAATGCTTTCAAGAGAGGGTGTTGCAGAACCCAAGAGGACTTTTGCAGTGCTGAACTTGGCTAGAACAAGGGCGAGGTCACGTGCGTGATATCTCGGAGCAGGATCTTGCTGTTTATAGGAAGCATCATGTTCTTCATCAACAATAATTAAGCTCAATTTCTTGAAGGGAAGAAAAACGGACGAACGAGCGCCAAGAATTACTTTAGCCTCCCCCGATCCACATTTTCGCCAAGCTTCTGCCCGCTCTTTTGCTTTCAACTTACTGTGAAAAACCGCAAGTTCAGCGCCAAAGTGAAGCTCTATTCTATGAATCATCTGACTGGATAAAGCTATCTCCGGAACGAGGTAAAGACTTTGTCCTTCGGATTCTAACGCCCGCTGAATCAATTTGAAGTACACCTCCGTTTTCCCCGAGGAGGTGACGCCTTGAAGTAAGCAGCAGTCTTTGTCTTTCCAGGAATCGAGAATGGTCGAGTAGGCCGCAGTCTGCTCCTCATTTAATTCTTTCAGTTCCTCGGGCTCATCCTTAAACTGAAAGAGGTCAAATTGCTGTTCGTATTGAGTAAGATATCCATCTTCAAGAAGTCGTTTTAGAACGCTAGGGCCGACCTTGGCCTTTTTTAAAAAGCTTGATTTTCCGAGATCTTCACCAGCTTCCATAAACGATTCCAGTGCTTTCTTTTGAGCCGGCGCTCGGGAAAATGTTTCGTCGAGATCCAAATTCGGGCTAAGTTTCGGGCCGGGGCCAAGCATGATTTCAACCTTTCTGCTTGCCTTTTCTCTAATTAGTTCAGCGTCTTCAACCAATCCGTATTGCATGAGTTTCGATAGAATCTCATTTAAAGAAGATCGTTTGACCTCCTTTTGTAATTCTTTCAATTTGAGCTTCTTTGAAGACTGAATTCGTTCATAGAGCATCAATTCTGATTCTCGCAAATTGGATAAATCGCCCTCATTGGCTTCGAGTATGGTTTCGCTGCTGAGTCTGAAAATGGAAGGCACTGCAGCTAAGTAAACCTCCCCTAGAGTGCACATATAATAAGCTGCAATCCATTCCCAAAGCTGAAGTTGGGAAGCGGTTACGAAGTTCTCATCGTCTAAAACGTCTTCAATTTCTTTCAGCTCTCCAATGGGTTCATCGGTGTGAACCTTATGAACGATGGCCGTATAGAACCGACTCTTCCCAAACTGCACGAGCACGCGACTTCCAACCTGTACGCGACTCTTCAGTCCTTCAGGGATGAGGTATGAAAAGCTTTCTTTAACGGCTAAAGGAAGTATGAGGTTGGCAAACGAGTTCACGAAGATTTATTTGTCAAAAAGGCTGTTTGTAATTCTACACAAAGCTGTTCAATCTTTTGGCTGAAGTAATAGAAAATCAAAATTGCTTTGCCACATCTTTACAGCCCATGGAAACTTTGGATTGGATTATTGTAGCGGTTTTTCTGGTCATTTCCCTCTCGATAGGGCTTGGTCTTAAATCTCGAGCGGAAGGAAATTTAGCCGATTTCTTTTTGGGTGGAAGAAAGTTGCCCTGGTACATTGCAGGGATCAGCATGGTGGCCACCACCTTTGCTGCCGACACTCCTCTTTGGGTGACTGAGCAGGTTGCTCAACATGGAATTTCGGGGAACTGGCTTTGGTGGAATATGCTCATTGGAGGAATGCTTACAACCTTCTTCTTTGCGAAACTCTGGCGGCGTGCTGAAGTCCTCACTGAACTCGAATTCATCGAATTGCGCTATTCAGGGAAATTGGCGCGCATTCTCCGATTGTTTAAAGCCGTATACCTAGGACTGTTTCTAAACATCATCATCATTGGTTGGGTGAACTTCGCCTTGATAACAATATTCAAAGTGTTCTTTGATGTTGATGTTCCTGAGGGTACTCCGTGGTACGAAAACCCGCTTTACATCGCTGTAGCTGCTGCGATGCTCTTTGTTGCTGCTTATTCGTCTCTTGCTGGTTTATTGGGAGTGGCGATTACTGACACGCTTCAGTTTTTTGTTGCCATGACAGCAACAATTTTGTTGGCCTACTACGTTTTGGATACTCCAGAAATAGGTGGAATTGTTGGTTTAAAGGCTCAACTGCCAGCCTGGAGGTTCGATTTTTTTCCAGCTCTTACGGGTGACTCAAGCGGCTTTGAAATCTTCACCATTAGCGTTGGGGCCTTCCTAACATTTTTCCTAGTTCAATGGTGGGCTTCTTGGTATCCTGGAAATGAACCTGGAGGAGGTGGTTACATTGCCCAGAGAATGATGAGCGCTAAAGATGAGCGCCATGCCATTTTCGCTTCCCTATTCTTTCAAATTGCCCACTATGCTCTTCGGCCGTGGCCATGGATCATCGTTGCTCTTGCTGCACTGGTTTTGTATCCCGATTTGTCCATCAAAGACTCGGGGCAGGGATTTGTGTTGGTGATGCGCGATTACTTGCCTGCTGGACTAAAAGGTTTACTGTTTGTAGCCTTCCTTTCTGCATACATGAGTACCATTTCTACTCAACTCAATTGGGGATCGAGTTTTCTAACGAACGATGTGTATCGTCGATTCATTAAAGGAGACGATAAGTTCGAAAATGATGCAGTTGCCCAGAAGGCATATGTGAAAGTGGGAAGGATATTTACTCTCCTCATCATGGCTTTGGCTTTTGCGGTCACGCTCCAAATTGAAACCATAGATGCGGCAGCTAAGTTTCTCATTCAAGCAGGAGCTGGACTTGGTTCAGTTCTGATTTTGCGCTGGTATTGGTGGAGGGTGAATGCCTGGAGTGAGTTGATTGCTTCCTTGGCACCGGTAGTCGCTTTTTTAATCAATAAGGCCTTTCTAAACTTAGAGTTCCCAGAGAGTTTTCTCTTTACAGTGGGTTTCAGTTCAGTGAGCTGGTTGTTGGTGACCTTCATAACACCGGCAGTAGATCACGAAGTCTTGCAAAAATTTGTGGATCGAGTAAGGCCTTCTGGTGCTTGGGGAAAATATCAGAGCGATAATTCCAAAATGGGATTGCTTTTCGTGCAGTGGATTAGCGCCATTGTGATGACCTATTCCATATTATTGTCCAGCGGATATTTCATTTTCATGGAATACCAACGCGCATGGATGCTGGCGGCACTGGCGTTCCTAGGCTTGATCAGCCTATTGTGGTCGATGCGGAAGGCGGGAGTTTAACCCCAAAGTAGTCCGGAGACCAAACCAAAGATGATGACTAGTGCAATAATGGTGAATACAGTAACGAAAGCTTTTGCTCCACCGTCTTCGTATCCTGGATCTTGATGAGTATCGTGTGACATCGTTGTTTTTTTAGACAGCTCAAAAATAGAAAAAGCCTCAAGGGAAATTCATTTCCAATGAGGCTTTTCGCACAATGACTTATTAAAGATTGATTGTTTGGTCTTTGGGGTACTTCACATTGTACTTCAGAACCAATCGTTTGCTCTCGCCCGGGGCTAGTTTTAGGTCCCAGGTAACAATTCCAGTCTCGTTTTTGATGCCGGCTCCAATGAACTCTTCTGCTTCAACTTCGATTCCTTTATCTGTTGAAACAGGAATCTGATCTTGGACTCTGATTTCTATTGGACGGCTCTTGGTGTTTTTTACCATAATCTCAATTCCAATCGTCTCCTTCTTATTGTTGCCAAGAATTTTCGTTTCAGTATAATCCTTGATTCGGTTTCTTGTTACGATTACTTGACGGTCGATGCCCATCGATAAGTCTAGGGTGGTTTTAGAGTTTTGAACGTTGATGTAAGATGCTCCTACATATGTTCCTTCGAAGTAAATGTTTGCAGGCCCTGAAAGTAGATTCAAGTTTTCCCATCCACCCACTTTAGCCAGAAGAAAAGCAGCTTGATTCATCTTCGGAGCAGTGAAGTACACAAAGTTGGAACTCAATTCCTCGTTGCGAATGTTTACCGTATGTGTTTTACCGTCGCTTGGAATGTCGTACGGAAGTTTGATGTCGTACTTTACGTTGAGTTGACTTTCCTGAACCTGCGTGTAACTTCCGGCGGTTGTTATTTCTGGAAGTTGAACCCCTCCGGCATCATCTTCCATAGCTTCGGCATCTGCGCTCATTTTAAATCTTCTATTGGATTTACCAGGAAGCTGTTGAAGGTAGGTTCCAATATTTACGAAGCTGAGCATCCAAGGACTAAGGTTTGGCTTTCGAGCTGATGTAGAAGGGTCGGAGGTAGAAAGTTTCATATTTACCCCTTCCCAGTCGATGCCAGTGCTTTGGTAGACTTTCGCATTGTAAGCAAGGCTTACGGGCTTGCCTAAGTCTCCAGCTCTCACATTATAACTTGCTGACCAGCCTGCATTTGGAACCGTATATGAAAGAGAAAACTCTGCTGGAGTGTTACTGTTTACAGCAACTTCCACTAGGACTTCTGAGGTGCGTTTTGAGCCCTGACGCTTGGTATTGATGAGGCCATTAATTCTTGCGATTTCTTTTTGAAGTTCCTTTTCTTCCTTCTGCAAGTCAAGACGTTTGTCCATTAATCCTTTTAGACGAGAACGAAAAAAGTCGGACATGTCTTCTATGTCTTCTATGGCAAAGCCAGTTTGATCTCCGTAGTCGATTTTCTTGTTCAATAAAATCATTGATTTTTCTTCCTCATAGACTTGCTTCAACTCTCTATTGTAGTTCAAGTCTTCTTGCAGCAGGGCTAAGCTGTCCATGAGACTTTGCACTTCGGCTGAAGTCCCAACTTCTCTGTTGTAATTAACTTGGTTTGAAACAGAGAGAATGGTGAGGTCTCCTTTTCCACTTACTTGAACGCTTCCATTGGTAATTTGCTGTGAAAGCCCTGGAAAAATGAGTGTATAAACTCCTGGTTTTAGAAATTCCTTCGAAGTTCGTTCAACTTGAGCTCCTCTCAAGAAAACCGTCACATTCTTGATTTGTGATTCGATGATTACTTCTTTTTTCGCGCCGAAACTGATGTTTGTGGTGAGAAGTAGAAGTGCTATGCTGAGTATTCTGATCATAATTTTTTCTTGGGCAATTTCAAAAAGCATGCCTTGGAATTGCTCAGGCTTGCTCCTTGCCAAAGTTGGACAATTCAAAATAAAGTTGAGCCGTGGGCAGCCCGACAACATTGTTGTAACAACCCTCAATTCGGTCGACTCCTATTTTACCAATCCAGTCCTGAATACCATACGCTCCGGCCTTGTCAAGTGGCGCATCGGTATTCACGTAGGCCTCAATCTGCCAGTCTTTCAACGCTCGAAAATGGACTCTTGTTGTTTCCGTGAAAGTTGATTCTTTCGTTGCTGATTTTAGATGAACTCCGGTAATAACTTCGTGAAAGGAGTTTTGGAGTTTTGAAATCATTTGAAATGCCTCAGATGAATCTGCTGGTTTGTTGAGCACTTCACCTTTGTGCCAGACAATGGTGTCGGCGGTGATCAGCAGGTCATTTTCAAGGAGTTCTTTTTGGTAGTGTTCGGATTTAGATTTCGCCAAGAAGCTCACGATTTCTTCAGCTTTCAAATTCGAAGGGAAGTCTTCGTTGCATTCAATGTCCACCATTTGGAAATCAAAACCAAGTTCGGAAAGGAGGTCTTTTCTTCGAGGGGATTTCGACCCCAACAACAAATCCCACTTGGTGTTGAAGTTTTCTTGAAACGAACTAGCCAAGACTGCTGAAGTTGATGTAGGCCACCAAGGCGTAGCAGATGCCTGCTAAAACAAAGAGTTTTCCGAAGGTGCTGGCAAGCTTAAAGTCACGCGTTTCTTGAGCACGCATCAAGATTACAAGTCCAACGACCATTATGGGCGTAATCACCAACAGAAGGTAGAGTAAGGAATACAAGTCGGCTAGATAGAATTGTTGAACCACCCCAATGGAAAGGAGGATGAGGATGTTCAAAATGAGCACGATTACCTTCGTTTTTTGAATGCCTAGAACAATGGGTAAGGTGCGGCAGCCAAATGCTCGATCTCCTTCAATGTCGGCCATGTCCTTCACGATTTCTCGCGTTAAGGTTGCTAGGAATGCAAAGGCCGTAAATCCAAGAACCCAATACAATAGACGGTAAATCATGGTTCCGAAAACAAATACTTGCTCTCCTTGACCTTTAGCGTAATACTCATAAGCGTCGATGAGCGCAGGGATTTCGTAAAGGCCGACCGAAAGAGGGACCAAAGCCACACAAACGGCGATGGCAACATTTCCCCAGAGGAACATGTACTTCAATTCGGTGCTGTAATACCACAAGGCAATGGTCCAAAAAAGCTGCAAAAAGCACAGCTGCCAGATTCCAAGCCGAATTCCTAAAAACAGCCCAATAGCAAATCCGCCAATGTTTAAAATTACATGAGCCACCATGGCCACACGGCGTTTGATGTATCGTCCGACGATGATGTTGTCGGGTTTGTTGATGCGGTCGATTTTTAAATCGAAGTAGTCGTTGATGATGTTCCCGCCAGCTGCAATCATAACTGTTGATAGAACAAGTAGGAAAAACTCAAAGTTGGTAAAGGCCAATTCCAGCTCAACCAATTGCACAAAAGGTTGGAGGATGAAATAGCGCAGGAGGACTTGCGTGAGGGCAATGATCAGCAGGTTTTTCCAACGAGCGGCTTTAAGAAAGGCGATTATAGGATTCATTACCAGAAGAATTTCTTGAATTCATGATTCTCGTGATTTCGGTCGAACCATTTTTTCTGAACGCGCAAGACTTTTTCGATGATATCTCGAACACATCCTCGGCCACCATCAATTGGAGAAACGTAATCCACAATTTCTTTGATCTCATGGTCCGCATCTGCAGGAGCGCAAGAGACTCCACAAGCCTGAAGAACTTGAAAGTCTGGGAGGTCGTCCCCGACGTACAGGATCTGTTCGTCTGTCAGATTATGCTCATGCTTAAATGTTTCATAGCAATCAAGTTTGTTCTCAACGCCAAGGTGGACATTCTGTACGCCAAGTCCGTTCATTCTTTTTCTTACTTCTTCGGATCGACCTCCGGAAATGATGCCAATGTGGAAACCTTGTTTCACGGCCAATTGGAGAGCGTAACCATCCCGAACATACATGGTTCGCGCTTGCTCACCACCACCAACAAGTACAACACTTCCATCTGTGAGCACGCCATCGACGTCAAACAGAAGTGTGGTGATTTTTTCAAATTTCTCGAGATAATGTTCACTCATTGAGGTACTCTTTTATGATGCTTTCCGACAAAGTTTGATACAATTTCTGAGTGTCTGAATGATCTTCTAGCTGCGCGTAATGACGATTCAAAACCTTTTCATCGGCTCTTCTTGCTGGACCCGTTTGTGCCTGTCGGGGTCCCAGTGCAATCACCTTCGATAGGGTTTCTCTCATGAGGGGTTCTAGCAGCTCAAAGCTAAGACCTTCACGTTCACAAATTTGCTTCGCGTGAAAGTACATGTGATTGACGAAGTTGTTGGTGAATACTCCTGCAAGGTGGTACGATCGTCGATCGTCGTCGGAAATGCGATGTACATTCTGGCTTATTTTCTTGGCCAGCTTTTCAATGGATTGCAGGTCTGCTGTGGTGTTCGATTCAATGAACAAGGGGACAGTCTTCATGTCGATTTTTTGTCCATCACTTAAGGTTTGGAAAGGATAGAAAACCCCTCGCCGCTGACTGTGTCCTTCAAATAAGTCGAGGCCTAAATTTCCTGAAGTATGGATGAGGAGAGATTCCGAAGCTTGCACTTTTTCAAGTACAGAGCTGTAGGCATCGTCGCTGAGCGAGAAAAGGAAGGCGTCTATTGGGCGCACATTTTCGGCCTTGTCCGTAGCTTCTGCTTTTAATTCCTTCGCCAAATTTTGTGCATGCTCAAGGTTTCGGCTGAAGACCTGTGTAAAAGAAACCCCTTTCGAATGAAGTGCTTTTGAAAGGTGTTGCGCTACGTTGCCGGCTCCGAAGAGCGCTAGGCTTTGAATTGCTTTCAGTTTTTCCTGAGTTTGAGTCTTTGAACGACTGCGATAAAAGTACCGATTACCATTAAAACACACCCCAGCCACAATAGGTTGATGTATGGAAAGACAATAGCTTGAAGCACGATGAAGTCTTTCTTTTCGGCCTGCTCCTCTTCAATTTTAATTTGAATTTTCTCTGTTTGAGGGTCGATGGACTGAAAACTCAGACGCAAACCCATGTCTTCTTTTATTGCGGGAATGTTAAAGACAAAGCTGGTATCTCTAAGAATGAAGTAGGCGTACAGATCGTGTTTGACCGTATTGAAATCCCAGAGTTCAAATTTCGCCGCAACGGCAATGTCGCCCGGTTCGATCTCCTGATCTTCGATTTCTTTCACGGGAAAGATTGAGTCGAGGAATAGAATGCCTTTCGACAAAAAGGCAGTATCGTGAACAGCCATCCATGCTTCGCGTTCGTCGTATTCACCTTCTTTAGGTTCTTCAAGGACGGCATATGTAACATGTGTGTAGATGTCGTGATCCAGGAAGTGTTTTGTATCTGGTTCAGGAACATTTCCCATTCGAGGATTTAACTGAACAAAGGGGAACAGAGTGAAGACCTTATTTATTCCTTGATCTTTTCGTTCGAAGAAGTCGATTTTGAATCGCAGGTTTTGATCTTCGCGGATGCGATCCGTATAGCTTACCAAATACTTGCCCATGGGCAATGTATCACCTTTCACCAAAAGCAGATTTTCCCTATTTGACATTTCCTCACTCAAGGCAGTGATGTCGAAGGAAGAGGTGTTCATGGAGATTTTATCGCTTTTCCCTGCAGAGATGAGTGCTCCAAGAAGTATGAAGCCAAAGCCAACATGCGCAACGGACGAACCTACTTTCCTCACCTTTCCTCTCCAAATTTCAATGAAGTATTGAGTGTTTCCAATGATCGCAAAGATGGAAGTCCAAAGAAGTGCAATTAAGAAAGGGTTCTGAAACTCTAGGCTCAAGGCGGCCGCGATCGCAAGGGCCGCAGAAAGGAGGAGAGCTATGCTGAGCTTTTTAATGAAGGGACCGAACTTGCTGCCATGATACCGAAGCATTTGAACAAAGCCCATGATGAAGGAAACGATGACGGCAAATGGAACTTGCCAACTGTTGTAAAAGTCTTTGATGTCGGTAGGAGCGGCGAGCTTGGTTCCAAAAATTTTATTGATGACAGGAAGTGAAGTGTTGAAGATGATTTGGAAGGCGGAAACTAGAAGTACCAATGCGCCAATGAACATCCAGAATTCACGAGACCAAAGAGGTTCCTCTTTTTTCGTTCTTGGTAAATCACGAAATCGAATGGCGATTGCAAGGATGGTCAAGACGATGTAAAAGAGCAAGTAGAGAAGGAGCTGACCACTCATTCCAAGGTCGGTGAAAGCGTGTACTGAGGAGTCTCCTAGAATCCCACTTCGGGTTAAAAAAGTGGAATAAAGCACCAATAAGAAGCTGATCATTACCAAGGCGATGGCACCAAAGAGTGAAGTTCCTTTGTTTCGATGAATCATCATCAAATGCGCTCCGCCAACAAGGGTAAGCCAGGGTACGAGAGATGCGTTTTCTACTGGATCCCATGCCCAGAAACCTCCGAAACTGAGGGCCTCATAAGCCCAAGCTCCACCCATTAAAATCCCGGTTCCGAGAACCATTATGCCAACGTATGCCCAAGGTAAACCAGGCTTCATCCATTCGTTGTATTTCCGTCTCCAAAGACCAGAGAGCGCATATGCGAACGGAATAAGTGTAAGGGCGAAGCCTAAAAATAAAGTAGGAGGATGGATGGTCATCCAATAGTTCTGAAGCAAAGGGTTTAAGCCACGGCCATCGAGAGATTCTAAATAGGCTGGGTTCTGAAATAGAGGGAGGTTGGCGAAATCTACGTGCTCCCTTAGTAGAGTTGTGAAAGGGCTGCTTCCGATTTTATATCCGAGCACAACAGTCCCGAGAATCATAGAACTCAAGAAAACTTGCACAGAGCTGAAGATGGCCATTACAGAGGCCGTCCATTCACTGCGCTTGTAAAGAAGGATGTTTCCTAGAACAGCGTTCCAGAAGATCCAGAGCATAAAGCTTCCTTCCTGACCTTCCCAGAAACAGGAGAAGATGTAGCGAACCGGCATGTCTAAACTCGAATGTTGCCAGACGTAATGGTATTCAAAGAAGGAATTGATGAGCATGTAGAAAAGCACGCCAATCATTCCGAAAACAGACACTGTATGCAGTCGAAAACTGAGTTTTCCAAGTCGCTCCCATTTTTCGTCGGACTCTTGATGGCCTTTTAAAAAGGCAAAGCATGAAAGTCCTGCCGCTACAAATGAGAGTAAAACCAAAAAATGACCTAGCTGACCGCTAAAAAGGTGTTCTCCTTGAAATTCCATTCTGCTCTTAAGATTCTTTTCCCGTCTCTTCGGGGTTTCCGTCGTTGTATTTGGATGGGCATTTGAGCAGTATATCGGTGGCCCGGAAGACTTCCCCTTTTGCTTGGCCGATCAAAACGATTTGTTCTGAACGTTCAAAATCCTGCGGTTTGCTTTTTAGTAAATCGACCTGACGTTCCTCGCCCTCTCGGTCTACCATATAAAATGTAAATAGGTCTGGATTGACCTCTGGTTCGTACACGCTTGCTTTGTCTCGGTTCAGGGTTCCAACAACGTGGAACTCAGATTCGGGAGTGGCAAAGGCTTCTTCAAAATTCGCGTAGGTGCTGGAGTCGCTCAAGGAGCTTATGATTGCTCCAATGGCTACGGCGATAACGACGATTCCTACGATGTGAAGTTTCTTCATAGTTTACTTCGATTGCTTTTCCATTTTGGTCAAGCGTTTGTCTAGACTCCATAGGTAAACAACGATTCCTACGAAAATGATCACCAATACGCCTACCACAACATAAATTTTTCCAGAGGAGCGCATCAAGTCGGCCATCGGCACTTGGTCTTGAGCGAAGGTTGGAAGGCTCAAGAGTAATAAGAATGCTGCAAGAATTCGTCTAATCATCGTCTTTAGATTCTAATAAAAACAAACGTCGCCTCAAATTTACCATCCAGAAGCCAATCAATGACCAGCCGATGATGGCGGGGTAGAATACAAGGCGCATATTGTTGTCGAGGTCGTAGGTGCTGAATGCTGGGTTTCCGCCATTTCCCGGATGCAAGGAGTCAGTGACTCGTGGAAGGATAATGAGAAAAACGATTAGTAGGACGTAGGCGAAGATGTTGTACACTGCTGAAATTCGTGCACGTTTTTTCGGGTCTTCGAGTGAGCCTCTAAGAATGTTGTAGGCTAGGTAAATTAGAATCGTGATGGCCGCACCATTCAATTTCGGGTCGTTCACCCAATATGCACCCCAAGTGAATTTCGCCCACAAGGATCCTGTAATAACGCCCAGCAATCCGAGCAAGATTCCAACCGAAGCCGTTTCGGTGGCACGAGTGTCCCGTTCGAGAGATCCACTAGATAGGTATTGAATGCTGTGAACTAGGGAGGCCGTAAGAAGTATGATCATACTGAACCACATGGTTACATGAAAGTAAAGATTGCGAATGGTTTCGTTGAGTATGGGGAGCCTAGGAACCTCAATGAGCAGGCCGCCAACAATGGCGTAAAGCACTAAAAATACACCCAAAATTTTCCACCACATTCCTTTCATCAACAGGCCAAATTAATCGCGCCAAAGGTACGGAAATAAGAGAAGGGAAAGGACCACCACAAGTACTAGAAGTGCTACTAAAACGGACACTAGGTTCAGGCTCGATACGAGGCCTACTTGTCCCGTTGAAATCATACTTAACTGAATGGCAGAAAGGAGTATTGGAATGCTGATTGGAAAGGCCAAAATGACAGAGAGAATGTGTGGGTTCTTCGCTCGGTAGGATAATGCAGTTATGAAGGTTAGTAGGCTGGTCATGGTGAGTGTTCCCAGCACGCTTGCCAAAATGAATGTACTTGGGGATGCGATTTCCAGTTGGTAGAAAAAGAGAAAAAAGAAAGCGGCAAGCAGTGATAGGATAAGGCTGTTTACGCCATTGAAGAGGATGCGCGCGAGAATGAAAGCATTGGGATGAATCATCGTATAAATTCCAAGCATCTTGGCTTTCGATTCGCTGGCAAAACTTCTAAGTACAATTCCTGAAGTGCCAAACAGCAGGACGATCCAATAGAGGGCAGTCCAAATTCCCGGACGGAGTTGAGTTCCCAAGGCGAAGTAGACCACCATGAGAGTTGAAAGTAGAAAGATGAGCATGGAGCCAATCGAGTTCTTCTCTTTCCACTCGCGCTTCAAATCCCAATTGAACATTGTAAGACTTTCCTGAATCAACTTTCCCATACTTCTCGTCTACTACCTTTGCAAATGTAGCAGCAGAGTTAAGAACATGGAAAAAGTTGACATTCTTGCCATCGGAGCTCACCCCGACGATGTTGAATTGGCCTATTCAGGAACCATTTTAAAGCAAGTTCAATCGGGCTCTCAAGTGGCTATAGTCGACCTCACGAGAGGAGAGTTGGGGACAAGAGGCTCTGCAGAAATCAGAGAGAAAGAAGCTCGACTAGGGGCAGATGTCATGGGGGTGAAGCACAGGACGAACCTTGGCTTGGCCGATGGCTTTTTCGAAATCAACGAAGTCAGCCTGCTTAAAGTAGTGGAGCAAATCCGTCGACATCAACCACAGATCGTTATTGCCAATGCAGAATGGGATCGTCATCCCGACCATGCGCGTGGTGGCGACTTGGTGAGTAGGGCTTGTTTTCTTTCGGGCTTGCGGAAGGTTGTTACTTCATGGGAAGGTATAGGTCAAGAGGTCTGGCGGCCTAAGGTGGTTTATCGTTCCGTTCAAGATCGCTACATCGAGCCTGATTTTGTGGTGGATGTTACCAGTTTCTGGGAGAAGAGAATGGAAAGTGTCAAGGCTTACGCGACGCAGTTTTACGACCCCAATTCAGAGGAGCCAGAAAGCCCAATAAGCTCAAAATCATTTTTGGAGAACATCGATGCGCGCGCCCTGCATTATGGACGATTGATTAATGTTCGATATGCTGAGGGCTTTACTTGCGAACGTCCTATTGGAGTGGAAAATCTTTTAGATCTGACATGAGATTGATGCTCCTCTTCATTGCCTTGAGTTCTTTTGTTGCCACGGCTCAGGACGTTCCAAAGTTGAAATTGGAAAGATATTACCTCGATTTGGGTCAAGTGAAAATCAACAGCTCTAAGCAATGGAAAGTGAATGTTAAAAACGAAGGAAACGCCAAGTTGCGCATTTCGGAAATTGACCCAAACTGCTCATGCGTGAAGGTTTCTTCTTTTCCTGAGGAACTGCTTCCAAAAGAAGCTGGTGAGTTTAAGGGTTATGTGAAGAGTGGAACAAAAGGTGATGTGATGAAGTTTGTTTCCATTCGCAGCAACGATAAATCGGGTGAACAAAAGCTCAGCATTCGAATCAATTTTATTTGAGCTGTTATTGTTTTGTTAAGCCATATTTGTAAGCCTGATTCCAAGAATATATTTGTTCCAAGAAATTATTGAAAGACTATGAAAAATCTCCTTTTATCTTTTGCTTTCATCGGAGCCTCAATCTTCGGTGTACAAGCACAACAAGCTTTAAATACAGGACCGGATGTTGAATTTGAAAAAGACATTCACGACTTTGGAACTTTAACTCAGGGTGGGAATGCATCTACTGAGTTCATGTTTACCAACACGGGTTCAGAGCCATTGATCATCTCGAATGCTAGAGGTAGCTGTGGATGTACAGTTCCAAGCTGGCCAAAGCAACCAATTAAGCCGGGAGAGACTTCATCGATTAAAGTGAAGTACGACTCAAACCGCATTGGTCCAATCAATAAATCAGTTACGATCACTTCGAATGCTGGAAATGAGCCGACAAAGGTTCTTCGAATCAAAGGGAACATCACAGCTAAAGATGTTGCCCCAGCTGTTCTTCCGGTTAAAGAAGCAACGCCAGGAGCTCCAATTAACAACTAATTACGAGCGAATAATATTTAAAGCCTCTATCCAATTATGGATGGGGGCTTTTTTTTTGGATTAAAACTACATTTGCCTTCCTAATATTTAGCCCATGCCTAGTCTATCTCAAAAAGGTAAGGCGATGCCTGCATCGCCCATTCGAAAGCTTGTTCCTTATGCTGAAAAAGCTGAACGTGCTGGAAGGAAGGTCTATTACTTAAATATTGGGCAGCCTGACATCAATACTCCGGATGTTGCACTTGAGGCGGTTCACAACTATGCAGATAAAGTAGTTGCCTACACTCACTCCGCCGGCAACGAAAGCTATCGAATAAAATTGGCTCAATACTATAGGAAGCTGGAGTTGGATGTGCAATATGAAGACATCCTAATAACCACAGGTGGAAGTGAAGCTTTGCTTTTTGCTTTTATGTCCTGCTTTGACGAAGGCGATGAGCTGATTGTTCCGGAACCTTATTACGCGAATTACAATGGGTTCACCACCGCTGCTGCTGTTGTTATAAAGCCAATCGTTTCCGGAATCCGTTCTGGCTTTGCACTTCCTTCTGTAGCTTCATTTGAAGCAGAAATCAACGAAAAAACAAAAGGTATTCTGGTGTGTAACCCAGGTAACCCAACTGGATATTTGTACACCAAGGAAGAGATTCAACAGCTCGGAGAATTGGCGAGGAAGCATGACCTTTACCTATTTTCTGATGAGGTTTATAGGGAGTTCTGTTACGATGGAAAAGAGCATTTTTCTGTATTAAATCTGAAAGGTCTTGAAGACAATATTGTAATGATCGACTCAGTTTCGAAACGCTACAGCATGTGTGGTGCGAGGATCGGAGCCTTGATCAGTAAAAACGCAGAGTTGATGAGCACTGCCATGAAGTTCGCTCAATCTAGACTGAGTCCGCCAAGTTTGGGGCAAGTTGCCAGTGAGGCAGCCTTAGATACACCAGACTCTTATTTTGAAGAGGTGATTTCACGTTACTGGGCACGCAGAGATGCTTTGGTTGCAGGTCTTAATGAGATTGACGGTGTTTATTGTCCGAAACCGAGTGGAGCGTTTTACTGCATTGCCGAATTGCCAGTTGACGATGCCGAAGATTTTTGTCGATGGATGTTGGAAGATTTCTCCTACGAAAATCAAACTGTTATGATGGCGCCAGCAAGTGGATTCTATTCAGCACCCGACGCTGGAAAAAATCAAGTGCGCTTGGCTTATGTGCTGACGAAGACCTCTCTTCTTGCAGCAATCACATGCCTAAAGGAAGGACTCAAAGTATATGCTGAAAGGTTCGATCAGGACGTTTAGGTTAAAAGAACCACAAGGGCATTTTATTACTTTTGACGCCCACTCAATACGAACAAAAAATATTTCATGAGTACACTATCTCGAATCGAACATCTCCTTGGCAGTAAAGCCAACGATTTGCTCACTCATAAAAGCACAGGTTTTCCGACTTCAAGTCTAATGGCACCCGGTGCAGACTTTGTTTCGGAAGCTTTCATTAACAGCAATCGTAGTGTGCAAACCTTAAGAAGTCTCGCTACTTTATACGATCATGGTCGGTTGGGTGGAACGGGATATTTATCCATCCTTCCTGTTGATCAAGGAATTGAGCACTCCGCGGGTGCTTCATTTGCTCCGAACCCCATTTATTTCAACCCCGACAATATTGTTGAGTTGGCCATTGAAGCTGGTTGCAATGCAGTCGCTTCGACCTTTGGTGTTTTAGCTTCTTCGTCAAGAAAATACGCCCACAAAATTCCATTTGTTGTAAAGATCAATCACAACGAATTGTTGAGCCTTCCTACCACTTACAATCAAATCCAATTTGGAAGTGTAACAGAAGCTTGGAATCTTGGTGCAGCTGCCATTGGTGCCACGATTTACTTCGGTTCGGAAAACTCAGAGCGTCAGATTGTAGAGATCGCCGAAGCCTTTGAATTGGCTCACGAATTAGGAATGGCTACCATTCTTTGGTGTTACACTAGGAATGATGGTTTCAAGAAAGATGGAGTGGATTACCATACATCTGCGGATCTTACTTCTCAAGCAAATCATTTGGGAGTAACAATTCAAGCAGATATTATAAAGCAGAAGCTTCCGACAAACAATGGAGGTTATACAGCTCTCAATTTTGGGAAAACTGACCCAAAAGTTTACAGCCAACTGACCACGGATCATCCAATCGACTTATGCCGTTACCAAGTGGCAAACTGCTACATGGGTAAAATTGGTCTCATTAATTCTGGTGGAGCCTCTTCAGGAGAATCTGATTTAGCAGATGCAGTTGAAACTGCGGTAATCAACAAACGAGCTGGTGGACATGGGCTTATTTTAGGAAGAAAAGCTTTCCAAAAACCAATGAACGATGGAGTTAAATTGATTCAGTCAGTTCAGGACGTATATTTGGAAGATCAGGTCACTTTAGCCTAATAAACACAACCTTATTGTATGGCTTGGTTTAAGCGCGAGAAAAAAGGAATCATCACCCCCACTGAGGAGAAGAAAGAGACTCCCGAGGGTCTGTGGTACAAAACTCCGACCGGGAAGATTGTTGATACAGAGCAACTGAGGGAGAATCTCTACGTGAGCCCTGAAGACGATTTCCATGTTCGAATTGGTTCTGAAGAATACTTTCATATTCTTTTTGATGAGGGCAAGTACAAAGAGCTCAATCGATCTATGAAGGCAGGAGATCCCTTGCGTTTTCAAGACACTAAAAAGTACAGCGATCGATTGGTGTCGAGTAAAAAATCTACTGGCTTAAACGATGCCGCGCGCACAGCACACGGAAAAGTTAATGGTCAAGATTTGATGATTGCCTGCATGGATTTTCGGTTCATTGGAGGTTCCATGGGTTCTGTTGTGGGGGAGAAGATCAGTCGCGCCATCGATCATTGCCTGAAAGAGAAAATGCCTTTTATGATCATCTCCAAATCTGGTGGTGCTCGTATGATGGAAGCTGGCTTTAGCTTGATGCAGATGGCGAAAACCTCTGCGAAGCTCACCTTATTGGCGAAAGCTCAGCTGCCTTACATCTCATTGCTCACAGATCCAACCACTGGTGGAGTAACGGCAAGCTATGCAATGCTTGGTGATGTGAATATTGCAGAGCCCAATGCACTTATTGGTTTTGCTGGTCCAAGAATAATCAAGGAAACGATTGGGAAAGATTTACCTGATGGTTTTCAGACTTCGGAGTTCTTGCTCGAACATGGTTTCCTCGATTTCATCGTTCATAGAAAAGAATTGAAGGACAAGATTTCTCTGCTTTTGACAATGTTCAAGAGCTAATGAAAATCTTAGCGCATACTTCCTGAAGTTTTCCTTACATTTGCCGCCCGAAAGAAAGACAAGTCAAAGAAGAAAGATGTCATTAAGTTTAGAAGACAAGAGAAAGATTTTCAAAACCCATGGTGGTTCTGAAACAAACACCGGTTTAGCTGAGGCACAAATAGCCTTGTTCACAGATCGCATTACGCACCTAACCGGTCACCTAAAGGCGAATAGAAAAGATTTCGCCACTCAACGTTCCTTAATTGGAATGGTTGGTAAGCGACGTAAGCTGCTCAACTACTTGAAAGGCAAGGAGATTGAGCGCTACAGAGCGATCATCAAGACGCTCAATCTTAGAAAATAATTTATTGAATGAAGGGTGCTCTATGTACCCTTTTTTCATTCCTTATATTTTACATTGATGAATAAAATTGTGAATCGTACCATTCAGATTGGTACAAATGAAATCACTATAGAGACTGGTAAGCTTGCTACACAAGCGGATGGGTCGGTAGTAGTAAGGTCAGGAGATACCATGTTGCTTGCAACAGTGGTTTCTGCCCGCGAGCCAAAACCGGGAATGAATTTTTTCCCTCTTACAGTAGACTACCGCGAGAAATTCGCAGCAGCTGGTCGTTTTCCTGGAGGATTTTTGAAGCGTGAAGCTCGTCCATCGGATACTGAAGTTTTAACTTCTCGTTTGATTGACCGTGCTCTTCGTCCACTTTTTCCAGACGATTACAGAAACGAAACCCAAGTATTGGTTTCTCTAATCTCTTCGGATTTTGAAACAATGCCTGATTCGCTTGCATGTTTTGCAGCTTCTGCTGCCCTTGCAGTGTCCGACATTCCTTTTGCTGGACCTATCTCTGAAGTCCGTGTTGCAAGAATCAACGGAAGTTTTGTAGTGAATCCAGCCAAATCTGATTTGGAAATGGCCGACATGGATCTCATTATCGCTGCAACTGCTTCAAGCGTTGTGATGGTAGAAGGTGAGATGCTAGAAGCCAGCGAAGCTGACATGATCGAGGGAATTAAGATTGCTCATGATGCAATCAAAATTCAAATTCAGGCACAATTGGATCTTGCTTCTGATGTTGAAAAGGCTCAGAACAAAAGAGAAATTCTAACTGAAGAAATCGACGAAGCTCTTTTCAATGATGTTAAAGCGAAAGCTTATGGTCCTTGTCAAGAAGTTGCTCGTCAAGCCTCTGGAAAGCACGAACGCACAGCTTCATTCGAGGCCATTAAGGCGAGCTTGAAGGAAGGCCTTAGCGAAGAAGAGTTAGAGACAACTGGAAAGACTATCAGTAAGTACTTTTCTAAAGTCATGAAAGATGCTATTCGCCGAGTAATGTTGGATGACGGCATTCGATTGGATGGTCGTAAGACCAACGAGATTCGGGACATTTGGACGGAGATAGATTACCTTCCAAGTACACACGGGTCAGCAATCTTCACAAGAGGTGAAACGCAATCCTTGACTACGGTTACACTTGGTAACAAAAAGGATGAGCAGATGCTTGACGGTGCATTCCACCAGGGTTCTACTCGTTTCTTGTTGCACTATAACTTCCCTCCATTCTCAACTGGAGAAGCATATCCAATGCGTGGAACTAGTCGTCGTGAAATAGGACACGGAAACCTTGCGCTTCGCGGATTGAAGCCGATGCTTCCTACACAAGAAGAAGGAAACCCTTACACGATTCGTGTAGTGAGTGATATTCTTGAGTCAAATGGTTCGTCTTCAATGGCAACCGTATGTGCCGGTTCAATGGCCCTTATGGATGCGGGTGTGGGAATGAAAAAACCAGTTTCTGGAATTGCCATGGGATTGATCATGGACAATGAAGGAAAGTACGCTGTATTGTCTGATATTCTTGGAGACGAGGATCACTTGGGCGATATGGACTTTAAAGTAACAGGAACACAAGACGGAATTACTGCATGTCAAATGGACATTAAAGTAGATGGTCTTCCTTACGAGATTCTTGAAGCTGCTTTGAACCAAGCCCGTGAAGGACGTCTTCATATTCTTGGAGAGATGGCAAAAACCATTTCTCAAGCACGTGAGGATTACAAAGAACATGCTCCGCGCATCATTACCCTGAAAATTGATAAAGAATTCATTGGTGCTATTATCGGCCCTGGAGGAAAAATCATTCAGGAAATGCAGAAAGAAACGAATACCAAGATCACCATCGAAGAGGTGGACGAACAAGGTATTGTGGAAATCATGTCGGAAGACAAGAAGGGCATCGAAGATGCGCGTATGCGCATTGAGTTGATCAGTGCCAAACCAGAAGTTGGGAAAGAGTACGAAGGAAAAGTGCGTTCCATCACCTCTTTTGGGGCGTTCGTCGAAATAATTCCTGGCAAAGATGGTCTTCTTCACATCTCGGAAATCTCACACAAAAGACTCGAGAAGGTAGAGGAGGAGCTGAAGGAAGGGCAAATGGTGAAGGTTAAATTGATTGCTGTTGACCCTAAGAACGGAAAGTTAAAATTGTCCCGTAAAGTTCTTTTGCCCAAACCTTAGCAGGCTTAGTTGCGTTATTCTATAGAGACCCCAATCTTTTTGAAGGGGAAGCTCACTATAGAATATGCGACAACTCAAGATAACTAAACAGATAACCAACCGGAATACCGCATCTCTTGATAAATATCTTCAAGAGATTGCGAAGGTTCCATTGATTACAGCCCAAGAAGAGGTTGAGCTCACCATTCGCATTCGTGAAGGTGATATGCAGGCTTTGGAGAAAATGACCAAGGCTAACCTGCGTTTTGTGGTTTCGGTCTCTAAACAATATCAGAACCAAGGTCTCACCTTGCCCGACTTAATCAATGAGGGCAATCTCGGGCTCATCAAAGCTGCGAAGCGTTTCGACGAAACTCGAGGCTTTAAGTTCATTTCCTATGCGGTTTGGTGGATACGGCAATCCATTCTACAAGCTTTAGGGGAGCAATCCAGAATAGTACGTCTTCCTCTCAACAAGATTGGGAACATTACCAAGATGAATCGCAAGTTCTCTGAGCTCGAGCAGCTTTACGAGAGAGAGCCCACAGCAGAGGAGCTCGCCGCCGAAATGGACATCTCCTACAAAGAGATCAAAAACGGCTTTAAAAACACTTCTAGGCACATCTCAATGGACGCCCCTCTTCGTGGTGGAGAAGATGAAAATCGAAACCTTTACGACGTTTACAATGAAGGAGATCAGCCAACGCCAGAAACCAAGTTGATCAACGATTCTCTTCGCCGTGAAATCCAACGTTCATTGTCTACTTTATCTCCTCGCGAGAAGGAAATCGTGAATCTCTTTTTCGGACTTTCAGGGAAACATCCTTTAACCCTCGATGAGATTGGTGAGAAGTTCGACCTGACTCGAGAGCGTGTTCGTCAGATTAAAGAACGATCCATTCGACGCCTGAGGCAGACCTCAAGGTCGAAACACTTAAAGCAGTTTTTAGGCTGATTTTAGGATTTACTCCGATTCAATATTCACCCTATTAAGATGAGTTGTCTTCCTTGGACAGGTTTGTCCAGATATGAGATATTAGCAAGAGAGCTCTATAATCTTAGCTTGTGCTCTTGCGCATGAGGCTGTAAAGCATCTTGGATATTTCTCCGGCTAGATCATGCAAATTGGAATAGTCATCTTTGGTGAGAATGTCACAATCGAATAGGACGCTCAGAATGGCTGCGGCCTCTGAGATACTTCCTCGGGCAATTCTAAAATAGTTGGCTTTTGCTTTTGAGGAGTGCGCTCCATTTCCTTCTGCAATGTTCGCAACAACGCTTAAAGCCGATCTGCCTAGTTGATCCTTTTCAAAATACATAAGCGAATTCTTGGAAGAAATTAACGGTCGGATTTGGACATAGAATCTCTTTGCTTTCTTGAAGGCGATGAGTCTTTCATATTCGAACATGAGTCAAATATGAAGTCTTCGATTTTGGACCGACGAATAAGCTGATTCCTTCATCTCCTCTTAAGAAGACATAATTATCTCTCACTCATAATATCTCAACCCAGCATCTCTTGCTAATGTCTAAAGTCCACTTCTCTTGCTCCTATCTACATCGTGCTCATTATCTTCTTTCTAATTAGTTGAAAGAATCACTAGGAGTAAATTACATTTGTGCTTATGAAAACCCTCGTAGCCCCATCACTTCTCTCCGCCAATTTTGCGGACATGAAACCAGACATTGATATGTTGAATCGCTCGGAAGCGGATTGGTTTCATATGGATGTGATGGACGGAGTTTTTGTGCCAAACATTTCCTTTGGACTTCCCGTGATTAAGGCGGTGAAGAAGTACACCGATAAGCCTTTGGATTGCCACCTGATGATTGTAAAGCCTGAGAATTACATCGATGCTTTCGCTGAGGCAGGAGCAGATATCATGACGGTTCATGTTGAGGCAAGTCCACATTTACACCGCACTGTTCAGGCGATTAAAGCGGCAGGAATGAAAGCCGGAGTTTCATTAAATCCGCACACTCCAGTTTCAAGCATTCAGCATATGATTGCTGATCTTGATCTGGTTCTCATCATGTCTGTGAACCCTGGTTTTGGTGGTCAGAAATTTATTGAATTTGCTGTTGACAAGGTTGCGGAAGTAAAGGCTTTGGCTGAAAAACACAATCCAAGTTTGTACATCGAAGTGGATGGTGGAGTGACGGATCAGAATGCACAGAAACTAGTGGATGCAGGAGCCAATGTGCTCGTTGCTGGAAGTTATGTCTTCAAGGCAGAAGATCGTGAATCAGCCATTTCTTCTCTGAAGCTCTAATTAGGATTCCAGCCATTCTCTCAAGTAAGCGAAGCGCTCCGTAACGGAACCATTTTTAGCAATAGTGGCTCGCTGCAGAATGCCATCTAAATCATTGTTCTGGAAAGCTGGAAGAACCTTTTGAATAAACTCAGAGCCAAAATCCCAAGAAGCATCCCTGGGCAATTCACAGGGTAAGTTGTCTACAGCCATCACAGTGATTCCTTCTTTTGGGTCTACTTCCTTTCCAGTCTTTGGATCGTAACCATAAATAGGGTCTTCGATGGTGGATGGACGTATCGTGCACGCCACAGGAGCATCAATGTCGCAGGATATATCAGCAACTACTTGGAGTTTGTTGTCCGAAGCTTGAAGCGCCTCCTTTGTGAGAATGAATGGTGCATGATGATCCCAATAGTGACAAGCGATGTACATGTCGGCAACCTTTGTAAATCGACCAAAGTTCCCTTCGTACATCGTAGGGTTTTTAAAGAAGTCACTCATGCTTCCTTCTCCCTCTTTTCGCTTATTGTAGTCCGTCACCGACAACTGTGTGTAGACGGGCTCGTCAAATTCTTTATTCAAGAAATCCTGAGGAGATACCTTTTTGATGTTGAGCTTTTCTAGGATTTCAATAGCACCGCCCGCAACACGTCCGCGGCCAGTAAGCGCAATCTTGATGTTTGGCATATCGACTTTCACCAATTGGGCTTCCATCTCCTCGCGATCTTCACATTTGTAGGCACGCTTTAAATTGAAGCTTCCGTGACGTTGACCCCAAGCAAAAAAAGCATTGTAAGCGCCAACGATTCCTGCAAAACGACCAAAGCCTAGTAAACGACTCCCCCTTTTATTGACCAGGGTTTCATAATCGATGAGTCGAATATTTTTCTCCAATACAGCCTGCAAGAGTTTCTTGTTGTACTCCTGTTTTTTTATGGTGTGTGAGAAAAATAGGTAGGTGTTGTTCGGTAGAAGTTTCTCGATTGGAACTTCCTTAACTCCCATAAGTACATCGCAGTCTTGAGGTTTCTCCACGAGTGGAATCCCCAATGCGTCGTATTCTTCATTTAGGTATCTACGAATTGGACTGATTTGAACCTCTATGCGGAGGTCTGGGTCAGAGTCCAGAAGTTCCCTGCATTGCTCTGGTGCCAACGGAACGCGTTCGTCGTGCGGGATTTTATCTTCTCTTATGATACCTATTTTCAAAGTGCTGTAATTAGGCAGCTAAACTAGTAAGATGTCGCTTACCTTTGCATGTTCTTTGAATTCTGGGGTCGACTGGTTTAGACAGCAAGATGATTTTGATTGTAAGCAAGTCGGGCGTTGAGATGCGGCTCGTTAAAAACGTGTCTTACTATATAACTGGCGAAACATCTTTTGCTCTCGCGGCGTAATTCTGACTTAGTCAAATTTGCCTAATCCCTCACTAGGTGAGCGGACGAGACGTTCCTGGTACCGTACTCCCGTGGTCGGTATCGATAGGGGCGCAGCTAAGCATGGGATAGATCTAGGTAAGTTCCGGACCTAAATCGAACTAAAGGAAATAAGCTTGAGGTTGGTTGCTCTTGGCCTGCCTCTGGTCGAAAATTAATTGAGAGATAAACTTGTAGAAAACTCTCCGGGTCCTTGTTTGGACGGGAGTTCGAATCTCCCCGACTCCACAAATGGACAGCCCACTCGCGCAGCGAGCTGGGCTTTTTTGTTTTAGTGCCGAGCTCGTTCGGGCACTCAAAACAAAAGACTAGCTAATGCTTTGCATTGCTGGCTGTCCATTTGTGAGATACCCTCTCCGATCTTTCCCTTCGACGAGCTCAGGATAAAATCTCCGAGTGAGATATGAGCATGAGATTTGTCTGAGTTATTGCTGGCTGTCCATTCGTGAGATGCCCCTTCGATCTATTCCTGTGCGAGCAGAAAAAGATCCTTCGGTGAGATAGGTATCGCTTTCATGCTCAGTTTAATTCCATTGAAGAGCATATCGGCGAAAGCCACAGCTCGTTCTCTTTTTCAAACGTTTTAAAGCTTCTCCAGAGGCACTTCAAGGTTCATTGCTTGCACCGCACCCATAACTGATAGATGTCAAGCTTTAGGCGCTCCATAACTGACTTTAATCAATATATGCATGAGTCGAATTGGGGACTATTGCTCTAGAAACGTCGAATAATATGAATAAACTTAAATGCATGCTGCGCACTACTTTAATCATTGGTAGTATACTCCTAGTATCCTTTAGAGTTCAGGGGCAATTTAAGCTTGATAACGTAGCAAGTTCGATGTACTTAGATGGAACTTCAACCTTGCACGATTGGACGATTGTTGTTGAGGAGATGTCTGGCTTGCTCTCTGCGGAGGTAGCCGATAATCACATTAGCAGCATAGGCTCAGCACAAGTGATCGTTCTGGTCAAATCCATGAAAAGTGGTAAGTCGGGAATGGACGAAAATATTTATAAAGCGCTGCAACAAGAGGACTTCCCTAAAATTCACTACAAGCTCAAGGATTACATAGTACACAATGGCACCATGACGGTGAAAGGTGAATTGACCATTGCGGGAGTCACGAAAGCTGTAGAGACTAAAGTAGAACACAAGATTCTAGATGGAAATGTGATCATCGATGGGAAGCTCAGTTTTAAAATGACTGATTTTGAGATCAGTCCACCTGAATTTTTATTTGGTGCTTTTAAAACTGGAGACGACATAGTGTAGATACCCCATTTAATAGGACAGCTTTGATTGATATTTAGGTTAATACTCATGCAGCTTTTCGGTATATGTCAGATGGTATTTGATCATCCAAAGATTGATGCCTTCTTTCAAAGTTGTAATAG